>Ga0209416_1000006_pt1 | contig 399406 bp, 377 predicted proteins | sample RifGroF1_FD_184001 | JGI IMG/M metagenome (GOLD analysis project Ga0209416, IMG submission 184001) | Groundwater microbial communities from Rifle, Colorado, USA - Groundwater F1 (SPAdes) (version 2) | ecosystem: Environmental > Aquatic > Deep subsurface > Groundwater | place: Rifle, Colorado... | reverse complement strand
CGAACTTGGCCGCCAGCACGGTGGTGATGGCTGCGGTCAGGGTGGTCTTGCCGTGGTCAACGTGACCGATCGTGCCGACGTTGACGTGCGGCTTGGTCCGCTCAAATTTCTCTTTTGCCATTTTTCAGCTCCAAAATCAAAATTGCCGAAACACCAGAACAAATATGGTGCCCTTGGCGGGAATCGGACCCGCGACCTCTCCCTTACCAAGGGAGTGCTCTACCACTGAGCCACAAGGGCCAAGACACCCGGACAACCCGGACATCTCAGAAAACTTCAAACATCCAGCCATCAAAAGGACATGGAGCGGGAGACGGGAATCGAACCCGCGTGATCAGCTTGGAAGGCTGGAGTTCTACCATTGAACTACTCCCGCCCGAACCGTTTTCACACCCACAAGGGCTTCCAACATTCAGAGCGCTTCGATCCCAATCGCTCGCACATCACTTATCAATCACTGGTGGAGGGGGCTGGATTCGAACCAGCGTACGCGTAAGCGGGCAGATTTACAGTCTGCTGCCTTTAACCACTCGGCCACCCCTCCATAGCGCAGCCCAGCATTATGCCATGGTTTTTGACCGTGTTGCATCCCGGCCCGTGATCACCACGCCACAGGTGCTTGTCCGGACGCTTGCAGCCAGTGGTTGACGGCGCCGAAATGGCCGCAACCGAGGAACGGCGCTGGACCCCGGCTCGCCGACAGAGGCGACGGGTGGTTGGCACACAGCACCTGATGGTGGGCACCATCGATCAGCGCGGCCTTTTTCTGGGCGTGGGCGCCCCACAGCAGAAACAGTTTGGGGCCGCCTGTTTCGCTGCAACGCCGGATCAGGGCGTCGGTCAGCACTTCCCAGCCACGACCGGCATGGCTGGCGGGCTGGCCGTCTTCCACCGTCAAGCAGGTATTGAGCAGGAGCACGCCCTGCCCAGCCCAACGCACCAGCGAGCCGCTGGCCGGCGGAGCCAGACCCAGATCGCGCTGTAGCTCCTTGAACATGTTGCGCAGGCTGGGCGGAATCCTGACACCGGGAGCCACGGAAAACGCCAGCCCCTCGGCCTGGCCAGGCCCATGGTACGGGTCCTGGCCCAGGATCACCACTCGCACATCGGCCAGCGGCGTCAGCGCCAGGGCCCGCAGCGGCTGCGGCGGATAGATGATGGCACCGCTGTCCAGCCGCTGCTGCAAGAAGGCTTGCAGTGACTGTCCGGCGGCAGACGCCCAAAAGCCGTAGACCAGCGCCGCCCAGTCGGCCTGGACCGGCCACTGTGCGGGATCGGCCGCCTGCAGCCGCGGGTTCAAAACCTCTGGACCCGCCGCCACACCGCCCCAATCCAATGCGCCCTGCATCGGCCCGTGCTCAGGCAAACAGCTCGGCCAGCGCCAGGCCCGGCTCGGGCGCGCGCATGAAGGCTTCGCCCACGAGAAAGGCGTGCACACCCGCAGCGCGCATCGTGGTGACGTCGTCGCGGCCGAGAATGCCGGACTCGGTGACCAGCAGGCGGTCGGCCGGCACGTCGGGCAGCATGTCCAGCGTGGTCTGCAGCGTCACTTCAAAGGTGCGCAGGTTGCGGTTGTTGATGCCCAGCAGCGGAGTTTTGAGCTTGAGCGCGCGCTGCAGCTCGGCGCGATCGTGCACCTCCACCAGCACCGCCATGTTCATGCTGAGGGCAATCGCTTCCAGATCGGCCATCTTCGCGTCGTCCAGACAGGCGGCGATCAGCAGAATGGCGTCGGCCCCCATGGCGCGGGCCTCGTAGACCTGGTACGGGTCGACCATGAAGTCCTTGCGCAGCACCGGCAGGTCGCAGCTGGCGCGGGCCTGTTTCAGGTAGTCGGCGCTGCCCTGAAAAAACTGCTTGTCGGTCAGCACCGACAGGCAGGCGGCGCTGATCTGGCCATTGCCTTCGGCGTAGCTCTGGGCGATGTCGGCCGGAATGAAGTCTTCGCGCAACACGCCCTTGCTCGGGCTGGCCTTCTTGATCTCGGCGATCACCGCGGCCTGGCCGGCGGCGATCTTGGCCCTCAAGGCGCCCTCGAAGTCGCGTGTGAGCAAACGGCTTTCGGCGTCGAAGCGCACCACGTCCAGCGGTTTCTTCTTGCGCGCGGCGGCGATTTCTTCGTGCTTGACGGCCACGATCTTGTTGAGGATGTCACTCATGGGTTTTGTTTTCCTGGGGTGGAGGCGACTGGAGCACCTTCTTGATGATCCGGTGCATCACCACACCGGCCAAGATGAACAGCAACGAGATGCCGATGGCGATCCAGGCGCCTTCGTTCTGCAACCAGACAGGCAGGTTCATGGCATCGTTCAGGGGCCGACCGGCGCCGTGGCAGCTTGCGTGAAATCGGTCAGCTCGCGCAGCTTCTGCGCAGCCGCACCGGACTCGATGGCGCGCCGCGCCAGCGCGATGCCCTGCGGCATGCCGTCACACACATTGGCGGCATAGAGCGCCACGCCGGCATTGAGCGCCACGATGTCTTTGGCAGCCTTGATGGTCGGTTCGTCGCTGTTGTTCAACACGCCCATCAGCATGGCCTTGGAATCTTCGGGCGTTTCCACACGCAGGGTGCGGTTGCTCGCCATCGTGAGGCCGAAGTCTTCGGGGTGGATCTCGTATTCGGTGATCTCGCCGTTTTTCAGTTCGCCCACCATGGTGGCCGCACCGAGCGAGACCTCGTCCATGCCGTCGCGGCCATAGACCACCACCGCGTGTTCGGCCCCCAGGCGCTGCAGCGCGCGCACCTGGATGCCGACCAGATCGGGGTGGAACACGCCCATCAGGATGTTCGGCGCCGAGGCCGGGTTGGTGAGCGGGCCGAGGATGTTGAAGATGGTCTTCATGCCCAGCTCGCGGCGCACCGGCGCCACGTTTTTCATGGCCGGGTGGTGGTTGGGCGCGAACATGAAGCCCACGCCCACTTTTTCAATGCAACGCGCGATGGCATCTGGCGACAGGTTGATGTTGATGCCCAGGCTCTCCAGCACGTCGGCGCTGCCGCTCTTGCTGGAGACGCTGCGCCCCCCGTGCTTGCTGACCTTGGCGCCCGCGGCCGCGGCCACGAACATGGAGCAGGTGGAGATGTTGAAGGTGTGCGAGCCGTCGCCGCCCGTGCCCACGATGTCCACCAGGTGCGTCTTGTCGGCCACGTGCACCTTGGTGGAGAACTCGCGCATCACCTGCGCGGCGGCGGTGATCTCGCCGATGGTTTCCTTCTTCACGCGCAGGCCGGTGATGAAGGCCGCCATCATCACCGGCGACATTTCGCCACTCATGATCAGACGCATGAGATGCAGCATCTCGTCGTGGAAGATCTCGCGGTGTTCGATGGTGCGCTGCAGGGCTTCCTGCGGGGTGATCTTGTGGCTGTGAGGCATGGGTGTCTCCTGAACTTAGCGAGAAGGATTGTCCGACATGGCCAGCTTCAGGCCAAAGCCGACGAACATGGCGCCGGCGGCGCGGTCCATCCAGTGCATGGTGCGCTGCACGGCGCTCACGCGACCCGCGGCCCAGCCGGCGAGCCAGGCGTAGCCGAAGTTGATCGGCAGCGAGTTGAGGTTGAACAGCAGGCCCAGCAGCAGGAAGGCCGTCACCTTGTCGGGCGTTCCGGGCGCGATGAATTGCGGCACGAAGGCCAGGAAAAACAGTGCAACCTTGGGGTTGAGCACGTTGGTGAGGAAGCCGCGCAGGTAGATGCGCCGAAGGTCGGACGGGACGCTCGCCTGCGCGGCATCGTTGGGCACCACCGACGAACCGCCTTTGGCCAGCAGCAGCTTGATGCCCATCCACACCAGGTAGGCGGCGCCGATCCACTTGAGCACGGTGAACGCCGTGGCCGAGGTGGCGAGCAACGCGCTCACGCCGAGCGCTGCCGCGAACACGTGCACGAAGCAGCCGCTGACGATGCCCAGCGCAGCCACCACGCCGGCGCGCACGCCGCTCTTGAGCGCGTTGCTCACGATGTACAGCACATCGGGGCCGGGCGTGAGGTTGAGCAACCAGCCCGCCGCGATGAACAAGAGCAGTTGCGGGGTATCGGGCATGGGGTTCTCCGGGCGGATGCTCAGTAGGGGCCGGTACGTGCGGCGCTCGCCTGACCGGCGGGCGCTTCGGCGAAGAAGCGGCGCACGGTGGCGATGGCGTGATGGATGCCGGCCGCGTCCACGTCCAGGTGGGTGACGAAACGCAGGCCGATCAGGCCGGTGGCCAGCACACCGTGGACTTTCAGGAAGTCCAGCAGCGCTGGCCCGCGTCTGTCGGCCACATCGACAAAAACGATGTTGGTCTCTGCCGATTTCACGGTCAGTCCCTCGATGCCGCTCAGGCCTTCAGCCAGGCGGCGCGCGTGGGTGTGGTCGTCGGCCAGGCGGTCCACATGGTGGTCCAGTGCGTGCAGCGCACAGGCCGCCAGCAGGCCGGCCTGGCGCATTCCTCCACCGGCCATCTTGCGGATGCGACGGGCGCTCTGGATCAGTGCCTGCGAACCGCACAGCGCCGAGCCCACTGGCGCGCCGAGCCCCTTGCTGAAGCAGACCGAGAGGCTGTCGAAATGGTCGGCGATTTCGCGCACACGGGCGTGAGCGCCCTGCCCGGGGGCGGCCGAGGCCACGGCGGCGTTGAACACCCGCGCGCCGTCCAGGTGCGTGGCCAGCCCGTGTTTGCGCGCCAAGGCCGTCGCTTCCCGCAGATAGTCATCGGGCATCACATGGCCGTTCCAGGTGTTTTCCAGGCACAACAGGCGGGTGCGCGCAAAGTGCGGGTCGTCGGGCTTGATCGCGGCAGCGATGTCGGCCAGCGCCATGCGACCCTGCGGATCCTGCAACAGCGGCTGCGGCTGCACGCTCCCGAACACGGCTGCGCCACCGCCTTCGTAGCGGTAGGTGTGGGCCAGCTGGCCGACGATGTATTCGTCGCCCCGGCCGCAGTGCGCCAGGATGCCGCAGAGGTTGCTCTGCGTGCCCGAGGGCATGAAGAGCGCGGCGGGCTTGCCGGTGATGGCGGCAATGCGCTCCTGCAGCGCGTTGACGGTGGGGTCGTCGCCGAACACGTCATCACCCAGCGGGGCCGCCATCATGGCGGCGCGCATGGCCTCGGTCGGCTGCGTGACCGTGTCGCTTCTGAGGTCAATCATCTTCATGCGGCCTGCTCCAGGAAGTTCTTCAGCATCGCATGACCGTGCTCGGTCAGGATGCTCTCGGGGTGGAACTGCACGCCTTCGATCGCCAGCGTCTTGTGCTTCACACCCATGATCTCGCCGTCGGGCGTCCAGGCGGTGACCTTGAGGCAGTCCGGGCAACTCTCGCGCTGAATGGCCAGCGAGTGGTAGCGGTTGACGGTGAACTGCTCAGGCAGGTTGGCGAACACGCCCTCCTGCGTGGTGGTGATGACGCTGGTCTTGCCGTGCATCAGTTCCTGCGCACGGATGATCTTGCCGCCGAAGGCCGCGCCGATGCTCTGGTGGCCCAGGCACACACCCAGGATGGGCAGCTTGCCCGCGAAATGCTGGATCGCCGCCACCGAGATGCCGGCTTCTGCCGGCGAGCAAGGGCCGGGGGAAATCACCAGCCGGTCGACCTGCCCCGCGTCCACACGGCGCTGGATCTCATCGACAGTGATCTCGTCGTTGCGCACCACGGTCACGTCGGCGCCGAGTTCACCGAAGTACTGCACGATGTTGTAGGTGAAGGAGTCGTAGTTGTCGACCATCAGGAGCTGGATTTTCTTCGTCATGGTGTTCACTCCAAGCCTTCTTCCACCAGCTCCGCCGCGCGCAGCAGCGCTCGGGCCTTGTGTTCGGTTTCCCTCCATTCCATTTCGGGAACGGAATCGGCCACGACCCCTGCGGCGGCCTGCACGTAGAGCATCTGGTCCTTGATGATGCCGGTGCGGATGGCGATGGCCACGTCCATGTCACCGGCGTAGCTGAGGTAGCCGCAGGCGCCGCCGTAGAGGCCGCGCTTGGTGGGTTCGAGCTGGTCGATCAGTTCCATCGCGTGCACCTTGGGTGCGCCGGTCAGCGTGCCGGCCGGGAAAGTGGCTTTGAGCACGTCCATGTTGGTCATACCGTCCACCAGCGTGCCCTCGACGTTGCTCACGATGTGCATCACGTGGCTGTAGCGCTCCACCGCAAAGGCCTCGGTCACCTTGACGCTGCCGATCTTGGCGATGCGGCCGATGTCGTTGCGCGCCAGGTCGATCAGCATCACGTGCTCGGCACGCTCTTTCGGGTCGTTCACCAGTTCGATTTCGGTGGCCTTGTCTTTCTCGGGCGTGGCGCCGCGCGGCCGGGTACCTGCAAGCGGCCGGATGATGACCTTCTGCTCGAATCGAGCCCCCACGCTCCCCGCTGCGCTGGGTTCGCTGCCCCCCGAGAGGGCTTGAGCGCCTTGGGGCGGCCCGGCGTCGCTCATGCTTCGCTCCACCTGCTCCTGGCGCACCAGGATCTCGGGCGATGCGCCTACCACGTGGAAGTCGCCAAAGTGGTAGTAATACATGTAGGGGCTGGGGTTCAGCGAACGCAGCGCCCGGTACAGGCTTAGCGGCGACTCGGTGTAGCGTTTCTTGATGCGCTGGCCCACCTGCACCTGCATGAAGTCGCCACCGGCGATCAGCTCCTTGGCGCGCTCCACCGCAGCAATGTAGTCGGCCTTGGCGAAGTCGCGTTCGGCCGGGAAACTCTGGCTGGGCTTGACCACCGGCGCGCTCACCGAATATTTCAGCGCATCTTTCAGCTCGCGCACGCGCTTCTTGGCGTTGGCGTAGGCCTCGGGCTGGGCCGGGTCGGCGTAGACGATCAGGTAGAGCTTGCCCGAGAGGTTGTCGATGACCGCCAGTTCTTCGCACTGCAGCAGCAGGATGTCGGGGCAGCCCAGGGTGTCGGGCGGGCAGCTGGCTTCGAGCTTCTTCTCGATGTAGCGCACCGCATCGTAGCCGAAGTAACCGGCCAGACCGCCGCAAAAACGCGGTAGCCCAGGCCGCAGCGCCACCTTGAAGCGCTGCTGGTAGGCGGCGATGAAGTCCAGCGGGTTGCCGTGGTTGATTTCCACCACCACGCCGTCGCGCACCACCTCGGTCTTGGCTTCAGCGCCAAAGCCGCTGGCCCGCAGCAGCGTGCGCGCGGGCAGGCCGATAAAGCTGTAGCGACCAAAGCGCTCGCCGCCGACGACGGATTCGAGCAGGAAGCTGTGTTTGCCGTCGCCGCGCCCGTGGGCCAGCTTCAGGTACAGCGAGAGCGGGGTTTCAAGGTCGGCGAAGGCCTCGGCCATCAGCGGGATGCGGTTGTAGCCCTGGCTGGCCAGGCTCTTGAATTCAAGTTCGGTGATCATGTTCAGACGCTCCATCGGCTTCTGACTGCATCGCAGCGGGAGAAGCCGTTTTTCTGGGGGCCCCGGTCAGATCGGCTGCCGGGTTCGGGGAGTGAGGCGGCGCGGGCGGGTCAACAGGGACAGACCGAAACCAGCGCACAACCTGAGGGAGTGCACGTTTACGCTGGCTTGCGCCAGGGCCAGGCTCCCCGGCCATTGCGGCTCGGCAGATTGCCCGTCAGGGATGTGCGTGTGTTGAACATGGGAGCAAAGTGTAGCAAAGCCGCCGCGAAGAACCCACTGACCTGGACTGCACGCTTTGGTTTTACGGTCGAACCCTGTTGCCGGCGCCCTGGCGGACCGTCAAAATCGAGATTTTCGAACGATCGTACTTTTTTATTTCCCTCCCCTCTCACAACCCGGAAGGCCCAAGGCCACCCCGCCATGAACATCTCCCACCGGGTCTTGCACACCCTGACGACCGCGCTCCTGGCTCTCACAGCGATCGTGATCCTGGCACCTGGGCACGCGCGTGCGGCCACCGTCGAGGTGGCCGGTGTCCCGCTGGAAGACCGCATCTCCGTCAACGGCAGTGCGCTGCAGCTCAACGGCGCCGGGGTGCGCCAGAAGGCGGTTTTCAAAGTCTACACTGCAGGCCTGTACCTGAGCCAGAAGGCCTCCACCCCCGAACAGGTGCTGACCGCGCCGGGGCCTAAGCGCATGACCATCACGATGCTGCGCGACATCGATTCGGCCGAACTGGGCAAGCTGTTTTCGCGCGGCATGGAAGACAACATGGAGCGCACGGCGTTTTCCAAACTGATCCCCGGCGTGATCCGCATGAGCCAGGTTTTCACAGACCACAAACGGCTCAAAGAGGGGGAAACCTTCGTGCTGGACTGGGTGCCCGGCACGGGCACGGTGCTGACGGTCAAAGGCAAGGTCGAGGGTGAGCCGTTCAAGGAGCCCGAGTTTTTCAACGCATTGATGCGCATCTGGTTCGGCCCCAAACCGGCCGACTGGGAGTTGAAAGAAGCCCTTTTGGGCAAGCCCTGAGTGCGCGTTGGCCGCGGTGAAAATTTGCCCGTGCGGTGCTTCACAGTCAAAAGTAACGGGCCTGTTGCGGGATAACCGCAGCTTGTGTGTGCTCATGTGACAGATTGCAACAGAATATCTTTAAGTTAAAAGCTGTGCGGTAGCCGGGGGCTGGACGGGCCGATAGTTCAGGGGATGAACTCAAACTTTCACGCCAAAGCCCTTCCTTGTATTCGCCGCGCCAGTGCGCGGTGGTTAATGGTGGGCATGGCCGCCACGGCAACCGCTTTCATGGCCCCACACAGCTTGGCCGCCGATCGGGACGTGTCGGGGGTCAAAGTGAGCCTGTCGCTCAATTTGGCGGGAAAGAGCCTGGAGTTGAACGGGGCTGGGACGCGCTACCGCGGCCCCTTCAAGGTCTACACCGCCGCGTTGTACACCACGCAAAAATTCAGCTCGGTCCCAGATTTTCACGCCGACAACGGCTCCAAACGGCTGGTGTTGACGATGCTGCGCGAGGTGGATTCGGCCGAGATGGGTCGCATGTTCATCAACGGCGTGCAAAAAAACATTGCGAAGAACGACCTCACCAAAGTCTTGTTGGAACTGCCCCGTATGGGCGAAATTTTTGCGGCCAACAAGCGCCTGTTTCCCGGGGAGCAACTGGTGATTGACTGGATTCCGGCCGTGGGCATGCAAATCAGCGTTCGGGGCAAGCCACAGGGCGAAGCCTTCAACTCCCCGGAGTTCTTCGAAGCCTTGATGAACATCTGGCTGGGCAAGGCGCCTGCTGACTCACAACTCAAGGATGCCTTGCTGGGCAAAGCCGAACCCGAGCGGTTGAGCCGGTCCTGAGTGAGCACCCCCTTGGCCCATCCGATTCGAAACAGCCCACTTCCCATGACCCATCTGCCATTTCGCGCCGTCCTCGCCTGCCTCACCGTCCTGGCTTTGTCCGGCCATGCACAGGCTCAAAGCCAAATTCCCGTGGTTCAGGCAGCTTCCGTACAGACCCTGGGTTTGGTGCAGAACGGTGAGGGCATTCGGTCGCAAGGGACCACCGATCTTTACCGCGCCTCACTCCACCTGAGCCAGCCTGCAAGCTCCATGGAGCAAATGCTGGGATCGGGTGGTGCCAAGCGCCTCGAACTGCGCATGATGCATGCCGCCACGTCAGACGAACTGGGCAAACTGTTTACGCGCGGGATTGAGAAGAACAACCGCCGCCAGGAAATGTCGCGCCTGATCCCCGGGCTGATCCGCATGGGTGAAATATTTTCACAGCACAAACGGCTCAATGCGGGCGATGTACTTACGATCGACTGGGTTCCCCAGCAGGGAACTGTGATCAGCATCAAAGGCGTTGCCCAGGGTGCCGCCATCCCGGACCCGGCCTTCTTTGGCTCCCTGCTGAGCATCTGGCTGGGCAACGACCCCGTCGACAACGAACTGAAATCCAGGCTGTTGGGCAAGTCGCGAACCTGAGGCTGCGCCTTCCGGCGCTCAGACCAGTTCAAGCATGCTGTCGACCCAGGCATCGGCGTCGACACTGGACACTGGCCGCCCGTGGTTGTACCCGTAGGACACCAGGACAACGGGGCAGCCGGCGGCGCGCGCGGCAAGCGCATCGTTTTCAGAGTCCCCCACCATCAGGGTCTGCGCGGGCAAGGTGCCCAGCGCTTCGCAGGTTTTCAGCAGCGGCAGCGGGTCGGGCTTCTTGCGCTCAAAACTGTCGCCACCAAACACCCGGCTGAAATAGCCGGCCAGCCCCTTGACCGCCAACAAGCCCTGGGCGAACGCCAGGGGCTTGTTGGTTAGACAGGCCATGGCCAACCCTCTGCCCTGCAGAGCGCGCAGGCTGTCTTCCACACCCGCAAACACGTCGGCGAACTGCCCATTGATGCTCAGGTAATGGTGCTGGTACTGGCGCCAGGCGCGCTCATAGAGCGCGTCCACGCTCAAAGCCGGGCACGCTTCGCCGCAACCGATAACCTCGGGCCGGCGCAACTGCTCCGCCAGCAAGCTGCGTATCAAGTGTTCAGAGCCCTTGCCCACGGTGCGCTCAATGGCCGCGCGGTCCACGCCGGGCAACCCCAGGTCGGCCATGGTGCGGTTGAGTGCGACCTCGAAGTCGCCCAGTGTGTCCACCATCGTGCCGTCCAGGTCGACGATCACCGCTTGAATATCTGCAAACTTCAAAACGACTCCAGAGAAAGGGCCCGAACAAGGATGCCGCGAAACGGGCTGCACAGGCAGCAGGCGCGGGGGTGTTACTTCAGCGCCTTGCGCATGTCGTCGATCACGCTCTTGTAGTCGGGTTTGCCAAAAATAGCGCTGCCAGCCACGAACGTGTCGGCGCCCGCGTCGGCCACGCGGCGGATGTTGTCGGCCTTGATGCCGCCATCCACCTCCAGCCGGATGTCCTTGCCGCTGGCTTCGATACGCTTGCGGGCGGCTTCGATCTTGCGCAGGGCGGAGTCGATGAAGCTCTGGCCGCCAAAACCCGGGTTGACGCTCATGATCAGGATCAGGTCGATGTCGTCAATCAGGTAGTCCAGCACGTCCAGCGGCTCGGCCGGGTTGAAGGTGAGGCCGGCCTTGATGCCCTTGGCCTTGATCGCCTGCACGCTGCGGTGCACATGAGCGCTTGCATCGGGGTGAAAGCTCACCAGGTCGGCCCCAGCGTCAATGAAAGCACCGGCCAGCGCATCGACCGGCTGGATCATCAGGTGCACGTCGATCGGCACCGGTGTGCCGTCGGGCTTCCTGGCGTGGGGCTTGAGCGCCTGGCAGACCATGGGCCCGAAGGTCAGGTTGGGCACATAGTGGTTGTCCATGACGTCGAAGTGGATCCAGTCGGCGCCGGCGGCGATGACGTTTTTCACTTCTTCGCCCAGGCGGGCAAAGTCGGCGGAGAGTATGGACGGGGCGATGCGGTAGGTGGTCATGGCGCGTGGAGGGGTTGGAAACGGAACTGGCGCCGATTTTCGCAGGCCCGGCAAGGATTTGCCGCGCCGCGTTAACATGCCGCTCATGTCGAAATACCAGTTGACCTGCGAGGTCGAACCCCAGTACCTGAGCGAGCAGTCCACGCCCGACGAGGACCTCTACGCCTTCGCGTACACCATCACCATCACCAACACCGGGGATGTGACGGCGCAGCTGATCTCGCGCCACTGGATCATCGACGACGCCCGGGGCCACACCGAAGAGGTCAAAGGCCTGGGTGTGGTGGGCAACCAGCCGCTGCTGCGCCCCGGCGAATCGTTCCAGTACACCAGCGGCACGCGCCTGCACACACCCAACGGCACCATGCGGGGCAGTTTTTTCTGCGTCGCCGAAGACGGCGAGCGGTTTGAGGCCCCGGTGCCCGAATTTGCGCTCAGTGCCAGCGCTTCCGACACGGGTCCGGGCACGGCCCGCGTGCTCCACTGAGCACCGCCGGCCGCGGCGCCGGCCAGCGGGCGCCCTCCTCGACGCTTTCATGACGCTCACCGAACTGCTCGACACGCTGGACCCCGACGCGCCCCTGGCCCGGCGCCATCTCTGGCTGATGGACGCCCTGCGCTGGGTGCGCGGTGAAGCCGAAGACCCTCAGGCCAGCGTGGGGCGCGTGCGCCAGCTGCTGGCCACGGTCCGTGAAGACCCTGCCTGGCTGAACCGCTGGCACCGCTGGTGGGCCCGTTTCCTGCAAACGGTGGACCTCACGCCGCTGCTGGCCGACTTCGGCTTTGCCCCGCGCACGGCCTTCCTGAGCGAGCTCGGTCACCGCCTGCGCCGCAAGCTGCTGCCCGGCACCCCCGAAACCAGCGACATCACCGACCTGTTCGGGCTGTTGCTGCCGAGCCGCTTTGACGTGCGCTGGCTGCAGGCGCTGGACACGCGGACACTGGAAGAGCTCCGCCAGGTGCTGCTCAGCGACACCCCCGCGACGCCCGATCCGCAGGTCCCGACGCACTGGCAGGCGACCCTGCTGGATGCGCTGGTCTTTTGTGTGGGCCAGGTCAGCGCCACCGGTTTCGCCAGCGAAATCCGAGGCCGCATGAGCCACGAGGAGCGGGCCCGGCGCGCCTTTCACGCCCTGCCGGTGCAGGTCGAGGCCGTGCGCCGCAGCGCCCTGCGCCACGGCGCGCGCAGCGGCCAGGTGCGCCACGAGGTGAACAAGCTGCGCCGGCAGCTCGATGTGTGCCGCGTCGCGGCCCAGTCGGTCTATGCCCACCTGGACGAACATGGCGTGTCGGTCGGCATCGTGTTCCGGCTGCGGCAGCTGGCCGAACGCATCTTGCGCATCCAGCAGCTGCTTGACTGCATGCTCGCCGACCAGCCCGACCGGGCCACGGCCGCACTGCTGGCCGATCTGGCCCTGCTCGGGCAGGACAACCGCAGCATCCGCGCGCTGGTGGCCCACAGTTCCGGCCTCACGGCGGCCAAGGTGGCCGAACGCAGCGCCGAAACCGGTGAGCACTACATCACGCGCAACGCCGCCGAGTACCGCCAGATGCTGGGCATGGCCGCGGGCGGCGGCGCGGTTCTGGGCCTGACCACCTGGGCCAAGTTCGGCGTCATCGCGCTGTCGCTCTCGGCCTTCTGGGCCGGCTTCGCGGCCGGCTTGAACTACGCGCTGTCCTTCGTGCTGATCCAGTTGCTGCATTTCACCGTGGCCACCAAACAGCCCGCCGTGACCGCGCCGGCCATGGTCGCCAAACTGCGCAACATCCACGAAACGGGCGCGGTGCGGCGCTTTGTGGACGAAGTGGCCCACCTGCTGCGCTCGCAGGTTGCGGCCATCCTGGGCAACGTCGGCCTGGTGGTGCCGGTGGTGGTGCTGATCAGCATCGCGCTGTTGCAGGCCACGGGCGCGCCGATGATCGGTGCGGACCAGGCCGCCCACGTGGTGGACTCGCTGCACCTGCTCGGGCCGAGCGCGCTGTTCGCGGCGTTCACCGGCGTGCTGTTGTTCGCCTCCAGCATCATCGCCGGCTGGGTCGAGAACTGGTTTGTCTACTACCGCCTCGACTCCGCCATCCGCTACAACCCGCGTTTCACGCGTGCGCTGGGCGCCCAGCGCGCTGCGCGATGGGCGAAGTTTTTCCGCGACAACATCTCCGGCCTGGCCGCCAACATCTCGCTGGGCTTCATGCTCGGCCTGGTGCCGGCGTTTGCCCAGTTCTTCGGCCTCGGACTCGACATCCGCCACGTGACCCTGGCCGCCGGTCAGCTCGCAGCGGCCGCGGTCACGCTGGGGTCGGCAGCGCTGGTCGACCCCGGCTTCTGGTGGGCGGTCGCCGGCGTAGTGGCCATCGGACCGCTGAACCTGGTCGTCAGCTTCTACCTCGCGTTCCGCCTGGCCCTGAAGGCGCAGAACATCAACGACGTCAACCGCAGCCTGATCCACCTCGCCCTGCGCCGCCGCCTGCGCAGCCATCCGCTGGGGTTCTTCCTGCCCCCGCGCACCGAGGTCGCGCCGCCGGCCGAAGACGTCAGCGACATCGAAGCCGCCTGGACCGCCGACTCCCGGCGCGACGCCATGGACGAAGCCAGCCGGCGCTGGGCCGAGGCCTACCTGGCGCGCACGGCTGACGGCAGCGCCCTCGCCGACGACCCCTGGGAACGCGGCATCGCCAGCCCGAACGCTGCGGCGCCCGGCACAACCGAGGTGCCCGCCACGGGCGGCACATCGGCACGCCAGACCGACCCGAGCACCCCATGACACCCCGGGAACCCGAAACGGTCTCCGCCGGTGGCGAGTTCGACCTCATCCGGCGGCACTTCCAGCGCACCACCTCGCCAGCGGCCCCCGCCGTCGCGCTGGGCATCGGTGACGACTGCGCCTTGCTGCAGCCCAGTCCCGGTGGCCAGCTCGCCATTTCCAGCGACATGCTGGTCGAGGGCGTGCACTTCTTTCCTGACGCAGCGCCCGAGGCGCTCGGCCACAAGGCCCTGGCCGTCAACCTCAGCGACCTCGCGGCCATGGGCGCGCGCCCGCTGGGCTTCACGCTCGCGCTGGCCCTGCCCCGGGTGGACGACGCCTGGCTCACGGCGTTCTCGCGCGGTCTCTTCGCTCTGGCCGACGCCCACGCCTGCCCACTGGTCGGCGGCGACACCACACGCGGACCGCTCAACCTCTGCATCACCATCTTCGGCGAGCTGCGACCGGGCGAGGCGCTGCGGCGCGACGCGGCGCAGGCGGGCGACGACCTCTACCTCAGCGGTGCGGTCGGTGAGGCCCGGCTGGCGCTGGAACTGCTGCGGGGCACGCCCTGGGCCACCACCCACAGTGCAGCCGGTGCCCTGTCCCGGCTGCGCGAACGGCTGGAGCGTCCAGCGCCCCGCCTCGCGCTCGGCCAGGCGCTGGCGGGCCTGGCCCACGCCGCCATCGACGTGAGCGATGGTCTCGCGGGCGATCTCGGCCATATCCTGCGTGCCAGCCATGTCGGTGCGCACCTGGAACTGGCGGCCCTGCCCCTGCCGCCCGACCTGGCGGGCCTGCCCGAGGACCGGCGGCTCGAATGCCTGCTGCATGGGGGCGACGACTACGAACTGATCTTCACGGCAGCGCCCGGTGATCGGGAGCGGGTGCAAGCCGCGGCCCGCGCCAGCCAGACGCCGGTGCACCGCATCGGCTGCATCACGCCCGATGCCGGTCAACTGCGCCTGATCGGCACGCAGGGCCAGACGATGGCCGTGCCCACCCGTGGGTTCGACCACTTCACCTGACCATTCCCGGCAGACTGCCCCGCACCCACGTTCCATAATCGGTCCATGATGGTTGACACCGATCTCCCTCCGCGCGAGACCTCCGCGCGGCCCGCCGCAGACCCCGCCCCGATGGCACGGCCGACGCTGCGTTTTCTGTTCGCCCACCCGGCGCATTTCATCGCCCTCGGCGCGGGTTCGGGGCTGGCCCGCTGGGCCCCCGGCACCGTGGGCACGCTCTGGGCCTGGGCCGTGTTCGCCTTGCTGCAGCCCTCGATGTCCCACGCCGGCTGGGCCACCCTGATCGGGCTGGGCACGCTGATCGGCTGGTGGGCCTGCACCTTGACCGCGGTGCACATGCGCATCGCCGATTCGGGCCACATCGTCTGGGACGAAGTGGTCGCCTTCTGGCTGGTGCTCTGGCTCGTGTCGCCCACCAGCTTCTGGGACCAGCTCTATGCGTTTGTCTTGTTCCGCGTGTTCGACGCCGTGAAGATCGGACCGATGGCCTGGGCCGACCGGACCTTCAAGGGCTTCGGCCCACGCGGCGGCTTCGGCATCCTGCTCGACGACTTTGCGGCGGCGCTCTGCACGCTGCTGGTGATCGCGATCTGGAAGTATTAGGACCACCCCCATCGCTTGCTCGCTGCGCGTAGCCGCACCCTTGCTTTCATGAACACACCGTCCATTTCCCCATTGGTCGAACAACTGGCCACCGCACTCAAGGCGCGCGGCCAGATGATGGCCACGGCCGAGAGCTGCACCGGTGGTCTCATCGCGGGCGCCTGCACTGAAATCAGCGGGTCGAGCGACTGGTTCGAACGCGGCTTCGTGACCTATTCCAACGCCGCCAAGACCGAGCTGCTGGGCGTGCCGGCGGTGTTGATCGAGGCGCACGGCGCGGTGAGCGAACCGGTGGCGCGGGCCATGGCGGCGGGGGCTTTGGCCCATGCCCATGCGCACTGGGCGGTGGCCGTGACCGGTGTCGCCGGCCCCACCGGCGGCAGCCCCGAAAAACCTGTCGGCACCGTGTGGTTCGGCTGGGCCACGCCGACCGGCGTCTCGACCGAACACCGTCACTTCGACGGCGACCGCGCCGCCGTGCGCCAGGCCACCGTCGCCCACGCCCTGGCCGGGTTGTTGCAGCGCCTGGCCTGAGCCCCTCATACCGTTTTGCATTCAGAGTGAGAACAAGGCGCGAAGCCGCAGACAGTGCAATAGCACGACAAGGCTGAGCAACGCAGTTATCGCTTTGAAGGCAAATCGGTATCAGGCACGGGGCGGCAGGATGTGTGCGTCAACCCCTCGCCGGGGAGCCGGCCCCACCGGTGGCGCGTAACCGAGGCGTGCCCACATCTGCACCGTGTGGCTCGCCGGGGGTGCGGCCAGCAGCCCGTGGATCGCGGCGTAGGGGCCCGCCTGCTCCGGATACTCCTCCAGCGCCTGCTGCAAGGGGTGCATGGACAGGCCCTGGGCCGTCGCCGCCAGTTGCGCCCGCACGTAGGCCCGGCCCGCGTTGATCTGGGTGCGGCGGTCGTTGCCCTCGGTCACCATCCAGAAAAACGCCGGTGTGCTGGCCAGTTTGGCGTTGAAGTCGTCGATCTGACCGCTCACGGCCATGCTGTCCGGCGCCGACGGCTGGCTGCGGTCAAACAAGCCCAAAGCGGTGATGGCGCGGAGCAGCGGATCGTTGATGGCAATGCCATCCCGGTGCTGCGTGATCTCCCGGGGACCGATGCGCAGCACCTGGTAAGACTCCAGCAGCGTGCGTGGCGTGCTCATCTCGATGCGCCAGGCTTCCATGGCGATGGCCCGGTGGCGCTGCAGCAGTTCGGGTTGTGCGCCGTCGATGAACCCCACGCGCACCCCGTGGGGCGCCACGCTCGACGCCACGGCCTGCACCGCGGCGGCCTCTGGCGCCCGCTGCCCGTAGGCTTCGCGGTTGGTGTGGCGCTGGAAGATCTGGGCAAACAGCGGATCGGGCCGCACCGCGGCATCGGGCACCAGGCGCAGCCGCGCCGTCGGCCGACCATCCACCGAGCGCGCATCGAAAACACCCTCAGGGAACAGCTCGACCTCGGCGCGCAAGCCCCGCTGCCGCGCGGCCAGATCGAGCAGCTCCAGAAACGTGCCCTGGCTCATCATCATCTGGCGGGAGTACGGGTCGGTCTCGGGCAACAGGCGGGTTCGGTCCAGGAACAGCGTGATCTGGTCGGCCACACCCAGATCCACCAGCCAGGACTGCAGGTTGTGCGAATGCGGCGCCAGCACCGCGTGCGCCAGCAGCCAGCGCCGCACGTCACCGGTTTCCTGCGGGGGCGTCCAGGCCTGCAGGGCCTCGGACGGCAGCTCGGCACTGCAGCCCGCCACGCCGGCGGTGGCGGCCAGCACCACACCGCCCCCGGCGATCCGGACAAACTGTCTGCGTTGCATGAAGAACCTCCTGTCGGACCAGAGCCCGTATCGGTGGCATCGCGCCGATACCGTGGTCCATTGTGGAACCCGGAGAGCGCCAGCACAATACAGAAACCGGCGTACCAGCTATTCAGTCATGAATACCCACCATTTCAACTGGAACCTTGTACCGGCCTTTCTGGCGGCCCACGAACACGGCAGCCTGCTGGCCGCCGCCCGGGCACTGGGCAGCAGCCAGCCCACTGTGGGCCGACACATCAGCGAGCTGGAGACGCAGCTGGGCACGGTGCTGTTCGAGCGCACAGGCCGCGGCCTGGCGCCCACACCCGCCGGCCTGCGTCTGGCCGAAGCGGCGCGCGCCATGGAATCGGGCGCGCTGGCGCTGCTGAGCAGCGTGGGCGCGTCGCGGTCCACGCTCGAAGGCACGGTGCGGATTTCGGCCAGCCAGCCTGTAGCCTGCGTGCTGCTGCCTCCGCTGCTGGCCCAGATGCGCCAGACCCTGCCCGGCATCCAGGTGGAACTCGTCGCCAGCAACGCGGTGAGCAACCTGCTGCGCCGCGAGGCCGACATCGCGCTGCGCATGGTGCGCCCCGTTCAGGCCTCGCTGGTGGCGCGGCGCATTGGCCAGGTGGCCCTGAGCGCCTGCGCGCACCGCGACTACCTGGCCCGCCGCGGCACACCGGCCGAACCCGCCGACCTGCTGCAACACGACCTGGTGGACAACGACCAGGTGATGGACATTCCGCGCGGTTTTTCCGCCCTCGGTCACAGCGTGCCGCGAGAACGCCTCGTGCTGCGCACCGACGACCTGATGGCCTACTGGAGCGCGGTGCGCACGGGACTGGGCATTGGCTTCGTGGCCGACTACCTGCTGCGCACCGACCCGGCGGTGCAGCGCGTGCTGCCGCAGTTGCGCATCCCGCCACTGCCGATCTGGCTCACGGTGCACCGCGAGATCCGCAGCAGCGCGCGCATCCGCGCCGTGTACGATTTCCTCGCACAGGCCGTGCCACAGACCCTCTGAACCACCACCCCATGGCCGAACCCTTCAAGAACCTCATCAACGCCGGCACGGTCGCCCGCGCCGGGCAACACCTGCAGCGCGTCTGGCCCGGTTTCGATCGCCCGCGCTTCGAACAATCCGCCGGCCACGGGCTGGAAGCCCTCGAATTCAAGGCCCGCGCCATGCAGCTCGCCGACGCGCTGGAGGCCACGCTGCCGCCCGACTTCGACGCTGCGGCCAACCTGCTCGAAGCCAGCCTTGCGCCACCCATCCCGCTCGACGCCCAGGGCGAACCGTCGGCGCTGAGCGCTGCGCAGAGCGAAGCCGGTCTCTCAGGCTGGGTGGTCTGGTCCATGGGCGACTTCGTGGCGCGCCGCGGCATGGCCGATGTGCCGCGCGCCCTGCGCTGCCTGCACGCGCTCACGCAGCGTTTCTCGGCCGAGTTCGCGATCCGCCCCTTCATTCAGCGGCATCCCGACACCACCCTGACCACGATCAGCACCTGGGTGAACGACCCCAGCGCCCACGTGCGCAGGCTCGTGAGCGAGGGCAGCCGCCCGCGCCTGCCCTGGGGTCTGCGACTGCAGGCGCTGGTGGCCGACCCGGCCCCCACGCTGCCGCTGCTGAGCGCCCTACAGGACGACCCCAGCGCCTACGTGCGCCGCAGTGTCGCCAACCACCTGAACGACATCGCCAAGGACCACCCTGAGCTGGTCGCCGACTGGGTGCACAAACACCTGCGTGCCGCCAGCCCGGCGCGCACCGCCTTGTTGCGCCACGCCAGCCGCAGCCTGATCAAACTGGGCCACGCGCCCACCCTGTCCGCCTGGGGTCTGGGCCAGGGCCTGCGGGGCACGGTCTTGCTCGGCCTCTCGGCCACCCGCGCCGCGGTGGGCGGCGAAATCGCGCTGGCGGTCTCGCTGGCTTCCAGCAGCCCAGAGCCGCAGGACCTGCTGGTGGACTACGTGGTGCACCACGTGCGCGCCAACGGTTCCACCTCACCCAAGGTGTTCAAGGGCTGGAAGCTCACGCTGGGCCCTGGCGAGCAGCGCACACTGGGCAAACGCCACAGCCTGCGCCCGGTCACCACGCGCGTGCTCTACCCCGGCCCGCACCGCATCGAACTGCAGGTGAATGGCCAGACGCTGGCCCAGGCGGACTTTGAGCTGCTGAACTGATCGCGCGGTCCGCCCCCGGATCGGCCCACTCCGTGTGCAATGCGTCACACCGGTGATGCATCCACACCAAAAAATGGCGCCCCCAAGGCCGGCGTTGTCACTTCTGACAGGCTGTCAGCGCCCCCTGTCGCCCGCGCCACTAAGGTGACGGGTTGCACCCGCTGGCCCAAGGACCGACGGCGGATCCTTGTCACACACCCCAAGCCATGAGATTCCAGCAACTGCTTCAACGCCTGCCCTGGCTGCTCTCGCTCATGCCCAACCGTTCCGCGCCGGGGGCATCGCGTCTGTCCACGCCGGGCCCGACCACCGCCCTGCGGCCCGAGCGCCTCGACACCCAGGCAGCGGTCATTCACCACCTGGAATGGTGTGTGCTCTTCAACGAACATCTGGCGGTGGATTCGACCCAGACCCACCACATCAGGCCGCTGCCCGATGCACACCACTGCGATCTCGGCCAGTGGCTGGCCCGGATGCACCCGCGCATGGCCGACCGGGACCCACGCTATCTCGATCTGCAGCAGGAGCACCTCCGGCTTCACACCATGGCGTCTCAGGCGCTGGCGCTGGCCCGCAACAACCGCATGGCCCGCGCGAGCACCCTGCTCAACACCGAGTTCGAGCGCAGCCGCGCGCGGGTATTGACCCTGTTGCGCGAGATGCAGAAGTCCTGATCCGGCAGCGCCTGCGTCAGGGATTGCGGTTCAGGCGCCGTGGCATTTTTTGTATTTCTTCCCGCTGCCGCAGGGGCAAGGATCGTTGCGGCCCGGCTCGTCCGCCTTGCGCGCCGGCCCCACGCGCGGCCCCAGGCTCTGCCAGATCTGGCGCAGGTCGTACACCGCCCAGATCGCCGCACCAAACGCATTCAGGCGCTCGTCGCTCACGCTCGGCGGGCCGTCTTCGCTGTGCATGCACACCGTGGGTTCGTCGGTGTCGTCTTCGGTCAGGACCACGATTGCTTCCAGCGCGTCGTTGAGCATGGCCACGACTTCCTTGTCGCGCGGCTCGGCCCATTCTTCGGCCCAGTTTTCCACCACGAACATGAAGCCCAGCGCCCAGACCTGCGCAAACGCTGGCAGTTCCTGATCGCCGATTTCGGCGCGTTCCGCCTCGGGCAAACCCGCCACGGCGCCGCGCACGTCCATCACCTCGGGGTGGTAGCTGCGTTCGTCCTCCAGCGTCTCCACATTCGCACCCAGCGCGCTGGCCACCTCGTTCCAGCGGCGTGTCCAGAGGGTCATGAACTGCGCGTATTGCGCTTCATCGGCGAACCAGGTGTCGCCCTCTTCGCCGCTGGCCACGCCGGGCTGGCTATCGCCCGTGCCCAGCAAGAGGGGCAGGAACTCGTCGGGCAGCACCAGGCGGCGCGTGCACAGCAGCGCGGCCATGGCGCCTTCGCAGAACTCCCACTGCGGCACGTCTTCACCGCGCGTGCGCAGGTCGTCCAGGATGGCGTCCAGCGCGTCAAAGTCTTCGTTGTCCATCGGCTGGATCGGGGTGTCAGAGGTCATGTTGAAACGGGGTCGGGTTTTACGGTGCGGGCAGTGTAGTCCCTTGCCCCCTCTGAAAGCCCGCCTGCTCGAACGCCTCAACGCTCTCGTACCGGCGCCCCGCTCAACGGCGCTGGACGGTCAGCGCACGGGGGTCCACCACCTGCCTGGCGCAGGCGAGCGCGGTGCGGTCCGGCTTGACCCGGGGCCCGCTCATGCGGGCAAGAAGGCCTGCAGGTCCACCAGCAGCAACTCGGGCGCCTCTTCGGGGATGAAACGCCCACAGGGCAGCGGGTGGCCCTCCACAGCGTCCGCCTTCTCCTGCCAGGTGGCGAGCACGCCGAACAGGCCGTGCACCTTGCCGAACTCACCCCTGAGGGTCAGCACCGGGCAGCGCAACCGGCGCGCGAGATCGCGCTCGTCGTCCTCAAAAGTGCGGTGGTCCACCCCGGTCATGAAGTGCATGGGGCTTGCCTCCATCCCGGTGTTCGACGCATCAAAGCAGGTGCCCGGCATTGTGCGAACTGACGCCAGAATGACCAAGACCTGGGCCGCACCCGTGCGGATCTTCCACCGCTGGCCCGTCAAGCCACCAGAGCGGCCTTCACCACATCGGCCAGCGGTGTGGTTGGGCGGCCGATGAGCTGGCTGAGCTGGTGGCCGTCGTCGAACAGGCCGCCTTTGGAGGCACCCACGTCGGAGTCGGCCAGCAGCGCGGCGAAGCCTTCAGGCAGGCCCATCTGCATGAGCGCCGCCTTGTACTCGGCCTCGGGCATGTCCCTGTAGACCACCGGCTTGCCGGACTGTCGGGCGATCTCGGCGGCGAGTTCGGTGGGGGTGTAGGCGGTGTCGCCGGCGAGTTCGTACACCTGGCCGGCCTGGTCGTCCTTCGTGAGCACGGCGGCCGCGGCGGCCGCGTAGTCGGCCCGGGCGGCGGAGGCGATGCGGCCGTCTTTCGCACTGCCCATGACGGCGCCGTACTGCACGGCGGCGCCGACGCTGCCGGTGTAGTTTTCGGTGTACCAGCCGTTGCGCAGCAGCACGAAGGGCAGACCCGAAGCGCTCAGCATGGCTTCGGTCTCCTTGTGTTCAGCAGCGAGGCCGAGCGGCGAGGTGTCGGCGCGCAGGAGGCTGGTGTAGGCGAGCAGCTTCACGCCGGCTTTTTGCGCGGCGGCGATGACGGCGGCATGTTGGGGCGCGCGCTGGCCGACTTCGCTGGACGAGATCAGCAGCAGCTTGTCCACTCCCTGGAAAGCCGCTTCGAGTGTGGCGGGCTGGGCGTAGTCGGCCTGGCGGACCTGCAGGCCGAGCGCGGCGAGGTCGGCGGCTTTTTCGGTGCTGCGCACGGCGGCGACGATCTGGCTGGCCGGCACGGTCTTGAGCAGGTTCTGGAGTACGAGGCGGCCGAGCTGGCCGGTGGCGCCGGTGATGGCAATCATGGAAAAACTCCTTGTGTGGAAACGATGAGGAGCGGAGAATACCGACCTAACAAACTTTTTGTAAGTACGCACACAAAGGTAAGTACCCATGCGCGCCACCGATTCGTCCTCCCCTGACCAGGCCCCCGCCATTGCCACCTTGATGGAACGCGGCGAGCTGTTCGCTGCCGAATGCCCTTCGCGCGCCGTGCTGCAGCACGTGACCAGCCGCTGGGGTGTGCTGGTGCTGGTGGCGCTGCTGGCGGGCACGCACCGCTTCAGCGACCTGCGCCGCAAGATCGGCGGCGTGAGCGAAAAAATGCTGGCGCAGACACTGCAGTGGCTGGAGGGCGATGGCTTCGTGCTGCGCACGCAATACCCTGTTGTGCCGCCGAAGGTGGAATACAGCCTCACGCCGATGGGGGTGGAGGTGGCGCGTCAGGTGGAAGGCCTGGCGGACTGGATCGAGGGCAACCTCGGCCGCATCCTGAGCGGGCGGCGCGAGCGCGCCGACGCGCTGGCAGTCGCCCCCTTGCCCGGCGTGCGTGCCGGTGTGCGGACCCCGGCATGAGCGCAGCACGGAGGGTCGTCCAGTGAACACAGCGCCGGGACCTTTGAGCCTGCGTCGGGTGAACGATGGCGTGTTCGCCGTGCTGGACGCGGCCGGCCAGCATGTGGGCAACCTCAAGCGCATCGGCGCGGTGTGGAAGTTCAAGGCCGTGGGCAGCACGGCCCGGGGCGAGACCGTGCCCGGCGGCGGGCCGCTGACGGAACGGCACAACACGGTGTTTGATCGGCCGGATGCGGCCGAGGTGAGCGCTGGCTTGCTGGCCGGGTGAGCCAGCCGCTCAGGCTGTGGCGAAACGCCCGCGCAGGTAGCCGATGATCGCGGCCGAATCGACCAGCCACTGGCTCTGGCCAGACGCATCGGTGATCTTCAGGCAAGGCACCTTGGTCGCGCCGCTGCCTTGTTGCAGTTCGGCACGGTGGGTGGCGTTGTGCTGGGCGTCGCGCTGCTCGATGGGCAGCGAGAGGCGGCGCATTTCCTGCCGCACCTTGATGCAGAACGGGCAGGTGCTGAACTGGTACAGCGCGAGGTTCTGGCACTGCAGGTTGACCGTGGTTTGTGCTGCGGGCTCGCGCACCACGCCTTTCGGCTGGGTGAGGCGCTCTTTCAGCAGCATGAACGGGCCGAGCACGGTGCGCAGGGTTCTGAAGAAGGCGCGGACGATGGTTTTCATGGGGTGATGGGTTGGGGTTGAATGGCGGCGGGCGCCCATTGGCGGTTCACGCTCACACCGAGTGTGGCCAGCCGTTTGGCCATGCACAGCACGGCCTTGTCTTTGCTCAGCAGCACGGCCGTGTGGGCAACGGCCAGGTCGATGAACTTCTGGTCGTCGGCGTCTTTGCAGGTGTAGGGGGCCTTGGAGGCGATGTCGGCGAGCTGGACGCGGGCATCGAAGGCAGCGAGCACGGCCTCGGCGGTCAGGGACCGGGCCTCCAGGCGTTTGACCACCTGCGGGTAGGCCAGCACGCGGCGCAGTTCTTCGCGCATGACGGGCGTGGCCAGCCAGCGGCTCTGCGGCTCGGCCAGGGCCGCGCGCAGCGGCACCGTGGCCGGGTCCTCGTAGACAAACAGGTCGAGAACGACGTTGGTGTCGAGCACCAGCGTCACCGGATCCGTTCTGCTCATGCCGCGGGCGGTGTGGCGTCGGGGTTACGCCGAGCGGTCAGATCAAAGCGGAACAGCCGGCATTCGATCGGACCATTCCACAGCGGCACGCGGCGCGATTCCTTGAAGCGCATCTTGCCGGGCAGCTTGAGGTCGGGCGTGAGCAGCCAGGCGCTCCAGCCCGCGTAGTGGCTCTTCCAGTGAGCGGCGAGCTGCTGGAAGAATTCGCTGCCGTCGCCGCCGTCGGTCATCTGCGCGCTCTCACGGCCCAGGCCAGGCGCGGGTGGCGCGGCCTTGCCTGCGGTGAAGGTGCGGGGGGCGCGCGGCTCCATGCGCTGGGCGCGGGCGCTGGCGTTTTCTCCAGCCACACCGGCTGCAGCGATGCGCTCGCCGTAGGGCGGGTTAAGCAGCATCACACCGGGCTTCTGGGTGGGAGGCAAGCGTTGCAGCGCGTCGCCGCCGCGCAGTTCGATGGCTTGGGCCACGCCCGCACGCTCGGCGTTGCGCTGCGCGAAATCGACCATGCGGAACGACACGTCGCTGCCGAAGACGATGGGGGCGTGGCCCTCGGGCCAGTCGCGCATGTCGCGCTCGGCTTCGTCCTGGATCGCGGTCCACACGTGCTGCTGGAACGGCAGCATCTTTTCAAACGCAAAGCGGCGCAGCATGCCGGGCGGGATGTTGAGCGCGATCTGCGCCGCCTCGATCACCACCGTGCCGCTGCCGCAGCAGGGGTCGTACAGCGGGGTGATGTCGTCCAGCGATTCGGCCTCGCCGCCGTTCCAGCCGGTGGCGGCGATCATGGCCGCGGCCAGCGTTTCCTTCAGCGGCGCGTCGCCCTTGTCTTCGCGCCAGCCGCGCTTGAACAGCGGCTCGCCGGAGGTGTCGATGTAGAGCGTGAGTTCATCAGTGGTCAGGTGGGCGTAGATGCGCACGTCGGGCCAGGTGGTGTCCACGCTGGGGCGCTCGCCACGTTTGTCGCGGAAGCGGTCGCAGATGGCGTCCTTGATCTTCAGTGCCGCGAAGTTGAGGCTGGTCAGCGGGCTGTGCTGCGCGGTGATCTCGACCTTGATGGTCTGCTGCGGCGTGAACCAGATTTCCCAGGCGATCTCGCCGGCCGCGTTGTACAGGTCCTGCTCGCCGCGGTAGCCGCCGTGCCACAGCTGCACCAATACCCGTTGAGAGAGTCGGCTGTGCAGGTTCAGGCGCATGGCGTCGCGCCACGAGGCCTTGATGCCCACACCGCCGCGTGCCTTGAAGGCCAGTGGTTCGCTGGTGATGCGCTGCACCTCGTCGGCGAGCATGTCCTCCACGCCAGCGGCGCAGGGGAGGAAAAGTTTGAGTTGGTTCATGACAAGTTGCTTCAGCAATGGCTACAGAGCATCCGGAGCGTTGACCCCTCCAGCGTGCAGCACGGAACCGGCTTTGCCGGGCCGTAGATGCAGCCCCCTGGGGGGTGACGCGAAGCGGCGCGGGGGGTTACAAGCTCTTTCGCAGGTTCGCCGGCGCGATGCGCAGCGCCTCGCGGTACTTGGCCACGGTGCGGCGCGCGCATTCGATGCCCTGCTCCTTGAGCAGGTCGGAGAGCTGGTTGTCGGACAGCGGCTTCTTCGGCTCTTCGGAGGCGATGAACTGCTTGAGCAGGGCGCGCACCGCGGTGCTGGACGCGTTGCCCCCGGTTTCGGTGCCGAGCGAGGAGCCGAAGAAATACTTGAGTTCGTAGGTGCCGAACGGCGTGGCCATGTACTTGGCGGTGGTCACGCGGCTGATGGTGGACTCGTGCAGGCCGAGTTCGTCGGCGATCTCGCGCAGCACCAGCGGCCGCATGGCGAGTTCGCCGTGCATGAAGAAATTGCGCTGGCGCTCGACGATGGCCGAGGACACACGCAGGATGGTGTCGAAGCGCTGCTGGATGTTCTTGATGAACCAGCGCGCTTCCTGCAGCCGTTGCTGCATGGCGGCGTGGCCGGCTTCGCCGCCGTTGTCCCGACCGCCGCGGTTTTGCCTCATGGCGTTGGCGTAGACGTCGTGCACGCGCAGGCGCGGCATCACGTCGGGATTCAGGATGACCTTGAAACCCCGGCCGGCGCGCGTGACGATGACGTCGGGCACGACCACGTTGCGCTCGACATCGATGAAGCGGCGCCCGGGTTTGGGTTCCAGCCGGGCGATGATCGCCAGCGCGGCTCGGGCGGTTTCATCGTCGATGCCGCACAGGGCACACAGGCGCTTGATGTCGCGTTTGGCCACCAGTTCCATGGACTGGTGGCAGATGGCCAGCGCTGCGCGCGCTTCGGGGGAGTTGCGCAGCTCTTCGATCTGCAACCGCAGGCATTCGCCGAGGTTGCGCGCGCCCACACCGGTGGGCTCCATGTGCTGCAGCCAGCCCAGGGCCATGCGCAACTGGGCTTCAGCGGCCTCCAGCTCTTCGATACCGGGAGAGGCCACCTCGCGGCCGTGCATGAGCCGCCAGAAGCCCAGGGCGAGCTCGGCCAGGTCGTCTTCCAGGTAGGCGTCGTCGTTGAGCGACTCGATCAGGAAATACAGCGCCGCCTGGTCTTCGTCACTCAGCCGCAGACACCGGGCCTGCTCGTGCAGGTGGTCCTGCAGACTGACGGGGCTGCGCGCCAGGTCGGCGGCGCTGGCGGTTTCGTCGTCGTCACCGCCCGAGCCGCTGTTGCGCGCGGGTGCGTCACCGCCCCATTCGCTGTCGTCGGGCGCCATCTCGACCGTGCCGTCGCCTTCCCAGCTTTCTTCCACCGGGGTGGCGCCGTCGAGCCGGCTTTCGATCTCGTCGCCAGAGCCGCTGTCGGCGGGCGCGTCGGAGGTGCTGCTGACGCGGTCGGGCAGCGGGCCGTCGTATTCGGCCGGCGCAGCCAGGGCGTCGGCCACCGGCAGCGCGGCTTCGGCGATCTGTTCGCCAGCGCTCACCGGCGCATCGACCTGCTCCAGACCAAACGCTTCGCGCTCGGCGATCTCTTCGGTGCGCTCCAGAAACGGGTTTTCGTCGAGCATCTGCTCGACCTCTTGCGCCATTTCCAGCGTGGAGAGTTGCAGCAGCCGGATCGACTGCTGCAACTGGGGCGTGAGCGCCAAGTGCTGCGAAACACGCAGGGACAGGCCTTGTTTCATGCCTGGACGTACAGCAGCGCGAAACGGAGATTCGCCGCCGGGCCGCCCCAAGTCGAATCAGCCCCCTCGGGGGGCAGCGCGCCGCGCAGCGGCAAAGCGTGGGGGCCACAAGACGCCGCCGGGCCGTCCCAAGTCGAATCAGCCCCCTCGGGGGGCAGCGAAGTACATGAAATGACGAGCGTGGGGGTCATGCTCACATGCGGAAGTTCTCGCCGAGGTACACACGGCGTACTTCGGCGTTTTCGATGATCTCGGCCGTCGTGCCGCTGGCCAGGACGTGACCGTCGCTGATGATGTAGGCGTGGTCGCAGATGCCCAGGGTTTCGCGCACGTTGTGGTCGGTGATCAGCACACCGATCCCGCGGGACTTCAGGAACCCGATGATGTGCTGGATCTCCAGCACGGCAATCGGGTCGATGCCGGCAAAGGGTTCGTCCAGCAGGATGAAACGCGGGCGCGTGGCCAGGGCGCGGGCAATCTCCACCCGGCGCCGCTCGCCGCCGGACAGGGCGGGCGCGGGCGAATCGCGCAGATGGTCCACCCGCAGGTCCTTGAGCAGTTCATCAAGCCGGCTGGCGATTTCAGGTTCGCTCAGGGCATGGCCGTCCACATCGTGCTGCAACTCCAGCACGGCGCGCACGTTTTGCGCCACCGTGAGCTTGCGGAAGATCGAGGCTTCCTGGGGCAGGTAACCCAGGCCCATGCGGGCACGGCGGTGGATCGGCAGGGCTTCGATGCGCTGGCCGTCGAGCAGGATCTGCCCACCATCGGCGCGCAGCAGGCCGACGATCATGTAGAACGAGGTGGTCTTGCCCGCGCCGTTGGGGCCCAGCAAGCCGACCACTTCACCTTTGTCGACCTTGAGGGAGACATCCTTGACCACCTTGCGGCTGCCATAGGCCTTCATCAGACCCTGAACTTCCAGACTGCTGCGCACCGCCATCGCCGGTGGCGTGCTGGCCATGGGCATGGTCGTCACTTCTTCTTCTCGTTGAGATTGGTGCTGGGGCGCAGTTGGGCAGGATCGGTCGCGGCGGGTGCAGGTGCCGTCTCTGCCTCCGGAATGGGTGTCAGCATCGCACGCACCCGCCCGGAGGGGTTGGCGGCGGTGCGGTTGGCGGGGCCACCCTTGACGGTGAACACCTCGGTCAGGCTGTTGTAGGTGATCTGGTTGCCCACGCTTTCGTCGTTGAGCTGGGTGCCACGGTAGCGGCGCAGCACGGCGCTGCCGGTGAACACCACGGTCTGGGCCTTGCCGTCGTATTCGATGCGCTCGCCCTCGCCTTCGATCCACTCGTCCAGGCCCTCGCGCTTCTGGCGGAAGAAACCAGGCGCTGCCGCCGTGCCGGTCACCACGCCGAACTGGTTGCCCTGCGGGTCCTGGCGCACGTCCATCTTGCTGCCCCGCATGACAATGGTGCCCTTGGTGATCAGTACGTTGCCGGTGAAGACGCTGGTCTGCCGCGTGTCTTCGTAGCGCAGCGAGTCCGCCTCGATGTTCATGGGCTTGTCTTTGTCGGCCAGCTCCGCCTGGGCCGCGCCTGCCAGCACCAGACCGGCCATCGAGGCCAGGAAGCGAAGGGTCCATCGGGGAGAAAAGTGGTGTGTGGGCATGGCTTTAGTGGGGCACAAATCTTGCATTCATTGTAACGGCGCAAAGCCGACTTGTTGGCGATCGGCGCTCAATCGACAGACCCTCAAAACACAAGACCCGCCAGATGCGGGTCTTGTCTCGAGACGGGGAAAGCGAAGATCAGGCTTTGCGCGCTTCGACGATGAGCGAATCGGCAATCAGCATGGTGCGCGGCCCCTGTCCGCCGATGTAGAAACGGCCCGCCACACCCAGTGCCGGCGTGCCCTCCACGTCGTATGCGTTCTGCAGCGCAGTGGCAGCCTCGGCCATCTTCACGGCACTGCCGTTGTAGAAGCCGATGAACTTTTCACGGTCGACACCCTGCTTTTCCACCCACGCGGTGATGGCCGGCGCCGTGGTCAGCGGCAAGCGCTCTTCGTGAAAGGCCTTGAACACCTTCTCGTGCAAGGTGTCGACCAGGCCCATGGACTCCAGCGCGAAATACAGGCGCTGCATGGGCACGAACGCCTGGGTGAACGCCACCGGCACGCGACGCACCTTCACATCGGCGGGCAGCTTCTTGATCCAGGCGTTGAGCAGCGGTTCGAAATTGAAACAGTGGATGCAGGAGTAGGCAAAAAACTCCACCACCTCCACCTGGCCGGGCGGCGTGCTGACCGGCACCGGCTGGCTCAGGCGGACATAGTCCTTGCCTTCCTTGAACCCGACGCGCTGGGCCCAGGCGGGGCTGATGCCAAGGCCACTGGCGGCGAGGGCACCGGCAGCCAGCAGAGAACGGGAAATATCGCGGCGTTGCATCAAATCAAACTCCTTGTGTTGGCCTGCTTGGTCTCAAGGGCCCGGGCAAAAGTTCCGGAACACGCACCGGTCTCAGCGCTGAACGCGCACCAGGGCGGCTTCCACCCCATTGATCTCGAGTTGCTCCAGTGTCGCGTCGGCCATGGCTTTCTGGTTGAAAGGTCCGACGCGCACCCGGAAAACGGCGCGCCCGGACTGTTCCCGCTCGCTGATGTCGGCCGCCATGCCCAGCATGGCGAGACGCGCGCGCTGGGCTTCGGCTTCTTCGGGTGCGCGGAAAGCGCCCGCCTGCACGAAGTAGGTGAAAGGATCGGCAGCCGCCGGCGCGCCGGCCGGCGGTGCCGCCCCATTGGTGGCACCGGTGCGCGAGCGCATCAGTTCACCGAGGGGATCGGCCTGCGTGGGCGGCGTTGCCGGCTGCGGGGCGACGGGCTTGCCAGCGGCCGGGCTTCCCGACGGTGCGGCCACGACCGGCGCGGGCGCCGGGTCCGGGATCACCACCGGTGGCGGCACGGTCGCCGGACTGGTGGCCAGGCCGGCGTTCGGGTTCCAGCCCTTGTTGCGCTCGGCTTCCTCCACATCCTGCGCCGGCTTGCGCGACACGCCCCGGTCGACAAAGGGCACCGGGACGCGCGTGACGTACACCGCCACCGACAGCGCAACGCCCAGCCCCACGAGCAGGCCGATCACGAAGCCCGTGAGTGTGCCGCCAAAGTGTTTCCGGGCCAGCAGGGTAGGTTTTTTCATGGGGGACATCAGCTTCACATCTTTTGCGGGGCGCTCACGCCCAGCACCGCCAGACCATTGTGCAACACCTGCGCGGTGGCCTTGACCAGCGCCAGGCGGGCCAGCTTCACCGCCTCGTCGTCCACCAGGATGCGCTCGGCGTCGTAGTAGCTGTGGTAGCTGGCGGCCAGCTCACGGAGGTAGAAGGTGACGTCGTGCGGCGCGAAGTCGCGCGCGGCGTCGCTCAGCATGGCGGGGTATTTGGCCAGCAGCAGCATCAGCGCCTGGGCGGCCGGGCTGTCCAGCACAGAGAGATCCACACCGCTCAATGTCGCCGGGTCGCCGTCCCAGGAAGCCAGCACCGAGCAGATGCGCGCGTGCGCGTACTGCACGTAATAGACCGGGTTGTCGTTGTTCTTCTGCACGGCCAGGTCGACGTCGAAGGTGTATTCGGTGTCGGGCTTGCGGCTGAGCAGGAAGAAACGCACCGCGTCTTTCGAGGTCCATTCGATCAGGTCGCGCAGCGTCACGTAGCTGCCGGCGCGCTTGCTGATCTTGACCTCTTCGCCGCCCTTGACCACGCGCACCATGGTGTGCAGCACGTAGTCCGGATAGCCTTCGGGAATGCCCACGCCCGCGGCCTGCAGGCCGGCGCGCACACGCGCGATGGTGCCGTGGTGGTCGGTGCCCTGGATGTTGATCACCTTGGTGAAACCGCGCTCCCACTTGCTGATGTGGTAGGCCACGTCGGGTACGAAGTAGGTGTAAGAGCCGTCGCCCTTGCGCATGACGCGGTCCTTGTCGTCGCCGTAGTCGGTGGACTTGAGCCAGAGCGCGCCGTCGAGTTCGTAGGTTTTGCCGGCGTCGCGCAGTTTCTGCACCGTGGCGTCCACCTTGCCGCTGGTGTAGAGGCTGGATTCGAGGTAGTAATGGTCGAACTTGACGGCGAAGGCCTGCAGGTCCAGGTCCTGCTCGTGGCGCAGGTAGGCCACGGCGAAGAGGCGGATGTCGTCGAGCGCGTCCACGTCGCCGCTGGCGGTGAAGTCGCGGTCGTCGGCGTGCACGGTCTTTTTCGCCAGGTAGTCGTTGGCGATGTCCTGGATGTAGTCGCCGTTGTAGGCGGCCTCGGGCCATTCGGGATCGCCCGGCTTGAAACCCTTGGCGCGCAGCTGCGTACTGGTGGCGAGCGTGCCGATCTGCACGCCGGCGTCGTTGTAATAGAACTCGCGGTGCACGTCCCAGCCCTGGGTCTGGTACAGGCTGCAGATCGCGTCGCCCAGCGCGGCTTGGCGGCCGTGGCCCACGTGCAGCGGGCCGGTCGGGTTGGCCGAAACGAACTCGACCATCAGGCGCTGGCCGTTGCTGGGCGCCATGCCAAAGCGCTCGCCGCCTTCCAGCACTTCTTTCACGATCTGCTGCTTGGCGGCGGGCTTCAGGCGGATGTTGATGAAGCCGGGGCCGGCGATGTCGATGTCGCTCACCCACTGCTGGTACACCGGCATCGCCAGCAGCGCCGTGCGCAGCGATTCGCCGACCTGGCGCGGGTTGAGCTTGAGCGGCTTGGCCAGCTGCATGGCGGCGGTGACGGCGAAATCGCCGTGCGCCGCCACCTTGGGCGATTCGAAGGCGGCCTTGGCGCCCGCGCCGGGCGAGAGCGCGTCCAGCGCGGTGGCCAGACCGGCCAGCAGTTCCTGTTTGATCTTGAGCATAGGGATGGGATTTTAGGCGGCGGGCCTCTGCGCTTGTTTCAGGCGGGCACAAGGCCAGCCGGGACCTCGCCCGAGAGCCAGCGCGCCCAGTGGTCGGTGCAGGCGCGCACCTTGGGCAGGCGGTGGCGCTCGGGCAGCATCACCGCGTAGATCGGCACGCGGCTCCGGTCGAACCAGGTGTCGAGCACCGGCACCAGCGCCCCGCTGGCGAAGTGCGCGCGGGTGAGCAGGTCGTTGAGCCGGGCGATGCCCACCCCCTGCAGCGCCAGTGCCATCGTGAGCGCCGAGTTGTCGCTGCGCGTGTGGCCCTGCGCCAGGTAGAAGGCGCCTGCGGGCTGCTGCGCCCGTGGATCCCAGGGCCAGCGGTTGAGCCCCGGGCTGGCGCTGCTGGTGATGAGGCGGTGCGCCGCCAGCTCGTCCGGGTGCTGCGGGGTGCCGAAACGCCGCAGGTAGGTCGGCGAGGCACAAAGCTGGCGCCCGTGTTCGGCGATCTGGCGCGCCACCAGGTTGTCGCCCTGGGGCGATCCGGTGCGGATCGCGATGTCCACCCCTTCGCGCGCCATGTCGCTCATGCGGTCGTCGGCCAGCACCTCCACCTGCAGCTGCGGAAAGGCCTCGTACAGCGAGGGCAGGCTCGGAGCGATCACGGTTTCCGCGAGCACCGGGCTCACCGCCAGTCGCACCCAGCCGCTGGGCCCGCTGCGGCTGTGGCGCAAAGCGGCGGCCAGCTCGTCGCGCGTGTCCACCAGCCGGCGCGCGTGGGCTGCGAAGGTGTCGCCCTCGTCGGTGAGCGACAGGCCGTGGGTGCTGCGATGCATCAGGCGCGCACCGCAGCGCGCTTCCAGCCGCACCAGGGTGCGCGACACCTGGCTCACCGGCATGTCGCGCTCGCGCGCCACCGCCGAGAGCGAGCCCAGCTCGGCCACGCGCAGGAACAGGGCGGCATCGTCCAGATCGAGTTTCATGGCCCTCATCGTAGTGGTTTTGCACAAAATGCAAAACCTATCTGTGAATGCTGCGGTTTCCGGCGGATGGTCAATTCAATACAGTGAAAACACCCCCCGATTCACCGGAGACCACCATGCCCCGCAACACCCTGCCCGATCCCCACGACTACCCCAGCGCCCGCCGCAGCGCCGAACACCTGCGGCGCGAGGCCCTGGACGATTTCTGGCGCGGCGCCGACGCCGCCTGGTCGCGTATCCAGCTCGACGCGGGCGCCCGCCTGGTTCGCAGCACGCTGCGCCTGCAGGCCCGGCTGCGGCACCGCCACGCGGCACGCCCTGCCTGAGCCTGAACCGGTGCGGGAAAGCCCGGAGATCCATTGACACGGGCCCGCCCCGCCGATGCGGTATCGTCATCAGGCCCGGCTCCGGGCACCCCGCGCCCACGGCCCAGGGCAGAACCGATTGCAAGCCAAATCATGAAAAAACTGTTGACCCTGATCGCCCTGGCGGGCGTCTTCTCCGTGTCCCTGGCCCAGACCGCTGCGGCTCCCACCACGACCAACACCCCAGCCCCCGCTGAAGCCGCAGCGGCCGCGCCCACGGCCCAGCAGAACCGCATGGTCAGCTGCAACAAGGAGGCCGGCGCGAAGAACCTGGCGGGCGACCCACGCAAGGCGTTCATGAAATCGTGCCTGAGCGGCGAAACCGGGCAGACTTCGCAACAGAACCGCATGGTGAGCTGCAACAAGGCCGCGGGCGAAAAAGCCCTCAAGGGCGATCCGCGCAAAGCGTTCATGAAGACCTGCCTGAGCGGCGACACCGCCGCCGCGCCCATCACCCAGCAAAGCAAGATGACCAGCTGCAACGCCGAAGCCACCGCCAAGGCACTGAAGGGTGATGAGCGCAAGGCGTTCATGAGCACTTGCTTGAAAGGCTGATCCCCCTGCGCCGCTGCGCGGCTTCCCCCTTTAAAGGGGGACCACACCAGCGGCCCGGCAAAGACGGTTCCGCGGTGTGTGCTGGGTGAGGCACGCGCTCCGGGAGAGGCCCTGGCAACCCCTTTGATCGTCACACCGGCGGCAGGCTGGCGTGGGCCGCGGCCTTGACCGCCTGCGTCAGGCGCTGGGCCGACAGCGGCTCGCGCGCCCAGTGCTGCCAATAGAGCACCACGTCCACCGTGGCGCCGGGCAGCATTTCCTGCAATCCCGGGCGCCGGGCCAGATGCTGCTCGGGCACCATGCCCCAGCCCAGGCCGAGTTCGATCGCGGTCTCGAACGCGTCCACCGCGGGTGCGAAGTGCCTCGGGTAGTTCGGCTGCTTCAGGCCGAAGTGCTGCGCCAGAAACGCATCCTGCAGCGCGTCCTTGCGGTTGAAGATGATGGCCGGTTGCGCCAGCAACTGGTGCGGCGACACCGCCCCGCGCGGTGTGCGGCAACGCTGCACCACGGCCGGCGCGGCCACGCAGCGGTAACGCATCACGCCCAGCGGCTCGGCCACGCAGCCCCGCATGGGCTGGGCCAGCGTGGTCACACAGCCGATCACGTCGCCGCTCTTGAGCGCATCGTGGGTGTGGTCCTGGTCGTCGATCACGATCTCCAGCAGCAGCCGGTGGCGCTGCAGCAGTGGCGCCACGCCGGGCAGGAACCAGCTGGCCACCGAGTCGGCGTTGATGGCCACGCTCAGCGACTGCCAGGCCGCGTCGGCACGCGGCTCGCCGCCGCCCTGCAGGCCGGCCAGCAGGTCCGCCTCCATCATCTGCAGCTGCTTCACATGCGCCAGCAGCGCCTGCCCGGCGGCGGTGGCGCGCACCGTCTTGCCACGCACCAGCAGGCGCTGGCCCAGGTGCTCCTCCAGCGACTTGATGCGCAGCGACACCGCCGCCAGCGTGAGGTTCAGCGCCTGCGCGGCCGGGCCAAAGCCACCGTGTTCGATCACGGCGGCCAGGGCTTGCAGTTGGCGGGCGTCCAGCATGTCTGATTGAAACTTGAGTGAACCATGATCGGTTCAGCTCAGTTTAACCAGCATCCGGTGCAGCAGGCGAGTGGGCCACCATGGGCAGGCCGCTGTGGTCCTTGAGGCCGACGCCGGTCACACCCAGGCGCAGGCCTTCGTGCACCAGCCAGGCCAGGCGCCGCGCGGCGGTGAGCGGGTCCTGCCCGGCGGGCCGCACGTTGGAGATGCAGTTGCGCTCGGCGTCGTTGCGGCCGACGCGGGGGGCCTGGGTGAGGTAGATGCCCACGCTGTCGGGCGAGCTCAGGCCGGGACGTTCGCCCACGACCAGGGCGACCATGCGCGCGCCGAGCTGTTCACCCACCTCGTCGGCCACGGCCACGCGGGCCTGGCTCACCAGCACCGGCGGGCTGAGCGAGAGCCGGCCGCCCAGCGCGGCACGGATGGCCGCCAGCAAGAGCGCGGCGTGGCGCTGGATACCCAGTGCCGAGAGGCCGTCGCCCACCACCAGCGCCAGATCGGGCGCGGCGTTTTGCGTGCGCCAGGTCTGCAGCGCGGCCACACTGGCGTCGTCGAGTCGGCGCCCCAGATCGGGGCGCAGCAGGTACTCGTGGCGATCGTGCGCACGGCTGTGCAGGCTCAGCGGCGCGGGCCAGCCGTCGGCCAGCAATTGATCCGCCAGCGTGGCCAGGTCCAGCGGCAGGTGGATGGCGTCGCGCGCCTGCGCGTGGGCGAGCGAGAAGCCCAGCACCTCGCGCGTGGGCAGGCTCACGCCGACACGGCCCAGTGCAATGCGGGCCGGCGTGTGCTGGCGCAGGTGGGCCCAGGGGTCGGGGCCGGGGTCTCCATCGGACCGCGGCGCTGGCGTCGGAGGGGGCGTTGCTGCGTCTGGAACGAGCGGTTTCATGCGGGCTCCGGCAGGGCCCACAGGCGCTGCGCCAGGGCGGTCTGCGCGGCGGCGGGGAACAGGCGGCCGTCGGCGCCGGTCACGCCCATGCGCTGCAGCCAGGCCTCGAACTCGGGCGCGCGCTTCAGGCCCAGCAGGTCGCGCAGCACCAGCGCGTCGTGGAAGGAGGTGCTCTGGTAGTTGAGCATCACGTCGTCGGCGCCGGGCACGCCGATCAGGAAGTTCAGCCCCGCGCTGGCCAGCAGCACCATGAGGTTGTCCATGTCGTCCTGGTCGGCTTCGGCGTGGTTGGTGTAGCAGATGTCGCAGCCCATGGGCAGGCCCAGCAGCTTGCCGCAGAAGTGGTCTTCCAGCCCGGCGCGGATGATCTGCTTGCCGTCGTACAGGTATTCGGGCCCGATGAAGCCGACCACGGTGTTCACCAGCATGGGCCGGTAGCGCCGCGCCACCGCGTAGGCGCGGGCCTCGCAGGTCTGCTGGTCCACGCCGTGGTGGGCGTTGGCCGAGAGAGCACTGCCCTGGCCAGTCTCGAAATACATGACGTTGTCGCCCACCGTGCCGCGCTGGAGGGCCAGCGCCGCGGCGTGGGCCTCGTCCAGCAGGGCGAGGTCGATGCCGAAGGAGCGGTTGGCCGCCTCGGTGCCGGCGATGGACTGGAACACCAGGTCCACCGGCGCGCCCAGGGCGATCGCCTGCAGCGTGTTGGTGACGTGGGTGAGCACACAGCTCTGCGTGGGCACGGCGCCACGTTCGATCACCTCGGCCAGCACCTGGTTCAGGCGCACCAGGTCGGGCACGCTGTCGGACACCGGGTTGATGCCGATCACCGCGTCGCCCGCACCGTGAAGCAGGCCGTCGATCAGGCTGGCGACGATGCCGGCCGGGTCGTCGGTCGGGTGGTTGGGCTGCAGCCGCACCGAGAGGTGGCCGCGCAGGCCGACCGTGTTGCGAAAGCGCGTGACCACCTCGCACTTGCGCGCCACCAGCATCAGGTCCTGGTTGCGCATGATCTTGCTGACGGCGGCCACCATCTCGGGCGTGAGCCCGGGCGCCAGCCGCGCCAGCGCCTCGGGCGTGGCCCGGTCGGACAGCAGCCAGTCGCGCAGGCCGCCGACCGTCAGTCCGCTGACCGGCGCGAAGGCGGCGCGGTCATGCCCGTCGATGATCAGCCGCGTGACCTCGTCGGTTTCGTAGGGGATCAGCGCCTCGTCGAGAAAGCGCTGCAGCGGCACGTCGGCCAGCACCCAGCGCGCGGCCACCCGCTCCTGTTCGGTGGCGGCAGCCAGCCCGGCCAGGCAGTCGCCCGAGCGCAAGGGGGTGGCCTTGGCCATCACCTCGCGCAGGCTGCCGAAGCGAAAGGTCTGCAGTCCCAGCGTTGCGCTCAGGTTCACGTCAGCGGCTCCTTGGTGCGGGTCCGGTCACACCGTGGATTTCATTCTGCCGCAGCCGCCAGCATGGCGTCGTGCGGTGCGGCGTCGCGCTGGGCGGCGGTGAGGCGGAAATAGAGATAGCAGACCGCCATGAAGCCCAGGAAGATCAGCGAGAGCAGCTGGTTGAAGACCACCACCGCCGCCAGACAAACCACACCGCAACCAATGGCAATCGCCGGGAACAGCGGGTAGAGCGGGGCCCGGAACGGGCGGTCCAGCTTCGGTTCCGTGGCGCGCAGCTTGAACAGCGACGCCATGGACATGATGTACATGACCAGCGCGCCCAGCACCGCCATGGTGACGATGTTGGCCGTCAGCGGCAGGCCGCCGATGGTGACCCACTGGTCGCTGAACACCGCGGCAATGCCCACGATGCCGCCGCCGACCAGGGCATTGACCGGGGTGCGGAAGCGCGGGTGGACTTTGGCGAACATTGCCGGCAGGTAGCCGGCGCGGGCCAGGGCGAACATCTGGCGCGAGTAGCCCAGCACGATGCCGTGGAACGAGGCGACCAGGCCGAACAGGCCGATCCACACCAGCATGTGCAGCCAGCCGCTGGACTCGCCCACCACCATCTTCATGGCCTGGGGCAGCGGGTCGTTGATGTTGGAGAGCTTGGACCAGTCGCCCACGCCACCGGCCATGACCATGACCAGGAAGGCCAGCGCCACCAGCGTCAGGATGCCGGTGATGTAGGCGATGGGGATGGTGCGCTTGGGGTCCTTGGCCTCTTCGGCGGCCATGGCCGCACCTTCGATGGCCAGGAAGAACCAGATGGCAAACGGGATGGAGGCGAAGATGCCGGCCCAGGTGCCCATGCTGAAGTCGGGCGAGCCGGCCCAGCCGTTGGCGGTGAAGTTGGCCAGCGACCAGCCCGGGGCGACGACGCCGGCGAACACCAGCAGCTCGATCACGGCCAGGATGGTGACGAACAGCTCGAACGCCGCCGCAATGCCCACGCCCACGGCGTTGAGCGCGATGAAGATGACGTAGGCGCCGACCGCGGCCCACTTCGGGTCCAGCGACGGGTACTGCACGTTCAGGTAAGCCCCGATGGCCAGCGAGATCGCCGGTGGCGCAAACACGAACTCCACCAGCGTGGCAAAACCCGCGATGAAGCCGCCGGTGGGCCCGAAGGCACGGCGCGCGTAGGCGAACGGGCCGCCCGCGTGCGGGATCGAGGTGGAGAGCTCGGTGAAGCTGAAGATGAAGGTGGTGTACATCAGCGCCACGAACAGCGTGGCCACCAGAAAGCCCAGGGTGCCGGCGCTGGCCCAGCCGTAGCTCCAGCCGAAATACTCGCCGGAGATGACCAGACCGACGGCGATGCCCCAGAGCGAGAAGGTGCCCAGCACGGGCTTGAGCTCCCGGGCGACCTGTTTGGATGCGGATGACATGGCGTGTCCTCGTGAGGTGTGAAAGTGATGCCCGAGACCTGGCTCGGACGACCCGGCGTGCATCGTGCGGCGTCCACCGCCCTCCGCGGTATCCCGGATCGGAAACTCGCTCCCACCCCGGTGCATTTTTCCGAAATGGGATAGCCGGGTGCGGGTTTTCCATCAGTCCGCGCGTGGCACGGAACTTGATACTCCCGCTGCATCCCGGCGCTGCGCGTGCCGAAGGAGCCCTGCCATGCCCACTTCCAACCCTGCCCAGCCCGCCTGCTTCCGCGTCAAACGCACGCGCGAAGTGGACGTGCACGCCCGCAACCTCGACGCCTGGGACCAGGACTACGTTCAGACGTCGCCGGGCGTGTTCCAGGGCCAGGTGCGCGAGCTGTTCGACGGCCCGCTGCAGGCCTTCGAGGAAGTGGCCAACTGCGCCACCAGCCAGCACTGCCGGCCCTGGCGGGGAGGCGTCTGGCTGGGCCTTTCGGTGCCCGAACAGCCCACCGGCCTGCGCTTCATGGGCCGCCCGGTCGGTGGTCGCGAACTGATGATCTCGGACGGCAGCGAGGCCTTTGACCTGCAGGTGCCGGCCGGCTACGGCCTCTACGGCCTGGTGTTCGACCCGCGCGAACTGCTGGCGCATGTGTGCGCTCGCGACCAGGCCAAGGCCACCCCGGCGCGCAGCCCGGGTGTGCGCCTGCAGACGCTCACCGCCACCCAGCGCTTTCGACTGGTGGGTCTGCTGCGCGAGGTGCTGCGTGGCCTGGAGGCCGACCCCGGCGCGCTGGCCCACGAAGCCAGCCGGCGCAGCCTGCGCGAAGCCCTGATGACCGTGCTGGCCGACACCCTGATGCCCGCCGACCAGGCCGATGCCGTCACCCCGCGCCAGCAGCGCCGGCAGGACGTGGTGCGCCGGGTGCGCGAACTCGTCACCGAACAACCCCTGGAATACCTGGGTGTGGAGCGCCTGTGTTCGGAACTGCACATCACCCGCCGCACGCTGCAGAACTGCTTCCAGGACAGCCTGGGCATCAGCCCCGCCAGCTACCTGCGTCTGGTGCGGCTGAACGCGGTGCGGCGCGAACTGCGCAGCGCCCCCGGCGAACGGACGATCGGCGACCTGGCGGCGCGCTGGGGTTTCTGGCACATGGGCCACTTCAGCCAGGACTACAAGGCCCTGTTCGGTGAGACGCCCTCGCACACCAGGCTGGAGACCTGAACGCACAGCGGATCATTGGTCAAGTATTTTTGAACCAACTCGATTTTTGATTGAAACGGTTTAACTTTCGCGGCCGCGGCGGCAGACTCTGGCCCATGACCGATGCGCCCCTGTGACGGGTGCCGGCGACCGACCCGGAAAACCGCCATGACCCTGACCTTCCCCACCTTCACCGCCGGCATGGTGCTGAGCATGTCGCTGATCATGGCGATCGGTCCGCAGAACGCGCACGTGCTGCGCATGGGCCTGCAGCGCCAGCACCTCTGGCTCACGGTGGCCGTGTGCGCCGTGGCCGACATCTTGCTCATCTCGCTCGGCGTGCTCGGTCTGGCGCAGCTCGGCGGCCTTTCTGACAAGCTGCTGGGCGCGCTGGTGGGCGCCGGGGTGCTGTTCCTCGGCGTGTACGGCTGGCAGGCGTTCCAGCGTTTCCTGAAGCCCCTGGCCACGGTCTCGCTGGGCGATGAACCCGGCACGCAACGCCATGCACCAGCGCCCGTGACTCGGCGCCAGGCGGTGCTCTCGGCGCTGGCCTTCTCGGTGCTCAACCCGCACGCCTGGCTCGACACCGCCGTGCTCATCGGCAGCGCCTCGCTGGCTTACGGGCAGGGCAGCACCACCTTTGGCCTGGGTGCGGCCGCCGGCTCGGTGGTGTGGTTCGTTTTGCTCGGCGCTGCGGCGTTCTGGCTGGGCCGGCGCCTCAATTCGCTGCACATCTGGCGCTTGCTGGACGGCGCCGTGGCGCTGATGATGTGGGGCACGGCCGCGTGGCTTCTGACCAGCCTGTTTTGAGATCCCCACCATGACCGCCACCCGCACCGCCGACGCCCCCGTCACCATCTTCGGCCCGGACTTTCCGTTTGCCTTCGACGACTGGATCACCCACCCGCAGGGGCTGGGCGAGTTGCCGCCCGAGCGCCTGGGCAGCGAGGTCGCCATCGTGGGCGCGGGCATGGCCGGCATGGTGGCCGCCTACGAGCTGATGAAGCTGGGCCTAAAGCCCGTGGTCTACGAGGCCTCGCGCATGGGCGGGCGGCTGCGCTCGCAGCCGTTTGAGGGCGGCCAAGGCGTGGTGGCCGAGCTCGGCGGCATGCGCTTTCCGGCGTCGAGCACCGCGTTTTTCCACTACGTGAACCGGCTCGGCCTGCAAACCCGGCCCTTCCCCAACCCGCTCACCCCCGCCGCCGGCTGCACCGTGATCGATCTCGAAGGCCAGACACACTGGGCGCGCCACCTGGCCGACCTGCCGCCGCTGTTTGCCGAGGTGGCCGAGGCCTGGGCCAGCGCGCTCGAAGACGGCGCCGGTTTCAGCGGCCTGCAGCAGGCGCTGCGCGAACGCGACGTGCCGCGCCTCAAAGCCCTGTGGGACCGACTGGTGCCGCTGTGGGACGACCGCACGTTTTACGACTTCGTGGCGCAGTCGCCGGCGTTTGCCGCGCTCTCGTTCCGCCACCGCGAGGTGTTTGGCCAGGTGGGTTTCGGCACCGGTGGCTGGGACTCGGACTTTCCCAACTCCATGCTGGAGATCCTGCGCGTGGTGCTGACCGCGTGCGATGAAAACCAGCACCTGATCGTGGGTGGCGCCCAGCAGGTGCCGGTGGGCCTGTGGCACCACGCGCCCGCCGCGCACGAACTGCGCCACTGGCCGGCGGGAACCACGCTGGCCAGCCTGCACCAGGGCGCGCCGCGACACGGTGTGACCGCCATCACGCGCGCACACGACGGCCAGCTCGCGCTGACCGACACCTGGGGCAACACGCGCCTCTACCCGGCCGCGCTCACCACCTGCCAGAGCTGGCTCCTGACCACGCAGATCGCGGTGGAAGAGACGCTGTTTTCGCAGAAGCACTGGATGGCGCTGGACCGCACCCGCTACATGCAGTCGAGCAAGACCTTCGTGATGGTCGACCGCCCGTTCTGGAACGACCTGAAGGCGAACGGCTGGCCCACGCTGGGCATGACGCTCACCGACCGCCTCACGCGCGGCACCTACCTGTTCGACAACGGGCCGGACAAACCGGGCGTGATCTGCCTCTCCTACGCCTGGATGGGCGACGCGCTCAAGATGCTGCCGCACGACACGCAGAAGCGCGTGCAGCTCGCGCTGTCGGCGCTGCAGAAGATCTACCCCGACGTGGACATCGCCGGCCACATCGTGGGCGACCCGATCAGCGTGTCGTGGGAAGCCGACCCGCATTTCCTCGGCGCCTTCAAGGGCGCCCTGCCCGGCCACTACCGCTACAACCACCGCATGTACAGCCACTTCATGCAGGACGCCTTTCCCGCCGCCGAGCGCGGCATCTTCATCGCCGGCGACGATGTGTCGTGGACGCCGGCCTGGGTCGAAGGCGCGGTGCAGACCTCGCTGAACGCGGTCTGGGGCATCGTGCACCACCTGGGCGGGCGGTGCCACACGGCCAACCCGGGGCCGGGCGACGTGTTCGCGCAGATCGGCCCCATGGCCTTGCCCGACTGACGGCCCCCAGCCGCTGCCACATGAACACCGAACCGCTCACCCTCGCCCTCTGGCAAACCCCCTACGCGGCCACCCCGGCCGAGGCGCTGCAAGGGCTCGACGACGCGGCAGCCCGGGCCCGCGCGCTGGGCGCGCAGATCTTGGTGTGCCCCGAGATGGGCCTCACCGGCTACGCCATCGGCGCCGAACGGGTGCGGGCCCTGGCCGAGCCCGCCGATGGCGCGCTGACGCAGGCGGTGGCGGCCACCGCGCAGCGCCACGGCATCGCCGTCGTCTACGGCTACCCCGAACTCCACCCGCAAGGACAGCCTTTCAACGCCGTGCAGGCGATCGGCCCAGACAGCCAGTCGCTGGCCCGTTACCGCAAGACCCACTTGTATGGTGACCTGGATCACGCGCAGTTCAGCGCGGGCGACGCGGCCTCGCAGGTGTTCGTCTGGCGCGGCTGGCGCCTGGGCCTGCTGATCTGCTACGACGTGGAGTTCCCCGAGACCGTGCGCCTGCTGGCTCTGCAGGGGGTGGACGCGGTGCTGGTGCCCACGGCCAACATGGCGGCGTTCGACGAGGTGCAGAACCTGCTGGTGCCCGCGCGCGCCTGTGAAAACCGGGTATTCGTGGTCTACGCCAACGCCTGCGGCTACGAACCGGGCATTCACTACGGCGGACTGAGCACCGTGGCACGCCCCGACGGCGGCGTTTTGAGCCGCGCCGGCCGCGACGGGGACCTGCTGATCGCCACGCTGACGCAGGAAGCCCTCGACCTTGCGCGCCGGTCGTCGCCGTGGTCCGCGCGGCGACCGGATCTCTACGGTCCGCTGGCGGTTTGACGCCCGCAGGGCCGAAAGGGTCAGCGGCCGGGCTTCAGATTTCTGCCGCGCCCGGCGCCTGCGAACGGATGAAGCCCAGCACCGACGCACCCTGCGTGTTGGTGAACAGCGAACGGTCGCCCACCTCACAATTGGCCGCCGTGCCGGACGACGTGAGTCCGACCACACCCTGGCGCCCGCCCACGGGCCGGTACACCGGCCCCCCCGAATCCCCCGCGCAGGCGTTGCTGAGTTTGCCGGTATAGGTGAAACCCACGTGGTTTTCATTGACCATGGTCAGGCTCGCATACCCCACCGCGAACTCGAAACCCGGGCCACCCCATCCCGACAGGAACACCCCGTCGCCCACGCTGGACGGCTGGCTGACCAGCAGGGGCATGGTGGGGTTGGGCATGGCGGCTGGCAGGGTCACCACGGCCGCATCGTTCACATAGCCGGAACTACTTTGTGCGAAGCCGGGATGGGCCACCCAGCCACTGGCATTCAACGCCTTGGCACTGCCATCTGCGCGCCACACCGCCGCCGCCACCCGGCTGGTGCCTGCGGGCACACAGTGCGCCGCGGTCAACACCTTCACTGGCGTGAGCAGAACACCCGAACAGATGCTGGAGCTGCCCCCGGCACCCACCACCACCAGCAGGATCACCGGTGTTTTTTCGGGTGAAGTGCAGTTGCTGCCGTTCGCGATCTTGGGCTGCACACCCACGCTGCCGCACAGTTCTGCCGCGCTGGGCAGCGACACGTCGTCGCCGCCACCCCCGCAGCCCGCCAGCAGCAAGGCCATCACCACGCCCAGGTATTTGAATCCGTGTTTCATTTCATTCCCCATCAACTCGATCACCCGCCAGCGGCGGCACGAAGCCCAGACTGTAGCGCCAGATCAGACGCGACCGACCGACCAGAAATCGGGCTGCCCGTAATGGTGCTTGAGAAAGTCGATCCACAGCCGCACGCGCAGCGCCAGGTGTTTGCGCTGCGGGAACAAAGCGAAGATGCCGTTGGGCGGCGCGGCATAGTCCTCCAGCACGGCCTCCAGCCGACCGGCCGCGATGTCGGCTTCCACCTCCCAGAGGCTGCGCCAGGCGATGCCGTAGCCGGCCAGACACCATTCGTGCAGCACCTGCCCATCCGAGCAGTCCAGCGGTCCACCCGGGCGCAGGTGCACGAGGTCGGTGCCGCCTCCCTCGACCGCCGGCACCGCAAAAGCCCAGCCGCGCGTCTGCGAGGCATCGCTGGACAGGGTGAGGCAGTCAAAGCGCGACAGATCGGCCGGCGTGGCGGGTCGGCCGTGTTGCTGCAAGTACTTCGGCGTGGCCACACACAGCCGGCGGTTGTCGGCCAGGCGCACGCTCACCAGCGACGAGTCGGGCAGATCGCCCACACGCACCGCGCAGTCGTAGGCTTCGCCAGCCACGTCGACCACCCGGTCGCTCAGGTTGAGCGAGATCGTCACCTCGGGGTGCAGTTCACGAAAGCGCGGCACCAGCGGCGCCACGTGGCGGCGGCCGAAGCCGGCCGGCGCGGTGAGGCGCAGGTGGCCGCTGGCCTTGACGCCGCCGGCGCTGACGCTGGCCTCGGCATTGGCCAGGTCGGTCAGCAGGCGCTGGCAGTCTTCCAGGAAGGCGCTGCCTTCGTGCGTGAGGGTGATGCGGCGCGTGGTGCGCACCATGAGCTTGACGCCCAGACGCGACTCCAGCCCGTCGAGCCGGCGGCCGATGATGGCCGGGGCCACGCCTTCGGCTTTGGCGGCGGCGGTGAGGCTGCCGCGGGTCGCCACGGAGGCGAACGTTTCGAGCTGCTTGAGCTTGTCCATGGAACCGCAGATTACCTCAACAAAAAAGGGTAATCAACGGAAATCATGCATCAATTTATAACCAAATTCGCCACACTGAGGCGGCGTGACCGGCAACGCCAGCGCGCTCCGGCCGACCGGAGCGCTCCCGTGCTCATGCGCAGCTCAGTTGCACTGCGCCTCAAGGTTGGGGATCGGGCCACAACCCTCCCCGCCCTGGGCGGTACAGGCGTTGTTGGCCGCTGTTTGCGCATCGAAGGCTGTACCCGCCCCTTTCGCAACCACCACAAAACCGCCACCGGCCTTGGTGCCCAGGGAGACCGCACCGCACTGCTCGAACTGGAGCACCACCCGGCAATCGCTGGCATCACATTCGTCGCGCGCTTCGTCGTTGGCGACCGACTGCGTCAGCGCGCCGGTAGAGATGGCCACGCGCCGCGTCGAATCGCTCACGGCCACCGATCCATAACCATCGTCATTGCCGCCGCAGGCGGTCAACAGCAGGGAAGCCACGCACACAGCACACAGGCCCCACAGCGATGTTTTCATATCCAACCTCCTCTGAAAAACACAACAGGCACGAACGCGAACCCCCGCATTCCGCAAAGAGTTTATTCCAGCCGGGGGCTTGCATCCACCACGGAAGGCCGCCCCGGCTGACTGGGTGGCCTTCCTGAACCTCAGGCGCGCCAGCCCCTGGGCAGGCCGGCTTCGGGCGTCATGCCGTAGACCGGCTCGCCGGGCAGGCCGGCTTTGAGCGGTTCGCGCGCGGCAAAGAGTTGCTGAAGATCGATCCCGGTGGACACGCCCATGGCCTCGAACATGAAGACCAGGTCTTCGGTGACCACGTTGCCGCTGGCGCCGGGCGCGTAAGGGCAGCCGCCCAGTCCGCCGAGCGAACTGTCGAAGCTGCGCACGCCGACGTCGAACGCCGCCAGGCAGTTGGCCAGACCGAGGCCACGCGTGTTGTGCATGTGGGCCGCGCCGGCGTGCGCGCCCAGCTCGGCGCGCAACCGGGTGAACAGGCGGCGCACCTGCGCCGGGTGGGCCATGCCGGTGGTGTCGGACAGGCCGACTTCGTCCACGCCCGCGTCCACGCAGGCGAGCGCAAGGCGGATCACGTCGTCTTCGGCCACCGCGCCCTGCAAGGTGCAACCGAAGGCGGTGGACAGGCCCACCTCCACCGGCACGCCGGGCGCGACCTCGTTGCGCAGCGCGACCACGCTGCACAGCTCTTCGACCATCTGGGCGCTCGTCTTGCGCACGTTGGCGAGCGAATGCGCTTCGCTGGCCGACACCGGCAGGGTGAGCTTGTGCACACCCGCGGCCAGCGCGGCTTCGGCGCCGCGCCGGTTGGGCACCAGCGCCATCACGCGCAGACCGTGCAGCGTGAGCGCGTGCCGCACGACCTCGGCCACGTCGGCCATCTGCGGCAACAGCTTCGCGGGCACGAAGGAACCGACCTCGATCTCGCGCAGGCCGGCCGCTGCGAGTGCGTCGATCCAGCGGCACTTGTCGGCCGTCGGCATGGTGGCCTTGACGGACTGCAGTCCGTCGCGCGGGCCGACTTCGCTGATGTGGACGTCGAGAGCGGTGCTCATGGTTGAGGACCCCCGGTTCAGGCCACGGCCGCGAGCGCACGAAGGCGTTCGATGTCGGGCGCCGCGTAGCCCAGGCCTTGCAGCAGCTCGCTGGTGTGTTGCCCCGTCGTGGGGGGCTGCAGGCGCACGCCGAGGCGGTGGCCGTCCATGGTGAAAGGGAACAGCGTGGTCTTGGCGGTCTGGCCGGCGCGCGCACCGTCGGGCAGGGTGATGTCGGCCAGGCCGCCGGTGGCCAGCAGGTGTTCGTCGTCGTACAGCTCCTCGGGCTTGCGGATGGGGGCGAAGGGCAAGCCGACCCGTTCAAACAGCGAGGCCAGATCGGCGGCGCTGCGGCCCGCCAGCCGCTCGCGCAGGATGGGCAGCAACTGCGGGCGTTGTTTCACGCGGGCGTTGTTGTCGGGATAACGCGGGTCGGCCTTGAGGTCGGCGAAACCAAGCGCATCGCAAAACGTGGCCCACTGCGCGTCGCTCACCGCGGCCAGGAAGATCTGTTCGCCATCTTTCACGGTGAACACGTCGTACACCGCCCAGGCCGAGATGCGCTCGGGCATGGGCGCCGCGGCCTGGCCGGTGATGGCGTACTGCAGCATGTGCTGGCCGACGAGGAAGACGTTGTTCTCGAACAGCGCGCTCTGCACCTCCTGGCCCTTGCCGGTGATGCCGCGCTGGATCAGCGCACCCAGCGCACCGATGGCGCCGAACATGCCGCCCATGATGTCGTTCACGCTGGTGCCCGCACGCAGCGGGTCGCCGGGGCGCCCGGTCATGTAGGCCAGGCCGCCCATCATCTGCACCACCTCGTCGAGCGCGGTGCGGTGGTCGTAGGGGCCGGGCAAAAAGCCCTTGAGGCTGATGTAGATGCAGCGCGGATTCACCTGCGACAGGGCTTCGTAGTCGAGCCCGTATTTCTTCATGGTGCCGGGCTTGAAGTTCTCGGCCACCACGTCGGCGCTGGCGGCCAGCTTGCGCGCCAGCTCGGCGCCTTCGGGCTGGTGCAGGTCGATCGCGATGCTCTTCTTGTTGCGGTTGAAGAGCGGAAAGAAGCCCGCGCCCGAGCCCAGCAGGTGGCGCGTGCGGTCGCCGTCGATGGGTTCGACCTTGATGACCTCGGCCCCCATGTCGGCCAGCACCATGCCGCAGGTGGGGCCCATGACCATGTGGGTGAACTCGACCACGCGCAGGCCCTTGAGCGGCTGCGGGATGGTGGAGGCTGGGGCGTTGGACTCGGCGTTCATGGCTTCGGATTCGTTCATCAAGGTGCACATCATGCCCGCACCCCCTGCGCCGGATCGAACCCTCGCGGGCCCCATGGGCAAAAGATGGACGGCGTTTTCCGGCGTCCTTGCTGCAGATCGTGTGGGAACACCCGGGCGGACCGACGGTAGCGCCCTGACCCTGTCGTTACAAAGAGTCGCAGCGGTGTTACCCCAGCTGGTGCGCCACGCGATCCGCCGCCAGCCAAGCACCGGCGGCCACTTTCGGCGGTGCGGCCCTGGGTGTCCAGGGCGCCGCAAGATACCCAGTTCTCGGTATTGACAGCCCCTGGGGCCACTGGCAATGTAACCAACCGTACACGCCGAATTCCTTGCGCGCCGGAACTGGACACCAGGTTACACAAAATGACCGTTTCCGAGATCCTGAGGCCCCCACAGCCGCTGAACCTGCGCAAACGGTTCGCGCTGGCGAGTCTGCTTGTGATCTCGGCGATCGCCATCGTGCTCGGTCTGGTGCTGTCCAACGTGCTGACCGAGCGCATGTTGCAGCGCGAGGGCGAAGTCTCCCGGGCCTTCATGCAGAACCTGCTGACGACCGACCAGTCGGCGGAGTTCCTCGCCAACCCCACCGACCCGGCGCTCCGTCAACGCTTCCTGCGCTCCATGGAGCACATCGTCGCCATGCGCGACACCGTGCGCTCGAACGCCTACGGGCTCGACAAGTCGGTGCTGTGGTCCACCAACAAGAGCCTGGTCGGTCGCAAGTTCGAGGACAACCCCGAACTCGACACCGCGCTCATGGGCCGCCTCGAAGTGCATGCGGAGAGCATCAACATCGAGGAAGTGTTCAAGGACAACAAAGCGGAACACGTCGGCATGTCGGGGCATGACGGCCTTTTTGTCGAAACCTACATGCCGATCCTGGCCCGGGACAGCAACCGGGTGCTTGGCGTCATGGAGCTCTACAAGTACCCCACCCAGCTCAACGCCGCGATCCACCGCGGCCTCCAGCAGCTCTGGATCGCCTGCTTTCTTTGCGCCATCGGCCTCTTTGTCACCCTGTACTGGATCGTTGCGCACGCTGACAAGACCCTGCGCGACCAGCAGCTGCGACTGACCGAAGCGCAAAGCCTGGCCTCGGCGGTCGAGCTGGCCAGCGCCGTGGCCCACAACCTGCGCAACCCGCTGGCCTCCATCCGCTCGGCGGCCGAGCTCATGAACGGCGGCCATCTCGACGAAGACGAGATCAGCGAAGTGAGTGAGGAGGTGATCGACGCCGTGGACCGGGCCGACCGCTGGATCACGGAGCTGGTGCACGTGTCCCAGGCGCCCCAGCTGCAGCCCGAAGCGGTGGACCTGGGGCCGCTGGTCGACACCTGCCTGCTGGAGATGGCCCCCGAGATGAACCGCCGCCACATCGTCTGGAACGTGGACAGCACCACGGCCCTGCAGGTCGACGCCCATCCGGCGACCCTGCGGCAGATCCTGTTGAGCATCATGGCCAACGCCATCGAAGCCATGCCCGGCGGGGGGCATCTGGACATCAGCTGGTGCAGCACACCCACGCTGGCCGGCATCCGGCTCTCGGACAGTGGCACTGGCATCTCGGACGAGGTGCAGCAGCGCCTGTTCCGCCCGTTCTTCACCACCAAAGGCGGCGGCCTGGGCATCGGTCTGGCCCTCGTCAAGCGCATGGTCGAGCAATGGCAGGGCCACCTCACCTTGGCGCCGGCGGGCGCGAAAGGCACCGTCGTCGAAATCCTGCTGCCCCGTTCTGCACCCTGCCTGACCCAACCGGCCTGAAAGCCCCAACCCGAGAGCTGCACCATGGCAACCCTACTGGTCATCGAAGACGAGCCGATGCTGGCGAAGAACATCGCACGCTTCTTCCAGCAACACCACCACACGGTGGAGATCGCCGGTGATGGGGTGGCGGGCCTGGAAGCGGCGCGCCGCCTCATGCCCGACGTGGCGATCGTGGACTACCAGCTGCCCGGGATCAACGGACTCGAAGTGATCCGCGAACTGCACCGCAACGACGACCAGGTGCGCACCGTGATGGTGTCGGGCCACGCGAACGTGGCGGTCGCGGTCGACGCCATGAAGGCAGGCTCCTTCGACCTGCTCACCAAGCCGGTCCCGCTCAAGACCCTGAAGGACGTGATCGACCGGGCCCTGGTGGAAGCCAACGCCCGCCGTGCGCTCGACTACTACAAGCGTCGCGATGCCGAACACGGTGGCATCGAATGCATCCTGGGCGAGTCGCGTCCCATCCAGGCCCTGCGCGAACTGATCCAGGTGCTGATACAGAACGAACCCGCCGACGCCTCCCCCGTCGCCCCCATCCTGATCTGCGGCGAGACCGGCTCGGGCAAGGAACTGGTGGCCCGCGCGTGCCATTTTTCGGGCCCGCGGGCCAAGGGCGCCTTTGTGGAAGTCAGCTGTGCCTCGCTGCCCGCGCACCTCATGGAGGGCGAACTCTTCGGTTACGAAAAGGGCGGCGACCACGCCGAACGGCGCATCGGGCTGTTTGAAGCGGCGGACGGCGGCACCCTGTTCCTCGACGAGATCGGCGAGCTCGATCTGGGCCTGCAGGCAAAGCTGCTGCGCGTGCTGGAAAACCTCCGGGTGCGCCGGCTGGGCGCCGTGACCGACCGGCAGATCAATGTTCGCGTGGTGGCCGCGACCAACCGCGATCTGGAGGCGATGATGCGCGCCGGGCAGTTCCGCGCTGACCTGCTGTACCGGCTGCGTGTGTTCGCGGTCCGCGTGCCGCCGCTGCGTGCCCGCGGCAGCGATCTCTGGCTGCTCGCGCAGCACTTCACCACCGTGTTCACCAAGCGCTACAACAAGCCGCCCACCACGCTCGACCCCTCCGCCGAGGCCGCCCTGCTGCAACACACCTGGCCGGGCAACGTGCGTGAACTCAGCAACGTCATCGAGCGCGCCGTGCTGCTGAGTACCGATGGCCGTATCTCCTCCACCGACCTGCTGCTCACACCCAGCGCACCCGTGGACTTCGCTGAAAAACCATCGGAGCAGCCGGTCTTTGCCCGCAACGACGAACTGGAGCGCTCGCACCTCGTGCGCGCCCTGGAAGAAACCCACTGGGACCTGCCGGCGGCGGCCACGATGCTGGACGTGAGCGTCGACACGCTGCAGCAGCGCATGGACCGCCACGGTCTGTATGCACCCGCCAAATGAGTGATGCTTTGCCGCTCCAACGCGGCAAATTACCCGCATAAAAGTCACTTATCAATCGGTCCTCTGTTATTTAATACCGATCCAGGTATGGAATAACATCATCCCTCGTGTATCCCGGCATGGGGGATTTCCTTCTCCCGTGCATGGCGCGGCCGCCCCTTGGTCCGCGCAGTCCGGGACACCTGACACCCCTGCCCAGTTCGTTTCACCTGTTCGAGGTATTGCCATGTCCGCCACCACCGCACGCACTTCCGTTCACGGCCTGCAGGTCGCCACCGCGCTCTACGACTTCATCAACCAGCGCGTGCTGCCCGGCACCGGCGTGAGCGCCGAGACGTTCTGGAAAGGCTTCGACGCCATCGTCGCCGACCTCGCCCCGAAGAACGCCGCCCTGCTGGCCGAGCGCGACCGCCTGCAGAGCGAGCTGGACACCTGGCACAGCGCCAACCCCGGCCCGATCACCGACATGGTGGCCTACCGCAAGTTCCTGGAGACCATCGGCTACCTCGTGCCCGTGCCCAAGAAGGTCAAGGCCACCACGAAAAACGTGGACGACGAGCTCGCCACGCAGGCCGGCCCGCAGCTGGTGGTGCCGATCCTGAACGCGCGCTACGCGCTCAACGCCGCCAACGCGCGCTGGGGCAGCCTGTACGACGCGCTCTACGGCACCGACGTGCTGAGCGAAGACAAGGGCTGCGAAAAGGTCGGCAAGAAGGGCGGCTACAACCCCAAGCGCGGCGCCAAGGTCATCGAATACGCACGTTACGTGCTCGACCGTTGCGCCCCGCTGAAGAAGGGTTCGCACCTCGGCTCCACCAGCTACAAGGTCAACAAGGACGGTGAACTCGTGGTCGGCCTGGCCGAAGGCGGCACCAGCAAGCTGGCCGACAAGAGCCAGTTCATCGGTTACCAGGGCGAGGCCAAAGCGCCCAGCGCCGTGCTGCTCAAGCACAACGGCTTGCACCTGGACATCCAGATCAACCGCAGCACGCCCATCGGCAAAACCGACGCCGCTGGCGTGAGCGACCTCGTGGTCGAAGCCGCGCTGTCCACCATCCTGGACCTGGAAGACTCCGTGGCCGCGGTGGACGCCGAAGACAAGCTGCTGGCCTACCAGAACTGGCTCGGCATCCTGCAGGGCACGCTGACCGAAGAAGTGAGCAAGGGCGGCAAGAGTTTCACGCGCGGCCTGAACGCCGACCGCGAATACACCGCACCCCACGGCAAGAAAGGCGTGCGCCTGCACGGCCGCTCGCTGATGTTCGTGCGCAACGTCGGCCACCTCATGACCAACCCGGCCGTGCTGTGGGGCGCTGAGGGCAAAGAGATCCCCGAAGGCATCCTGGACGCGATGGTCACCACCACCATCGCCATGCACGACTTGAAGCGCACGAAAAAGGACGCGATCCGCAACTCGCGCAAAGGCTCGGTCTACATCGTCAAGCCCAAGATGCACGGCCCGCGTGAAGTGGCCTTTGCCGGCGAGCTGTTCGGCCGTGTCGAGCAGGTGCTGGGCCTGCCCGAGAGCACCGTCAAGCTCGGCATCATGGACGAAGAGCGCCGCACCTCGGTCAACCTGAAAGCCTGCATCGAAGCCGCCGCCAGCCGCGTGGCCTTCATCAACACCGGCTTCCTCGACCGCACCGGCGACGAGATGCACACCGCCATGCTGGCCGGCCCCATGGTGCGCAAGGGCGACATGAAGACCAGCGCCTGGATCCAGAGCTACGAGCGCAACAACGTGCTGGTGGGCTTGTCCTGCGGCCTGCGCGGCAAGGCGCAGATCGGCAAGGGCATGTGGGCCATGCCCGACCTGATGGCCGACATGCTCAAGCAGAAGATCGCCCACCCCAAGGCCGGCGCCAACACCGCCTGGGTGCCCAGCCCCACCGGCGCCACGCTGCACGCCCTGCACTACCACCAGGTGCTGGTGAGTGACGTACAGAAAGAGATGGAGAAGATCGACGCCAACGCCGAGCGCGACAACCTGCTCACCGGCCTGCTGACCATCCCCGTGACCGCCAACCCGAACTGGACCGCAGCCGAGAAGCAGCAGGAACTCGACAACAACGCCCAGGGCATCCTCGGCTACGTGGTGCGCTGGGTCGACCAGGGCGTGGGCTGCTCCAAGGTACCCGACATCCACAACGTGGGCCTGATGGAAGACCGCGCCACGCTGCGCATCAGCAGCCAGCACATGGCCAACTGGCTGCACCACGGCGTGGTGACCGAGGCCCAGGTGCGCGAGACATTCGAACGCATGGCCGCCGTGGTGGACCAGCAGAACGCGGGCGACCCGTTCTACAAAAAGATGGCCGGCAACTTCAAGACCAGCATGGCCTACCAGGCCGCCTGCGACCTGGTCTTCAAGGGCCTGGCCCAGCCCAGCGGCTACACCGAGCCGCTGCTGCACGCCTGGCGTTTGAAAGTGAAAGCGGCTTGACGATCACGCGGAGCCGAGGAGACAAAACGGCGCCCTGTGGGGCGCCGTTTTTTTTGTTGTAGCCGAACAGGGAAACCACCTGCTTTCGAGGCGCCAGATAAAGAAATCCGGCGCAAGTGCTTGTCGCAAAACAACTTTTTAAGTTACCGAGTTTCATTATCCGGGCATCTGGATAATGAAACGGTAACAACCAGCCCACCGCATGCCCCACGCCAAACTCACCCTCGCCCGCCTCGAAAGCCTGTTGATGACCGCCTGCGACGCGCTGCGCGGCAACATGGACGCCAGCGAGCACACGGAATACAGGTGGACGAATCGAAGGGCTTGAGCGAGAGGCGGAGAAACTGAAAAGACAAAAACTCGGTTTCATGCAAGACCTGCTCACCGGCAAAGTGCAAATGAGGACAATCGACACGTAGAAGAACCGAGGGAGGAACGAAATGCCAGATATCAAAGACCAAAAACTGCTGTATCACCTGACATCGCTGAAGAACCTGGAGAGCATTCTGAGCGCCGGGCTTCAGCCTCGATCCAAGCTGAAAGGCTTTCAGGATGTTGCCGACCATGAAATCCTGCAGAAGCGCGCAACGCTGGGTCTGGAGAACTACGTGCCATTTCACTGGTTCGCGCGCAACCCGTTTGATGGCGGCGTGCAGAGTGTTCGTCGGGGCGAACCCTTTGTGGTGATCACGGTTCAACGGACATTGGCCAGCGGCCAGAACTGGCGGGTCATCCCTCGGCACCCATTGGCCAACGACAACATACAGTTGATGGACTACGCTGCTGGGTTCCAGGCGATTGATTGGGAGGCTATGAACCTTCGCGACTATCACGATCCCCATAGCAAGAGCGTTTGCATGGCCGAATGTTTGTCGCCAACAGCCGTATCTGTCGACAAATTTTTCGCGATATTTGTACCCAACGAAAGCATCGAGCGTCAGGTCAGAGGGGTCGCTGCCCAATTGAAGTTGGGCTTCAACATCGACGTGAACAAGCACATGTTTCTGTGATGGTCTACACCAATCTCAACCCTGAGAAGGCGCTGATCTGGCGCATCGTCCACCGCGACAACCTGTCGTGGATTCTGGACAACGGCCTTCACTGCGGAAACAGCGCAGTGAAGGCCCCTGGTTGGGTGAGCATTGGTAATCCGGAATTGACGGACAAGCGCGCGACGCATCGCGTGCCCATACCGCCTGGCGGCTTACTAAATGACTATGTGCCCTTCTACTTCACGCCGTTTTCAGTGATGCTGAAGAACATTCACTCCGGCCGGAGTGTCCAGCGCCGCAACAACGAAGAAATCCTGATCCTCGTCTCCAGCTTGCGTCATGTGGCAAAGCAGGGCTTGCCTTTTCTGTTCACCGACAGCCATGCCTACTACCAGTGGTCGAATTACTACGACGACCTAGACCAGCTCGACAAAGTGGACTGGCAGCTGCTGCAGAGGCGTGACTTCAAACGCGACCCGGACGACCCGGCAAAGTTCGAGCGATATCAGGCTGAAGCCCTCGTTCACCAGCATTGCCCGGTATCGGGTTTGTTGGGTATCGTTTGCTACACGGAAAAGATGAAAATGAGCATTGAACAGGCATTGGCACAGAGAGCGTTGGCTCTTCCAGTGCATGCCAGATCTGGGTGGTACTTCTGATGATGCAGTTCACACAAGGCAATCTACTGGAATCCGGTGCCGAGGCGCTGGTGAACACCGTCAACACGGTCGGCGTGATGGGCAAAGGCATCGCGCTGATGTTCAAGGATGAGTACAAGGAAAACTTCCTTGCGTATGCAGCCGCCTGCAAGGCCAAGGAAGTCCGAACCGGCAGAATGTTCGTAACCGAGACACATCGCCTGTCCGGACCTCGCTGGATCATCAACTTCCCGACCAAACAGCACTGGCGCTCTCCGTCCCGCATGGAGTGGATCGTTGATGGTCTTGAAGACTTGCGGCATTTTCTGCTTGAGAACGATGTAAAGTCCATCGCTTTGCCACCGCTGGGTGCAGGAAACGGCGGCCTGGAATGGAACGAAGTTCGCGAGCAGATTGAGAGGGTGTTGGGTGATCTGGACGAGGTGGAGATCATCGTTTTCGAGCCAACACAGAAGTACCAGAACGTAGCCAAGCGCGCCGGCGTGCAGAAGCTGACGCCTCCAAGAGCCCTTGTGGCTGAACTGGTACGCCGCTACTGGGTTCTGGGCATGGAATGCAGCCTGCTGGAGATCCAAAAGCTGGCGTGGTTCCTAGAGCGATCCATTGAACGGACGCCCGGACTCAAGCCGCTGGATTTGAGGTTCGAGCCAAATAAGTTCGGCCCTTACGCAGACCGGCTTCGCCACTTGCTGGAAGGCTTGGACGGCAGCTACCTGCACTGCGACAAACGCATCAGCGATGCAGACCCTTTTGATGTGATCTGGTTCGATGACGAGCAAAAGGCCCTGGTACAGACGTTCATCAAGACAGAAGCTAAGCCCTACCTGCCAGCGCTGGAGGCAACCGCCAAACTAATCGATGGTTTCGAATCGCCCTTTGGCATGGAGCTTCTCGCGACAGTGGACTGGCTACTCGTGAAAGAACGTGTTGAGCCCACCATTGAGGCGGTTCGCCGAGGTATCCAGCGGTGGAGCGGCGGACAACAAGCAGCCGAGCGGAAGAGCCGTTTGTTTGATGACCGGTCTATCGGTATCGCGCTCTCGCGGCTTACTTAACCCGCTGCACCGGACGTTGCATGACGTGAGCGAGTTACAGATCGACGTGCAGTGGCGGCCTGAGGGTGCTGTAGTCAACCTCGACCATGACAAGTCCTTCCGAGGTAACAGGGCCGCAGTACTCGCAGCGGCGGTCGCCTACATCGAGCGCAATTACTTGACGCTCATCACCATCAAGCATCCGCATCGCGCCGAAAGCACGCGCTTCTGGAACTTCGCCCTATCGGATGTCGAAACCGCGCTCGGGCAAGTAGCTGCGGGTGCGGGCTCGCAAAGTGGCGCACCTGTTTGGGTGGACGTCGGCTATCAGTCTGTGGTCATCAGCTCATGTGGTGAGATGCCAATCGTCCGAGTCCCGGTGCATCCCCCTGCCAGAGCGGCAGGCCGCGATGCTGGATTGGCGTCCCCGCCATGACCCTGAACTACCTGATCTTCGACGCCAGCGACGATGGTGAAGGCACCGGCACCTGGGATGCCATGGCCAGCGTGCGCGCGGCCGAGCTGCCAGCGGTGTTGGCCGAGGTGCAGGCCGTGCTGGACTGGGCCGAACGCCACAGCTCGGGCCCGCGAGGCCCGCTGGACGAGGGCGGCACCTGGGACGCCGACCAGCAGGTGCAGACCGATGGCGAATGGACCACGGTGACGCTGACGATCACCGGGCCTTGGGAATGGGGCGAGGCGCTGGTGGCGCACTTCGCGCCGCGAGATTGAAATCTCTGCAGGCGCGTGCCGCTTAGCGCCCTTTGAACCCCGCAGCGCGCTTCGCCACGAACGAAGCCACACCCTCTCGTGCATCCTCGCTGTTCGCCAGCCCCTTCTGCACCGCATCGAACTCGGCCATGGCGACCAGCGGCCCCTGCTCCAACGCCTTGAGTGCGTTGAGCCGCGTGGCCACCACGGCCAGCGGAGCCTGCTGCGCGATGGCGTCGGCGATGCGCAGGGCTTCGTCGAGCTCGGTACCCGCGGGCACCACGCGCTGCACGAAATTCAGCCGCAAGGCTTCGGCGCTGTCGAACTGATCGCCGGTCAGCAGGTGCAGCAGCGCGTTGCCCAGGCCCGCGCGTTCGGCCATGCGCAGCGTGGCGCCGCCGGTGGCCATGATGCCGCGCTGGACTTCGAGCTGCGAGAAGCGGCAGTCGTCGGCCGCCACCACGATGTCGGCCGCGAGCATGAGTTCGATGCCGAGCGTGTAGGTGATGCCTTTGACCGCCACCACCATCGGCTTGGTGCGGCGGCGCCAGCCGGCGTCGCCGAGGTTGAGCGGGTCCACCAGTCCGTGTGGCACGGCGTACTCGCCGCGCTGCATGAGCGGCGCGAAGCTGGGCAGGTCGAGGCCGGCGGTGAAGTGCCCGCCGTGGGCGTGCAGCACGCCCACGCGCAGCGCGGGCTCGTCATCGAGCCGGGTGTAGGCCTCGGCCAGCGCGCGCAGCATGGCCGGCGTGAAGCCGTTGCGCTTGGCTGGCCTGTCGATGCCGATCAGCAGCACATGGCCCCGCAGCTCGGTGCTGATGCGGCCTTCGTCGGAGGATGTGGCGGTGTTCATGGCGCGATGGTAGTGACCCGGTGCCCCACCGCGCGGTCACCCAAGCGCCACGCGACGCAAGACCGAACTCAGCGCACGCGTTGCACGTCCAGCGAAGACACCGCGCCCGCCTGGTTGCCCCAGCTCTGGCGGATGAAGCCGGCCACCGCCGCGACCTCGGTGTCGTTCAGCAGGGTGCGGAACGGTGGCATGCCGTAGGGCTGCGGATGGCCGGCGGTGGCGGGTGCAAAGCCACCGCTCAGGATCGCCTGAACCGGGTTCACGGGCGACGCCATCGTGACGGCGCGGTTGCCGGCCAGCGGGGGGTAGGCCCCGACGGCGCCTTGCCCCTGGGCGCCGTGGCAGTCGACACAGTGCCGCTGGTAAAGCTGTTCGCCCAGCGCCTTTTGCGAGGCGTCGGCCGCTTCGAATTCGACCGCTGGCGCGGGTTGCGGCGGCACCGCCTGGAGGTAGACGGCCATGGCCCGCAGGTCTTCGGTGCGCAGGTGTTGTGTGCCGTGGAACACGACCTCGGCCATGGGGCCCATGACCGAGGCCCCGTCCACGGTGCCTTGCTGGAGCAGCGCAACGATGCGCTCGCTGGCCCACGTCTGCACGCCCGCCTGTTGCGGGTCGCGCAGCGAGGGTGCGACCCAGCGGCCGTCGGGCATGGCACCGGCCCCCAGCGGTCCGATGGCGCCGCCCAGGGCGTTGCGTTCGCCGTGGCAGGCGGCGCAGTGGGCCGGCCCGTTGACGAGGTAGGCGCCGCGGTTCCACTCGGCGGACTGCACAGTATCGGGCTGGAAGCGACCGGGCTCGAAGTGCATCAGCCGCCAGACGGCGAGCGCGGCCTGGGTGTTGTAGGGGAAACGCAGGCTGTGCGGCCGGTTGGCCTGCTGCACCGCAGGCAGGCTGCGCAGGTAGGCGTGCAGGTCGGCGACGTCGGCGTCCGGCATCTGCGTGGTGTGGGTGTAGGGGAAAGCGGGGTACAGCAGGTGGCCGTCGCGCGAGCGGCCTTCGTGCAGGGCGCGGCGGAAGGCCTCGGGCGACCAGCGGCCCAGGCCGGTTTCCGGGTCGGGCGTGAGGTTGCCGGCGACGATGTTTCCAAAGGGCGTGTCGATGCTGCGGCCACCGGCATAGGCTTCGCCGCCGCGTGCGGTGTGGCAGGCCATGCAGTTGCCGGCACGCGCCAGGTAGGCCCCGCGCGCCACCTGCTCCGGCGTGGCAGGCGCCACTGCGGCCGTCTCGGGCAGGGCCTCACCGCGCAGTTCGGACCACACGGCCGCTGTCAGCACGCCGCAGGCCAGCAGCAGCACCGCCAGCGCGGTGCGCAAAGAGGTGAAGTTCATCGCGCACCCCCGCTGCGCTGGGGCGAAAGGCCGCATTTCAGCGGCAAGGGCTCGCGGGTCGGCGGTGCCGGGTGCGCATCCGCCGGCAAGGGCTGGGCCGCGAGCCAGCTGGATACAGCCGCCACCTCGGCAGGCGCCAGGCGCTTCGCGACGTGGGCCATGCAATCGGGCGCAAAGGCCTGGCGCAAGCCGGTCTGCCAGGCGCCCAGCTGGCCAACCAGGTAGTCGCGCGGCAGCCCCAGCAGGCCCGGCACAGCGGGGCTGACGCCGGTCAGGGCCGCACCGTGGCAGGCGGTGCAGGCGGGCAGTTCGCGCGCCGGGTCGCCGTGGCGCACCATGGCTTCGCCCCGCGCCAGTTCGGCCGGCGGCGCGGATGCTGGCTGCGGCGGCGGGTAAGGCAGATCCAGACCGGCGAAGTGGCCCGCGATGTCGCGCAGGTAGGCGTCGTTCAGGTGGTCGAGCAGGTAGCTCATGCCGGCGTTGTTGCGCCGGCCGTCGCGAAAGTGCAGCAACTGGTGGTACAGGTAATCGGCCGGTTTGCCGGCGATGCGCGGGAAGTAGCCGGCGTTGGTGGCACGGCCCTCCTGGCCGTGGCACAGGGTGCAGGCCATCACGCGCTGTGCCAGGGTGTCGGGCACCGCGCGCAGCGGTTCGGCGGCGAGCGTGGCGCCGTGCCAGAGCAGTGCCGCGAAGACAAGGGAAGTGGGGGTTCGAAGGAGGGGCATGGGCACTTTGAAAGTACCACAGCCATTCGGTCGGTACACTGGCCAGACCGCGCCATTTCCATGCAGACCACCGCTTTGTCCATCGACCCGACCCGTTGCCCGCTGTGTGGCGGCGACAACCGCTGCGCGATGGAGGTCGAAAAGGCCACGGGCAAACCCCAGCCGCCGTGCTGGTGTGTCACCGAAACCTTCACGCCCGACCTGCTGGCGCGCTTGCCCGCAGAGGCGCAGGGTCAGGCCTGCATCTGCGCACGCTGCCTCGCCCGCTTCAACGCCAACACCCAAGAAAGCACCCCCTGATGGCCTGGCTCGACCGCTTCCCCCTGGGTCTTCTGATCGCCGTCGCGCTCTGGCTGACGGTAGCGCCCATCGTTCCGGAGCCGCACCTGATAGAGAAGCTGCGCATGCTCAGCGAGGGCACGCTGGTTAAGCCCATCGACATCTTCGACCTGCTGCTGCACAGCGTGCCGCTGGTGCTGCTGGCGGTGCGCCTGTGGCGTGACGCCAGGCGCGGCCGAGGCTGAACGACAACGCTCGCAAGAAGCGGCTCAGCACAGGGCACCGCCGGACCGGCTTTGCCGGACGGCCAGTGCCGTCCCCTTGAGGGGGTCGCGCGCAGCGCGGCGGGGGTGGTCACTAATCCACGACAAACGCCAGCACCAGGGCGCCCAGGGCCAGCAGGCCCAGCGCGCCGATGAAGACGTTTTCGCCCAGCGCCTCGAAACGTGAGCCCCCGTCGTGCACACGCATCGAGGCGAACGAGAGCACCGCGCTGACGAGGAACACCAGCGCGTCCACCGCCAGCAGCTTGTCAACCACCACCCGCCCGGCGCTGAAGGGGCTGAGCAGGCTGATGTAGAGCGCCGTCAGGCAGACCCCGATCATGGTGGCCGAGGTCGGCAGGGTGTGGGCCGACAGCCCGCTGTGGCGCCGAGGCCCGTCCACGCAGGCCTCGGCGTGCGGCGCTGCCTTCATCCGAGGCGCACCGGCACGAAGATGATGTCACCGGCGCGCCGGATCAGCAGCGCCACCGACTTGGCCGACTTCGCCACTGCGGCCCGGACCTGGTCCACGCTCTGCACCGGCGTGCCGTTGACCGCCATCAGCAGGTCACCCGGCTGCACGCCGGCGAGCGCCGCCGGCCCGCCCACGTCCTCGACCACCAAGCCAGAGCTGACCCCGGCGCCGCGTTTTTCCTGCGGCTGCAGCGGACGCAACGCCAGACCAAGCTTGCCCTGGCCCACGCCATCAGGGGCCTGGGCCACCTGGGCTTTTTTGTCGCTCGCGTCACCCAGCTTCGCGGTCAGCGTCTCGGTCTGGCCCTGGCGCCAGACCTCCAGTGTCATCTGGCTGCCCGGGGCGGACTGGCCGATCAGTGCCGGCAGGTCGCCCGAGGCCACGATGCGCTGGCCGTTCGCCAGGCGGATCACGTCGCCCGGCTTCAGCCCCGCCTTGTCGGCCGGGCCACCGGCCTCCACGCTGGAAACCAGCGCACCTTCGGGCTTGTCGAGCTGGAAGGAGTCGGCCAGGGTCTGGTTCACCTCCTGCACCGACACACCCAGGCGCGCGTGGCTGGCCTTGCCGGTGGCCACGATCTGGTCCTTGACCTGCGTGGCCAGCTCGATGGGGATGGCGAACGACAGGCCCTGGTAGCCACCGGACTGGCTGTAGATCTGCGAGTTGATGCCCACCACCTCGCCGCGGCTGTTGAACAGCGGCCCACCCGAATTGCCCGGGTTGACCGCCACGTCGGTCTGGATGAACGGCACGAAGCTGTCGTCGGGCAGCGAGCGGCCCTTGGCGCTGACCACGCCGGCGCTCACGCTGTTCTCGAAGCCGAAGGGCGAGCCGATGGCCAGCACCCACTCGCCCACCTTGAGGTCGCGCGCGCTGCCCAGTGGCACGGTGGGCAGGTCTTTGGCATCGATCTTCAGCACGGCCACATCTGTCTTCGGGTCCGAACCCAGCACCCTGGCCTTGAACTCGCGCCGGTCGGTGAGCTTGACGATCACTTCGCTGGCGTCGCGCACCACGTGGGCGTTGGTGAGGATCAGGCCATCGGCACTGACCACGAAGCCCGAGCCCTGGCCACGCACCGGCTGCGAGCGCTCAGGACGGCCGCCGCCCTGGCCCTGGAAGCGGCGGAAGAATTCAAAGAACGGATCGTCGGGGTCGATGCCGGGTGGCAGGCCACGCGCCGCGGCGGCCTCTTCGCCCTCGGCGGAGGTGTGGCGCACGCCGCTGACACTGATGTTGACCACGGCCGGCCCGTAGCGGTCGGTGATTTTTGAGAAATCGGGCGTGCCCTGCAGGATGAGCGGCTGCGCGGTGCTGCCGGCCACCGTGGCGCTGACAGGCGCCTCGGCCCGCGCGAGGCCACCGGCCATGTAGGTGGCGCCGGCACCACCCAGCAGACCGGCGGTGAGCAGGGCCAGAACGAGGCGGGTGGGGGAGAGAGTTCGGGTGTTCATGTGTGCTCCTTGTGACGCCATGGGTTGGACATGGCGTCACTGTCGAAGCAAACACTTAGACCGGGCTTAAAGACCACTGCAGGCGGGGTCTTGGCCGAACACTGTGGGTGGAACACAGGCTTCGTTCGCGGCACCTCGCGGGCCAAGGCGTGCGCGGGCACGCCACAGCGCTTGGGCGAGGTGGTCGGCGCATCGCGCCGACCACCCCAGTATGAGCCCCCGCCGGGAGCGCCTGCCGCAGCAGCGAGGTGCTGCCTCTCCAGAACGCGACCGGCCAAACACGCCCATCAGAAGAAGAGAAGCACCTCAAAAGGCCGCCCCCAAAGCCCCACTCACCCCATGGCACCCGGCGGGAAAATCACCCGCACGCGCAGGCCACCCAGCGTGGGCGAGGCATCCAGGTGCAGCGTGGCGCCGTGCAGATCGGCCACCGCCTTGACGATGGCCAGCCCCAGGCCACTGCCCGCCGAGGCCGCATCCGGCACACGGTAGAAACGGTCCAGCACACGCCCGCGTTCGGCCTCGGGAATGCCCGGCCCACTGTCTTCCACGCTGAGCTCCAGCGTGTCCGCACCAGCGCGCAGCGCCACATCGACCCGCCCACCCGCCGGGGTGTACTTGACCGCGTTTTCCAGCAGGTTGCGCACCAGGATGCGCAGCGCCTCGGCGTGGCCGCTCACCCTCGCAACGTCGGCCTGGGCGAGGCCGAGGTCGATGCTGCGCACCTGGGCCGCGGACGCCATGTCGGCCACGGCCAGGCGCACCAGCTCGTCCAGCGCCACCGGCTCGGGCCGCACGCCCGACGCCGCGCTGGCCTGTTGGCGCGCCAGCACCAGCAGTTGCTCGATCAGCCGCGTGGCGCGGTCGATGCCCGAGCCCAGACGCTCCAGTGCGCGCTCGCGCGTGGTGTCATCGGGCGCACGCTGCAAGCCCTGCACCTGCAGCTTGAGCGCGGCCAGCGGTGAGCGCAGCTCGTGCGCGGCGTCGGCCACGAAGCGCTGCTGCGCTTCAAAGGCCTGGGCCACACGCCGCAGCAGGCCGTTGAACTCGTGCACCAGCGGGCGCACCTCGTCGGGCAGGTCGGTTTCGGTGAGCTCGGTCAGGTCGTCGGCCTGGCGCTGTGCCACCTGGCGCTGCGCGCGCGCCACCGGCGCCAGAGAGGTGCTGACCACCCAGCCCACCAGCAGCATGAGCAGCGGCGCCAGCAGCAGGATCGGCACCGCCGTGCGCAGCGCCAGCGACCCGGCCATGCGCTGGCGCACCGCCAGGTCCTGCGCCACCTGGATCACGAAGCTGCGCGCCTGCACCGAAAACACGCGGTAGCGCGTGCCGTGCGCGTGCACGTCGGTGAAGCCCAGCACCGCGCGCTGCGGCAGCTCGGCGCGCGCGGCCGACTCGAACACCAGCTCGCCATCGAGCGTCCAGATCTGCAGCACGAAGTCGAAGTCCTGCCCTTCGGCGGGCACGGGGATCACGCCGGTGACGAGGCCCTGCGGCAGGCCGGCACGCAGCGACAACGCGGTCTGCTGCATGTGGTAGTCAAAAATCTCGTCGGTCTCGGCTCGCGCGGCCCGCCAGGCCAGCCCCGCCTGCAACAGCGCGGTGGCCAGGATGGCCAGCAGCACAAACACCAGCAGCCGGGCGCGCAAGGATGAGAGGTAACGCTTCACGTCAGCACTCCCCGCCCAAGCGCCGGTGCGACGTGCCTTGGCCCAGGGATGCCGTGGAACCGGCTCCGCCGGGCCACAGGCATCGTCCCCCCAGCGGGGGGAAGCCGCGAAGCGGCGCAGGGGGGATTCATATCTTCTTCACCATGTAGCCCACGCCGCGCACGTTCTGGATCAGTTCGGCCCCGAGCTTCTTGCGCAGGCCGTGGATGTAGACCTCCACCGCGTTGGAGCTGACCTCGTCTTTCCAGCCGTAGAGCTTTTCTTCCAGCTGCGGGCGCGAGAGCACCAGGCCGGGCCGCGCCAGAAGGGGTTCGAGCACCGCCCATTCGCGCGCCGACAGCACCACCGGCTGGCCGTTCACCGTGACTTCGCGTGTGGCCGGGTCGATGCTCACGCCCTGGTGCTCGTACACCGGCTCGGCGCGCCCGGCGGCGCGGCGCAGCAGGGCGCGGATGCGCGCGAGCAGTTCGTCCATGTCGTAGGGCTTGAGCACGTAATCGTCGGCCCCGGCGTCCAGCCCCTCGATGCGCTGCTGCACCGAATCGCGGGCGGTGGCGATCAGCACCGGCAGGCGGTTCTTGCGCGCGCGCAGCGCCCGCAGCACCGACAGGCCATCGCGCCGGGGCAGGCCCAGGTCGAGCAGCAGCAGGTCGTAGTCCTGGGTGCACAGGGCCGTGTCGGCCAGCTCGCCATCTTTCACCCAGTCCACCGCGTAGTGCTCGGCGCGCAGCAGATCGAGCACGGACTCGCCGATCATGGTGTCGTCTTCAACCAGCAGCAGCCGCATGGTGGATTCCTTTGGAGGACCGGGGTCGAACGGCCCACACGGTCATTCTGCCAGCGCGCCCCGCGCCAAGCTTAGGCGAAACTGAGGCCGCTTCCTGTGCCAGGCATTGCGCGGGCGGTTATCGTTGCAGTGTCCCCATCCTCCCCGCCATGACACAGCCCACCGACCACTCCATCACCGCACTGCGCGAGCGCTACGGCGCGCGCTACCGCTGGTTGCTGCTGCTCTCGGTGATGGTGGGCACCATGGCGTCGATCATGTCGTCCACCATCATCAACGTGGCGATCCCCGACATGAGCCAGCACTTCACGCTCGGCCAGGAGCGCGCGCAGTGGGTCACCTCGGGCTTCATGGCCGCCATGACGGTGTCGATGCTGACCACGCCCTGGCTGCTGGCGCGCTACGGCTACCGGCGCACGTATTCGGGCTGCATGTGGTTGCTGATGGCGGGTGGCATCGCTGGCGGCTTCGCCAATCACTTCCCGCTGGTGCTGGCGGCGCGTGTGGCCGAGGGCCTGGCGGCGGGCGTGGTGCAACCCATTCCCGCGATCATCATCCTGCGGGCTTTCGAGCCGAACGAGCAGGGCCGCGCCAGCGGCATCTTCGGCATGGGCGTGGTGCTGGCGCCGGCCATCGGCCCCAGCATCGGCGGCCTGCTGGTGGACGGCTTCGGCTGGCGCTCGATCTTCTTCATGGTGGTGCCGTTCTGCATCGCGTCGCTCTGGCTGGCGCAACGCTTCGTGCCCGGCACGGCACCGGGGGGTGGCGCTGCCAACACCCAGGGTGCCGGGCTTGACTGGCGCGGCCTGCTGCTCGCCACAGTGGGCACGCTGTGCCTGCTCAACGGACTGGTCGACCTGCAGGGCGGCACGGTCGCCAGCGCCGCCAGCCTGCTCGGCGGCGCGGCGCTGGCGCTGCTGTTGTTCGTGTGGCTGCAGCGGCGCACGCTCAAGCGCCGGCTGCGGCGGCCCAACGAAGGCACCGACCCGCTGATGAACCTCTCGCTGTTTGCCGACCGCCGCTTCGCCATGGGCAGCATCGTGGCCTTCATCTACGGCATCGCACTGTTCGGCTCCACCTACCTGCTGCCGGTCTACATGCAGATGGGGCTGGGGCTCTCGCCGTCCTACGTGGGCAGCATCCTGCTGCCAGCGGGCCTGGTGCTGGCGGTCACCATCGCCATCGTCGGGCGCCTCGCCGACCGCCAGCCCACGCACCGGCTGGTCACCATCGGGCTGGTGTTGCTGGCGGCCTCGTTCGCGCTCATGTTCACAATCGACCTGCGCCGCCCCAGCCACATCATTCCGCTGCTGGTGACCTGGGCGATCCTGGGCCGCATCGGCCTGGGCTTCATCCTGCCCTCGCTCAACATCGGCGCCATGCGCGGCCTGGAGCGCACCCACATCCCGCAGGGGTCGAGCGTGATCAACTTCCTGCGCATGCTGGGCGGCGCCGCGGGCGTCAGCCTGTGCGGCATCGTGCTCGAATGGCGCGTCGCCGCTCACGGCTTCCGGCTCGACACAGCCAACCCCAGCCCGGAGCGGCTGGCCGCGTTTGACGAGACCTTCGGCTTGCTGGCCGCGATCTGCGCGCTGGCCCTGGTCGCCGCGTGGCGGCTGCGTGCGGAACGCGCGGTTGACTGATCTGTGGTGGACCTGCGCAACCCGACAAAAGCGGTGCCCCACAACGACCTGTCCGCCGCACAATAGACCCTTCACCATTCATAGGCCTCCAGCCCGAGGTGCAGCGCCGGAGCGGGGGTTTCCCCTCCTCCAGCACACGCCGTGGAACCGGCTTAGCCGGGCCACAGGCGTGGTCCCCCCTCCCAGGGGGGAAGCCGCGCAGCGGCGCAGGGGGGTCTTCCAAATGTGCCAACTGCTCGGACTCAACTGCGCCACCCCCACAGATGCCTCGTTCAGCTTCACTGGTTTCTGCCAGCGCGGTGGCAACACGGGAGAACACGCCGACGGCTGGGGCATTGCCTTCTTTGAGGGTCGTGGCCTGCGGCTGTTTGTGGACCACCAGAGTGCGGCCCGGTCGCCGATGGCGGAGTTTCTGCAGAAGTACCCGCTCAAGAGCAAGAACATCATCGCCCACGTGCGCAAGGCCACCATCGGCGAAGTGGCGCTGGAAAATGCCCACCCCTTCACACGCGAACTCTGGGGACGGCACTGGGTGTTTGCCCACAACGGCGACCTGAAGGACTATTTCCCCCCGCTGCACAGCCACTTCCGTCCCATCGGCAGCACCGACAGCGAGCGCGCGTTTTGCTGGCTGATGCAGGAACTGTCCAAATCCCACGCCAGCCTGCCCAGCACCGAAGAGCTCACGCTCACGCTGCGCGAGCTCGTACCCCAGGTGCGCCACTTCGGCAGCTTCAACTTTCTGCTCTCCAACGGCGAAGCGCTGTGGGCGCACTGCAGCACCAAGCTGCACTACCTCGTGCGCCAGCACCCATTCGCGCTGGCCACCCTGATGGACCATGACTGGACCGTCAACTTCGCCGATCTCAACCATCCCGGTGACCGCGCCGCCGTGATCGTCACCACGCCCCTCACCCACAACGAGACCTGGACCGCCTTCGAGCCCGACGAGCTCAAGGTGTTCGTGGACGGCCTGCCCGTGGCGGAGAAGACCACTTGAACGCCTGGCTGACACTGGGGATCGCGATCGTGGCCGAGGTCATCGGCACGACCGCGCTCAAGGCCAGCGAAGGGTTCACGCGGCTCGGTCCTTCGGCCATCGTGGTGGCGGGTTATGCGGTGGCGTTCTACTGCCTATCGCTGGTGCTCAAGACCATCCCGGTGGGCGTGACCTATGCCATCTGGTCGGGCCTGGGCATCGTGCTCATCACGCTGGTGGCCTATGTGGTCTATGGGCAAAAGATCGATCTGGCCGGCCTGCTCGGCATGGGCCTGATCATCGCGGGCGTGGCGGTGCTCAACATCTTCTCAAAAACCGCTGCGCATTGAGGCCTGCGCGCGCGGTGCACCCTCAGCCCGTCAGAGCACCTTGAACAGCTTCTCGCGCAGCTCCGGCAGGCGCTTGGCGCCCATGCCGTGGTTGGACATGCTGCTCGCCCAGGCGTGGTAGACCACGCGCAACTGCTCGGTGGTCTCGGCATGGAAGATGTCGTGCACCAGCGAAACGCGCATGTTCTGGCCAATGATCGAATTGACGGAGTTGATCATGAAGTTGCGCGCCATCTCGTTGTCTTTGGCGCTGCGTGATCCAGCGCTCGGCAGGCCCGGTATCTCGCTGGACGACGACTCGCCCCCCTCATTTGCCGCCGTCGCGGCAGGGGCAGGGGCTGGGGCAGCAGGGGCCTGCGAGGCCACGGGTTTGGTGCGCGCCTGCGCCTCGACGCAATCCAGTGTCAGCAACTGACCCAGGATCTCTTCAATGTCGCCGTTGCCGCTCAGAAAAGGGGCGAGTTCGCTGCCCGAGCGTTTGCCATCGACCAGCACGAGGATGCGCCGCACCAGCGGCGACAAGCCGAGCGATCGGGTCTGGATTTCCTGTTGCCCAACGGCCGTCTTGGCATAGACAGCGGTGGTCAGATCAAAGGTTTCGGGCATGGAACGTGTGGTGTGTCGGTATGGGCAGGGCTCCCTGAACACCCGCTTTTACTGCACCCGTTCGCGCACAACAAGGCGGGAATGCCATGACACCGCACGAAAGCACTTCTTTTGACTGACAAATCCGGACCCGAAGTCCGGTGCCAACGGGGCACCCGTGGTGCAGGCACGACACACGCCCGCGCAAGGGGTGTTGCTATGCAATTAGGTGCGGCCCCGTGCACCGCCGGCCCGCCGCTCTTCGCGCAGCATGAAAAGGTACAGGCCTTCGACCTTCTCGCGCGCCCACGGCGTCTTGCGCAGAAAGCGCAGGCTCGACCCCACGCTCGGGTCCACGTTGAAACAGCGCACCGGAATGCGCTGGCCCAGCTCTTCCCAGCCGTAGTGGTCGGCCAGCGCGGTGACGATGGCCTCCAGCGTCAGGCCGTGCAGCGGGTTGCGCGCCTGTTTCGTCGGCTCTGCGGGTTTTTCGATGTCGCTCATGTCGATTTTTGGGACAGCCGGAGCGCGATCCCTGTGCATGCCAAGGTGGCGCCCAGGGCACAGCCGGGCCGGCTTTGCCGGACGGCCAGTGCCGCCCCCTTGAGGGGGTAGCGCGAAGCGCTGCGGGGGTGGCTCATCTCAGCGCAGCCTCCAGCGCATCGACGAACATCGCCGGCACGTCGAACCCGGTCTGGTCGGTGATTTCCTGGAAGCAGGTCGGGCTGGTGACGTTGATCTCGGTCACGCTGTTGCCGATCATGTCCAGCCCCACCAGCAGCAGGCCGCGCGCGGCCAGCACGGGCGCGATGGCTTCGGCCACGGCGCGGTTCTCGTCCGACAGCGGCTGGGCCACGCCCTTGCCGCCAGCCGCGAGGTTGCCGCGCACCTCGTTGCCCTGGGGAATGCGCGCCAGCACGAAGGGCGCGACCTTACCGCCGATCAGCAGCAGGCGCTTGTCACCCAGTGCGATCTCGGGCAGATAGGCCTGCGCCATCACGCTCGTGGCCCCACCCTCGTTGAGGGTTTCCACGATCGACCCCAGGTTCATGCCATCGGCACCGACGCGGAAGATGCCCGCGCCGCCCATGCCGTCGAGCGGCTTCAGGATGATGTCGCGGTGCTCGGCGTGGAACGCCCGCAGTTCGTTCGCGTTGCGCGTCACCAGGGTCGGCGGCGCGAAGGCCGCGAACTCCATCAAGGCGAGTTTTTCAGGGTGGTCGCGCAGCGCACGCGGGCTGTTGAACACCTTCGCGCCCTCGCGCTCGGCCTGTTCGAGCAGGTGCGTGGCGTAGAAGAACTCGCTGTCAAACGGCGGGTCCTTGCGCATGAGCACGGCATCAAAGCTGTGCACAGGCTCCAGCGCCTCGCTGGTCACGGTGTACCAGTCGTCGGCGTGGTTGTTGAGCTGCAGATGGCGCACCTGCGCGATCACGGACTGGCCGCTGCGCCAGCTCATGAAGCGCGGCTCGGTGCTGGCCACGCGGTGGCCGCGCTTTTGCAGCTCGCGCATCATGGCGAAGGTGGTGTCCTTGTAGATCTTGAAGGACTCGATGGGATCGGCAACGAAGAGGATGTTCATGGCGTGTCGGTTTTCTGAGCCCTGTACTGTTGCACAAACAGCGCGAGCGCGCCGGCGACCACGCCCCAGAAGGCCGAGCCGATGCCGGCAATGACCACACCGCTGAGTGTGACAAGGAAGGTGATGAGCGCGGCTTCGCGGTGGCTGTCGTCGCGCAGAGCGGCGTGCAGGCCGCCGCCGATGCTGCCCAGCAGCGCCAGACCGGCGATCGCCAGCACCAGCTCTTTGGGGAACGCGATCAGCAGACCGGTGACGGCCGCGCCGAACAGGCCGATCAGCACGTAGATGGCGCCGCAGGCCACCGCCGCGGTGTAGCGCTTTTTCTTGTCCGGGTGCGCCTCTTCGCCCATGCAGATGGCGGCGGTGATGGCGCTCAGGTTGAGCGCGAAAGCACCGAAGGGCGCGAGCACCAGCGTGACCACGCCGGTCATGGTGATGATCTTCGAGATCGGCATGTCGTAGCCCGCCGCGCGGATGGCCACCACCCCCGGCAGGTTCTGCGAGGCCATGGTGACGATGAACAGCGGCAGCGCCAGGCTCACGAAAGCGCTGAGGGTGAACTCGGGCGCGGTGAACACCGGCCTGGCCCATTCCAGCGTCAGCGCGCCCGCGTTGAACTGGCCCCGGACCAGCACATACACCACCGCCACGGCCAGCGAGAGCGGCACCGCATAACGCGGCAGCAGGCGCCGGCCCAGCAGGTAGGCCAGCAGCATGAGCAACACCAGCGGCAGCGCGGTCTGCGCCGCCGCAAACGCCTGCAGGCCAAACCGCGCCAGCACACCGGCCAGCAGCGCCGAGGCGAGGGCCATGGGGATGCGGTTCATGATGCGCTCGAACCAGCCGGTGGCGCCCGCGAGCGCGATCAGCACGGCGCAGGCCATGAAGGCGCCGACAGCCTGCGGCATGGTGAAGCCGCCCGCCAGCCCGACCGTGGCCAGCACGGCCGCACCGGGCGTGCTCCAGGCCACCATCACCGGCTGCTTCCAGAGGAGCGAGGGAATGGCCGAACAAAGCCCCATGCCCAGGCCGAGCGCCCACATCCACGAGGTGATGAGTTCGGGCGTGGCGCCAAAGGCCTGTGCGGCCTGGAAAACGATGGCCACCGAACTGGTGAAACCCACCAGCACCGCCACGAAACCGGCCGTGGCGGCCGAGAGGTTCAGGTCACGGAAAAAAGACATCGGGCGATTGTGCAGGGTGAAACGCCCCCCGCGCCGCGCCTGACGGCGCGTCACCCCCCCAAGGGGCGATGCGAGTGGCCCGGCAAAGCCGGTTCCACCGCATCCTTGGTTCGGTCACGCGCTCCGGGCATATGGAGCGACCTAAATCTCTATTTTTGACCCCAGCTCAATCACCGCATTGCTCGGCAAATTGAGAAACTCGGCCGCAGCGCCCGCGTTGTGGTGCATCTGGGCGAAGATCTTTTCGCGCCAGGGCGCCATGCCGCTGCCCAGTGTGGGCACAACCAGGTCGCGCGAGAGAAAGTAGCTGGTGGTCATGGGCTCCAGCTCGCAGCCTCGGGCACTCATGAGCCGCAGCGCCTTGGGCACATCCGGGTCGTCCTTGAAACCGTAGTGGATCACCACCTGCCAGCAGTCGTGCCCCAGCGGCTCGACTTCCAGCCGCTTGTCCAGAGCGATCCATGGCACCTCGTGGCTGCGCACGGTGACGAACAGGTTCTGCTCGTGCAGCACCTTGTTGTGCTTGAGGTTGTGCAGCAGCGCATTGGGCACGGTGCCGGTATCGGCCGTCAGGAACACGGCCGTGCCCTCCACCCGCAACGGCGGAGCCATGAACACCGCTTGCAGGAAACTGTCGAGGTCCAGCGATTCGGCCTGCTGCTTGGCCGCCATCAGGGCGCGACCCTGCTTCCAGGTCATCATGAGCGCGAACACCACGCCGCCGATCAGCAGCGGGAACCAGCCGCCAGCGAACAGCTTGAGCAGGTTGGAGCTGAAGAAGGCCAGATCGACCACGAAGAAGAAGCCGGTCGCCAGCAGGCACAGCCACAGCGGGTATTTCCAGCCGTAGCGGATGACGAAGAAGGTCAGCACGGTGGTGATCAGCATGTCCAGCGTCACGGCGATGCCGTAGGCCGCGGCGAGGTTGGTCGACGACTTGAACATCACCACCGCGAGCACGATGGCGGCAAACAGGCCCCAGTTGACGACGGGCAGGTAGATCTGGCCGGTGTCGTGCACGCTGGTGTGATGCAGGTTCAGGCGCGGCAGGTAGCCGAGCTGCACCGCCTGCTTGGTCACGCTGAAGGCGCCGGAGATCAGCGCCTGGGAGGCGATCACCGTGGCCATGGTGGCCAGCCCCACCAGGGGCAGCAGCGCCCAGTCGGGCGCCATGTTGAAGAACGGGTTTTTCACCGCTTCGGGGTCGGCCAGCAGCAGCGCGCCCTGGCCGAAGTAGTTCAGCGTCAGGCAGGGCATGACGATGGAGAACCAGGCCACGCGGATCGGCTTCTTGCCGAAATGCCCCAGGTCGGCGTAGAGCGCTTCGCCGCCGGTCACGCACAGCACCACCGCGCCGAGGATGATGAAGGTGGTGCCCGGCTGCTGCCACATGAAGCGCAGCGCGTGGTGCGGGCTCAGTGCCGCGAGGATTTCGGGGTGGCCGACGATGTGCGACACGCCCAGCACCGCGATCGCCACGAACCACAACACGGTGATCGGGCCAAAGAACCTGCCGATGCCGCCGGTGCCGCGCTTCTGCACGAAAAACAGGCCGAACAGCACCACCAGCGTGATCGGCACCACGTACTGCTTGAAAGCAGGAGAGACCACCTCCAGGCCCTCGACCGCCGAGAGCACCGAGATCGCCGGCGTGATCACGCCATCGCCATAAAACAGCGAGGTGCCGAAAATGCCGATGACCAGCAGCCATTTGCGCAGCTCCGGTTTGTCCTTCACCGCCTGCGACGCCAGCGCCAGCATGGCGATCAGACCGCCCTCGCCCGCGTTGTCGGCCCGCAGCACCAGCACCACGTACTTCAGCGAAACGATGACGGTCAGGGTCCAGAAGACGATCGACAGCACGCCATAGACGTTTTCGTGGGTGAAGGGAACGTGGCCCGACCCGAAGATTTCCTTGATGGCGTACAGCACGCTGGTGCCGATATCGCCATACACCACACCGATGGCCCCCAGGGTGAGCGCGGTGAGCGAAGATTTGTTGCTGGACACAAAAATACCCGGGACTTGTCGGCCCGGGTTCGGCTGTCAGGATGGGGGCGATTCTGCGCTCACGGTCCGCAGGCCGCCAGAGGGGAATCTGGCTGAAATGGCCCTGGCGTGAAGAATGTTGCAACGCAGCAACCCCAACGGCGAGAGGGGGCCACCCAGAACGCCGCGGAACCCAACCTCAGTCGGAGCGGCGTGCCTGTCACCAGGATGCGGTGGAACCGGCTCCGCCGGGCCACTCGCATCGCCCCCTTTCAGGGGGTGACGCCGCAGGCGGCGCGGGGGTCACTCATACACCTCTGCGTTCGGGTCGGTCGCTTCCAGCTCGTAGCTCGCGGCCAGCATGGCCAGGCGACCGATCACGCCGTACATGTAGAAGCGGTTGGGAACGCTGGCGCCCGGCTTCACACCCGGTTGCGGCAGCTGCGCGCTCTGCTCGAAGGCCAGCGGCACGAAGCTGGAGCCCGGTGCGTTGAGGTTTTCGTCCACACCCCGTTGCGCGTGCACGCGGTAGAAGCCGCCCACCACATAGCGGTCCATCATGTAGACCACCGGCTCGGCCACCGCCGCGTTGATGCGCTCGTTGGTGAGCACGCCCTCCTGGATGATGACCTCGTGAACCGGCTGGCCGGCCTGCACCGTCGCCATGCGCTCGCGTGTTCCCACCGACAGGGCATCGATGTCCTTGGCATCGCGCACGGTGAGGATGCCCATGCCGCCGGTGCCGTTGTCGGCCTTGACCACGACAAACGGTTTTTCGTTGATGCCGTATTCCTTGTATTTGCGGCGGATCTTGCCGAGCAGCGCGTCGGCATTGGTGCGCAGGCATTCCAGTCCGTGCTCTTCGGCAAAATTGACCTGGCCGCACTGATTGAACATCGGGTTGATGAGCCAGTGGTCCATGCCCAGCAGCTTGCCGAAGCGCTTGGACACCTCTTCATACGCCTTGAAGTGGTTGCTCTTGCGGCGCGTGCCCCAGCCCGCGTGCAGCGGCGGCAACAGGTACTGCTCGTGCAGGTCTTCCAGGATGCCGGGCACACCGGCGCTCAGGTCGTTGTTGAGCAGGATGGTGCAGGGGTCAAAATGTTTGAGGCCCAGGCGGCGCTTGCTGCGGATCAGCGGCTCCAGCGTGACCGACTCACCACCCGGCAGGTCGATCGTGGTGGGTGCCTTGATGTCGTTGGACAGCGAACCCAGGCGCACATTGAGGCCGGCCTGGTAGAAGATGCGCTGCAGTTGCCGCAGGTTGCTCAGGTAAAACACATCGGTGCTGTTCTCGGGCACCAGCAGCAGGTTCTTGGCCTCGGGACAGATCTTTTCGATCGCGGCCATGGCGGCCTGCACCGCCAGCGGCAGCATCTCGGGCGTGAGGTGGTTCCAGCCGCCAGGGTAGAGGTTGGTGTCCACCGGCGCCAGCTTGAAGCCGGCGTTGCGCACGTCCACCGAGGTGTAGAACGGCGGCGTGTGCTCCATCCACTCCAGCCGGAACCAGCGCTCGATCACGGGCGTGGACTCCAGGATGCGCTGTTCCAGTTCGTTGATCGGACCGGTCAGGGCGGTGACGAGGTGGGGAACCATGAGAAAACCTTTTGCGAGTAAGGGGACGGCCAAACCATTGTAGGGACCGGCCGAGACAGCCAAAGGTCAGAAGTGGGGCCGGGGGCCCGGCTTGCAAGCCCCGCTCAACTGCGAACTTCGCCTTCGCCCAGCACAACGTACTTCAGGGACGTGAGCCCTTCGACACCCACCGGCCCGCGGGCGTGGAACTTGTCGGTGCTGATGCCGATTTCGGCGCCCAGACCGTATTCGAAACCGTCGGCGAAGCGGGTGCTCGCATTCACCATCACGCTGGCCGAATCGACCTCGCGCAGGAAACGCTGGGCGTGCATGTGGTCGGTGGTGAGGATGGCGTCGGTGTGGTGGCTGCTGTAGCGGTTGATGTGGGCGATGGCTTCGTCCAGGCCATCAACGATCTTCACGCTGATCACCGGCGCCAGGTATTCCTCGCTCCAGTCGGCCTCGCTGGCGGCCTTCACGCTCGCGCCGGGCACACCGGCCAGGATGGCCATCGCCTCGGCGCAGCCGCGCATTTCTACCCCCTTGGCGGCGTACACGGCGCCGATTTTCGGCAGGAACTCCGCCGCCACGCCACGCGCCACCAGCAGGCTTTCGGTCGCGTTGCAGGGACTGTACTTCTGCGTCTTGGCGTTGTCGGCCACCTTGACCGCCATGGCGATGTCGCAGGGCTGATCCACATAGGTGTGGCAGTTGCCGTCCAGGTGCTTGATGACGGGCACCTTGGCCTCGGCGCTGATGCGCTCGATGAGCCCCTTGCCGCCGCGCGGGATGATCACATCCACGTACTGCGGCATGGTGATGAGCTGACCCACGGCGGCGCGGTCGGTGGTGGGCACGAGCTGCACCGCGTCGGCCGGCAGGCCAGCGGCCACCAGCGCCCGCTGCACCAGGGTGGCCAGGGCGCGGTTGGAGTCGATGGCTTCGGAGCCGCCGCGCAGGATGCAGGCGTTGCCGCTCTTGATGCTCAGGCTGGCGGCCTCGATGGTCACGTTCGGGCGGCTTTCGTAAATCATGCCGAACACGCCGATCGGCACACGCATCTGGCCGACGCGGATGCCGCTGGGCATCTGCTTCAGGCCCGAGATTTCACCAATGATGTCGGCCATGGCGGCGAGCTGCTCGCAGCCTTCGGCGCAGGTCTCGATGACTTTCGGCGTGAGCTTCAGGCGGTCCACCATCGGCTCGGCCAGACCGGCGGCGCGGGCACGCTCCAGATCCTTGGCGTTTTCGGTCTGCAAGCCGTCCACATTGGCGCGCAGCAGCGCGGCCAGCGCGCGCAGTGCCTTGAGCTTGGTGGCCGCGCTGGCCTTGGCCATCAGGGCCGAAGCGGCCTTGGCCTGGCTGCCCAGGGTGTTCATGAGTTCGGTGGTGTTGCTCGCGTTCATGCATCGATTTTCGCAGAGCAGCCCTCACTTGGGAAAGCGAGGGCATTCGGGGGCTGGCCCCGCAACGCGCGTGACAACCGGGCACGCTGAACCGGTGCACCATCCTGGCACCCGCTTCCTCATCGTGAAACGCCCCATGACCACCACCCAGTTCCAGGTCCGCAAGGACCAACTCGACACCACACGAACCGTGCAGTTGCCCGAAGCGCCCCTGTCCGACGGCCAGGTTCGGGTGCGCATCGAGCAGTTCGCCTACACGTCCAACAACATCACTTACGCCGCATTCGGCGAGGCCATGGACTACTGGCGGTTTTTCCCGGTGCTGCCACAGGCCGACGATGCACCCTGGGGCATCATTCCGGTCTGGGGTTTCGGCGTGGTGGTGGAGACAACATGCGCCGGGGTGGCCGAAGGTGAGCGCCTGTATGGCTACTGGCCGATGGCCTCGGACGCCGTGCTGCAGCCCGTGCGCGTGTCGCCCGAGGGCTTCTTTGACGGCGCACCGCATCGCGCGGCGCTGCACCCGGTCTACAACCATTACCTGCGTTGCGCGGTCGACCCGCTGCACGATCCCGCCAGCGAACCGCTGCAGGCGCTGCTGCGGCCCTTGTTCCTCACCGCCGGGCTGATCGACGACTTCCTGGCCGACAACGCCTTCTTCGGCACCAGCCAGCCGGGCCGGCGCGGCGCGATGCTGCTCTCGTCGGCCAGCAGCAAGACGGCCTATGCCACCGCGGCCCAGCTGGCCCACCGGCCTGAAGTGCAGGTGATCGGCCTGACCTCGGTGGCCAACGTGGCGTTCTGCCAGAGCCTGGGGGTGTACAGCCGCGTGCTCACCTACGACCAGCTCGACGCGCTACCCATCGATACGCCCTGCGTGTACGTCGACTTCGCGGGCAACGGTGCGCTGCGCAAGGCCATCCACAGCCGCTTTACTGCCCTCGCCTACAGCTGTTCCATCGGAGGCACCCACGTGGACCAGCTGGCCGGCGCACGCGACCTGCCCGGGCCGCGCCCGGTGCTGTTCTTTGCGCCGGCGCAGGCCAAGAAGCGCCATGCCGACTGGGGTGCCGCCGGGTTCAACGAGAGGATGGCGCGCGCCTGGCATGCGTTCACGCGGCAGGTGAGCCAGCCGCCGGCGCCCTGGCTGGTGGTGCAGCACCACAGCGGGCCCGAGGCGGTGCAGGCGGCCCACGCGCTGGTGCTGGGCGGACGTGGTGACCCGCGCCTGGGGCACATGCTGTCGCTGTCAGGCGGCGTTTAGGCCGCAGGGCCCCCGCACAGGCCAACGCCCATCAGCGCACCGGAATGGCGGTGCCACGGTCCACCGGCACCGCCGTCACCGAGTTCTGCGGCGAGCCTTCGATCACCCGATCGGAGTAGGTGAGGTAGACCAGCGTGTGCCGCTTGGGGTCGACCATGCGCACGATGCGCAGGCGCTTGAAGACGAGGCTGGTGCGCTCGCTGAAGATTTCTTCCTGCGGCTGAATGGGCTTGGGAATCGAGATCGGGCCGACCTGCCGGCAGGCGATGGACGCCTCAGATTTGTCCTCGGCGAGGCCGAACGCGCCCTTGAGGCCACCGGTCCTGGCGCGCGACAGGAAGCAGGTGACGCCGGCCACCCCCGGGTCGTCGAACGCCTCGACCACGATCTTGTGGTCGGGCCCGATGAACTTGAACACCGTATCGACCGAGCCGATCTCTTCAGCGTGGGTGGCGGTGGTGGCGAACAGCAGCAGCGTGAGGGAGAGTGCGAGGTGGCGCATGGTGGGCCTTTGCGGAGGGTTGCGAATGGACACACGGTAGCAGCACCCCGCAGGTCAGCCCGTCCGGCTCCCAGACAAAGGCTGCCACCTGATATCCCCTTTTTCTCGCTGCCCACGTCAATTCCCACGCTGACCACCGCTCAGAACGGGTAATGGCGCGGCGTCGTCTGCAACGTGATCCAGCGCAGCTCGGTGAATTCGGCAATGCCGGCCTTGCCGCCAAACCGGCCGATGCCGCTGCCCTTGACGCCGCCGAAGGGCATCTGCGCCTCGTCGTGCACGGTAGGGCCGTTGACGTGGCAGATGCCGGAATCGATCTTGCGGGCCACGTTGAAAGCGCGGGCGATGTCGCCACCGAACACGGCGGCACTCAGGCCGTACTCGTTGTCGTTGGCGCAGGCAATCGCTTCTTCCACACCGTTCACGCGCACCACGCACTTCACCGGGCCGAAGGTTTCTTCGTGGTAGATGCGCATGGCGGGGGTCACGTGGTCGAGCACGGTGGCGGGCATGAGGGTGGTGTCGGCCTTGCCGCCACACACCAGCTTGGCGCCCTTGGTCAACGCGTCGTCAATCAGTTCGTTGCAGTGGTTGACCGTGCCCATGCCGATCACCGAGCCCAGCACCACCGGCTCGGGCTTGCGCGGGTCGCCCACGGGCAGGGCCTTGGCCTTGTCGCTGAACTTCTTCACGAATTCGTCGGCGATTTTCTGGTCGACGATGATGCGCTCGGTGCTCATGCAGATCTGGCCGCTGTTTGCAAAGGCACCGAAGGCCGCGCCGTTGACCGCGTCTTCGATGTTGGCGTCGTCCAGCACCACCAGCGGCGCCTTGCCGCCGAGTTCGAGCACCACCGGCTTGAGGTACTTCGCGCAGGTCATGGCGATGATCTTGCCGATCTTGGTGGAGCCGGTGAAGTTCACGCGCCGCACCGCCGGGTGCGCCACCATGGCTTCGACCACCGCGCCGGCGTCGGCCGGCGCGTTGGTGATGTAGTTCACCACCCCTGGGGGAAAGCCGGCATCCTGGAACGCTTCGATGATGAGCTGGTGGGTGCGCGGACAGTTTTCACTGCCCTTGAGGATCACCGTGTTGCCGCATGCCAGCGGCACGCAGATGGCACGCACACCGAGGATGATGGGCGCGTTCCAGGGTGCAATGCCCAGCACCACGCCGGCCGGCTGGCGCACGCCCATGGCGAGCGAGCCGGGCACGTCGGAAGGAATCACCTCGCCCGCGACCTGGGTGGTGAGCGATGCGGCTTCGCGGATCATGCCGGCAGCGAGCATCACATTGAAGCCGCCCCACATGCCGGTGGCACCGGTCTCGGCCGACACCGCTTCAATGAAGGCCGGTGTTTTGGCTTCGAGCGCGTCGGCGGCTTTGAGCAGCAGCGCGCGGCGTTCGCTGGGCCCCGTTTCGCTCCAGGTCTTGAAGGCCTCGGCGGCGGCTTCCACCGCCATCACCGCGTCTGCGGGCGATGCAGCGGGTGCGCGCGTGGCCACGCTGCCGTCGAGCGGGTTGCGGCGCTCGAAGGTGGCGCCTTTTTCGGCGGTGACTTTGAGGCCGTTGATGAGCATGGACATGTCGGACATGGGGTTCTCCTAAAAAAACAACTTCACTGTGTCAGGGAGTTGCCACGGTTTTGCGGCGTTGCACCGCATCGGCCGCGCTGGTGGTGCCGGTGGCGGGATCCTTGTCGGCGCCGAGGTAGGCCTCACGGATCACGGTGGAGCGCGCGAGCAGCTTGGCCGGTCCGTTGGCCACCAGCGTGCCGCGCTCCATCACGTAGCCGCGATCGGCCACGGCCAGCGCCTTCTTCACGTTCTGCTCGACCATCAGCACGGTGGTGCCGGCGTCGGCAATGCGGCGCACGATGGTGAGCAGTTCGTCCACCATCTTGGGCGCCAGGCCGAGCGAAGGTTCGTCGAGCATGAGCAGGCGCGGCGCGCACATCATGGCTCGCGCCACCGCCACCATCTGCTGCTCGCCGCCGCTCATGGTGCCGGCCAGCTGGGAGGCCCGCTCCTTGAGTTTGGGAAAGTCCACAAAGGCCTGCGCCAGACGCTCGGCGCGCTGCGCCTTGGGTACCAGCCAGCCGCCCAGTTCCAGGTTTTCGGTGACGGTCATCTGCGGGAACAGCTGGCGGCCTTCGGGCACCAGCGCCACACCGGCCTGCACGATCTCGTGGGTTTTCTCAGGCATTTCCTGGCCGTCCAGCAGTACCGTGCCGCCGCGCGGAATCAACCCGTTGAGTGCCTTGAGCAGCGTGGTCTTGCCCGCGCCGTTCGGGCCCAGGACAACGGTCAGACCGGGCTGGATCTCGAGCTTGAGGTCCCGCAGCACCAGAAAGGCGCCGTAGCCGGCCGAGAGGCCGCTGACCTTGAGGCGCGCGCGCCCGCCGCCGCCCAGCTCGAAAGGGGTGGTGCGGTACCACATCATGCGGTGGTCTCCTCGGCAACGGATTCGGTTTCGCTCGTGGGCTCGTTCATTTCGTCACCCAGGTAGGCCTCGATCACCTCGGCGTTGCGCACCACCTCGGCGGGCGTGCCATCTGCAATCTTCTTGCCCTGGTGCAGCACGATCACACGCTCCACGTGGCGCAGCAGCGTGGTCACGGCATGTTCGATCCACACCACGGTGAGGTCGAGTTCGTCGCGCAGGCGGCGGATCAGGCGCGCCATTTCCTCCACCTCGTTTTCGGTGAGGCCGGCGGCCACCTCGTCGAGCAACAGCATCCGCGGACGGGTGGCCAGCGCCATGCCGATTTCCAGCAGGCGTTGCTGCGAAGGCGTGATGGCCGAGGCCGGCAGATCCGCCTGGTCGCGCAGGCCGATCAGGCCCAGGATGCTTTCGGGCGTGCGCAGCACCCAGGGCACGGTCGTCTCTTCGCCCCACCAGATGTACTTGCGCGGCCGCCGGCCGGCGAACTTCAGCCCGAAGGCGATGTTGTCGCGCACCAGCATGTCGGGAAAGGTGCGCGGGGTCTGGAAGGTGCGTGCCAGGCCGTGCGCTGCGAACCGGTGCGGACCTTTGCCACTGAGCTCACGACCCTGCACCGTGAGCGCGCCACTGGTGGGTTTGGTGACGCCGGAGATGGCATTGAAGAAGGTGGTCTTGCCCGCCCCGTTGGGGCCGATGATGCCGACCAGTTCGCCCGGCATGAAGGCGGCGCTGACCGCGTCCACGGCGGTGAGGCCGCCAAAGCGCACGGTGATGTCGCGGGCGTCGAGCAGAGGTTGGCGGTCAAAAGACATCTCTGCGCTCCCTCAGGCTCTTTTCGCGTTCCTTGCGGCGCTTCGTCTCACCGCGCAGGTCGTCGCGCGTCTCTTGCCACCACAGCCTGGCGCCATCGCGCCAGCTGCGGAAAGTCTCGGGGCGCAGCGAGGCCAGGCCGCCCGGCAGGTACAGCACCGAAAGGATCAGCAAAAGCCCCAGCGACATCATGTAGATCTGCGGCACCTGCAGGCGCAGGGTCTCGGCCAGCACGCTGAACACGATGGCCGCGATCAGAGGCCCCCACAACGTGGCCGCGCCGCCGATCAGCGCGATCAGCACGGTCTGAAAACCGATGAAGGGGTTGAACACGGTGTGCGGATCGATGTAGGTCCAGCGCACCGACATGGCCGCACCCACGGCGCCCGCCACCGCAGCGGTGAGCGCAAAACCGGCCACCTTCACCCAGCGCGTGTTCACACCCAGGGTCTGCGCGCGCTGCTCGTCGGCTCCGATGCCGAGCATGGCCAGACCGAAACGCGTGCGCCGGATGGCGATGGACAGTGCCACCGTGATCACGGCCAGCGCCAGCACGGTGAAGTAGATGGTGTCGCGTTCGGGCACCACCATGAGCACCCGGCCCACGGTGCCGGTCACGCTCTTTTCAAAGTAGCTGATGGCGTGGCGGATGAGTTCGGTCATGCCGAAGGTGAGCACTGCGAAGTACGTGCCGCGCAGGTGCAGCACCGCTGCCCCCATCACCACAGCCACCGCCGCCGCAATCAATGAACCCAGTGCAATGGCCTGCACCCACGACAGTTGCTCCAGCAGGATGGCGCTGGTGTAGGCGCCGATGCCGAAGAAGGCCGAGGTGGCCAGCGACAGGTAACGCGTGGTGCCGCAGAACAGCGCCCAGCTGGACGAGAGCGCGATGTACATCAGGCAGGTGAGCGCCATGGACACGGCGAACTCGCTGGCAAAGCCCGGCAACGCAATGGCCCAGCCGGTGAGACCGAAGAGGACCAGCAGATCGCGGATGAGAAATTGACGAGAGTTCATGCTTTGCGTGATTTCCGCGAGAACAGCCCTTCGGGGCGCAAGAGCAGCACGCTGATGAAGACCACGTAGCTCAACAAGGCCTTGAGCGAGGGGTTGGTGAAGTGCATGCCCAGGGCTTCGATCAAGCCCAGCAGCAAACCGCCGGCCAGCGCGCCGCCCATGCTGCCGAAGCCGCCCAGCGTGATCACGATGAGCGCGGTGACGGTGTAGGGTTCGCCCATGGAGGGGCTGATGGTGTACGACATGGAGAGCAGGCAACCGGCCACGCCCGAGAGGCCCAGGCCGATGCCGAACATGAGCGGGTGCAGGCGCTGGGTGTTGATGCCCATGAGTTGCGCGCCGGTGGGCGACTGCATGAGCGCGCGCACACCCTTGCCCAGCAACGTGGTCCGCATCAGCACGATGAGCGCCCCCGAAAACAACAACGCCAGCGCAAACACCAGCAGCTTGTTGCCTGCGAACTGGGCCGCGCCGTCGGGCAACGGGATCTGCACCGGCTCGGTCAGGAAGTCGTAGCCGCGCAGGTCACCGCCCCACATCCACGACGCAAAGTTCTGCACCAGGAACATCAGGCCAAAGGCCACCATGAGGCCGCGCGCTTCAAAGATGTCGATGTTCGGCGAAGTGGCGGTGAGACGGCGAAAACACAGGCGGTGGATCACCCAGCCCAGCACGAAGAGCATGCCGAACGACACCGGCACCATGAACAGCGGGCTCAAGCCGAGCGAGGTCTGCGCCATCCAGGTGAGGTAAGCCCCCACCATGAGGAACTCGCCGTGCGCGATGTTGAGGATGCGCATCAGCCCGTACTGCAGGTTCAGCCCGAGCGCGACGAGCGCGTAGATGCCGCCGGTGATGAGGCCGGAGGCGAGGAGTTCGAGCCAGGCGGAAAACGACATGGGGAAGTGAGCGAGGGAATTTGCCGGAGCGAAGGGTTACAACCGGGAATGCTGCGGGTCCGGCTCCGCCGGCCCGCAGGCATTGCCCCCTTGAGGGGGTGGCGGCCGTCAGGCCGACGCGGGGGTGATCTCTACTTCCAAGCCGGCTTGGCCGGATGGAGCGCAGCGGTGGCCACGCTCTTCGGCCACACCACCTCAAACTCACCGTTCTGCCACTGACTCACGGTGCCCGGTGTGCCCACGTTCTCGCTGCCGTTGAACTTGATGTCGCCGATGATGGTTTTGTGGGTGGTGCCGGCCACATAGTCGCGGATGGCCTTGCGGTCCAGGCCCTGGGCCTTCACCGCGTTGGTGAGGATCTCCAGGCCGGCCCAGCAGGCGCCACTGGCCCAGCGATCGGGTTCTTTCTTCTGGCTGGCCACGTGGGCATCGAAGTAGGCCTTGGCGCCCGGGCTGGTCTTGCTGTTCCAGGAACCCATGCCCAGCACGCCCTCGGCACCCGCGGGCGTCATCACGTTCTTGTAGAGCGGGAAAGCGGTGCCCACCGACGCATAGAAGAACTTCGGGTTGAAGCCGATCTCCTTGCTCTGCCGGCTGGCCAGGATGGTGTCGGGCGGGTAGGTGAAGCCCACGAAGGCGTCGGGGTTCTTGTCTTTCATCGAACGCAGCACGGGCGAGAGGTCCTTCACGCCACCGGGGTAGCTCTTGTCTTCCACCATGGTGATGCCGCTCCCCTGCAGCGCCACCTTGAAGGCGGCGAAGTTCTCCAGGCCGAACAGGTCGTCCACATAGATCAGCGCCACGGTCTTCACGCCGTTGGCCTTGAGCATGTCCACCAGCGCGCTGGTCATGGCACCGGGCTGCTGCAGCAGCAGGAAGAAGTACGGCAGCTTCATTTCCACCAGGCGCTTGCTCAGTGCGGTGGGTGCGAGAAAGGGGTACTGGAAGCGGTTGGCCAGTGGGGCCACGGCGAAGTTGGCATTGCTGCCCCAGGGCGGCAGCACCAGGTCGACCTTGTCGCTGCCCATGAGTTTTTCGTAGGTGCGCACCACGGTTTCGGTGTCGCTGCGATCGTCGCTGCTGATGAGCTGGATCTGGCGCTTGACCCCCTTCACGTCCAGGCCGCCCGCGGCGTTCTGCTGTTCGGCCCAGAGCAGGTAGTTGGGCTCCTGGCTCACCTGTGCACCGCCGGTCCAGGGGCCGGTTCGCGACATGGAATATCCGATGCGCACCGGCGCCGACTGCGCCATGAGCTGGGGAGCAAAGGACATGGCGCCCACCGCAGCGGCGGCGCCCTTGATGACCAGACGGCGATTGGGATGAACCATGGTGTGTCTCCTGTTGTGGGTATCGAGCCATCAGCATCGTAGGTCGCAACCCGCTGGGCGACTTGTCTCTGCGTGCAAAAGTCACTTGCCCAAACGTGCACATCGCTGCGGGTTAACCCTCAACCCTACCGCTCGCACAGCGCCACGCCGGGACACATAATTTCTTTCCCAGCCACCCGACGGAGCCTGCCCATGACCCCATCCTCCGTGATGAGCACCGACACGGTCGCGCCGAGCGACCGCGCAGCGATCTGGCGCGACTGGGTGTGGACCCACTTTGGCGGACTCGAGTCCGACCTGTACGGCGACACGGTCTTCGACGGCCACATGGCGGCCACGCAAGCTGGCTCGGTCGTGCTGACCAAGCTTGAAGCCAACCGCCACCGCGTGCTGCGCAGTCCCCGCCTGGCCCGTGCCAGCGAACGCAGCTACCTGAAGATCGTTGCGCCCTGGCGCGGCAGCGCCACGGTGGAACAGCAGGGCCGGCAGGCCTGGGTGCGCCCGGGCGGATGGGCCATCTACGACACCACCGGCAGCTACGAGATCGACAACCCCGAACGCGTCGAACACCTCATCGTGATGCTGCCCAAGGAACAACTGGTCGAGCGCGGTTTGAAACTGGAGCCACTCATGGCCCGGCATGTGGGTGGCGTCAGCGGCATTGCCCGCGTGGCGCTGGAGACCATGCGCAGCACCTACCAGGAACTGCCCAGCATGAGCGAAACGGCCGCCCGTGGCGCGGGCGAACTCATCGTGGAGCTGGTGCGCCTGTCGCTGCAGGAACTCGCTGGCCGCGAGAGCGCCGCCACCCAGCTCGAAGCCTTTCGCGACCGCATCCGCGAACACATAGCCCGCCACCTGCGTGACCCTTCGCTCACCCTGGATCACATTGCGCAGGCACTCAACTGCAGCAAGCGCCACTTGCACAACGCCTTCAGTGCAGAAGACGACACGCCAGCGCACTATATTTTGCGCAGGCGGCTACAGGCTTGCATGCACGACCTGCAGAACCCCACCCATGCCCAGCGCACCATCACCGACATCGCCTTCGCCTGGGGCTTCAACAACGGCGCCCACTTCAGCCGCGTGTTCCGCGAACACACCGGTCAGACACCCAGCGACTTCCGGGACGCGATGCGCAGACGGCCGCTGGCAAGGGAAACGGTACGCAGCGCCTGAGCCCGGCCAGCCCGCCAGGCCACGGGTATCGCCCCCTTCAGGGGGTCGCGCGAAGCGCGACGGGGGTGTTACCTCGTGCCACAGGCCAACGTCACCTTCATCGCCATCTGTTGCAGCGCCTGCCAGGGATCCGCCGGCCAGCCGGGCGCCTTCAGCCCCTTCACGATCCCGTCCACCAGATGGGCGTCTTCCAGCCATCGGCTGAGTTGTGCCATGGAGAGCAAAGGCAATGCGCGCTCCATGAGTTTTTCCTTCAGCCCCCAGACGCGGTTCTCGCGCAAGGCCATCGGCAGCGGACGCCCGGCGTCCATGGCGCTCCGAATGCGGTGCAGGGTACGGATGTCTTCAGACAGCGCCCAGTGCACGAGCACGGCCGCCTCGCCTTCGGCTTGCAGACCATCGAGCATGCGCTGCACGCGCAGCACCTGTCCGCCCAGCACCGCCTCGGCGAGCTTGAACGGGGTGTAACGCGCCACGTTCAGCACGGCATTTTCAACCTGCTCCAGCGACAGCTCACCCGCCGGATGCAGCAGGCCAAGCTTCTGGATTTCCTGGTGTGCGGCCAAGAGGTTGCCCTCGACCCGGTCGGAAAAAAACTGCAGCGTGCGCTGGCCCTCTTCGCCCGCCGCCACGCGTTGACCCTGCTGCTGCAGGCGCTGCGCGATCCAGGCGGGCAGCACCTGACGCTCCACCGGGTCCACCTTCACCGTCACGCCAAAACTGTCCAGCGCGGCAAACCAGGCGCCCTTCTGGGTGGCGGCATCGAGCCGAGGCAGGATCACCAGCGTGAGCGTGCTGTCGTTGTCCCGCGCGGCCTCGGCCATCTGCTGCAGCACCTGCGAACCGTCTTTGCCCGGCTTGCCCGAGGGTACACGGATTTCGATCAGCTGCTTGTCGGCAAACAGGCTCATGGAGCCGCCGCTGGCCAATACCTCGCCCCAGTCAAAGTGGGCACCGGCCACGGTGTGCACGGTGCGTTCGGTGTAGCCCTGCTTGCGGGCGGTGGCGCGGATGGCGTCGGCCGCTTCCTGTACCAGCAGGGGTTCGTCGCCATGCAGGGTGTACAGGCTCTTGAGCCCTCGCTGCAGCTGACTGGCAAGCTGCGTCGCAGGAACCTGCATGGCGCCCTTACAGCGACTTCACCGCCGCCAGGCGGCGCATGATCTGCTGCACGATATCGTTCTGCATGTCGCTGAACATCAATTGCTCTTCGGCCGCTTTGGCCAAAGCGCCTGTTTCAGTGAAGCTGATGTCGCGCTCCTGCAGCATTTCGGTTTCGTCGATCAGGTATTTGCCACTCGATGTGCTCAGGCGGAAGCGAAAGCGCGTGCGCAACTGCAGCTCACGCACCTGACCCGAGGTGGTCTGCCCCACGACCACGCGCTCGCGCTGATCGGTGAGGACTGCCAGGACCACCTGGACGGGTGGCTGGCCCGCCACCGCTGCGGTGTTCACGACCTGAATCCCTGCAGCAGCAAGTTCGCGCTGCAAGGCCCGGGACACCGGGGTGGTGACGAAATTTGTAAACCGCAGCGATGTGAACGCAAAGCTGGGCGCCTGACGCAGTGCAAAACCGCAACCGCTCAACCCTCCGGTGGCCAGCAGGATACCCGCGCCGGCCAGTCCGGCCCACACCACGCGCCGACGGGCATCAGCGGGCATATCCCTTGACATGGAGGTGGAACGAGGTGTCATGGCAGATGGTTTTGAAATGGGATTCATGGCTCAAGGTTTTATACCACCACGTTGACCAGACGCCCCGGCACCACCACCACCTTCTTGGGCGCAGCGCCATTGGCCTGCTTGACGAAGGCCTCGCTGGCCAGGGCCGCGGCTTCGATGGCGGACTTGTCGGCGCTGGCCGGCACGGTGACGCTGCCACGCAGCTTGCCGTTGATCTGCAGCATGAGCTCGATCTGATCGCGCTGCAGCGCCGCCTCGTCGGCCTGCGGCCAGGGCGCGTCGAGCAGCTCACCCGCGGCGGCGGCGTAGCCGAGCTCAACCCAGAGGCTGTGCGCGATGTGCGGCGTGGCCGGGTAGATGCAGCGCAGCAGGATGCCGAAACCTTCGGCCAGCGCGGCGTTGTCGCCTGCACTGCCATCACCTTTGAAGTCGTCCAGGGCGTTGAGCATCTTCATCGCGCCCGAGACCACCGTGTTGTATTGCATGCGCTGGTAGTCGTAGTCCACCTGCTTGAGCACGGTGTGCACTTCCAGGCGCAGCGCCTTGGCCGCCTTGGACAGCGTTTGCTGGCCCACGCTGGCGGCGAGAGCACCCAGGCCCGCCGTGGCCGAGAGCTTGTTGCCAAAGCCCCAGACGCGCCGCAGGAAGCGGTAGCTGCCTTCCACCGCCGCGTCGTTCCACTCCAGCGTGGCTTCGGGCGGCGCGGTGAACATGGTGTACAGACGGGCGGTGTCGGCGCCGTACTTCTCGATCAGGTCCTGCGGGTCGACGCCGTTGTTCTTGGACTTGGACATGGTGCCCACGCCCTCGTAGTCGATCGCCGAGCCCACCGGCAAGTCGCCCACGGCCTTGATCAGCTTGGCCCCGATGACCTTGCCGGCCTCGTCCAGCACGTGCTCAACGTCCTGCGGCCAGAAGTAGTCCTTGCCGCCCTTCTCGGTGCGGCGCGAGTAGATGTGGTTGAGCACCATGCCCTGGGTCAGCAGCTTGCTGAAAGGCTCGTCCACCTTCACGAGGCCGAGGTCGCGCATGACCTTGGTCCAGAAGCGCGCGTACAGCAGGTGCAGGATGGCGTGTTCGATGCCACCGATGTACTGGTCCATCGGCATCCAGTAGTCCGCCCCCTCGGCCACCATCTTCTCGCTGTTGGTGGGGTCGCAGTAGCGCATGAAGTACCAGGACGAATCCACGAAGGTGTCCATGGTGTCGGTCTCGCGCCGCGCGGGTTTACCGCACACCGGGCACACCACGCCAGCGTGGAAGCCTTGGTGTTTGTGCAGCGGGTTGCCCGAGCCGTCGGGGATGCAGTCCTGCGGCAGCACGACCGGCAGGTCCTGCTCGGGCACCGGCACCGCGCCGTGTTCGGCGCAGTGGATGATGGGGATGGGCGTGCCCCAGTAGCGCTGGCGGCTGATGCCCCAGTCGCGCAGGCGGAAGGTGGTTTTCTTTTCGCCCAGGCCTTGGGTGGCCAGCAGCTCGGCGACCTTGTCCACGGCGGCCTTCTGGGAGAGGCCATCCAGCTCGCCGGAGTTGACGCAAACGCCGCGCTGCTTGTCGGCGTAGCTGTCGGCCCAGACTTCGTCGGAGAACGTCTCACCGTCCACCGCAATCACCTGTTTGATCGGCAATTGGTACTTGAGCGCAAACGCAAAGTCGCGCTCGTCGTGCGCGGGCACGCCCATCACGGCGCCGTCACCGTAGCTCATGAGCACGTAGTTGCCGACCCAGACCTCGACCTGCGCGCCGGTCAGCGGGTGCGTGACGAACAGGCCGGTGGCCATGCCCTTCTTTTCCTGCGTGGCGAGCTCGGCTTCGGTGGTGCCGCCGGTCTTGCATTCTTCGATGAAGGCGGCCAGCGCGGGCTTGGTCAATGCGGCGTGGTGGGCCAGCGGGTGCTCGGCGGCCACGGCGCAGAAGGTCACGCCCATGATGGTGTCGGCGCGCGTGGTGAACACGTACATCTTGCCGTCGCCGATCAGCGCACCGTCCGCCCCTTTGATGTCATGGGGGAAGGCGAAGCGCACACCCTCGCTCTTGCCGATCCAGTTCTCCTGCATCAGGCGCACCTTGTCGGGCCAGCCGTTCAGCGTGGCCTTGGGGTTGCCCAGCTGCACGTGGTCGAGCAGTTCGTCGGCGTACGAGGTGATGTTCAGGTAGTAGCCGGGGATCTCGCGTTTTTCCACCGTGGCGCCGGTGCGCCAGCCCTTGCCGTCGATCACCTGCTCGTTGGCCAGCACGGTCTGGTCCACCGGGTCCCAGTTGACGATCTGGGTCTTGCGGTAGGCGATGCCCTTTTCCAGCATTTTCAGGAACAGCCACTGGTTCCATTTGTAGTAGCTCGGGTCGCAGGTGGCAACCTCGCGCGACCAGTCGATGGCCAGGCCCATGGCCTGCATCTGCTGCTTCATGTAGGCGATGTTCTCGTACGTCCACTTCGCCGGCGGCACGCCGTTCTTCAGCGCCGCGTTTTCCGCCGGCAGACCGAAGGCATCCCAGCCCATGGGCATCAGCACGTTGTGACCGTTCATGCGCAGGTAGCGCGTGAGCATGTCGTTGATGGTGTAGTTGCGCACATGGCCCATGTGCAGCTTGCCGCTGGGGTAGGGCAGCATGGAGCAGGCGTAGAACTTCTTCTTGCCGGCGACCTCGGTCACGCGGTAGGCGTCGTTGGCGTTCCAGTGGGCGTGCGCGGCGCGCTCGACATCCTTGTGGGCGTATTTTTCTTGCATGAAGCAGAGACCGGGAGTTCGGGAACAGTAAAAAGGAAAATAGGTTCCGATGCGCATTCAGATCCAGGGCCGCAACGCATCATTGTCTGAAAGCGAATTTTAGGCCTTGGCCCTCAGCTGGCCAAAAGCCCGAAGCGCGCCTCAACGGGCTGGGGACTGTGCACCACCTGTGGCCGGGTCTGCCACAAAACCAATCCGCGAGAGCCCTGCCGCCTGACTCAGGCTAATCAACTGGACGACCCGCCCATAAGGCACCGCCGTGTCTGCCCTGAGCTGCAACTCAGTGGCCGGGTTGATCCGTGAGGTCTGTTGGAGGCGCAGAAACAAGGCTTCGTTGTCAACGGGTTGTTCGTCCCAGAAAATCTGGCCTTTGGCATCGACACTGAGGGACACAAAGGCTTCGGGTTCCGACGCGGCCCCGGCGGCCGGGCTGGTGGTCTGGGGCAGCTCCAGCTCAAGACGGCTGGCCATGAGAGGCGCCGTGATGATGAAGATCACCAGCAGCACCAGCATCACGTCCACCAGGGGGGTGACGTTGATGTCGCTCATGGGCTGGTGCCCGGCAGGCTTTTCCAGACGACCAAAACTCATGACGTGCGGGCTCCGCTGTGTGGCCAAACCTCAGACCAGTTACGGACCCGGCGGCTCATACCGCGGACTCCTTGTAGGCCAGCAGTTCACGCAGGTCGCGCGCAAAACCTTCCAGGTCGGCCTCGATGCGGGCCACCTGACGGCCGAGCACGTTGTAGGCCAGCACCGCGGGAATGGCGACCGCCAGCCCGGCAGCGGTCATGACCAGTGCTTCACCCACCGGGCCAGACACCTGTTCGATCCGGAACTTGCCGTCCAGTCCGATTTCGGTGAGGGCGTGGTAGATGCCCCAGACCGTGCCCAGCAGACCCACAAACGGCGCGGTGGAACCCACGGTGGCGAGCAAAACCTGCCCGAACTGCAGGCGGTGCAGCACCAGATGCAGCGCATCGCGCAGCACACGGGTGAGCTGCTGGGATCGGTCTCCCGCAGCGGCCAGCGTCTGGGGCGCGGCTTGTTCGATGGTGCGGGCGGCTTGCAACAGGGGCAACACCAGGCGGCGTGGGTCAAAAGCCTGCAAGCGCTGCTGCGCATCGTCAAGGTGCGCAGCCTGCCAGAAGGCCGCCGTGGACAGCTGCACATCCTTCACGGCCCTGCGCAGCATCCAGCTTTTCCAGAAGATCACCACCCAGCTGGCCACCGACATCGCGAACAGCAACAGGGCCACACTGCGGCTGATCGCATCCCCCTGCAGCACCGTTTGCCACACACCCATAGAACGTCCTTTTGGTTGGCTCGCGCTCAGTGCAGTCCGAGCACGTCGTACATGTCGTACAGCCCGCTCGTCTTGTCCGCCAGGAAACGCACCGCGCGCAGGCTGCCCTGTGCATAGGTCACGCGGCTGCTGGATTTGTGCGTGATCTCGATACGCTCGCCGGTCCCGGCGAACAGCACGGTGTGGTCGCCCACGATATCCCCGCCGCGGATGGCGGCGAAACCGATGCTGGACGGGTCCCGCTCGCCGGTCACGCCTTCGCGGGCATAGACCGCGCAGTCCTTCAGATCCCGACCCAGCGCCTCGGCAATCACCTCACCCATCTTGAGCGCCGTACCGCTGGGCGCGTCCACCTTGTGGCGGTGGTGCGCCTCGATGATCTCGATGTCGTAGCCGGTGGACAGCGCCTTGGCCGCCATTTCCAGCAGCTTGAACGTGACGTTCACGCCCACACTCATGTTGGGGGCCATCATGATGGCGATGGACTTCGACGCCTCGGCGATCTCTGCCTTTTGTTCGTCGGTAAACCCGGTCGTGCCGATCACCACATTCACCCCGTGATTCACGCATTCGCGGATATGGCCCAGGGTGCCCTCGGGTCGTGTGAAATCGATCAACACCTGGCTGGCCGAAAGTCCCGCGCCCACGTCGGCTGTGATGGCGACACCCGTCGCCTGCCCGGCATAGGCGCCGGCATCCAGGCCAATGGCGGGGCTGGCCGGGATGTCGAGCGCACCGGTCAGAACGCAGTCGCCGCTGGCGCGCACCGCCTCCACCAGCATCTGCCCCATGCGACCGCTGGCACCGGCCACACACACACGGTGCGGATTGCGGGGAATGGCGCTCATCGGACAGCCCCCGGGGTTTCCAGGGGTGGGTAGCTGGTGGATGCCGGTGGCGCGGCGGGCGCCGGTGCCTGTGTGCCAGCTGGCGCGGCGTTGCGCTCCTGGAAAGTCTTGAGCTGCTCGTCCGTGGCTTGCATCGCAGGTGCCTTGCCGGACTTGCGCTTCACATCCAGCGATGACACGAACTCCTCTTCACTGGGCAGTTCGTCGGCTTCAAACCGTTCCAGAGCCTCGGCCTTGAAATACACGGTCAGCTTGCGTTGCTGGGTCGCCTGCCCCTGGCGGCGGAACGTGAACACGTAGTCCCAGCGGTCGGCGTGGAACACGCTGGCCAACAAGGGCGAGCCCAACAATTCGCGGACCTGCTGGCGCGACATGCCCACCTGCAAGGCCTGGGCCTGTTCGCGTGTGACCACATTGCCCTGGACAATATCAATTTTGTAAGGTGTCACCAGCCCGCCAAGGGTGGACACATCGGGCAGTTTGTCACCCCAGCCGGAGCAGGCTGAGAGCAGGCCTGCGATAGCCAGGACGCCCAGGGCACGCCCCACACGACGCGGACGCACGGCCAAGCAGGAAGAAAAACGGGACATTGACTGGTGCATGAAGGCAACCCATGTAAGGCACGCGTTACCGCCTTGGGCCGCAGGGACATGCAGCAGGCAACACGCTGGCGATATGATCGCTTCATTGTAGCCCCGGGGTCCGGCCTGCCGTGCCGCCCGGGCACCCTGCGCAGCGGCCACCAGGGCCACGGTCCCGCCGCTCCACTCCATGCACACAGCCTCGCCCATGACCAACATCGATGAACTGAAAAGCACGGGACTCAAAGCCACGCTGCCGCGCCTGAAGATTCTGGAGGTGTTCCAGAACGCCAAGCAGCGCCACATGACGGCCGAAGATGTCTACCGTGTGCTGCTCGAAGAGCATTCCGATATTGGTCTGGCCACGGTGTACCGCGTGCTGATGCAGTTCGAACAGGCCAGCCTGCTCACGCGCAGCAACTTCGAGTCGGGCAAAGCGGTGTTCGAGCTCAACGAAGGCCAGCACCACGACCACCTGGTCTGCCTGGACTGCGGGCGGGTGGAAGAATTTTTCGATCCGGAAATTGAGAAACGCCAGCAGATGGTCGCCAAAACGCGCGGCTTCATCCTGCAGGAACACGCCCTCTCGCTCTACGCGAACTGCAACAAGGTGAACTGTCCTCACCGCAGCGAGCCCGGCCACCGCTGATCCCCGCGGCCGAGGTACTAGCCGATCCGCACTGAAACAGCAGCCAGCAGCGATTACTCGCTGTGCAACATGGCCGCGCGGTGGCGTGCAACGAACTCTTGATAGGTATCGATTCCGCGCAACTGCAGGATCGTGTTGCGCACCGCTGCCTCCACCAGAACGGCGATGTTGCGACCCGCCACCACCTGGATCACGGCCTTGCGCACCGGCACACCGAGCACGTCCTGGTACAGCGGCTCGTGCGGCATGCGGTCGTAATCGCGCTCCATGGTTTCCTTGCGCACCAGGTGCACGATCAGGGTCAACCGCATCTTGCGCCGCACCGCGGTCTCGCCAAAGATGGCCTTGATGTCGAGCAGACCGATGCCGCGCACTTCAAGCAGGTTCTGCAGCAGTTCGGGGCAGCGGCCTTCGATGCTGGTCTGGTTGATGCGATAGAGGTCCACCGCATCGTCGGCCACCAGGCCGTGGCCGCGAGAAATCAGTTCCAGCCCCAGCTCGCTCTTGCCGAGGCCAGATTCGCCGGTGATCATCACGCCCATGCCCAGGATGTCCATGAACACACCGTGCATCGAGGCGCGATCGGCAAAATGGCGCGAAAGGTAGGCGCGCAGCACATCGATCACGAACGCCGCCGGCTCGGGCGTGGCAAACATGGGAATCTGGGCCCGTTCACACATGGCCATGAGCGCATCGGGCGCGGTCTGCCCATCGGCCACCACCAGCACGGGAGGCTCCAGCGTCACGATACGGGCGACCCGGCGGCGGTTGTCTTCTTCGCTCGGGCTCGTCAGGTAAGCGACCTCTCGCTCGCCAAACACCTGTACCCGATAGGGGTGAATGTAGTTGAGATAACCGACCAGATCGGCCCCGGAACGGGCCTCCCGGATGGCCACCTCGTCAAACCGCCGCTCCGAAGCCCCCAGCCCTGCCACCCACTGCCACTTCAGGGCATCGCGGTGGTCTTCAAAGAGGACGTCGGCGCTGACGACGGTGGGTTTCATGCAGCCGCATGGGCCGACTGCCAACCGGTGATCAGGCCATGCAGTGCACCCGACTCCACCGAGGTCTTCATCTGTTCGCGCAGAACACTGTCGCTCAACAGTTCAGCGATTTCCGAGAGGATTTCCAGATGCTTCTGGGTCGCGGCTTCGGGAACCAGCAGAAAAATCATGAGCTGCACAGGCTGCTCATCGGGGGCATCAAAACCGATCGGGCTGGCCAGCTGGAACACCGCGGCCAGCGGTTGTTTCAGGCCTTTGATGCGACCATGTGGAATGGCCACACCGTGGCCCAGGCCCGTGGAGCCCAGGCGTTCGCGGGCGAACAGACTGTCGGTGATCAGGGCCCGGTTGAGACCGTGCAGGGTTTCGAAAAGCAAACCCGCTTCTTCAAACGCACGTTTTTTGCTGGTCGCGTCCACGCTGACGAGCACTTGCGCAGCGGGCAATATGGCAGATAGTCGGTTCATGGGGGCCTCTTGGACCGCAAATTATGCCGAGTTGGACGGCGTTGGCTAGACTGCAGGCACAAAAAAGCCGCTTGACTTTTGAAGCGGCTTGTTGCATTGCAACATTGTGGCCGGGCAGCGTTGCGCAGCCCAGTTCACATCACATCAGGCGCTTGGCCGAATCGTGGTGGTGGTCCTGGCTTTTGTCCTTGTAGCGCAGGACCTGGCGGTCGAGCTTGTCTGCCAGCTCGTCCACGGCAGCATACAAATCGGCGTGTGCACTTTCGGCAAACAAATCCCTACCTTTCACATGGATGTTGCATTCGGCCTTTTGGCGCAAGTCTTTCTCCTTCAGGTTGTCCACTGTCAGCAGCACCTTGATATCGACCACCTGGTCAAAATGTCGGGAAATGCGTTCGAGCTTGGTCGTGACGTAACCGCGCAAGGCGGGCGTGACTTCGAGATGGTGACCGCTGATCGTAAGGTTCATAAAAGAGCCTCCTTATGCTCCGGGTTGACACAAGCCGCCGGAAGGGCAGACCTCCCGGCGGCCACGGGGATGTCTTGAGCCCACTATGCCCATGAATCCGCGGGGATGCAAGCCTGCACTGCAACAAAGCGGTAAAACACGAACCTTGTCATTCAACTCGGCCGCACCAGGTCGCCAGTAGAGGGATGCACCACGGCAGCCGAACCGTGCACCCGCAGGCGGTGCGCCATCAGGATCGCCGCCACGCTGACGCAGGCACCGAGCAGACCCGACATCCAGTAGTGCTGCACCAGACCTGCGGCATCACGGCTGATGATGAGCCTGCCCAGAAAGGACGCCAGCCCCATGGCGGCCGATTGCACCGACGCGTTGAGCGCCATGAAAGTGCCGCGCAAGGCGGGGTTGGCCGCGCCAGTGACCAGCGCCATGCCGGGAATCATGCGGCCACTCATGAAAATGAACAGGCTGGTGGACACCACGAGCACGGCCCACAACGGCCACCGCGGCATGAGCGTGGTCGCCAGCAGCGGCACGATCACGGCCAGCGCGAGGATCGTGAACGTGCGCTGCTTGCCCCACCGGTCGGCCAGACGGCCGAACAGCCGTGCCGTGAACAGGGTGGCCACACCGCCACACAGGTAGAGGTAGGGCACCTCTTCGGGCAACACGCCCACATTCGCCTGCAGGTAAATGGTGAGGTAAGGCAAAACGGTGAAGCCGGTGAACATCAACAAGGCCGAGAAGGCGAAGGCCCGCTGGTGGTTGGGTTCCGCCAGCACCATGCCGATGCCACGCCAGGCGGACGGCCGGTCCGCAGCGCGCAAATGGTGATCCAGCGCCGGCAGGGTCAAGGCCGCTCCAATGGCGAAAGCCCCGCTCAGCAGGGCGATACCGATGAAGGGGGCCTGCCAGCTCAGGTGGCTCGCGAGCAACAGGCCCAGCGGCACGCCCGCCACCGTGGACACCGAAAACGACGACATCACGATGCCCATGGCGCGCCCCCGCCGCTCAAACGGGATCACGTCGGCCACGATGGTCTGCGACAGCGCCGACAGCACACCGCCAAACATGCCGGCCGCCACGCGCGCCACCATCAGGAACCCGTAGCCCGGGGCCAGCCCGCAGCCCAGTGTGGCCAGCGCAAACAGTCCATACAGCACCAGCAACAGGCGTTTGCGGTCAAAGCGGTCGACGTAGGTGGCGGCCGCCAGACCCGACACACCTGCGGCGAGCGTATAGGCTGAAACCAGCAAACCAAACTGCGCGTCCGTGATGCCAAAGAGCTGCGTGAACTGAGGCCCCAGGGGCATCATGATCATGAAGTCGAGGATGTGGGTGAACTGGATGCCGGCAATGGTCAGCAACAGCCCGAGTTCGCGGCGGGGGGAGAGTCGGGGATGTGTCATGATTTTGGTGAACGGCACACTGTATCTGCACACACCACGCGCCCGCCCGGAAAGGTTTTTTCATCCTGTGTCCCTCGATACGCTGATCGTCCAGAACCTGCTGGGTGCCGACCAGTCCGAGCCTTCGTGCGATGCCTGCGCCCTGGTGCTCCTGGGCGGTGGTGCGCGCACCGCCTACCAGGTCGGCGTACTCAAGGCCCTTGCTGCCATGCTGGCAGCCAACACCCCCACGGCGGACAACACGGCGCCCGCGTTCCCGTTCAAGTGGTTGTTTGGCACCTCGGCGGGTGCACTCAACGCCAGCTACCTGGCCAGCCGGGCTTCGCTCGGACTGCAGGCACTACCCCAGCTGGCGGCGTTCTGGAGCCAGCTGAGATCGAGCCACATCTACCGGCTGGAGGCCCCGGGCTGGGTGCGCGCCAACCGGGTGTTTGCCGGCTGGACGCTGGCGCGCCAGGTCAAGCGACACCGCGCACTGCTCGACACCCTGCCTCTGGTGGACACGCTGCACCATGCGATCGACCTGCCCGGACTTGAGCACGCGCTGCACCAGCAGGACATCGATGTGCTGGGCGTCACGGCCTCCAGCTACACCACCGGCGAACACTGGACGTTCTGCCAGACCCGGCCCGATCCGGCCACCCGGCCTTGGAGCCGCCCTGGACGGCGCGCGTCCTTCCAGCCCATCACCATCGAACACCTCATGGCGTCCAGCGCCATCCCGTTCCTGTTCCCGGCGGTGCCGCTGTGGGTCGAAGGCCACAAGGAACATTTCGGCGACGGCTCCATGCGCCAGCTCTCGCCGCTCTCGCCCGCCATCCAGTTTGGTGCGCGGCGCATCCTGGTGATTGGCGTCGGACAACCCCAGCGCTCCGGCCTGGGCGGCAACAACAACGGCGAACCCACCGCCGGCACCATCGCCGGCCACGCCATGGCCAGCGTGTTTCACGACACGCTGCAGGCCGACGTGGAGCAGGCCCAGCGGGTCAGCCAGACGCTGAGCCGGCTGCCGCCGGAGCTGGCAGCGGCCCTGCCCTACAAGCCGCTGGAAGTGCTGGCGCTGCAACCCAGCTTTTCGCTCGACGAACTGGCCAGGAAACACATCGGCTCCCTGCCCGCCCCCACGCGCAACACCCTGACCGGCCTGGGGGCGCTCGACACGGGTCGGGGCTCGGCCGGCAGTGCGGCCGCGCTCGCCAGCTACCTGTTGTTTGAACCCGATTTTGTCCACGCCCTGATCGAGCTGGGCGAACACGATGCCTGGCGCCGCAAAGACGAATTGATCGCTTTTTTTGGGGCATCACAAACGGTCGGTGCATCGTTGGCGATGCCATAATCGCCCGCAGTTCCCTCATGGAGTTCCCTATGGAAAGCACACCCCCCAGTTGTGTGCTTTCAGCCATCCCCGCTCCCGTCTGAGCGCCGCGCCCTGCGCGGTGGTCAAGGCCAGGCGGCAGGACGGCTGAAAGCGCCGTCCGCCCCGCCCGCCGCTGCGGCTTTCGCACGCACCGGCCTCACAGACACCCCGCCCGGGAGCACCCATGCTCAACGTATTCACCCTGGCCAATGGCCGCCTGTTCCAGGAAGAGATCGAGTCACTCGAAGAGCTGGCTCAGTTCAAGCCCATCTGGGTCGACCTCGAAGACCCCACGCCCGAAGAGCGCCGCTGGGTCAAACAGCATTTTGGCCTGTCGATTCCCGAAGACGCGATGGACGACGACATCGAGGAGTCGGCCCGCTTCTTCGAGGAAGACAACGGCGAGCTGCATGTGCGCAGCGACTTCCTGATCGATGACGACGAAGATCCGCGCGCCATCCGCGTGGCCTTCATCCTCAACGAACACAACGCCGAGCTCAGGAGCCAGGGCGTGCTGTTCTCCATCCACGACGAAGACGTGCCCGTGTTCCGCCTGCTGCGCATGCGCGCGCGGCGCATGCCGGGCCTGATCGAAAACGCCAAAGATGTGCTGCTGATGCTGTTCGATGCCGACGCCGAGTACTGCGCCGACACGCTGGAGAACATCTACGACGACCTGGAAAAAGTCAGTCGGCAGGTGCTGGCGGGCGCTGTGACGGACGACACCGCCGGGCAGGTGCTCTCGGCCATCGCGCGCCACGAAGACATGTCGGGTCGCATCCGTCGCAACGTGATGGACACGCGCCGCGCCGTCAGTTTCATGATGCGCACGCGCATGTTGAGCGCCGAGCAGTTCGAAGACGCGCGGCAGATCCTGCGCGACCTCGATTCGCTCGACAGCCACACCGCCTTCCTGTTCGACAAGATCAACTTCCTGATGGACGCCACCGTCGGTTTCATCAACATCAACCAGAACAAGATCATCAAGCTCTTCTCGGTGGCCAGCGTCGCGCTGCTGCCCCCGACCATGATCGCCAGCCTCTACGGCATGAACTTCGAGTACATGCCAGAACTGAGCCAGCGGTGGGGCTACCCGTTTGCGCTCGGGCTGATGGTGCTCTCGGCCGTGGGACCCATGCTCTATTTCCGCAAACGCGGCTGGTTGAAATAGAAACACCCCCATCGCCCGCTCACTGCGTGTAGCGGGCTCCGCCCCTCAAGGGGCAACGCGAGCGGCCTGGCAGAGCCAGATCCACCGCGTTCTTGGCGAAAGCACTTCTCCGGCCAGCCCCCGTCACGCTCCGCACTCCTGCACTTCGCGCCGGATTGTTCAGTGGTTGAACAAGGCCTCGATCACGGCGCCGCTGTAACGGCTGGCCACTTCGCGCAAAAACTTCGGGAAGTCCACGTGCGCCGCGTCGTCGGCGCGGTCGGAGATGGTGCGCACCACGGCCAGGGGGATACCGAAATCGTGGCAGACCTGCGCGAAGGCTGCGCCTTCCATTTCCACCGCCAGCGCATCGGGCAGTTCGCGTTGCAGCGTCTGGCTCTCCAGCGTGGTGGCGACGAAACGGTCGCCGCTGATCAGCAGGCCCTGGTGCAGGCGTGGCGCCTGCAGGTCGAAGGTGGCAACGGTCTCGGCACCCAGTTGCTGCGGCAGTTGGTGCAGCATGCGCTCACAGGCCAGCTCCAACGCATCAGTCAGCGCCGCATCGGCTTCAAAGCGGTCACGGCCGTAGCCCGGCACCTCGTGGCGTGGAAACAGGGGCGATGCGTCCATGTCGTGCTGCAGGAAGCTGCGCGCCAGCACCACGTCGCCCACCTTCACGCCCGGTCCCAGTCCGCCGGCCACACCCGTGAACACAATGCGGGTCACCCCAAAGCGTTCGATGAGCAGCGTGGCGGTCGTGGCCGCCGCCACCTTGCCGATGCCGCTGAGCACGGCCACCACGTCCTGCCCGTGCAGGTGACCCACCCAGCACTCGCGCCCACCAATCACTTGTTTGTGTTCGTCGGGCATCAGCTCCAGCACACTGGAAAGTTCGTCGTGCAAGGCTGCAACGATGGCGGTGCGGGTCATGCAAGGGCTCCGGAAATGACAAAGGCGGCCGAAGCCGCCCGTCATTGTGTCGCAGTCAACGCTTCACTTCTTGTCTCTGAGTTCGCGGCGCAGGATTTTGCCCACCGGCGTCTTGGGCAGCTCGGTGCGGAACTCCACCACCTTGGGCTGCTTGTAGCCGGTGAGGTTGCTCTTGCAGAAGTCGCGCACCTGGGCTTCGGTGAGCGCGGCATCCTTCTTCACGATCACCAGCTTGACCGCCTCGCCCGACTTGTCATCGGGCACGCCGACCACGGCGCACTCCATCACGCCGGGCAGCTGCGCCACCACGTCTTCCACTTCGTTCGGGTAAACGTTGAAGCCGCTGACCAGCACCATGTCTTTCTTGCGATCGACGATCTTGAAATAGCCGCGCTCGTCCATCACACCCACGTCGCCGCTCTTGAAGTAACCGTCGGGCGTCATGACCTTGGCGGTTTCATCCGGCCGCTGCCAGTAACCGGCCATCACCTGCGGGCCTTTGATGGCGATCTCGCCGGCCTGGCCCTGCGGCACTTCGTTGCCCTCATCGTCCAGGCATTTCATGAAGGTGTTGGGCAGGGGCACGCCGATGGTCGCGGTGAACTCGGTGTTGGTCACCGGGTTGCAGCTCGCCGAGGGGCTGGTTTCGGACAAGCCATAACCTTCGCAGATCGGGCAGCCTGTTTTCTCCAGCCAGAGCTTGGCCACCGCGCCCTGCACCGCCATGCCACCACCCACCGCCACCTTGAGGTTCTTCCAGTTGACGGTGTTGAAGTCCGGGTGGTTGGCCAGGCCGTTGAACAGCGTGTTCACCGCCGGGAAGTTGTGGAAGGTGTGCTTGGAGAGCTCCTTGAGCACCGCGGGCAGGTCGCGCGGATTGGGGATGAGGATCACTTTGCCGCCGGTGCGCATGCCCAGCATCATGTTCACCGTGAAGGCGAAGATGTGGTACAGCGGCAGGGCGCACACGCTGGTGGGCTGCTCGCCCGCCGGCACCTGCTTCATCACGGGGTCGTTCCAGGCCTCGGACTGCAGCACATTGGCGATCACGTTGCGGTGCAGCAGCACAGCGCCCTTGCTCACGCCGGTGGTGCCGCCGGTGTACTGCAGCACGGCCACGTCTTCCGGCCCGATCTCGGGGCGCTTGAGCGTGCCGCGCGTGCCCTTGGCAATGGCGTCGTTGAAACGCACCGCCTGCGGCAGGCTGAAGGTGGGCACCATCTTCTTCACGTTGCGCACCACGTAGTTGACGATGGCGCCCTTGAGCAGGCCCAGCAGGTCGCCCATCGCGGCCAGCACCACGTGCTTGACCGGCGTGTTCGCGATGCATTGCTCCAGCGTGCTGGCGAAGTTCTCGATGATGACGATCACCTTGGCGCCCGAATCCTTGAGCTGGTGCTCCAGCTCGCGCGGCGTGTACAGCGGGTTCACGTTGACCACCACGAAGCCGGCACGCAGGATGCCGGCCACCGCCACCGGGTACTGCGGCACGTTGGGCATCATGATGGCCACACGGTCACCCTTGACCAGGCCCAGGCCCTGCAGGTAGGCCGCAAAGGCCTGTGAGAGGCTGTCGGTCTGGGCAAAGCTGACGTCTTTGCCCATGAAGCTGTAGGCCGGACGGGCGGCGTTCTTCTGGAAGCTTTCCTCCAGCAGGTGCACCAGCGACGGGTACTGCGCCACATTGATGTCGGCGGGCACACCCGCGGGGTAGGCGCCCAGCCAGGGACGGTTGGCCGTCGGTTCGGTCATGCGGTATCTCCAGGTTCTTGTGAGTGATCGGCAACAGCAGATTGTCGTGGTGCCCGAGGCCTTTCGACCTCGTGTTTTTCCCTTACGAACGACTGACAGCCTACTCTAAAACCTGTGGTGCCCGAACCTCAGTGCTACAAAAACAAAGAGCCGGTGGGGACACCGGCTCTGGCTTCGGAGACAGTTGTTCAACCTTTGAGCGCTTTGTCGATCTGCTGTGTCAAGCCCATCCCTCGCTCCTGCTTGAAAAGCATGGCAAACACCGCCTGTCCACCACTGTTCGCCGCCCAGACTTGCCCCACCTGCCCCTTCTCGATTTCGGTCGACATGGTGCGAAGGTGTTCACCCTTGTATTCAATGACCAACAGCCGACCATCGATCAGCTCGCACACGAAATCTGGGTAGAACCGACCTCGGGATGTGGGCAGCCAGAACCCTGCAACCGGGTCCGAATCAAGGTTGCGCACCCAGCGTTTGATCAACGGATATCCGTCGATGGCCATAGCGCACTGCCATTCTTCGCTGCCATCCTCCAGGTCCGACAGCACCGGATAGAAATGCTTGGTGAACCGAAACTTGCCTCGGTAGCGCTTGTTGGCCGACACGGGGTAACAAGCCGGATCGAAATGGAAGGCATGAGCAGGGCTCGCTTCCAGAGCCCAACCGCCATCAAGTACCAACTGGGAAAAGGCTGAACGCGAGGCCTTGTCGCGCAGCTCGGCAATACGCAGCGCCAGACGCTGCACCAACGGATACTGGTGCCGCGCCAGCTGTCCCAGAGGTACACGCTGGTCATTGATCAGGTGCAGCACCGTCGCCAGCACAAAGGCTCGCAAGTGCGCAGGTGTCACGTCACGCGCCAAGTTGCGAGACGGATGTTGCAACTCTTCACTCAGCCAACGCGCGAGGTCTTCGGCATTGATCGTTGGCTCGACATCGTCCAGCCGCAGTTGTGCGGCATCGCCCCGTCCCACCCGCAAGCGTTCGCCGTCAAGATACACCTCCCAAAGGCTGCCCTGTTCCACCATCGCAAAGCCCTGCAAGCTCACTGGCTCGGCCAACAGGTTCAGATCCATTTCTTCGGTAACGGCTTCGCGCTCCAGAAGTTGCAGCTCGCCCTGCGCACCCGCTGGCCTATAGCACAGGCGCGGAACCGGCGCAAACCGCTCGCCCCGGTTGCACGGCGCCTGCGCGCCCGCCACCAGCGCGTTGTGCCGCTCAATCTGCTGCGTCACCTGCTCGCGCTGTTTGCCGCGCTGCGCCGCCACCAGCTCGGCCGCCACCGCCTCGCCCACCTCGCCGCGCAGCTGCACTTGCTGGCGCTCACCGTCGGTGCTCACGGTGGCCAGCCCCTGGGCCACGGCATCGGCCACCGCCCGCGGCAAATCCTTGCCCGCCGGCAGGTCCACCGACAGCGACGGCAGCACCGGTTCGGCTCGCATCTGTGCAAATAGCGGCCCGGCGTCCATGCCTTCCAGCGGTAACTGCGGCGCGATCATCGACGCCATATCCAGCGGGTCGAAGCCCATGCCGTCGATCAGCCGGTCGGCCAGCGCATTGGCGGCCAGGCCGGTCTGGGCCTCGGTCACGTGCGCGTAAGCCTTGTTCAGTGCGGGCCGTGTGCGCCGCGTCGCGTAAGGCATGCGCAGCACCCGGCCCAGCAACTGCTCCACCGCCGTGGCCGACCGGATGCTCTGCACCGAACACAGGATGTAGGCGAACGGGCAGTCCCAACCCTCGCGCAGCGCCTGCACCGTGATGATGTAGCGCACCGGGCAATCACGGGCCGACAGGTCCAAGCCATCCAGCCCGCGTTCAATCCCGGTCGCCACCTTCACCTGATCAGCCGGAATTTCCAGCTCGTCCACCAGGTGCGCACGCAGCACGTCCACGTTCACCGGCTCGGTGCTGTTCTGCGCCTGCAGCAACACGATGGGGCGGATGTAAGCCCCGTTGGCAGCCTCTTCCTGCTGCGCCTCGGCCTCCAGCAAGCGCTGGTTTTGCACCGCGTCAAACACCGCTGCCTGCCAGCCCCGCGTGTGCTCGATCAGCGCGATCGGCATCTTGATCATGTGCTCGGCCTGCAACTGCTGGGCCGACACGTGGAACAGCACATTGGTGCGCTTGGGCACCGGTGTGGCCGTCAGCTCCAGGATCATGGCCGGGTTCAGCCGCTTGAGCGCCTCGAAGCTGCGGTCGGTCTTGGTGTTGTGCGCCTCGTCCACGATCACATACGGCCGCCGCAGCGCCAGCCAGTTGGCCAGGCTCCAGCGCGGCTGGCCCACAAAACGCGCCAGCATCTCGCGCCCCGCCTTGGCCGAGGCGGCCTCCTCCACCGTCACCAACGCATTGGGCAGTTCGTGCAAACCGCGCAGCGCGTGCGCGGGCAAGCCGCGAAAGTGCGGCTCGAAGGCCTCGCTGAACGCGTACACGTTGCGCTGTTCGGTGTCTTCGATGCGAAAGCTCTGGATGGTGGCCACCACCACCACGGCGCGGGTGTCAAAGTCCTGCGGCGAGAGCGTGGCCAGTTCGTCCAGGTCGCACACGCGCACGCTGTCACCGCAGCCTTGCGCCAGTGCTTCGCGGAACGGGTGGCCCGGCGTGGCCAGCGCCGCCAGCGTCTGGCTGCGGATGGTGTCGCTGGGCACCAGCCACAGCGCCAGCGGGTGCGCGTTGTCACCCGGCCATTCGCGCGCCATGCGGCCCACGGCGTGCGCGGCCATCAGCGTCTTGCCGCCGCCGGTGGGAATGCGCAGGCACACACACGGCGTTTCGCCAAACGGTTCCGGGTTGTAGCCGTAGCCGGTCTGTGCCTCAAACGCGCTGCGCGGGCCGCTCAGGCGCGCCGCACGCAGGTACTTGTCCAGATCATCCAGCGCCGTTTCCTGGTAGCGCTTGAGCTTCAACGTGGCCATGATTCGATCCCTGAATCTGTTTGTGTGGGGTGGCTCACTGCGGCACCGAATTCGGATGGCGGCGCCGCGTCAACGCGGCACCGCGTGCGGCAGTTGCTTGAAGGTGATTCCCTCGGCCGCCAGCCGCGCGTCGCCCAGGCGGCAGGCTTCGCCGTAAACCACCTTGGTGCCTTCGTGTCCGCACAGGTCATTGAGCGCCTGCAACACCGCCGTGGTCAGCACGTTGCCGCTGGCCGGGCGTCGGTCGCCCAGGATGCCGTTGAACAGCAGGTAGTAGGCGGTGCCTTCGTGCACACCGAGCAAAGGCAACCGTGCAGCGCTCGGCGCCGCGGCGTCCAGCGGCAAGGCCGTGCCGGTTTCGCGCATCCAGATGAAGGCGGCCAGGTCCGCAAAGCGGACCTCGGGGTGGATGTCACCTTGTTCGTCGAACAGCGGCGCGCCCAGTTGCAGCATCTGGAAACCGCCGCCGCCCTGCCATGCCACGGCTTCGCTGATGCCGCCCTGTTCGCCGTCCACCACCTTCTGCAGACGCGGCAGGCAGTGCGTCACCGCGTGTTCGCCCATCTCGATGCCGATCCAGCGCCGGCCCATCTTGTGGGCGACGGCGGCGGTGGTGCCGCTGCCGAGGAAGCTGTCGAGCACAAGGTCGCCAGGGTTGGTCGCGATGTGAACAATCCGTTGCAAAAGCGCCTCGGGCTTTGGCGTCTCAAAAGCTGCCTTCTCGCCGAACAGCAGTTCGATTTCCCTCGCTGCGTGCTGATTCAATCCGACATCGTCCCAAATCGAAGGAGCAGTCATGCCAGGCTTTGCCTCCGACTTGAACAACTTCCGCATAGGAGTGCCAGCCGTTCCGTCCTTGCCCCAAAAGTAGCGTCGGTCAGCAACCATTCGCTCCATCACGTCACGGCTGTACACCCAGCAGCGCCCCTTCCGCGGGTACACCTGCTCGCCGGTGAATGGATTGGTAACGGGATATGTGAGGCTGTCGACATGACGCCCCCCTTTTGCGTTACCGGTGGAATCAACCTTTCTGAATGGTCCGCGCTCATCAAATCCAAAAGGCTCTTCATACAACTGATACTGCCCATCGGCTTTCTCCGTGCGCTGCATCAAGTTGAAAGCTTGTTCCGCTGCAGTCTTGGCACCAATACCGGAAGCCTTGGAGTAAACAAACAAGTGGTCATGAATGGGACCGATCTTCCGATCATTTGGCGCACCGTCTCTGCGTTTCCAAGTGATGTCAGCAATGAAGTTACTCCGTCCGAATGCCTCGTCTGCGAGCACCTTGAGATAGTGGGCTTCTGCATCGTCCAACGTTATCCAAATGCTGCCGTCCTCGCTCAACAGTTCGCGCAGCAACTGCAGGCGCGGCAGCATCATGCTCAGCCACTGACTGTGCTCCAGGTTGTCGTCGTAGTGCTCGAATGCGCTCTTGGTGTTGTACGGCGGGTCGATGAAGATGCACTTCACCCGGCCCCGGTAGAACGGCAGCAAGGCCTTGAGCGCGTCGAGGTTGTCGCCCTGGATCAGCAGGTTGCCGGCGTGGGCCGGGTCGCCAAACACATGGCCAGCGGCATGGGGCCGCAGCACGCGGGTGGGCACCCGGGCAGCGGTCTGGAAGGCGGCTTCGCGGTGAAGCCAGTCGAGGGTAGGCATGGGTGATTACTTGGAAGTCGGAGGAGCGATCTCGTACCGTGCTTTCAAGCGGGTCAGGGGGTGGCTGTAGAGGATTCGCTGGTGGTGCTGCAGTTGCCCAACCACGATGCCAGGGTGCACACCGATGCGTTGGGCCAAGTTCTTCACGGCACTGGCCGTCAACGCCAGGCCCATCAACTCGGCGCGGAACTGCTTGGGCAACAACACTTCAGAGGCAAATCGATTGGCTTCCTGCTCTTCAACGCTGTTCACCGTTTCACCCGAGCTGGCATCGTCAAGGAAAACCGCACGCTGGGGATGTTTGAGCACATGCCCGACTTCGTGAAAGAAGCTGAACCAGAACACATCGTTCCATTTGCCCAGCAAGGACAGCTGTATCAATGGCTTGCCATTGAGCCATCGAGCCACTCCAGACACGTGGGTGCCGGGAAGCGCAGGTACAAAAACCAGTACCACCCCGACACTTGAGCACATCCGAACCAGTTCACGCCCGATGTCAGCCGCCGGTTGCTGGCTGAGCGTCCGCATCTGCGGCAAACATGCCTCCAGCGCAGCTGCGTCATAGTCCGACACGGTACGCTTGGCCGCCTCAATCTCGCCCATCCGCAACCACGCGGTGATGGCCGCCACATCGGTTTGCTTCTCTGGCCGTGCGCGCCTGAATTGAGCCTGCAACGCGCTGTACTGGGCCTGCCAACCGTCGGGCGAGGCCACCCCAAAGAAGCGGAGCAAGGGCTCAACGAATGACTCCTGGACGCTTTCGGTCAAGCGCCCTGCAGGCAGCACACCGCAGGCTTGTAGGGATTTGATGGGGAACTGCTTGAGCCATGGCAACGCAGACCGTCCAGCCTCTGCTGCCCGCTGCCGCGCCAGATACTCCCGATAGCGCGATTCGCGAGCCAACCAGAAGCGCGCAGGCACTTGCAGGACGCGCTCCAACTCCAGCGCGGTATCTTCGGTGATCTCCTTGCGACCACCCACGATTTCGTTGATGGCCTGTGCTGGGCGCCCCAAACGTCGGGCCAGTTCGGCCTGTGAGATTCCCCGCTCGTCCATCATGTCGCGCAGGGTTTCACCCGGAGGAGACACCTCTTCGGGTGTGTAACGGAAAAGAGCTTCAACCATGGTAATCCACCACTTCTGTGACTGTGACCTGATCAATGACAGACCAGTCCAACCCACCATCAGGCTTGGTCGGCGGCGGCTGGCGCTTGGGGCGGAGAATCAATCGGAGACCCTTGTCGAGTCGACATGAAAAATGACCAACGCGATTGCCGGTCAACTCTTCCCAGCGACCTGGGAGGTTTCGCATGTCTTCCATACAAGCCGCAGCATCCAAGTCATCAAGCCTCGTCTTGAGGTTCTTGGCGGCAGGCTCTCCCAAGCGGCGTTTGCGTTCTTTGGCGCTCTCGCACAGGACCTTGAGTTTTTCGTCTGAGAATGTAATTTCCATTCTTTTATTCACCCCTGAGGTGAACGATTCTAAGACATTCTCTAGAAGCGCGCATAAAAAAGGGGCCGAGAGGCCCCTCTAGGGAAAACGAGAGTGTCAACTCTTCAACGCCACCAGCACCTCGTCCAGCATCTTCTTGGCGTCGCCAAACAGCATGCGGTTGTTGTCCTTGTAGAACAGCGGGTTGTCCACGCCAGCGTAACCGCTGGCCATGCTGCGCTTCATCACGATGCTGGTGCGCGCCTTCCAGACTTCGAGCACCGGCATGCCGGCGATCGGGCTGGTCGGGTCGTCCTGCGCCGCCGGGTTCACGATGTCGTTGGCGCCGATGACGATGGCCACGTCGGTCTCGGGGAAGTCGTCGTTGAGTTCGTCCATCTCGAACACGATGTCGTAGGGCACCTTGGCTTCGGCCAGCAGCACGTTCATGTGGCCCGGCATGCGGCCGGCCACCGGGTGGATGCCAAAGCGCACGTTCACGCCCTTCTCGCGCAGGGTGCGGGTGATCTCGAACACGGTGTGCTGCGCCTGCGCCACCGCCATGCCGTAGCCGGGCACGATGATCACGTTCTTGGCTTCGCGCAGCATCTCGGCGGTCTCGCCGGCGAGGATGGGGTTCACCTCGCCCACCGGCTCGGCGGCCGCGCCGCCCGCGGCCTTGGGCGCGGCGGCGGTGGTGCCGAAGCCGCCGGCGATCACGCTGATGAAGCTGCGGTTCATCGCGTTGCACATGATGTAGGACAGGATCGCGCCGCTGGAGCCCACCAGCGCGCCCACCACGATCAGCAGGTCGTTGCTCAACATGAAGCCGGTGGCCGCCGCGGCCCAGCCCGAATAGCTGTTGAGCATGGACACCACCACCGGCATGTCCGCACCGCCGATGGCCATGACCATGTGGATGCCGAACAGCAGCGCGATGGCGCTCATCACGAACAGCGGCATCATGCCGTCCTGCGGCGTCTCGGCCTGCAGGAACAGGCGGCCGAAATAGACCACCGCGATCAGGCCGGCCAGGTTCAGCCAGTGCCGGCCGGGCAGCAGCAGCGGCTTGCCACCGACGCGCCCCGAGAGCTTGCCGAAGGCGACCACCGAGCCCGAGAACGTGACGGCACCGATGAAGATGCCGACGTAGATTTCCACCGCGTGGATGGCGTGGGCCGCGCCGTCGAGGTTCTTGGACGCTTCCGGGTCCACGAAGGTGGCGTAACCCACCAGCACCGCGGCCATGCCGACCATGCTGTGCATCAGCGCCACCAGTTCGGGCATCTGCGTCATCTGCACGGTGCGCGCAGCGTAGAGACCGATGGCCCCGCCGACCACCATGGCGCCGATGATCCAGGGCAGCCCGGCGGCCGTGACCTGCGGGCCGAACACCGTGGCCGCCACGGCCAGCGCCATGCCGACCATGCCGAACAGGTTGCCGCGGCGCGAGGTTTCCTGGTTGGACAGGCCTCCCAGGCTGAGGATGAAGAGAATGGTCGCTCCGATGTAGGAGACCGTGGCCAGACTTGCAGACATTCAGGGTCTCCTTCTTATTTGCGGAACATCGCCAGCATGCGCTGGGTGACGGCAAAGCCGCCGAACATGTTGATGGCGGTCAGCACCAGCGCCAGCGCGGCCAGGGCGACGATCAGGGTGTTGGGCCGCTCGGTCGCGTTGGCCATGGGCGAGATCTGCACCAGCGCGCCGATGGCGATGATGGAGCTGATGGCGTTGGTCACGCTCATCAGCGGCGTGTGCAGCGCGGGCTTGACGTTCCACACCACCATGTAGCCGACGAAGCAGGCCAGCACGAACACCGTGAAGTGCGACAGGAACGCGGCCGGCGCGTAGGCCCCCACCAGCGCGAACAGCACGGCGGTGACGCCGGCGACGATGGCCAGCTTGCCGGCCGGCATCGGCCCCGAGGGCTCGCCATGGCCTTTTTTCGCCACCGGCGCGGCGGCGGGCTTGGGCGCCGGTTTGGGCGCGGCCACCAGGGCGGGCGCGGGCCAGGTGATCTCGCCGTTCTTGATCACCGTCAGGCCGCGGATCGCGTCGTCTTCCATGTTGACGTTGATCACACCGTCCTTGGTCTTGCACAGCTCTTCGCTCAAACGGAACAGGTTGGTCGCGTACAGCGTGGACGACTGCTGGGCCATGCGCGAGGCCAGATCGGTGTAGCCGACGATGGTCACGCCGTGCCGCACCACCGCCTCGCCGGGCACAGTCAGCTCGCAATTGCCGCCCTGCTCGGCCGCCATGTCGACGATCACGCTGCCGGGCTTCATGCTCTTCACCATGTCGGCGGTGATCAGCTTGGGCGCCGGTTTGCCGGGGATCAGCGCGGTGGTGATGATGATGTCCACCTCACGCGCCTGCTTCGCGTACATCTCGCGCTGGGCCTGCTGGAAACCTTCGCTCATCACCTTGGCGTAGCCGCCGCCGCCCGAGCCCTCTTCTTCATAGTCGACCTTGACGAACTCGCCACCCAGCGAGACCACCTGATCGGCCACCTCGGCGCGCGTGTCGTTGGCGCGCACGATGGCGCCCAGGCTGGCGGCAGCGCCGATGGCGGCCAGACCGGCCACGCCCGCGCCGGCGATGAACACCTTGGCCGGGGGCACCTTGCCCGCCGCCGTGATCTGGCCATTGAAGAAGCGGCCGAAGGCGTTGGCCGCCTCGACCACGGCGCGGTAGCCGCTGACACCGGCCATCGAGGTCAGCGCGTCCATCTTCTGCGCCCGGCTGAGCGTGCGCGGCAGCGCATCGATGGACAGCACCGTGACCTTCTGCGCCGCCAGTTGCTGCATCAGCTCCGGGTTCTGGGCCGGCCAGATGAAGCCGATCAGCGTCTGGCCTGTGTGCATCAGCGCCACCTCGTCGGGCGTCGGGGCGCGCACCTTGAAGACGATGTCGCTGCCGTTCCAGAGCTCGGCCGCTGTGGGCGCGATGCTGGCGCCGGCTTCTCGGTAGTGATCGTCGCTGATGTTGGCGAGCGCGCCCGCACCACTTTCCACCACGACATCAAAGCCCAGCTTGATCAGCTTGACCACGGCCTCGGGCACGGTGGCCACCCGTTTCTCGCCAGGGAAGATCTCGCGCGGCACACCAATGCGCTGCGGTGTGGGAGCAGCCGCGCTGGCTGCGGCGGTTTCGGTCGGAGCGCCAGAAGTCATGGGAAAGTCCTCAATGCAGGGAATACAGAATGGAGCAATGGAATCTTCGGCCGTGCGCTGCCTACGCAGCGCTGATGCACGAACGATGGGGTGTATTTCCAAGGCAGCCGACCCCGACAAGCGTTGGCGGGCGGCCACGCCAGCACCGGGCCTGTGTCTTCACGGAGTCGCCTGTCGAGCGGTATTGTCTGCTCGCCAAGGGTGTGACGGCCACACGGGTCTCGCCCACCGTTGATCCGGCAGGTACGCCAATCAGCATGAAAGTCTCCTCACTCGAACGTTTGTTTCCAACGGTGAGGCAGCTTAACCGATCGACCGTGCCCACCCGATAGGCGTAAGCCCTTGTCAGCACTGACCTTTTCCCGAATGATCGGCCAGCCGCCCGGCCGTTCACACCGCTTTTTTCACGATGTGACAAGACCTCCCGTTTCAAGGAACGCCCGACCGGTCGGACGGGATAATGCCGGCATGAACACCCGATGGAAACCCAGCGTCACCGTGGCCGCGATCATCGAGCGCGACGGGCGCTATCTGCTGGTCGAAGAACACACCCCCGAGGGTCTGCGGCTGAACAACCCGGCCGGCCATCTGGACCCGGGCGAAAGCCCGCTGCAGGGGGTTGCACGTGAGGCGCTGGAGGAAACGGCCCACGCTTTCACGCCCACGGCACTGGTCGGCGTGTACCTTTCGCGCTTCCAGCGCCCCGCCACCGGCGAGGACATCACCTACCTGCGTTTCGCCTACTGCGGCGAGCTGGGCGACTTCGATCCGCAACGCGAGCTGGACACCGGCATCGTGCGCACGCTGTGGATGACGCCGGACGAGATCCGCGCCAGCACCGGGCGGCACCGCAGCCCGCTGGTGCAACGCTGCATCGAAGACCACCTGGCCGGGCAACGCTTCCCCCTGGACCTGGTGTTCACCGACCCTTCCGTGATGCACCCACCGGTCTGAGGACCGCGCCACGCTTGGCTGCGCGCGGTGGGCTGGCTATCATGCGGGGCTCCGACATGGAGCCCCACACACCGTGGAAACACCCGCCGCCCCACCGCTGCTGACACCGGACCACCTCGCCATGATGGCGCGCGGGGTATCGGTGATCGTCAGCTCCTGCGGGCACGACCTCACACCCAGCCTGATGCGCGCGGTGGGCAGCCAGATCAGCCCGCAGGGCGACCGCATCACGGTGTTCCTCAACCGCCAGCAGTCCACCCAGCTGCTGCGCGACGTCGCCAGCACTGGGCGCGTCGCCGTGGTGTTCAGCGAACCGCACAGCCATCGCACGGTGCAGCTCAAGTCCCGCGAGGCGCGCCTGCGCGAGGTCACACCGGACGACGTGCCCGCCCTGCAGCGTTACCTGCGGGCGATGCAGGGCGAGCTGGGCCGCATCGGCCTCGCACCCGACTTTGCCGCCGCCATGCTGGCGCACCGCTTCGACGACCTGAGCGCGATCGAGTTCACGCCAGCGCAGGCCTTCGACCAGACGCCCGGCCCGAACGCCGGCCAGCCGCTGCGGGGGAAGCCGTGAGGGCCGCACGGCCGCTCCAGAGGCACTCGGCCCCGCCGTGCGCAGCACGGCGGGTCGTCCCATGAACGCGGTCACGCTGGGCGAGGTGCGCCCCTGCCTGGAAGGCGCCATCCCGGCCATCATGGCCACCTGCGCGGCCGACGGCACGCCCAACGTGGCCTACATCTCGCAGGTGTTCTACGTGGACGAGCGGCACGTGGCGCTGTCGTTCCAGTTCTTCAACAAGACACGCCAGAACATCCTGGCCCACCCGCGCGCCACCGTGCTGCTGCTGCACCCGGTGACGGCGCAGTTCTACCGCCTGCACCTGGGCTACCTGCGCACCGAGAACGGTGGCCCGGTGTTCGAGAGCATGAAGGCCCAGCTCGCTGGCATCGCCTCGCACAGCGGCATGGCCAGCGTGTTCGTGCTGCGCGGCGCCGACGTCTACGAGGTGCTCGGCATTGAGCGCGTGGACGGCCAGCCTTTGCCGGCGGCCGCCCCGCGCTGCAGCCTGCTGGGCGCGCTGCGCCGCGGCAGCACGCGCCTGGCCCAGGCCACCACGTTGGCCACCGCGCTGGAGGCCACGCTGCAGACGCTGGAGCAGGACATGGAGATTCCGCACGCCATGGTGCTGATCCTCGATCCCGCCACGCAGCGGCTCTACACCGTGGCCAGCCGCGGTTACGCCACCTCGGGCGTGGGTTCGGAAATCGCACTGGGCGATGGCGTGATCGGCGTGGCCGCGCGCGAGGGAACGCCGGTGCGCATCATGCACATGACCAGCGCCTACCTCTACAGCCAGGCGGTGCGCAGCGGCCTGGAAGACCGGGGCCTGCTGGACGCGCCCGCCTGCACCGAGATCCCCTACCCCGGTCTGCCCGAGCCGCACAGCCAGCTCGCGGTGCCGCTGCGCTCGGCCGGCCGCGTGCTGGGCGTGCTGTTCGTGGAAAGTCCGCAGGACCTGCGTTTCAGCTTCGAAGACGAAGACCTGCTGGTCACGCTGGGCGGCCAGCTGGCCGCGGCGATCGACCTGATGCAGGAAGAGCCGGAAGCCGCCGCAGCCACCGGGGACGACGAAGCCACGCTCGCCACCCTGCCCCAGGGACCGGCGCTGCAGGTGCGCTATTACCCGGCCAACGGCAGCGTCTTCATCGACAACGCCTACCTCATCAAGGGCGTGGCCGGCGCCATCTTGTGGAAGCTGCTGCAGGACCACCAGCGCAGCGGCCGCAGCGAGTTCTGCAACCGCGAGCTGCGGCTCGACACCTCGCTGGGCCTGCCCGACGTGGCCGATAACCTCGAAGCGCGCCTGCTGCTGCTCTCGCGTCGCCTGCAGGAGCAGTGCCCCAAGCTCTGCATTGAAAAGACCGGCCGCGGGCGCTTCCGCCTGTGTGTGGGCGGTCCGGTCGAACTCCAGGCTGTGGCCTGAAGTCCGACCGCCCGCGCCTTACACCGCCGCCGCCAGCCCCGGCACCGCGGGCAGCCCCAGGCCCTGCGTGAGCTTGGCCCAGTCGCGCGGGCTCAGGTGCGGCTGCACGACATCGAGCACGGCCTGGAACACCGGCGCCGGCGCGCCCTGGCGCATGCCACCGAGCACCTGCAGGCGCTCCAGCGCGTGCATCTGCGGCAGCATCCAGCGCATCACCTGCATCATGTCGGCCGGCTCGATCGTGGCCACCAGTGCGTCGTGGATGGCGTGCAGCTCGGCGTCGGTGTAGGCGCTCCAGAGTGCTGCGTTGTGCCGCGTCTCCTCCACGTGCATGTGCTGCAGGTTGTCGGCGACAAAGAGCGAGAGTTCCAGGTACAGCGCGTGCAGGGCGCCCGCCTGCAACGGGGCGTCAAGCCCCGGCAGTTGCGCCGCCGCCGCCCGCAGTCGCTGAATGTGGTGCAGGTGCTCGACGTGGTCCTGTGCCACCTCGCCGCAAACGCCCGGGGTGCGCGCCTCGATCGCCGGGTGAACGAAGCTGTTTTCGTGCTGCACGTGCGCTTCGCACAGCGACATCAGCCCGATCACGCGCCCGCTGGCGTCGGCCACGTCCTGCGGGTCCGACGGATCGGCGCGACCGACCGCGAGCAGGGTGCCGGTCATCACGGCGCGCAGCGCCTTGTGGATGCCGGCGTAGAGGTTTTCGCGCGAGTTGCTGGTGCTGGCCGCGGCCAGCTGGTTCATTTCCTGTTGGGTGAACTGCATGAAGACTTCCTTGGGCGGAACGGGTCCGCGTTTGCTGCCTGGCGGCGGCGCCCCATGCGTCACCTGCCATGGAAGAAAGTCTAAAAATCCGGTCGCGGGCGCGCTGCTAAATAGCGCTTAAGAACATCCTAAAAAATGCTTAAACGGCGCGCCGGGCGTTCAATCGACGCCGCGCACCCGTCCGCGCTGCTGCTTCACCTGCGAGCGCGTGGCCTTGCCCTCCAGCCGGCGCTGCTTTGAACCGAAAGTGGGCTTGGTGGGCTTGCGCGCCTTGGGCAGCGTGGCCACGCTGTCCACCAGCGCCTGCAGCCGCTCCAGCGCCTCGGCCTTGTTCTGTTCCAGGCTGCGGCTGGTCTGCGCCTTGATCACCACCACGCCCTCGGTGGTGATGCGCTGATCGCTCAGGGCCAGCAGGCGTTCCTTGATGGCTTCGGGCAGGGACGAGGCGTGGATGGCGAAACGCAGGTGCACCGCGTTGGACACCTTGTTGACGTTCTGCCCGCCCGCGCCTTGCGCGCGGATGGCGGTGAAATCCACTTCATTGGGGTCGACGCTGGGCATGTGCGGCAGTGTGCCACGCAGCGGTTGATGATGAGTCGCCCCCAGGCCGCCGCAAGGCGGCTCAGCCCACTCTGGGGCTGATATCTGCGCGGCGGTGGAACTCCGATTCAAACCGATGAAGGCTTGGATCTCAGTACGTTTCTTTGATCCCCGTGACCATGGCTTTGACCAGACGCGTGCGCTCCAGCCGTCCCATCACGATCGCCGCGGCGCCGTGCAGGCCGGCCGACAGCAGCAGCAGATCACCGGCCTGCTCGTGCAGATCCTGCAGCCACTCTTCACCCCAGAAGGCGTCGAGCGACTGCATCCAGCCCGTGACGCCCAGCGTGAGCACCAGTGCCATCAGCACCAGCATCATCACGGCGCCCAGCGGGTTGTGACCCCAGTGCATCTCGGGCTGGCCCGAGAGCATCCCGCGCAGGTGCCGCATCAGTCGGGAAGGCGTGGGAAAGAAGTCGGCAAACCGGGCGTGCTTCGAACCGATGAAGCCCCAGACGATGCGGGTCACGACCAGCGCGCTGGCGAGGTAGCCCAGCCACTGGTGCAGGTTTTCGCCATCGTCCACCACAAAGCTGTTGAGCAGCACACAGGACACCAGCGTCCAGTGGAAGACCCGCACGAAGCGGTCCCACACGGGGCGCGCCGTGGCTGGCGATGCGGAGAGGTTCATCGTTGCGTGCATACGGTCTGCCTCGCAGGCTTATTTGGTTTCCAGAACGGCGGCGGTGACCGGGTCGAAATAGATCTCGACCTTCTTGCCGGTCTTGTCAAAGCCGTAGATCTCGTAGCACTGGCCCTTGCTGACCTTGAAAGTCTTGATCTGGTAGCCCTGGTCTTCCAGGCCCTTTTTGAAGCTGGCTTCGGGCATCCATTTTTCCTTGGGGGCATTGCACGCAGGACCTGCCAACGCCACACCAGAAACAGCCAACAGAACAGCAGAGAGAACAACCGATTTCATGAAAGTGATCCTTTTTCAATAGCAACCCAGCAAGTGCTGGTGTGTGTATTGAAAGGGCTCAACATGAAGTGGAGCTTAAGTGGTCCGGTAACAAACGTGAGCTTGCGTGGTTCACCGTAACCGGTTGTGCTCCACCCGTCCCGCAGGCTGACGCGCGTGCGGTTCAAGCCAGGGACCGGCGCTGCGGGTGCACGACTGCACGACTGCACGACGCTATTTCGAACTGAAGGTCGGCTTGGTGGGCTTGCCCTTCTTGGGCAGTGTTGGCCACGCGGGCCGGCGATGGGAAAAAACCACGGCTACCGCACAGACGGCGACTCCCGGAGAGGTTCTGATCTTGGAAATTCAGGATGTTCGTCAACCGGAGCCACCATGAAAACAAGCAACTCACCCGGCGGCCTGCTGGCCGTTGTGGCCCTGTTCGGGGGCGCTTTGCTGCTCTCCTGGATCACACACGGCACCGGCGTCGTCCGCGACGACCCCAAACGCAACATCAGCATCCCCAAGCAGTTGACCGTGCCCCTGCAGGTGCAGGCCGCCTACAACGGCAGCGACATGTTCTTCCGCTACCGCTGGCCCGCCGAGAAGCCGGGCATCTTTCACGACGTCGTCATGTTCGAGGACGGCAAGTGGGTCACCAAAGGCAAGGCGGTGCCGGGCTCTGAACCCGATGGCCTGCACGAGGACCGGGTGGCCATGATGCTCGACGACGGCAGCGTGCCCGAGTTCGCGCGCTACGGTGGCTACCTGGTCATCGGCCCGGGCATCGCCACCTTCACAGAACATGCCGCAGGCGACGAGGTCAAGGCACACCCCTACCTGGGCAAGAAGCTCAAACAGGAAGAGATCAGCAAGCACCTGCCGCAGACGCGCACCGACATCACGGACTGGGCCAGCGTGCAGCCCGAAGACACCTTGAAGGCGCAGCGGGCCGCAGGCTATTTTCTGGACCTGTGGCACTGGCGCGGTCACCGATCCAACCCGATCAACATGTCCGACGACCAGGTGGTCGCCGAAGCGCGGCTGGGCGATGCCGGCAAGAGCAGCGCGGCGTCCAACTGGGACGGTGAACTCAAACAACCCAAGCTGATGTTCAACAGCGCGACCACCGGCTACAAGGCGCTGAAGTGGGACGACGTGGTGGGTGGCAAGCTGTCGCAGGACAGCACCTACTTCCTGCGGGACGGCGAGGCGGTGCCTTTTGATCCCGCCGCCGGGTGGCAGAACGGCGACACCCTGCCGCGGCGCATCCTGCGCACGCCCGAAGAATCGATGGCCGACATCGCCGTGCAAGGCAAGGGGCGCTGGGCCGATGGTTTCTGGGACGTGACGCTCACGCGCAAGCTCGACACCGGTCACCCGCTGGACGACAAGATCCTGAAAGACCAGGGCGCCTACGCGGTGGCGTTTGCCATCCACCGCAACGCCACCGGTGGACGCTGGCACTACGTGTCACTGCCCGCCACGCTGGGCCTGGGTCGCGACGCCCACATCGTGGCGCAGAAGTTCGACGGGGCCGCGCCGGTCTGGAAAGACCAGTGGACCACGGTGGAGCTCTTCTACCCCGGCCAGGTGAGCTGGCCGCACCTCAACAGCACCCGGCACGCTGGCGCGAAGTTCATCAAACAGGGTCAGCCCGTGACCACACACCACAGCGTGAGCCAGCTCAAACACTACGGCATCGAAGCCGAGTTTGCGAGCGATATCTACAGCCAGTGGCGCTGGACGCTGCTCGCCGGTCTGGCGCTGATCGTGGCGTTCGGCTTTGCCCTCAACCAGTTGCTCAAGCGCAATGCGGGAGTTTGATCATGGATGCCTATCACGTCTTGATGGTTCACTTTCCCATCGCGCTGTGGATGACCGCCACGCTGGCGATCTTCCTGCGCGTGTTTTCCGACGGCCCGCTGGCGAAATCCGTGGACCACGCGCTGGTGCCGCTGCTCAGCGCCAGCCTGGTGTTCGGCATCATCGCGTTTGCCATCGGCCTGATGGTGTGGCCCTGGGAAACGATCTCCGCATCGGCCCTGGGCCGCAACCACGTGCTGCTCGCCAGCTGGACCGTGGCCTTCTGGGCCGTGATCCTGTTCGTGCGCTGGCGCCGTGACGAGAGCGTGTGGCAGGGCACATCGCGCTGGGTCATGGCTGGTCTGGCCTTCCTGGGCAGCGCGCTGCTGGGCATCACCGGCACGCTGGGCGGCCACCTCGTGGGCATCTACACCGAGGTGTCTGACCTGCTGCGCCTGCTGGGCTGGGAGGTGTACACCACCTACTACGTGCCCAACACCACACTGATCGCCTTGGGTGTGATTTCGCTGTTGCTGCTGGTCATGGCATTCTGGGGTCGCAAAACGGCCTGATCCCGGCCCGCGCGCACAGCAACCGTCTGGCGCAGTTCACTGCGCCTGCGGCTTGCGCCACAGCAGCATCAGCGCCAGCAAGGCCGAGGCCACCATGAGGAAGAGGCTGATCGCGTTGAGCACCGGCGTGGCGCCCTCGCGCATGCGGCTGTACATCAGCACGGTGAGCGGGGAATCCGAACCCACCAGCATCAGCGTGGTGTTGAAGTTCTCGAACGACATCAGGAAGGCCATGGCCGCGGCGCCGATCATGCTGGGGCGCAGGTAGGGCAAGGTGATGGTCCAGAGCACCGCGAGGCGGCTCGCGCCGAGGTTGTAGGCGGCTTCTTCGAGCGTGCGGTCGAAGCGGCGCAGGCTGGCCGAGATGGTGAGCGTGGCGATGGTCACGATGTAGCAGAACTGGCCCAATATCACCAGCGGCAGGCCGGGTCGCAAAAAGTCCAGCTCCAGACCCCAGGTCTCGTCGGCGAAGTTGGCGATGCGGCTGGCGAAGGCGAGGATGGAGATGCCCAGGATCACGCCCGGTATCACCAGCGGCAACATGGCCAGCAGCGCGATCGCGCTCTTGCCCGGGAACTCGAAGCGCTCCAGCAGGAACGCGTTGCAGGTGCCCACACCCACCGACAGCAGCGTGACCCACAGCGCCACCCAGGCGCTCACGCCCATGCTCTGCAGCAGCTCGCCGTCGGCCAGCAGCCCCGTGCGCGCATCGCTGTTCGCGGTGAACCAGTCGAGCGTGAAACCCATCCAGGGCGGCGTGGGGTAGTCGGCGTTGTTGAACGCGAACACCGCCACCACCAGCAGCGGCACGAACAGGAAGACGAAGAAGCCGGTGACGAAGGCGCCGAGGCCGAAGCGCTGCAAGGCGGGGCGGGGCAGGCTGGGGATCATGTCAGCTCGCTTTCATCACCGCGCCAAAGCGCTGGCCGGTGAGACGAAGCCCGGCCCACACCAGCAGGCTGGACAGGAACAGCAGCAGGAAGCCGAAGGCCGCGCCCTGGTTCCAGTTGAAGCGGGTGATGAACTGGGTGTAGATCTGCTCGGTGAACCAGAGCGAGTTCTTGCCGCCCAGCAGTGTCGGTGTGAGGTAGTTGCCCAGGCAGAGCATGAAGACGACGATGCTGCCGGCGGCGATGCCGGGCGCGGCGTGCGGGATCACGATGCGGCGCACGATGTTGGCCGTCGAGCCGCCGAGGTCGTAGGCGGCTTCGATCAGGCTGTCGTCGAGACTCTCCAGGCTGTTGACCAGCGGGATCACCATGAACAGCAGCGAGGCATAAACCAGGCCCACCAGGATGGTGGCGTCGTGGTACAGCAGCTCCACCGGCTGGCTGGCCAGGCCCAAGGCCTGCAGCAGGCGGGAAACCACGCCGGTTTCACGCAGCAGGATCAGCCAGCCCAGGGTGCGCACCATTTCGCTGACCCAGAACGGCAACAGGCACAGCACCAGCAGCACCATCTTGAGACGCCCGCGCGCCACCTTGGCGATGTACCACGCGGCGGGAAAAGCCAGCAACAGCGTGAGCCCGGTGGCCAGCACCGAGATGACCGCCGTGCGCACAAAGGTGTTCCAGTACAGCGGTTCGTCGACGAAGGTGCGGTACTGGTCGAGGCTGGCGGCGTACTCCCCCGGCCCCACGCGCGCCTGCAACGACAGCAGCAACAGCTCCACGTGCGGCAGGATCACCAGCCCCACCAGCCACAGCAGCGCCGGGGCCAGCAGCAAGCCCAGCATCCAGCGGCGGTGGGTGGCGACGTCGCTCATGGCCTCAAGCCGAGAAACACCAGGCCTGGGAAGGCTGGTAGCCGAAGTGCACGGTCTCGCCGGTTTGCAAGTCAGCGAGGCGCCCGGTGAGCGGCAGTGCGATGTGCAACGGCGTCTGGCTCTTGTCTTCCAGCACCAGCACGGTGGAGTTGCCGCCATCGAACAGCACGCTCTGCACGCTCGCGCTCCAGGCCGGCTCGCCCGCGGGCAGCTCGCGCGGGCTGCGCCCGATCTCGATGGCTTCGGGCCGGATGAACAAGGTGGCCGTCTGGCCAACGTCCACCGCACCCACACGCTGCGACCACAGCCCCAGGCCGCTGGCCGTGCGCAGCAGCACCTGCTCGCCGTTGCGCGATTCGATCGTGCCTTCGAAGCGGTTGTTGTTGCCCACGAAACCCGCCACGAACGCGGTCTGCGGCTGGTAATACAGCTGCTGCGGCGTGCCCAGCTGTTCGAAGCGGCCGTGGTTCATCACCGCGACCTGGTCTGACATGACCAGCGCTTCCGACTGGTCGTGCGTGATGTAGACGAAGGTGGTGCCGACCTCGGCCTGGAGTTGTTTCAACTCCACCTTCATGTGCTCACGCAGTTTCAGATCCAGCGCGCCCAAAGGTTCGTCGAGCAGCAGCAACGCGGGCTCCAGCACCAGCGAGCGCGCGATCGCCACGCGCTGCTTCTGCCCACCCGAGAGCTGATCGATGCGCTTGCCCTCACTGCCTGGGAGTCCGACGCGTTGGAGCATGTCGGTGACCTTGGCCTTGGCGCTGGCGCCCTTCACGCCGCGGCGCTCCAGGCCGTAGGCGATGTTCTCGCCCACGCTCATCATGGGAAACAGCGCCAGGTGCTGGAACACCATGTTCACCGGACGCCGGTTGGGCGCGACACCCCGCATGGACGCGCCCTTGATCACGATGTCGCCATCGTCGGGCGCGATGAAACCCGCGACCATGCGCAGCAGCGTGGTCTTGCCGCAGCCCGAGGGCCCGAGGATGGAAAAGAACGAGCCCCGGCGCACCTGGAAACTCAGGTCATCCACCGCGGCAAACGCACCATAGCGTTTGCGCACGGACCGGATGTCGAGATCGGGGGCGGTGGCGGGGCTGCCCGCGGCCGGCGTCGGCACCGCCACGGCTTACTGGGCGGCCTTGACGCGGTCGAGCACGCGACCTTCGATGTCTTCGATGCCGGCCGGCACGGCGGGGTACCACTTGATGTTCTTCAGCGCGGCTTCGGGGAAGCTGTCGGCGAACTGCTTCTTGAGCACCGGGTCCATCATCTGGTCGGCGCCCTTGCTGGCGGTGAAGTTGCCGGCCGAGGAAGCCACCTTGGCGGCGATCTCGGGGCGCATGTTGAAGTTGATCCAGGCGTAGGCGGCGGCGTCGTTCTTGCCCTTGGCAGGGATGGCGAAGGTGTCCACCCAGCCCAGCGCGCCCGATTTCGGTGCCACGAACTTCACGTCGGGGTTGGCCTTGTTGAGCTCCCAGCCGCCGGTGTCCCACATCATGGCTGTCGTCAGTTCACCCGAGCGGATGCCAGCGAGCAGCTGGTCCTTGCCGTCCCAGTAGAACTTCACGTTCTTCTTGCACTCGGTGAGCTTCTTGCCCATGTCGTCCATCAGCGCGCTGTAGGCCTTGGCATCGCCGTAGAGGGCGAACGGGTCCTTGCCGGAGGCGAAGGCCATGGCGATCAGCGTGGGGCGCTTCAGGCGCATGCTGACCTTGCCGGCGTTTTCAGCGGCGCACAGGTCGGCGTAGTCGGTGGCCTTGGAGGTCTTGGTGTTGACCACCAGGCCGTCGGTGCCCCAGATGTGCGGCAGGCCGTAGACCTTGCCGCCGACCGTGGTGTTTTTCTTGGTCGCGTCGAGCATGGACGGTATGAACAGGTCGGCCTTGACCTTCGAAAGATCCAGCGGCTTGTAGATCTTGAACTCGGTCTGCGGGCCGGCGATGCGGTCCTGGCTGGGCTGGGCGAGGTCAAAGCCGGCACCGGCGGTGGCGCGCAGCTTGGAGATCATCTCTTCGTTGTTGGAGGTGGTCACCTCGACCTTGAAACCGGTCTCCTTGGTGAACTGCTCGATCACGTCCTTGGGCGCATAACCGCCCCAGGTCAGCAGGCGCAGGGTCTTGTCTTGCGCCTGCGCGGCGCCAGCGGCCAGCAACAGCGTGGCCAGAACGATACGGGACAACTTGTTCTTCATGGAGGAACTCGCTTTCAGAGTGGGTGTGACAGATCGGGGCGCCCGCTGGCCATCCCTCGGGTTTGACTGGATTCGAACCATCGCAGAATCCGGCAAAGGCCACAATAAGTCAAGACTGTGAAAGACACGTGACACAGCGCCCCGCGGCGGCCCTGCTCAAGCCGCCAGGTGCACCGCGTCGAAGCCCAGGTGGTGCAGGCACTCGCGAAGGATCAGCACCAGCGCATCACCAGCGGCGTGCTCAAAACCACTGCCCCGCGCCGACGGTACGCCCATGGCCCGCGCGGCCAGTTGCTGGTATTCGTGTTCGATGACCGCCAGGCCAATGGCTCCGTTCACCAGGCCGCGAATGGCCCCAGCGTGTTGCAGCGGCGCCAAGGTCTGCGCGTCCACCACCAGGCGCGAACCCGCGGGCACGTGGCGGTGCAGGCCTTCGATCTGGTCTTCCACGGTCTGGATCGCGTTCTCCAGCGCCAGCGGCGAAGGCCCGCTGTGACCGGGCGCGGGCCAGAGCGTTTCGCATCCGATCGGCAGCACGAAGCGCTGGCCCTCGCCCCCTGGCACCCGCAGCTCGGCCACAGTTTCCCGGGCAGCGATGTGCAGGTGCAGCGTGGCCGGCGCGGTGTTCGCTGGCATGGTGTCAAGCCTCCAGGTCCGGATCGAGGGCCGCGCTCAGCAGCGTCAACACGCGGCCATCGATGCCATGGCCCAGGCCGGGCAGCAGGTCCACCCGCGCCGTGGCGCCCAGCGCGCGCAGGCGCTCGGCCGCGGCCACGCTGAAGGCCGGCGCGATCACCGGGTCCTGCTCGCCGTGGATGAAATGCAGCGCCGTGCCGTCCGGCGCCAGCCGCGGCGGCTGGGCGAAACGCCCGGCCATGGCGACCACGCGCGCGGCGAGTGGTGGCGCATGCTGCGTAGACTCCAGCGCCATGATGGCGCCCTGCGAAAAACCGGCCAGCGCTGTGGCCGAGGCGTCCAGCCCAGTGCGCGCCTGCCAGTCCTTCACGGTCTGCACGAAATGCGGCATCACCGCCACGACGCGTTCGATGCGGTTGGCCTCGTCAACGCCCCGCACCGAAAACCACTGCCAGCCGCTGCCCATGTCGGACGCGAACGGCGAGCGCACGGCCACCACCCAGCGGTCGGGCCGGGCCAGCGCCTGGCCCAGTGGCAGCAGGCCTTCGGGCGATGCCCCGACGCCGTGGAACAGCAGCACCAGCTGGCGCGCGGGCACGGTGGGCTGGTGAACGATGAGGTCGTCTTGCATGGTGTCTTTCCGGGTGGGTGGCTTCAGGCCGCCAGCGCGTCGGCCGCCGCCGACGCTGGCAGCGACAACGCGCCGAACAGGTACGAATCCATGGCCAGCACGCCGTGCGTGATGCCACCCTCGATGCGCGTGGCCGGCACTTCAGCGCCCGCTGCGCCCGCGGCCACCATCAACGGCCACAGGTGTTCGGGCGTGGGGTGGGCGCGCTGCGCGTGCGGCGCGATGGCCATGGTCTGCTGCAGGCGGGCGTGATCGCGGTTCAACACGGCCTGCGTGATCCAGGCCGAGAACTCGAGCGCGTAGTCCTCGCCCTCGGCGCCGGCCGCGTCGAAACGCACCTCGTAAAGGTTGTGCGTGAGGCTGCCCGAACCGACGATGAGCACGCCCTCTTCGGCCAGCGGCGCCAGCGCCCGGCCGAAGGCGTAGGCGCGCGCGCCGTCGAGCCGCGCAGGCAGTGAGACCTGGAACACCGGCACATCGGCCTGCGGCAGCAGGTGCCGCAGCGGCACCCAGGCACCGTGGTCCAGCCCCCACTGGGGGTCCGCCTCGGCCGCCCAGCCCGCGGAGCGCAACACCTCGATGGCGCGCTGCGCCACCTCGGGCGCACCGGGCGCGGGGTATTGCAACTCGTAGAGCGCAGCCGGGAAACCGCCGAAATCGTGCACGGTCTTCGGCGCGGCGCTGGTGGCCACGCGCGGCTCGCGCGTCATCCAGTGCGGCGACACCACCAGCACGGCCTTCGGGCGCGGCAGCGTCTTGCCGAGCGCGGTCAGCGCCGGGCCGGCGATGCCGGGGTCGATGGCGAAGGTGGGCGCACCGTGGGAAATGAAGAGTGTGGGCAAGCGGGTCATGGCGGGGTTCCAGTGGCGGTGCAGGTCTGTGTGCTGCACACGCCTCCACTGTAGGGAGTCGGGGGGTGCGCACCGTTCAATGGAAATGGTCGCTGCGTTGAAACGGGTTGACCGATGCCCCGGGCATCTACGGGTTTGTCCGCTGTCTCCCCCGCTGCCAGCCTCCTAGCATTAACCATACCCCGTTCAGTATTTGACCTTGGAGATCCTCTATGCCGATGCCATTCACCACCCGTCGCCGCGAAATGCTTCAGGCCACCGCCACCGCCATCGGCGTCGCGGCCCTCGCCACCGGGTGTGCCGCCATCGGCACGGGGGCCAAGCCACGCGTGGTGGTGGTCGGTGGCGGCTGGGGCGGGCTGGGTGCGGTGCGCGGCCTGCTGGCCGGGGGTGGCGCCGACGTGACCCTGGTCGAGCCCAACGAGGGCTTCATGTCGTGCCCGCTGAGCGCGCACTTCATCGCCGGCTTCCAGCCCGCCAGCGATTTTCAGCGCAGCTACGCGCGCATCGACCAGCTGGGCGCGCGCCGCGTGCGCGAACGTGTGACTGCGATCGACCGCGCCAAGCGCGAGGTGGTGACCGCCACGCAGCGCTTGCCCTACGACTTCCTGGTGCTGTCGCCCGGCGTCGAATATATGGAGGACGGCATCCAGGGCTACGCCGAAGCGCGCGCGCAGCTGCCGGTGGGCTTTCGCGCTTTCGAGCAGATCGCTGTGCGCCGGCAGGTGGACGAGTTCCTCGCCAAGGGCGGCAACTTTGTCATCAGCGCGCCCAAGCCGCCGTACCGCTGCCCGCCCGCGCCCTACGAGCGCGCTTTCCTGATCGCCGAGCAGATGAAGCAGCGCGGCACCAAGGGCAAGATCATCCTGATCGACGCCAACCCGAACCCGATGCCGCTGCCGATCGCCAAACCCATCCTGAACGGCATGAAGAGCCTGTACGCCAGCCAGATCGAATACATGCCCGACACCGCCATCACCGCGGTGGACATGGGCAAGCGCCAGCTCGCCACCTCGGCAGGCGACGTGCCGTTCGCGCACGCCAACCTGATCCTGCCGATGCGCGCGCCCGCGATGATCCGCCAGGCCGGCCTGGGCGAACGCTGGGCCAACGTGAAGCTGCCGAGCTTCCAGAGCCAGGCCGACGAACGCATCTACGTGATCGGCGATTCGCAGGGTTCGCCCCTGCCCAAGAGTGGCCATGTGGCTTTTGGCAGCGGCCAGCAGGTGGCCGAGGCGATCACGGACCGCATCGCCGGCAAGACCCCGGCCGCCGCCACGGGCGCGGTCGAGCTGCCGCTGGGCATCTGCTGGGCCAACGTGACGCACAAGGATGCGATCAACATCAACGTGGCGTCGAGCGTCGAACCGGGTCAGCCGCCCAAGCTCAAGTTCACGGTGGACCCCGAGCACAACGCCCGCTCGGGCGCTGCCGCCACCAGCTGGGGCAACGGCATGTGGAAGGCCATGCTCGGCTGAACCCCACGCAACGGCAGGACACGCCGGCGGCGGGATAATCCCGCCATGGCAAAGAAACAGCGTGTGGTGGTGGGTTTGAGTGGCGGCGTGGACTCCGCGGTGAGCGCGCACCTGCTCAAGGAACAGGGCTACGAGGTCATCGGCATCTTCATGAAGAACTGGGAAGACGATGACAACGGCGAGTACTGCTCGTCGAACATCGACTTCGTGGACGCGGCCGCGGTGGCCGACGTGATCGGCATCGAGATCGAACACGTCAATTTCGCCGCCGAGTACAAGGACCGCGTGTTCGCCGAGTTCCTGCGCGAATACCAGGCCGGGCGCACGCCCAACCCCGACATCCTGTGCAACGCCGAGATCAAGTTCAAGGCATTCCTCGACCACGCGATGCGCCTCGGTGCCGAGAAAATCGCGACCGGTCACTACGCGCGCGTGCGCCTGAACGACGCCACCGGAAAACACGAACTGCTCAAAGGCCTGGACCCGCTGAAGGACCAGAGCTACTTTCTGCACCGCCTGAACCAGGCGCAGCTCTCCAAGACGCTGTTCCCGGTGGGCGAGCTGCCCAAGACCGAGGTGCGCCGCATCGCCGCCGAAATCGGCCTGCCCAACGCGAAGAAGAAAGACAGCACCGGCATCTGCTTCATCGGCGAGCGCCCGTTCCGCGATTTCCTCAACCGCTACATCGCCAAGGAGCCGGGACCAATCAAGGACCCGAACGGCCGCACCATCGGCCAACACGTGGGCCTCTCGTTCTACACGCTGGGCCAGCGCCAGGGGCTGGGCATCGGCGGCATCCGTGAAAAGTGCGCACAGAAGGGCGGCAACGAGCACGAGCCCTGGTTCGTCGCGCGCAAGGACATGGACAAGAACACCCTCTGGGTGGTGCAGGGCCACGACCACCCCTGGTTGCTCTCGCCCAGCCTGCGCGCCGAAGACCTGAGCTGGGTCGCTGGTGAGGCACCGCAGCTCACCGACATCGCTGCGAAGACGCGCTACCGCCAGGCCGACGCGCCCTGCACCCTGCAGACCGACGCCACCGGCATCACGCTGCGTTTTGCCGAGCCCCAATGGGCTGTGACGCCGGGGCAGAGCGCGGTGCTCTATGACGGCGAGGTCTGCCTGGGCGGTGGTGTGATCCACACCGAGGCGGTCAACCACCCCTGATACGGCTCGGCCGGTCTCATTCGGCCGTGATCTTGCGCTCCTTGACGATGGCCGCCCACTGGGTGGATTCCTTCTTCATGAACGCCGCAAATTCGGCGCGCGTGGTGGGCTGTGGCGTCAGCCCGTGGTGCTTCAACGCGTCCTTCACGCCCGCGTCGTTCAGCGCCTTCACGATCTCCTGGTTCCAGCGATCGAGCAGCGGCACAGGGGTCTTGCTCGGCGCCACGAAGGCGTACCAGTTCAGCGCCTCAAAGCCGGGGTAGCCGGCCTCGGCCACGGTGGGGATGTTGGGCAGGTAGGCCGGGCGCGTGAGGCCGGTGGTGGCCAGCGGAATGAGTTTGCCGCTCTCGATGTGTGGCATCGCCGTGGGCGGGGCCGAGAAGTAGGCGGCGATGCGCTCACCCAGCAGGTCCTGCAGCGCGGGTGCGCCACCCTTGTAGGGCACATGGACCATGTCGATGCCGGCGCGCTGGTTGAACAGCTCGCCCGCCAGGTGCGAGGCCGAGCCCGCGCCGGTGGAGGCGAAGTCCACGCTGCCAGGCTTTTTCCTCTCCAGCTGCACGAACTCGGCCAGCGTCTTCACGCCCACTCCCTTGTGCACCACGAGCACGTTGGGAAAGTACACGCCGCCGGAGATGGGGGTGAGGTCCACAAAGGGGTCGTAGGGCAGCTTCATCAGGTGGGGCGCGATGGTGAGCGGGCCCACGGACCCGAACAGCAGCACCGAGCCGTCGGGCGCCGCTTTGGCGACGAACTGGTGCGCGATGTTGCCGCCAGCGCCGCCCTTGTTCTCGACGATCACGGTCTGGCCGATGTTCTCGCCCAGCTTCTTGGCGATCAGGCGCGCGGCCGAGTCGGCCGCGCCGCCGGCGGCGAAGCCGACCACCAGGGTGACGGGCTTTTTGGGCGGGAAGTCCTGGGCCTGGGCTTGGGCGTGTATCAGGCCGCCCAGCACGAGAGTGGAAAGGGCGAGCGTGGTGGCGCGCAGGACGTGTCGTTTGTGCATGGTGAGGTCTCCTCGGTGAGGTTCGTGGGGTGGAAATCGTGGGAAGAAAACGGTCGAACAGCGTGGGTTCAATCGGCGCCCAGCCCGACGGGGTTGGGCAGGCGCTTCTCCACCGCGTGGCGCAGCAGCGCGGCGGTGCGGAAGATGCCGTGGCCGAACTTGCCGTAGGGCATGGTGGCGAAAAGCGCCATCACCGCGCCCAGGTGCAGGCACAGGATCAGCGACAGGGCCGGTGTGCCGCGCGCCGCCCACAGGGCCAGGCCGCTGGTGGCGGTGAGGAACAGCAGCGCGATGAAGCCGCGGTCCATGGGCTTTTGCGCCGCGTCGCCGTGCAGCGGGTGGCGTTTCAGGTTCAGCCGCCACAGGCCCGCCGTGCCCAGCGCCAGGCTCACGCCGCCCACCGCGCCCAGCAGCTTGGGCAGGCTGGGCAGGTCGTAGGGCGCGGGCTGGCCCAGCAGGTAGTGGTAGAGCGTGGCCACGCTGGTGGCGGCGAAACACAGCAGGAAGCCGTAGAAGGTAAGGTGGTGGAAGCGCCGGCGCGAGAGCGTGTACGCGTCGTCTTCGTTGTGGCAGCCCTCGCCGTGGCCGCCGTCCAGGTACTTCAGGCGCAGCACGGCATCGGCCGCCTCGGCCGTGGCGGGTGCCGACAGCGGAGCGCCGCTGGTGGCGGGTGTGAGGTCGCGCCAGAAGCGGCGCACACCCAGGGACAGCGCCAGCGTGGCGAACAGGAACACCGGCGCGAACAGGCCGACGAGCAGGTTGTGCGGGAAGATGCCGTAGAAGTCGCTGCCCGGCGCGCTCCACAGCGCGCCCAGACCCTGCCCTTGCAGCACCACGGCCAGCACCAGGAACAGCGCGAGGCCGGCGGCCAGCGCCAGCGACAGCGTGAGTCCCTGGCGCTGGTAGAGGCCGCCCAGCGCCGGCGGCCAGGCGTAGTCCACATAGGTCTGGCCGCGCACCTGGGCCATGGCCTGCGGCACGTTGACCGCAAATTCGTGCGGCGGCGCGTACTGGCAGGCGTGCAGGCAGGCGCCGCAGTTGTGGCACAGGTTGGCCAGGAAGTGGATGTCGGCCTTGCCAAATTCGAGCCGGCGCGTCATGGCCGGGAACACGGCGCAGAAACCTTCGCAGTAGCGGCAGGCGTTGCAGATCTGCATCTGGCGCGCCACCTCGGTCTCGGGGGCGGACAGCACGGTCTCGCCGTTGGCCAGGGCGCTGGCGTCGCGCGCGAGGGCTTCAAGCGAGTGCATGGCGGGCTCCGGTTGGGGTGGCGCGGGCGGCCCGGGCAGCGTTCGATCCGGCGATGCGGCCGAACGCGGTGCCGATGCTCATGCCCACGCCTGCCGTGTAGCCCTGGCCCAGCACGTTGCCGGCCATCATTTCTCCGGCCACGAAGAGGTTGTCACTGGGCTGGTTGTTGAAGCGCACGGCGGCTGTGTCGTCGGTGTGCAGGCCCAGGTAGGTGAAGGTCACGCCGGGCTTCAGCGCGTAGCCATAGAACGGCGCAGTGTCGATGGGCCGCGCCCAGTGCGTCTTGGCGGGGGTGATGCCTTCGGTGTGGCAGTCGTCGAGCGTGGTGTGGTCGAAGCTGCCGACGCGGCAGGCGGCGTTGTAGCCGTCCAGCGTGCGCATGAAGGTGTCCACATCCAGGCCGAGCTTGCGCGCCAGCTCGGGCAGGCTGTCGGCTTTCACGCCCGGGAACACCGGCGGCATGAAGCGGCCGATGGCCTTGCTGTCGATGATCGAGTAGCCGATCTGCCCCGGCTGCTGGGCCACCAGGCGGCCCCAGATCGCGTAGCGCTTGGGCCAGAAATCCTCGCCCTCGTCGTAGAAACGTTGTGCGTCGCGGTTCACCACCACGCCCAGCGACACGCAGTCGATGCGCGTGCAGATGCCGCCGTCGTAGAGCGGTGCGCGCGCGTCGATCGCCACCATGTGCGCCTGCGTCGGGTCGCCGATGCGGTCGGCGCCGTGCTCGTCGAGCAGGTGGCGCAACAGCACGCCCTGGTTGAAGGCCGTGCCGCGGATCAGGAAGTTGTCCGACGGCCATTCGCCGCGCTGATTCTGGCCCCAGGCCTCGCGCAGCCAGTCGCGGTTGGACTCGAAGCCGCCGGCGGCCAGCACGCAGGCTTTGGCGGTGATGCGTTCGCCCTTCACGTGGGCGGCGACGAAGCGGCCTTGTTCGATCTCGATGCGGTCCACGGGCGATGCGTAGCGCACCTGCACACCCAGCGCCTCGGCGCTGCGGAAGTAGGCGTTCACCAGCGCTTTGCCGCCGCCCATGAAGAAGGCGTTGGTGCGCGCCACGTGCAGCGCGCCCGACAGCGGCGGCTGGAAATGCACGCCGTGCCGGCGCATCCAGTCACGGCAGTTCGACGAGGCGCGGATCACCAGCCGGGCCAGTGCCTCGTTGGTCTTGCCGCCGGTGACCTTGAGCAGGTCCTGCCAGAACTCTTCTTCGGGGTAGGCGTCGACCAGCACGTCCTGCGGCGCGTCGTGCATGCAGCGCAGGTTGCGGGTGTGGGCAGAGTTGCCGCCGCGCCATTCGCGCGGCGCGGCTTCGAGCAGCAGCACGCTGGCGCCGGCCTCGCGGGCCATGAGGGCGGCGCACAGGGCGGCGTTGCCGCCGCCGATCACCAGGACATCGGGGTCCGTTGACATGGGTCTCCTTCGCTTTCTCTCAGGGGGCGCTGGAACGCATCCGGCGCATGAGGGAATGTAGAAAGACCAGCGCCCGCTGTGCAGCGGGCTCACGTCATGGGGGTATCACGATGTGTGATGGGTGTCGGGCCCCGCGGCGAGGGCCGTGGCACCGAACCAGCGCCCCTCGCCCACCAGGGTGCGCACGCAATCGATCAGCACCACGCGCGCGGCCAGCGCGGCGGGAGACAGCTCGTCGTCCGACAGGGTGCACAGCAGGTTCACGCGGCGCGCGGGGGCGTCGGTGAGGCGCGCACACTGAAAGCGCTGCGCGGCGTCCGGGTAGCGACCCAGGGCCGCCCAGGGCTGCAGCGTGGAACCCAGGCCGGCATCGACCGCGGCCATCACCATGGCGAGCGAGTCCACCTCCAGCACCACGCGCGGGGCAATGCCGGCGCCGGCGAAAGCCGTGTCCAGGGTGCTGCGCAGACCGTGCGGGCCGGTGGGCAGGATCAGCGGCTCGTCGGCCAGGTCGGCGATGGCGATCTCGGCCGGCAGGCGCGGCGCGGCGGCGCGGCGCACGAGAAACAGGTCTTCCTCCAGCAGCGGCTGGATGCCCCAGCGCCGCCCGCCACCGGCCTGCCGGGCCTGGTGCAGCCGGGTGTCGAACAGCACCGCCAGGTCGAGCTGGTGGGCGTTGAGCATGGCGGTGAGGTGGCCCGACATGCTCTCCACCAGGTGCAGGCGCACGTCCGGGTAACGCTCGCGCATGGCCTGCATGAGCGGCAGCCCGAGCACCGCCGAGGTAGTCGGTGCCAGCCCTACGCTGACGGTGCCCGACAAGCGCGCCTGCTGCGCGACGCGCATGGCCTGCTCGGCATGGCGCAGGGTGAGCTGCGCCTCGCGGAAGAACGCCACGCCCGCCTCGGTGGGCGCCACGCCGCGCGGCGTGCGGTGGAGCAGGCGCGTGCACAGCTCGCCCTCCAGCCGCGTGATCTGCTGGCTGAGCGCGGACTGCACCATGTCCAGGTCCACCGCCGCCCGGCTCATGGAGCCGAGCTCGACGATGCGAACGAAGTAGCGCAACTGCCGCAGTTCCATGGATGTCCCTGTCGTGGATGGCAAGCGCATCTAGGTGAAGGCTTGCTCTGGGTTCAAATGGCCAGGGATTATCGGTGGCCGCTCTTCCTGAGTGGGGCGTGACCCACACCGATGCGGCCAACGCGCCGGTCTGAACGGTTGCCGCCCCCATCCTTGTTCTGAGGGGGGAAAAAGCCCCGCTATCGAGGCGGTTGGATATGCCAATGGCTCGCTTGACAAAACACAAGCTATTCAAAACGCCATATTCATAGACTTCATTCATCGGCCTAGCAATCCTGCTTTCCCGGTTCTTCCGAAACCCGACCTGAATGGAGTTCCTCATGGAAAACGTATCCAGCTTCCCCCGCCTCAACGAAGCCGCCCCCGCCTTCAACGCCAAGACCACCCACGGCGACCGCCAGCTCGCCGACTACAAAGGCAAGTGGCTGATCCTGTTCTCGCACCCGGCCGATTTCACGCCCGTCTGCACGACCGAGTTCATCGGCTTCCAGAAACACGCCGACACCTTCCGCAGCATGAACTGCGAGCTGCTCGGTCTGTCCATCGACAGCCTGTATTCCCACCTGGCCTGGACGCAGAACATCAAGGAGAAGTTCGGCGTCGAGATCAGCTTCCCGATCATTGAAGACATCAAGATGGACGTGGCCAAGGCCTACGGCATGGTGCATCCCGGTGCCGCCGACACGCAGGCCGTGCGCGCCACCTTCTTCATCGACCCCAACGGCATCCTGCGGGCCATGGTCTATTACCCGATGAGCAACGGCCGCAGCATCGACGAGTTCGTGCGCTTGCTGCAAGCCATGCAGACCAGCGACGCCAACAAGGTCGCCACGCCCGAAGGCTGGACGCCCGGTTGCGACGTGATCGTGCCGCCGCCCAAGAGCCCCGACGCCATCAAGGCGCGCCTGGCCGAAGGCTACAAGACCACCGACTGGTACTACTCGACCAAGTCGCTGTGATCGGCTGAAGCGCCCGTCCGAACAGGGCGGGCGCTTCCAGCTCGGTGGGTGAAGCCTCGGCCAGTCAGCCCTTGCGGCGCAGCAGCCGCACGTGCATGGGGCGCACGAAATGCGCGCCGTCGGGGCCGCAGTGCGGATCGAACGCGGCGCGCACACGCGCAACCAGCGCGGGTGTGATGTGGTGGTCGGCGAAGCTGGGATAGAGCATGCGCTGCTCGAACTCGGCCCGGTCCTTGAAGTGTGCAGGCTGCGCGAAACGCCGCTCGCCCGCGGCCTCCCAGCGGGTGCCGGCGGCCAGCGCGCGGTCAAGTGCGTCCTGCGCGGCCCGCCGCACGGTGTTCTCGTCGTTGTAGAGCCGCACGATCTGATTGAGCGCGCCGCCGAAGATCGGCTCGCTCACGTAGAACCAGCCACCGGGTTTGACCACGCGCGCGACCTCGGCCAGCGCCGCGTCCATGCCGTCGAGCGGCACGTGGTGCAGGCTCTTGAGCATCATCGCGCCGTCAAAGACCGCGTCGGGGAACGGCACGGCTTCGGCGCTGCCGGCCACGAACAACAACCGCTCCTGCGGACTCGAAACGTTCTTGGTGTGCTGCACGGCGTCCACCTCCAGCCCCACCACCTGGCTGCCCGCATGGCGCAGCACCAGGCTGCGCGCCAGCCGCGCGTTGCCACAACCCAGTTCGATGATGCGCTGCCCGGCCAGCGGCACCAGGTCGCCCAGCACATCGAGTTCGTCGCGCACGAGAGGCAGTTGATCGGGATCGGCTTGGTGTTCGTTCATTTTGTTGCTCTTGAATCCGCAGCATTCACAGGAGCTTGCGTTTTCTCATGGATACCTAAATGAGTATAGGAAGAATGGCGGCAACCACCGCAATCGCGGTGGAATACCAACCGAATTTTCAAGGAGTTCCTGCATGAAGCACCTGATCGCCCTGGGCACCGCCGCCCTGCTGGCCACCGGCACGGTCCACGCCGAAGAGCTGTTCGTCAACATCCACAGCGGCAGCGCCATGGCACAAGGCGCAGGCCTCGTGCTCGCCGGCCAGGCGCTGGAACAAAAAGCCACGGTGCGCGTGCTGCTGTGCGACGCCGCAGGCGACATGGCCGTGGTGGGCAAGGAAGGCCCGAAGCTCAAGCCGCGCGACGTGAGTACGCAGCAGATGCTGCAAGGCGTGATCAAGGCCGGTGCCAAGGTGGAGCTGTGTGCGCTGTACCTGCCCAACACCGGCCTCAAGCCCACCGACCTCATCCCCGGCGTGACCCCGGCCAAGCCGGCCGATGTGGCGGCCCACCTGCTCAAGCCCGGTGTGAACAGCCTGGCCTTCTGATCGGCTTGGCCCCAACAAGAACGGCGCCCTTCGGGGCGCCGTTTTCATTTGGGTTGCTCGGAGCAAAGTGCCTCAACCCAGAGATGCCGCGAAACCGGCTTTGCCGGGCCGCCAGCATCGCCCCCTGGAGGGGGTCGCGCGCAGCGCGGCGGGGGTGCTACCCAAAGTTCTCGGGCATCTGGACCGCCACCACTTCACCGCGTGCGGTGGCCACATCACCGGCAAACACCGTGGTCTCGACGACCACCTTGCGGCCCTTGATCTCTTTCACGCGCCCGCGGATCACCAGCTCGCCGGCCAGGGGTGTCGGCTTCAAAAAGTCCACGTGCAGCGAACCGGTAACGAAGCGGAACGCGGGCAGCGAGTCCATGTCGCGCCCGGCCTGCCGGTACATGGCGGCCGCGGCGGTGCCGGTGCTGTGGCAGTCGATCAGCGAGGCGATCAGCCCGCCGTAGGCGTAGCCGGGCACCGAGGTGTGGTACGGCTCGGGCGTGAACCGGGTGACGGTCTCGTCGCCGTCCCACACGGTCTTGATCTGGTGCCCGTGCGGGTTCTGGCTGCCGCAGCCGTAGCAGTGCGCGACGTTGTCGGGGTAGTGGTCCTGGAAGGCGTCGATGGCGTCCATGGGGGGTCTCCTCTTGGGCTCGTTGTTGGGTGAAAGAAATCAGGGCGCGAGGTCGAGCGCGGTGCGCAGCTGCGCCTCGCTGCTGGCGTACTGGAAGTGGGTCACGCGCCCGGCTTCGAGGCCGATGAGGGTCACCGCATCGGCGTGGCGCGGCCAGCCCGCGAGCAGGGTTTCATCGAGCGAAACGCCCACCTCGAAGGGTTGCTCGCGCAACGAGGGCAAGGCGAAGGTGCGCGTGATGAGGCCGGGCATCTGGCTCATGTCGGCCAGGTAGACCGCGTGGCGGCTGGCCAGAAAGCCCTGGTGCTGCGGCCCGAGCACCGCCATCACCAGGTTCGAGGCCTTGCGACCGGCCGCGAACACCACGAGGCGCGTGCTGGCCGGCACCTGCCAGTCTTGGTCGTGCTGGTTCTTGAGGCGCAACGCCGGCAGGGGCCGCCCGGGTTCGATGGGGCCGGCGATGGCGCACAGGGGCAGCAACACGGCCAGCGCCAGGGTCATGAGGGTCTTTTTCATGCGGTCTCGCAATGCTGGCCTTGCGCCTGGCCGTGGCCGCAACCGGCGCGCTCGCCGGTGTTGACCATGTGGTCGGCCATCTGCGTGAAGGCGTTGAGCAGGCCGGCGCGCAGGCTCTCGTCAGCCACCTGTTCGGTGAACGCGGTGCGCATGCACAGCATCCACTCGTCGCGCTCGGTGGGGCCGATGGCGTAAGGCACGTGGCGCATGCGCAGGCGCGGATGGCCTTTCTTTTCGGTGTAGAGCGGCGGGCCACCGAACCAGCCCGAGAGGAACTCGAACAGGGCTTCGTTGGCGCCGGCCAGGCTCTCGGGGTGGATGCGGCGCGCGGCATAGGCCTCTGGCAGTTCGTCCATCAGCTCGTAGAAGCGGTCGACGAGGCGGTGCAGGCCTTCGGCGCCGCCCAGGGCGTCGTAGGGGGTGACAGCGGTAGCACTTGTGGGCATGGGGTTTCCTTTCAGGCGGTCGTGGAAGCCGCGGGGGGTGGCGCCACGGGTGGGGCGCCAAAGAGCCGGTCGGTGAGCCTGACGTACCAGGCGGCGGCCTGCACCTGGACGATGTAGGCGAGCGCGATCAGCAGGGCGGCGTCTGCGCCCTGCTCGCCGAACACGCCCATGGCGATCGCCAGCGCGATCGAGAGGTTGCGCATGACGGTGCCGTAGACCAGGGCAATGGCGTCACCGCGCTTGAAGAAAGCCTTGCCGATCAGCGTGCTGATGGCGAAGTTGAGCGCGTAGATCAGCACCAGCGGTAGCAGCAGGTTGGGGAGCAAGGCCGGGTTGGAAAAAATGTCCCGCGACTTGAGCGCCATGGACACGAAGACGATGCCCAGCACGCCGAGGGTGGAGATCGGCGGGAATTTGGGCTTGAGTTTCTGGTTGAAGTGCGCTTCGCCGTGCTTGCGTGTCAGCCAGCGCTGTGTGAGCGTGCCCAGCACCAGCGGCAGGAACACGATCAACGCGATCTGCCCGAACACCTGCAGCACGGGGATCTCGACCACCGCACCGAGCAGGGCCTTGAGGTAGACCGGCGCCAGCAGCGAGCCGGCGATCAGGCCGACCACGGTCATCTTCACCGCGGCGGGCACATTGCCTTTGGCGAAGCCGGTCCAGGAGATGGTCATGCCCGAGGTGGGCAGCAGGGCGGTCAGCAGCAGCGCCAGCCGCACCATGGGCTGGTCGGCAAAAAACAGCAGGCCCATGCCGTAGCCGATGGCGGGCATGAGGAGGAAGTTGACGGCCAGCGTGGTGCCCTGCAGCCGGTTGCCCCCGGGCTTGAGCAGGTCGCGCACGTTCATCGTGACCATCATGGGATAGACCATGAGGAAGGTCAGCGGCAGGATGCCCCAGCGCAGGAAGGCCGGGTCGGCCACCTGCCCGAACAGCAGACCCGCGAGCATGGCGATCGGGATGCTCCAGACCAGATTTTTCTGCGCCCAGTTGAGGACTTTCCACATGATCGTTTCCTGTGTTCAATGTTCCAAGACGCGGGCGTGAGCCCTCTCTCCGGCGCGAAGTGCATTCCCCCCAGGATGCGGCGGAACCGGCTTTGCCGGGCCGCAGCGCATCGCCCCCTTGAGGGGGTCGCGCGCAGCGCGGCGGGGGTGTTTCATGTGTTCCGTAAAGCCAGGGTCCAGGCCTGCATGGCGTCGTTCGCGGGCTTCATGGGCGCGTCCATGAAGCTGACCACAAAATGGTCGCCCATGTCGGCGATACCGATGGAGCGCGGACGCACGGCCAGCACCTGCGGGTTGGGCAGGGCGTGGCCGAAGCAGAACACCACGTTGACCGCCGCCTGGATGCCGGGCCCGATGTCGCCGCCGATGGCCTGGGTGTGGGCCAGGTGGTCGAAGGTGGCGATGTAGCTCACGCGCGGTGCCGCGGCGATGCAGGCCTTGAAGTAGTCGGCGATGGCGTCGACGGTGGCGTATGTTGTCTCGGACTTGGCGATGTCCACCACGGTGATGGGGTACTTTTCCTGGAAATGCAGTTGCTTCATGAAAACTCCGGATAAAAAATGAGACAGAGGGATTGCCGCCCGTTCAGGCGGACGGGGTGTTGCGGCCCGGTGCCGCGGGCGCGGCAGTGGATGCGTGCGCCGGCAACGCGGCGACACGGGCCAGGAAGGCGTCGCGCGTCTGCCGGGCAAAGAAGGGGTGCCAGCGGCGCTGCTCCAGCACCGTGCTCACGGCGCGCGCGCGCTGCTCATGTCCGGCGAACAGCAGGGTCTCGTCGGGCAGGGTGAAGAGGCGCAGGTTGATGCTGTCCCACAGCGCGGCGGGGTCTGCCGGGTGCGGCTGGTGCGGGCAGGCGTCCACGGCGAGCAGGCCGCCGCAAAACACGCGGTCGCGCCAGGCAAAACTCAGGCAGCCGGCGGTGTGACCGGGGGTGGTGATCACGCGCAGGCTCTCGTGCCCCACCGGCAGGCGCTCGCCATCGGCCACCGTGTGCGTGCCTTCGCGGGTCTCGCCCTGCACCACGGGTGCGCCCATGCTGCGCAGGCGTTCGAGCTCGTGGGTCAGCAGGTGGTCGTGCTGGTGGGTGCGCAGCACCCAGCGCAGGCGCAGGTCGCGCTCGCCCAGCAGCGCCTGCAGCACCGGCAGATCGCGGCTGCGCGGATCGACCACGACGGCTTCGCGCGCGTCGTTGTCGGCCAGCACATAGCTCAGCTCGCCGCTGCGTTCGTCGTGCAGGATGCGGAACAACACCTCAGCCCCCCCAGCGCAGCCACGCCGCCAGCAACAGGCCGGCGGCGCAGGCCCAGCCAGAGAACAGCCAGCGCCAGCCCACCCAGCGTGGCACAAAACCGACGCCGCGCACCAGCCCGGCACTCATGGCCCAAAAGAGGGACATGGCCAGGCCGTGGTCGGCCTGGCCACTGGCATCGGCGAACAGCAGCGGGTAGATGCTGCCCACGAGCATGATGGCCAGCGCGGCCAGCAGGCTGGGGAAGTGCACGCGGCTGGCCACCGGCTCGGGCGCCGCGCTCAGTGGGCCCGCGGCGGGTGCGGGAGCGGGTGTCATGCGTCGCCGCCTTTCGACATCGAGCGGGCCTGCTCGTGTTCACCCCACATGGCGTTGAGGATGGCGAGCAACACCGCAAAACCGACACCGAGCATCCAGGCGAAGTACCACATCGTGTTCTCCTTTGAAAAATCAGGCGGCGCCGCTGTCGTCCTCGCCGATCAGCAGGCTGCCGTCGGCGAGGTATTTGTGCGGCGGCACGACCAGGTTGGTGGGCGCGGGCTTGTTCCTGAAAACGCGGCCCGCGAAGTCGAAGGTGGAGCCGTGGCAGGGGCAGAAGAAGCCGCCTTTCCAGTCGGCCGGCACGCTGGGGTTGGCCGTGCCTTGCGGCAGGGTCACCGGCGAACAGCCCAGGTGGGTGCAGATGCCCACCGTCACGAACACCTCGGGCTTGATGGAGCGGTGGGTGTTGGTGGCGTAGTCGGGCTGCTGCTCTTTCTCGGAGGCCGGGTCGGCCAGGTCGGAGGTGCCCTCCAGGCTGGCGAGCATCTCCGGCGTGCGGCGCAACACCCACACCGGCTGGCCACGCCATTCAACGGTTTTCAGCTCGCCGGGTTCGACGACCGAGGGGTCCATGGTCACTGCCGCGCCCTGCGCCTTCGCGCGCTCGCTGGGGGCAAAGCTGGACACGAAGGGCACCGCGACGGCGGCGGTGGCCGCCACACCCATGGCGCTGGTGGCCAGCAGCCAAGTACGGCGCTCCGGGTCCATGCCGGACTCGGGTGGCAGGGGCAATGCAGGGGCGTGTGACATGGAGAACCTCTCAGTGGCCTTGCGGCGGAGCGGACGGGGTGTCCGCGGAATGGGCGTCGTCGTGCAGCTCTTCCCAGCCCGTCACCATGGACTTGATGTGCGCGGTGGGGGTGTGGCCGGTGGTGGTCAGGTACACATGAACGATGAAGAAGGTCAGCATCATGAAAGCGCCCGCCGTGTGTGCCCAGGCCACCCACTCCAGCGTGAGCCACTGGTCGATGCCGAGCGAGGGCCAGAAGGCGCGGAACAGGTAGAGCAGGCCCGAACCCCAGATCAACGGCGAGATCATGGCCAGCAGACCGAGGTAGGCCAGGCGCTGCAGCGGGTTGTGCTTCTTCTGCACCGTCTTGTGGAACGGGTTCGGCTCGCCGCGGAACATGCCCCAGCTGTAGTAGGTCGCCATCGCCATCACCCGCTTGTGCGTCGGCAGGTACTGGCGCCATTCACCGGTGGTGAACTGCCAGAAGATGGTGAAGGCCCAGAGCGTGAGCAGCAGCCAGGCTGCCAGGGTGTGCAGGCGCACCGCGGGCTCGAAGCCCAGCAGCGTGTAGCTGCCGTGCACCTCGAAGCCGCTGATCAGCATGGCGATGATCAGCAGCGCCTGCGACCAGTGCCAGAAGCGCTCGTAGCGCTTGTAGATGTAGATGCGGGCGGGGGAGTGGCTGGCCGCGTCGGCGACGCTGGCCACGGAGGCGGTGGTCTCAGACATGGCGGTTCTCCTGGTTTTTGCGACGACGGGTCAGCAGGCGGGCGGCGGTGTGCAGCAGCACACCGGCGATGGCGCCCACCACAGCGAGCCAGCCGAGGCGGTCGATCCAGGGCTGGCTGTCGCGCCCGGGCAGGTAGACGCCGGGCAGGTCACCCAGGCGGCTCTTCGTTGGGCCGGTGTGGCACGAGGCGCAAGCCACGGCGTTTTTGGAAGGCGCCACCATGTGGGTGATGGGCCAGAGCATCTCGGTCTTCACGAAATCGTGTTGACCGCTGTAGGGCTGACCGGTTGCGGTCGCGCCGGCGGTGAGTGCCTTGTCCCAGTCGAAGTTGAACCAGAACGCCGTGTCGTCGGGCACTGCCGTGTGCGGCACCAGCAGTTGCAAATGCACCTTGTCGTAGGGCTGCTTGCCCTCGAAACGCTTGACCGGCCAGATGCGCGCCTTCGGATCGTCGGGGCTGCCCATGAAGCTGTTGATCTTGAGCACCTGGGTCGGGTCGATCTTCATGTCCTGCGTGGTGTAGTTCACCTGTCCGTTGAACCACAGGTACTCGGGCACCACGTTTTCCGCGAGCTTGAAGTCGCCCTTCTTGCTGTCGTAGATGACGTGGCCGTGTTCGTCCTTCTTCTGGATCGGCTTGCCTTCGGGCGTGAGCTGGCCGGCGGTGGACCAGTCCCAGGCCATCTTGGTGGCCACACCGCCGCGCGCGAACTCGGGGATGTGGCAGCTCTGGCAGGCGAGCTTGTTGGTGTGGTTGTTGAGCAGCTCCACGCTCAGCGAGGGCTGCTTGTGCGGCTTGTCACCGTGGCAGCTCTGGCAGGTGGCGGCGTTGCGGCCGGCGTGCACCGTGTCGCCGCGCAGCATCGGGCCGTGCGGGTCGGAGGCGGTCATGCTGATGCGGCTGCCCGCGATCTGGTGGCCGTCGGACTGGTGGCAGGTGGCGCAGGTGAAACCGGCGCCACCGCTGGCTTTGCTCGCCAGGTGCACGTCGAGCTCTTTGCTCGCCTTGTTGAGCGAGGAGTCGAGGTCGCCGTGCTTCACGCCGTCACCGCCGCCGCCGTTGTAGTGGCAGGTGCCGCAGTTGGCCGTGCTGGTCTTGCCCACATGTTTGGCCACCAGGGCCAGGTCCACCGGGTCGATGAACTTGCCCGACCCCGGCGGCAGTTCGGTGCGCTCGGTGGGCACCTCGCCAGCCATGCCCGCGGGCTTCTTGTAGCCGCCGCTGTTGTGGCAGACCAGGCAGTCCACCTTGCTCTCGTTGTGGAAGTCGAACTTGTCGTCCTTCCAGCCGTAGCCGATGTGGCAGGACTGGCAGAAGGCTTCATTGGAGCGGTCGCCGATGCAGAAACTGTTGAGCATGGTCTTCTTGCCCAGCTTCTGCCCGGTGTCCGGGTTGGTGTATTCCCAGGTCCAGTGGCGCGTGCCCATGACCTGTTTGCCGGCTTCGGTGTGGCAGCTCAGGCAGGCCTTGGTGACTTCGGAACCGCTCGCGAACGGGCCCTGCAGTTCCTTGAACTTGCTGTGGTCGGCGGTGGATTTGTTCTTGGTGGGTGCGGCGGCCAGGGCCGCGGCCACGCCCGGTGGGGCGTCGGTCGGCGCGGCTGTGGCGCCCGCCAGGGGGGCGGCCAATGCCAGCGCCAGCCAGGCGACCAGCGCGCGCCATCGGCTCTGTCGCTGTCGCGGTGGGGGGTGTGGATGCCTGTTGTGGTTCATGCTTTGTCTCCAGCTCGTTGGGGGAATGGAATCGAACGGATGGCGAGTCTCACTGGCGTGTCTGCGAGCTGTCTTTGCGTTCCATCAATACCGGTATGGGTATATAAAATCCCTTGCGCTGGCGCAAAAAGCTCAATAAGCACCGTGCTCGTTTTCCCTGATGTACGCGGCCGTGACCTTGCCGCGCATGACGCGGTAGGCCCAGGACGTGTAGATCACGATGAGCGGCATGAAGAGCACCGTGGCCCAGAACATGATGGCCAGCGTGAGGTGGCTGGAGACGCTGTCCCACACCGTGAGGCTGGCCGCGGGCTGGCTGCTCGACGGCATGATGAAAGGGAACATGCTGGCCCCGGCGGTGCCGATCACGCCGGTGGTGGCGAGCGACGAGGCGACGAAGGCGCTGAGCGTGTGGCCCATGCGCATGAGCGCGGCGGCGGCCAGCGCGCCCAACACGCCGATGGCGGGCAGCAGCCACAACAGCGGCTGCGCAGCGTAGTTCGCCATCCAGGCGCCGGCCTCGCGCACCACGGTCTTGCCCAGGGGGTTGGGCAAGGCAGCGGGGTCGATCACGGAACTGATGCGAAAACCGTCAATGCCCTGCAGCCAGACACCGGCGCCGATAAAGCCGAGCACCATGAGCAGCGCGGCGCCGGTGCCGGCTGTGATGGTGCGCATCTGCACCACGCCCTCGGTGCGGTGCGCCAGGTAGGTGGCGCCCTGCAGCGTGATCATGGCGCTGCTGACCACGCCCGCCAGCAGAGCGAACGGGTTGAGCAGCTGCCAGAACGTGCCGGTGTAGTTGGAGATCAGGAAGGCGTCGAACTGGAACGGCACGCCCTGCAGCAGGTTGCCGAAGGCCACGCCGAAGATGACCGGCGGGATGAAACCGCCGATGAAGAGGCCCCAGTCCCAGGTGCTGCGCCAGGTGGCGTTGTGGATCTTGCTGCGGTAGTCGAAACCCACCGGGCGGAAGAACAGCGCCCACAGCACCGCCAGCATGGCCCAGTAAAAGCCGCTGAACGCGGTGGCGTAGACCAGCGGCCAGGCCGCAAAGATGGCGCCACCGCCGGTGATGAACCAGACCTGGTTGCCGTCCCAGTGCGGGCCGACGGTGTTGATGACGACACGGCGCTCGATGTCGCTGCGGCCGACGAAGGGCAACAAGGTGCCCACGCCCATGTCGTGGCCGTCCATGATGGCGAAGCCGATGAGCAGCACGCCCACGAGCAGCCACCAGACGATCTTGAGGGTTTCATAGTCGAACATGGGGTACTCCTTAAGCTTGGGCAACGTGGTGGGCGGGCTCTTGTTCGTAGCGCCCCGTGCCCAGGCTGCCGGGACCGATGCGCGCGAACTTCACCATGAGGTACATCTCGACGATCAGCAGCAGGGTGTAAAAACCGATGAAGCCTGCGAGCGAACCGTAGAGACTGCCCACGCTGAGCGTGGAAACCGACAGGTGCGTGGGCAGCACGCCGTAAATCGTCCAGGGTTGGCGGCCGTATTCGGCGACGAACCAGCCGAGTTCGCAGGCGATCCAGGGCGCGGGAAGCATCCACAGCGCCCACTTGAGCAGCCAGGGGCGCTTACCGCATTCGAGCTTGAGCGTGCACCAGAAGGCCATGCCAAACAGCGCCAGCATCGCAAAGCCCAGACCCACCATCAGGCGGAAGGCCCAGAACATCGGGGTCACGCGCGGCACGGTGCTGTCCACCGCCTGCTGGATCATCTGGGGCGTGGCCTCTTGCACATTCACCACGTATTTCTTCAGCAGCAGACCGAAGCCGAGGTCGGCCTTGTGCTGCTCGAACAGCGCCTTGGCGGCCGCGTCGCCGGGGTTCTTGCGCAGGGCTTCGAGCGCGGTCACGGCGTGGATGCCGCTCTGGATGCGCTCGCGGTTCTTGGCCTTGATCTCGTGGATGCCGGGGATCTCTTTGCTGATGGAGCGCGTGCCGATCAGGCCCATCACCCAGGGGATCTCGATCTCCCAGTCGTTCTTCTGTTCGGCTTCGTTGATGCTGGCCACGAGCTTGAGGCCGGCTGGCGCGGGCTCGGTTTCCCACATCGCTTCGAGCGCGGCCATCTTGGTCTGCTGCGCCTCGCCCACGGTGTAGCCGGATTCGTCGCCGAGCACGATCACGCTGCACACGCTGGCCAGGCCGAAGGCGGCGGCCACGCGGAAGCTGCGTTTGGCGAATTCGATGTCGCGGCCCTTGAGCAGGTACCAGCTGGAAATCGACAGCACGAACATCGCGCCGGTGGCGTAACCGGCCGAGACGGTGTGCACGAACTTGGCCTGCGCGTCCGGGTTGAACAGCACGGCCCAGAAGTCCGTCATCTCCATGCGCATGGTCACATAGCTGAACTCGGCACCGACCGGGTTCTGCATCCAGCCGTTGGCGATCAGGATCCACAGCGCACTCAGGTTGGTTCCCACCGCCATCAGGATGGTCACCATCAGGTGCTGCGTTTTCGACAGCCGGTCCCAGCCGAAGAAGAACAGGCCGATCATGGTCGATTCGAGAAAGAAGGCCATCAGGCCCTCGATGGCCAGCGGGGCGCCGAAGATGTCGCCCACGTAGTGCGAGTAGTAGGCCCAGTTGGTGCCGAACTGGAATTCCAGCGTGATGCCGGTGGTCACGCCGAGCGCGAAGTTGATGCCGAAGAGCTTGCCCCAGAAGCGGGTCATGTCCTTCCAGATGACGTTGCCCGTCATCACGTACACGCTCTCCATGATCACCAGCAGCCACACCATGCCCAGCGTCAGCGGCACGAAGAGGAAGTGGTACATGGCCGTCGCAGCGAACTGCAGGCGGGAAAGGTCAACAAGCTGCTCAGAGATCACGGTTTCACTCCTGGGTCGACACATGCGGCGCCGGGCGGCTGCCCAGCATCTGGCTGACAGCGGCGTCGGTGTCCACCGCCACGCGCTGCTCGCGCACAAAACCCCACCACAGCCCCGTGAGAAACACGAGCTTGATCACCAGCACGACGGCCAGCTTGCGCAGCAGAAAACGGTCTCGGAGGTCCATGGGATGACAGGGTTTGCAACATGTAACCCAAGAACCGTGCCACGCCCGACTTGCGCCAGAAAGTGCTTTCAAATCAAGCCTTTGTGCGTTACAAGCTATTCTCTGAAGCCGGCACGCGCTGGTGAGACTGCCAGAATTGGCAGACAATGGCAGCATCCGCCGTCACCCCGGGAGACCGTTTGAAACCCCTGCCAGAACTCACCGCCTTTCTCGAAGGCCTGCCCGAGCCACACATCCTGTTCGACGCGCAGTACCGCATCCTGGCGGCCAACGCGGCCTACCGGCGCCAGTACAGCCCCGAGCGCAGCGTGGTCGGGCGCTGCTGCTACGAGGTCTCGCACCACTTCGCCGTGCCCTGCGACCAGGCCGGCGAGTCGTGTCCGCTGGCGCAGTCGCGCGCCTCCGGCCAGCGCGAGCGCGTGCTGCACCTGCACCACACCCCCCAGGGCGAGGAGTACGTGAACATCGAGCTCTCGCCCCTGCCCGGGCCGGACGGACAACCCGCGTTCTACGTCGAGAAGATGGAGCCGCTGCGCGTGGCGCAGGGCCAGCCGTCGGCCCAGGGGCTGATCGGCCGCTCCGAGGCCTTCCAGCGCATGCTCGCGCTGGTGGCGCGAGTCGCGCCCTCGCGCGCCACGGTGCTGCTGCTGGGCGAGTCGGGCACCGGCAAGGAGCTGGTGGCTCGCGCGGTGCACGAAGCCAGCCCGCGGGCGGGCAAGCCGCTGGTGGCGGTGGACTGCTCCAGCCTGCCGGAAACCCTGTTCGAATCCGAACTTTTCGGCCACGAGCGCGGGGCCTTCACGGGCGCGAGCACGGCCAAGGGGGGCCTGGTCGAGGCGGCCAGCGGCGGCACGCTGTTCCTCGACGAGGTGGGCGACATCCCGCTGCCCATGCAGGTGAAGCTGTTGCGCCTGCTGGAAACCGGCACCTACCGGCGCGTCGGCAGCACCGATCTGCGCCACGCCGACATCCGCGTGGTCTCGGCCACGCACCGCGACCTGGAGCGCCTGGTGGCCGAAGGCCGCTTCCGCGAAGACCTGTATTACCGCCTGTGCACCTTCCCGATCCAGCTGCCCTCGCTGCGCGAGCGCACGGGCGACGTGGCGCTGCTCGCGCCCGCCCTGCTGCAGCGCGTGGCCGCGCCGCGCCGCCTGCAGCTCAGTCCGGCCGCGCTCGCTGTGCTGGAGGCGCAGGACTTCCCTGGCAACGTGCGCGAGCTGCGCAACCTGCTGGAGCGCACCGCCCTGCTCTGCGACGGCGAGCGCATCGAAGCCGAACACGTGCGCGAGGCGATCGCCACCGGGCGCCGTCCGGCGCTTCGCCCGGCGGCTCCCCCTGGCCTGCCCGCCCTGACCGACGGCCCGGGCGGGGCGCCGGACGGGCGGCCCGCCGACCTCAAGACGCTGGAACGTGCCGCCCTGCGCGAGATGGTGGAGCGCCACACCGGCAGCCGATCCGATCTGGCCGAGCGCCTCGGCATCAGTGAGCGCTCGCTTTACAGAAAACTCAAAACGCTGACCTGAGAGGCTGGGCGCCTTTCGCTCATGCCCAGGCAACGCTCAACCGCAGGGCGGAGGATCGAACGCCTTGCGGGAATTTCCCCACGACACAGGACTCAGACCTCGATACCATCACCATTCGAATATTCGGAGATAACCATGAATAACCTGTTTCAATTTGGCGAAACCGTCGCAGGCTACCCGGTGCGCGTGGTCAACGAGCGCACTGTGCGTGCCGCCGCCGGCCTGCTGTTCTTCCCGGCGGTGGTGTCGTTCATGAACGCGCTGCTGACGGCCAATTACCAGCCCACGCGCCTGTTCGTGATCGTGTTCCTGATCGACATGACGCTGCGCATGCTCAACCCACGCTTTGCGCCCAGCATGATCGTGGGCGGCTGGATCGTGCGCAAGCAGACGCCCGACTGGGTGGGCGCGCCGCAAAAGCGTTTTGCCTGGGGCCTGGGCCTGTTGCTGGGCGCAGCCATGCTCTACCTGATGGTGCTCAACCGCTTCATGGGCCCGGTGAACATGCTGGTCTGCGCCAGCTGCCTCACGCTGATGTTCTTCGAAACCGCCTTCGGCATCTGCCTGGGCTGCAAGCTCTACAACGTGTTCAACCGCGAAAAGGCCCAGCTCTGCCCGGGCGGCGTGTGCGAGATGCCGGCGCCAAAAGGCTGGGGCGTCTCGCTGCCGCAGGTGGCCGTGCTGGCGCTGTTCGTGGGCACCCTCACCGTGGCCAAGGCCTGGGTAGATGAAACCGGTCCGCTGGGTGGCTTTGACGACATGGCGACACTGGAAGACATGGGCCTCAAGCCCACGTCCGGAGAAGCCAGCGCGGCCGACGCCGAACGCTGCCAGGTGCCAGCCTTCGCCAAGGCCATCGGCCACGAAGAGACCTGGAAACAGCACAACGGATGCAGTTGAGCCCACCCCCGTCGCTTGTTCGCTTCGCGTAACCGCTCCGCCCCTCAAGGGGCGATGCGAGTGGCCCGGCAAAGCCGGTTCCACCGCATCCTCGGATGAAGTCACCTCGCGCCGGAGGGGGTGTCAGCTCCAGGGCACCGCGGAACCGGCTTCGCCGGGCCGCCAGTGCCGCCCCTGGAGGGTGACGCCGTCAGGCGGCGCGGGGGGGTCAATGTTCAGCGTGCAGCTTCTCGTGGATGCGTTTCGTGGTACGCCACACCGCCCACAGCACCAGCGGAATCAAGGCCCCGGCGGCCATCTCGGGGTTGATCGGCAGGCCCGCGGCCTTGCCGGCCTTGCCCAGGTAGAGCAGGAGGCTGATCACGTAGTACGAGATCGCCGCGATCGACAGGCCTTCCACCGTGCTCTGCAGCCTGAGCTGCATTTCCTGCCCTTTGGTGAGTTTGGCCAGCAGTTGCTGGTTCTGCTCTTCGGTGGCGATGTCCACACGCGTGCGCAGCAGCGCGCTGGTGCGTGTGATGCGCTCGGACAAGGACGCCAGACGCTGCGCCGTGGCGGCCACCGTGGCCATGGCCGGCGAGAGCCGGCGCTGCATGAACTCGCCCAGCGTCTGCGTACCCGGGATGGGCTGCTCGCGCAGTTCGGCCGTGCGCTGACTCACCAGCGTGTCGTAGGCGCGCGTGGCCGCGAAACGGTAGACGTTTTCGGCCGTCGCGCGCTCCACACCACCGGCCAGCGAGACCAGGGTGTCGAGCAGCGCCTGGTCCGAGGCGCCCTTGTTCTCCAGCTGGGCGGTGATGTCGGCCAGCTGGCGTTCGGAGCGGGCCAGCAACGGCGCCAGTTCCTTGACCACGGGCAGCGCCCGCAGCGCCATCAGGCGGTAGGTCTCCAGCTCGAACAGGCGCGCCGCGATGCGGCCGGCGCGGGTCTCCGAGGTGCCGGGCGGGCCGATCACCAGCATGCGCTCGAAGCCACAGGGGCGCAGCCAGAAGTCGGTCACGGCCAGCGAGTGCGCGTTGTTGCCCATGAGTGAAGCCACCACGGTGTGCTCGCCCAGCCAGGTGCGCGCCAGGGCCAGCGCCGGCACGGGCGGGCTGATCGTGTCCTCCAGCATGACCAGCTGGATGGCTGCGAAGGTGCGCCCGGGAATGGCCGCCAGCCAGCCCGGCGGCGTGGCGATGTGCGTCGGCAGATCGGGTTCGCGGGTGCCCAGTCCGCAGCCTTCGGGCAAGGGCTGCACGATGGAATAGCGGGTGAACTCGGTGTGGCGTTCCCACTTGAGCGTGTAGCCCGGCAGGCGCAGGCGCAGGAAGTTGCCGTGCAGGTCGTCCACCGTGAGCGCGGCCTGCCCGGGCAGCCGGCGCAGCAGTGCGCACTCCTGCTCGCGGTCCACGCCCTCGTTGAACACCGCCACATAGGTCAGCAGCGCGGGCAAGTGGATACGGGCCGGCGGGCGGGCGTGCACCTCGTTGTGCAGCAGCTCGCGCTGCGGATCGCTGGCGGGCAACAGGGAAGGCGTGGGTTCCATGGCGTGATTGTGCCGTCCCGGCGTGACGGTCAGGCGCTCGCCTGACCGATCCAGCGCGTCACATGCGCCAGGCCCTGGTGGCCCGGGCCCTCGTCCAGCGTGGCCTCGCCGTGCCAGGCCATCACCTCGTCGAGCCCGGCAAAGTCATCGCGCAGCAACGCCGGGGTGTAGAGCATGGAAACGTCTTTCGGCCCCCCGCTGCGGTGCTGCAGCTGCAGCGGGTGGAAGGCTTCCAGGATGAGCAGACCACCCGGGCGCAAGCCTGCGGCCAGCCGCCGGTGCGCACGCGCGCGGATGGCGGGTGGCAGGTGTACGAAGGTCAGCACCACGGCGTCGAACGACGCGGGTGCCAGCGCCCAGTCGGTCAGGTCACCGAGCACGGTTTCAATGCGTACATCGCGCTCAGCGGCCAGCTGTTGCGCTTTCTGCAGACCCACGGCGGAGCCGTCCATGGCGGTCACGCGGTGGCCCTGCTGCGCCAGCCAGACGCCGTTTCGGCCCTCACCGTCACCGGGCACCAGCACATCGCTGCCCCGCTTCAGGCGATGGGCCTGCGCCATAAGGAACGCATTGGGGGAAGTGCCGTACTTGAAGCCGGCGACAGAAAAATTTTGGTCCCAGAAGTTCATGCGGGGCAGTTTACTTTTGAGCGACCGGCCGGTCGGCGTAGTAGGCAGCCAGCGCGTCGATCTCGCTGCGCGTGAGCTTCTTCGCAAAGGCGCTCATGCCCCTGGCTGCGTCGTTGGCGCGCACGCCGCTCTGGTAGCGCAGCAGGGTGCGGGTGAAGTACAGCGGGTTCTGCCCAGCCAGCGCCGAGGCTTCGAGCTTGCCACCCTGGCCCTTGACGCCGTGACAGCTGGCGCAGGGCGTGAGCAGGCGCGCCGGGTCGCCCTTTTTCACCAGCTGTTCGGCGCTCAGGCCTTTGCCGTCGCGCACCGGGCGCGGCGTGCCGTCGTCACGCGGTGCGGCTTGCACGGCGTAGAAGGCCGACACGTCGGCGATCTGCTGCGGCGTCATCATCACGGCGATGTCGTGCATCAGCGCGGCGCCTTTGTTTTCACTGCGCAGGCGGCTCTGGTAGTCGAGCAGCATCTTGGCGGTGTAGGCGGCTTTCTGGCCGGCCAGGTGCGGCCAGTTCTGCGTCGGCGCCACGCCGGTATCGCCGTGGCAGGAGGCGCAGAACAGCTGCTGGTTGACCACGCGGCCACGCTCGGCGTCGCCTTTGGGCAGGGCGGCCAGCGCACCGCGCAGGGTGGCGGGGGTCCAGGCTTTGGCGGCGGGGGTGGCGGCGTGGTCGGCAGCATGCGCCGGGGTCGCCGAAAAACCCATAAGCAGGCCGGTGGCGGTGACGGCAAGCGCAGTCAGACCGCGCGCGAACCAGCCGTCAGTCGCTGCGGTCAGTTCTTGCAAATAGGGATCGGAATACATGAACGTTCCTTCAATGATTCAAGTCGTCAACGCGACGCAGCCGGAGCACGTGCCTCAACCCAGCACACGCCGAAGATCCGGCTTCGCCGGTCCAAGGGCGTGGTCCCCCTGGGGGGACGACGCGAAGCGGCGCAGGGGGGGGTCATATCAAGCAAAACAGTCAGAGGTAAACGTGCGCAGCCAGGCCTGCTGGTAGCGCGCACCGAGCTTGATCTGCGCTGGCGTGGCGTTGAGCGGCAGGTAGCGGCCCTTGCCGTTGATGCGCGCGATCTTGCCGTCAACGATCTTGAACACGTCGGCCACAAAGAGACCGTAGTCCTTGCCCGCGAGCGCGTAGCAGGTGTTCTCCCACAGCGGCTCGGGCGCGGTGCGGCCGGCGAGTTCCTCGACGATGGCGCGCGCCACCACCTTGGCCTGGGTGTTGGCCGAGAAGCCGCTCTTGGGCATGGCGTCCGCCATGCTGGCGTCGCCAATCACGTACACGTTGGGCTGCAGGTTGGATGCGAAGTTGCGGCGGTTCACCGGACAGAAGCCGCTGCTGTCGGCCAGCCCCAGGGCCATGGCGACCTGGCCGGCCTTCATCGGCGGGATGACGTTGATCACATCGGCCTGGATGACTTCGGCCTCGGTCTCGATGCGCATCTGCTTCGCATCGATCTTCAGCGTGCGGCCACCTTCCTTGCCGCGCACCCAGCTGAGCATGCTGGTGCCACTGTGCTGCTTCACCTCCACCTCGGCCGACATCTTCTTGACGTAGTCGGCCGGCAGGTTGAAGTTGTAGAGCCGGTTCCAGCCGAGCATCATGGTCTCGTCGGTCACGAAGCTGTCCTTCGGGTCGACGATGATGACCTTGGCGGTCGGGTTGTGTTTCGCGAACCACTCGGTCATGAGCGCGGCGCGCTCGTAGGGCCCGGGCGGGCAGCGGTAGGGGTTGGGCGGCGCGGCCAGCACGAAGGTGCCGCCCTGGCGCATGCCCTGCAGCTGCTTGGCTAGCAGCGCGGTCTGCTCACCGGGGATCCAGCCCGAGGGCACCGCCGTGCGGGCGACGGGTTCGCTGTAGCCGGCGTAGGCGCCGTACATCAGCTGGATGCCGGGCGAGACGATGAGCTTGTCGTAGGCGATCTTCTGTCTGCCTGCGGTGCTCACGGTGCGCGCGACCGGGTCGAATCCGGTCACGGTGTCGATCACCACCTGGATGCCGTACTTCGACTTCAGCAGGTCGTAGCTCACGTTGAGCTCGTCCATCGTCGCGTGCCGGTTGAGCACTTCGGACGAACCGTAGGGGCGGACGTAAACCGGGTTCTTCTCGATCAGCGTGACCTTGAGCGCCGGGTTGAACAGCTTGAGGTACTTGGCCGCGGTGGCACCGCCGACACCACCGCCGACGACGACGATGTGCGCGGCGTTTTGCGCGAAGGCCAGCGTGGGCGCGGCGGCCACCGACAGCAGGCCCAGGGCCTGGTTCAGCCACGCGCGGCGTGCGGGGTTGTGTTGCTGCTGGTCCATCACTGGGCTCCTTTCGAGGCCACGTGGGTGGCCAGCGGCGGCTGGGCGGCGAAGAATTCACCCATGGCCTTGAGGTCGGCGTCGGTGAAGCCTTTGGCCACATGGCCCATGAGCGTGGCGGGGCGCTGGCCTTCCCGGAAATCGGTCATGGTGCGCACGAACTGCTGCACCGGCATGCCGGCCAGCGGCATGAAGAACTCGTCACCGAGCTGGCCGTTGGTGCCGTGGCAGGCGGCGCAGCTGTGTGCCATGACCGAGGCGGGCACCGGGTTGGGGTTGGTGGCGGGTGTGGGTACGGCTGGCGTCGCTGCAGTCACAGCCGGCGCGGCGGGCGCAGACGTCGCAGTCTTGGGCGCCGTCTGCGCGATGGCCTTGACGGCCAGCGAGGTGGCCACGGTGGCGCTGAGGGCGACCATCAGCGACCAGCCCAGCACTTTGCGCAGGGTGGTGGCATCGAAAGAAGCGGTGTGTTTCATGTTCAGCGCGCCCACACAAAGAAGCCGACGGCGAAGTAAAGAACCGTCCAGCCGACCAGCAAGCCGACCGACCACTGGCCGATGCGGGTGACGGTGGCGCTGGGGGTGTACATGCCTTTGCTCTGCCCGGCCTGCCAGGCCACGGTGAGCAGGTAGGCCAGCGTCACGCCGCCGACCACGCCGAAGGTGGTGAAGAACAGGCCGGTGCTGTACCAGTCCATGTTGATCTTGTAGTCCATGGCGTTGTAGCCGTGCGTGCCCAGCAGGGTGACAAAGCGCAGCATCTCGCGCGCCGCGCCCACCACGATCAGGCCCACCGCGCCCGCGCCAAAGATGGCGTAGCCCCAGATCCCGGTGTCGATGCGGTCGCGCAGCACCAACGGCAAGGCGACCACGGCGGCCAGCGCCACCACCGCCATCAGCAGCCACACCGAGCTGGCGAACCAGGCCATCTTCTCGGGCAGGGTGGCCATCCACAGCGCGCCGATCAGCACCGACACCACACCACCCACCAGCATGAGGTTCTGCGCCAGGCCGCGCAGCCAGCCGAGGTAGGCGGCGTCGGCCTCTTGCCCGCCTTGCAGGTAGCGGCGGTAGCCATAGAGCCAGGCACCGGTGACCGGGGCCGACAGCGCGATGAAGAACAGGAAACGCGGCAGGTGCCAGTAGTGCAGCGAATGCCCGTTGGGGTTCACCACATCCTTGGGGGCGTACCACTGCATCCAGTGTTCGGGGAACAGCATCTGGTTGGTCAGGCTGTGCACGATGAAACCCACTGCCAGCAGCAGCGCAATGGACAGCACCATCCAGACACCACCTTTGCCACCGTCGGCCATGATGTCGTGGTTCTTCCAGTAGAAGACGTACAGGGCGATGTAGCCGGCGATCAGCAGCACGATAAAGCCAATCACCCACCAGGCCGAGAGCACGTTGGACGTGTACCAGAACGGGTCGTACACCACCTGCACGAAGAGCAGCGGCGCCACGCCGATGACGATAGCGACCGAAACCGCGATCTTGGCCGTGGTGACCATGGCGGTGGCCAGGCGGCGCCAGTGCAAGCTGGCGCTGAAAGCCCCGCGCAGCGTGAGCGAAGCGGCGCCGAGCATGACCTGCACGGCAGCGATGTGCAGCGCGAAGGTGAGCACACCCAGGATCAGGAAGACCAGCGGGTGCGAGGGCACACCGGCCTGGTCGCGCAGCGCGTAGAGCATTTGGGGTGTCATGGCTTACTCCTTGACCACGGTAGCGGCCTGCGCTGTGTTCACCGCGGTGGCGGGTTGCAGCGTGAGGATGAAGCTCGCCAGGGCGCGGGCCTCTTCGTCGTTGAACGGGATCTGCGGCATGTACAGCGTGTTGCCGCCCGAGAGCGCGGCCTGCAGGTACTCGGCCACATCGGCTTCGGTGTGGCTGCCGGGGAAGTAGTTGCGCAGCGGGCGGATGCCGGTGTTACTCAGCGAATGGCAGTTGGAGCAGGTGTTGAGCGCCAGCAGGCGGCCGGCTTCGACGCGGTTGCCGTCGTCGATGTTGCGCAGCGCCTCGGGCACGAACACCAGCGTCTTGATGAAGCCATGCGCCTCGATGGTCGGGATCTCCGACTTGACGCCCATGCCCGGCACGTCGCGGCCGATCACCTGGTTGGAATACACGTACTGCCCGGCCACCCAGGGCTTGCGGATCGATTCGCGCGCCACCTCTTCGGGCCAGAGGCCAAAGACCAGCATCACCACCGTCATCACCCCGGCCACGCTGGAGACCAGCGCGCGCGGCTGCACCAGCGTGAGAACAAAGTAAGCCAGCATGCCCGCCACCACAGCCATCAGCGCGGAGGGAAAGTAATCGGGCAGGCGGTTCTGCAGCAACACGTCGGCCGACTCGGGCAGCGTGGCCAGGTACCACTGCAGCATGGCCGCGCCAGCCAGCGTGGACACGATGCCGAGCCAGGACAGCTTGCCGGCGATGCTCCTCTTGAGCGCGAGGTCCTTGAACTGGCCGGCCACAATGCCGCCGACCACCGCCGTCATGGTGAACATGAAGGCCGTGCGCATGCCCAGCTGGGCAAAGGTGTTGGGGCCGTAGAAGGCGTTGAGCACGCCGCCGGTCTCGGTCCACGCGGCCTTGCCCGGCCACATCATGAAGCTCAGGATGCCCACGATCACCAGCATGGTGGTGTAGGAGGTGAGGCCGAAGATCAGCGCGATGCGCGTGTGCGTCTTCACATCGACTTTGCCAACCAGGTAGACCAGCATGTAGACGCCCACCACCTCGATCACGAAGAACACCCACTCGGTGGCCCACATCCAGACGAAGCTGTGGATCAGCGCCGAAATGCCGCGCGGGCTGGCCACCGTGGTGGAGTACCAGATGCCCGGGCCGGTGATGGAGCCCAGCACGTAGCTGAACACCAGCAGGAACAGGCCGTAACGCCGGATGAACTCCAGCAGCTCGGGTTTGTGGTGGCGGTGCGCGTGGTTGGCAAGCCAGGCGAAGAAGATCGCCGCGCCGACCGAGGTGTGGGAAAACAGCACGTGGATCGTGGCAATGAAGCCGACGATCCATCCGCTGCCCACCCCGGGCTCGAACCAGGTGGGGTACAGACCAATCATGTCCATGAGCTTTGTCGTCCTCTGCGGGGCCACGGCAGGGAGATACCCGCCCGGTGGTGGAAATATCAGATAACAAGAAGCGTGCCAGACGATTGATTGTCGTTTTATATATATAAATCAAAGACTTGCGAGCCTTTATTTGATCAATCTCAAATATCACTGACAACTTATGAAAACCGTCAACTGACAGCACTGCCAGTTGTGACAGCCTGTGTCATGCAAAGAAAAACCCGCCGGGCTTGCGCCGGGCGGGTTGTGAAGGCCACGTCCGGGAGGACAGACGTGGCGTCAGGGATGAAGTTCGTTTTAAAACGGAATGTCGTCGTCCATGTCGTCGAAGCCGCTGGCCGGACGGGCGGCTGCGGGCGCCGGAGCCGGACGGGCCGCAGGCGGAGCCTGGCGCGGAGCCGGGGCCGGGCGCGAATAGCCGCCGCCACCACCGCCGCCTTCGTCACCACCGCCCATGCCTTCGCGGCCGCCAAGCAGCTGCAGTTCGGTAGCGATGATGTCCACGGTGTTCTTTTCCACGCCGGTGGTCTTGTCCACGTAGGTGCCGTATTTCAGGCGGCCTTCGACGTAGATCGGGCGACCCTTCTTCACGTATTCACCGGCGATTTCGGCCAGGCGGTCGTAGAAGGTTACGCGGTGCCACTGGGTGTCTTCGATGGTCTCGCCGCTGTTTTTGTCCTTGCGGCGGCTGGAGGTGGCCACGCTCACATTGGCGACGGCCTGGCCCGAGGGCAGGTAACGGATTTCGGGGTCGCGGCCGCAGTTGCCGACGAGGATGACTTTGTTGACGGATGCCATGAGTGGTGTGCCCTGAGGGAATTAGCGGGCGGCGCCGGGAGCCCGGGCCGCAAAACGGTCAACCATTGTGCCGCAATTGCCCTGATGAACCCAATCGGGTTTTCCGACGGCCTACACTGTAGACACATGAGGGGTGAACCAGACTTTTTCCAGAACCTGCAGGACGAACTGTCCGATGGTCGCGCGTGGCTGGACCGCACCGTGGTCTTGGGCTACGCCATCCTGGCCGGCCTGTGTGTGGTCCTGTTCACGCTGATGAGCGAGACCGCGTTCGAGTGGTTCATGCACCTGTACGCCGCGGCCCCTTGGGTGGTGCTGATCTGGACACCGGCCTTGACGGCGTTCATCGTGTGGTGCACACGCAGCTATTTCCCGGGCGCTGCGGGCTCGGGCATTCCCCAGGTCATGACGGCGCTGGATCCCCTGCTGCCAAGGGATTCGCGGCACCGCTTCGTGTCACTGCGGATCACGTTCGCCAAGATTGTTCTGGGCTCGCTGAGCCTGCTGGGTGGCCTGTCGGCCGGGCGCGAAGGCCCCTCGGTGCAGGTGGCCGCAGGCGTCATGCACGATGCTCGCCGCTGGCTGCGCCCGGGTTCGGTCATGAGCGAACGGGCGCTGCTGGTGGCGGGTGGCGCGGCCGGCATCGCGGCGGCGTTCAATGCCCCGCTGGCGGGCGTGGTGTTTGCCATCGAGGAACTGTCCAAAAAACTCGAAGCGCGCAACAACGGCCTCATCATCGCCGCCATCGTGCTGGCCGGTCTGGTCAGTATCTCGGCCTTCGGCAACCTGACCTATTTCGGTTCGATCGCGGTGCCCCGGCTGGGCTGGGGCGCGATCCTGCCGGGCGTGCTGGTGACGGTGATCTGCGGCGTGCTGGGCGGGCTCTTCTCGCGGCTGCTGGCCGCGTCACTGGCTGGCATGCCCGACCGTTTCAGCGCTTTTCGCAAACGTTTCCCGGTGCGCTTTGCCGCAGTCTGCGGCCTGGTGGTGGCGATCATCGGCCTGGCGTCGGGTGGTGCGACCTTCGGCGCCGGCGCGGAAGAAGTGCGCAACATGCTCGCCGGCGAGAGTGACATTTCGCGGATGTACGTGCTGCTGAAGTTCATGGCCACCTGGATCACGAGCTGGAGCGGCGTTCCGGGCGGCATCTTTGCGCCCTCCTTGTCCATTGGGGCAGGGGTCGGTCACGACGTGGCCCAGATCGTCGCGGGCAGCAAGGCCAGCGCGCTGACGCCCGCCCTGATCGCCATGGGCATGGCCGCCTTCCTCGCCGCGACCACGCAGGCCCCGCTGACCTCGTTCATCATCGTCATGGAGATGATCGACGGCCGGCCGATGGTGCTCAGCCTGATGGCCGCGGCCATGCTGGCCAGCCTGATCTCGCGCCTGATCAGCCGGCCGCTGTACGGCACGCTGTCCAACCTGATGCTGCGCCCGACCCGCGAACACCAAGCCCGCGAGGCTGCGGCCGAGACCGATGCGCCCGTACCGGCGCCCTCAGTGCACGACTCCACAGCGCCCGCTGATCCGCCTGTCGGGGGACCGGTGCAGCGCTCCCTGCTGGACGACGCGGGCAAGGACGATCTGCCGCCGACCAGCGGCGCGCCTCCTCGGAAGGACTGACCAGCCCCGCGGCACCACGTTCGGATGGGTGCGTCGAACGTCAGCGTTTGACGGCTGGCGCCTGCATCGGCCAGGCCGCCACCAGCCACACCAGGGTGCCCAGCGCGCAAACGGCGAACAGGCCGCTGGCACCGTGCGCACGCGCCAGCCAGCCACCGACCGCGCCACCCACGAAGAAGCCCACCGACTGCAGCGTGTTGTAGACGCCAAGCGCCGCACCGCGCGCGTGCGCCGGCGCCAGCTTCGAAACCAGGCTGGGCTGGCTGGCTTCCAGTGTGTTGAAGCCGATGAAGAAGACGAACATCAGGCCACCCAGCGCCCACAGGCCCGGCGCCTCGCCGCTGCCCGCCAGCCACCACAGGCCGATCTGCACCACGCCGATGAGCGCGATGGCGATCAGGAACGCGGCGCGCAGCCGGCCCTTGCGCTCCATCGGAAACAGCACGCCGCCCATGACCAGCAGCGAAGCCGCCACCGCCGGCAGGTAGACCTGCCAGTGGTCCGCCTTGGCCAGCCCGGCCTGCACCAACATGGCGGGCACAGCCATCCACATGGCGAGCTGCACCGCGTGCAGCACGAACACGCCCAGGTTCAGGCGCAGCAAGCCGGCGTGGCGCAGCACCTCGCCCAGCCCGCCCCGCACCTGCTGCATGTCGGACGGCCGGTGCACGCGCGGTTCCGGCGGCGCCACCCACAGCACCACGGCGATGCCCAGCAGCGCCAGCGTGCAGGTCATGCCGAAGATGCCCGGCAGGCCGACCCAGCCTGCCAGCAGCGGCGCGATCACCAGCGAGAGCGCGAACATCAGCGCGATGCTCGCGCCCACCATCGCCATGGCCTTGGTGCGCACGCTGTCGCGCGTCACGTCGGCCAGGAAGGCGGTGACCGCGGCCGAAATGGCGCCGGCGCCCTGCACCGCGCGGCCGATGGAGAGCCAGGTCAGGTCCGGCGCCCAGGCCGCGATGGCGCTGCCCGCCGCAAACACCAGCAGGCCGGCCACGATGGTGGGCTTGCGGCCGAAGCGGTCCGACGCGATGCCAAAGGGAATCTGCAGGAACGCCTGGGTCAGGCCGTACAGGCCCATGGCGAAACCCACCCGCGCCGGGTCGTCGCCGCCGGGCAGGCGCGCGGCTTCGAGCGAGAACACCGGCAGCACGATGAACAGGCCCAGCATGCGCAACGCAAACACCAGCGCCAGCGCGCCGCTGGCGCGGCGTTCCTCACCCGTCATGCGGTTGGCATCGGGGGCGGGCGCATCGCTGGAAACGGGGGGAGCGGAGGTTGAAGACACGATCAAGAAGCACGCGGCAGGCAGGATCGCCTGCCGCATACCGGGGGGTGTTGGGGCCAGGCGGTATTGTGCGTCAAAGGCCTCACCCCACGCTGGTGGTGGGACGCCAGCGGCCAGGGACGTCAGTCCCTGGAACACGGCGCGGGGGTATCAGGCTGGCAACTGCCGGGCCACCATTTCGACCACACTTTCGATGGTGGTGGGCCAGGCGTCGGCTTCGGCGCCCGCCATCACGTTCAGACGGCAACTGCCGCAGGACACCACCACGGTGTCGGCCCCCGTGGCGTCGATCTGCTCGCGCTTGATGCCCCAGGCCTGGTGCCGCAAACCCACGGCGCGGTTGATCAGGAACACGCCCGCGCCGCCGCCGCAACACCAGTTCTGCTCGGCCGTGGGCGTGGTTTCCCGCAGGTCCATGCCCAGGGCTTTCAGCGCCGCGCGCGGCTCGTCGACCACGCCACCGTGCCGGGCCAGCTTGCAGGCGTCGTGGTAGGTGATCTTGCGGCTGGGGTCTTCTGGGGGCTGCAGTTGCAGGCGCCCGGCGGTGATTTCGCGCCCGACGAATTCGGACGCCGCCAGCACCTCGAAGGGCAGCGGCTGGCCGTTGGCGAGCCGCGCTTCCCAGCGCAGCGCCGGGTAGGCATGCCCGCACTCCGGCAGGATGACGGTCTTGGCGCCGATGGCCAGCGCCTCGTCGATCAGGCGCTGGCTGGCCGCCTTCTGCAATGATTCACTGCCGGACAGCAGGCCGAAGTTCGCCGCCTCAAAACCCGCGCTGCGCAGAGTCCAGCGCACGCCCAGGTGGTTGAGGATGCGCGCCGTGGCGGCCAGCGCGTCCTGAAACAGCAGCACATCGATCACCGTGGTCACGAGCATCAGGTCGGCCTGCGGTTCGTCCAGCGGGATCGTAATGCCCTGGGCGCGCAGGAGGTCCACCGTCTGCCGGAGTTCGTCGGGGCCGACGCCGAACACCGTGCCCCGACCGGCCTGTTCCTGCGCCACCGCCGTCAACTCCAGGGGCGCCAGCCCGGCCTCGAACAGCGCTTCGCGCATCACGTTCACACCGCGCGCGGTGTTGACCCCCATCGGGCAGATCATGCTGCAGCGCCCGCACTCCGTGCACGAGTCGTAGACCAGCTCCTGCCATTCCTTGAGATCGTCGAGCGTGATGTCGGGCAGGAACAGGCGCTTGAGGGGCGCAAAGGCCGATGTCTCGCGCGCGTGCACCCGGCGCAGCAGGTCCAGCTTGCGACTGGGGCTGTACTTCGGGTCCTGGGTGCTCTGGTAGAAGTGGCAGGCTTCCGAGCAGTAGCCGCAGTTCACGCAGGCTTCCAGGTCCAGCGCCAGACCGCGGTCGGTCTTGGCCCGCATGACCGCCTTGGCGCGGCCCAGGCGTTCGGCGTCGGTCAGCGCATCGGGCTGCGCCATTTCCGGCAGGTGGTGGATGGCTTGCAGAAAGCCATGAAACACATCCATGTTGGTCATGAGCGCACCCCGCGACGGCCAAAGAACGTGGCCAGCTGCATGCGCGCCGGCAGGAACAGGAAGGCGTGCATCAGCTTGCCGAACGGAAACCAGATCAGCAGCAGCTCCAGCGTCAGCAGGTGCACCGCCAGCGGGTCCCGGTAGACCACGTGGTCACGCGCCAGGATGGTCGAGGACGGATCGCCGATCACCGCCATGCCGGTGACGAGGGGCAGGAACGTGACCACCCAGGTGATCCAGTCGTCTGCGGTCGAGATCCGTTTCAGCACCGGATCGCTCAGGCGGAACATCAAGGCCATCAGCAGCGACATGATGGTGGCCGCCGCCGCGGCGTACATCACGGCGTCGGGAAAGGCCGGCCACGACAGGCCGGTCAGGCGGCGGATGAAGGCGATGTGGGGTGCATAGCCAAAAACCACCACCGCGAGCCCGATGTGGAACACATACGGATTCACGGTGACGAGCGTGGCGCTGGGGTGAAAGCCGCCACGCGGCAGCATGCGGGTGAAGGCCGCGCGCAGCGCCGCACCGGTGCCGAAATGCTGGCGTTCGGGTGCGCCAGGCGCAACCCGATGGGGCAGGCGCCACAGCGCGAGCAAGCGCCAGGCGACGCCGGCGACAAAGATGAAAAGCGACAGCGTCAGCAGCGGGCCGCGCACCCAGTCCAGGAAATCCATGGAGAACCCTCCTTGTTGTTGTCACCAAGGTTTGCACAGTACGCCCAATCCGCCCGAAAAGCCAAGTGCCGTCGCGCGCCGCTGCGCGGTGTGTGGTTCCCGTCATGCCTTGAACGCCACCCGCGTGCGGCGGATGTACCCCGGAAGCGGTCCCGCCGTATCATGTCGGGTTGCCTTTTTGACGCCAGAAACCCGCCCTGGTGACCCCGCCTTGAACCAGAACCCGACCCCGCTGACCGGCACCGCGCCGGATACGCCACCCGCCCCGCTCAGCCCCGCCCACGCCGCGGCCCTGCGCACCGCGGCCACGCTTTCGGTGCGCGGCGCGCGCACGCACAACCTGAAGAACATCGACCTTGACATCCCCAAGCACGCGCTGGTGGTGATCACCGGGCTGTCCGGCTCGGGCAAATCGAGCCTGGCCTTCGACACGCTGTACGCCGAAGGTCAGCGCCGCTACGTGGAAAGCCTCTCGGCCTACGCGCGGCAGTTTTTGCAGCTGATGGACAAGCCCGACGTGGACCTGATCGAAGGCCTGTCGCCGGCCATCGCCATCGAGCAGAAGGCCACCAGCCACAACCCGCGTTCCACGGTGGGCACCGTCACCGAGATCCACGACTACCTGCGCCTCTTGTACGCGCGCGCCGGCACGCCGCACTGCCCCGAGCACGACCTGCCGCTGACCTCGCAGAGCGTGGCGCAGATGGTGGACACGGTGCTGGCGCTGCCACAGGACACGCGGCTCATGATCCTGGCGCCCGTGGCGCGGGAGAAGAAGGGCGAGTTCCTGGAGCTGTTCGCCGACATGCAGGCTCAGGGCTACGTGCGTTTTCGCATCAACGGCGAGGTGCTGGACTTCGACGCCCTGCCTGCGCTGAAGAAGACCGAAAAACACAATATCGACGTCGTGGTCGACCGCATCAAGGTGCGTTCGGCCGAGGAAGAGGGCGCCAATCCACAAAGACAAAGACTGGCGGAGAGCTTCGAGGCCGCGCTGCGCCTGGCCGAGGGCCGCGCCATCGCGGTCGAAATGGACGGCGGCGCCGAACACGGCTTCTCGGCCAAGTTCGCCTGCCCGGTCTGCAGCTACACCGTGGGCGAGCTGGAGCCGCGCCTGTTTTCGTTCAACTCGCCCATGGGCGCCTGCCCCAGCTGCGACGGCCTGGGCCACACGGAGGTGTTCGACGCCGAGCGCGTGGTCGCCTTCCCCACGCTGAGCCTGGCCAGCGGCGCCATCAAGGGCTGGGACCGGCGCAACGGCTACTACTTCGCGATGATCGAAAGCCTGGCGGCGCACTACAAATTCAGCGCCGATGCGGCCTGGGAATCGTTGCCCGAAGCGGTGCAGCAGGTGCTGCTCTTCGGCTCGGGCGAAGAAGAGATCAAGTTCAGCTACGCGCTCGAATCGGGGGAACGCGCGGGCAAGAAGATCCACAAGAAGCACCCCTTCGAAGGCATCATCCGCAACTTCGAGCGCCGCTACCGCGAGACCGACAGCGCCAACGTGCGCGAAGAGCTGGCCCGCTACCGCGCCACCCAGCCCTGCCCGGAGTGTGGCGGCTCGCGCCTGCGCAAGGAAGCGCGCCACGTGTTCGTGGGCGAAGGCGAGCAGAAACAACCCATCTACAAGATCAGCCACATCACGCTCGGCGAGTCGCTGGCTTACTTCAGCGCGCTGCACCTGCCGGGCGCCAAAGGCGACATCGCCGCGCGCGTGATCAACGAGATCCGCCAGCGCCTGAAGTTCCTGAACGACGTCGGCCTGAACTACCTGAGCCTGGACCGCAGTGCCGAGACGCTGAGCGGCGGCGAAGCGCAGCGCATCCGCCTGGCAAGCCAGATCGGCAGCGGCCTGACCGGCGTGATGTACGTGCTCGACGAACCCAGCATCGGCCTGCACCAACGCGACAACGACCGCCTCATCACCACGCTGCAGCACCTGCGCGACCTCGGCAACACGGTGCTGGTGGTGGAGCACGACGAAGACATGATCCGCTGCGCCGACCACGTGATCGACATGGGCCCGGGCGCGGGCGTGCACGGCGGCCATGTGATGGCGCAAGGCACCTGTGCCGAAGTCATGGCCACGCCCGGCTCACTGACGGGCCAGTACCTGAGCGGCACGCGCGCCATCGCCGTGCCCACGCGGCGCACGCCCTGGTTGCCGGTGAACAAAGCCGCCGCCGCGGCCAGGGCTGCGCCCATCAAGTCGCGTTTTCCCATGAGCCCGGCCGCCGAGCGCCGCAGCGCGCGCGAAGCGGCGCACATCGCCACGCTGGGCGAGCTGCAGGAGATCCGCGTCGTCAACGCCACCGGCCACAACCTGCAGGGCGTGAGCGTGGCCTTCCCCGTGGGCCTGCTCACCTGCGTGACCGGCGTCTCGGGCTCGGGCAAATCGACCCTGGTGAACGACACGCTCTACGCCGCGGTGTCGCGCACGCTCTACCGCTCGCACGAAGAGCCGGCCGAACACGACGCCATCGAGGGCATCGAACACTTCGACAAGGTCATCAACGTCGACCAATCGCCCATCGGCCGCACGCCGCGCAGCAACCCGGCCACCTACACCGGCCTCTTCACCGGCATTCGCGAGCTGATGGCCGAAATGCCCACCGCGAAAGAGCGCGGCTACGGCCCGGGCCGCTTCAGTTTCAACGTGGCCGGTGGCCGCTGCGAGGCCTGCCAGGGCGACGGCGTGGTCAAGGTGGAGATGCACTTTTTGCCCGACGTCTACGTGCCCTGCGAGGTCTGCCACGGCCAGCGCTACAACCGCGAAACGCTCGACGTGCAGTACAAAGGCAAGAACATCGCGCAGATCCTGGACATGACGGTCGAGAAAGCGCACGCGTTCTTCACCGCCGTGCCCACGCTGCACCGCAAGTTGCAGACGCTGATGGACGTGGGCCTGACCTACATCCAGCTCGGCCAGAGCGCGACCACGCTCTCGGGCGGCGAGGCGCAGCGCGTCAAGCTGGCGCTGGAGCTCAGCAAACGCGACACCGGCCGCACGCTCTACATCCTGGACGAACCCACCACCGGCCTGCACTTCGCCGACATCGAACTGCTGCTGAAAGTGCTGCACCAGCTGCGCGACGCGGGCAACACCATCGTCGTGATCGAGCACAACCTCGACGTCATCAAGACCGCCGACTGGCTGATCGACATGGGTCCCGAGGGAGGGTCCGGCGGCGGCAGCGTGGTGGGCGTGGGCACGCCGGAAGACATCGCCGCCAACGGCGAGAGTCACACCGGACGCTATCTGGCGCGGTTGCTGCAGCGCTGAAAGCAAGGCGATAGACGCGCAAGCCGCCCGCGCGAAGTGCCCTCACGACAGACACAGGACACAGGGCAACTGGAGCGGGGCCCGCTCTGCGCGAGGAAACGCCAACCCAGAGACACCGCGGAACCGGCTTCGCCGGGCCGCCAGTGTCGCCCCCCTTCAGGGGGGTGGCGCCAAAGGCGACGCGGGGGGCGTTCCTGTCATTTGCTGCGGTACGCCACACCCACGCCCAGACCATGGGTGACGAGGCGGCCCACCAGTGGGCTGCGCGCGGTCGATCCGAGCACGCGCGACACATCCAGCCCGCCAAACACCACCCAGTGGGTGCTCAGCGCGGTTTCAAAGTGGGCGCCCAGGCGCAGGTTTTCCCAGCCGCTGCCCAGCCGGTACGGCTCGCGACCCGTCGCTTGGGCGGCCTCGGGTGAAATGCCGTAGAGCGTGCGCAGGTAACGTGCGTCGCCCCAGCCCCCGCCCACCGAAAAGTCCAGGTTGGTCCGCCGTGAAACGGGGTAACGGTAGTTCACCCCGGTGTTCAGCCGGGCGCCGCCTCCGCGGTCCAGCAGGTCGTGGTCCAGGCTCACGCTCCAGTTCCAGCGCTCACCGAAGGAGCGCCCGGTCGACACACGACCGCGCAAGGTGGTCCGCACATCGGGCAGGCCCTGGAATTCGGGGTCACCGTCGAACGAGCGGCCGTTGTCCAGGCGCAGTGACGCACCCAGCCGCCAGTCGCTGAACACATCGAGCTCCGTGCTCACGCCGGTTTCCAGTTGCTCCCGCCCGGCGCGCAAGAGCGAATTGGCCCGCGATCGCGACACGCGGAACGGCCCGAGCTGGAATGCCCACAGGGGCTTGATGTCGTAACGGGTCACGCCACTGCCAATGTGCCCGTTGGCCGAAACGACCGAAGCGCCCACCAGATACCCGGCATCGCTCGCCGGCCCCCCGACCGCGAGCTGTCCTTCGGCGTGCGCCTGCAGCGCCAGACAGGCTGCCACCATCCCCAGACCTTGGCGCCAAAATGTGGTTGTCATCCGGGCATCATAGCCAGCCTGGATGTCACTAAAACGCCACCCCATGAAACTGGGTCAACGGATTTTCCCCATTGCGGCAAACTGGGGGACATGGCACAGGAAACCGAACTCAAACTCGCGCTGTTCGCCCGCGACCTGCCGCGGCTGCTGGCGCATCCGCTGCTCGCGGCGCAGGAGCCGCAGCGGCAGCGCCTGCTCAACACCTATTTCGACACCCCCGATCTGGCGCTGATGCGACAGCGCATCGCGGTGCGCGAGCGGCGGGTGGGGCGCCGCACGCTGCTCACGGTCAAGACCGCGGGGGCGTCGGCGGGCGGTCTGTCGCGGCGCGGCGAGTGGGAGGGTCCGACGCAAACCGGTGAACTGGACTTTGCCTCCCTGGTGGACGATGCCGCACTGGCCCGTGCGCTGACCGGGCTCAGACCCCGGCTGGTTCCCCTGTTCCGCACCGACTTCACGCGCCGCAGCTGGCAACTCCACCAGGGCGGAGCGCACATCGAGGTGGCGCTCGACGAGGGCTACATCACCACCCGGCCAGCGGGCGCCCGCCCCGGCGACACCCGCCGGGAACCGTTCCTGGAACTGGAGCTGGAACTCAAGAGCGGCCCGGTGGACGCCCTGCTCGACCTGGCCCACACGCTGGCCCTCGGGCCTCAGGGCTGGAGCGCGCAGGGCATCTGGCTTTATCCCTCGGACCGCAGCAAGGCCGAACGCGGTCTGGCCCTGTTTCTGGGCCAACCGCCCGAGCCCTTGCGCGAAGCACCGCTGCAACTGCCAGTCGACGGCGACCCGGTTCAGGCCTTCTGCATCACGGCACTGGCCTGTCTGGCACAGCTGCAAGGCAACGTGCTGGCCCTGCTGCAGGCGCCCGAGGCGGGCCCCTTGCCCGACCCGGAATACATCCACCAGGCGCGGGTGGCGCTGCGCCGCCTGCGCACCGGGCTGCGCCTGTTTCGCCCCTTCCTGCCGCGCCGCTTCTCGGCGCACTGGAGCGCCCACTGGCAGGCCGCTGCCGGACAGCTCGGCGATGCGCGCAACTGGGACGTGCTGGTCACGACCTGGCTGCCCCAGTTGCTGGGCGATGGTCGCCAGACGGAAACCCTGGCACGCTGGGTGGCGCAGATGCGGCATGAAGCCAACCAGCGTGCCCGCCAGGCGCTGAGCGAGCCCGCCTTTGCGCTTGGCCAGCTGGCCTTCGTGCGCGCGCTGCTCGCGCTGCAGGGCCGGGCGCCCCGAGCCGGCCAGCCCGCGCTGACCGCTTGGGCACACGCCACGCTGCAGCAACGGCACCGCCGCCTGCAGCGTGCGGTGCGCCTGGCGGCTCGTCAAGCGGCCAGCGAGCGGCATGCGCTGCGCATCGAGCTCAAGAAACTGCGCTACGCCCAGTCCTTCCTGTCCAGCCTGTTGCCTCGTCAGCGGCGGGGGGGCTCATCGCTCAAACGCGCCCAGGAACTGCTCGGCACCCTAAACGATCTCCACACCGCGCAAGTCCTGCTCGCCGACGCGCCACCCCCGGCGGGGCAGAAGGTGATCGGCCGCCTGCAAGAACTGACGGCGGTGCACCTTGCCGATCTGCCCGGCGTGCAACGGCAACTGCTGCGGTCCATCGCCGCCTGGGACTGAAGCAACAAGGCGAACCCGTATCCGTTTTTCAGGGCACCGGAGCGCGACTCCGATGCATGAAACGCTCCAGCCCAGGGCACCGCCGGGCCGGCTTTGCCGGACGGCCAGTGCCGCCCCCTCGAGGGGGTAGCGCGCAGCGCTGCGGGGGTGTTCAAGTCCTTGCGCTCGGCCGCTCGGCCACCCGGTCGCGCCAGGCCTGCAGCGCGGCAAAGCCCTGTTGACCCGCGTTGAAACGCATCAGCTTCGCGAACTCCAGCGCGCAGAAAGCCGTGATGTCGGCGATGCTGAAACGCTCGCCGGCCACCCAGGGCTGGCGCTGCAGTTCGCCGTCCAGCCAGGCCGCGGTCTCGCGCAGTTTCTCGCCCTGCGAGCGGCCGAACTCGGGAAACTGCGGTTGCTCCAGCGGCGCCAGTCCCGGGTGGGTGTGGCGCACGCAGTTGGCGATGGGCAGCAAGAAGTACCACTCAACGCGGCGGTCGGCCATTTCGATGAAGGCGCGCTCGGTGGCGTCTACACCCATCAGGTTGGGCACGGGGTGGCGGCCCTCCAGGTAGGTGCAGATGGCGCGGGTTTCGGTGAGCACGCGGCCGTCGTCGAGCTCCAGCGCGGGCACGCGGGCCAGCGGGCTTTTGGCGCGGTAGGCATCGCCTTTGTGTTCGAGCGCGTTCAGATCCACATCGACGAGGTCCAGGCCGTTGATGCCTTTCTCCACCAGGAACATGAGCACGCGCCGGGGGCTGGGCGCGCGGGATGCCACGTAGAGCTTCATGCGGCGCCTCCACCCGGCTTCAGGCTCTGGCCGGTCTCGACCATGCGGCGGGCCTCTTCGGCGAACTTTTGCGCGCCCGCGTCGCCGTCGCGCGTGAGGTCCACCTTCGACGGCGGCTGTTCAATGCCGCGCTGCACCGCGGGGCGCGCGCGGATCGCATCGCGCCAGCGTTTGAGGTGCGGCAGGTCGTCCATCTCCACACCCGACCAGCGGTGCGTGCGCACCCAGGCCCAGTTGGCGATGTCGGCGATGGAGTAGTCGCCAGCCAGGAATTCGTGGTCTTGCAGCTGGCCGTCGAGCACGCGGAACAGGCGTTTGCTCTCGCCCTGGTAGCGGTCGATGACGGCCGGGATCTTCTCGGGGAAGTAGCGGAAGAACACATTGGCCTGGCCCATCATCGGCCCGATGCCGCCCATCTGGAACATCAGCCACTGCAGCACCCGCGAGCGGCCCTTGGCGTCCGCGGGCATGAGGCGGCCGGTCTTTTCGGCCAGGTAGATCAGGCAGGCGCCCGACTCGAACACCGCAAAATCGTCGGCCTCGTGGTCGACGATGGCCGGGATGCGACCGTTGGGGTTGATGGCCAGGAAAGCGGGCGTCTTCTGCTCCCCGGCCGTCAGGTCCAGTACCTTCAGCGTGTAGGGCAGGCCCAGCTCTTCGAGCGCGATGGACACTTTGTGCCCATTGGGCGTGGCGGCGGTGTACAGATCAAGCACAGCCACCCCCCTGCGCCGCTTCGCGTCTTCCCCCCGATGGGGGGACCCCACCTGTGGCCCGGCAAAGCCGGTTCCACGGTGTGTACTGGGAGGATGCCCGCAGCAGCATGGTTGGCCTCTTGATCAAAACCCCCATCGTAGAGGCCCCGCAGCCTGCCGGCTGTCACCTGTGAAACGGGCGCTCAGCCCCGGGCGGCTTCCAGCACGTTGCGCGTGCGCAGGGCCTCGCTGCGCGCGGCGGCGGCGAAATCTTCACCGCTGGACGCGTAGAGGATGGCGCGCGAACTGTTGACGATGACCGGTCCGGTGGTCGCGTCGCCCTGCCGGCGGTAACCGGCGCGGACGGTGGCCACGGCGTCACCGCCCTGCGCACCCACACCGGGGATCAGCAGCGGCAGCGTGGGCGCGAGTTCACGCACGCGCTCGATTTCTGCGGGGTAGGTGGCGCCCACGACCAGGCCGAGCTGGCCGTTCAGGTTCCACGGCCCTTGGGCGAGCCGGGCCACGTGTTCGTACAGCAAGGGCTGGCCGTCCACCGTCGCCAGGCGCTGGTTCTGCAGGTCGTCGCCGCCGGGGTTGGAGGTGCGGCAGAGCAGGAACGCGCCCTTGCCTTCGTACTTCAGGTAGGGCTGCACCGAATCGAAGCCCATGAAGGGCGAGAGCGTCACGGCGTCGGCGCCGTAGCGCTCGAAGGCCTCGATGGCGTACTGCTCGGCGGTGCTGCCGATGTCGCCGCGCTTGGCGTCCAGGATCACCGGCACCTGCGGCGCCACCGCGCGCATGTGGGCCATCAGGCGTTCGAGCTGGTCTTCGGCACGGTGGGCGGCGAAGTAGGCGATCTGCGGCTTGAACGCGATCACGGTGTCGGCCGTGGCCTCGACGATGGCTGCGCAGAAATCGTAGATGCGGCTGGCGTCGCCCCTGAGGTGGGCGGGAAACTTCGCCGGATCCGGGTCCAGGCCGACGCAGAGCAGGGACTGGTTCTGGCGCTCTGCCGCGCTGAGCATGTCGAGAAAGGTCATGGCGCGATTTTAGGTGGCCCCAGGCGACAGGACTGCACCGAAAGCCCCCTAAGATCAGACCGATGCACGCCCTGTCCCGCCAGCAACTCATCCTGCTTGTCCTGCTCACCCTGGTCTGGGGCCTCAACTGGCCGATCATGAAGCTCGGCGTGACCGGCTTCCCGCCGCTCAGCTTCCGCAGCATCTGCATGTGGCTGGGCCTGCCGGTGCTGGGCTTGTTCCTGGTGTGGCGCAAGGTGCCGTTTCGCATCGATCGTGTGCACTGGCGCGAGCTCGCTGTGCTCACGGTCACCAACATGTTCTTCTGGCACACGCTGGCGATCCTGGCGATCCAGTCGCTCTCCAGCGGCCGGGCGGCGATCCTCGGCTACACGATGCCGGTGTTTTCAGCCTTGCTCGGTGCGGCCTGGTTCGGCCAGCGGCTGGCGGGCCGTGCCTGGTTCGGTGTGGCCGCTGCGGCGCTGGGCGTGGTGCTGCTGCTCTGGCACGAAGTCAGCACCCTGTCGGGCCGGCCGCTGGGCGTGTTCATGATGCTGGTGGCGGCGGCCACCTGGGCGCTGGGCACGCAGCTGATGCGCCGCACCCGCATCGCGCACCCGACGCTGGCGATCTCTTTCTGGATGACCGTGGCCACCACGCTGTGGATGACACTGCTGGCGGTGGTCTTCGAACGCGACGCCTGGACCCTGCCCTCGGCGCCCATCTGGGGCGCCATCGTCTACAACGCCATCGGCGTCTTTGCGTTCGCCCAGGTGGTCTGGCTGATGCTGGCGCGCGACCTGCCACCCATCGCCTCCACGCTCTCGGTGATGTTCATCCCGGTGCTGGGCGTGTTCAGCGGTGCCTGGTGGCTGGGCGAGGTGCTGCACTGGCAGGACTGGACCGCGGTGGTGCTGGTGATGCTGGCGATTGCGACGGTGTTGTGGCCGGCCCGACCAGCTAGCCCGGCCCTAGGCTGAGATCGGCGGTTTCACCGGTCAGGGCCACGCTGCCGCAGGATGTGCGGCCGTCAGCGGTCGGGGGAAAAGCGCGCCGGCGATGACCTGCAACAGATCCAGGTAGGCAGGCGCCAGTTGCGACGGCAGCTGCCGGGTGTCGATGTAGTAGGCGCCGCGCTTGCCGTGGTATTCGATGGCCTCGCCCAGGGCCTGGAAGCGGATGCCAACAAAAGCCAGCCCGCGCGCCAGCCGGGGTTCCATCATCACGAACACATGGTGGCGTTGCGTCTCGTGCGACAGGGTGATCGCCGCCATGTACAGGCCGATGGCGATGGCTGGAAAGCTGCGCAGTTCCTGTTCCGAGAACCCACCGGCCACGATGGCCCCTTCGGCGGCGGCGGCGGACTGTTTGCGGAACACCGCGGGCACCGCCAGGCGCGAGATTTCGCAGACTTCGTGCGGTGCAAAGTGGTGCGGCAGCAGGCTGGGGTGAGTCAATGCCTGGGCACAGTGGGTCTCCAGGGGTAAGCGGTCGTGGGCACCGCGTTTGCCCACCAGCCGCACCGTGCCGGCCAGCACGCCCGAGCGGCGGTGGCGCACCGCGCAGTGAACGGCCTGGGCATCAAACGGATCGCGCTCTTCCCGCAGGGGATGCAGGGCCTCGTAGTGCAGCTCTTCGCAATACACCTGGTGCCGCAGGCGGTAGATCTCCCGGCGCTGGAGTTCGCTGCGGGCGATCTGCGGCTGCAGGTGCTGCATGAAGGCCTCGGCAATGCCGAAAGTGGCCGGGGCAACCGCTGGCAGGGCCGGGTTCGACGGTTCAGACTCAGCGGGCGGGCGTTGCAGCGCAGGGCCCGACAGGGCCGTTACGGACAGGGATGGGGTTTTCATGGTGGCAACACGGAATGACACCCTCAAGCGGGCGGGTCAGTGTTGCCTCGGGCACCGGGTGAACGGCGCCAAACGGCGTCAGATTTGACAGGGACCGGTCATGGGCTCCAAGCCCCCATATCAAGGTCTTTGGAGCGTCAGGGGGCCGTGGAGCGATCGGATGATGCGGCGGCCGTCTCCAGCGCCAGGCACAGGTCGGCCCAGGCCTTGGCCTTGTCGCTGGGCGTGCGCAGCAGGTAGGCCGGGTGGTAGGTCACGATGACCGGCACACCCTGGTAGCGGTGCACCTGCCCACGCAGCTTGCCGATGGGTTCGCTGGTCTGCAGCAGCGACTGCACCGCGAAACGCCCCATGGCGAGGATGATCTTCGGCTGCACCAGAGCCACCTGGCGCGCCAGATAGGGCTCGCACTGCGCCACCTCTTCGGGCAGCGGGTTGCGATTGGCCGGCGGACGGCACTTGAGCACGTTGGCGATGTAGGCGGCCTGCTCGCCGCTGCCGGTGCGGCTGCGGCCGATGGCGCGCAGCATGTTGTCGAGCAGCTGGCCGGCCACGCCCACGAAGGGTTCGCCCTGCAGGTCCTCGTTTTCACCGGGTGCCTCGCCGATCACCATCCAGTCGGCCTGGCGGTCGCCGACCCCGAACACGGTGTTCTGGCGGCTGCGGCACAGGCCGCAGGCTTCGCAGCCCGCGACGGCGGCTTGCAGCGCCGGCCAGTCCATGGCGTCCACACCCGCCGGGCGCGGTCGGGCTGGGGCGGCAACGGGCCGGGGCGCGGCCACCACCGCTTCGTTCACCGGCGGCTGCACCGGGGCTGGCCGGGCGGCGGGTGCAGCGTGCGCTGGCATTGACGAAGGCGCGGGAGCGCGCGCCACCGCAGTGGGTGGCGCTTCGGCCATCACGGGCGCAGTGACCTGCGCGGCCACGGGCGGCCGGGGCGCCCAGACGCGCACCCCCATCTCGGCCAGCATGGCGCGCTGGCGCGCATCCAGCTGCGGCACGAACGAGGTGTCGGGCTGGTCGGCGGTGTCGTTCATGCCGCGCTCCCGCCACTCGCCAGCGCCACCAGGTTCAGGCTCATGACCACCGCATCTTCGCGCTGGAAATGGCTGGCCGGGTAATAGCCGCGGCGCATGCCCACCTGCTGAAAACCATAGCCTTCGTACAGGGCGCGCGCCGGTGCGTTGCTGGCGCGCACTTCGAGCCACAGCCACTGCGCCCCCTGGCTGTGCGACCACAGCGCCAGCGCGTCGAGCATGAAGCGCGCCCAGCCCTGGCGCTGGTGTGCCGGGGCCACGGTGATGTTGAGCAGGTGCACCTCGTCCACGCCGGGCATCGCCACCAGGTAGCCGAGCAGCACGCGGCCGTCGGCCCGTCGGGGGTGCACCGCCTCGCCCGGCAGGGCTTCGCCGAGCAGCATCACCGCCGGATAACCGGAGGCCAGCGAATCGGCAAAGTGTTTGTGTGTCCAGGGGTGGGTGTAGGCGGATTTTTCCACCTCGCACACCGCGTCCAGGTCGGTCGCGGTCACCGGCTCAAAGGCGATGCGCCGCTCCGCGGCCGGTGCGGGACGCGCGCTGGCGTCGGCCAGCGGCCAGTCGCCCGCAGACCACACCGGCACCTTCGGCGCGCTGACGGAAGAAGCCTCGACAGACCGGTTCGTGTTCGCCATGGGTCGGCCTCTCAGGCGTCCAGCGGCGTCACCGCCGACACGGGCGCGGACAGGCGCACCAGCTGCTCCAGCCGCAGGCGCTCGCGCTCGGCCGTGGTCTGCGCCACCTTGTCGCGCACGTAGAGCGGCAGCGCTTCGTGCGCCGCCACCGCTCGCCCGGCCGCGAGCAGCGCCGGCGCCAGCCGCAACAAGGCAGCGGCTGTGGGCAGGGCGGTCTGGCGCTCGCCGGCCAGGTCGCTGAACTGTGCGCCGTAGCTGGGAAACACATTGCCGGCAAGCAGGCAATCGCCCGGCGCCAGCGCCTGCGGCAAGCCTTGCTGCAGCCATTCCCCCAGATCGGCCGGCGCACACAGGCGCGGCGGCTGCAGCGGTACCGGATCCAGCCCCAACGGGCCGCAAGCGTAGAGCGCCACGTACATCTCGTCCATGCGCGCATCAAGCAGGGCTGCGATCACGCGGGGGGGCGCCTGCCCGGCCAGCGCCCGCTGGTGGCGCGCTTCTTCGGCCAGCGCCAGCAAGGTATCGACCGGCAGGACCGGCACACCACCTGCGCGCCCCGCCCCCTGGGCGCCATAGGCGAGCCCCTGGGCGACGGCGCACGCGGTGCGCAAGCCGGTGAACGACCCCGGCCCGCGCGCAAACACCAGCGCGTCCAGTTCCCGCAGCGCCCACCCCGCCTGCGTCAGCAGCGACTGCACCACCGGCAACAGCGTCGCCGAGGCCTGCGCGGCGCCCGGACCCGTGTGCTGCCACGGCGCATCGCCCGGCACGCCACCGCCCACCGCCACCGAGAGGGTGTCGGTGCTGGTTTCGATGGCCAGCAGGCGCAGCGGGGGAGAGGCAGGGGAAGCGGCAGAAGGCATCCGGCCATTATCGGCGAGCGGCATGCGTGGCCGCGTTCGTCGGGGCATCCACCAGGACGTGCGCAATGGCGCATTTGCGCGATGCGGCCGCCGGGCGGGGCCGTTGATGCGCCCCCCGGGTTCCATAATCCCTGCCATGTTGACCACCACGCCGACCGAACGCCCCCTGCGCCCGCGCCCCACCGCCGGGGCCGCCTGGTGGCGAGCGCTGGGTGCGGGCCTGCTCGGCGCCCTGGCGCTCCCGCTCGCGGCGCTGGCCGATGACGCCCTGCCCCCCACGGTGCAGGCCGCGCTGCGGCGTGCCGCGGTGCCCGCCAGCGCCGTGTCGGCCCTGGTGGTGCCGGTCTCCGGCGACCGCGGCGAGCGCCTGCGCCACCGCGCCGGGCAGCCCATCAACCCGGCCTCGGTCATGAAGCTGGTGACCACCTACGCCGCCATCGACCTGCTGGGGCCCGACTTCACCTGGCGCACGCGCTTCTACACCGACGGCGCCGTGGACAACGGGGCCCTGCGCGGCAACCTCTACATCCAGGGCGGTGGCGACCCCAAACTGGTGCTGGAGCGCATCCAGACCGCTTTCTTCGCCCTGCAGGACCGGGGCGTGCAGGTGGTGCTGGGCGATGTGGTGCTGGACCACAGCGCCTTCGAAGTGCCCGCGCGCGACCCCGGCGCCTTCGACGGCGAGGCGCTGCGGCCCTACAACGCCAGTCCCGACGCGCTGCTGGTGAACTTCAAGTCGGTGGTCCTGAAGTTCCAGCCCGACAGCGCCCTCGGCGTCGCCCATGTGTTGAGCGAGCCGCCCATGGCGGGGCTGATCATCGACCCCACCGTGCCGCTCTCGCGCAAAGGCTGTGGCGACTGGCGTGGCGCCTTGCAGGCGCGGTTTGACGACGCCAATGCCATCCGTTTCGAGGGCCAGTACCCGCTGGCTTGCGGTGAACGCGTCTGGCCCGTGGCCTACCAGGACCCGGCCAGCTACGCCGCGCGTGCCCTCGAAGGCCTGTGGCGCGCCAGCGGCGGCGCGATCACCGGGCAGGTGCGCAACGGGCTCACCCCGCCCGGCGCCACCCTACTGCACGAAGCCCATTCGCTGCCGCTCTCGGACATCATCACCGACGTCAACCAGTGGAGCAACAACGTGATGGCGCAGCAGGTGTTCCTCACGCTGGGCCGGCTCAACCCGGTGCGGCAGGAGGCGCGCACCGTGCCGCGCGAACACATCACCCCGCTGCGCGCGGGGCGGTTCGAGCGCTCACGCGACGTGGTGGCCCGCTGGTGGACAACCACCTTCGGCATCCGCCACGCGCCCCCGGTCATGGACAACGGCTCGGGGCTCTCGCGCGACGAACGCATCACCGCCGACGCGCTGGCCGGCCTGCTGCGCCATGCGGCGGCCCATCCCAAGGGCGCGCAGTTCGTGCAGTCGCTGTCGGTGGCGGGCGTCAGCGGCACGGCAGCGCGCATGGCCCGCGGGCCGCGCAGCGCCGCACGGGGCAACGCCTGGCTCAAGACCGGCACGCTGCGCGACGTGACCGGCGTGGCCGGTTATGTGAATGCGGTGAACGGCACACGCTACGCGGTCGTGGGGTTCATCAACCACCCGAACGCCGGCGCCGCGCGGCCGGCGTTGGAAGCGCTGGTGGAATGGGCGGCCGCCCAGCCGGATTGAAAGCCTGAGAGGCGTTTGCTGCGCCTCCTAGCCCAGCAGCAAAACAAGACCACCCATCGCCAGGGCCAGCGCCGCGACAACGGCCCAGCCCGACAGGCGGCTGCGCTTGCGACGCGCCATCAGGGCATTCGCCTGACGGCGGTTCATGGCCTCATCCACCAGCGTCTCGGGATGCACCTCCGACTGCACCGTGCAGTAGTACTGGTGCAGGGTCTCGCTGTTGATGGCCAGGCTGTCGTCGGTGGTGCTTCTTTGGGCAAAGAGTGAAGTTTTCACGGCGGTACTCGGCTGGCGTTGAAATATCGTGGATATCGATCGGGTGGCGAGCAACAAGCCACCGCCACTCCTATCATGCGTGGCTATGCGCCCTGACGACCTTATCGGCTACTTCGCCGCTTTCTTGACCACTTTCAGTTTTGTGCCCCAGGTCTGGCACACGTTCCAGACGCGGGACGTGAGCGGCATTTCTCTGGGCATGTACAGCAGCTTCACGCTCGGCATCGCGATGTGGCTGGCCTATGGCCTGATGCTGGGTGCCTGGCCGGTGGTCGTGGCCAACGCCATCACGCTGCTGCTGGCACTGGCCATCCTGACCATGAAGCTGCGCTTCGGGCGCTCCTGAAACGCAGACAGGGCTGTAGCGCGACAAGGCGCCCCATACAGCTATGCGTTCAAGGGCTGCACTGTGTCGGTTTTCCATGGCGCCGGAGCACCGCCCGCAGCGCACGAAACGGTGCAGCCCAGGGCACCGCCGGGCTGGCTTTGCCAGACGGCCAGTGCCGCCCCCCTTGAGGGGGGTGACGCGAAGCGGCGCAGGGGGTGTTTCGTTCAGGCTGACGCGCGTTGCAGGCGGTCGCGCACACCATCCCAGTCGGCGCCTTCGGGCGGTGTTTCCACCCAGATGAGCTTGACGCCCGTGGCATCGAGTTCACGCAACACGGCAAACAGCGCCTGCGCGGCCTGGGCCGCGTCGTCGGGCATGCGGCGCAGGACCACGCCACGAGCGGTCTTCAAGGGCGAACGCGCATAGACCGCGATGTGTTTCGCATCCGGGCCCAGCACGTCGAGCGCCGCCTGCAGCGGCTGCGCCGCCATCAGCCGCACCTTGGCGCGCGGCGCGTAATGCGATTCCAGCGTGCCGGAGGCGCGCGGCGCGGCCTCGTCGCGCGCGCGCAGCGGCTGTCCACACACGGCTTCGATCTGCGCCGGCGTGATCACGCCGGGGCGCAGAAGCACCGGGGCGCCGCGCGAGCAGTCCACGATGGTGGACTCGATGCCCACCGGGCAGGCACCACCGTCCAGGATCAGCAGCGCGTCGTCCTGCAGATCGGCGAATTCTTCGGCCACGTGCGCGGCGGTGGTGGGGCTGACGCGGCCGAAACGGTTGGCACTGGGCGCGGCCACACCGTGCACACCGTGCACGCGCGCCGCCACCAGCAGCGCCTGCGCCACCGGGTGCGAGGGGCAACGCAGGCCCACCGAATCCTGCCCGCCCGCGGCCACCGCCGCCACCTCGGACCGGCGCGGCAGGATCAAGGTGAGCGGGCCGGGCCAGAAGGCCTGCATCAGCGCGGCGGCAAACGCCGGCACTTCGCGCGCAAACGGCGCCACAGCGGTGTGCCAGTCGGCCGCCCCAGCGGGCGGAATGTGCACGATCAGCGGGTGGTCGCTTGGCCGGCCCTTGGCCTCGAAGATGCGCAGCACCGCGGTGGCGTTGCCGGCGTCGGCCGCCAGGCCATAGACGGTTTCGGTCGGCATGCCGACCAGCGAGCCCGCGGCGAGGCGCTGGGCGGCTGCTTCGACGGCCGCCGGGTCGCTGGCGTTCAGGCAGAGCGGCATCGGTGGATCAGGCCAGCGCGGGCAGGCCGAGCAGGGCCAGCACCTTCGCGGTCGTCTCGCGCACCTGCGATACAGAGGCCCCAGTGATGTTCAGGTGGCCCATCTTGCGACCCGGGCGAGCGCTGAGCTTGCCGTACAGGTGCAGGTGGGTGCCCGGCAGCGCGAGCACCTGCGCCCAGGGCGGCGACACCGGCCGTTCGCTGGCCTGAGGGCGAACACCATTGGCGTTGAACCAGAGGTCGCCCAGCAGGTTGACCATGATGGCCGGGCTGTGCTGACGCGGGGTAGGCAGCGGCAGGCCGGCGAGTGCGCGTACCTGCGCCTCGAACTGCGAGATGTCGCAGGCGTTCTGCGTGTAGTGGCCGCTGTTGTGCGGGCGCGGCGCCATTTCGTTGACGATCAGGTCCGCGCCACCCGCGCCGTTGTCCACCACGAAGTACTCGACGCACAACACGCCCACGTAGTTCAGGTGGTTCGCGATCGCCACCGTGCTGGCCTGCGCGCGCGCCGCCAGATCGGCGGGCACAGCGCCCTCAAACACCTCGGTGATCGCGAGGATGCCGTCGTGGTGCGTGTTGGCCTGCACCGGGAAGCTGACCACGCTGCCGTCGGCGCCGCGCGCCACCAGCACCGAACACTCGCTCTGCAGCGGCATCAGCTTTTCCAGCACGCAGGGCACGCGGCCCAGCTGGTCCCAGGCGGCGGCAAGTTCTTCGCGGGTCTTGACGCGGATCTGGCCCTTGCCGTCGTACCCCAGCCGCGCGGTTTTCACGATGCCGGGCAGCAGATCGGCCGGCACCGCTGCCAGCAGCTCGCTCGACTCGATGGCGGCGTAGGGCGCGGGGTAGACGCCGCTGATCGGGCCGCAAGCGACGAAGTGCGCCTTCTCCTGGATGCGGTCCTGTGCCACGGCCACGCAGGCCGAAGACGGCGCGACCGGCCGGTGTGCGCCCAGCGTGAGCAGCGCGGGGGCGGGCACGTTTTCGAACTCTGTCGTGATGGCGTCGCAGCGCTGCATCAGCTGCGCCAGGCCCTGCTCGTCGTCGTACGGCGTTTCGATGTGGTAGTGGCTGATTTGCCCGGCCGGGCTGGCCGGGTCCGGATCCAGCACCGCCGTGAAATAGCCCATGGCCTGCGCGGCCTGCACGAACATGCGGCCGAGCTGGCCACCGCCCATGACGCCCAGGGTCATCTGCTGGCCACGGTCGGACAGGGCGCCGGGCAATAGCGGTTTCAAACTCATGAAAAGTCCGTAGAAGATGGAAAAACGGAACGTGAGAGATGCAACAACCCAGAAACACCGCGGAACTGGCTTTGCCAGGCCGCTGGTGTTGCCCCCTTGAGGGGGTCGCGCGAAGCGCGGCGGGGGTGGGTCATTCTGTGGGCAGCGACATGTTGCGGGCCGCCTCGGTCTGCGCCGCGCGGAAGGCTTCCAGCTTTTCGCGCAGGGTCGGATCTTCGTTGGCCAGCAAGGCCACGGCAAACAGCGCCGCATTCGCCGCACCGGCAGCACCGATGGCAAACGTCGCCACCGGCACGCCCTTGGGCATCTGAACGATGGAATGCAGCGAATCGACACCCGACAGCGCTTTCGACATCACCGGCACACCCAGCACCGGCACCACGGTCTTGGCCGCGATCATGCCGGGCAGGTGCGCCGCGCCACCGGCGCCGGCGATGATGGCCTTGAGGCCGCGGCCGACGGCAGCCTCAGCGTAGGCAAACATGTCGTCGGGCATGCGGTGCGCCGAGACCACGCGCGCCTCGTGCGTGATGCCGAAGTCTTTGAGGATCTGCACGGCGTGCTGCATGGTGTCCCAGTCGCTGCTGGAACCCATGACCACGCCCACCTGGATGGAACTCATGGAGGGGCTTTCTGCCGGGCGCCCGGAGGGCCGGCGTGGGGGACCGGTTCGGGAAATCGGCCCCGCTCCGGTAAAGTGTCGATTTTACGTTTCGCGCCCCGCCGTCGGCGATGTGCGCCCATTTCCAGAGCCTTCCCCATGATCAACGTCACCGTCGCCAACTTTGAAACCGAAGTCATCGAAGCTTCGATGCAAACGCCCGTGCTGGTCGATTTCTGGGCGCCCTGGTGCGGCCCCTGCAAGGTCATCGGCCCGCTGCTGGAAAAAATCGAGACCGACTACGCCGGGCGCTTCAAGCTGGTGAAGATCGACTCCGACGAGGAACAGCAGCTGGCCCAGGCTTTCGGTATCCGCAGCATCCCAACCTGCGTGCTGCTCATGAACGGCCAGCCCGTCGACGGTTTCATGGGCGCCCTGCCCGAAGGCCAGATCAAGGAATTCCTCGACAAGCACCTGCCCGCTGCCGAAGAACTGGAAGCCGCCGAAGAAGAAGCCGCTGCGCTGGACGCCCTGGCCGAAGGCGATGTGGAAGGCGCTCTGGCCAAACTGCAGCAGGCGGTGCAGACCGACCCCAACAACGACGACGCGCGTTTCGACCTCGTGAAGCTGCTGCTGGAGCTGGAACGCGACGACGAAGCCAAGGTGGCCTTCGCCCCGGTGATCGCCAAGTCCGTGGCCGTGCGCCGGCTCGACTCGCTCAACCGCTGGATGAAGGCGCGCGATGCGCAGGACGGTGTGGCCGACCCCCAAGCGCGCGCCGCCGAGCTGCAGGCCAAGATCGCCACCAACAAGCGCGACTTCGACAGCCGCTTCGCCCTCGCCCAGTTGCTGATGGCGCACAACCAGTTCGTTCCGGCCATGGACGAGCTGCTGGAGATCCTGATGCGCGACAAGACCTGGAGCGAAGAGCTGGCGCGCAAGACCTTCATCGCCATCCTCGACATCATCGAACCGCCCAAGCCCAAGGTGGCCGAAGGCCAGGTGCCGCCGGAAGACCCGACCGTGGCCACCTACCGCCGGCGGCTCTCCAGCGTGGTGCTGAGCTGATCTACGGCCGCTGATCGGTCGAGGGCTTCTTCCAGAGGTTGATCCCGCCTTCCACGGCGTGCTGGTCGATCGCAGCCAGTTCCTCGGCACTGAAGGCGAGGTTGTCCAGCGCACCCGCCAGATCCACGATCTGCTCCAGGCGGCTGGCGCCGATCAGGGCCGAGGTCATGCCGGGCTGGCGCAGCACCCAGGCCACCGCCATCTGCGCCAGGCTCTGGCCGCGGTTGAAGGCGATCTCGTTGAGCGCCCGCACGTGGTTCAGGTTCTGCTCGCTGAGGTGCTCCATCTTGAAGGAGCCGCCGCCGGGCTGGTTGATGCGCGAGTCCTCGGGGATGCCGCCCAGGTATTTGTTGGTCAGCAGACCCTGGGCCAGCGGGCTGAAGGCGATGCAGCCGATGCCCTCGTCCTGCAGGGTGTCGAGCAGTTCGCCCTCGATCCAGCGGTTGAGCAGGCTGTAGGACGGTTGGTGGATCAGCAAGGGCACGCCCATCTGCCGCAGGATGGCCGCGGCCTCGCGGGTCTTGCCGGCCGAGTAGCTGGAGATGCCGACGTAGAGCGCCTTGCCCTGTTGCACGGCGGTGGCCAGCGCGCCCATGGTTTCTTCGAGCGGCGTGTCCGGGTCGTAACGGTGCGAATAAAAGATGTCGACGTAGTCCAGGCCCATGCGCTTCAGGCTCTGGTCGAGGCTGGCGAGCACGTACTTGCGCGAACCACCGCCCTGCCCATAGGGTCCGCGCCACATGTCCCAGCCGGCCTTGGTGGAGATCAGCAATTCGTCGCGGTAGGGCCGGAAGTCGCGCCGCAGGTGTTCACCGAAATTGGTCTCGGCGCTGCCGGCGGGCGGGCCGTAGTTGTTGGCGAGGTCGAAGTGGGTGATGCCGAGGTCAAACGCGGCGCGCAGCATGGCGCGCTGGGTTTCCAGGTGCGAGCTGTCACCGAAGTTGTGCCACAGGCCCAACGATAGGGCGGGCAGACGCAAGCCGCTGCGACCGCACAGACGGTAGGGCATGCTGTCGTAGCGCGTGGCGGCTGCTGTGTACATGGTGGGCCTCCTGCGGTCATGGGATATGAGAAACCACCACTCTACCCATTCATTTCCCGCTGTACGCCCCGCATCTTGAGTAGCCCTGAGCGGGTCTCGACTTCAGGGCGGGACGGCCCCACCGAGGGCCCCCGGTCTTCAGGCCGGAGAACCCTCCAGCCTGAAACGTTCAACCAGGGTCTTCAGGCGCTGGGCCTGGTCCTGCAAAGACTGGGCCGCAGCGGCCGACTGCTCGGCCAGTGCCGCGTTTTGCTGTGCGCCCTGGTCCAGCTCGCTGACCGACGCGCTGGCCTGTCCAATGCCTTGACGCTGCTGCGCCGTTTCGCCGGTGATCGCGGCAATCGTGGAGGAAACCCGTTGCACCGAGGTCATGATTTCATGGGTGGCGCCACCGGCCCGTTTGACGTGTTCGCTGCCCGAGGCCACCTTTTCCAGCGTGGCCTCGATCAGGCCCCTGATCTCGCGCGCGGCCGTTGCGCTGCGCTGCGCCAGGCTGCGCACTTCCGCCGCCACCACAGCAAAACCCCGCCCCTGTTCGCCAGCACGGGCGGCTTCCACGGCGGCGTTGAGCGCGAGGATGTTGGTCTGGAACGCGATGCCATCGATGATGGCCGTGATGTCCGCGATCTGGCGCGAGGCCGCGTCGATCTCGTTCATGGTCGCCACGGCCTGACCCACCACATGGTCGCCACGCGTGGCCGCCGTTTGCGCCTCGGCGGCGAGCGCGTTGGCCGACTGTGCCGACAGCGCCGACTGATCGACCGACGCGTTGAGCTGGGTCAGGGCACCGATGGCCCCTTGCATGTTGGTGGCGGCCATCTCGGCGCGTCCGCTCAGGTCCTGGCTGCCCTGGGCGATCTCGGCACTGGCCGTGGCAATGCCTCCACAGGCCTGGCGCACGCCCTGCGCCAGTTCGTGCTGTGCCACGCGCATCAGTTCGAGCGAACGCGCCAGGACGCCCAACTCACCGTTGAAGCCCGTCTCGACCGGCACCGAAAGATCGTGCCGGGCCATGCGCTCGGTGGCTTGCACCGTCGCGGAAAACCCCCGTGTCACATCGCGCGTGATGCGCCATCCGGTCAGGGCACCGAACAGCAGGGCGATGAGGCTGCCGGCGACCACCACCTTTTGCGCCCCGTCAGCCGTGGCAGAGGCGTCTGCCACCGAAGCCTCCTTGGCGCGATCGTCCCAGGCGGACAGCGCCACCAGCCCCTCTGACCACTGGTGGTACTTGGTGTTCCATGCCGCCGCGTCCTGCCCCAGGGCGAGGGAGATGGCAAAGAAGACGGCCGGCTCCCCACGCCCGCCACTCTCCTTCTCGCCCAAAGGGATCACCTCATGAACCGCCCGGGCCCGCTGACCCACCTGGTCAAACAGGGCTGCCACGTTCGCATCGTTCGCAGGAAGGCTCTCCTTGGCGGCTTTCTCCTTGCTCAGATAGGTGTCCCAGTCCTGTCTGAGGCGCTTCATCATCGCCTCGCTGTCGGACAGTTCGGAGCCACGAATGTCGCGCAACGAAGACATGAATCGATAGGCGCTTCGCTCCATGCCAACGACCGCCGCCGTGCGATGCCCCCCCTGGATCACGACCTCCTGCAGCGTGCGGTTCAGGTTCTGCATGCCGATCAGGGACAAGGCGGCGATACCCAGCAGCAGTGCCAGGACGGTCCCGAAGCCCCAGGCCAACCTTTGCCCAAGACGGCGTTGAGAAAAGAAGTTCATTGTTGAAAGGCTCCCCAGAATTGAGTGGTTTTCACAGATGGGTGGCTGGTGCACACAGGGTGGCGTGACCCAGCCGCTTTGCGCAGGCACAGGGCCGTATCGGCAGTTTGCCGACCCAACTGAAACAGGAAACCGCGATCAGCCGCCGCAGGGTGGTTCTGTTCGTTGCTTTGGGGAGGCGAGACGCCATCGACCCGCGAGGTGCAGAAAACAAAAAGCCCCGCCGCCCAAAAGAGCGACGAGGCGACAGACCCGCAAGATGGAAGTGCGCCAGCCAAGGCCACCGTGGAACCGGCTTCGCCGGGCCGCCAGTGGCGCCCCTTGGGGGGGGTGACGCCGCAGGCGGCGCGGGGAGTCGCTTATTTCGCGGTCGGCATCACGAACTCTGCGCCTTTGCCAATCGATTCCGGCCAGCGCTGCATGATCGACTTCTGCTTCGTATAGAAGCGCACGCCCTCTTCGCCATAGGCGTGCATGTCACCGAACAGGCTCTTCTTCCAGCCACCGAAGCCCTGCCAGGCCATCGGCACCGGGATCGGCACGTTGATGCCGACCATGCCCACCTGGATGCGCCGCGCGAACTCGCGCGCCACGTTGCCGTCGCGCGTGAAGCAGCTCGTGCCGTTGCCGAACTCGTGGTCGTTGATGATCTGCACCGCCTCGGCGAAGTCGTGCACGCGCACGCAGCTCAACACCGGGCCAAAGATCTCTTCCTTGTAGATTTTCATGTCGGTGGTCACGTTGTCGAACAGCGTGCCGCCCATCCAGAAACCGGCTTCGCAGCCTTCGCCGGCCTGCTTCGCATCAAATCGGCGGCCGTCCACCAGCAGCTCGGCCCCTTCGGCCGCACCCGCTTCGATGTATCCCGTGATGCGCTGGTGCGCGGCGGCGGACACGATCGGGCCCATTTCGGCGGCGAGATTGGTGCCGTTGAGCACCTTCAGCGCTTTCGTGCGTTCGATCAGCTTGGGCATGATCTTGTCGGCCACGTCGCCCACCAGCACCGCCACGCTGATGGCCATGCAGCGTTCGCCGGCGCTACCGTAGGCCGCGCCGATCAGCGCGTCCACCGCCTGGTCCAGGTCGGCGTCGGGCATCACCACCATGTGGTTCTTGGCGCCGCCCAGGGCCTGCACACGCTTGCCGTGGTGGGCGCCGGTCTCGTAGATGTAGTTGGCGATCGGCGTCGAGCCCACGAAGCTGATGGCCTTCACGTCCGGGTGCACCAGCAGCGCATCCACGGCCTCCTTGTCGCCCTGCACCACGTTGAAAACGCCGTCGGGCAAACCGGCCTGCTTCAGCAGTTCGGCCATGAACAGGCTGGCGCTCGGGTCGATCGGGCTGGGCTTCAGCACGAAGGTGTTGCCCGCGGCGATCGCCACCGGGAACATCCACATGGGCACCATGACCGGGAAGTTGAACGGCGTGATGCCGGCCACCACACCCAGCGCCTGGCGGATGGTCCAGTTGTCCATGCCGGTCGAGACCTGGTCGGTGAAGTCGCCCTTCAAGAGTTGCGGGATCCCGCAGGCGAATTCGATGATGTCGATGCCGCGCGCCACCTCACCCTGCGCGTCGGTGAACACCTTGCCGTGTTCGGCGGTGATCAGGTGCGCCAGCTCGTCCTTGTGCAGGTTCACCAGCTCGAGGAACTTGAACATCACGCGCGCGCGGCGGATCGGGGGCGTGTCGGACCAGGCCGGGAACGCCGCCTGCGCGGCCGCCACGGCCACATCCACGTCGGCGGCACTGGCCAGCGCCACGCGGCCGGTGACCGCGCCGGTGGCGGGATTGAACACGTCCTGTGCGCGGGTGGAGGAGCCGGCTGCGCGGGCGCCAGCGATGAAGTGGGTGATGGCGGTGGTCATGGTGGATCTCGGTCGGGGTGAAGGGTGGATGCAGTGTAGGAAGTGCGCACGCCCGATACAAGGCCAAAAACCTGAAATGATTGTTCAATCTGGTGAACAATAGAATGCATGAATCAGCAGAAAGTCCACGAACTCTGGAGCCACTTCCACTGGCTCAACGTGCTCGCCCAGCAGGGCAGCTACACGGCCGCTGCCGCGCGGCTGGGCGTCAGCAAGGCCGCGGTGAGCCAGCGCATGGCCGAGCTGGAACGGGTGGCCGGCGTGGCGCTGGTGCAGCGCACCACCCGCAGCGTGCGCCTGACCGAAGCCGGCCAGCGCCTGGTGGACGACACCCGGGCCTCGTTCGAACACATCGCGCAGTGTTTTGCGCAGGTGCGCGATGCGGCGGGCGCGCCGCGCGGCCTGTTGCGGGTGACGGCGCCGGTGGCGTTTGCGCGCCAGCAACTGGTGCCACGCCTGCCAGAGTTCCTGCGCCAGTACCCCGAAGTGCGGCTGGAACTGGACATGGCCGACCGCCTGCGTTCGCTCGCCACCGAAGGTTTCGACCTCGCCATCCGGCACACCGCCACGCCGCCCGACACCCATGTGGCCTGGACGCTGTGCGCCACCCGCTCGGTGCTGGTGGCCAGCCGCGCCTACCTGCGCCGCCAGGGCGTGCCCGCGGCGCCGGGCGATCTCGCGCAACACAACTGCCTGCACTACCCGCGCTCGCAGGACACGCCGGCCTGGACGCTGGAGCCACTGCAACCGGCCGCCGGCGCCGAGCGGGTGACAGTGCAGGTGTCCGGTTCGCTGGCCGCCAACAACAGCGAGGCGCTGCGCGACGCGGCCCTGGGCGGGCTGGGCATCGCGCTGCTGCCCGACTTCAGCGCCCAGGCCAGTCTGCTCGCGGGCAAGCTGGTGATGGTGTTGCCGCAGTGGCAGCCGGTGGGCGCGTTCGCCGAGCAGATTTACGCCATCCGGCCGTATTCGGCCCACGTGCCACGCGCGGTGACGGCGTTTGTGGATTTCCTGCGTCGGGCTCTGGCGCCCGGGTTTGCCGAAGGCCTGGCGAATTGACGCGAGGGCCTCAGCCCATCAGCCGCGTGAGCGCTTCCTGGTACTTGGCCGCCGTTTTTTCGATCACTTCCTTGGGCAGGCGCGGCGCGGGCGCCGTCTTGTCCCAGGCCTTGCCGCTCACCTGCGCGGTCTCCAGCCAGTCGCGCAGGAACTGCTTGTCGTAGCTCGGCGGGTTCTGGCCCACCACGTAGCTCTCCAGCGGCCAGTAGCGCGAGGAGTCGGGTGTCAGCACCTCGTCCATCAGCACCAGCGTGCCGGCTTTGTCGAGGCCGAACTCGAACTTGGTGTCCGCGATGATGATGCCCTTCTTCAGCGCGATCTCGGCCGCGGCCTTGTAAAGCGCGATGGAGATGTCGCGGATCTGTGCGGCCAGCTCGGGACCGATCATGGCCACGGTCTGCTCGAAGGTGATGTTCTCGTCGTGCTCGCCCATCTCGGCCTTGGCGGCGGGCGTGTAGATGGGCTCGGGCAGCTTGCTCGCGTTCATCAGCCCCTCGGGCAGTGGCACGCCGCAGACCGAACGGCTCTCCAGGTATTCCTTCCAGCCACTACCGGCCAGGTAGCCGCGCACCACCGCCTCAACCGGAATCGGCTTCAGACGCTGGACCAGCATGGAGCGGCCCGTGACCTGGGCGCGTTCAGCCTCGCTCACCACGCTCTCGGGCGCTTCGCCGGTCAGGTGGATCGGGCAGATGTTCAGGCCCTTGGGGCCGAGCTGGTCAAACCAGAACAGCGAAAGCTGGGTCAGCAGCGCGCCCTTGCCGGGAATCGGCTCGCCCATGATCACGTCGAAGGCGCTGATACGGTCTGACGCGACCATCAGGATGCGGTCGTCACCCACGGCGTAGTTGTCACGCACCTTGCCGCGCGCGAGCAGGGGCAGGGAATTCAGGGCGGAGGTGTGGAGGGCGGAAGTCATGATCGGGCGCAGGGACAAGTGACAGCCAAGAAAAAAGCCCGGTGACCGAACAGTCAGCGGGCTCCGAACCATTCCGGGGAATTATCGCAGGTCGGGTGACCGGCGCGGCGTGGGCTCCACCTCAGGCCCCATGGGCTGGCCGGCCCTCGCGCCGGGTGCGCCTGAACGTTCCAGCGCCGGACATTCGACGCGTCCGCAGGGACGCCTGGTCAGCGCCCCGGGGGTCCTGTCTCAGTACTTCGCGCTCGACGCCACCGTCAAGCCGGCGTGGTCGCAGGAGAACATTTCCAGACTGTTGCCGCGTGTCTGGTGGCCGTTGGACAGCTGCTGGTAGGCCCGCATCTGCTCCCGGGAGACCGCGGACAACAGCAGGCCGCCCTTGTCTTCTGGCGTGAGCTCCTTGCCCAGCAGGCGGCTGGCGCGGCTGCTCAGGCAGGATTCCGCGTTCAGGTGGCGAAACGCCAGCGATTCGATGTACTTGCCCGCCTGCAGGCTGCTGGTCACGGTCCTGGCGTACGCGCCCACATAGGCGCTCGCGGCCGCGTCCACGTCGGGCTGGTTGAACGGCGTGATGTGCACCACCTGCGGGGCATCAAGCACCTGTTGGGACACTTGAGATGCAGGTGTCGAACAAGCTGCAAGACCCGTCAAAGCCAGTGCGATCAGAACCGATTTGGAATGCTGGAGGTGTTTCATGGGATTTCCCTGGTTGATTGACCTTCCCTGCCACCACAGGCAGCAGGAACTCCTTGTCACAAGTTGTTCATCGGCTGGCCCGGCGGTTTCTTGAAAGCTTGCTCAGGGTCAATGGTTTCAAGTCGTAACCGTCCGGCATGACAGCCACAAGCGACGGCTCAATCACAGGGGAAGCGCTGTCGTTTTCCACAAAACGACATTCCGCAATAAGCAAAAAGGCCACCGCAAGGGTGGCCTTTCAGGGAAGCGGAGGCGACCTGGCGTCAGACCACCTTCTGCGCCAGTTCGCCCTTGGCGTACTTCGCGGCCATCACGCTGAGCGTGTCGCCCTTGATCTTCGCGCCCTGGCCTTCGCAGCCGAACTCGATGTAGCGCTGCTTGCAGATCGCCTTGGCGGCTTCGCGGGCGGGCTTGAGCCATTCGCGGGCGTCGAACTTCTCGGGGTTTTCGGCCATGAACTTGCGCACCGCGCCGGTCATGGCCATGCGGATGTCGGTGTCGATGTTGATCTTGCGCACGCCGTGCTTGATGGCTTCCTGGATCTCTTTTACCGGCACGCCCCAGGTCTGCTTCATCTGGCCGCCGTACTGGTTGATGATGGCCAACAGGTCCTGCGGCACGCTGGACGAGCCGTGCATCACGAGGTGGGTGTTGGGGATGCGGGCGTGGATTTCCTTCACGCGGCTGATCGCCAGGATGTCGCCGGTGGGCGGGCGGCTGAACTTGTAGGCGCCGTGGCTGGTGCCGATGGCGATGGCCAGCGCGTCGAGCTGCGTGGCCTTGACGAACGTCGCGGCTTCTTCGGGGTCGGTCAGCATCTGGGAATGGTCCAGCTTGCCTTCGGCGCCGATGCCATCTTCTTCCCCCGCGTCACCGGTTTCCAGGTTGCCCAGGCAGCCGAGTTCACCTTCCACCGTGACGCCGCTCTTGTGCGCCATCTCGACGACCTTGCGGGTCACGTCCACGTTGTAGTCGAAGCTCGACGGCGTCTTGCCGTCTTCGTTGAGCGAGCCGTCCATCATGACCGAGCCGAAGCCCAGGGCGATGGCGCCTTCGCAGACCTTGACGCTGGTACCGTGGTCCTGGTGCATGACCATCGGGATGTGTGGGTACATCTCCGCAGCGGCCTGGATCAGGTGCTTGATGAAGGCTTCACCCGCGTACTTGCGGGCACCGGCCGAGGCCTGCAGGATGACCGGAGCGCCGACCTCGTCGGCCGCGGCCATGACGGCCTGCACCTGTTCGAGGTTGTTGACGTTGAAAGCCGGAATGCCGTAACCGTTCGCCGCAGCGTGGTCGAGCAGTTCGCGCATGGAAACGAGAGCCATGAAAATCCCCTAAATCAAGTTGGTAACCGGTTGGTAACTCGGGGAATTTTAGCGCCGCAGGCCTTGCGGTCCGATGACAACCCCGCGTTCGGCGCGAGGTGAATCCCCCCAGACCGTCAGCGGCGCAGGGGGGGCTCTATCCAGCTCTGCAGATCTTCAAGGTGTTGGTGCCGCCGGGCTGCCCCATGGGCTCGCCCACGGTGATGGCGTAGACGTCGCCGCTCTGCACGATGCCACGCGCCTTCAGGTGCGCCTCGGCATCCGCCAACGCCGTGTCGCGGTCGGCGCTGGTGTCCATCAGCAGCGGGCGCACGTTGCGGTAGAGCGTCATCTTTCGCTGCGAGGTCAGGTTGGACGTCACGGCGTAGATCGGCATGCGCACGTTGTGCCGGCTCATCCACAACGCGGTGGAGCCCGAGTCGGTCAGCGCGACGATGGCCTTGGCCCCGAGGTGGTGGGCTGTGAACAGCGCACCCATGGCAATGGACTGGTCAATGCGCGTGAATTTTTTGCCCTGGAAGTCGTTGCCCAGCTCGCTGTACTCGGCTTTTTCGGCTTCCTGGCAGATGTTGGCCATCTCCTTGACCGTCTCCAGCGGGTACTTGCCGGCGGCTGTTTCGGCGCTGAGCATCACGGCGTCGGTGCCGTCCAGCACCGCGTTGGCCACGTCGCTCACCTCGGCGCGCGTGGGCACCGGGTTGACGATCATCGACTCCATCATCTGCGTCGCGGTGATCACCACCTTGTCCATCTCGCGCGCGAGCCGGATCATGTGTTTCTGCAGCCCGGGCACGGCCGCGTTGCCCACCTCCACCGCCAGGTCGCCGCGCGCCACCATGATGCCGTCGGACACCTTGAGGATGTTGGCCAGTTCGGGGATGGCCTCGGCGCGTTCGATCTTGGCGATCAGCGCCGGCTTGTGGCCGATGGACGCTCCGGCCACATTGCAGAGCTGGCGCGCCAGCTCCATGTCGGTCGCGTTCTTGGGGAAACTCACCGCCACGTAATCGGCCTTGAGGCCCATGGCGGTCTTGATGTCGTCCATGTCCTTGGCGGTCAGCGCGGGCGCGGTCAGGCCGCCGCCCTGCTTGTTGATGCCCTTGTTGTTGGACAGCTCGCCGCCGAGCTTCACGGTGGTGTGCACCGCCGGCCCGACCACCTTGTTCACCGTCATGACGATCAGGCCGTCGTTGAGCAGCAGCGTGTCGCCGGCCTTGACGTCGCGCGGCAGTTCCTTGTAGTCCAGGCCCACGCCACCGAGGTCACCCGGTTCGGTGCGCGAGGCATCGAGCACGAAGGGCTGGCCCGGCTCCAGCATCACCTTGCCGTCGGCGAACTTGCCGACGCGGATCTTGGGGCCCTGCAGGTCGGCCATGATGCCGACCTCGCGGCCCGCACGCTGCGCCGCCTCGCGCACCAGGGTGGCGCGGTCGATGTGGTCCTGCGCGGTGCCGTGCGAAAAGTTCAGCCGCACCACGTTGACGCCGGCGCGGATCATCGCCTCCAGCAGGGCGGGATCGCTGGAAGCGGGCCCGAGGGTTGCGACGATCTTGGTGGCGCGTTGCGGCATGAAAGGAGTCTCCTGATGGGTGGCTGAAACGGTTGGCTCTGTAATTTGGTTTCAATTATCCGTGAAACAGGTTACCAACAGGTTACGGCTTTGCCCGGGTGGTTTTCCAGGGTGAAATGGATGCGCCCGAGTTCGGGCGCGCCGCGCGTTTGTCTCAAGACTCACGGCTTTTTTGCGCACACCCGGTCCGTGCGCGGGAACGGAAGCTCAGGCCGGCAAGAACGGGCTCAGCGGCCAAAGAGACCCAGCAAGCCGATGATGATCAGGTAGACGGCGACGATGGTGTTCAGCAGGCGGGGCATCACCAGGATGAGAATGCCGGCGATGAGGGACACCAGTGGTCCGATGCTCAGGTGCAGGTTCATGAGGGTCTTCCTTGGGGGGTTGGGGAGCGAGCGCCTCGCCGAGGTCTCGGTGCAGGCGCCACGGGACCCGATGATTTTGCGCGAGCGGCGCGGCTGTCTGTGCGTCGTCGAACAAACCCTCGCCCGCAACGCGGCCCGTGCCCATCGCGCTGGGGGGGAGGGAGGCGCCGCAAGCGGTTTACCGCGTGGCTTCGCTCGGCGCGCGGCTCATCTCGTTGTTCTGCGTCACCAGCAGGTTAAGCAGGCGCATGAAGTCGCTGCGCTGACGCTCGGTGAGCGGTGCCAGGATCTGCTCCTGGGCGCGCAGCATGGCGGGAATACACGCCGCCAGCGCCTGCTCGCCAGATGCGGTCAGCACCAGCTGGCGCGCGCGCCGGTCTTCCGGCGCTGTGCGGCGTTCCATCCAGCCGCGGGCTTCGAGCCGGTCCACCACACCGCCGGTGGTGGACGCGTCCAGCGCGATGGTGCGCGCCAGCGTGCGCTGGTCGATGCCCGGCTGGTTGCCAACCACCTGCAGGGCGGCGTACTGTACCGGCGTGATGCCCAAGTCCCCGGCTTCCTGCAGAAAGATGCCGACCGAAATCTGGTGCAGACGGCGGATCGCATGACCCGGCTGGAGGTCGATGTTGACGGTGGACGGGTCGGCGTTTTTCATGGCGGATCGAAGGCAGGGTTTACCCCATAAGGGTTTGATTCATGTTAGCAGGACACTTATGATAAGTACACTGATTATGTGCGTACAACCATTTGGAGAGACGTGCCAGGACTTTCACCAGTCGCTTCACACCCCCATTTCCGGAGACACCCATGAGCCACGAACTCGGACGACTCGAAGACCTGCCGCAGGACTACCGCGACGACCTCAAGGCGTTGAACCTGGTGCCGCTGTGGCCCAGCCTGCGCGCGGTGCTGCCGCCCAAGGTGCCGACGCGCGCCACGCAGGCGATCCACTGGCCCTACGCCACGCTCAAGCCGCTGCTGCTCAAAGCCGGTGAACTCACGCCCATCGAAAAGGCCGAACGCCGCGTGCTGGTGCTGGCCAACCCGGGCCACGGCCTGGAGAACATGAAGGCCAGCCCCGCCATGTACCTGGGCATGCAGCTGCTGCTGCCCGGCGAGTGGGCGCCCAGCCACCGCCACACGCCCAACGCGGTGCGCATGATCGTCGAGGGCGAAGGCGCGTACACCACGGTCGATGGCGAGAAGTGCCCCATGAGCCGCGGCGATTTGATCCTGACGCCCACCGGCCTGTGGCACGAACACGGCCACGACGGCACAGACCCTGTCGTCTGGCTCGACGTGCTCGACCTGCCGCTGGTGTACTACATGGAGGCCAGCTACCACATCAACGGCGAACGCCAGCCCGTCCAGCAAGGCAGCGGCGACCGCGCCTGGACCCGCGCCGGCGTGGTGCCGACGCAGATGTTTGCGCGCAGCGACAAGCGTTACCCCATGCTGCGTTACCCCTGGGTGGACACGCGCGCCGCGCTCGTGGCGATGGCCGCCGACCAGCCCGATCTGGACTGCCTGCAGGTGACCTACGTGAACCCCGAGACCGGCACGGATGCCGAGAACATCCTGGGTTTCTACGCCCTCATGCTCAAGCCCGGTCAGACACTCACGCTGCACGCCCGCTCACCCTCGCAGGTGTTCCACCTGATCGAAGGCGGTGTGGACGTGTCCACCTGCGGCAAGACCTTTGGTCTGGTCGAGGCCGACACCTGCTGCGCGCCCGGCTACGAGCCCGTGACGCTGAAGAACCGCCAGGACGACCAATCGTCCTTTGTCTTCATCGCCGACGAATCCCCGCTACACCGCAAGCTCGGCGTCTACGAGACGCGATAGCTTTTCAGAGACAACCCGATGACCACCTACCTCTTCACCCCACCCGCCGTCCAGTCCCTGCCCATCCGCGGCAAGACCGAACGTTTCCCCATCAACCGCATCTTCTGCGTCGGCCGCAACTACCACGCGCACGCTGTCGAGATGGGCAAGCCGGTGGACAAGTCGGCCGAGCGGCCGTTCTACTTCACCAAGTCGCCACAGACCCTGGTGCAGAGCGGCGCGACCGTGGCCTACCCGCCCGGCACGAACAACTACCACTTTGAAATGGAACTGGTGCTGGCCGTGGGCAAGGCCGGTTTCCGCGTCAGCGCCGAGAACGCGCACGCGGTGATCTACGGCTACGCCGCCGGGCTGGACATGACCCGCCGCGACCTGCAGCTGGTGGCTCGCGACAAAGGCCGCCCCTGGGACCTGGGCAAGGACATCGAAGAAGGTTCGGTCTGCAGCGAGATCGTGCCGATGGAAGGCGTGGTGATCGAGAGCGGCGCCATCGCGCTCGAAGTCAACGGCCAGACCAAGCAGTCGTCCGGTGTGGACAAGCTGATCTGGAACATCCGCGAAATCATCGCCGACCTGTCCCAGTTCTACCACCTGCAACCCGGCGACCTGATCTACACCGGGACGCCCGAAGGCGTGGGCGCCGTGGTGCCGGGCGACCAGATCACCGGCCGTGTGGAGGGTGTGGCCGAGGTCGCGTTGACCGTCGGCCCGGCCGAATGAAGCTTCACAACTTCCGCCGCGCGGCGCCTTCGCAACAACCCGATGCCGCCTGAGCGCGGCCGCAGGCGGCAGACGGTCAGGCCTTGGCGCCGCCCGGGTTCAGCAGGCGGTGAACCATCTCTTGGTCATCCTTGACGATGTGTTCCAGCAGCCAGTTGGCGAGAAAGCGGTGCAGCGCGTGCCCCTGGCCCTCTTCCCGGCTGTCCTGTTCGGCCATCGCCTGGATGCGGTCGGCAAAGGCTTGGTGACGGCGCGCGTGCTGGTCCAGTGCGGCCTGGGGCATGCCGCGGTCGCGCGCCCACGATTCCTCGTAGGCGAAGTGGTAACGCGCATAGGCCTGGAGCGATTCCACGCTGTTCGCGCTGCTGACCGTGTCACCCCGCAAGATGGCCGAGCGCAACAGGTTGATGAGATCAACCAGGTTGCGGTGCTGCCGGTCGATCAGGTCCACGCCGCAGGCGAATGCCTCGCTCCATTCGAATTCGGGCAATTCCAGGGGTGGCATGGGGACGGTCCTGTCGCTCAGGGCCGGGCCGTGCGGCGGGCGGCCATTTCGGCCCCCATGCGCTGCAGTTCGGGGGCGTCGATCAGGGCCGACGCGGCCGGGTAGACCGTGTCTTCCTCGGCGCGGATGTGATCGGCGTACAGACCCGCAAAACGCGCCAGCGTGGCGCGGTCGGTCTCGCTCAACCCGGTCCACGTCGGTGCCGACCCCTCGGACAACCGCCGGAGCACCTCACGGGCTTCGACCCAGTTCACGGTCATGTCCCGATGGTCCTGCTGCAACCGGCGAACCACCGTCTTCACGTTCTCGTCGTTTCCAGCCAGCAGACGGGGAAAGACGTGGCGCTCCTCGTCTTCGTGGTGGTCCGGCGCGGCGAGGTCGAAGTAGCGCATGACGTCGCGCGCCGCCTGGGCGGCCTGTTCGTCATGGCCTTTCGCGTCAAGGTGCTGGCACAGCCGGTCGAGCAGGCGCAACATGCGATCCACCCGTTCGTGGCAGGCGGTCAGCATCTCGAAGGGCTGCTCGAACGTGGCCGCAGACGGCTGTGCGCCCGGCTGGCCGATCTGGTGCAGGCGGATACCGGCCATGGCGATCAGCCGAGACGCACCGCGCGGCCCTGCGGGTCGAAAGGGATGTAGGCCTGGATCTGGCCCTGGCGGATCGCTTCCACCATTTTCTTCAGTGGTTCGTCAGCGTCGGCACTGGTGGGCGCCTTGCCCGGTGCGCCCGACATCGCGGCGGCGAACACCATGCCCCAGGGCTTGTCAAAACCGCTGGCCTCCTGTTTCAGCTGATCGAACGAAGCCAGCTCGTCGGGGCTTTTGTCGACGCACATCTGCGGCACCAGCGCACCGCCCTGGCCCTGCTCGAAAGCGGCGCGCTGGGCAGGGGTCGCGTCGTCCGGCAGCTCGACGCCGGCGAACACAAACAGCAGGCGCTGGGGCTGGGACTGGGCGCGCGCGGCGGCCAGCAGATCGTCAAAGGTGCTGATGTCCATGAAAAATCCTGTCTTGGGAAAAGAGGTCAGGGCGTGGTGCCCGAACCCAGGGTGTTCACATAGTCGGCCACGGTCGGCCGCACGCGCGCCGGCCTGCTCGAGTGCACGGTGCCGACGCTCACGAAGCACATCGCCAGTTCGTCCGCGCCGAGGCCGAAGCAGGCCCGCAGCGTGTGCGACTTCAGTGCCTTGCCGCTGGTGAGCGCCGAGCCGAAGCCGAGCGCGGTGGCCATGAGCAGCATGTTCTGCACCGCACAGCCGGCCGAGAGGATGCGTTCGTTCAGGTCCACCTCGGGGTCGCCGCGCGCGCCGTCCACCACCGCCAGCATCAGCAGCGGCGCCCGGAACGCTTTCTCGCGTGCCTGCGCCAGCTGCTCGGGCGTGGCTTGCGGATCGCGTTCGCTCAGGGCACGGGCAAACACCTCGGCCAGCGTGGCGCGCTGATCGGCGGGCACGAGGATGAAGCGCCAGGGCAGCAACTGCATGTGATCGGGCGCCGCAGCGGCCGCGGCCAGGATGGCCTGGGTCTGCGCGGCGTCCGGGCCGGGATCCATCAGGCGCTTGGGCAGCACGGTCTGGCGCGCCTGGATCAGCTCGCTGACGACAAAGGCCCAATCGGGGGATGTATCTGCAGAGGTCATGGCAGGTTGCGAAGGCATGGGAGCGAAAAAGTTCAGCCGGGTCGGCCATCAAAACGCAAGCGGCCGTACCAGCCGATCAGGCGCAGGCCCCAGACGCCCATCACGCCGGCCCAAAGCAGCGCGGCGACCGTGAGCACCCACAGGGGTGCGCCATCCAGGGCACCCGCCACGCGCAGCAGCACCGTCAGCTGGAGCAGGCAGAACACGGCCCAGACCAGCGCATCGGCCACCAGGGTGCGCCCGCTGTGGCCACACGACACGCGCGTGACCATGGCCACCAGCAGCGAACCCAGGCAGCCCATGGTGAGCGCGTGCAAGGCCCCCAGGCCCAGGGCCGGCACACCGGCGCGCAGGCCCAGCAGCTGCGACAGCCCCGCCAGCACAAAGGCCAGGCCGAGCCACAGGAAACCCAGGTGCAACATCGCGAGCAGCCGGACCTTGAGGCTCTGCACCAGGCCCCAGGCAACACCCAGCCAGAGGATCACGCCGCCGGCCAGCAGCTCGACAACACCCTGCAACAGCATCCAGCCCGGCGCACCGGCCCAGCCGCTCGCGGCGACCCAGACCGCCAAGGCCTCGAAGGCCGCGGCGCCCAGCAGGGCCCACAGCACCCAGAACGGGCGCCAGGCCTCGACCATGGGCACGGCGCTGGAGGTGAAAAACGGAATCATGCGGTGCGCGACCACCAGGTAGGTCATCACCACGAAACCCCAGAGGCCGGTCAGCACCAGACTGCGGGCAAGGTCGAACGCACCGGCCAGCAAGGCGATCGCCAGGCCCGCGACACACAGCGTGCCCACGGTGCCCGCCACCGCCACCACCTTGGCGTGCAGGCGATCGGCCTGCGGACTGCGCCGCACCAGGCCCCAGAAGCGCAGGTACTGCGCGCCCAGCCCGGCCGCCGCGAGCGCCGCACCCGCCACCGCGATCCCCATATGGGTGTGCGCCCCGGCCAGCCAGAGCAGCCAGCCGCCGGCCTGCAGCAGCAGGGTGGGCACCAGCACCCGGGTTCCTGGACCTTCCACGCCCAGCCACTTGGGGCCGGCGGTGAACAGGAAGCCGGCGAAAAAGAGCGGCATGAAACCGAAGCTCATGACCGCGGCGTGGGTGATCGTCGGTGGCACCGCGTAGCCCAGGCCGATCACCCCGGTGGTGCGGTCCAGCTGCACCAGCGCCCACCACAGACCCGAGGCCAGCAGCAACACCATCGCCAGAAAAAACGCCAACCGGTGCGGCGCCAGCAGCAGGTGCCCAGGCCGCCAGGGATTCGGCCCCGGCGGCTGTGCGCGTCCCGCGCGACCTGGCCCGACCGGGCGCAAAGGTACGGCGGGGCGCGCGGTGGCGCTCATCCGCAGGTGCCGAGGTGCCCGCACTGGGTGCAGTAGTCGCAGCCATCCTTGCGGATCATGGCGTGCGCGCCACACTCGGGGCATTTTTTGCCGGCCATCACGCCCGAGGGCATGCCGGTCAGCTCGGGCATGGCCGGCGCCGGGGCGGTTGCCACCACGCTCAACTGGGCGCGGCGCGCGATGATGTTCTGCAGCGCAAAGGCGATGGCGGCGACTTCGGAGTCGTGCCACATCGGCACGTGCGTGCCATCGGCCTTCTGGTACGTGCCCAGGCGCACGGGGCCGCGGTCCCAGGCGACCTTGCGCATGTCGGACAGCGCCCGCTCCAGAAAACCGCCGCGCGCGGCCAGCGACAGCATGCGCATGGTGGAGGTGATCCACTGCTGCGACTCGCCGTTCTGGCCCACGGGCATGAAGAACTCGATCGCACGTTCGACCGTGCCATTGCCTTCGGCCGCGGGCACCGGCAGGAAAGAGACCACGATGTACAGCGTCTTGTGGCCTTCCTGCGTCCAGTACTCGATCTTGTCGGCCACGGCCGACAGCGCGCCCTTGGGGCGGCTCTCGATCACGGTGCGCATCGGGTCCACCGGCGCGGGGGCGGCGGGCGCTGCGGCGGCCTTGGCGTCGGTCGCGGCGCTGCCGGTGTCGAGCACCGAGCCGAGGATGCTGTTGGGCCGGTAAGTGGCCATGCCCTTGAGATTGGCGCGCCAGGCCTTCTGGTACAGGCTCTTGAAGTCTTCAAACGGGTAGTCGGCGGCGACGTTGACCGTCTTGGAAATGGCGGTGTCCACGAAGGGCTGCACCGCTTCCATCATGGCGATGTGTTCACCCGCGCTCATGGCCAGCGCGTTGACGAAGTAGTCGGGCAGCTGGTCCACGTCGCCGCCGAGTTCGCGGTACAGGCGCCAGGCGTGGTCTTCCACCGCGTACTCGCTGGTGGAACCGTCGGCCTCGCGCTTCTTGCGGCGGTACATCCAGGAGAACGGCGGCTCGATGCCGTTGGAGGCGTTGTCGGCAAAGGCCAGGCTCACCGTGCCGGTGGGCGCTATGGACAGCAGGTGGCTGTTGCGCAGGCCGTTCTTGCGGATGGCCTTCTTGATCGCGTCGGGCAGGCGACTGGCGAAGGTGCCGGGAGCCAGGTAACCCTCGGCGTCGAATTTGGGGAACACGCCCTTTTCCTTGCCCAGCTCCACCGAGGCGAGGTAGGCGGCGTTGCGCATGCGCTCCGCGATCTGGGCAGCCATGGCGCGGCCCTCTTCGCGGTCGTAGCGCACGCAGAGCATGGCCAGGGCATTGCCCATGCCGGTGAAGCCCACGCCGATGCGGCGCTTGGCGGCGCTTTCGGCGCGCTGCTGTTCGAGCGGCCAGAAGGTCACGTCGAGCACGTTGTCCAGCGCGCGCACCTGGGTCGCCACGGCCTGCTCGAAGGCCTCGAAATCAAACGCCGGCACGCCACCGAAACCGAACGGGTTCTTGACGAAACGGGTGAGGATGATGGGGCCGAGGTCGCAGCAGCCGTAGGGCGGCAGCGGCTGTTCGCCGCAGGGGTTCGTCGCCGCGATGGTTTCGCAGTAGTGCAGGTTGTTGTCGGTGCCGATCTTGTCCAGGAACAGGATGCCGGGTTCGGCAAAGTCGTAGGCCGACTTCATGATCGTGTCCCACAGCTCGGTGGCCGACAGGGTCTGGTAGACCCACATGCCGTCGCTGCGCTGGTAGGCGCCCTTGTCCATCAGGGTCTTGCCGGGCCGGGCCTTGTGCACCAGCTCCCAGGGCTGGTCGCCGCCCACGGCCTCCATGAAGGCATCGGACACGCCGACCGAGACGTTGAAGTTGTTCCAGCGACCCGGCGTGCGCTTGGCGGTGATGAACTCCATCACGTCCGGGTGGTCGATGCGCAGCACGCCCATCTGGGCGCCGCGGCGTGCGCCCGCGCTCTCGACCGTCGAACACGACTGGTCGAACACGTTGATGTAGCTGCAGGGGCCGGACGCCATGGAGTGCGTGCCCTTGACCTCGGCGCCCTTGGGGCGGATGCGGGAGAAGTCGTAACCCACGCCGCCGCCGCGGCGCATGGTTTCGGCGGCTTCGCGCAGCGCTTCATAAATACCGGGGTAACCCTCGGCGTCCACGCCCTGGATGGCGTCGCCCACCGGCTGCACGAAGCAGTTGATCAGGGTGGCCTGGATGTCGGTGCCGGCGGCGCTCATGATGCGGCCCGCGCCGATGGCGCCCGCGTGCAGGTTGTCCAGGAAACGCTGCTCCCATTCGGCCCGTTCCGCCTCTTTTTCCACCGAAGCGAGCGCCCGCGCCACGCGGCGGTACAGGTCTTCCAGACCGGATTCGCCCGGCTTCAGGTATTTCTCGGCCAGCACGTCCTGGCTGATGGGTTGGGTGGCGGTCAGGTCCTGGGGACGCATGGTGTTGTCGCGTTTCATCTCGGTGTTTGTTGGAAAGAGTGAGAGGGGGCGGCCAGGCTGCGGGGTGGTGGCAGGGTGGCTCGGGTCGGGCATGCCGTCGTGTGGGCGGCGAACGACCGGACGGGTAAAAACCACCCGCCATTTTGCCCTGCCCGGCGCCGGTTCAACGACCACGCATCCGATGCCCGTCCCTTTTCCGAGCGAATTCGGCGGTGGCACCCGGTTGCCCCGGCCCGCCCGCGCCCGGCAACTGCCTCCTGAACAGGCAATCCGCTTTCTATATGCCTCACTTCATCCATCAGAAAGAATTTGCCCATCGTGTTCGACATAAGGCTGGTACGGGCCCGTGCCGCTGTGGGAGGCTAACGAGGCCGGCACAAACGCACCTTGTGCTGCGTCAAACACGTGGACTTCGCCCTCCTCGATCACGTAGTGCCAGCCGTGCAGCGACAGCTGGCCCGCTTCCGCTGCGCGGCGCACCATGGGGTAATCCATCAGCCGCTCCAGCTGCAGCACCACCGCGCGCTGCTCGGTGCGGCGCAGCGCTTCGGCGCTGGGCTGGACCGGCAGCAGGGCCTCGTCGGCCAGCTTGAGCCAGGCCTTGAGCGCCACCGCTTCGTCGGGCGCACCTTCGTAGGCGGTGCGGATCGCACCGCAATGGCTGTGGCCGCAGACGATGATGCGCTCCACCTTCAGGCTGAGCACCGCGAACTCAATCGCGGCCATCGTTCCATGAAGTCCGTGCGACTGGTCGTAGGGCGGCACGAACGCGCCCACGTTGCGCACGAGAAACAACTCGCCCGGCGCAGCGCCCGTCAGCAGGTAGGGCACCAGGCGCGAGTCGGAACAGCCGATGAACAGCGTCTTGGGATGCTGGCCCTGTGCCACCAGGTCCTGGAAGCGCTGCTGGTGCAGCGGAAAATAATCCGAATGGAAATCGCGCAGGCGCAACAGCAGGTCGTCGGGCATGGCGGCTTCGGTCTCACTGAACGAGGGGCGAGTCGGCACCTTCGAGTTCGATCCCTTCGACCTTCGCCTGCCCCACCAGCAGCTGCATGTACTGGCGCAGCGCCGTGCTGCGCGACTGCAGCGCGAGGCGGCTGGCGATCTGGTCGCGGACCTGCTCGAACTCGGGCAGCTGGCCCTTCTTGCGGCCCAGCACCTCGATGATGTGCAGGCCGAAGCGCGTGTGCACCAGGCGCGGGTGCACGCCCATGCCCCAGCGCGAATCGCTCTGGAAGAACAGCTCGTTCGCCAGCTCGGGGGCGCAGGCTTCCGGCGTCACCCAGCCCAGGTCGCCGCCCTGGGCGCCCGAGGGGCAGTTCGACAACTCGCCCGCCAGTTGCGCGAAGCGCCCCGCGGGCACGTCCTTGCGCGACAGGTCCAGCAAGGCCGTTTCGGCGCGCTGCGAGAGCGCGTGCACATTGACGCCCGGCGTCACCGCAAACAGGATGTGCCGCACATGCAGCGCCTGCCCGACGATCAGCCGGTTTTTCTGCGCTTCGTAGTGACGGCGGCATTCCTCTTCGGTGGGATCGGGCGAAGTCACGGCCTGGTCGAGCATGGTCTCGATGACCTGGCGCTGCGCCTCGTCCGGTTGCAGCGCTACCAGACCCCGGTACAGCGGCAGCAGGCCTTGTTTCACCGCCTCCTGGATCAGCAGCTCGGTGTAGGCGCGCTCGCGCAGGGTCTGGGCATCGAGCACTTCATCGGGTTCGTGCAGGGCGATGCCGTTGATGCTGGCCACGGCGGGTTGGGCCAGATCGGCGCAGGCGCAGCTGCTGCTGCCGCAACCCACAGTCGAAGAGGTGCTCATGATGGTGTCCTGGTTCATGGTGGAAGCGCTCACGGCTGGCGGGGGTCGTTCGGTGTCAGGCCCAGCTTGCGGCTGCGCACCACCTGGTAGGGGCGAACCACATAGGCCAGCGTGCCAAAGCCGCTCCACACGTGCACCAGACGCGAGAAGGGAAAGAGCAGAAAGATCGTCATGCCCAGCACCAGATGCACCTTGTAGGGCCAGTCCATGGTCACCAGGGCGGCCGCGTCGGGGCGGAAGGTGACGATGCGCTGCGCCCACTCGGCCAGCACCAGCATGGCGCTGCCATCGGCGTGCGAATACGAATAGGGCAGCGTGATCAGGCCCAGCACCAGTTGCACCCACAGGATGACCAGGATGCCGATGTCGGTGCGGTGGCTGGTGAGGCGGATGCGGTCATCGAAGATGCGGCGGTGCAACAGCAGCGACAGGCCCACGAAACAGATCACGCCAGCGGTACCGCCCGCGTAGATGGCCAGGCGCTGCTTGACCGACGCATCCATGATGCCTTCATAGAAGAAGTGCGGCGTGAGCAAGCCCACGGCGTGGCCGAAGAACAGGAACAGGATGCCGATGTGGAACAGGTTGCTGCCCCACTTGAGCTGGCCCTTGCGCAGCAGCTGGGACGAATCGCTTTTCCAGGTGTACTGGTCGCGGTCGAAGCGGGCCAGGCTGCCCATGAGGAACACCGACAGGCAGATGTAGGGATAGACGTTGAAGAAGAAGTTGTGCAGCGTGTTCATGCCGGCTCTCCTGAAGAAGGATGGGGTGCTTTTCTGACAATGTGGATGGGCTGCGGCTGATTCGGTTTGGCCTGGCCTTCGGTCGAACAACCACCGAACACCTCGGGCTCGGCCCAGCTCTCGTCCATTTCCGGCTCGGGCGCGACCGCCACCGCTTCGGCCTTCTCGCCCGCCAGCTCCAGCACCGCCGCCAGCACGCTGGCGTAGGGGCTCTGGCGACCGGCCAGCGCGCTGAAGATCACGCGCACGATGTGCGCGATCTCGCCCATGAATTCACGCGCCTGCTGGGGCGGCTGGGTGGAGGCGAATTCCAGCACCACCGGCAGGAAATCGGGCAACTCGTTGGGCCCCAGGAACAGACCCGCTTTTTCGTAGGTCTGGATCAGGTCGACCATGGCCGGGCCGCGGTCGCGCGAATCGCCGTGCACGTGTTCGAACAGGTGCAGCGCGGTGCGGCGCCCGCGGTCGAACAGCTCAACGTATTCGGCCTCGATGTCCAGCGCCGGCTGGGTGGCCAGGTGCCGTATCAACGCGTCGAGCTCGGCCAGCCGCGCAGCCGGCAAAGCCGCCTCGGTGCGCAGCGCCTGCTGCAGCTCGGCGGTGTGTTCGCGGAACGCCGCGTCGGGGTAACGCAGCAGGTGCGCCAGCACGCGCAGCGTGAGGCGCGCCTGCGGAGGGGATGAAGAAAACAAACCCATGACCTCATGCCTCCAGCTTGATCGGAATGGTGCGTTTCTTCTCGCTGCCGAACAGGCTGATTTCGGTCTCGCCTTCGGAACAACCGTTGCCGAAACTGAAGCCACAACCGCCCTTCACGTTGAAGGTGTTTTCGGCGTATTCGCGGTGCGTGGTCGGGATCACGAAGCGGTCTTCGTAGTTCGCGATCGCCATGTAGCGGTACATCTCCTCCACCTCGCGGGCGGTCAGGCCCACCTGATCGAGCACGTCCTGGTTGACCAGGCCGTCCACGTGTTTGGTGCGCTGGTAGGAGCGCATGGCCAGCATGCGTTCGAGCGCTCGTACCACGGGGCCGGTGTCGCCGGCGGTCAGCAGGTTGGCCAGGTACTTCACCGGAATGCGCAGCTGCGACACGTCCGGGATCTCGCCGTTCTGGCTCAGCATGCCGGCGTTGGCCGAAGCGGTGATGGGCGAGAGCGGTGGCACGTACCAGACCATGGGCAGGGTGCGGTACTCGGGGTGCAGCGGCAGGGCCACCTTCCACTCCACCGCCATCTTGTAGACCGGGCTCTGGCGGGCCGCGGCCATCCAGGCATCGGGGATGCCGTCGATGCGCGCCTGTTCGATCACCTTGGGGTCGTTCGGATCGAGGAACAGGTCGAGCTGGGCCTGGTAGAGATCGATCTCGTTGGGCGTGCTCGCGGCCTCGGCGATGCGGTCGGCGTCGTACAGCAGCACACCGAGGTAACGGATGCGGCCGACGCAGGTCTCGCTGCACACCGTGGGCTGACCGGCTTCAATGCGCGGGTAGCAGAAGATGCACTTCTCGGCCTTGCCGCTTTTCCAGTTGTAGTAGATCTTCTTGTAGGGGCAGCCGCTCACGCACATGCGCCAGCCGCGGCACTTGTCCTGGTCGATCAGCACGATGCCGTCTTCCTCGCGCTTGTAGATCGAGCCCGAGGGGCACGATGCCACACACGCCGGGTTCAGGCAGTGCTCGCACAGGCGCGGCAGGTACATCATGAAGGTGTTCTCGAACTGACCCATCATGTCTTTCTGGGCCTGCTCGAAACCGTCCATGTTCGCGTCTTTGCTGCGCTTGCTGAACTCGCCGCCCAGGATCTCTTCCCAGTTCGGGCCCCACTCGATCTTCTCCATGCGCTTGCCGGTGATCAGCGAACGCGGGCGGGCGGTGGGCGCGTGCTTCATCTCCGGCGCCGACTGCAGGTGGTCGTAGTCGAAGGTGAAGGGCTCGTAGTAATCGTCGATCTGCGGCAGGTTGGGGTTGCTGAAGATCTTCATCAGCAGCGACCACTTGCCCCCCTGCTTGGGCACGATGGAACCGTCGGCCTTGCGGACCCAGCCCCCGTTCCACTTGTCCTGGTTTTCCCATTCCTTGGGGTAACCGATGCCGGGCTTGGTCTCGACGTTGTTGAACCAGGCGTATTCCACCCCGGGGCGGCTGGTCCAGACGTTCTTGCAGGTGACCGAACAGGTGTGGCAGCCGATGCACTTGTCCAGGTTGAGCACCATGCCGATTTGTGCGCGTATTTTCATGTTTGACTCCGAATGAAGGGCGTGGGGCTCAGGGGTTTTCACCTTCGGACTGGTAGGCCCGAATGAGGTGGTCGTCCGCCGGTGTGTCGAGCCAGTCGACCTTGTCCATCTTGCGCACCACCACAAATTCGTCGCGGTTGGTGCCGATGGTTCCGTAGTAGTTGAAGCCGTAGCTGAGCTGCGCGTAGCCGCCGATCATGTGGGTGGGCTTGAGCACGATGCGGGTGACCGAGTTGTGGATGCCGCCGCGCACGCCGGTGATCTCGCTGCCCGGGGTGTTGATGATCTTTTCTTGCGAGTGGTACATCATCACCATGCCGTTGTTCACGCGCTGGCTCACCACCGCGCGCGCCGCCACGGCGCCGTTGATGTTGAACAGCTCGACCCAGTCGTTGTCCACGATGCCGGCGCTCTTGGCGTCGTCCTCGCTGAGCCAGACCACAGTGCCGCCGCGGTTCAGCGTGAGCATCATCAGGTTGTCGCTGTAGGTGGAGTGAATCCCCCACTTCTGGTGCGGCGTGATGAAGTTGAGCTGAATCTCTTTGTGGCCGTTGGGCTTGATGTTGTGGATGCCTTCGGTGGTCTTCAGGTCCACCGGCGGGCGGTAGCTGCCGAAGCCTTCACCGAAGGCGATCATCCAGGGGTGGTCCTGGTAGAACTGCTGGCGACCGGTGAGCGTGCGCCATGGGATGTATTCGTGCACGTTGGTGTAGCCGGCGTTGTAGCTCACCGTCTCGCTCTCGATACCGCTCCAGGTGGGCGAGCTGATGATCTTGCGCGGCTGCGCCTGGATGTCGCGGAAGCGGATCTTTTCGTCTTCGCGGTAGACGGCCAGGTGGGTGTGGTCGCGCCCGGTCTGCTTGCCCAGCGCTTCCCAGGCCTTCACGGCCACGTGGCCGTTGGTCTCGGGCGCGAGCTGCAGGATCACCTCGCAGGCGTCGATGTCGGTGACGATCTTCGGCATGCCCTGCGACACGCCCTCGTCCAGCGTCTTGCCGTTGAGCTGGCCGAGCTGCTCGACCTCGGTGCCGGTCTTCCAGCCGATGCCCTTGCCGCCGTTGCCCAGCTTGTCGAGCAGTGGCCCCAGGGCCGTGAAGCGCTTGAAGGTGTTGGGGTAGTCGCGCTCGACCACGGCGATCTGCGGCGCCGTCTTGCCGGGGATCAGTTCGCAGTGGCCCTTCTTCCATTCCTTGACCTCAAAGGCCTGCGCCATTTCGCCGGGGGTGTCGTGCATGATGGGCGTGAGCACCACCTCTTTCTCCACGCCCAGGTGGCCCACGCAGACCTCGCTGAAGGCCTTGGCAAAGCCCTTGTAGATCTCCCAGTCCGAACGCGCCTGCCACACCGGATCCACCGCCGCCGACAGCGGGTGGATGAAGGGGTGCATGTCGCTGGTGTTGAGGTCGTTCTTCTCGTACCAGCTGGCCGTGGGCAGCACGATGTCGGAATACAGGCAGGTCGTGCTCATGCGGAAGTCGAGCGTGACCAGCAGGTCCAGCTTGCCTTGCGGCGCGTTCGGGTGCCACGTCACTTCTGCGGGCTTGGCGTCGTCCTTGCCGAGGTCCTTGCCCTGCACACCGTTCTCGGTGCCCAGCAGGTGCTTGCAGAAATACTCGTGGCCCTTGCCGCTGGAGCCCAGCAGGTTGGAGCGCCACACAAACATGTTGCGCGGCCAGTTCTGCGGCGCGTCCGGGTCTTCGCAGCTCATCTCCAGCGTGCCGTCTTTCAGCGCCTGGACCACGTAGTCCTTGGCGTCCAGGCCGGCGGCCTGGGCGTCACGCACGACCTGCATCGGATTGGTCTTGAGCTGCGGTGCGCTGGGCAACCAGCCCATGCGCTCGGCGCGCACGTTGAAGTCGATCATGCTGCCGCTGAAGGCGGCCTTGTCGGCGGCGCTCAGGGTGGGAGAGACGATCTCTTCCATGCCGAGCTTCTCGTAGCGCCACTGGTCGGTGTGGGCGTAGAAGAAGCTGGTGCTGTTCATCTGGCGCGGAGGGCGCACCCAGTCGGTGGCAAAGGCCAGCGGCACCCAGCCGGTTTGCGGACGCAACTTTTCCTGGCCCACGTAATGCGCCCAGCCGCCGCCGCTCTGGCCGATGCAGCCGCACATCATCAGCAGGTTGATGACGCCGCGGTAGTTCATGTCGGCGTGGTACCAGTGGTTCATGGCCGCGCCGATGATCACCATGGACTTGCCATGCGTCTTGTCGGCGTTGTCGGCGAACTGGCGCGCCACGGTGATGACCTGGTCGCGTGGCACACCGGTGATGCTTTCCTGCCAGGCCGGTGTGTAGGCGGCGTTGTCGTTGAAGTCTTTGGCGCCACTGCCCAGACCGCGGTCGATGCCGTACTGCGCGACCTGCAGGTCGAACACGGTGGCGACCATCGCGTAACGCTCGTCACCGGCCTTGCCCAGGCGCAGGCGCACGGCCGGCACCTTGGCGTGGTTGATCTCGCCGTTCTGTGCGTTGGCGGTGAAGTGGGGCGTGGCGTTGCCACCGAAATACGGGAAGCCCACGTCCACCACCTGGTGTTCCTGCTCGCCGTCTTCGATCACCGACAGCTTGAGCTTCACGTCGCTGTTGCCGCGCGCCTCTTTGGACTCCAGGTTCCACTTGCCTTCGTCTTCGCGGCCGGGCTCACCCCAGCGGAAGCCGATGGAGCCGTTGGGCAACACCGCTTTGCCGTCGGTGTCGAAGGCCACGGTCTTCCACTCGGGGTTGCTCTTCTGGCCCATCTTGCCGTTGAAGTCGCTGGCGCGCAGGTAGCGGTCGGGCACCATGGTCACCGTGCCGTCGGGCAGGGTGTGTTCCTTCAGCATCACCAGCAGCGGCAGGTCGGTGTAGCGACGGGCGTAGTCGTCGAAATAGCTGCTGCGCTGCTTGCCGCCATCGGGGAAATAGAACTCTTTCAGCGCCACGTGGCCCATGGCCATGGCGAGCGCCGCGTCGGTGCCCTGCTTGGGGTGCAGCCACAGGTCGGACAGCTTGGCGACCTCGGAGTAGTCGGGCGTGACCGCCACCGTCTTGGTGCCCTTGTAGCGCACCTCGGTGAAGAAGTGGGCGTCGGGCGTGCGGGTCTGGGGCACGTTGGAACCCCAGGCGATGATGAACGAGCTGTTGTACCAGTCGGCCGATTCGGGCACGTCGGTCTGTTCACCCCATACCTGCGGGCTGGCCGGCGGCAGGTCGCAGTACCAGTCGTAGAAGCTCATGCACACGCCGCCAATGAGCGACAGGTAACGCGAGCCGGCGGCGTAGCTCACCATGGACATGGCGGGGATCGGCGAGAAGCCGATGATGCGGTCGGCGCCGTGCTGTTTGATGGTGAAGACGTTGGCCGCGGCGATGAGCTGGTTGACCTCGTCCCAGGTGCTGCGCACGAAGCCACCCATGCCGCGCACCTGCTGGTAGTCGCGTCGGGCGTTGGCGTCCTGCTGGATCAGCGCCCAGGCGTCCACCGGGCTCTTGCTCACCTTGAGCGCCGCGCGCCAGCGTTCGAGCAGGCGGCCGCGCACCATGGGGTACTTCACGCGGTTGGCGGAATACAGGTACCAGCTGTACGACGCCCCACGGGCGCAGCCGCGCGGCTCGTGGTTGGGCATGTCCCAGCGCGTGCGCGGGTAGTCGGTCTGCTGGGTTTCCCAGGTGACGATGCCGCCCTTGACATAGATCTTCCACGAGCAGCTGCCGGTGCAGTTCACGCCGTGGGTGCTGCGCACGATCTTGTCGTGCGCCCAGCGGTTGCGGTAGCCGTCTTCCCAGGTGCGGTCTTCGTTGGTGGTCAGGCCGTGGTTGCCCGAGAAGGCTTCCTTGGGCAGGGTGAAGTGGGTGAGGCGGTCGAGAAAGTGACTCATGAAGGTCTCCGGAAGATGGGGCGTGACTTCGTGGGGCGAGGGTTCAAGGGTTCTTGATTTCCGCGCCTGCGCGCAGATAGAACCACCAGTTGAGGACCAGGCAGACGGCGTAGAAGATGGCGAAGCCGTACATCGCGAACTGCGGGGTGCCGGCCTTGATCTGCGCGCCGATCACCACCGGCGCGATGAAGGCACCGTAGGCGGCGACGGCCGAGGTCCAGCCCAGCACGGGGCCGGCCTGCTGGCGGTCGAAGATCACGCCGATGGTGCGGAAGGTCGAACCGTTGCCGATGCCGCTGGCAAAGAACAGCACGATGAACAGGCCGATGAAGGCGGGGAAGTACTGCTCGGGCGTGGCCGAGCCGTAGGCCATCATCATCACGTAGCCCACTGCGCCGGAAGCGAACACCATCACGGCCGAGATGACCTGGGTCACGATGGAGCCACCGACCTTGTCGGAGATCCAGCCGCCGAGCGGGCGCACGGCGGCACCGACGAAGGGGCCGATCCAGGCGTAGGTGAGGGCCGATGGGGCGTTCGGGTTCTTCAGCGTGTGCGTCATGACGCCGGCCGCATCGGCCACGTGCTGGAAGCCGAAGATCACAGTGATGGCCAGCGGCAGCACCATCGAGAAGCCGATGAAGGAACCGAAGGTGACGATGTAGAGCGCGGTGAGCGACCAGGTGTGTTTGTTGCGGAAGATCGCGAACTGCTTGCTCACGCCCTCTTTCATGGGGCCGAAGGCCGCCAGCTTCATCATCAACAGCGCCAGGATGATGTCCAGCGGGATCGCCACCCACATGTTCAGGATGCCCAGGCCGGTGGGGGCCGGCAGGTACAAATAGAGCATGAAGATGGCCGGGATGAAGGCCAGGGTGTAGAGGTAGGTGACCTTGGCGAACGCGGCGATCGGATTGCCTGCATCGGGCGACACCGTCTTCAGGTTGTTCATGCCGAACCAGGCCAGGATCGACAGGGGAATCAGCGAGATCACCCAGGCAAAGCCGGCGTTCTGGATCCAGGTGGGCGTGCCGGCGGCGATCTTGCCGAAGATCCAGCCGCTGTCTTTCACCAGCGTCATGGGCTCACCACCGAAGGCACCCAGCAGCGGCAGCGTCATCACCAGCGGGATGACGATCTGCATCGTCGTCACGCCGAAGTTGCCCAGGCCCGCGTTCAGGCCCAGCGCCGTGCCCTGCAGCCGCTTCGGGAAGAAGGTGCTGATGTTGGACATGGAGGACGCAAAGTTGCCACCGCCCACGCCCGACCACAGCGCCAGCAGCTGGAACACCCACAGCGGCCACTCGGGGTGCTGCAGCGCCACGCCGGTGCCGATGGCCGGGGCCAGCAGCATGGCGGTGGTGAGGAAGATGGTGTTGCGGCCACCGGCCAGGCGCACCAGGAAGGAGGCCGGGATGCGCATGGTGGCGCCGGCGATGCCCGAGATGGCGGTGAGCGTGAAGAGTTCGGCCTGGGTGAAGGGAAAGCCCAGGTTGAGCATCTGCACGGTGATGATGCCCCACATGCCCCAGACCGCGAAGCCGCAGAGCAGCGCGGGCACCGAGATCCAGAGGTTGCGGTAGGCGATTTTTTTGCCTCTGGTTTCCCAGAAACGCTCGTCCTCGGGCCGCCAGTCGGCGATGTCGGCCCCGTGGTCGCCGGCAGCGGCGCCCGAAGCAGACAGGTTTGCTTTGGTGTTCATGGTGGTGTGTGCCGACCGCGGGGGTCAGTTCTGAAGGGAAAAGGATTTGGCTTCCGTGCCCATGACGGGGGTCTTGCGCACTTCGGTCCAGTACATCCAGATCAGCGAGACCCAGACCACGCCATACATCAGCATGAAGGCGCTGGAGCGGATGCCGGTCAGGTCCATCAGCGCGCCGAACATGATCGGCAGCACGAAGCCGCCCATGCCGCCGGCCAGGCCGACGATGCCGCTGATGGCGCCGATGTTCTTCGGGTAGTCGTCGCTGATGTACTTGAAGACGCTGGCCTTGCCGAAGGCCCAGGAGATGCCCAGGATGAACATCAGGCCCGTGAACATGTAGACATTGAGGCCGATGTGGAAGGTCTTGGGTCCGTCCACGGTCGTGATGGTGAAGTCTGTTTGTGGATAGGACAGCAGGAACAGGCAGATCCAGCTCACCCACATCACCCACCAGGTGACCTTGTGGGCGCCGAACTTGTCCGACAGGATGCCGCCAATGGCGCGCAGCACGCCGCCGGGCAGCGAGAACGCCGCGGCCAGCAGGGCGGCGACGCGGATGTCGAGGCCGAACTCGCCAACGTAGTACTGCACCATCCACAGGCTCAGGGCCACGTAGCCGCCGAACACGATGCTGTAGTACTGGCAGTACTTGATGACCTTGGGGTCCTTCAGCGCCTTGAGCTGGTCCTTGAAGGTCACGTTGCTCGGCACCAGGTGCGAGGGGTCGCTGTGGCTGAAGAGCCAGAACAGGATCACCGTGCCCAGCATGATGGCCGCGTAGACCTGCGGCACCATGGTCCAGCCAAAGGCCACCAGCAGCACCGGCGCGACGAACTTGTTGACCGCAGCACCCGAGTTGCCGGCGCCGTACACGCCCATCGCCATGCCCTGGCGGTTTTTCGGAAACCAGCGCGCCACATAGGGCGTGCCGACCGAGAACGAGCCGCCGGCCAGTCCGACGAAGAGGCCGATGGTGAGGAAGTGCCAGTAGGCGGTGGCGTAGCTCATCATCCAGATCGCGGGCACGGTGAGCGCCATCAGGATGGTCATCACGATGCGGCCGCCATAGCGGTCGGTCCAGATGCCCAGCGGCACGCGCACCAGCGAGCCGGTCAGCACCGGCGTGGCCATCAGCAGGCCAAACTGCGTGGAATTGAGGTCCAGCGCTTTCTTGATCGGGATGCCGATGACGCCAAACATCATCCACACCATGAAGCAGACGGTGAAGGCCAGCGTGCTGACGATCAGCACCGACCAGGCTTTCCGTTGATTGCGAAGTTCAGAGGCCATGTTTTTCTCCTGAGGCATGACAGGAATGTCTGCTTTTCGCGCCCGGCCGAATATCCACCGATGGTGGCGCGAGCACAAGGCAGACGAACGATGGCCCGACAACCGGCATCGTCCGGAAGAACTACCCCGGAGTCGGAATTACCCCAACTTGATGTGGATCAAGTGGATTTCAGGCCAGCCCACGGCTGGTCGCGTAGACCGCGGCCTGCACGCGCGAGCTCAGGCCGAGCTTGCGCAGGATGTGCTGCACGTGGATCTTCACCGTGGTCTCGGCGATGTCGAGCGCACGCGCGATCAGCTTGTTGCTGTCGCCGCGCGCGATCAGCAGCAGGATCTCGCGCTCGCGCGGCGAGAGCAGGTCGGGCGATGGGCCACTGGCCGGTTCCAGCGGCGCCGGCGCGGTCTCGGCCGGGCGGGCACGGAACACCGAGACCAGCTTGGTCAGCATCTCGGGGCTGATCACGGATTCGCCATCCAGCACCTTGACGATGGTCTCGGCCAGCTGGTCGGACTCCACCGTCTTGAGCAGGTAGCCGTCGGCGCCGGCGCGCAGGGCCGCGGCCAGATCGTCTTCGTTTTCGCTCACGGTGAGCATCAGGATGCGGGTGCCCGGCGCGGCGTCTTTCAACGCGGGAATGGCGTCTACCCCGCGCACACCGGGCAGGTGGTTGTCGAGCAGGATCACGTCGGGCCTGGGCGTCTGCGCCAGGCAGCGCAGGGCCTCGCCGATGTCGCCCGCCTCGCAGACCACCTCGAAGCGCTCGTCCTGCGACAGCAGGGCCCGCAGGCCGCGGCGAAAGAGGTTGTGGTCGTCGACCAGCAGCAGCTGGATGCGGGGTGCGGGTGCATGGGTCATGGGGCGGGCAGGGTCTCGGACAGTTCTTGCAGGTTCAGGCCCAGCGTGCCGATGCCACGGCCGCTCACCGGGTACGGGGGCAGGGTCAGGGTCACCGTGGTGCCCTGGCCGGGGCTGGACACCAGTTCCACGCTGGCACCGATGCGTTCGGCGCGCTCGCGCATGATCTTCATGCCGACGTGGTTCTCGCTGCGCTGCTGGGCGGTGTCGAAGCCGGCGCCATTGTCGCGCACGGCAAAGCGCCAGCGCGCGGCCTTGTGCACATCGAGGCTGACGTGGCTGGCGCCCGCGTGCTTGCGCACGTTGGACAGCGCTTCCTGCAGCACGTGCAACACCTGCACCTGCACGTCGGCCGGCAGCGGAAGGCCCTGGCCTTCGAGCTGCAGGCGCGTGGGCAAACCGGTCTGGTGCTGGAACTTCTGCAGCGTTTCCTGCAGCGCGGCCTCGATGTCGTCGGTGTTGGTGCGGGTGCGGAAGTGCACCAGCAGTTCGCGCACGTCGTTGATGCTCTCCTTCAGGCCGGTATCGAGTTCGTCCAGTGTGGAACTCACCTTGTCCGGCTGCTGCTTCTGCACCGCGCTGCGCAGCAGGCCCGTCTGGATCTTCAGGAAAGCGAGCGACTGGGCGATCGAATCGTGCAGCTCGCGCGCCAGCAGGGCGCGCTCCTCGCCCACCGCGGCCTCGCGCTCCAGCGCGGCGGCGCGCAACCCTTCCAGTGCGCTGGCCAGGTGGCTGGCGAGCGCGTCGAGCAGCTCGGTCTCGTCGGCGTTGAGCTGCACGTCGCTGCGGAAGAACAGGTCGATCTCGCCGATCAGCCGCTGCTGCAGGCGAACCGGCACGCTCACCAGGCTTTCATAGCCTGCGCGCGCGCAGTGCCGCATGGGCGCTGCGTCGTGGGTGTGGATGGGAATGACGCGCGTGCGGGCGTCGGGCTGCAGGTTGCCGCAGGCGCAGGCGCCGGCCAGCAGGCTGCGCTCTTCCTCCTGCATCTCCTGCGGGAAACAGTCGGAGGCCAGCATCAGGTAACGCTGGTTGGCTTCGTCGGACCAGCGCACCGCCACCGCGTCGGCCTTCATGACCTGGCGCACGCGCTGCGAAAAGCCGCGCGAGAGCTCTTCGATGGTGTTGGCCTGCGCGAGAAAGGCGCTCACCTCGTACAGCGCTTCCAGCCGGGCGCGCTGCGCCTCGATGCGCTGCGTCTTGGCCTGCACCTTGGCCTCCAGCCCCTCGTAAAGCGATTGCAGGGTGCTGGCCATGCGGTTGAAGCCGGCGGCCACCTGGCCAAATTCGTCCTGCGTGTCGACGTCGATGCGGGTTCCGAATTCGCCCGCTTCCACCCGCGCCAGCACCCTGCGCAGGTGCGCCAGCGGGTTGATCACGTAGAGGTAGCCGGTGTAGAGCATGATCACCGCGCTGCCGATGGCCAGCGCCATCATCACGAACTGGAACAGGTTGAGGATGGCGGTGTAGCCCGAGAGCTGTTTCTCGATCACCAGCACGAAGCCGTCGATCGCGTCGACGAACTCGCCCGCGGCCTGCAGCGAGCGAGCGGCATCGGGCGGCACCTCGCCCAGCCACAGCGGGCGCTGGTTCTGCCAGAGCGCTTCCACGATGACGAACTGCCGGCTCACCTCGTCGTTCCAGGGCACGAACAGCGGGCGGCTCGGGTCGCCGCTGCGCAGCAGGCCCAGGCTTTGATCGAACTGTGCCACCAGGGCGTTGATGTCGCTGGCCGGCAGCTGGGCCGCCACCGAGCTGTTGAGGCGCCAGGTCTGCATGCGCATGCGCCCGGCCTCGTTCACCGCCGCCGCGCCACCTTCGAGCTGCCAGGTCACCCACAGCGTGAGGCCGATCGAGGCCAGCGCGATGACCAGCAGGCCGGCGCCGATGCGGATCAGCTTGATCGAGAGCGAAACGGTGGATGCCATGGCCATAGGTTAGCGGCTTTGTACCGACCCCGATACCAGCAAGTTGCGCGCCCGGGGCCGGAGACCCCGGCGCGGGCAAGGGTTTGCGCGGCGCCCGATCGGCAAATTAATATGCACTTAAAATGCATCTTTTCATGCCGTCGATGCCATGTCAAATCCACCCGAACCGGCGGCCCAGCCGGTGTTCTTTCCCTTGCTGGACCAGCAGCAGAAGATCTACCCGCGCTCGGTGAGCGGGCGCTTTGCGCGCTGGCGCTGGGTGATGGTCTGGCTGACCCAGATCGTGTTCTACGGCCTGCCCTGGCTGCGCTGGAACGACCGGCAGGCGGTGCTGTTCGACCTGGAAGAGCGGCACTTCTATGTGTTCGGCCTGGTGCTGCAGCCGCAGGATTTCATCTACCTCGCCGCGCTGCTGGTGCTGTCGGCGCTGGGCTTGTTCTTCGTCACCGCCATCGCCGGCCGTGTGTGGTGTGGCTACGCCTGCCCGCAGACGGTCTACACCGAGATCTTCCTCTGGGTCGAGCGGCGCATCGAAGGCGATCGCAGCGCGCGCCTGCGGCTGGACGCGCGGCCCTGGGGGTTGGAGAAGCTGCTGCGCAAGACGGGCAAGCAGGCGGCCTGGATCGCCATCGCGCTGTTCACCGGTTTCAGCTTCGTCGGCTATTTCATCCCCATCCACGGCCTGGCCGAACAGACCCTGGCGCTGACGCTCACACCCTGGGCCACGTTCTGGGTCTTCTTCTACGGCTTCGCCACCTACGGCAACGCCGGCTTCATGCGCGAGCAGGTCTGCAAATACATGTGTCCCTACGCGCGCTTCCAGAGCGCGCTGATCGACATGGATTCGATGGTCATCGCCTACGACACGAAGCGGGGCGAGAACCGCGGTGCGCGCTCGCGCAAGGCCGATCCCAAGGCGCTGGGCCTGGGCGACTGCATCGACTGCACGCTGTGTGTGCAGGTCTGCCCGACCGGCATCGACATCCGCAACGGCCTGCAGAACGAATGCATCGCCTGCGCGGCCTGCATCGATGTCTGCGACGAGGTGATGGACAAGATGGGCTACGCACCCGGCCTGATCCGCTACTCCTCGGGCAACGGCATCGAGCAGGGCTGGTCGCCCGCGCACATGCTGCGGCGGATCTGGCGACCGCGGGTGCTGATCTACGCGGCGCTGTTGCTGGCGCTGGGCAGTGCCTTCGTCTGGAGCGTGGGCCACCGCAGCGACTACGGCGTGGCCGTCAGCCGCGACCGCGGCGCACTGGCGCGCCAGACCGGCAACGGTGACGTCGAGAACACCTACCAGCTGCAGATCACCAACAGCCTGGAGCAGCCCCAGGGCTACATCGTGCGGGTCTCGGGCCAGGAGGGCCTGCGGCTGGACACGGCCGCCGGGCTGTCGGTGGGCGCGACCAGCACCGCCAGCATGCCGGTGCGGCTGGTGCTGCCGCTGGAATGGGCCCAGCGCCACGGCGGTGAGACGCTGCCGGTGGTGTTCCAGATCGAACCCGACACGGCCGGCGCGCACGAGCCGGTTCAGGTGAAAAGCACCTTCGTTGTGCCACGCTATTGACGCGGTGCGCCTGACGCAGGCCCTGCGCGAGGGTCTGGCGCATGGGCACCAGGCCAACCCGGTGACCTACTCTCTCGCCTGCCAGACCGATGCGCTCCAGGTCGGCGCGGCGGATTGGATGAGCTTGAGGATCTCGGACGGAATGTCACCTGGCCCGGTCAGCTGGCGAATCTCCAGCACGTCGTCTGAGCCCCATCCGGAGGGAGCGCGCAGCGCCCACCCGATGGCTTCTTCGAGCGACTTCACATCGATGATGTAGAAGCCGCCGACGAGTTCCTTCGATTCGGCGAAAGGGCCGTCGACGAGGTGCCGCCGTCCCTGGGAAGCCGCGACACGTGCGCCCCGTGCGGCAGGGTTCAATCCCTCGGATGCCACCAGGATGCCGGCCTGGTGCATCGCTTCGTTGAACTGCATGTAGGCCGTGAAGAGCTTTTCGTCGAAACCCGTTGGCGGGTCTGTTTTCGTGTCGTCCGTGCCTGCCTGTGCTGTGATGATGAATCGCATCGTGATTTCTCCTTTGGGTGGGTGCCGCCAGTACCACGACGAACGGTAGCGCGCCAGATCGACAGCGTCACCCACTTTTTTCCGCCGTGCTCTGAAGCCGATGGACCCTGTGGCTGGCAGACGGAGGCCCACGGGGGAGGCACCCAAGGCGCTCCTACAGATCGGGCAGACCCGGGATGTGCTTCAGGTGCACGACCTTGCGCACACCGGCGCCCGGTGGCATGGGTTCCAGCAGATCCGCCAGCGTCAGGCCGTCGAGCACCGCGAGGTAGCTGTCCATCGCCTGCTGCAGCGCGCCCTTGAGGCGGCAATAGCCGTTGAGCCGGCAGGTGTTGTGGTCGTTGTCGAAACACTCGACCAGCGTGAAGTCGGTCTCGGTCTGGCGGATCACGGTGCCCAGCACGGTTTCGTGCGCTGGCCTGAGCAGGCGCAGGCCGCCGCCGCGACCGCGCGTGGTCTCCAGCAGCCCCAGGCCCGAGAGCGTCATCACGATCTTGGTCAGGTGGCTGCGCGAGATGCCGTGGGCCTCGGCGATCTCGCTGATGGTGGCGGGCTTTTCGCGCTGCGCACAGGCGGCGCAGTACATCAGCACCCGCAGGCTGTAGTCGCTCCAGTGGGTCAGTCGCATGCCGGGATCTCCTGGAGGCGGGGCATCGTTCTTCCGGATACCCCGTGTCGTTCTGAGGAAATATTCACCTCGAATGAATTTTATCTTTTAATATATGAATTCAGTGTGAATATTTAAGGACACCCCATGAACCACGCCGCCACTGTTGCCATCCCCACCGCCGACCGCGCCCAGCAGGCCATCGGCCAGATCGCCGTCGATCTGCCCGGCTCCACCGCGGTCTTCCGCCGCCTCAAGCTCGACTTCTGCTGCGGTGGCCAGGTGCCGCTGCAGCAGGCCTGTGCCAGCAAGGGCTTGCCACTGGACGCGGTGCTCGCCGAACTCGCGGAACTGGAGCGCCCGAGCGAGCTGCCAGCGACCGAGTCGCCCGAAGCGCTGGTCGATCACATCCTCGCGCGTTACCACGCCGTGCACCGCGAGCAGCTGCCCGAGCTGATCCGCATGGCCCGCCGCGTGGAGGCGGTGCACCGCGAAAACCCGGATGTGCCGGTCGGACTGGCCGAACACCTGGAGACCATGGAAGCCGAGCTGCTGGACCACATGGACAAGGAGGAACAGATCCTGTTCCCTCTGTTCAAGAGCGGTGGTGGCGCGCAGGCTCGGGGGCCGATCCACGTGATGCGCGACGAACACACCGGCCACGGCGCGCAGCTCGAACGCCTGATGGCCCTCACCGACGACGCCAACCCGCCGCGCGGCGCCTGCAACACCTGGCGCGCCCTGTACGCCGGCATCGCGCAGCTGTCCGACGACCTGATCAACCACATCCACCTGGAGAACAACGTGTTGTTCCCGCAGTTCGAGGTCCAGGTGCAGACCGGGTGTGGATCGGCTTGCGGCTGCGCTTGATGTCAGGCCGCTTGCGCCAGATCAAGCCATGAGCCCCTTGACCCAGGTCAACGCCCGGGCTCCGGGCCGCTGATACCTTCGCGCCCGCCTGGCACCGGCATCTCCGCCGTGCCGCACCTCCCACGCAAGCTTCCATGGCCACCGACCGCACGTTAGACAACCCCTACACCCTGGACCTGGTCTGCCCGGCCGGCAGCCTGCCCGCGCTCAAGGCCGCGGTAGACCACGGCGCCAACTGCGTCTACCTGGGCCTGCGCGACGCCACCAACGCGCGCAACTTCGCCGGCCTGAACTTCGACGACGCGGCCATCGCCAGTGGCGTGGCCTACGCGCATGCGCGTGGCTGCCAGGTGTTCATGGCGCTCAACACCTACCCCCAGGCCGCGCAGCCGGAGCGCTGGCGCGAGGCGATGGACAAGGCGGTGAACCTGGGTGTGGACGCGGTCATCCTGGCCGACCCCGGCCTGATGCGCTACGCCACGCAGCGCCACCCGCGGCTGCGGCTGCACCTCTCGGTGCAGGGTTCGGCCACCAACCCCGAGGCGATCAACCTCTACCACCGAGAGTTCGGCATTTCGCGTGCTGTGCTGCCGCGCGTGCTCTCGCTCGACCAGGTGCGCCAGGTGGTGCAAAAGACGCCAGTGGAGATCGAGGTGTTCGGCTTCGGCAGCCTGTGCGTGATGGTCGAGGGGCGCTGCGCGCTCTCGTCCTACGTCACGGGCGAATCGCCCAACACGCACGGCGTGTGTTCGCCGGCCAAGGCGGTGCGCTGGCAGGAAACCCCGAAGGGCCTGGAGTCGCGCCTGAACGGTGTGCTGATCGACCGCTACGCCGCCGGCGAGAGCGCGGGCTACCCCACGCTGTGCAAGGGGCGCTTTGATGTGGAAGACGACACCAGCTACTACGCGATCGAAGAACCCACCAGCCTCAACACGCTTTCGCTGCTGCCGCAGTTGCTCCAGATGGGCGTGCGCGCGATCAAGATCGAAGGGCGCCAGCGCAGCCCGGCCTACGTGGCCCAGGTCACGAAGGTCTGGCGCGAAGCCATTGACAGCTGTGTTGCCCAGCCCCAGCACTACACGCCCAAAAGCGCCTGGATGGCCTCGCTCGACCAGGTTGCGGAAGGTCAGCAGCACACGCTGGGCGCCTACCACCGTCCATGGAAATGATGGCTCCCCCCTGCGCCGCTTCGCGGCTTCCCCCGGAGGGGGGACGCACCCTGTGGCCTGGCGAAGCCAGCTCCACGGGTGCCCTGGGCGGGGCACGCGCTCCGGCGGCGGGGACTTCACTCCCTCGCCCCTCTGGGGAGAGGGCTGGGGTGAGGGGCTGCAGCAACACCCGATACGCGCCCCAGCGATGAACGAAATATCCACATGAAACTATCTCTCGGACCCCTGCAGTACTACTGGTCACGCCAGACCGTGTTCGACTTCTACGAGGCGATGGCCGCCACCGCGGTGGACATCGTCTACCTCGGCGAGGTGACCTGCTCGCGCCGCCACGAGCTGCGCCTGTCCGACTGGCTGGACGTGGCCGATCTGATGCGCGCGTCGGGCAAGACCGCCGTGCTCTCCACCCAGGTGCTGCTGGAATCGGGCTCGGACGTGAGCGCGATGCAGAAGGTCGCTGCGAACACCGACTTCGGCATTGAGGCCAACGACATGGGAGCAGTGAGCGCACTGACCGGTCGGCGCGGTTTCGTCGCCGGACCACACCTCAACATCTACAACGGCCCCACGCTGCAGTGGATGGCTTCGATGGGCGCGTCGCGCTGGGTGGCGCCGCTGGAAATGCCGCGCCAAGACCTGGCCCTGCTGCAGCGGGAGCGCCCGGCCGGCCTGCAGACCGAGGTGTTCGTGCACGGCCGCCTGCCGCTGGCGTTTTCGGCCCGCTGCTTCACCGCGCGCCACCGCAACCTGCCCAAGGACGACTGCCGCTTCAGCTGCATCGAGCACCCTGACGGCCTGATGCTCAAGACGCGCGAGAGCGCCGAGTTCCTCGTGCTCAACGGCGTCCAGACCCAGTCCGCGCGGGTGCACAGCCTGATCGATGCCTGGGCCGATCTGTGCACGCTCGGCGTGGACGTGGCGCGCATCAGCCCGCAGTCCTTGCACACGGCGGAGGTGATCGGCCTGTACGACGCGGTGCGCCGCGAAGCGCTGAATGGCCCGACGGCACGCGCCGCCCTGCTGCCTCTGCTGCCCGACCGCGACTGCAACGGCTACTGGCACGGCCAGCCCGGGCAGGAACGCATCGAACCCGCCCTCGCCTGAAAGCCCCCATGCACACGACCACCGCCCGCCCCGACACGCACCATGTGCTGCCCGCTCCGGTGGGCGCCCTGCTCGGGCGCCTGCCGGCCTACCCCGGCTCGATGCTGCTGGTCACCGCGCTCAACCTCGTGCTCGCGCGCCAGCTGCCGGCCGACGTGCGCCAACGCCTGGAGGGCCAGCGCATCCGCATCCAGGTACGCGACGCCGGCCTGCGCTTCGACTTCGTCTGGCGCGGCACGCTGTTCCGTGCCTGCCCACCGCAGCCCGAAACCGAGCTGACCCTGAGCGCCAACGCGCACGACTTCGTGCGCCTGGCCCGGCGCCAGGACGACCCCGACACGCTGTTTTTCAACCGCCGCCTCTCGATGGAGGGCGACACCGAGCTCGGTCTGGTGGTCAAGAACGCGCTCGACGCGCTGGAATTGCCGGTGTTCGATGCCCAGCACTGGGCGCCACTGCGGGTGTGGGAGCGCCTGCGCGCACATCTCGCCCACCCAACCGCGGGCTCGCGCCCCTGGCAACGATGAGCAGGCCAGCGAGCCGCGCCGCCGCAGCCCGCCCGCTGGTCTACGCCTGCTCGGGCTGCTCCAGTGCCGCGCAGCTGGCCAACCACGTGGCCCTGCGCCTGGACCGCGCCGGACTGGCCGAGATGTCGTGCATCGCCGGCGTCGGCGGCGACGTGCCCTCGCTGTTGAAAACCGCACGCTCGGGCCGACCCATCGTGGCGCTCGATGGCTGCCCGCTGGTGTGCGTGAAAAGCAGCCTGGCGCGCCACGGCATCGTCCCCGACCAGCACCACCAGCTACAGACCTATGGCGTGCGCAAGCGCCAGCACGAAGACTTCGACCCGGAGCAGGCCCAGCAGGTGCTGGCGCAGGTGTGCGCCGGTCTGCACCTGCTCGCCGTGGCCGCCACGACGGCGGCAACGGAACCCAAACCAGAGACCCTGCATGACTGAGGCCCCTTCCGCCCAGCGCCGCCTGCTGGTGGCCATCACCGGCGCCAGCGGCGCGGTGTACGGCCTGCGCCTGCTGCAGGTGCTGGGCGCGATGCCCGGCGTGCAGGTGCACGCGGTCGCGTCCGACGCCGGCTGGCTGACGCTGCGCCACGAGCTGGACCTCGCGCCCGAGGCCCTGCGTCCGCTGGTGCACACGTTGCACGACGTGGCCCTCCTCGGCGCCGGCCCGGCCAGTGGCTCGTTCCGCTGCGACGGCATGGTGGTCGCGCCCTGCTCCATGCGCACGCTCGCGGCCATCGCCCACGGCCTGTCGGACAACCTGATCACCCGCGCCGCCGACGTGATGCTCAAGGAACGCCGCCGTCTCGTGCTGATGACGCGCGAGACCCCGCTGCACCTGGGCCACCTGCGCAACATGACCGCGGTCACCGAGATGGGCGCCATCGTCTGCCCGCCCATGCCCGCCTTCTACCTGCGCCCACAAACCCTCGACGACCTCGTGGACGCCAGCGTGGCGCGCGTGCTCGACCTGCTCGACGTGCCGCACGCGCTGAGCCAACGCTGGCAGGGCATGGACATCGCGCCCGCATGACCTACAAGGACCTGCGCGAGTTCATCGCGCAACTGGAAACCGCGGGCGAACTGCGGCGCGTGAGCCAGCCGGTCTCCCCACACCTGGAGATGACCGCGCTGTGCGACCGCGTGCTGCGCGCCGGTGGCCCGGCCCTGCTGTTCGAGCGACCCACCGGCCACAGCATGCCGGTGCTGGGCAACCTGTTTGGCACCACCGGCCGCGTGGCGCGCGCCATGGGCGTGGACAGTCTGGCCGAGCTGCGCCAGTTCGGCGAGGTGCTCGCCGCGCTCAAGGAGCCGCAGGCGCCGGGCGGCCTGAAAGACATGGTGGCCCTGGGCGGTCTGCTCAAAAAACTGTGGCACATGACGCCACAGGAACACGGGTCGGCGCCCTGCCAGGATGTCGTGTGGGAGGGCGCCGACGTGGACCTCGCGCGCCTGCCGATACAGCACTGCTGGCCCGACGACGTGGCCCCGCTCATCACCTGGGGCCTGGTGATCACGCAGGGCCCGCACAAGCCGCGCCAGAACCTGGGCATCTACCGCCAGCAGGTGCTCTCGCGCAACCAGCTCATCATGCGCTGGCTGGCGCACCGCGGCGGCGCGCTCGACTTCCGCGACCACGGCCGCCTGCACCCCGGCCAGCCCTACCCGGTGGCGGTGGCGCTCGGTGCCGATCCGGCCACCATCCTGGGCGCGGTCACGCCGGTGCCCGACAGCCTGAGTGAGTACCAGTTCGCCGGCTTGCTGCGCGGTGCACGCACCGGGGTCGTTCGCGCTCTGGGCGTGCCGCTGCGCGTGCCGGCCTCGGCCGAGATCGTGCTCGAAGGCCACATCCACCCGGATGCGCGGCACCCGAGCGGCTTCCAGCACGCGCTCGAAGGCCCCTACGGCGACCACACCGGCTACTACAACGAACGCGCCGAGTTCCCGGTGTTCACGGTCGAGCGCATCACGATGCGCCGCGACGCCATCTACCACTCCACCTACACCGGCAAACCGCCCGACGAACCGGCCGTGCTGGCGCTGGCGATGAACGAACTGTTCATCCCGCTGCTGCAGCGCCAGTTCCCCGAGATCACCGACTTCCACCTGCCGTCCGAGGCCTGCAGTTACCGCATGGCGGTGGTGCAGATCCGCAAGGCCTACGCCGGCCACGCGCGGCGCGTGATGATGGGTGTGTGGAGCCACCTGCGGCAGTTCATGTACACCAAGTTCGTCGTGGTCGTGGACGAGGACATCGACGTGCGCAACTGGGGTGAAGTCATCTGGGCCATGAGCACACGCATGGACCCGGCGCGCGACAGCTTCACCATCGATCACACGCCCATCGACTACCTCGACTTCGCCTCGCCCGTGAGCGGCCTGGGCAGCAAGATGGGCCTGGACGCGACCAACAAATGGCCCGGTGAAACGCAGCGCGAATGGGGCCGGGTGATGAGCATGGACCCGGCGGTGACGGCCCGCATGGAGCCGCTGTTCGCGGCGCTGATGGCGTGAGGCCGTGCGCCGCGCAGTGCGCTCTCAGGTCTGGACCCCATACCTGGCGAGCCCCGGCACGTCGACGATGTGGATGTCGCGCTTGTCGATGCGGATCAGGTTCACCGACTCCAGTTCGTGCAGCACCTTGGAGAAATACTCCGGCGTGAGCGACAGCCGGGAGGCCACGGTGGCCTTGCTCACCGGCAGCGAGACGATGTAGACCTCGCCCGTGGAGCAGTCTTCCACCTGGTGTTCGCGCAGCAGGTAGCCGATCACCCGCTGCATGCCGGTGTGCAGCGCGCCGGTCTCGATGTCGTGCACCAGACCGTGCAGGCGCCGGGAAATACCCGCCAGCATGCGCAGCGAGAAGCGGGGGTCGCGCCCGATCTCGTTGACGATGACCTGCTTGCCCACGCTCAGCAGCAGGCTGTTGGTGAGCGCCTGCGCATTCAGGATGTAGGGCTTGTCGGTGAACATCAGCGCCTCGGCAAAACTGTGGCCGGGCTGCACCAGCTCGATCACCTTTTCCTGCCCGGCGGGCGAGAGCGCAAACAGCTTGACCTGGCCCAGCACCAGCACATGGAACTCGCGGCAGGGCTCGCCATAACGGAACACGGTGTCGCCGCGCGCCAGGCGGCGCACCTGGCAGCCCTCGGCCACGCGCTCCAGCTCTTCGGTCGACAGGTCGGTGAAGAGCGCCTGGGTTGCCAGAAAGCGCGGGATGTTGAAGTCACTGGTGTCCATCGGTTCCTTTTCCCGTGCGGGAGCCGCGGCGGTGCCGGATTGTAGGTGGGGGGTTGTGGAATCGGCCCAGATATCCCCGGCCGATTTCTGACATTTTCGACGTGAAACTTGAACCGGTTCAAGGAAAGAAAACCCGCCCGCTCCCAAACTCACCCCCGGCATTCCAGTCACAGGAGCGAGATTCTATGAACCAAGTCAAATCCAGCGGCTTCACCAAGCAGATGGCCCGCAACATGTTTTACGGAGGGTCGGTGTTTTTCATCCTGGTGTTCGCCGGCCTGATCTGGGACAGCGAACGCCGCATCCCCGCGCGCTCGAACGCGGAGGCCATCACCCCGGCCGTGATCAACGGCAAGAAACTCTGGGAAACGCGCAACTGCATCGGCTGCCACACCCTGCTCGGCGAGGGCGCCTACTTCGCCCCCGAGCTGGGCAATGTGTACGCGCGCCGCGGGCCAGACTTCATCAAGACGTGGATGAAGATCCAGCCCACCCATGTCGAGGGCCGGCGCCAGATGCCGCAGTTCAACTTTTCCGAACAGCAGCTCGACGACCTGGTCGAGTTCCTGCGCTGGACCGGTGGCATCAACACCGAAAAATGGCCACCGAACATCGAAGGCTGAGAGCCATGCGCACACCTGACATCCCAAGGAACAACACCATGTCCTCGACCAGACTTCCGTACGCCTCGCAGTCGGTATCCAAGTACTACTTCATCGCCGCCCTCGCGCTGTTCACGGCCCAGATCGTCTTTGGTCTGGCGCTCGGGCTGCAATACCTGCTGGGGGACTTCCTGTTCCCCTACATCCCGTTCAACCAGGCCCGCATGGTCCACACCAACCTGCTGATCGTGTGGTTGCTGTTCGGTTTCCAGGGCGCGGCCTACTACATGGTGCCCGAAGAGTCCGAGACCGAGCTCTACAGCCCGAAGCTGGCGATCGCCCTGTTCTGGATCTTCCTTGTTGCCGGCGCGCTGACCATCGTGGGCTACCTCGCGGTGCCCTACGCCAAGCTGGCCGAACTCACGGGCAACGACATCCTGCAGACCATGGGCCGCGAGTTCCTGGAGCAGCCCCTGCCCACCAAGCTGGGCATCGTGGCGGTGATGCTGGGCTTCCTGTTCAACATCAGCATGACCGTGCTCAAGGGCCGCAAGACCAGCATCAGCCTGGTGCTGATGATCGGCCTGTGGGGCCTGGCCCTGCTGTTCCTGTTCAGCTTCGTGAACCCGCACAACCTGGTGCGCGACAAGATGTACTGGTGGTTCGTGGTGCACCTGTGGGTGGAAGGCACCTGGGAGCTGATCATGGGCGCGCTGCTGGCCTTCGTGCTGATCAAGACCACCGGCGTGGACCGCGAAGTGATCGACAAATGGCTCTATGTGATCATCGCCATGGCGCTGATCACCGGCATCCTGGGCACGGGTCACCACTTCTTCTTCATCGGCATGCCCGGCTACTGGCTGTGGGTCGGCTCGATCTTCTCCGCCATGGAGCCGATCCCCTTCTTCATGATGACGGTGTTCGCCTTCAACATGGTGCAGCGCCGCCGCCGCGAACACCCCAACCAGGCCGCGCTGCTGTGGGCCGTGGGCTGTTCGGTGGTGGCCTTCCTGGGCGCCGGTGTGTGGGGCTTCATCCACACGCTGAGCCCGGTCAACTACTACACGCACGGCAGCCAGGTCACGGCCGCACACGGCCACCTGGCCTTCTACGGCGCCTACGTGATGGTGGTGCTGGCGATCATCAGCTACGCCATGCCCATCCTGCGCGGCCGCGTGGCCAACAGCCAGAAGGCGCAGAACGTGGAGATGTGGAGCTTCTGGATGATGACCGTGGGCATGGTCGTGATGGTGCTGGCGCTCACCGGCGCGGGCATCCTGCAGATCTGGCTGCAACGCATGCCGACCTCGGGCGCGATGTCCTTCATGGACACCCAGGACCAGCTGCGCTTCTTCTACTGGATCCGCGTCGGCGGCGGCGTGGGCTTCCTGATCGGCCTCATGACCTACCTGTCCAGCTTCTTCATCGGCGGCGTGCCCCGCGAGGTGCCAACGGGTGCCGCGGCCCTGCGCGTGCGCAACGCCTGAGCCCAGGATGAGCGCCATGACCGTCACCGAACTGCACGCCCGGGTGAACCCGCTGCCGTACTACGCCGAACAGGCTGGCGAGTGCGAGGTGTTCAGCCAGGCCTGGAGCGCCCAGCTGCCCCTCCTGATCAAAGGGCCGACCGGCTGCGGCAAGACCCGCTTCGTCGAGCACATGGCGGCCCGCCTGGGCCGCCCGCTGATCACGGTGTCGTGCCACGACGACCTGGGCGCGGCCGATCTGGTAGGCCGCTTCCTGATCGGCCAGGGCGAGACCGTGTGGTCCGACGGACCGCTGGCACGTGCCGTGCGCACCGGCGCCATCTGTTACCTGGACGAGGTGGTCGAGGCCCGCAAGGACACCACCGTGGTGCTGCACCCGCTGGCCGACGACCGGCGCTGCCTGCCGATCGAGCGCACCGGCGAGCAGCTGATCGCACCGCCCGGCTTCATGCTGGTCATGTCCTACAACCCCGGCTACCAGAACCTGCTCAAGGGCCTCAAGCCCAGCACCCGCCAGCGCTTCGTGGCGATCGACCTGGGCTACCCCCCGGCCGACACCGAACGCCACATCGTGATGAACGAGGGATGCATCGACGCCACGCAGGCCGCACAACTGGTGGCTCTGGCGCAGGCCCTGCGCCGCCTGACCGAACACGACCTGGAAGAGACCGCCAGCACCCGGCTGCTGGTCTCCGCCGCCAGGCTGATGGCCGGTGGCCTGGCGCCACTGCGCGCTTGCCGGGGCGCCATCGTGAACGCCCTGACCGACGACCCCGGCACCGCCGAGGCCCTGATGGAAGTGGTGCGTGCGATCCTGGGCGACGAGGGATAACGCGCAGCCCGTGCTGCGCAAGGCCCCATGGAACAGCTGTCCCTCACCGGCCCGGCGGCAAGCGAAGCGCAGCGCCGCGCGCGCACCCTTCAGATCTGGCGTCGACGCACCCAGATCGGTTTTTTTGTCCTGTTCCTGCTCGCGCCCAGCCTCAACCTGTTGCGCTTCGACCTCTATGAGACCCAGCTCTGGGTGCTGGGCATGCGCTGGTCGCTCGGCATCGACGGCCTGCTCACCGGCGAGATCAGCGCCACCCAGGCCGGCCTGAACCTGCTGTGGCGCGCGCTGCTGCCCGCCGTGCTGATCGTGGGCGGCTTCCTCGCGCTGGCCTACCGCTACGGCCGCATCTACTGCGGCTGGCTGTGCCCGCATTTTTCGCTGGTGGAATCGCTCAACAGCCTGCTGCACCGCGCCTGCGGCAAGCTCAGCCTGTGGGACCGCACGCCGGTGCACCGCGCCGGCGTCACGCCGCAGCGGCGCTGGTGGCCGCTGTTCGCGCTGAGCTGCCTGCTCGCGGCTTTCACCTGGGCCATCACGCTGCTGACCTACCTGCTGCCGCCACAGCTGATCTGGAGCAGCCTGTTCAGCGGCACGCTCACGGCCAACCAGCTGCGTTTCCTGCTGGTGGGCACGGCCGTCTTCGCCGCCGAGTTCGCGTTCGCCCGGCACCTGTTCTGCCGCTTCGGCTGCGCGGTGGGCCTGTTCCAGAGTCTGGCCTGGATGGCCAACCCGCGGGGGCTGGTGGTCTCGTTCGAGCGCGAACGTGCGCGCGACTGCCGGACCTGCCAGAGCGAACAGCGCAGCGCTCCGGCGCACGCCGCCCTGGCCGCGCCCGACGCGCCGCTGGGCAACGCCTGCGACAGCGTTTGCCCCATGCGGCTGCAGCCGCGCAACATCAAGCGGCGCATGTTTTCCTGCGTGCAGTGCGGGCAATGCCTGGACGCCTGCGACAGCACACACACCGCGCAGGGGCGCAGCCCCACCCTGCAATGGCGCATCGGTGAAGACGCCCTGCGCGAGACCCTGCGGCAGCGCCGCGAGCACCCACCGGAGCAACGCTGATGGAAGAGATGGTCGGACGCTGGTGGCACGTGGCCCTGACACGCCTGACCCGGCCCGAACACGCCGGCGCCGCGGTGCAGCTGTCGCAGATGAAGACCTCGGTGGGCATGCTGTTTCGCGCCGGCGGCGGGCCGTCGCACGTGCGGCTGGCCGAGGCGGGCCTGCAGCGCACCGCGACGCCCAACCACTGGCTGCACCGGCTCGCGGGCAGCGGCGACCGGGCCGCACTGGCGGTGCTGGAGCCAGGGGTGCTGGCCCTGCCGCCGAGCGTGGCGGTGTTCGCCGACCCCGCGCTCAACCGCGACCTCTACCTCTGGCTGGCCCTGCTCACGGCCCACTGGGTGCCCAGCGGCCGGTGGCTGACCGACAACGTGCGCGCCACCCGGCGTGCGCTGTCGGCCTTCCCCGGTTTTCAAACCCGCTACCAGCGCCTGTGCGATCTGCACCTGGCGCAGCGTCCGGGTGTGGCGGGCTTGCGCGGACGCGCCGCTGCTGCCGAGCAGGCGGTGGCCGACGCGCTGCGCGGCGGCATGCCCGCCGACGGTGACTGGCAGGCCGCCGACGTGGCCCCGGTCTGGCTCTGGGCCTGCGGCGCCACCCACGCGGCCGCCTGGCGCGGCGCCGATCCGGCGGCTCCGCCGCCGCCCCCCACGAACCGGGCCCCGGCCGCCGCTGACGCCCAGCGCCGCCGCGCCCAGGCCACGACCCACACGCAGGAACGCCACGCCATGGTGCTGCCGTTCCGCGCCGAGGCGCTGATGTCGTGGAGCGAGCTGGTGCGCGTGAACCGCAGCAGCGACGACGAAGACGACGGCAACGCGATCAAGGCCGCCAACGACATGGAGGTCCTGTCGGTGGCGCAGCAGGGCCAGACCCTAGCCGCGCGCGTGAAGTTCGACCTGGACCTGCCCAGCAGCAGCGCCGACGACACCCCGCTCGGCCCGGGCCGCAAGTTCCCCGAGTGGGACCATCGGCGCGGTGTGCTGGTGCCCGACCACTGCCTGGTGCAGGACCTGCGGGCCCGCCAGGGCGAACCCTTCGTGCCCGGTGCCGGCCTGCGCGCCACGGCGCGCCAGGTGCGCCGGCGCATGGAGGTGCTGCGCCATGCGCCGCGCCTGCAACGTGGCCAGGAGCAGGGCGACGACATTGACCTGGACGCCTGGATCCGCCTGCAGGCCGACAGCCTGGGCGCCGCGCCCCGGCGCAGCGACACGCCCGCGGTCTACACCCGGCAGACCCGCGGCGAGCGCAGCCTGGCCACCTGGCTGCTGGCCGATCTCTCGCAGTCCACCGACGCCCACGCGAACGACCACGCGCGCGTCATCGACGTGATCCGCGACGCCCTCTACGTGTTCGGCGAGGCCCTGAACGCCGTGGGCGATCCGTTCGCCGTCTGGGGCTTCAGCTCGGTGCGCCGGCAACACGTGCGCATGCAGTGCATCAAGGGGCTGGACGAAGCCTGGAACGACGCCGCCCGCGCCCGAGTGGGCGCGATCCGGCCGGGTTATTACACCCGCATGGGCGCGGCGATCCGCCACGCCACGGATCACCTGCGCCAGTGCCCGCAGCGCTGCCGGCTGCTGATGCTGCTGACCGACGGCAAGCCCAACGACCTCGACCAGTACGAAGGCCGCTACGGTCTGGAAGACACGCGCCACGCGATCCACGAGGCCCGCGCAGCCGGGCTGATTCCGTTCTGCGTCACCATCGACAGCGCGGGCCACGACTACCTGCCGCTGCTGTTTGGCCGCCAGGGTTACGCGCTGGTGCACCGCCCCGAAGACCTGGCCCACCGCCTGACCCAGGCCTGGACGACGCTGGTGCGCAGCCACTGAGCGCGCGCAACAGAGCTGTGCCCATGTCGCGCACGCGCTGACAAGCGGCCGGGCGGTCCACACAATGCCCCCATGAACTTCGAGCACAGCCCCCGGGCGCTGGCGCTGCTGCAGCGCCTGACCGACTTCATGCAACGCTATGTGCTGCCGCACAACGCGGCCTGGCACCAGGCGGTGCAGCAAGGCGACTACCCGCCGCCGTTCCTGGATGACCTCAAGACCCTGGCGTACGAGGAAGGGCTGTGGAACCTGTTCCTGCCCGGCCTGAGCGATGACGAACCCGGCACCCGGCTGGACAACCTCGACTACGCACCACTCGCCGAGGTCATGGGCAAGTTGCACTGGGCGGCCGAGGTGTTCAACTGCAGCGCACCCGACACCGGCAACATGGAGCTGCTGCACCGCTTCGCCACGCCGGCGCAGCGCACGCAGTGGCTCACACCGCTGCTCAATGGAACGATCCGATCCGCCTTCGCCATGTCCGAGCCCGACGTGGCCTCGTCCGACCCGACCAACCTGCAAACGACGGTGCGGCACGAGGGCGATGGCCTCGTGCTCAACGGCCGCAAGTGGTTCATCACCGGTGTGGCGCACCCAGCCTGCAAGCTGCTGATCGTGATGGCGCGCAACGCGGTCGACGACAGCGGTGCGCCGGACATCAAGCACCACCAGCACAGCATGGTGCTGGTGCCGCTGGACACGCCGGGCATTGAGGTGGTGCGCAACATCAGCGTGGTGCACCACCACGCGCCCGAAGGGCATTGCGAGATCGTCTTTCGCCACGTGCGCGTGCCGGCCGACCACCTGCTCGGTGGCTGGGGCGAAGGCTTTGCCATGGCGCAGGCGCGGCTCGGGCCGGGCCGCGTGCACCACTGCATGCGCACCATCGGCCAGTGCGAACTGGCGCTGGCGCTCGCCACCGAACGCGCGCTGGAGCGCCAGACCTTCGGCAGATACCTGGCGGACTACGCCAACGTGCAGGAGTGGATCGCGCTGTCGCGCATCGAGATCGACCAGGCGCGCCTGCTGGTGCTGCGCTGCGCCTGGCTGCTCGACCATCCCGACATGGCCGAACCCGCCGCCGTACGAGCGCAGGTGGCCGCGATCAAGGTGGTGGCCGCGGGCCTGCAGACGCGCGTGGTGGACCGCGCGATGCAGATCTTCGGCGCCATGGGCCTGTCGCCCGACACGCCGCTGGCGCAGTTCTGGACCTGGGGCCGCGCCCTGCACCTGCTGGACGGCCCCGACGAGGTGCACCTGCGCAGCGTGGCGCGGCACGAGCTGGAGCGGGCGCGTGAACGCATGGGCGCGTCGTCGGCCTACTTCACGACGCCCGAGCAGATGCGCACGCCGCCGCACCTGTCGGCCTGAAAGGCCCGCACACTTCGCCGCTGTGCGGGTCGTTGCCCCCCGAGGGGGCTGATCCGGCTTGGGGCGGCCCGGCGCCGGAGCACGTCCCCCCACACTCCGCCGCTGCGCGGGTCGTTGCCCCCCGTGGGGGCTGATCCGGCTTGGGGCGGCCCGGCGCCGGATCGCGCCGGCCGACTCAGGCCGCCACCGGCTCCCGCATCGCCGCCGCGGCGATGTCCAGTGAACGCAGGCGCAGCGCCGGATCGAACACGTCGCTCACCAGCATGAACTCGTCGGCCTGGGTCGCGTTGGCGAGTTTGGTGAGGCCGGCGCGCACCGTGTCCGGGCCGCCGATCACCGCACAGGCCAGGAAGTCGGCGATCGCCGCACTGGCCTGGGTGTCCAGCGTTTCCATGAAACCGGCCAGCGGCGCCGGCAGCTGGCCGCGTTTGCCGGTGAGGATGCCCAGCACACGCTGGTAGGTGCTGCTGGCCAGGTACTCGGCTTCGTCGTCCGTGGGTGCGGCGATCAGTGGCACGCCGACGATGGCGTAGGGCTTGTCCAGCACGGCCGAGGGCTTGAAGTTGTGCCGGTACAGGTCCAGCGCCTGCAGCAGGTAACGTGGTGCAAAGTGTGAGGCGAAGGCGTAAGGCAGGCCGCGCTCGGCCGCGAGCTGGGCCGAGAACAGGCTGGAGCCCAGCAGCCAGATCGGCACATGGGTGCCCGCGCCGGGCATGGCGATCAGCTTCTGGCCCGGCACCGCATCACCCAGCAGGCGCTGCAGTTCGGCCACGTCGCGCGGGAAATCGTCTTCGGTTTCGCGCCGGTCGCGGCGCAGCGCGCGCATGGTCAGCGGGTCGGTGCCGGGCGCGCGACCCAGGCCCAGGTCGATGCGGCCGGGGTAGAGCTCGGCCAGCGTGCCAAAGGCCTCGGCCACCACCAGCGGCGCGTGGTTGGGCAGCATGACGCCGCCCGAGCCGACGCGCATGCGCTGCGTGGCGCCAGCGATGTGGCCCACCAGCACGGCCGTGGCCGAACTGGCGATGCCGCTCATGTTGTGGTGTTCGGCCAGCCAGTAACGCGTGAAGCCCAGGGCCTCCGCGTGCTGTGCGGTGCGCAGGGCGATGGCCAGCGCATCGGCCACCGTGCCGCCTTCGCGCACGGCCACCAGATCGAGCAGGGAGAGGCGGATGTCTTGCAGGGGCTTGGGCATGGGATTCATGGACAGCATTGTCAGATGCTTTGCATCCCGCCGGCCGGTGAGCCCGCGAAAGACCCCTGTACCCCTCCCCCGGCGCGCCGCCTCCACCCACTGATCAGCGTCCCTTGAAGGCACCACCGGAGCGCCAACGCAAGGGATGCGCGGTCAACGCACCGCCATCCGGCTCACCCGGCGGGCGGGAGCACCCGCAGGGTGAGCGCTTCGAGGGCCTGCACGATCACAAGCTCGGGCCGGTCGCATGTGTGGCTTTCACCCACTTCCAGCACGGTGTCCCGCGGGTCGCGGTCGTGGGTGATCCAGGCCCGCCCGGCGATGCACTCGATGCGGCAGCCCTGTGGCCGTGTGATGCGGTGCAACCCCCCAGGGCAGCACCCAGGTGTCGGTGGCGGGGCGCGCGCTGGCGGCCGGGTGCGGCCGGCGCGACAGGCACAGGGTGGAAGGCAGGGACAGCTGTCCAGCAGGCCACGGGTTTGTCACCGCTGCAGTACGTGCACCACGTGCGGCTCGAAGAGGCCAAACAGTTGCTGGAAGGCAGCGAGGACTCGATCGAGGCCATCGCCGGCCAGGTGGGCTACGAAGACGCGGGCTATTTCGCGCGCCTGTTCAAGCGCGAGGTCAACCTCACACCGGCCCAGTACCGCAGGCGCTTCGCGGGCCTGCGCGAGGTGCTGCAACAAGGACGCACGGCCTGATCACAGCGCCGGGGAGGCGCCATCGGGCGGCCCCTTGAGTTCCACCACATTGCCTTCGGGGTCGGTGACGTAGAGCGAAGGGCCCTCGCCTTCGGCGCCATAGCGCGAGGCCAGCTCGCCGGCCTCGACGCCGTGCGCCCGCAGCTGGGCACGGATCTGTGCCTCGTCAAACGGCGCCACCCGGAAGCAGAAATGGTCGAGGTTGCGCCCCTGCGCGCCCGGCGCCGCGCCGCCGGCGCGACCGAGCGGCCCGTCCACCGGCACCAGGTCGAGCAGCGAGCGCCCGGCGCGCAACTGCACCAGCCCGATGCCATCCTGGCGGCGCTCGATGCGGCAGCCCAGTACATCGCCATAAAACCGCAGCATGGCATCGAGATTCACGACGCGCAGCACCAGATGGTCGATTTCGCGGAGGTGGATCATGGGCCAAGTTATACCGCCCGTCATCACTTTTTGAAACACCCGCTGCGGGGTCACGGTCCGTCGGCGACTGACTGCGCGGACCGTGAAGCGTAGACTGGGCCACATCGCCTACCCACCCCGCCACACCCAGCCACACCCAGCCATGACCACCCTGTTTGAACCCCTGCAAGTCGGCGCCCTGAGCCTGTCCAACCGCATCGTGATGGCCTCGCTCACCCGCAACCGCGCGCCCGACGCCATCCCCACGCCGCTGATGGCGACCTATTACACCCAGCGCGCCAGCGCCGGCCTGCTGATCACCGAGGCCACCGCCATCACCCACCAGGGCCAGGGCTACGCCGACGTGCCCGGCCTCTACGGCACCGAGCAGCTCGACGGCTGGAAACGCGTGACCCAGGCCGTGCACGACGCCGGCGGCAAGATCGTGGTTCAGCTCTGGCACGTGGGCCGCGTGTCACACCGCGAGCTGCAGCCACACTTTGGCGCGCCGGTCGCGCCCTCGGCGATCCGCGCCCACACCAAGACGGTGCTGATCAAGGACGGCGTGCCCACCTTCGTCGACACCTCCGAACCGCGCGCGCTCGACGCCGAAGAGATCCCCGGCATCGTGATGGACTACCGCCACGCCGCGCTCAACGCCATCGCAGCCGGTTTTGATGGCGTCGAGATCCACGCCGCCAACGGCTACCTGATCGACCAGTTCCTCAAGACGGGCAGCAACCACCGCAAGGACGACCATGGAGGGAGCATCGCCAACCGCGCACGCTTTCTGCTGGAGGTGACGCGCGCCGTGGCCGAAGCCGTCGGCGGCGACCGCACCGGCATCCGGCTCTCGCCCGTGACACCGGCCAACGACGCGAACGATGCCGATCCGCAGCCGCTGTTCGACCACGTGGTGCGCAAACTCGCCCCCCTGCAACTGGCCTACCTGCACCTGATCGAAGGCGCCACCGGCGGCCCACGCGAACTGCCGGACCGTCCCTTCGACTACGCCGCGCTCAGGGCAGCCTACCGCGAAGCCGGCGGCCGGGGGGCCTGGATGGTCAACAACGGCTACGACCTGGCGATGGCGCGCCAGGCGCTGGCCGATGGCGCCGACCTCGTGGCCTTCGGCAGGGCCTTCATCGCCAACCCGGATCTGGTGACAAGGCTGCACGCGGGCGGTCCGTTCAACACCCCCGACAAGACGACGTTTTATGGCGGCGGTGCGAAGGGCTACACCGACTACCCGACGCTGGCGGGCTAAAGCCCCTTTGCGTCCCACGCCTCTGCTAGCGCGGGCCGGGGCTCCGCCGCAGCCGCCTATGATGCGCGGACCATGCCCGCCCCCGAACTGATTGCCGCCCTCTACCCCTGGCTCCGACACCTGCACATCACCCTGGTGGTCCTGAGCGTGTCGGTGTTCGCGGTGCGCGGCCTGGGTGTGCTGGCGGGGCAGGCCTGGCCCATGCGCGACCTGGCCCGTGGCCTGAGCCCCGTCATCGACTCGCTGCTGCTGCTCGCCGGCGCCACGCTGTGGTGGCTGCTGCAGCTGAACCCCTGGCACAACCACTGGCTGGGCGCCAAGCTGGTGCTGCTGGTGGTCTACATCGTGCTGGGCAGCTTTGCCCTCAAACGCGCGCCGACGCGCACCGGCAAGGCCCTCGCCTTTGTCGCGGCACTGTCGGTGGTGGGCATCATGGCCAGCATCGCGGTGGCCCACCACCCGCTGGGGGTGTTCGCGCCGTGAGCGCCACCCAGGCGCCCCACCGTTCGCGTCTGGTGCGTGGGCTGCTGTGGGCCGCCGGTTCGCTGGCGCTGCTGCTGGGTGTGATCGGCATCGTGCTGCCCGGTCTGCCCACCACGCCCTTCATCCTGCTGGCCGCAGCCTGCTACGCCAAGGCTTCGCCGCGCCTGCACCACTGGCTGCTCAACCACCGGCTCACCGGTCCGATGCTGCGCGACTGGGAAACGCACCGCAGCCTGACACGGCGCAACAAGATCGTTGCCGTGGTGTCCATGGCGGTGATGGTCAGCGTGTCGATCTGGAGCTTCCGGGGGCGCGTGGCGGTGCAACTGGTGCTGCTCGCCACGGCCGCGATCGGCGCGTGGGTGGTGCTGCGCATACCCACGCGGAAGCGTTAGCCCGCGCGCCGGGCGAGCACCTCAAACGCCGGCAGCGTCTTGCCTTCCAGCACTTCGAGGAAGGCGCCGCCACCGGTGGAGATGTAGCCCACGTCTTTTTCGATGCCGTACTTGGCAATGGCCGCCAGCGTGTCGCCACCACCGGCGATGCTGAAGGCGCTGCTCTCGGCAATCGCGTGTGCGATCACCTTGGTGCCGTTCTCGAAGGCGGCGAACTCGAACACGCCCACCGGGCCGTTCCAGACGATGGTGCCGGCCTTCATCAGCTGCTCAGCCAGCAGCTGCGCGGTCTGCGGGCCGATGTCCAGGATCAGGTCGTCTTCGGCCACGTCGGTGGCGGCTTTCACCGTCGCCACGGCGTCGGGGCTGAAGGTTTTGGCGCAGACCACGTCGGTCGGGATCGGCACCGCGGCGCCGCGCGCTTTCATGGCTTCGATCACAGCCTTGGCTTCGCCGATCAGGTCGGGCTCGGCCAGGCTCTTGCCGATCTTCAGACCAGCGGCGAGCATGAAGGTGTTGGCGATGCCGCCGCCAACGATCAGGCCGTCCACGTTTTTCGCCAGCGCCTGCAGGATGGTGAGCTTGGTGCTGACCTTGCTGCCGGCGACGATGGCGATCAGCGGGCGCTTCGGGTTGGCGAGAGCCTTGCCGATCGCATCCATCTCGGCGGCGAGCAGCGGGCCGGCGCAGGCGATGGGTGCGGTCTCGGCGATGCCGTAGGTCGTGCCTTCGGCACGGTGCGCGGTGCCGAAGGCGTCGTGCACGAAGATGTCGCAGAGCTTGCCGAGCTTGGCAGCGAGCTCTGGCTTGTTCTTCTTCTCGCCGACGTTGAGGCGGCAGTTCTCCAGCATGACGATCTGGCCGGGTTCGACGGACACGCCATCGACCCAGTTGGCCACCACGGGGATGCTGCGGCCCATGAGTTCCCCCATGCGCGCGGCCACGGGGGCCAGCGAATCTTCGGGCTTGAATTCACCTTCGGTGGGGCGGCCGAGGTGCGAGGTCACCATGACGGCGGCACCGGCGTCCAACGCCATCTGGATCGCGGGGATGCTGGCGCGGATGCGCGTGTCTTCGGTGATGTTGCCCGCGTCGTCCTGCGGCACGTTGAGGTCGGCGCGGATGAAGACACGCTGACCCTTGGCCTGGCCACTGGCGCAGAGATCGGAGAAACGGATGAATTGCATGGTGAAGCCTTGAACAGGTGCGAAGTGAAGGGGAACAGCGCAAATTGTAGGGAATGCGCTGTCGGCACCTGAAGCCGCCAGACCGGCGTTGGCCCCCGCGGCGGCTGTTTAAGGATGCGTAAATGTTGGGGCGCCAGTATCTGGTGGCCCGATCCACAGGGATCTCCATCAACCACTGCCCCTCAAGCACCCATGTCACCCAGCACCCCGCCTCGCCTCCCACACGCCCTCATCGGCTCGCCTGCGTTCGCTGCCCTGTGCCTTGCGCTCCTGATCGGGTCCAGCGGATCGGCACTGGCCAGCACCCCGGGCGAAAAGGTGGTCTGCACCGATCTGCCACGCAGCCAATGGTTGTCCGAGGCGCAGGCACGCGAGCGTTTCAGGGCATCGGCCTACCTGCTGGTGAAGTTCAAGGTGTCGCGGGGCAACTGCCACGAGTTCTACGCCATCGAACACGGCGGTGGCATCGTGGAGGCCTACCAGCATCCGGTCACGGGCGAGACGGTTCGCATGACCCGTGTGCCGCCACCGAAGGCTGCGAAACCGCGCTGAGTCCACCCGCCAGGCTGGTGAGGCTCACGCCTCGCACAGCACGAAGTCGGCCTTGCCCACGCCACACTCGGGGCAGCGCCAGTCGTCCGGCACGTCGGCCCAGCGCGTCCCGGGCGCAAAGCCTTCTTCGGGCCAGCCAGCGGCTTCGTCGTACAGCCATCCGCAGACCACACAGAGGTATTGGTTCATGGTTGTTGCTTTCAGAATTCAGTTCGTCAAATAAGACCCGGGCTCAGGGCAGTCAATCGTCATCACCGTGATCGCGCCCGCCGCCGTTGCCCGACACGAGGCTGCTCAGGGCCTTGGCTGACACCAGCCCGTTGGGCGACTGCTGCCATTCCCAGGCGCCGTAGGCCAGCACCGCGAGCAGCAGCAGGGTCGCCAGCCAGACGCGGTTCTTCTGCACCAGGCTCGGACCCGGCCCTTCCACGCTGCCGGTCAACATGGGCGATGCCAGGTTCTTGCGGCGCAGCAGGCTCAGCCCAAGGATCAGGGCCAGATGGGCCAGCACCACAAACAGAAAGGCTTCGCCCAGAAATTCGTGCATTTCGCCCAGCCAGTCGTCACCGGGGAACACGCCCCATTCGTTGAAGGTCGCATAACCACTCAAGGTGAGCGGCACCACCAGCACGAGCAGGGCCACCACCGCAAACGCCATGAGCAGGTTCTGCCCCTGGCGCCAGTTGACGGCGGTGATGGATGGGGCCGTGCGCAGCGACCGGAGCCACGCCGGCGCACTGCCCAGCTTGCGCCACATCAGGCCCAGCCCCGCCTGGCGCGGGCCCCACAGGCCATACACCACACGAAAGCCCAGCAGACCCGCCATGGAATAGCCGAGCGTGACGTGCAGCATGCGCCAGCTCTCGCCATCGGCCGTCAGGTAGGCGCCCAGAAAACACAGTGCGAACAGCCAGTGAAACATGCGTGTGGGCGCATCGGTGACACGGCGTCGGGCGGCTGGTCGCGCCTGGGACGCGCCAGCGACAGCAGAGGAAGGCATGGGGGTGGTGGCTTGCATGGTGGTTCTCCCGGGTTCAGTCTTTCCAGAACCAGCGCTGGCCCAGGTTCACGCCCGCCGGCATCCGGATGTTGTCGTCATCGAAATCGCCGCGGTCGGCGCCGGTGTGGCAGGCGGCGCAGTTGGCCGCGCTCTTGATGCTGGCGTGTTTCCAGACCGAGGCGGGGACCTCGCGGTGCTTGCGCTCGAACCAGGCCGAGCGCGTGAGGCGGTCCTCGGGCGGCTCCTCGACCACACGCTTGTAGGTGCCGGCGTTCGCCTGCAACCAGGCGCTGAGTTGTTTGACCGTGGCGTCATCCAGCGAGGCGTCGGTGCCGTAGTGCTTGTCCAGGCCGGCCATGATCCGCTGCCACGAACGGGCGGGCAGCAGGCCCGGGGTGTAGGCGGTGTGGCAGGCGGCGCATTCGGCCATGTAGGCCTTGGGCATGTCGCGCGGCATCATGCGTCCGCCGTCGGCCTGCGCGGCGGACAGTGCGGCCAGCCCCAGGCCAATGGCCACGAGCAAGGATCGGGTGGTGGGGGTGTTCATGGCTCGCTCCTGGATGTCGCGGTCGTTCACTTCAGGCTGTTCAGGTAGGCCAGCACGTCGGCCTTTTCACCGGCGCTGCATTCGCGGCTGAGCACGTCGTTGCAGTTGCGCTTGAACCACTTGTCGACTTTCGCCGTGTCGGTGAACGCCTTGGGATTGAAGGCCGGCGCCAGCGGCGCGATCACCTTGCCGGTGTTGGCGTGTTTGCCTTGCGTGGTGGGCGGCGTGTTGTGGCAGGAGGCGCACGACCACTCAGCCCCGTGTTTGGCGTTGAAGAAGGTCTGGCCCTTGGCCGCATTGCCCGGTGTGCCGGCCTGGGCGCTCCAGTGCTGAAGCTGTGCGGCGGGCGTGGTGTCGGCGGCGCGTGCGGTGGTGGACACCAGGGTCATGACCAGACTGGCCAGCAGCAGACCGGCGGTGAGCGAGGAAGTGCGTGTGCTTGTTTGCATGGTGATCGTCGTCGGTTGAGGATGGGCAATGGGTTGGGTGCAGCTGTTGGGCAGCGGTTGGGGCGTATTGTTGGAAACCCCGCTTGAACCCTTCCTGAAGCGGCTGTTCATCTGCCGTTCACCTTCAAATACAGGTCAGCGCAGGCGTTGCAGCCCCCAGGCGGGGTGCCGCCTTGCGCGACGGGCGCAACCGGGCCAGCACCCGACAGGCCGTCTCGGGCGCGGCATCCACCAGCGCGGCGATGTCACGCAGCACCGGCATGTCGAGCTCCGCGCCCCGGTGTCCACCCACGGCCTGGCGCACCAGGTCCAGCAGATGCCGGATGCGGCGTTCCACGCTGCCGGATCGCAAGGCCAGCAGGTTGTCGGCCCACTGCCTCTGCTGGTGCACCACGCGGGTGAGCAGTTGATGGCTGGGGGGTTGCTGCACGGCCGGCAGCGCACGCAGGCGGCTGGCGATCAACGCAGTGGTCTGTGTGTCCTGCGGCAGGCCGCACAGGGCCTCGATGTTCAGCCAGTCGCCGGGCAGGGCCAGGCGCCAGGGTGGCTCGCCGCGACGCGCCGGGCTGCGGATCAGCAGCATGCCGTGCTCCACGCGCCAGGCCATCCCGGCGTCCAGCGATGTCACGTCCTGCCCCCGACACAGCAGCAGCTCGCCAGCGCCTTCCGTGTTCTTCATGTTCAACTCCTTGTGGCTTGATGAGGCGCCGGTCTTCGGGCGCTTGAAGACATGCTGCGCCGCCCAGCCTGTACGCCACCTGAAGGTCGTGTTCATCCGCCGTTCAGACTGTCGGCGGCACAATCGCCCCATGACCCGACCCACCCAAGCCCTCCATGCAAAAAACCCGCTGCGCTCTGCGGTGCGGGCGCTGGCGGCCGTGGTGCTGTCGGGCGGTCTGGTGCTGCCCGCTGGCGCCAGCGACCACCGCGATCACGAACGCGCTCTCCAGGCGGTGCAGGCCGGTCAAGTCTTGCCGCTGCGCACGGTGCTGGAGCGACTGGAACGCGAACACCCCGGACAGGTCCTAGAGGTTGAACTCGAACAGGACCACGGCGTGTGGATCTACGAAGTCAAGCTGCTGCAAGCTGGAGGCCAGCGTGTCAAGCTCAAGCTCGACGCCCGGACCGCCGCTCTGCTGAGCAGCAAGACCCGCCCGTCTGCGCCAGCCGGCCAGCGGCCCTGGCGCTGAAGCCCATGCGCATCCTGCTGGTTGAAGACGAACCCACGCTGCGTGCGCAGCTGCGCACGGGCCTGGTGGACGCGGGCTACGCGGTGGACGAAGCCGACAACGGCCGCGACGCCCACTTCCTGGGCGAAACCGAAGCGTTCGACGCGGTGGTGCTCGACCTCGGCCTGCCGGTGCTCGACGGTCTCTCGGTGCTCAAGCGCTGGCGCGACGCCGGGCGTGCCATGCCGGTGCTGATCCTGACCGCGCGCGACAACTGGAGCGAGAAGGTGGCGGGCATCGATGCCGGCGCCGACGACTACCTGACCAAACCCTTCCACATGGAAGAGCTGCTGGCGCGCCTGCGCGCGCTGATCCGCCGCGCCAGTGGCCTGGCCTCACCGGTGCTGCAGTGCGGTGCGCTGGCGCTGGACACGCGCAGCGGCCGCGTCACGCTCGCGGGCCAGCCGGTCGCCCTGACCAGTCACGAGTACAAGGTGCTCGACTACCTGATGCACCGCCCGGGCTCGGTGGTCTCGCGCACCGAACTCACCGAACACATCTACGCGCAGGACTTCGACCGCGACTCCAACACCATCGAGGTGTTCGTCGGCCGGCTGCGCAAGAAACTCCCGCCCGAACTGATCGAGACCGTGCGCGGCCTGGGCTACCGGCTGGTGCAGCCGCAGGCCAGCACGGACTGAGCCGGCGCCATGCCGCGCGCGATGCCGGGCGTTGCGGCGGCGCATGCAGGGCAGGTTCGTCGGTGCCTTAAGCTCAACAACCCATGATCACGTTCGGCCGCTGGGCCTCCTCGCTGCGTTTTCGCCTGCTGGCCGCCACGCTCGCCGCGCTCGCGCTGGCGCTGCTGCTGGCCGGTGTCTGGCTCAGCGGTCTGTTTCGTGAACACGTCATGCGCCAGTTCGAAGCGGCGCTGACCCTGCAGCTCGACCAGCTGACCACCCAACTGGAGCTGGACGCCAGCGGGCAGCCCGTGATCGATCCGCAACAGCTGTCCGACCCGCGCTGGCGCACACCCTATTCCGGTCTGTACTGGCAGCTTGACCAAGTGAGCGGCGACGGCGCCATCCGCAGCGGCGTGCTGCGTTCGCGCTCGCTCTGGGACACTACCCTGCCGCTGAGCGCGGATGCGCTGGCGAACGGCACCGTGCACGTGCACGAAGGCAGCGGCCCGAAGGGCGCGGCCGTGCTGATGCTGGAACGCACCGTGGCGCTGGGCGAACAGCCTGGCGTGCGCTGGCGCCTGATCGTGGCGGCCGAAACCCGGCAGGCGCTGGAAGCGGTGGACCGCTTCACCGGTGTGCTCTCGATTTCGCTGCTGGTGCTGGGTGCGCTGCTGGCCTTGGCCGCGGTGACCCAGGTCGCGGTGGGCCTGTCGCCGCTGCGGGGCCTGCAGCACGCCCTGGTGCAGGTGCGCGAAGGCCGCTCCGCCCGGCTCCAGGGCCGTTTTCCCAGTGAGGTGCAGCCCCTCATCGACGACTTCAACGGCGTGCTGGACCGCAATGCCGAGGTCGTGGCGCGCGCGCGCACCCAGGCGGGCAACCTGGCGCACGCCCTCAAGACCCCGCTGGCGGTCCTGGGGCAGGCGGCCACGCAGGCGCTGGACGCGGGCGACCCGGCCAACCCGCGCGATACCGGGCCCGCACTCGCGCGCCTGGTCCACGAACAGGTGGACACGGCGCGACGCCACATCGACTGGCACCTCGCCCATGCGCGGGCCGCCGCGGCCGAGCGCCTGCCCGGCCTGCGCACCGCCGTGGCGCCGGTGGTGCTCGGCCTGGTGCGGGTGATGCAGCGGGTGCACGCCGAACGCCACATTGACATCGGCGCCAGCGGTCTGCCCGACACGCTGGCCTTTGCGGGCGAAGAACAGGACTTGCAGGAGATGCTGGGCAACCTGATCGACAACGCCTGCAAATGGGCGCGCCACACGGTGGTGGTCAGCGCCTCCAGCGAAGCCGGCCGGCTGTGCCTGCGCGTGGAGGACGATGGTCCCGGTATCGACGACCAGGCCCGCGCCGCCGTGCTCGCGCGGGGCGCACGGCTGGACGAAAGCGTGCCCGGGTCGGGGCTGGGCCTGGCCATCGTGACCGATCTGGCCCGGCTCTACGGGGGCGATGTCCGCCTGAAAACGGCCCGCCTGGGCGGTCTGGGGGTCGCCCTCAGCCTGCCGGCCGCGGACTGACCCCGGCCTGAACCGGCGGCCTGGCGCAGGGCGCCAGCGCATCGAGCGGGCGCTGGTACGCCGAGGTGCGCACATCCATCAGCCCCAGCACCGAATGGAACACGTTGTCGTGTGACAGGGCCTCGCCCGAACGCTGGCGCAGGCAGTCCACCGAGACACCGCTGCGCTGCTGCAACCCGGGCGACAACCAGGCGACCATGGGCACATGGGTTTGCTGCTCGGGCGCCAGCGCGTAGGGCAAGCCGTGCAGGTAGAGCCCGTTTTCGCCCAGCGATTCGCCGTGGTCGGACAGATAGATCAGCCCGGTGTCGTGCTGGCCCTGCTGGGCCTGGCGCTGCAACCAGTCCAGCGTCTGGCCCAGGAAGTGGTCGGTGTAGGCGATGGTGTTGTCGTAGGCGTTGGAGAGCGCTTCGGGGGTGCAGTCCGACAGCGTGGCGCTGGTGCATTCGGGTTCAAAGCGCTTGTGCTCTGAAGGTGTGCGCTTGAAATACGCCGGGCCGTGGCTGCCCATCTGGTGCATGACGAGCACCACGCCGCGCGCGCGGCGTTGCGGGTCGAGGGCGGCGATGCGCGCATCGAGGTCCTGCAGCATGACCGCGTCAAAACACTCACCGTCAGAACAGAAGCCCGGCATGGCCAGCTCGCGCGTGCTCGCATGGGGAACCCGATCACAGACGCCTTTGCAGCCCGCCTGGTTGTCCAGCCAGAGCACCGCCAGACCGGCCCGCTGCAGCACATCCAGCAGGTTCTCGTGGCGCGCGGTTTCGTCACCGCCCTGGGCTCGCGTCAAGGGCGAGAACACGCAAGGCACCGACACCTGGGTGTTGGTACCGCAGGAACGCACCTGGCTGAAGTTCACCAGATCGCCCTGCTGCTGCCAGCGCGCCAGCGTGGGCGTGGTGTCACGGGCGTAGCCATCGAGCGCGAAGTGGTCGGCGCGCGCCGTCTCACCCAGCACCAGCAGCAACAGCGGCGGCCGCGCCTGGTTCGTGTAACTCGCGCCGAGCACCGCGTCTTCACCGACCGGCGTCAGCGTGCGCGCCTGCGCGGGCAGCTGCTGCGCGGCCAGTCGACCCGCGGCGTACACCGTGTTCAGGGGATTGATCATGAAGCGCAGCGCCTTCTGGTTGCGCATCAGTGAGGCGAGGTCCTGGTAGCTCAGCAGCGCCGCGCCCACCGCCAACACCAGGCCGGCCACCACGCCCAAACCATTGGGCAGCAGCCGCGAAGCCACGTGGCCCATCGCCACCGGCCGGTGCCACAACCACCACAGCGGTGGTACCGCCACCAGCAGCAGGCTGCCCGCCAGCGACCACGACAGCAGATCCCGCACCTCGCGCGCATCGGTGTGCAAGGCGTTGGCCAACATGGTGCTGTCGATCACGACACCGTACTGCCACATGTAGTGGCTGTTCAGGGCCGCCATCACCACCAGCAGGGAGGCGACCGGCCGCAGCAGGCGCGGCCACGCCAGCAGCAACAGCAGGGCCGCCGTGCCGCCCAGGATCATCAGACCCAGCCCCAGGAAAGCTGTCCAGCGGACCTCGCCACCGGACAGCATGCGCTGCCACAGCGGCAGATTGCCCGGACCGGCCAGCCACAGCGCGAGCAGCCAGACGGTCTGGCCCGGGGAACGGGCTGGGTTGGCGGTGAGGGAGGCGGGCGCCCGCGTGGGTGGGGCGGACTGCGCCGGGGACAAGCTGGCCTGCATGGTCACATTCGATGCGCCAGCACACACTGGCCCCGCCAGCGTAGGCAGCCTGGGTTAAGCCAACCTTATGCCAACCTGTTCCGCCAAGAATCGAGGGTTCTCAGCGTGCCCAGCGCAGATTGAACCGCGTGCTCATGGGCGGCTCGCCCGCATCGCGCTCCAGCGTGGCGCCCATCTGTTCGGCGATGCGCCCCACCAGGCGCAGGCCCAGACCCAGGCCGGGCTCGGACGCTGCGGAGACAGCACCCGAGCCCGCGCGTTGACCGTCGTCGGACACGGACACGCCGAAGCCGTCGGATGAGCGCCAGATTTCGACCGACACCTGGGTGCCTTCGGGCGTGTGGCGCAGGGCGTTTTCGATCAGGTTGCGCAGGGCCAGCTCCAGCAACATGGGCTGGGCCGATACACGCACCGGCTGCTCGGGCTGCTGCAGGGACAGCTCGTGACCCGTTTCGTACGCCAGCTGCGCATGGTTCGAAATCAACCGCGCCGCGAGCTCGCCGAGCTCGACGTCCTGCGTCTCCAGCAGGTTGGACGGCCCCCCGTTGCCGGTGCGCTGCGCGCGCGCCAGGTCCAGCAACTGCGACAGGATGCGGCCGGCGCGCAGGGCCTCGCGCTCCAGCCGGTCCAGGCGCTCGGGCGAGGCGTCCGCCTGCGCAGCCCGGGCCTGCAGCGCAATGACCGCCAGCGGCGTGCGCAGCTCGTGCGCCACGTCGGAAGCGAATTCGCGCTCGCGCTGTGCCTGCTTCTGCAAGGTGTCGACCAGCGTGTTGATGGCCGAGACCGTGCTGGTGAATTCGCGAAAACGGTGCCGGGTGTCCAGCCGCTGACCGGCGAACCCGTCGAGCGCGGCCACCTCGCTGGAGAGCTGGTCCAGCGGGCGCAAACCGCGCCGGATGGTCCACCACAGCAGCAGGGCCACCAGCGGCAGGATCAGGATCGCGGGTTGCGCCACGTGTTCGGCGATGTCTTTGCCGAGTTCGCCACGCTTCTTCATGTCCATCAGCGCCAGCACGCGCCGCTCGCGTCCGTCCATGTTCAGGCGCACGCCGAAGCTGCGCCAGTCGCCCAGGCCGTGTTCGGTCTGCAGTGTCAGGGTGCGGAAACCCCGCGGGGGCAGGTCCGTGATGTCCAGCCCCGGCGCAATGCGGTGGGTGTCGGCGACGAGGCGGCCATCCTCCCAGGCCAGCACGGCGACGTCCTGCAGGTACTCATGCTCCAGACCGGCCGACGCCGGCACCGTGTTCTGGCTGGCCCCGGTGGGCGAGGCTTCGATCCACAGCTTGGCAACCGCCACCAGCTGGCCGTCCGAAAACTTGCGCGCCTCGCGGAACCCGGTGGACCAGGCCACGGCAATCAGGGTCAGCCACACCAGCAGCAGCGCGCCGAGCGTCCAGCTCAGGATGTAGCGGCGCAACACGGGCTGCGGCGATGGTGAAGCGGCCATCGGTTTCATTCGGGGTCCGACCGCTTCGGCGCGGCGGCGGGCACCACCTCGCGGGGAACGAAGTAGCCCACACCGCGCACGGTCTTGATGAGCGACTCACCCAGCTTGCGGCGCAGGTGGTGCACGTGCACCTCGATCGCGTTGCTGTCGAGCGCTTCACCAAAGCCGTACAGCGCCGATTCCAGCCGGGCCTTGGACAGCACCTGGGGACGGGCCTGCAGCAGGGTCAGCAACAGCGCAAACTCGCGCCCACCCAATGCCACGGGCAACCCCGCGCGCTCCACCGTGCGCGTGGCCGGGTCGAGCACCAGGTCGCCGTGTTCGATCACGGGATTGCTGCGCCCGCTCGCCCGCCGCAGCATGGCGCGCAGCCGCGCGAGCAGTTCGTTGGCGTCAAAGGGTTTGACGATGTAGTCGTCGGCCCCGATGTCCAGGCCGCTGATGCGGTCGCTCACGCCATCGCGGGCGGTCATGATCAACACCGGCATGTCGCTGCGCGGCAGCGCTTCGTGGGCCCGGCTGCGCTCACCGAGGCGGCGCAGGCGCGCCAGCAGGTCCAGCCCGTCGCCATCGGGCAGGCCCAGATCCAGCAGCAACACGTCAAAAGGCTCCACCGCCAGGGCCGCCCAGGCAGCATCCAGGGTCGGGCACACGTCCACCGCGTAACCCGCCTGGCGCAACGAGTCGCTCAGACCGCTGGCGATGCCGGGATCGTCTTCCACCACAAGTGCGCGCATTTCAAGGGCAGGCCAGGGGCCCGATGACAAAAGAGTTCCATTATCCGGACCGCGCTTAAGCCTCTCTTAAAGTGCGCCGCGCACGATGGCGCCCCATGCACACCCGTCCCGCTGCCCGTTCCCTGCTGACCGATTCGCCGCCCGGCACCCACCTGCTGAGAGGTCTGGTGGCGGTGCTGGCGCTGACCCTGCTGTGGGACCTCTCGGGCCTGGACCTGCCCGTGCTGCAGGCCGTCGGAACGCCCGGGGGGTTTCCCTGGCGCCACCACTGGCTGCTGGAACAGGTGTTGCACGATGGCCTGCGGCAGGTCGCCCTGGGCTTCTACCTGCTGCTCGGGCTGTGGGTGCTGTGGCCACAGACCTGGCCCGGCCCGGCCATCGACCGGCGCGAGCGCCTCGTCGTGGTGGTGCTGGTGGCGCTGTCGCTGCTGGCGGTGAATCTGGTGAAGTACCACAGCCTCACCAGCTGCCCCTGGGAGCTGCAGGCCTTCGGTGGCGGTGCGTCTTACGTATCACACTGGAACTTCCTGGACACGGACGGGGGGCCTGGCCGCTGCTTCCCCGGCGGTCACGCTTCCAGTGCGCTGGCCTTTCTGCCGCTGTGCCTGCCCTGGCTGCTGCCGCCCCGAGGGGTCGACCGCGAGGCCGCGACCGGCTGGCGCTGGCTGCTGGCGCTCCTGTTCGCTGGCGCGCTCGCCGGTGCGGCGCAGACCCTGCGCGGCGCGCACCCGCCCAGCCACACCCTGTGGACGCTGCTGACCTGCGCCAGCGTCAGCCTGGCCGGCTGGCTCGGGGCGCGGCCCTGGCTCGCCGGGCAGGCGGCTCAAACGGTGCCAGTGTCGCCGTAGTAGCTGCGGTACCAGTCCACAAAACGCTGCACCCCGAGCTGCAGATCGGTGTTCGGGCGGATGCCAAAGCCCTTTTCCAGCGCCGTGGTGTCCGCCCAGGTCTCCGGCACGTCGCCCTGCTGCATCGGCATGAAGTGTTTGATGGCCTCAATGCCGGTGGCCTTTTCGATGCAGCCGATGAAGTCCAGCAGGCTCACCGGCCCGTTGTTGCCCACGTTGAGCACCCGGTGGGCGGGCGCGTCTGCCGTGGCCACCGGCGGCACGGCCATGACCTTGAGCACGGCGTCAACCACGTCGTCCACGTAGGTGAAGTCGCGGCGCATCTGGCCGTTGTTGTAGACATCGATCGGCTGGCCCGCCAGCACGGCGCGCACAAACTTGAAGATGGCCATGTCCGGGCGCCCCCAGGGGCCGTAGACGGTGAACAGGCGCAGGCCCGTGGCCGGGATGCCATAGAGGTGGCTGTAGCTGTAGGCCATCAGTTCGTTGGCCTTCTTGCTCGCGGCGTAGAGCGAGATCGGCTGGTCGGTGACCATGTCCTCGCGCAGCGGCATCTGGCGCGCCGCGCCGTAGATGGAGCTGGACGAGGCATAGACCAGGTGCCGCACCCCGCTGTGACGACACCCTTCCAGCACCGTCAGCATGCCGGCCAGGTTGCTGTCCAGGTACGCCATGGGATGGTCAACCGAATAGCGCACGCCGGCCTGGGCGGCCAGGTGCAGCACCGCGTCATAACGGTTTTCGGCAAACAGCCGCGCCATGGCATCGCGGTCGGCCAGGTCCAGGCGGTGGAACACGAAGCCGGGCCGGTCCAGCAACTGCTGCAGGCGGGCCTGCTTGAGCGCGGGCTCGTAGTAGGCGTTCAGGTTGTCCAGGCCCTCGACCTCGAACCCCTGGTCGAGCAGGCGCTGGCACAGGTGAAAGCCGATGAAGCCGGCGGCGCCGGTGACCAGGATTTTCCGGCCGGGCCCGGGGATCGGTTCGGTCATGGCAATACCCCGTTCGTGACGGGTTGGTAGTGGAAACGTTGGAGACGGGCCGGTGTCCCGCAGGTCGGCCGCACCGCGTCCGGACCGAGCAGCACCCATTCGCGCCGGTGCGCCTCGCCCAGCGATACCGCGCGCGACACATCGAAACAGCCCAGTTCGCCGTCGGTGGGCACCAGCAGGTGGCGATTCGGGGCCTCGCGCATCCAGATCCAGGCGTTCTGCTCCTGTTGCAGCAGCGGCGCCAGGTAGCTGAAGTGGGTCAGTGGCCGCTGGCTGAACAGCAGGAACTGTTCCTTGAAGGCAATCAGCCCGAGCTCGGCCCCCGGGGGCAGATGCTGCTCCACCGCCTCCATCATGTCCTGCGGCGTGCGGTAGGGATCGACCCTTGGCCAGACCAGCAACGCGACGAACAGCCAGCCCACCAGGCTGGCCGCGGCCAGACGGACAAACAGGTCAGAACGGCGAAGCCACAACAGCACGGCGATCAAGGCCACGCCCAATCCCGTGAGGGGCGCGGCCACAGCGTTCACGATGTCGGCGTAGTCCTGCAGCTTGCCGGGCAAACGCTCGGGTGCCAGCCACATCAGCAAACCCAGACCGGTCAGAAAGGCGGCGATGCCCGGCATCAACCAGCGGAAAAACCCGTCCAGCCTCTTCGCCAGCGGGAGCTCCCGGCCGTTCACCCACAGCACCGCCACCACCAGCGACAACATGGGCAGCGCGGGGAAGATGTAGACCTCGCGCTTGCCCGAGCTGATCGAGAAAAACAGCAGCACCAGCCCCACCCAGGCCAGCAGCACACGCAGCTTGGCATCCTGGCGCAGCAGCGCCACCAGGGGCTTGATCAACACCAGCATGATGATCGGCAAGGGGAACCACACCACCGGAATCGCCTGGGTGAAGAAGTAGTGCCAGGGTTTGACGTGGTGCCAGGCATTGACGAAGCGCTCGCCCGTCTGCCGGAACAGCAGATCGTTGCGGTAGGCCAGCATCGTGTCGGTGCCGCCGCTGTGCACCTGCCAGAGCATCGGCCCCAGCCAGAGAGCGATCACCGCCAGCATCACCGGAAGGCCAAGCAGCAGTCGCCAACTCCAGCACGCACCACGGAACCGGCTTTGCCGGGCCGCAGGTGCGGTCCCCCCTTCGGGGGGAAGACGCGGAGCGGCGCAGGGGGGGAGCGCATGGCTCCACAGGGCCAACGGCAGCAGCATCAGCAGCGGCAGGAAACCCACGCCCTTGGTCATGATGCCCAGGCCCATGGCCACCCAGCTCACGAAGTACCAGCGCCAGTGGGGCCCGGTCAGGAAATGGCGCAGCAGGCCGTAGCAGCCCAGCGTGATCCAGAACGTGACCAGGGCATCGATCTGCGCCGCCTTGCCCTGCAACAGGAACTGCGGCGTGAAGGCCAGCACCAGCACGGCGAACAGCGCCGTCTGCGGATTCCACAAGCGCCGGCCCAGGTCGTGCACCAGCCAGAGCGTGCCGATCGAGGCCAGCACGCTGGGCAGCAGGAACGACAGCTTGAGGTTGCCGACGAGCTGGAAAAACAGCGCACTCAGCCACATGAACACCGGTGGCTTGTCCGGGTAGTACTCGCCGCCGCGGGTCGGGAACAGCCACTGGCCACTCTCGACCATCTCGCGCGCGATCTGCGCAAAGCGGGGCTCGTCGGCCGGCCAGGGGTAACGCAGGCCGATGCCCGCGAACAGCACAAGGGCCGTGGCCGCCAGCCAGAACAGCGTCTGGCGGCGCACGGTGGCGTCAGAAGTCATGGGGATTGTTCTCCGTCAAACCGGTGGCGCCACCCGCCGGCGATGCAGGGGTGGCTTTGAACTGCTGCATGCGCTGCTTGAACCCGTGGTGGTACAGGTACCAGGCCAGCACGCTGGAGACCACCAGCAGGGCAAAACTCATCCAGATCTTCGAGCTGTCCTGCAAGGCCACACCGCGGCCGGCGTAACTGAACAACAACGACTGCGGCAGGTAACCCGGCAAGCTGCCCAGGAACACACCGCGCCGGCTCAGACCCGCCAGTGCGGCGGCGACGTTGGTCAGCAGATTGCTGCCCACCGGCATCAGCCGGATGATGCAGATCCAGAGCCAGGTGTCCTCGGCGAGCACCCGGCGCAAGCCTTCGATCTTCTGGCCATGGCGCTGGCGCAACCAGTCCATGCCCATGCGGCGCACCACGGCGATGGTCAGCAAGGCCCCAAACCCGGTGAGCAAGGCGCTGACCACCCCGCCCACAAAACCACCCATGAGGTAGCCGCAGCTGAAAGCCAGCAACTGGCGCGGGCCCCCGGCCGCCGTGTAGACAATGCTGCCCAGGGCGAACGCCGGCCAGGCAACGGCCCAGTGCTGCTGGAACAGCTGGCGCAAGAGGTCTTCTTCGGTGACCGAACCCCACCAGCCGTAGTGCAGGGAGACAAAGGCCAGCGTCAGCACAGCCGTCAGCCCCAGCGGCTTGACGAGCAGTTTGGCGCTAGATTTCACCGACGGTTTCCACCCGTTCGAGCACCGGCTGTTTGCTGCGCCGGATCAGCCAGCGCACGCCGATCATGTCGACGATGCCCACCCACACGCGGTTCCAGGCGGTGTACTTGGACACCCCGGCCGTGCGGTGGCGGTGGTTCACCGGCACCACGGCGATGCGGCCACCCACGCGCCGGACCAGCGCCGGGATGTAGCGGTGCATGTGATCAAAATAGGGCAGCAAGGCCCAGGTGCTGCGCGGGATCAGCTTCAGTCCGCAACCCGTGTCGGGCACGCCGTCATCGAGGATCTGGCGGCGCACGGCGTTGGCGATCTTCGACTGGATCTTCTTCCACTCGGTGTCCTTGCGCTTGTGGCGAAAGCCCGCGATGCAGAAATGTTCGCCACCCGCCTCCAGCTCCTGCGCCTGCCGCACCAGAGCCGGGATGTCGGCCGGGTCGTTCTGCCCGTCACCGTCGATGGTGACCAGGTAGCGCCCGCGGGCATGGCGCGAAGCGGTCCACATCGCGGTGCTCTGCCCGCAGCTGCGTGCGTGGCGCAGCAGCTGGGCGCGCGCACCGCGGGCCTGGCAGCGCTGCAGGAACTGCTGGTCGGTGCCATCGGTGCTGCCATCGTCCACCAGCACGATTTCAAAGCCGCAGGTCGGCTGCAGGGCATCGACGATCTCGTCCACCAGGGCACCGATGTTGCCGGCTTCGTCTTTCGCGGGGATCAGCACCGACACCAGCGGTGCGGCATGGCCGGACACTGAGGGGGCCGCAGCGGTCGACCGGGGGTCTGTCATGGGTTTCATCAACATTCACAAAAATCGCAACACGACTTCGCTGCGCCGACAAGGCCGTCGGCGGCGAAAGCGCTGCCTCCCTATTTTGACGCACCTTCCTTTAGGTGGCCTTAAGAAGGCGCCTCAGCCCTCACCAGCCCAGCCCGATGCGCAGCGGCAGGTAGACCAGCATGCCGGCCACAATGGTGCCGAGCACACCACGGCGCCAGTAGAACCAGGCGCCCCCGGCGGCGGCGGCGAACAGGCGCGCGTCCTGCCAGGTGCGCACCAGCTCGCCCTGTGCCATCACGATCTCGGGCACCACCACGGCGGCCAAAGCGGCGATGGGCGCGTACTGCAGCCCGCGCTGGGCCCAGTGCGGCAAGGTCCAGGGCTTGTCCGACAGGAAGAAAAACCCACGCGTGATCACCGTGATGCACCCCAGCGCCACGATGGTGAGCAGGGTCCAGGGGTCGAGGTCAAACATGGGGCGCTCCCGCGGCGGGACGGTGCGGCATCGCCTTTTCCAGCACCAGGCAGATCGCCACGGCGCTGGCGATGGCCACCAGGATGTTGAGCTTGAGCGGCAAAGCCCAGGCCACCACCGCGGCGGCCCCGGCCACACCGGCCGAAACGATGCGCAGCGGTGAAGAGGCCAGCGAGCTGAGCACGCCCAGCAGCGCCAGGATGCCGGCAAAACCCAGGCCCCATTCGGTGGGGATGGCGTTGGCGAGCACGATGCCGACCACGCTGGCCACCATCCAGGCGATGTAGTTGACCGCGCAGTTGCCCATCAGGTAGGCCTGCTGGCGCGCCAGTTCGTCGGGCGACTGGCCGGGTTTGGGAAAACGGCGCGCGAAAAACACGTAGCTCAGGTCACCGGTCACGTAACCGCTGACCAGCCGCTGCCAGCGCGGCAGGTGCATCAGGTAGGGCCGCAGATGCGCCGAGAACACGACGAAACGCAGGTTGACGCAGAACGCCGCGGTCAGGATCACCCACAGCGGCGCGCCCGCCGCGATCATGGGCACGGCCGCGAGCTGGGCACTGCCGGCGTAGACGATCAGGGTCATCAGCAGGGCTTCCAGCACCGACAGCCCCGACTTGACCATGGCCACGCCGGTCATCAGGCCCCAGGCGCCGATGCCCATGGCCACCGTGCCCTGGTCGCGCACGCCTTCCCAGAATTCCGCCCGCTGGCGGTGTTCGCGCAGGTAGAACATCAGGCCGCCGCCACGGTTACGGTGGCCGGGGCGTCCAGCACCTGCCCGGGCGTGAGCGAAAAACCGCGCAAGAAGTCCGCCGCGGGCAGGCGCTTGCCGCCAGCGCGCTGCAACTCGTCGAGCACCAGCACGCCGTCGCCCGTCATGACCCGGATACCCAGGGGCCCGACGGCCAGCACCTGTCCCGGCACAGCCGCACCCGCATCTGCACCGGTATCGGTTTCGACGTGCGCCGCCCAGACCTTGATCGCCTCACCCGTCAGTGCCGTGCTCGCGCCGGGAAAGGGGTTGAAGGCGCGCACCCTGCGCGCGATCACGGCCGCGGGCAAGGTCCAGTCGATGGCCGCCTCGGCCTTCTCGATCTTGTGCGCGTAGGTCACGCCGTCGGCCGGCTGGGGTACCGGACGCAGGCCGCCGCAGGCCGCCATCTCCAGCGCCTCCACCATCAGGCGCCCGCCCAGCTCGGCCAAGCGGTCGTGCAGGCTGCCGGTGCTGTCGTCGGCCGCGATGGGCAGGCGCTCGACCAGCAGCATGTCGCCGGTGTCGAGCCCGGCGTCCATCTGCATGATGGTCACGCCGGTGTGCTGGTCGCCAGCCTCGATGGCGCGGTGGATCGGCGCCGCGCCGCGCCAGCGCGGCAGCAGCGAAGCGTGGATGTTGAAACATCCCAGTCGCGGCGCGTCCAGCACCCATTGCGGCAGGATCAGGCCGTAGGCGGCGACGACCATCGCATCGGCGTTTGCGGCGCGGATCGCGGCGCGCGCCGCGGCGGCCTCGTCGGGGAACTTGCCATCCAGGCGCAGGCTGCGTGGCTGTGCGACCGCCAGGCCGTGCGCCAGCGCGCACTGCTTGACCGGAGAGGCCTGCAGCTTCATGCCGCGCCCCGCCGGACGGTCCGGCTGGCTCAGCACCAATGGAATCTCAAACCCGGCCGCGAGCAACCGTTCCAGCGCCACGCGGGCGAACTCCGGCGTACCGGCAAAAATGATTTTCATGCGATGAAGAAAAAAGGGGCCAGACGATGCGATCGAGCACCGTGGACCCACACTCAGGGTGTCCGGTCGTCGGGCATCGGTTCGTCGGAGTACATCACTTGCTGCACCACACCCGCCGGGCTCAGGTAGATGTGTACCCGGCGCTGCCAGACGTGATCGATCACGCGGTAGGTCCAGATGTCGCCATCGAACCGCGCCACCCGTTCCACCCACGCAGGACGCCCCAGGTGCAGCAAGACATCGTCGCGCGTCCAGCGACCGACCTCGACGCGCTCCAGCCAGGCCACGTCCATGACCTGCTCCAGCCTGCGCAAGCGCCCGTCCGGCCCCAGGTCGAGGTTGTAGACCTGCGCGCCGGCCGGCTGGCGGGAGTACTGAAGGCGCGTGCCGTCGGACAAGCGGTGTTCCGCAGTCGGCCGGCCGAGCCGCTCTTCGATCTGCGCCCGGGTACTGCCCGGGGGCACGCGTTCGGGCATGCCCGCGCAACCGGCGAGCAACGCCAGCCCGGAGGCCAGCGCCAGCCGTCGGCAACGCATGCCCGATGCGAGGTTCATGCCCGCTCCGTTTCGCGTTGCGCCTTGACCAGCTTGCTCTTGATGCGGTTGCGCTTGAGTGGCGAGAGGTATTCCACAAACACCTTGCCCATCAGGTGGTCCATCTCGTGCTGGATGCAGACCGCGAGCATGTCCTGGGCCTCCAGCGTGCGCTCCACGCCGTTGCCGTCGAGCGCACGCACGCGCACGGCGATCGAGCGCTCCACGCCGTCGTAAATGCCGGGCACGGACAGGCAGCCTTCTTCACCCTTGCGGGTTTCGGGGCTGGACCACTCGATCACGGGATTGATCAGCACCAGCGGCTGATCGCGGGTTTCGCTCACATCGATCACGATCAGCCGCTCGTGCACATCCACCTGCGTGGCGGCCAGGCCGATGCCGCTGGCGTCGTACATGGTAGCGAACATGCGCGCGATCAGCTGGTGGATGCGCGCGTCCACCGCCGCCACCGGCCGGGCAACGGTGTTCAGGCGCGGGTCGGGGTAACGCAGGATGTTGAGCAGCTCTGGCGGATTCATGTCTCGGTGGAGTCAAAAATGGGACGGACGTTCCAGATCACCGCCACCACGTGGGGTTGGGCGCTGCAGTGACAAGGTCGCGGGTTTGTCGTTATTTTCGCCACTTTTGCCCGCGCCCGCACGGCCCAAATGCCATAAACATTGCCTAATCAAGGGCTTGGGCGCAAAATCAAATGCGACTTGTCAAGATAAAAAGCGCCGTCTCACCCCGGTCCCGGCCCCTGCGGACCTCCGAGGCGATGGCGTCTGCCCCAGGGGCCCACACATGCCATTGAACACCTGTCCGACCGTCCAACACCGTTCGCCGCATCGCCTGCATCCGCTGGCCGGGGCCGCTGTCCTTTTCGCCGCGCTGACCAGCAGCAGCGTCTGGGCGCAGAACTTCCCCATCACCGCCGGGCAGCGGGCGACGGCCAACCAGGTCGCCGAGACGGGTGTGCCGCTCTCCGAACTGGCACCCAATGCCCCCGACAGCCACACCGTTGTGCGCGGAGACACGCTGTGGCGCATCTCCGGCATCTTCCTGAAAAGCCCGTGGCGCTGGCCCGAGCTCTGGGGCATGAACCTCGATGACATCAAGAACCCGCACCGCATCTACCCCGGGCAGGTGCTCTACCTCGACAAGAGCAGTGGTCGCGCCCGCCTGAGCACCCGCCGTCCGGGCAGCGGCGAAACCACCACCGTGCGTGTTTCACCCCGCATCCGCTCCGAGAGCCTGTCCGACTCGGCCATTCCGCCAGTGTCCATGCAGCAGATCGAAGCCTTCCTGGCCGAACCGCTGATCGTGGATGAAGCCACCTTCGCGCGCGCACCGCGCATCGTCGCCACCCCCGAAAACCGCGTGCTGCTCAGCCTCGGCGACCGGGCCTACGCGCGTGGCAGTTACGGCGACGGCGCTGGTGCCTCCACGGACGCGCTGAGCCTGGCCGCCGGCAAGCCCCGCAACTTCCGCGTCTTCCGCAACGCGGTGCCGCTCAAGGACCCCTCTACCGGCGAAGTCATCGCCTACGAAGCGCAATACGTGGGCAAGGCCTACCTCAGCCGGGCAGAGAGCCGCATCAACGTCGAGGCGCCGCCAGCACCCGGCACCGCACCGCAACCCGTCAAGGCCGACGTCTACAAACCCGCCTTTGACAACCCGGCCAACGTCGAGCGGGTGCAGCTGGCCAACACCTCCGCCGCAACTTCCGCCCCGGCGTCTGAACTGGTGCCCGCCACCATCGACATCGTGCAGGCCAAAGAAGAAATGCGCGTGGGCGACCGCCTGCTGCCCGAGCCGCCGCGCGAGTTCAGCAACTACGTCCCTCGTGCACCCGGCAGTGTCCAGAAGGGGCAGATCGTGTCGGTTTACGGCAACGCGGTGACGTTTGCGGCGCAGAACCAGGTCGTGGCCATCAACCGCGGCCGGGAGCACGGCATGGAAAACGGCCATGTGCTGGCCCTGCTGCGCGACACCAACCAGATCGTCGACAAGACCGACGAAAGCCGCCCGACGATGCGCCTGCCGGGTGAGCGCAACGGCCTGATGATGGTCTTCCGCACCTTCGACAAAGTGTCCTACGCGCTGGTCCTGGAGATCAACGATGGCGTCAAGGTGGGCGACCGCTTCGTCAACCCCTGACGCCCCATGGCCAGAGAAGAGCTGGCCGCCTGGCTGAGGCTGCTGCTGACCCCTGGTGTCGGGAACGAGACGGCGCGCAAGCTGCTCGCCGCGTTTGGACTGCCACAAGCCGTTTTTGCGCAGAGCCTGACGGCGCTGCAGATCGTCGTCGGCGCCCGCATCGCCGAGGCCCTGCAGCAGATTCCAGATGAACTGGAACCTGCGCTGGAGCGCCTGCAAACCTGGCTGGCCGAGTCAGACCGTCACCACCTTCTGACACTGGGCGACGCGCGCTTCCCGTCTGCGCTCCTGCAGATCGCCGATCCACCGGTGCTGCTGTATGTGCTGGGCGATCTGGAAGCCCTGAGCCACCCGAACAAGCTCGCCATCGTCGGCAGCCGCAACCCCACCCACCAGGGCGCGGCCAACGCCCACCAGTTTGCCCAGGCCCTGGGCCAGGCCGGCCTGTGCATCGTGTCCGGTCTCGCACTCGGGGTCGACGGCGCGGCGCATGAAGGCGCGTTGGCGGCCGGCGCCAGAACCATCGCCGTGGTGGGCACCGGTCTGGACCGCGTCTACCCCAAACGGCACCTGAACCTAGCCCACCGGATCGCCGAGCGCGGCGCCCTGATCAGCGAATTCCCGCTGGGCACGTCCCCGCTGCCGGCCAACTTCCCGCAACGCAACCGCATCATTGCCGGTCTGTCGCAAGGCACCCTGGTGGTGGAGGCGGCGCTGCAATCGGGCTCGCTCATCACCGCCCGGATGGCCGCCGAACAGGGCCGCGAGGTGTTTGCCATCCCCGGTTCGATCCACGCCCCACAGGCCAGGGGCTGCCACTCGCTCATCCGCCAGGGCGCCAAGCTGGTCGAGTCGGCGCAGGACATCCTGGAAGACCTTCAATTGGGTGCTCCGGCGACTCCGGAAGAAGGATCAACCACGGAGCCACCCGACGACGACCTGCTCGACGCGCTGGGTCACGACCCGGTCAGCCTCGACGCCCTGCAGGCGCGCACCGGCCTCGACACCGCGACCCTGCAGGCGCGCTTGCTGGAACTGGAACTGGACGGCTGGGTGGGGCGGCTTCCCGGTGGCCTGCTTCAGCGAACAGGCCAGAGCTGAAGCCTGCCGGAGCAACCCAGCGGCCTCAGGAGCGAGGTGTCTTCAAGCCAGAACGCTGCGGAACCGGCTTTGCCGGGCCGCCAGCGTTGCCCCCGGGGGGGGGTCAACCGAGCAGTCTCTCGGGGTTCGCGTCCAGCTTGGCCAGCGCATCGCGCGTGGCGCGCACGGTCAGCGCCTCGTCTTCGCTCGGCACCAGCAGGCCCGCCTGCAGATAGGCCGCCACGCGATTGGACTGCACCAGGAAGCAGCGACCGGTGTTGGTGACAAACAGGTAGAGCTGGCCACGGTCGCTGCGCCAGGCGAGTTGAACACTGTTGAGCTTGCCGTTGTGGTCCAGCCCAAACCACGAGCCGATCTGCAGCTCGACGGCCCAGGCCCGCATCGCCTCGTTCGGCTGGCTGCCGCCTTGCTTGATCACCTCGATGTTGCTGGCGTCCACGCCGGTGATCATCTCGATGCTCTCGTTGTCCAGGTCCAGATCGCCCAACCCGTTTTCGGGCAGGTAGTCTTCGAGGTGCGCCAGGCGATCGGACAGTTTGTCCAGCCGCTCCTGCGGGATCGGTTCCGTGCGCGACATGAACGCATCGGCCAAGGTGTCGCTGACCGACTTGATGTGCTGGTCCTGGAGGCCGGCCGGGTAGCCCAGCAAACCCATGCCCTGGCGCAAGCGCTGCAGGATGCTGGGCAGCTGCTGGATCACCCGGGCGCGGTCATTGCGGTTGGGTTTGGCGCTCGCCGCCCACAACAGATCGGACGCCACCCGCTTGAGCGACGCTGTTTCCTCGTGCTTGAGACCAAACTTGACACTGGCCACCGCCAGCACCTCGACCCAGACCTTGAACAGGAATTCGCGCACTTCGTCGCGCACCGGCACGTCGTCGAGCAGCTTGCGCAGCTCGATGGTGTATTGCACGGACAGCGTTTCCTTCTGCTCCACCTGCTGGGCCACCGTGACAAACCGGCTGGCGTTGCCCTGCTCGCTGAGGTAGGTCGAGAGAAACTTCTGGAATTCGTCGAACACCAGCTGGAACACCCGGCGTCCGGTTTCCGGGTACTGTTCGATCACTTGCACCACGCGTTTGATTTCCATCTCCAGCGCGGTCGAGGTGACATTGGATTCGAAGCCCATGACACAGGAACCCATGCGGTCGATCAGGCGTCGCGCCGGGTGCTGCAGGGCACTGAAAAACTCGGGCTCGGCCAGCGCCACCCGCAGCACCGGGATCTGCAAACGGGCAAACCAGACCCGCACGGTGGCCGGGATGCGCTCCTCGGCCAGGATGCTCTGGAACATCAGCGCCACCACCTCGATGGTGGCCTTTTCGGTGGGCGTCTCGGCGGCCTGCTTGAGTTCAACAGTGCGCTGGCGCAGGGCCTTGGCCGCACGTTCGACGTGTGAGGCGTCCGCATACACCACGCCCGAGCCGGTGCTGCCGGTCTGCGGCAGACCAGAGTCGACACTGACCACAGGGACGATGCGCTGCATCGCCTGCACCAGCTGGGGCGAAGGCGGCAGCAACTGCGTCGCCTCAAAATCACCACCCACGCGGTCGATCAGCATGCGCTTGAGCCGCCCGACCACGCCCTGTGCCCGCATGCGGGCCCTGGCCAGAGGCGAAGCACTGGTCATCATGCGGGTTTCGTCATGCACACCCATGCCCGAGGAGGTCATGCCGCCCCGCTGCGACCCCATGCCCGCCTGCCCCCCGGAATCAGAACCGTTTTGCCTGGCAAACCCGCCACGTTCATCGCTGACCTGCCCGGCTCCCCGTTTGCCCTCGACGCCACCACGGCCTTCCGCAACAGCGCCCGCGGCGGCCACATCGCCGGCGGCCGGCGCAGCCGAGCGACTGCCCGGCGCACGCTTGACCAGCGCCTGCAGGTCGATTTCTTTCATCACACCGCTGGAGACCAGGAATTCGTTGGCCGCCTTGTAGGCCTCGTGCATTCTCTTGGCGAGCATCGGCGCCAGGGCGTCCTGCACCAGCAACCAGCCTTCGCGGGTCATCAGCACATCGAGCCACTGGTCCACCAGGATGCGCGCCACCACGTCGGGCAGCAGCACGTCGCCACGCGGCAACTCCTGGCGCTTTTCCAGGTGCTGGATGCGCAGGCGCAGTTCGTTGAGTTCGGTGGAGGCCTGGTCCAGCACGCGCATCGCCAGTCGCGAAGCAAGGATCTGGTCATCCATGGCGCCCTCGGCCATCAGCTCCAACCGCCCGGGCGCGCTGTTGACCGAGCTGCCCGAAGCCGTGAAACGCGGCAGCAGGGTGCGCTGCAGGACCTTGCGGGACTGGTTCAGCCAGGCGGTCTGATTTTTCTGGAACGCCATCCAGGCATCGCGGCGTTCCTGCATGTCGCGTGCCGGCCCGGCCTGATCGAGTATGGAAGTCAGTCGCGTCTCACAGGTCTTGACCAAGTCGGGAAGCGCACGTCCCACATGAACCACGAAGAGTTCACGCGCCTGTTTGGCCAGAGAGGAGACGTGCTGATCAGGAGAGGACACGATGGTTTCAGTATGACACGAAAGGACTCAGAACTCTTTGCGAACAGGCGGGCCGAGTCCGGGGTGTTTGACGCTTAAACCACGGCCCCCCCGTTGGGGTCGTTGGGATCGGCGTCCGCCGACTTGTTGCCCGACTTGATCAGGTCCTCGCGCTTGATGCCCAGCCACATGGCAATGGCCGCGGCCACAAACACCGAAGAATAGATGCCAAACAGGATGCCGATGGTCAGGGCCAGCGCAAAGTAATACAGCGTCGGACCGCCAAACAACAGCATCGACAACACCATGATCTGGGTCGAACCGTGGGTGATGATCGTACGGCTGATGGTGGAGGTGATCGCGTTGTCGATGATCTGCGGCGTCGTCTTTTTGCGGTGACGACGGAAACTCTCACGGATACGATCAAAAATCACCACAGATTCGTTGACCGAATAGCCCAGCACCGCCAGCACCGCCGCCAGCACCGCCAGCGAAAACTCCCACTGGAAGAACGCAAAGAAGCCCAGGATGATGACCACGTCGTGCAGGTTGGCGATGATGGCCGAGACGGCGTACTTCCACTCGAAGCGCACCGCCAAATAGATCATGATGCCGACGATCACCAGGCCAAGCGCCTTGAGCCCGTCTTCCACCAGCTCCTGACCCACCTGCGGACCGACAAACTCGGAACGGCGCAGCTCCACCGTCGGGTTCTGCGCCTTGAGCGCGGCCAATGCGGCCTCGCTCTGTTGCCCCGAGCTCTTGCCCGCCTGCACCGGCAGTCGCAGCAGCACATCGCGCGAAGAGCCAAAGTTCTGCACCGGCACATCGGCGTAGCCCAGGGACTCGACCACATGGCGCACGGCGGCCAGGTCGGCCGGCTGCTCGTAGGCCACTTCCATGACCGTGCCGCCGGTGAATTCCACCGACAGGTTGAGCCCGCGGAGGACGAGAAACACCACCGCGGCGACAAAGGTGATGGCGGAAATCGCGTTCAGCACGATGGCGTGCTTCATGAACGGGATGTCCTTCTGGATGCGGAAAAACTCCATGCTGGTTCCTTGAAGGTGTGCCGCTCAGTCGGCCTTGATCGCGGGTGCCTTGCCGCCGGCCCGCCACACGGTGCCGATCGACACGGTCTTGAGCTTTTTCTGACGGCCGTACCAGAGGTTGACCAGCCCGCGGGAAAACACCACCGACGAAAACATGCTGGTCAGAATGCCGATGCAGTGCACCACGGCAAAGCCGCGCACCGGGCCTGAGCCGAAGGCCAGCAGCGCCACACCCGCAATCAGGGTCGTGACATTGGAGTCCAGGATGGTGCCCCAGGCGTGTTCGTAGCCGGCGTTGATGGCCGACTGCGGCGCCGCGCCGTTGCGCAGTTCCTCGCGCACGCGCTCGTTGATCAGCACGTTGGAGTCGATCGCCATGCCCAGGGCGAGCGCCATGGCGGCAATGCCCGGCAGTGTCAGCGTGGCCTGTAGCATGGACAGCACAGCCACCAGCAACACCAGGTTGAAACCCAGCGCCAGACTGGAAAACACGCCGAACAGCATGTAATAGGCACACATGAACAGCACGATCACGGCAAAGCCCCAGATCACGCTGTTGAAACCCTTGGCGATGTTGTCGGCGCCCAGGCTCGGGCCGATGGTGCGCTCTTCGATGATCTCCATCGGCGCGGCCAGCGAACCGGCGCGCAGCAGCAGCGCCAGGTCGTTGGCCTCGTTGATGTTCATGCTGCCCGAGATCTGGAACCGGTTGCCCAGTTCACCGCGGATCGTCGCCACGGAAATCGCCTCGCCCTTGCCCTTTTCGAACAGGATGATCGCCATTCCTTTGCCGATGTTCTCGCGGCTGACGTCGCGCATGACGCGTCCGCCCTTGGCATCCATGTAGAGCGTCACGCTCGGTTCCTGCTGCTGCGAATCAAAGCCCGCCTGCGCATCGGTCAGGTTCTCGCCCGTGGCCAGCACCTGCTTCTTGACGATCGCCGCGCGCCCGTCCCGCGTCGGAAAGCGGTCCGCACCGAAAGGCACCGGCCCGGTGCCATCGGCGGCGGCGCGCCCTTCGGTGCTCTCGTCCACCAGGCGCATCTCCAGCGTCGCGGTGCGGCCCAGGATGTCCTTGGCCTTGGCCGTGTCCTGCACGCCGGGCAGCTGCACCACGATGCGGTCAGCACCCTGCTGCTGGATCACCGGTTCGGCCACGCCCAGTTCGTTGATGCGGTTGTGCAGCGTGGTGATGTTCTGCTTGAGCGCCTGGTCCTGCACCGAGCGCGCGGCTTCCGGCTTGATCGTGGCCACCAGCCGGAACTCGCTGCCATCGGGCGTTTCGCTGGACACCAGATCCGGGAACTGGTCCTGGATCACGGCGCGCGCCGCTTCCAGCGTGGCGGTATCGCGCGCGCGCACCTCGATGTTGACCCCGTTGCGGTTCACGCCACCGTGGCGCACGTTCTTCTCGCGCAGCGCGGTGCGCAGGTCTCCCGCGAGCACGTCCGCACGGCGCTGCAGCGCCGCCGGCATGTCCACCTGCAGCATGAAATGCACACCACCGCGCAGGTCCAGACCCAGGTACATGGGCGACGCGCCCAGCGCCGCCAGCCACGAAGGGGTGCGTGGCAAGAGACTGAGTGCGACCACATGGCCCGGGTCGGCCGGATCCGGATTGAGCGCGCGCTCGATGGCGTCACGCGCCTTCAGCTGGGTATCGGTGTCTTCGAACCGCGCCCGCACCGAAGTGCCCTCGAACTGGACCGTCGAAGCCACAAGACCCTGCGCGCTCAGCGCCTGCTCCACCCGCGTGACGGTTGACAGATCCACCTTCACCGCCGTCCTTGCGGCCGACACCTGCACCGCAGGCGACTCGCCAAACAGGTTGGGCAGGGCATACAAAGCCCCGATCACCAGCGCCACCGCGATGATCAGGTACTTCCAGAGCGGATATCGATTCATGAGGAGCAGGCCTTCGGCGCAGAGATGTCTTCAAACCAGAGTGCCGCAGAACCGGCTTTGCCGGGCTGCAGGCACTGCCCCCTAGAGGGGGTGACGTGCCGCCAGTGCGGCACGGCGCGGGGGTGTTACTTAATAGTGCCCTTGGGCAGCACCTGCGTCACGGCAGAACGCTGCATCTGGACTTCCACGCCGTCGGCGAGTTCCACACCGATATAGGCTTCACCGATCTTGGACACCTTGCCCAGGAAACCACCTGCGGTCACGACTTCGTCGCCCTTGGCCAGCGCTTCGACCATGGCCTTGTGCTCTTTCTGGCGCTTCATCTGCGGGCGGATCATCACGAAATAGAGCACCACGAACATCAGCACCAGGGGCAGCAGGCCCATGATCGTGGACTGGGTATCACCGCCAGCGGCGGCTTGGGCATAAGCAGAAGAGATAAACACGGGGTCTCCACAAGAGAAAAAACAGCCTCCGACAGGACGGCTTCAGACGAAACCACCTGCCACGGCCGGAAAAAACGATTGTATGCGCGGGGCCTGTCGGCCGCAGGGCCCCGAAACGGTCGCGAAATTTTGTTTAAGTAGTCCTTAAGTTTCCGTGCGCAACCTCCTCCTCAGACACCCGAAGGAGAAGAACATGCAACACCGGATACTGATTGCCGAGGACCACAACCTCCTGCGGGAAGGGTTGCGCTCGATGATCTCCGCCGTTCCGAATTTCGAGGTGGTGGGCGAAGCCCGTGACGGGCGGGAGGCCTTGCAGCTGGCGCAGAAGCTCAAGCCCGACCTGATCACCATGGACCTGTCCATGCCCAACATGAACGGCATCGAGGCCACGCTGCAGATCAAGCGCCGCGATCCCCAGATCAAGATCCTGGCCTTGACCGTGCAGCAGTCCGAGGAATACGTGCGCGAGGCCCTGAAAGCCGGTGCAGACGGCTACGTCCTCAAAGACGCCAACTATGAAGAGTTTGTCCATGCCATGCGCCAGGTGCTGGCCGGCAAACTGTTTCTCAGCGCAGACGTCTCCGGGCAACTGGTCAACCACTTCCTGCAAGACCCGAACGCCCCGCAGACCCACTCGCCATGGGAGCGCCTGACCCACAGGGAACGCTCCATCGTGAAGCTGGTGGCCGAAGGCTGCACCAACCGGGTGGCCGCGGAAATGTTGCACCTGAGCCCGAAGACCGTGGAAAAGCACCGCTCCAGCCTCATGCAGAAACTGGGTCTGCACAGCGCCACTGAGCTCATCCTGATGGCACTGCAGCACGGCTGGGTGGAGCGCGGTCACATGCTGCGATTCAAGTCATCTGCCGGCAGCAGCTGGGCCACCAGCACTTTTCAGGACACATCCCCTTTCACCGAGGAACTGACGGACTTTGTTCGTTGAGGTCGATGTCCGGCTGAATGGCGGGCGGACTGGCCGTGATCCGCATCACCTGCTCCTGCATCGCCCGGTGCTTGGAACCTGAGACATTCAGTATCCAGGTAGCCGCAATCACGGTCCCCTGACCCGGCTCGGACTGGATGGAAAAGCGCCCGTTGGCGCCCTCCGTGCGTTCCCGCATGCTGTTGAGACCAATCCCCACGAGACAGGTCTTGCCGCTCAGGATGCCACGCGAGTCAAAACCCTGGCCGTTGTCTTCCACCCCGATGGAAAACTGTCCATCGTGCAGGCGCATGTAGATCAGCACCCGACTGGCCCGGGAATGCTTGATCACGTTGTTCAAGGCCTCCTGCAACAGACGGAAGACCACGTACTTGAGCGTGGGAGGCAGATCGCTCTCCGACTCGGGCACATCCAGCTCGATCGCCAGCTGCGGAGCTGCTGCCTGGCATTGGCGACACAGGGACTGCACGGTACGCAACAGTCCCAGATCATCCAGCATGGTCGGTCGCAGCTGGTTGGAAATGCGCCGCACATCATCGACCGCGCCCCGCAGGTCGCGAACCGCTTCGTTCAACAAAAGGCGCGAACCATCCACGTCGGAACGGTCCAGCCGCAGCAGCGCACGCTCGACCTTGAACTTGAGCATCGTGAGCACCTGCCCCAGTCCGTCGTGCAGGTCACTGGCAATGCGCTTGCGTTCATCCTCGCGAGCCAGTCGCAGGAAGTTGGCGACAAAGTCATCGCGTGATCCTGCATTGGCCAAAGCGTGCAGCAGCGCGGCCTCCCGGTGCCCCGGGACGATGAACAGCAGCATGCTGCCCGTCACCAGGCTGTCGCGATGCATGGCGTGCGCAAAGACGGCCACCTGGTTCGCCGCCCCCGTCTGGTCCACCAGATAGCTTCGAAAAAAGGAGGCGTAGGGATCGTCGGTCTGCTGACGCACGCCGTCCAGGAACACCTGTCCCGGCTCGCCCAGAAACTCGCACATCCTGCGGCATTCGCTGTCCAGATCCGACAAGGCGAGCAGGCGATGTGCCGGTTCATTCGCCAGCTCGATCAGATTGTCACGATCGATGATCAGGGTGGCCACATCCAGCGACTGGGTCAGGCCCCAGAACCGCGGACCCCGCAACTCGGCATGGTCGCCGACATTGAACAGGGTGCTCAGGAGCAGATCAAGTTCGTTCATGACCGATACCTTCTTGTCTCTGAGGTTGTGCCAGCTGCAGCGGTCAGTGTAGTGCCCAAGGCGCCGCTCAGACCAGTCCTTCTCTGCCCAGTTGACTGCCTTCCAAGTCGCCCACCCCTGCCGCAGGACAAGAAAATGCCCCGCCACTGCGGGCGGGGCTTGCAGGCGCACCCGGCGCGTGGGCGCCGGGTGCGCAGGGGCCTGGCGCCGCCGGGACTACAGAACGAAGTCGCTGGCGCTCAGGGTGATGTGGCCCACCAGGGCAACCTGGAAGTCGGTGCCCAGGTTGTTGTTGACGTTCCCTTCAATCACCGTGATCTCGCTGGCACCACTGCCTTCATAGTGGTACACGATCTGACCCGCTCCGGTGAACAGGGCCCCGTCCGTCGCGTTGAAGGTGAAGTCCTGATTGCCCGCCACACCGGTGTTGGCGTCGAGGGTCGAGAAGTCCAGCTTGTCCGTCCCGGCGACGAAGTCCGCGATGAGGTCGCGCACCGCGGCGCCGACGCCCGACTCGTTCGAGGCGTTGTAGTCGAACACGTCCACACCATCACCACCGGTCAGGTTGTCCAGGCCGGCCCCCCCTGTCAGCGTGTCGTCGCCGGCACCACCATCCAGCGTGTCGCTACCGCTTCCACCCATGAGGCTGTCGTTGCCCAAGCCACCCGACAGCTGGTTGGCCAGAGCGCTGCCGGTGATGCTGTCGTTGCCGGAGCCGCCGATGAAGTTCTCGACACCGTTGACCGTGTCGCTGAGGGCCGTGGTGGTTCCACTGCCGTTCACCACGGCAGTGGCGGTGCCCAGGTTCACCGTCAGGTTGGCTGCGACCGCCGTGAAGTCCACCGTGTCCAAGCCCGCTGCACCGACCAGGATGTCTCGTGCGTCGTCCCCCACGAGCACGAAGGTGTCGTTGCCGGCGCCACCGTTCAGGCCGTTGGCCCCGGTAGCGTCGGTGATCACGTTGTCGCCACTGCTGCCAACCACGTTTTCGATCCCCACCAGCGTGTCGTTGCCGGTTTGCGCGCTGCTGGCGGTACCGGCCGTGAGGTCAACGTTGGCGGCCGCCGAAGTGAGCGACAGGTTGTAGGCGTCGATGCCGGCACCGCCGATGTAGGTGTCGTTGCCGTCACCCACCGACGCACGCAGGGTGTCGTTGCCCAGGCCGCCGTCCACGGTGTCGTCGCCCGCACCGCCGGTGAGGTTGTCGGTGCCCGCCAGGCCGAGAACGAGGTCGGCGCCCGCCGTGCCGACCAGCGTGTTGTTGCCGCCGGTGCCGACCTTCACCGTTTCCGGGGAAATGTACGTGGCCGGGCCGAAGCCGTCGTTGATGGTCGAGGTGGCGCGCAGCGTGGCGTTGCTGCGGTTGGCCAATGTCGCGCTGGTGGCGCCGGCGATGTTGAACCAGACACCGGCCGCGTTCTGCTGCTGCCACTGGTACGTCAGCGGGTACGCGGGCGCGTCCGGATCGACCACCGTGCTGAGTGCCGTCAGGGTGGCGGTGGTCTGCGCGGTCTGCGCGACATTGACGTTCGTGGTGTAGCCGGTCACATTCACCGAGCCGGTGGCCGCTTCGTTCACGTTGGTGACGTTCACCGCCAGGGTCTGGGTGTCGATCAGTCCGCTGAGGTCGGTCACCTTCACGATCACGTCGTAGCTGTTGTTGCCGTTGCTGTCTGCTGGCGCCTCGAAGTTGTTGGGTGCAACAAAGCTGAGCACACCGGTGTTGGCGTCGATGGTGAACAAGCCAGCGTCGGCGCCGCCTGCGATGCCGAAGGTCAGTACGTCGCCAAACGTGCCGTCGGTGGCGGTCACCGTGGTGACGGCGGTCGTGTTTTCGGCCACAGCTTGGACAGCGCTGCCGCCACCGCTGTTGGACGTGATCACGGGAGCCATCGGCTGGGCGACGTAGACTGTCTGGTCGGCGAACTGGAAGTTCTCGACGCCCACCACCACGTCCACGCCATCGCGGTTGGCCACCAAGTCGGTGACCTTGTAGGCGGTGATCGTGCCTTCGTTCTGCGATGCGAAGGTGACCAATTCAACCGTGTAGTCCGCATAGTTGCCCGTGAACTTCACGGTGTCTGCCGTGCCCACGGTGCCCCCGTCACCCACCGCAACGCTGTCGGCCAGGTCGGTGCCGACCACGCCGTTGCTCCACAGGCGGGTGACTTCGCTGCCACCCAGCACGAAGTTCTGGAAGGTCGCAGAAGACAGCATGGTGGTCATGTGCTTGTCGGCGCCGAAACCGACGGCGTCGAGCAGGCCGTTGTCCTGAATGAACCCGGCTGCGCGGTGACTGGCACCGTCCAGGTACTGGTCGTAGGCGCCCGCATAAGTGCCGATCAGGCTGTCCAGCCGGATGCCGTCGCCAACGATCACGTCGTTGCCCAGGCCGCCGGTGATGGTGTCGTTGCCGCTGCCGCCGATGAGCCAGTTGGCGCCACCGAAGACGTTGGTCACATCGGCGTTGATGGTGTCGTTGCCCTGGCTGGCGATCACGCCCTCGATACCGACCCAGGCCGGGAACGAAGACGGCACGTCGATCTGCACCAGCGGGTTCTGCTGGGTCGAGAACAGCACCGACACGCCCTGCGGCGAGTAGGGGTGGTCACTGAAGTCGATCAGGTCGAAGCCGAAGCCCTTGCCGTCGTTGCCCAGGTCGGTCTTGCCCAGACCGCCGACCACTTCGTCCGGGCCGCCGCCCATGGCGAGCGAGGGGATGCCGGGGCGCAGGATGTCGTCGCCGTTGCCGCCGGCCGAAATGTCCTGGTCGTCGCCACCGATGACCAGGTCGTCGCCATCGTCGGCCCAGAGCAGGTCGCCGCCGACACCTCCGTCGATCACGTCGTTGCCGTCGCCGCCGTGGGTGAAGGCGTCGGTTTCTTCTTCACCGAAGATGAAGTCGTCGCCCGACTCGCCCGACAGCTTGTCGATGCCCACGCCGCTGTGCAGGATGTCGTTGCCTTCGCCGCCGATCACCTGGTCGATGCCGGCGGCGGCCACGGCCGTCTGCTGGCCGCTCACGTAGTCGTCGCCCGCGCCACCGTCGAGCAGGTCGCCGCCGTCGCCGCCGTAGATGCGGTCGTTGCCGTCGCCGCCGTAGATGCGGTCGATGCCGTTGCCGCCATAGACGATGTCGTCACCGCCTTCGGCGTAGACGGTGTCGTCGCCGCCCCAGGCGTAGATCAGGTCGTTGTTGTCCGAAGCCACGATGACCTCGTGCGACTCGGCCCCACTGTTGGGTGTGCCGTCGAGGTTCAAGCCGCCGTTGATGGCGGTCGTGCCCGACGTGGCTGCGCTGTCATCCACCCGCAGGTCGCGGATGTACTGCACGCCGTTGATGGTCACGATGGCGCCATTGCCCGTCGTGGCATTGCCCTTGGTGGAATAGATGCCGATCGCCGGCAGCGCATCCAACTCCCGCTGCGCCAGGATGTCGCCGTATTTGTGTTCGGTCTTGGCATCCGCGTCAGCCGTTTCAGCCAGGTCGTAGTACTTGTCGGCGTAGGCAAACACGCTGCCGTTCAGGTGCTCGGCGCCGGTGTTGCGCTCGACGATGTCCTTGAACTGCTCGTTGATGATGCCTTCGCCCATCTGCAGCTGGTCCAGACGGTAGAGGTAGTAGAAACGGTCGCCGTTCATCAGGCGCGTCATCTGGTCGGCGAACACCGTGTCGAAGGTTTCACCCAGCAGGCCGCCGGTGACGTGAATCTCGGCCAGCCCACCGAGCCAGGTGTCGATGTGGTTGAAGCCATCGACGCCATACAACGATGCGTCGGTGTTGTTCATGAAGTCCAGCGCCTGCTGGTAGGTGTAGCCCATCGCCTCGGTGTCGCCTTCGGCGATGCTGCCGTTGTCCAGCCCGATGATCGCGGCGGCGCGTGCCACATCGCCATCAAACGAATAGGCCGCGATGAAGTTCACCAGGTTGTCCGGGTGGATCATGTTGGCGCCGAAGTCGGCCCAGCTCACGTACTCATCCAGATTGATCGCGGCGCGGAAGGCGTTGAGCGTGGGAATGCCCACGTCGCGGCCGCGGGCGATGTTGATGGCGGCCAGGTCCAGCGGCAGGCCCAGCAGACCCTGGTTCAGGGCGGGCGTGAGGTACTCGTCGATCTCGTTGGCTTGCTGGTGCGTCATGCCCAGCGCGATCCCGGCGGCGCCCATGTTGGCAAACAGCTCCGGGTTGAGGAAAGCCGTCTCCAGCGCGAAGCGGGTGATCGCACCTGTGAGGTCGCCGTTCGGGTCGATGAAATCGATCGACTCGCGCAGCGTGCTGTGCCCGAAGCGGTAGGCCACCTGCGAGAAGTCCAGACTCACGTCGCCTTGCGAGCCGGCGTTGTAGCCCACGAACTCGGCGATGTTGGGTGTGATGGTGCGGGCGAACTGGTCGATCGCCGTGTGCTGGTATTCCATCTCGACCGTGATCTTGGCGGCGTGGAAGAGCTTGTCTTCGTTCCAGGCAATGGGACCACCCGCCCCATGCGTGTAATTGCCGTTGGCATCCATGTAAAAGCCGCCAGCGCCATCGCTGATGCCAGTCTGCCATTCATGCAGCAGGTCGTGGTTGTAGGTGCCAGCCTGGTCCAGACGCTCCTGGCGGAGGTCTTCGGTGGCGAGGGCGTTCTGGATGTTGCGCACCTGGAAGTTGTGCTCTTCGTGCCAGACGTGGTGCACGGCGGTCAGGCCGATGTTTTCGTTCACACGGCCATCGCCGGCAATGTAGTGGTTACCCACCGACTCGAGCAGCACCTCTTGGGCCAGCGCATTGAGAGGGTCCGAGGTGTTCGCAGACATCGGCTCAATCGTCTGGAAGTTGATGATGGTGCCGAGAGAATTCGGCCCACCCAAAGCGTAGTTGCCGTTGATATCAGCGACGATACCGATGGCTGCAAGCGCGTCTTGAGTTGCCTGAGTGAAATGGGCGGTATCGAAGTGCGGATTCGCATCCAGAATCAGCGCCTGGCCCGAAGAACCCGTTCCATCAACATGACCACTGGCGTCGCGGTTGCGCAGGTTGGCCACGTCTTCCCAGGTCAGGTCGTCACGGCCGGTGGCGAGCAGGTGGGCACGCAGCTCGTTCAGCGTGGGCAAGGTGGCGTTGGTGGTTTCGCCGAAGGCGTTTTTCCAGGCCACGGAGGTCTGGCCGTCGATCAGGTGCGAGCTGGCGTGGTAGGTCAGCCCGCCGTCGGTGGACACCCATTCGCGCAGGATGTCGGTCACTTCCTGGTCGGAGCCGTAGGTCTGGCTCTGGTCGATGTAGGGCGAGGTGTGGTTGACCCACTGCGCGGTGCCGTCGGCGGTGAAGCCGCTCACGTCGGCGCGCGAGATGACGATCTGGGTGGTGGGCTGGCCGGTGTTCGGGTCGATCACGCCATACATCGGGTCGTCGGTGGCCAGGTTGATGGTGATCTTGGTGCCGTCAGAACCCTTGCCGATGAAATCGAGGCCGTGGTCGAAGAACTGGCCGAACAGCACGAACCAGCCGTTGACCGGCGCCACGCCGGGGTTGGTGGCACCGATGAAGTACTCGGTGTTGCCTTGCGCCTGGGTGTCCAGAAGGCCGGACGCCTGCAGGTCGCCGTAGTCGTTGACCTGGGTGAAGCCGTTGGCGTCCTTGATGATGTGGTTGTTGCCATCGGTGCCAAAGGTCGCGCCCGCCGTCGTCGTCAACTGGCTGATCATGCGCGGCGTGTAGTCCACCACGTTCTGCACCGTGTGGGTCGCCGTCTTTTCGTAGTCGGCGCCCGCCGCGGGAGGCGTGGCGAACTTCAGTGCATAAAACGCATTCGGGTCGACCGGCACCATCGTCGGATTCGCCACGAGATTGCCATCGATGTCGTAGTTGGCCGGGTTGCTGGGGTCGGGCTGCAGGGCACCCGACAGCGGCTTGACGTACTGGTCAAACACCACCTGGGTGCGTTGCAGGAAAGGCTGGTCGTTGGCGCCCCAGTCGGCGTTCACGAGGTACAGGTTGTTGTTGTGACCCGACGGCTCGCGCAGGCCGGCGAAATCGGTCACATAGGCGTAGGAGGTGCCGTACGCAGCGATGTTGGCCAGAGCGGATCCCTGGTCGTCATAGAGCACCCGGGTGGCCATGTCGTTGGAGTTGTAGACGGCGCCGGTGCCGTCCCACTGGATGATGGCATTGCCCTGTTCATCGAACAGCGGCTTGAAGTTGATCTGTTTTTCCAGAAACTTCAGGTCGTTGAAGTTGAAGGCGTACGGTTTGAGCTGGTAGTTGGTGGCCATGGAATACCCCTGAAAAGAAGAACAACCGGTGTGCGGACGAAAGTACGCACGGGTCGCTACCCGATCACAGAAAGTGGACCCAAGTAACGTTTTATTACTGTGATCGGTGTGCCGGAGTACGTCTTTACGGTGACACCCCACCCGTTCGGTAGGGTCCACCCCCTTTCTGGATGGGGGCCTGTCAGCCGCGGGCGGGCGCGACGTCCCGGGCGCCTGCGCCGCGCGCGGCCGATCGAGCGCGATGACAGACCGGGCGCATTGCGCCGGAGGGTGAAACCGTGGGGAGGGGGTGAACCGGCGCTGCAGACCGGCCGGGCTCGCGCCGCCCGTCAGGCAGACGGGGAGGCAGACAAAAGCGAGAGATCGTCTGGTGCGGAAGTGGCCGTCTTTTCCGGCCCTTCGGCCAGGGTCCGGATCCCGACCACAAACACCAACCGGAAGCAGGTGGTGAAAGGCGCCGGCGCTTCGGCCCGTTCGAAGCGCCCGCCCTGGACTTCCATCGCCCGCTGGACGATCTTGTGCCCCAGGCCCAGCCGCTCGGTGGCGTGGGGGCGGCGGAGCGCGGCGAGCGGTGCCGAATGGCTTGCGCCGTCGTCACACACCTGAAGCCACACCTCGGTACCCGCCCGCAACAGCTGGATCTCCACCGCGGTGCCCGGTGGGGTGTGCTGCAAGGCGTTGTCGACCAGATTGCACAAAGCCAGCTCCACCAGCAAGGGGTGGGCATGGACGGTCACCTCCTCACGCACGTCCACGCGGAGCGGGTGGTTGTCCACCCGGGGATTGCGGACGACATCCGCCACCAGCCGGCGCACCATGGCGCCGAGATCGACGGGTTCGGCCATGTTCTGCATTTCGGTCCGGCTGGCGCGTGCCAGCGCCAGCAGCTGGTTCAGCACGCGGCCGGCGCGCAACGTGTCGCACTCCATCTGGGCCAGGATTTCCTGACGCTCCTCCGGATCGAGCCAGCCCTGCAGCGCCTTGAGCTGCAACGACAGCGAGGACAGGGGCGTGCGCAGCTCGTGCGCCACCTCGTTGGCCAGCTGGCGCTCACGTTCCAGCGCTGCGCTGTGGTTGTTGATCAAGGTGTTGATGGACGAGACCACCGATGCAAATTCGCGCATGTTGTAGCGCTCGGGCACACGTTCCGCACGCGACACATCGATGCGCGCCACTTCGGCGGACAGCTGGTAGAGCGGTCGCAGGCCACGCCAGATGGCCAGCATGAGCAACGCCGACAAGGCCGGCAGCAGCCAGAAGCCTGGCACGCTCATTTGCTGCGCAATGTCCGCGGCCAGATCGGCGCGTTCGCCCATGTTCAGGAGCACCATCACCATGCGACTGCGGCTGACGTCCCACTGCGAAAACACCCGCCAGCGGGTCTCGGGCTCACCCAGCACAAGCTCCCGGAACCCCGTTGCGGCATCGAACGACGGCACCGGGGCATCGCCCTGAAAAGCCAGCAGGCGGCCCTGCGCGTCCCACGACGCCACACTCAGCGTCTGCTGGTAATCGTGGTAGATCAGCCGCGGCGCCCGCACGCGGGGCGTCTGGTGGACATCCGCCACAAAGTCCAGCGACCGCTGGTTCAGCAGCATCGCCGTCATGCTGGCCAGGTGGCCATCGGTCAGTTCGTCGGACTCGTTGGCACCGGTCTTGTAGGCCAGCCAGACGAAGCCCAGCCACATCACGACCAGCGCGCACAGCACCCACAGCTGCAGGCGCCGGGTGAGGGTGGGCTGGAGGTGCAGCGGGTTCATGTCGGTAGCGACTGGCGCTCGGCTTCCGGCTGTGCGATGTAGTAGCCCACCCCGCGCATGTTGAGAATCAAGCCGTCACCCAGCTTGCGGCGCAGGTGGTGCACATGCACCTCCACGGCGTTGCTCTCCACCAGACCGTCCCAGTTGTAGAGACGGGATTCGAGCTGCTGGCGCGACAGGATGCGTCCTTTGGCGTTGAGCAACAGGAGCAACAAGGTGAACTCGCGCCGCGACAGTTCCACAGGCGTGCCATCGAGCAACACGGAGTGGTTGGCCGGATCGATCACGATATTGCCCCGTGTGACCGTCGGCTGCGAACGCCCGGCCGCACGGCGCAGCAAGGCGCGCATCCGGGCTTCGAGCTCGTCGAAGTCGAACGGCTTGACCAGGTAATCGTCGGCGCCACGGTTCAGCCCGCTGATCCGGTCAGAGACCCCTTCGCGCGCCGTGATGATCAGCACCGGCGTGTCGGTGTTGATGTGTGCACTCTGCGAGGGCGTGCACTGGCGGATGCGTTGCAGCAACTCCGAACCGTCTCCGTCGCTCAGTCCCAGGTCCAGCAGGATCAGATCGAAGCGCTCGACACTGACACTGGTCCAGGCGTGCTGTACCGAATCGCAGACATCCACCACGTAGCCGCGCTGCTTGAGGTTGGTGCGCAAGCCCCTGGCGATCCCGGCATCGTCTTCAACCACCAAAATCCGCATGTTGGCCCCTCATGACGTTGCATGGGCAACGCGGACCATGGTGTGAACGCTTTCTTAACAGAAGCTTAAATGGCCGGGGTCACTGGGGTATCCCCCGAGGGAGCGGCCGACCCCGGGGGCCGGCCCCGGGGTCGGTGGCACGGGTGTGGGTCAGGCCCCCCGGACTTCGGTTGTCTCACCGTTGCGCCACTGATCCCGCAACGCCGCCCATCGGCTGCTCGCCGCCGCCAGGTTGCGTGCCTTCACGTGGCCGTAGCCCTTGATCTGCTCGGGCACGCTGGCGATCTCCAGGGCCAGCGCGTGGTTGCCGGCGTCCAGCGTGTCCAGCAGCGACTCGATGGCTTCGCGGTATTCGCCGATCAGGGCGCGCTCGGTGCGGCGCTCTTCGGTACGGCCGAAGATGTCCAGCGCCGTGCCGCGCAGGCCCTTGAACTTCGCCAGCCAGCGGAAGACGGTGAACATGTAGGGCCCGAACTTCTGCTTGACCAGCTCGCCCTTGTTGTTCTTCTTCGCGATCAGCGGCGGCGCCAGGTGCACCTGCAGCTTGAAGTCGCCCTCGAACTGGCTCGCCAGCCGGGCGTGGAAGGCCGGGTCGCTGTGCAGCCGCGCCACCTCGTACTCGTCCTTGTAGGCCATGAGTTTGAAGAGGTAACGCGCCACCGCCGCGGTCAATGTGGACTTGCCCAGCGGCGCTTCCACCGCCCGCACCTTCTCCACGAAGTGCTGGTAGTCGGCAGCGTAGGCAGCATTCTGGTAGCCGGTGAGGAACTCGACGCGGCGCGCGATCAGCTCGGCCACGCTCTCCCGCTTCTTGAACTGGATCACCTGCGCGCCCGCGCCAGCCGGGGCCAGCAGCGCGGCCACGGCCTGCGGGTTGTGTGCGGCGCGGCGGCCCCACTCGAAGGCGGCCTTGTTCTTGTCCACCTGCACCGCGTTGAGTTCGATGGCGCGCATCAGCGCGTCCAGCCCCAGCGGCACCCAGCCGCGCTGCCAGGCGTAGCCCAGCATCATGGGGTTGGTGTAGATGCTGTCGCCCATCAGCCGGGTCGAAGCAGCTTCGGCGTCGAACACGCCCACCTCGTCCGCGCCCAGGCTTTGCGTCAGCGCGTCCACGCAGGCCTGCGCCGGGTTCTGCCAGTCCGGGTTGGTCACGAAGGCGGCCGTGGGCGTGGCACTGGCGTTGAGCGCCACGTGGCTGCGGCCGGCGCGCAGGCGCAGCCAGGTGTCCTTGTGCGCGGCGACGATGGGGTCGCAGCCGATCACGAGGTCGGCCGAGGCGGCCGATACGCGCGTGGTGCGGATCGCGTCCTGGTGCGCGCCGATCAGCACATGGCTCCAGGTGGCGCCGCCTTTTTGCGCCAGGCCCGCCGCGTCCTGCGTGACGATGCCCTTGCCCTCGATGTGCGCCGCCATGCCGAGCAACTGGCCGATGGTGATGACCCCGGTGCCGCCAACGCCGGCGACGATGATGCCCCAGGCCTCGGCGTCGAGCGCGGGCAGGGCCGGTTGCGGCACCGCGCCGCCGGTCCATTCCGGCGCGCCGGCCTGCTTGTCCTTCTTGCGCAGCTGGCCGCCTGCAACGGTGACGAAGCTCGGGCAGAAGCCCTTGACGCAGGAAAAGTCCTTGTTGCAGCTGCTCTGGTTGATGGTGCGCTTGCGGCCGAACTCGGTCTCCAGCGGTTCCACCGACAGGCAGTTGCTCTGCACGCTGCAGTCGCCACAGCCTTCACACACCAGCTCGTTGATCACCACGCGCTCGGCCGGGTCCACCAGGGTGCCGCGCTTGCGGCGGCGGCGTTTTTCGGTGGCGCAGGTCTGGTCGTAGATGATGACCGTGGTGCCATTGATCTCGCGGAACTCGCGCTGCACCGCGTCCAGCGTGTCGCGGTGCTGGATCGCAATGCCGCTCGGCAGGCCGCTCACCGAAGCGTATTTCTCCGGCTCGTCGGTGACGATGGTGATCTTCACCGCGCCCTCGGCGCGCATGCTCTGCGCGATCTGCACGACCGAGTGGCCCTCCGGACGCTCGCCCACCTGCTGGCCACCCGTCATGGCGACGGCGTCGTTGTAGAGGATCTTGTAGGTGATGTTCACGCCGGCGGCGATGCTCTGGCGGATCGCCAGGATGCCGCTGTGGAAGTAGGTGCCGTCGCCCAGGTTGGCGAACATGTGCTGGTCGTGGCTGAACGGCTGCTGACCGATCCACGGCACACCCTCGCCACCCATCTGGGTGAAGCCCACGGTGGCGCGGTCCATCCAGATGGTCATGAAATGGCAGCCGATGCCGGCCATGGCGCGCGAGCCTTCGGGCACCTTGGTGCTGGTGTTGTGCGGGCAGCCCGAGCAGAACCAGGGCTGGCGCTCGGCGCCTTCCACGCCCTTGGTCAGCAGGGTCTGCATCGACTGCTCCTGCGCCGTCAGGATCGCCAGTTGCGCGTCCACGCGCGCCTGCACGTCCTCGGGCAGGCCCATCTTGCGCAGGCGCCGGGCCACGGCGCGCGCGATGATCGCCGGCGACAGGTCGGCGTTGGCGCGCAGCAGGGTGTGGGCACTCGGGTTGGGCATGCTCCATTCGCCGCCGGTGAAATCGCCTTCGACTTCGTCGAACTTTCCCAGCACGTGCGGGCGCACGTCGCCGCGCCAGTTGTAGAGCTCTTCTTTCAGCTGGTATTCGATGACCTGGCGTTTCTCCTCCACCACCAGGATCTCGCGCAGGCCGGTGGCGAACTCGCGCGTGGTCTGCGCTTCCAGCGGCCACACCACGTTGACCTTGTGCAGGCGCAGGCCGATGCGGCGGCAGGTGGCGTCGTCCAGGCCCAGGTCCAGCAGCGCCTGGCGCGTGTCGTTGAAGGCCTTGCCGCTGGCGATGATGCCGAAGCGGTCGTTCGGGCCGGCGATCACGTTGTGGTTGAGTTTGTTGGCGCGGATGTAGGCCAGCGCTGCGTACCACTTGTAGTCAAACAGGCGCGCTTCCTGGTCCAGCGCGTGGTCGGGCCAGCGGATGTGCACGCCACCGGGCGGCATGTCGAACTCGGGGATCACGATCTCGACCCGCTCCGGGTCGATCATGGCCGTGGCGCTGGACTCGACGATCTCCTGGATCGTCTTCATGCCGGCCCAGACGCCGGAGAAACGGCTCATGGCGATGGCGTGCTGCCCCAGGTCCAGGATGTCCTGCACGCTGGTCGGGAAGAACACCGGCAGGCCGCAGGCCTTGAAGATGTGGTCGCTCTGGTGCGCGGCGGTGCTGCTCTTGGCCACGTGGTCGTCACCGGCCACCGCGATCACGCCGCCCCAGGGCGTGGTGCCGGCCATGTTGGCGTGCTTGAACACGTCAGAGCAACGGTCCACGCCCGGGCCCTTGCCGTACCAGATGCCGAACACGCCGTCGAACTTGTTGCTGCCGGGCGGTGCAAAGCCAAGTTGCTGCGTGCCCCAGAGCGCGGTCGCCGCCAGTTCCTCGTTCACGCCCGGCTGGAAGACGATGTTCTGCTGCTTCAGGTAAGGCGCCGCCTTCTGCAGGGCCTGGTCGTAGCCGCCGAGCGGCGAACCGCGGTAACCGCTGATGAAGCCCGCCGTGTTCTTGCCCTGCAGCGCATCGCGCTGGCGCTGCAGCATGGGCAGCTTCACCAGCGCCTGCACGCCGCTCATGAAAGCGCGGCCGTGGTCGAGGGAATATTTGTCGTCCAGCGTGACGGTTTCGAGCGCGCGGCGGATGTGTTCGGGCAGTGGGGCATTCATCTTGTTGTCTCCTGGCAAGGCCGGTGAACCGCCTCGTGGGCGGGTTTTTTTCGGGTCGCTCCGGGTGGGAGCGAGCGGGTTTCAGTGTGCCGCACAGTGTATGACCCGGGCACTGACAGGTGTTTGCTTTTCATGCCCGTGTTTGCCCTGTTCGGGAAAGAACCTTTCCATGAACACGCAAATTTTGAAAGACTGAATGCGGTCGGCAGGGCTGTTCTGCACAAATGAAGAACTGTGGGATGCCATCCGGAACGCGCGGGGGTGCAGCGCCACCGGTCACGCAACTCAAAAAAACGACGTTCGCCACCATTCTGGCGCACATGTGCAACAGGCATTTCATGCCTTTTCGCCAACAATGGTGCAAATTGTTACGATTTTTTCATCGCTCACGCGCGCCACCATGGCCATCCCCCGACTGTTGCACCAGACCTGCCCCTCCAGAGCGGCCTTGCCGACCGCCGTCCAGGCGAATCTGCAACGCCTCACGGAGCGCAATCCCGAGTGGAAACACACGGTCTATGAAGACGCCGACGTGATGGACTACATCCGCCAGCATTTCGAGCCCGAGGTCTTCGAAACCGTCAGGACCATCAGCCCGGACTACGGTGTCGTTCTGGCCGACCTCTTTCGCTACCTGGTCATATACCGCGAAGGCGGCGTCTACCTCGACATCAAGAGCACGGTGAACGTGCCCCTGCGACAAGCCATCCAGCCGTCCGACGCGTTCCTGCTCTCTCAATGGAAGAACGCCAAAGACCAGCGCTGGGAAAACTGGGGCCTGCACCCTGAACTGAGCCAGACACCGGGTGGCGAATTCCAGCAATGGTTCATCGTTGCCGAACCGGGCCACCCTTTCCTCCAATCGGTGATCCAGGCCACGCTTCACAACATCCGGAACTACCGGACAGACCCCTGCGCTACAGGGAAAAACGGGGTACTGCGGTTGTCTGGCCCGATCTGCTACACGCTGGCCATCCTCGCCACCCTGCGCACCGGCAGGCTCCCCCACCAGATCGTCGACATCGAAGAACGGGGTTTCGAATACAGCATCTGGCCCGATCACCATCGGGTGCCCACGCACTACGCCCACCGCACCAGTGCCATCGTCCTCCCCCGTCACGACGCCTGTCTGGCGTGAAGCCCCCATGAAAACAGACAAGCCGCGTGTCGGAATGGCCATCATCGTGAAGAACGAAGGCCCGTACCTCATCGAGTGGCTGGCCCACCACAGCCTGATGGGGTTCGATCATTTTTACGTCGTCAACAACGACAGCAGCGACAACACCTGGCCGCTCCTCCAGGCGCTGAGCCAGACACTGCCCATCACCTGTTTCTCCTACGCCACCACCCCGGGCATCGGCCCCCAGCTGCCCGTCTACGAAGAAATCGTCCGGCGCCATGGACACGAAGTCGAATGGATGGCCTTCATGGACGCCGACGAGTTCCTCTGGCCCAGCCACCATCCGGACACCGTGTCCGACCTCCTGCAAGCCACCATGCACGCCCACCCCGATGTCGGGGCCCTGGCGCTGAACTGGGCCACCTACGGCTCATCGATGAAAGTGGTTGAAGAAAGCGGGCTCGTGACCGAACGCTTTCTGCACCACGCCCCGCAGCAACACCATCTGAACCACCATTTCAAGTCCATCATCCGGATCGAGGCTTTTGCCGGATTCATCTGCCCGCACAGCTGCCAGCTGAAGCCCGGCTACCGCTACCTGCACACCGATGGCACTGAAAAGCGCGACTACTATTCCGCCGGCCAGCGCAACCCGAGCCTGTCTGGCGATGTGTGCTGGACCCGGTTCCGCATCAACCACTACGTCATCAAGTCCTATGCCGAGTATGTTCGCCGCAAAGCCTCGCGCGGCAGGGCATATCCGGAATGCGGCCCGCTCGATGACCCGTTCTTTCTCGGTCACGACAACAACGATGTGCCGTCCCACCCATGCGCGCAGCACATCGTTGAACTGAAAGCCCGGTGCCAGGACCTGGCCGGGCGCATCGGGCTGGCCGACCCTTCCGGCCCGCTGACAAATCCAGCGGCCACGCCCACGGCCAGCATCGCCATCCACCTGCCCGTGGTGGGCCATGTCGACGCTCTCGAAGAGCAGGCCGGCTTCATCACCATCACCGGCTGGGTCCTGCTCTGGAAAACCCGGCCCGCGGCCGGATTCGTCGTCACGATCCAGCACCAAGCCGTGCCCATCGAAGCATGGCAGGCCACCGAACGACCCGACATCCAGCACCACTATCCCAATGCCCCACTGCGAAACGGCTTCGAAATCCGCATCAGAAAACCGGCCCTGGGGTCCGCACAGGACATTGCCGTCAGCGCACTGACGCCCGACGGACACATCACCCAGAAGATTCCGTCAGGCGCGTCGGCGGACACCCTGCGCTGAAGGGAGACCACCCCTCCACGGACGGGTGAAGCGGGAGCCGCCATCTGCGATGGTTTCCTTTCTGATATCAGGTCACAGAAGAACGCTTCTTTCTAGAATGACCCCATCATGGAAACACTCGACAAGTTTGACATCGCCATCCTGCATCAATTGCAGGCCGACGGCCGGCTGACCAACGCCGAACTGGCGAACCGCGTGGGCCTGTCGGCGGCGCCGTGCTGGCGGCGCGTGCGGGCGCTGGAAGAGGCGGGGTTCATCCTCGGATACCGCGCCGAGATCAACCGCACCCAAATCGGCCTGGGCGTGCTCGCCTTTGTCCGCATCGACGCCGAACGCAACAGCGGCGACGCCCTGCGCCAGATGGAAACCGCCATCCGCGACATCCCGGAAATCGTCTCCTGCCACTACATCAGCGGCTCGGGCACCTTCGAGCTGCAGGTCGTCTGCCCCGACCTCAACCACTTCAGCCGTTTCGCACGCGAGGTGCTGATCAACCTGCCCAACGTGAAAGACCTGCACACCAGCTTTTCGCTCGGCGAAGTGAAGGCCGCGGGCGCTTTGCCGCTCTCGCATTTGTTGACCAAATCACTACCCACGACAAACGGACGCAAAACTTGAGCGCTTTTTGATACCGCTCAATCCACAAACTCGACCGTTGGTTAACATCTCGGCCGTAAGTTGTTGAAACTGTGCGTTTTTTCATGCGGACAGGTTGCCTGAAACAGGCACTTTCCGTAGCATCAAGACATAGAAGCACCGCTGGTCATTGACCAGAAAGTGTTCAGTCAGGGAAATTTTTGTTCCTAGGAAACGTCGTGAAAAAGTCTTTGTTCATCCAAACCGCTGTGGCCCTTGCGCTGGCCGCTCCTCTGCTGGCTTCGGCCGAGTCCAACCTGGCTCTCGGCGGTGCTGATGCCGCCGCCGACCTGAACTTCCGCGTGGTCATCCCCGGCTTCATCGCGCTCAAGATCGGCACCGGTGCCATCCTGACCAACACGAACACGACAGACAGAGTTGAGTTCGCGTTGAGCGATCCGCAAGTCACCTTGGATGGGGCTGTTGCCCCCACCACCGGTGGCACGGTGAGCGTCGCCCTCCTGTCCAACGTGGGTACCGTCGACTTTGCCTCAACCGGCGCCGACCTGACAGACGGCACCGAAACCATCCCGCTGTCGAGCATCTCCGTGGCCAACACCACTGGGACCCTCGCACACCCGACCTTTAACGCAGCAGCCACTCCCGTGCCAACGAACGTCGGTAGCAAGGTCATCAACCGCAGCGGCACCTGGACCTTCAGCTATAACCACCAAGGCGCCACCGCCCCCGTGGGTGCCGGCACCTACGACACCACGGTGACCTACACCGCCGCACTGCCCTGATCGTCGGGAAACGATCGCCAAGCCGGCACAGACCGGCTGCACACGACAAAACAACGGAGGGCTCGCGCACAGCAGCCCTCCGTTCGTCTTTTTCAGCCGCCGTTTCCCTGCAATCCCTGACCACTCCCCCGGTCACAACGAAGCCATGACGAACCCATGAAGCCGCCCATCCTCAGCCCCCGCCGGCTCGCCGCCCTGGGCCTGGTCGTGCTGAGCCTCGGGCAATTCGCGGCGGCCCACGCCTGGTCGCTCACCATCGCCGCCGCGTCGCGCCGGGTCTTCCTGCACGTCGGCAACGGCACGTTTGATGGCAACAACGGCACCGTCAACCTCGTCAGCGCCAACCTCAGCGCCGCCCAGCTGCTCAGCGGCACTGCCCAGCCCATGACGAGCAACAGCACCCAGTCCAGAAGCCTCTACGGCGACAACTACACCACCTGTCCCAACCCGTCCACGCAGGTCATGGTCGGCGCGTCCTACCGCCGCAACCAGAACAACCAACCCGCCAGCGCCACCCTGCGCGTCACCTCGCCCGCCAACCTCACCAACGCCGCCGGCGACACGATTCCGTTCTCGCAGATCAGCTGGACCGTCTCCGCGCCCGGCAGCAGCGTGCCCAACGTCATTCCTGCCGGCACATTCAACGGCGGCACGCAGACCCTGGCCACCGTCCCGGCCAACCGCTACATCGAAAACTGCCACTCCTTCATCTACGCTAACAGCGCGTTGCGCGCGGCCGGCACCTACAACGGCCAGGTCACCTACACATTGAGCAGCCCATGAACCTGCCGCTGTTTGCCCGCCTCGTCGCAGCGTTCGCCGCGCTGTTCATATCCACCGCCGCCGTCGCCGAAACCCACCAGCTTGACGACTCGCTCAGCCACACCGTGCCGCCCACCGCGCAGATGCAGTGGCTGCCGCAGACCCGCGGCGACCAGGACGGCGGCATGGAAGCCTGGGTGCGCGTCAACATCCACATCAACACCCAGGACTGGATAGGCCGCAGCGGCCGCGTCTACATGGTGCTGCCGCGCGACGAGACGTCCACCCTCGAAGCCGTCTGGACCACCGACGGCAAACTGCTCGCCGGGCGCCTCGTCTCGGGCGAACGCGCCCTTGTCTACGCCGGCAACATCACCACCAACGCCCTGCGCGACCAGATGCTCGTGCGCCTGCGCTCCGGCCCCGACTGGCAGAGCAACAGCCGCCGCCTCAACTTCCATTTCGAGCTCGACACCGACTCGACCCCCGGCACCCAGCGCCCATGAACCTCCTGCCCGCCTCCCGCCTGATGGCGCTCCTGCTGCCCGCGGCCATGCTGCCCGCCGCTGCCCAAGCCCAGGGCTTCGCCGCCTACATCTCGCCGCCGCGCTTTGAAGTCCAGGCCGAAGCCGGCAAGCCCCTGCGCCAGGTGCTGGAGATCCAGCACGTCGGCCAGCAAAAAGGCAACTACCGCGTCTACACCGCCGACTGGACCTTCAACCCCGACAACTCGGTCAGCTTCAGCACCGAACTCGCCCCCGACAGCTGCCGCCCCTGGGTCGCCATCGAGCGCCGCGAACTCAGCATCGAACCCGGTGCGCGCTACCGCTACCGCTTCGAGATCAACCCGCCCGCCGGCACGCCGCCGCGCGAATGCCGCTTCGCCCTCATGGTTGAAGGCCTCGACCCGGCCAAGGTGCAGGGCAACATCAGCTTTCCCGTCGGCGGGCGCATCGGTGTCATCGTCTACGCCGCCATCGGCGGCGCCGCGCCCCAGCTCAGCATCAGCACCCAGCAGGTCGTTCAGGTCAACGGCAAACCCACCGCCACGCTCGACGTGCGCAACACCGGCAACGCCCACGGCCGCCTCGAAGGTTTCGTCAACGGCACCGACGCTGCTGGCACCAAGTTCGAAATGTCGCCCGCCGACCTGCCCATCCTGCCCGGCGAAACCCGCCGCGTCGCGCTCAGCCCCGTGCCCGAAAACGGCAAGACCGCGCCCGAGATCCGCTTCCCGCTGAGCGTCAAAGGCAGCCTCGAATGGGGCGCCAACCGCCTGCCGCTGGACACGAGCTTCGTCGCCCCATGACCCTGGCGCGCCGGGCGTCGTCCTGTAGCCTGCTGGCCCTTTTCGGCGCGTTCGCGCCGGGCCTGCACGCGCAAACGCCCGCGCCCGCTGCTCCCCCGGCCGCCCCGACCGCGACGCTTGCTCCCGCCCCCGACAACGCTGAAGCCCCCACCGACGCCGGCTACCAGGACCGCGTCATCGAAGGCCTCGCGCCCCTCGACGACGACGACGGCGGCTTCGAATACGACAAAGCCGGCTGGCCGCGCTTCCTGCGCCTCGAAACCCGCCTCGGCACCCAGCCCTTCGACACCGAGCGCAAGACCCAGACCGCCTTCGCCCTCTACGGCCTGCTCGACACCCCCAACCACGGCGCCCTCTCGCTCGACGGCAGCCTCACCCCGCGTGAAAGCCGCGGCACGCTCACCCTGCGCCAGCGCGGCCTGCCGCTGGCCAGCGGCTGGATCGGCAATCACGAAGCCGGCGTCATCACCGCGCCCGCGCCCGGCATCACCCGCCTGCCGTCGCGCGTGTACCTGCCCTCGGCCACCCTGCGTGGCCTGGCCGGCGAATGGCTCGACCCCGCCAGCGGCGTCACCCTGCAGGCCGGCAGCGGCGAACCCGGCCAGATTGAGAGCCTGCCCGCCAGCGGCTTCCGCGGCCTCGGCGGCCGTCGCACCACGCTCGGCGCCCAGTGGCACCTCGGCGCCAGCCCCGACAGCACCGACCCGCTCGGCCTGCCCGGCTGGACCCTCGCCCTGCAACACGAAGACGCCAGCCGCGTCACCGCCCTCGGCCAGACCCGCGAAACCGGCACCCCGCTCGACGCCCGGTCCACCCTTTTCGCCCTGCGCCACGAAGGCGACAGCCGTCGCACCCAGGGCCAGCTCATCCTCAGCCGCGGCGACACCCCAGCCACCAGCGCCATGCCCGGCGAAGCCAACAACCCCCAGGGCTTCTGGATCGACAGCGAATGGGACGACGGCCCGCGCCAGCACGGCATCGGCGTCTACCGCCTCGACCCCGGCCTCAGTTGGGCCGGCCAGGCCATGCCCGCCGACGTGCAAGGCGCCACCGTGCGCAGCGAATGGCGCACCCGCCAGTGGTCCGCCGAAGGCTCGGTCGACTGGCTGCGCTCCATCAGTGGACGCACCCGCGACGGCAGCTACGCCTCGGGCAGCGCCCGCTGGCGCCTCAGCCGCGCCAGCAGCCTCGGCGCCGGCGCCTCCGTGCGCCACTTCGACGGCGACGCCTGGAGCAGCTACGGCGACTGGCGCTGGCAAAACCCGCTCGGCACCAGCGGCCTGCGCCTCACCCTGAGCGGCGGCGCCGCCAGCCAGACCCGCTCACAGGCGATCAGCTACGACCAGGACTGGACCGTGCCCCAGGGCTGGAGCGTCTCCACCAGCTTCGGCCTCACCCGCAACCAGGCCACCGCCGACGGCTCCATCGACCCCGACCGCGAAGACGAAACCCTCTGGTCCGCCGCGCTAGCCTTCACCGCCCCGATCACCGGCGACACCAGCCTGCGCGGCACCCTGCAGACCGAACAAGGCAACAACGGCCAGCGCCGCCACGGCATCAACCTCGGCAGCGTCTGGCGCGTCAACCAGCGCTGGAGCCTCGAAGGCAACTACAGCCGCAGCCTCGGCCAGAGCCGCACCGTGCGCCCCCTCGACCCGCTCGCCCCCATCGTCACCGACACCCCGACCGACAACGACCGCAGCTTCTACGCCGTGCTCCGCTACGAGCTGCAGGCCGGCAGCCGCAGCGTGCCCCTGGGCGGGCGCCCCAGCGAAGGTGGCGGCCGCATCGCAGGCGTCGTCTACTTCGACGCCAACCGCAGCGGCACCCAGGAAGCCAGCGAAACCGGCGCGCCCGGCGTCACGGTCTACCTCGACAACCGCTACGCCGTGCGCACCGACGCCCAGGGCCGCTTCGAATTCCCCTTCGTCGCCAGCGGCCCGCGCACCGTCAGCGTGCGCAACGAAACCCTGCCCCTGCCCTGGAGCGTGGTCGACGAAGGCCAGGCCAAAGTCGACGTGCGCCTGCGCGAAACCACCCAGCTCAGCCTGCCGGTGCAGCGCGCGGATTGAGGTCTTGCTGCCCAGATCAGCCCCCGACCCTCTTCAAGTTTTCACCCCATAGGCCGATAGTGGGGCATGTCCCCCTCGATCCGCCCGGCACTGGTGACCGCACTCACGGCCCTGGGCCTGCTGCTGGCGCCTGTGAATGGGCTGAGCGAGAGCGTGGTGGTCACGGGGAGCGAAAGCCGCGGGGCGAGCGCCACGCTCAACTTCCGCATCGTCATCCCGCCCGTCATGCGCGTGCTGGAAAACAGCCACCCGCTGCAGATCGACCCCGAGGCCGACGGCAGCCTCAGCGCCCAGCAGCGCCTGGTGGTCATGTCGAACATGAAACGTGGTTTTTGCGTCACGTTGCGTCTGGCCGACCCCGCACTTGACGGCTGGCAACTCTCGACCGCACCACAAAGTGGCGTGCAGCTCAGCCCCGTGGCCGGTGGCTACCGCCTCTGCAGCAACCGCCCCGGGCGCTACACCCTGCTGCTGCAACATCAATTTGGTAGCAGCCCCGCCAGCAGCAACGCGCTGAACTGGCCCATCCAGACCGACCTCACGGCCATCTGAGATCCCGGCCCCGCCCCGTGCAGCCGCGCGGCCAACACCCCCGGCACCAGCCACCCACCGGCACCAAGCCTGTGCGATACCCCCCGGGGAACGCACCGCGCCGCTGCATGCTTTGTAACAAGGGCCGCCGTTCGTCGCCTGACCCGGCAACGCCTATCCCCCAAAAGAAGGACACCCTAGGGTCACTCGACCACAGGTGTTACCAATCGTAAGGTGGTCGATTAAACTGAAGGTTCACAGGCGTAGGGCTTTTTGCCTGCTGTCACTGTGGCGAAAAGAACCTATGGTTTAGTCGGTATGACCTCGTTTGCGGCGTACCTGGCCCGAAGGTTGCAAGTTCAAACAAATACAAAGTCGGGGAATTTCATGATTGCATCGCCAGACAGAGACGTGCATACGCCTCCTTCAGGGCCGGGGCGCGCGCAGGAAACGGTCGTCCCGCTCTACAACGAGCAAGACCTGGCCCGCAGTCTCGCGCCCTGGGCCCAGCTCGCCCGGCGGCAGCGCTGGGTCAAAGCCCGTCTGGTGCTCACCGACCTGAGCGTTTTGTGGTGCTGCTTCGTCGCCGGGCGCCTGCCCGGCTGGTTCCGCGACGAAATGAGCCTCTCGCAGGCCATGAACATCTGGTGGGCCAACAACGGCCAGCTGCGCCTCACGCTGTTCGCCGCCATCGCCCTCGCCATGGTCGGCTGGATGTGGACCGAGCAGGGCCACTACACCGCCCACCGCCGCAAACCCTGGTGGGACGAAGCGCGCCAGATGATCCGCGTCATCGTGGTCGCCGCGCTGCTCGACGCCATGATCATGTACCTCGCCAAGTGGCCGCTCTCGCGCCTCTGGACCGGCGTCACCTGGGGCCTCGTGCTCATCTTTCTTCCGCTCGCCCGCCTGGCCATCCGCTCCCACCTGCTGCGCGCCGGCCTGCTGACCCAGCCCTACGTGTTGATCGGCCACCCCGACGACGTTGAAAAAGCCGCAGCCGCCCTCGCCAGCGAACCCCTGCTGGGCTACAAGCCCGTGGCCGTGGTCAGCCCCAACCCCGGCGAACGCCTCGTCTCGCTCGGCAAAGAAGGGGTCTTCGCCCCCACCGCGCTCACCCCCGCCGTGCGCGAGTTCCTCGCCAAGCCCGGGCCTTACCAGCTGGTGGGCGTGCTCGGTATCCGCGACAACAACTGGCTGCGCGAACTCTCGCAAGAGCTCATGCTCACCCGCGACGACCTCGTCATGGTCCCCGCCATCGGCGGCCTGCCGATCTACGGCATGGAGGTCTCGCACTTCTTCAGCCACGAAGTCTTGCTGCTGCGCGCCCGCAACAACCTCAACCGCCGCGGCCCGCAGATCTTGAAGCGCGGGCTCGACATCGCGGGCGCCGCTGCCTTGCTCGTCTTGCTCGCGCCGCTGTTTGCCTGGGTCGCCTGGCGCATCAAGCGCGAAGACGCTGGCCCCGCCTTCTTCGTGCAGAAGCGCGTGGGGGTGGACGGCGAGCTGTTCGACTTCATCAAATTCCGCAGCATGGTGATGGACGCCGACGGCGCCCTGGAACGCTGGAAAACCGACAACCCGAAGCTCTACGTGCAATACCTGGCCAGCAACTTCAAGCTAGCCAACGACCCGCGCATCACCCCCATCGGCCGCCTCATCCGCCGCACCAGCATCGACGAGCTGCCCCAGCTCATCAACGTGTTGAAGGGCGACATGAGCCTGGTCGGCCCGCGCCCGCTGCTGGCCCGCGAGCTGGGCGAATACGGCAAAAGCATCGCCGCCTACGGCAAAGCCCGCCCCGGCATCACCGGCCTCTGGCAGATCAGCGGCCGCAGCAGCAGCACCTTCCAGCACCGCATCGACATGGACCTCTGGTATGTGCGCAACTGGTCCCTCTGGTACGACCTCGTGATCATGCTGCGCACCGTGGGCGTGGTGTTCAAACAAGAAGGCGCCTGCTGATTCCACCCCGAGCTTTTCCCCAACGCCGCCCGCATGCCTTACAGACATTGCGGGCGGACCCGTCTATAGTTATCTCATGCTGCACCGCAACATATTCACCCCCGTCGTCCTCTGCGGTGGCTCCGGCACCCGCCTCTGGCCCCTCAGCCGCAAGAGCTTCCCCAAGCAGTTCGTGCCGCTGATCAACGGCAAGAGCCTGCTCCAGCTCACGCTCGAACGCGTGCGCCCGCTCGGCCCCGGCCTCATGGTCGTTGCCGCCGAAGCCCACCGCTTCATGGTGGCCGACGCGCTGCAAAGTGCGCCCGGCGCGGCCCAGGTGATCCTGGAGCCGGTGGCGCGCAACACCGCCGCCGCCATGGCGCTCGCCGCCCTGCTGGCGGAGCAGAACGGCCAGCCCGAGGCCCTGCTGCTGTTCTGCCCGTCTGACCACCACATCCCCGACACCGCGGCCTTTGCCCGCACGGTCGAACAAGGCGTGCCCGCGGCCGAGAGCGGCGCCATCGTCACCTTCGGCATCGTGCCCAGTTCCCCGAGCACGGCCTACGGCTATATCCAGCACGGCGCCCGCCGCGCCGACGGCGCCCAGCAAGTCGAGCGCTTCATTGAAAAGCCCGGCGCCGACCACGCCCTGCAGCTGCTGCTGAGCGGCGAAGTCCTGTGGAACGCGGGCATCTTCCTGTGCCGTGCCAGCACCCTGCTGCGAGCCCTGCAGCAACACGCGCCCGACATCCTGGCCAGCTGCCGCGAAGCCCTGCCCGCGCCGCTCGCTTCGACCGAGGCCACCGGCCCCCAATGGGTCACGCCGCTGCCCGGCGCCTTCGCCGCCTGCCGCTCGCAAAGCATCGACTACGCCGTCATGGAACACCATGCCAACGTGGCCGTGGTGCCCTACACCGGCGCCTGGAGCGACGTCGGTAGCTGGAACGCCGTGGCCGAACTCACGCCCGCCGACGCCCAGAGCAACCGCATCGAGGGCCAGGGCCACGCCCACCTCTCGCACGACACCTACATCCACGCGCCCCACCGCCCCGTGGTCGCGCTCGGCACCAAAAACCTGCTCATCATCGACACGCCCGACGCCCTGCTCGTGGCCCACCGCGACTGCGCCGAACAGGTCAAAGACGTGGTGGCCCAGCTGGAGAGCCAGCAGTGCGCCCAGGCCGTGATCCACCGCAAGGTCGCCCGCCCCTGGGGCTGGTACGACAGCATCGACCTCGGCGAACGCTTTCAGGTCAAGCGCATAGGGGTCAAGCCCGGCGCCAGCCTCAGCCTGCAAAAGCACCACCACCGCGCCGAACACTGGATCGTCGTCAAAGGCACGGCCGAAGTCACCCGCGGCAGCGAGACCTTCCTGTTGTCTGAAAACCAGTCCACCTACATCCCCATCGGCGAGGTGCACCGCCTGCGCAACCCCGGCAGGCTGGAGCTGGAAATGATCGAAGTGCAGTCCGGCAGCTACCTCGGCGAAGACGACATCGTCCGCCTGGAAGACACCTACGGCCGCGCAGCCCCCCACCCCGTTCCCACCCCATGAACCAGCCAGAAACCATTTATGTGGCGGGCCACCGCGGCATGGTCGGCTCGGCCATCGTGCGCCAGCTGCTCGCCGCCGGCCACCCCGCCAGCGCCATCGTCACCCGCACCCATGCCGAGCTCGACCTCACCGACCAGGCCGCCGTGCGCGCCTTCTTTGCGCAAGTCAAACCGCAACAGGTGTATCTGGCCGCGGCCAAGGTGGGCGGCATCCACGCCAACAACGTCTACCCCGCCGACTTCATCTACCAGAACCTCATGATCGAGGCCAACGTGATCGAAGCCGCGTTCCGTAACGGCGTGCAAAAGCTGCTGTTCCTCGGCTCCAGCTGCATCTACCCCAAGCTCGCCCCGCAGCCCATGAGCGAGCAAGCCCTGCTCACCGGCCCGCTCGAAGCCACCAACGAGCCCTACGCCGTGGCCAAGATCGCCGGCATCAAGCTCTGCGAAAGCTACAACCGCCAGTTTGGCGCCAGCCACGGCGTGGACTACCGCAGCGTCATGCCCACCAACCTCTATGGCCCGGGCGACAACTACCACCCCGAAAACAGCCACGTCATCCCCGCGCTGATCCGCCGGTTCCACGAAGCCAAGGTGTCTGGCGCGCCCGAGGTGGCCATCTGGGGCAGCGGCACGCCCATGCGCGAGTTCCTGTATGTGGACGACATGGCCGCCGCCAGCGTGCACGTGATGAACCTGCCCAAGGCCAGCTACGAGCAACACACCCAGCCCATGCTCAGCCACATCAACGTGGGCTACGGGTCTGACATGACCATCGCCGAGCTCGCCCACAGCGTCGCCCGCGTCACCGGCTACACCGGGCAGATCACGTTTGACGCCAGCAAACCCGACGGCACCCCCCGCAAGCTCATGGACAGCAGCCGCCTGCACAGCCTGGGCTGGCAAGCCCAAGTCGACCTCCCCACCGGCCTGGCCCAGGCCTACCAAGACTTCCTGAAACAAACCGCCTGAGATCACAACAAATGACCACCAACCCCAACCCCGCAGCCAAACCCAAAGTCGCCCTCATCACCGGCGTCACCGGCCAAGACGGCTCTTACCTCGCCGAGCTGCTGCTGGAAAAGGGCTACATCGTGCACGGCATCAAGCGCCGCAGCAGCCAGTTCAACACCCAGCGCGTGGACCACATCTACCAGGACCCGCACATTGACAACGCCCGCTTTCACCTGCACTACGGCGACCTCAGCGACAGCACCAACCTGATCCGCATCGTGCAAGACACCCAGCCCGACGAGATCTACAACCTGGGCGCGCAGAGCCATGTGGCCGTCAGCTTCGAAAGCCCCGAATACACCGCCGATGTTGACGGCCTGGGCACGCTGCGCCTGCTCGAAGCCATACGCATCCTCGGGCTGGAGAAGAAGACCCGCTTCTACCAGGCCAGCACCTCCGAGCTGTATGGCCTGGTGCAAGAAATCCCCCAGAAGGAGACCACCCCCTTCTACCCGCGCAGCCCCTACGCCGTGGCCAAGCTTTACGCGTACTGGATCACGGTGAACTACCGCGAAGCCTATGGCATGTATGCCTGCAACGGCATTCTGTTTAACCACGAAAGCCCACGCCGGGGCGAAACCTTTGTCACCCGCAAAATCACCCGTGGCATGAGCAACATCGCCCAGGGCCTGGAGCAATGCCTGTACATGGGCAATATGGACGCCCTGCGCGACTGGGGCCACGCCAAAGACTACGTGCGCATGCAGTGGATGATGCTGCAGCAAGACCAGCCGCAAGACTATGTCATTGCCACCGGCGTGCAATACAGCGTGCGCGAATTCATTACCTGGAGCGCCGCCGCACTGGGCATTACCGTCGCCTTTGAAGGCACGGGCGTGGACGAAGTTGCCAAAGTGGCCGCCATCACGGGTGACAACGCCCCCGCCCTGAAGGTGGGCGACATTGTGGTCAAAATCGACCCCCGCTACTTCCGCCCCACAGAGGTGGAAACCCTGCTGGGCGACCCCAGCAAAGCCAAAAAAGACCTGGGCTGGACTCCCGAGATCACCGCGCAAGACATGTGCAAAGAAATGGTCGAACACGACCTGGCCCTGGCCAAGCAGCACGCCCTGCTTAAAACCCACGGCTACCGCTTCAACGTCAGCGTTGAATAAACCAGGCCCGCCACCCCATAAAAATTGCCATCGCAGGCACCGGCTACGTCGGCCTGAGCAACGCTGACTTGCCAGACATGACCCACCTGGTGGCGGGTCAGTATGTCAAACGTAATTTGATTGAACTGGACTGAACCGTGAATTCCAGCCTTAAGTCCAAGCTACTCCGCAACGTTGGTGCAAATGCCTATGGTCAGTTAATCACCATAGCGATTCAACTGGTCAGCGTGCCGTTGTATCTGCATTTTTGGGGAGTTGAGGTCTATGGTGAATGGCTGATATTGAGTGCGATTCCTGCTTACCTCGCACTAAGTGATGTCGGCTTTGCCTCAGTCGCCGCAAACGACATGACCATGCGGGTTGCGCAGGGCGATCGACGAGGCGCACTTGAGGTTTACCAAAGCATTTGGTTGTTTATTAGCGGCGTATCGTTACTGGTCGGGGCCCTCCTCGCTGTCGCTATAAGCGTCGCCCCTATTAACTCAACACTTTCAATAAGTCACATCAGCGCACCTCAGACCCGTCAAGTACTGATGGTCCTCGTACTCTACGTGCTGGTAGGCCTACAAGGGGGTGTTCTCAGCGCAGCTTATCGAGCCGCCGGAAGGTATGCCGCCGGCACAGCGATAGCAAACACCATTCGACTAGCGGAATGGCTTGCAGCGATGCTAGCCCTGGCGATGGGGGGTGGTGTATTGCCCATCGCGGTCGCCACACTGGTAACTCGGCTGGCAGGAATGTTACTAATGTGGAACGCATTACGAAAGCAAGAGCAATGGCTCTACCTCGGCAGCCAGGCGGCAACTATCAAACAGGTTCGAAACCTACTCAAACCGGCCGTTGCTTTTATGGCCTTCCCCTTGGGTTTGGCCTTAAGTTTGCAAGGCATGGTACTGATAATAGGAATGACCCTAGGTCCTGCAGCCGTTGTTATTTTTTCAGCGTACCGCACATTAACTCGCCTGCTGGTTCAAGTAATAACAATGATTAACCAAGCGTTTTGGCCGGAAATTTCAGTGGCATATGCGGCGCAACAAATTACGCTGGTAAGGGATCTTCACCGAAAAAGTTCATGCATCACATTTTGGTTAGCACTATCTGCGGTGACGATGATAGGTTTACTTGGTGATTGGTTTGTTGGAATTTGGACGCATCATGCGTTTGAACAAAATCAAGTTTTATTGATACTACTTTTATCAGCTACATTTTTAAATGTTTTATGGCAAACAAGTTGGGTAGTGTTGATGGCAACCAATCGCCATGAAAAGATATCCGTGATATTTATTGCATCCGCAATTGCCTCCATCCTTTTGACCTTAATAGTCGCGCCGATCTTCGGCATTAATGGCGCGGGCATTGTTCTCGTAGCAGCCGAACTACCTCTACTATTTTATGTGACCGCAAGCGCAATTTCATTTATAAATGAAAATTGGACAACGTACCTAAAAGCAGTTACAGGAAATCCATTCAGAAACAAGGCTCGATTATTATGAGGTTAGATTATCTCTGGCGAAATCGAGAACGCCCAAATTTATTCAGCAAACGATGGTTCGTTGTATGGGTGAAACGAAGCCTAACATCCGTTACATTGCTTGAGATTTGTTTTGCCGTCTGGAAGTGTAAATTTCGAGGCGGGAAAGTAGGCTCACTTTCCATAATTAATAGAACGCCATTAAGCGGAAAATTATCAAACCTCAATATAGGTGAAAGCACTTACATCGCCAAGACCGTAAATATTGCACTGCATGAAAAAGTGACGATTGGTTCGTTTGTTTCAATCAATGACGGCGTTCAAATATTGACTGCAAGCCATGACCTTAATTCAAAAACATGGAACACCTACGCCAAAGAAATTAAAATTGGCGATTTCGCATGGATTGCTTCAAACGCAATCTTATTGCCAGGGGTAACCATCGGGCGCGGCGCAGTGATTGGCGCCGGAGCAGTAGTTCGGAAAGATGTGCCTGATGGGCATGTCATGTCAGGCAACCCCGCATTAAAAGTCGCTGAACGCTGTACCGCCCTTGAATACAGTCCAGTTAAGTTTTTTTCGCCCTATGAAGCGTGGCTTGGTTCTGGAAAAACATATGAAAACTGACATTCTCGTTGTACATCCGTACAAACATCATGCGTTTCACTTGGCAGCAGGGTGTAAAAAATCAGGCCGCGAAACAAAAGCCGCTTTTCCACTTTATGAAAAAGGCTTAGGTTATTTTTTAAAATATATTCCTGGAAAAATTGGAAAAAAAGCGGCCGGATATGTGCATGATGAGTTACATAGCAAAGATGTTATATCTTCACCTTATTGGCAAATACGAAAATTATTGTCATTTTTAGGTGACCCAATGAAGTTTCAACTTTCATACGATACCTATGTCGCAAAGAAATTAGAAACGCATGCGTGGCAAGCTAAGACTATTGTTCTTTTGCAAGACCACATGCCTAAAACCGCTCGCGCAGCCAAAGTTGCAGGTATTCACCTTTGGAGTGATCAGATCAATTACTCTTATGAAGCGGCTGAACGAATAGATGCGCACTGGAAAATGTTGGGAATACCGCGGGTACCGCGAGATGAATCCGACAACATTGAAATTCTAGGACTGGCAGATTACATAACTGCGCCCTCAACCTATGCTAGACAGAAAATCGAAAAACTTGCAACCCAATCAAAGCATTTTTCCATAATTCCATATGGCGTCGATTCAAGGAAATTTTTCAAAAGCGACAAGAAGTCCAGCGACTCAATCGTAATTTTTGCTCGAACCAATTCAGTCGCCAAGGGCGGAAATCTCTTCCTGTCAGCCCTTTCATCAATTGGCAGGCAGTTTATTGACACTCTAAAAAAATCAAGTTTAAGAGTGATTATTTTGGGCGAGTTGGATTCAGAAGTGAGTCGTCTGCTGACTGAACTCAGTTTTGATCAACGGATCGTCTTTTCCCACGGGGCAGTTCCCAGTTTGGAAGTACCAAAATTGTTGCGGCAGGCCGATTTATTTGTAATGCCAAGCTTGTCTGACAGCATGTCGCTTGCCTGCATTGAGGCAATGCAAAGTAGCTTGCCGTTAATCATTACGCCATTCGTCGGAATCGATTGTTTTGCGAATGGGAAAATGGGAATTGAGATTGAAGCCAGCGAAGAATCTATTAAAAACGCGCTGCTTTTGGCTGCAGAATCATTTGAGCAATGGAGTGATTGGGGTGCCAATGCGGCACAAGCTGCAAAATCACTTAGCTGGGATGCGTATGAATCGGCGATTGCAAAAACTGCAAAAACTATAGATTTCAACCGGCTCAATTAACGTATGGATATAGGTAAAGACATTTTGTTTAATAAAACAAACATCAACACTACTCTCTCATATTGCAACTTGCAAACTCAATGATTTTAATCTTATTCTGCATTGTTTTTTCTGTATCGATTCTATTATCAAGAAAAATTGATAGATTTTTCATCATCGTATTTTCAGCTTCAGTTGCCTATTTTTGCATTCTGGGATATTGGTACTGGACAGCCATTAGAAACTTTGAGTTTCTTGGCGTCTATTGGTTCGATATGCTACCTCGCGCACGAGAAATTTTAGTTATCTACAGCATGGTCGTGATTTTTTCTGCGGCTTGCTTCAGCAGACTTTCACCCACAAAACATATTGAATCGCATCATCTTTTTCCAACAACAACATTTAATGCGATCGTTTCGTTGGGCGTTGCAGGCGCACTTTATGTCTTGTACGGCTCCATTTCGTATGGTGGACTAAATCCAGATGACACACTGGCTTTACTAATAGGCCAATTTGCTGATGTATTAACCCCATGTCTTATATTCTCAATTGCTTGGCGCGGTTGGACAAAGTCCAATGCTATTGCAGTAGTGCTTTTTGTTAGTTTCGCAGTGTTTGTTGGTTTTCGAACACGGATTGTTCTGGTATGCGGACCACTTCTCTATTTATTCTGGGCGGATAGTAATTTTGGAAGAGGCACAGCCAGAAGAAAACTACTGGTTATTGCAAGCGGAATATTTATATTGCTACTTTTCTCTGTTATGACATTTAGCAGGGAGAAATTTAACGCTGTTAACTTTGATCAAATTAGCAACGCAAATTTTACCGACATGCTGGACGGATTTTTTGGCGAAAGCAACATCATATTTGGACTCATAGGAGTACTTACAGAGTTTGTTGATGTTGGGTTTTTCATCTGGCTACAACCAATTTTAGATTCATTTATCGAGTTTATTCCTCGTTATTTTTATCCAGAAAAATCAACGGGTGACTATTTAGTAATTGCAGTGCGGGGTCTATTGGCATCCAACGCTGTTGAAAGCGGAACTGCATATCCGTTTGTCGGCGAATTTCTCATAATGGGCGGACACCCATTTGCCTTAGTGCTGAGCATTTTTATTGGTTTCATTGTCGTACACTTTCGCAAGGTTATAGAAAATAGCACGAGTAATGAATCACTTCTAAACGCAGGGATTGGAATAATTTCTGTCTTTTTCGGATATTACTATTACTCGCGGGGATATATCCCGCAAATGTTTAAATTATTTATTTTTAGCGTACTTCCCTATTACATCCTACTCAAACAATCCCGAATTTCATCTGTGAAAAACTACAATATTCGTGATTATACATACGTCTAACAGGCTTTCCTCTTCGCCAAAAAAATACTTATTCGATATATTTTTTAGCTTTCAAGCATCTTCGTTAATTCCCATACGAGCCCGCCCTTTTTTGTGGAGAATTTTCGGCATCAATTTAGGAAAGTCGGCCTATATAGGAGCAGGTCTTCATATTTTAAACAAGAACAAGTCTATCGGCAACTACTTTGTAGTTGGCTATGGCGGGTATTTTGATAGCACTGGTTCAATCGTGATTGGCGATCGCGTTCATATTGGCGCAAAGTCAATAGTTCTTTCAGCCACTCATAAAATAATGCCATCAATTTACCGTCGCGACAGAAGTCAAATTGATCTTATGTCCACCAAAATTGGGCATGAGTGCTGGATTGGAACTGGCGTCACTTTACCCGGAGTAGCCATTGGTGACGGATGTGTAATCGGGAGCGGTGCGGTGGTGACCTCTGATTGCTTACAAACGGGCTGTACGCTGGAGTCCCGGCTAAACGTCACAGAGATTTGCCCATTTGATGCCTAATCCTGCTCAGCTATTGACCTTTAAATGATCATATTTCTTGGACCTTTACCGCCACCACTCCATGGCTTCTCAGCCATTAACTCAAAAATGCTTGAGTTAATAGAGGCTCGTTCGCCAACGATGGTTTTCAACCGCTCGCGTTCCACCTCTCGTTTTGGTATCTATGAGCTTCAACTTTTTATCAGATTCGTTGGTTCGATTTTTGGCACCAAAAGCAAATCTCTCTATATGGGTTTGTCCGGTGGTTGGGGACAACTTTTGGATGCGCCGTTTGTTGCGATTGCTTTAGCTTTCAAGATCCGCATATTTGTTCACCACCATAGTTTTGCTTACTTAAATAGTCCTACTTTTTTATCCCGGATTATTATGTTTGCGTTGAGAAAATCCGATCACATCGTTCTCTGCAGTGTTATGGCTGACTCACTGGTTGATAGTTATAAAATTAACTCCTCTCACATTCATGTCCTTTCAAATGCTGCATTTCTAGAAACTACGTCAGTATCCGATTCACGCTGTCGCGCTCCGGGTACACCGTTGACGATTGGATTTTTATCAAATATCACTGCTGAAAAAGGCATATTCACATTTTTCGAAACTCTTCAGTCGCTACGCGACAACCGAGTGCTGTTTAATGCAGTTATTGCAGGGCCTGTCAGCATTGAAATTCAGCGCCAGTTTGATGAGCAGTTGTCTATGGCTTCCGATGTTCGGCATGTCGGCTCGGTTTATGACGCTGCAAAAACAGAGTTTTTCGCGGACCTAGATTTATTGTTATTTCCGACTCAGTACGCTAACGAGGCGGAGCCTGTAACACTCTGGGAGGCCATGGCAAGCGGGGTGCCCATCGTTACGCTTCAGCGCGGTTGTATTAAAACCATGGTGCCTGTAGGAGCAGGCGTGGTGGTTGCCGAGGTCGCTGAATTTGCCCGCACTGTGGTTGCGGAGGTGCGCGCCTTGCATGACGACCCCGCTCATCTTTTGAAACGCCGCGAAGCCGCTAAGGTCGCCGTCGAGCAAGCCCGGAAGCAAAGTGCACTGGCGCTGGACCTATTGCTTGCCAATATTACCGACTCGGTTCGTCCAGGTAAATCAACATGACCGGGAAAGTCCAAGATCTGTACCGCTTCAAAATGCCACCCAACTTCAGAGGGCGGTCAGCTGCCGCTGTGCAGCTTTGGTGGTTGGTGCAAGCAACCTTGTTTCGCTGGTCGCCCCAATTTGCTTATGGTTTTCGATGCATGTTGTTGCGCTTGTTTGGTGCGAAGGTCGGGCGTGCCGTGGTCATTCGCCCAACGGTCACCATCACCTACCCTTGGAAGGTAGCTATTGGCGACTACGCCTGGATTGGCGACAACGCCGAGCTGTACAGCTTGGGTGAGATTGAGATTGGCGCCAACGCCGTGGTGTCACAGCGCAGCTACTTGTGCGCCGCTGACCATGACCACACGCAAGTGGATTTCCCTATACGCAGTCGCAAGATCACCATTGGCGCGCAAGCCTGGGTGGCCGCCGATGTATTTGTAGCACCCGGCGTCTCTGTTGGTGAAGGTGCCGTGATTGGTGCGAGAAGTTCTGTTTTCAAAGACATGCCAGCTGGCATGGTGTGTTTCGGGTACCCCTGCCAACCAGTTAGATTGCGTACCCCAAATAGCGGGGTTAATTAAATGATAAAAATTGGAAGCCTTTTGTGGATTGATAAATCCAATCACTCCGCAGTGAATAATAAAAGTAAGAAGATATCTTCTTATTTCAAACAGCTCGATTGTCTAGCGAAAACACTATTGAAAAACAGTGGCATAAACCTGTGTGTTTTTACCAATAATGCCGCAGAAATTAGATCTTGGTTCAAAGCGGTCAATCATGTTTGCCCGGACTTGATTGAGATAACAGAAAGTTACAGCGTTCCGCCTGGAACTCCATTTTTCGGGGCTCATTACAAGCTAGAAGCTTTAACTGCAGGACGGCGTCTGCTCACTTCCGATTCAGATCGCTTTATTCTTTTGGATACAGATGTAATTTCACTTCGAAAATTTTCCCGCAGCCAGATCGAGGCAATTGAACTTTCAGATTTACTTCTGTACGACATTACGGACCAACTTGAACCCACGTATGGGGTCAAAAGTATCGATTTATCTCGCGATATTGAAGAAATTTCTCACCAGTATTTTTCCAGTTCTATTTGGTACGGGGGTGAGTTTATTTGCGCGAGCGCAAAAGGTTTAGATCGCCTCATTTTGGAAGCACATAAGATTCTTCCGTCTTACTTCGTAAAAATAAAAGAACTTCATCACATAGGTGACGAAATGTTTATTTCGGCAGCTTTAAATGTGATCTGCAAAAACCCTGGAGAAATCGTTGTTCATGATCAAGCCGAGGTAAAAATAATATCCCGCCATTGGTCAAGATTTTCACAACCTGCGCTTAATTGGCACATGCAGCATTCATTGCTGCATTGCCCTGGCAGTAAACCAATTCTCGAAATTTTGTCTGCGTTTAAAGAACCATCCAGAGCTCCTATTGGAGGGTTTCTTAAAATTTATTCATGGTTTGTACGAACCTATCAAAGTTTGAAACGCGGCGGGGTGATGCCATCATGAACATTTCAATCACCAGCCGCCCCGTTACTTATTGCGACGCCAAGTGGAAGCGACAAATATTTGCTAGTAACTTAGTAGCAACCCCCGCACATCTACTGTGCGAAATCCGGTAATTTTGTTATGAAAATCCTCCTGTACGGCATCAACTTCTCGCCCGAACTCACCGGCATTGGCAAATACACCGGCGAAATGGCGGCTTGGTTTGCTGCCAACGGACATGACGTTCGCGTGATCACCGCAGCGCCCTATTACCCTGCCTGGAAGGTGGGCGCTGGCTACAGCGCCAGCCAGTACCGCACCGAAACGTGGAACGGAGTGCGGGTCTACCGCACACCGCTGTGGGTGCCGCACCAGCCGGGTGGCCTCAAGCGCCTGATTCACCTGGCCAGCTTTGCCGCCAGCAGCCTGCCGGTGTTGCTGGCCCAGTGGCGCTGGAAGCCTGATGTGGTGTGGGTGGTGGAGCCACCGCTGATGTGCGCGCCAGCGGCAGTGGCTTTTGCTTCGCTGCGCGGCGCCAAAAGCTGGCTGCACATTCAAGATTACGAGATGGACGCCGCTTTTGACCTGGGCCTGATCAAGGGCGCCACCCTGCGCTGCTGGGTGGCCGGGGCAGAGCGCTGGCTAATGCGCCGGTTTGACCGCGTGTCCACCATCTCGAGCCGCATGGTGGACCAGGCTTTGTCCAAGGGCGTGTCGGCTGAACGGGTGGTTCACTTTCCAAACTGGGTGGACATCAGCGGCATAACCCCGCTGGCGGCACCAAGCGCATATAGAGCGGATCTGGGCTTGGTGGCTGATGCGGTGGTGGCGCTGTACTCCGGAAACATGGGCAACAAGCAGGGGCTGGAGATACTGGCCGACGTTGCCCGTTTGCTGCAAGGCGACCCGCGCATTCAGTTGGTGTTTGGCGGCAATGGCTCGGGCCGGGCTGATTTGCAGACTCGCTGCGCCGGTTTGCCCAATGTGCGTTTTCTGGACTTGCAGCCGCTGGAGCGCTTGAACGACTGGCTAGGCCTGGCCGATGTGCACCTGCTGCCTCAGCGGGCCGATGCGGCGGACTTGGTGATGCCCTCCAAGCTCACGGGCATGCTGGCCAGCGGCCGGGCGGTGCTGGCCACCGCAAACCCTGAAACCGAACTGGGCCGTGTTGTGATGCAAGACGCTGCCTGCGGCTTGGTGGTACCGCCGGAGAACCCGGCCGCCATGGCGGAAGCGCTGCGGGCGCTGGCGGCAGACCCAGCACGGCGCGCCGAACTGGGCGCCAACGGACGGCGCTATGCCGAACGGGAGTTGAGCCAGGACGTGATCCTGCGCCGGTTCGAGGCGGAGTTGATGGCCTTGGTGCAGGGGGATGCAGCGTGAAGCAGGCTGCGATTCATCGACTCGCCTGGTTGGCCATATTGCTGGCGGCAGCCTATGCCCTAGCGCTGTGGCAACCCGTGCGCGCCTGGTACAGCGATGTGGACAAACTGGCCCACGGAATAGTGTTTGCCGGGGTGTACACGGCGCTGGTCTGGGCTTTGCGCTGGAGGCCTTGGGCCTTGGCCGCTTTCGCTCTGGCTTTGGGCGGGGCGGTGGAAATGCACCAGTTCTTTTTGCCCGGATTCACGGCCAGCCTGAATGACTGGCTGGCCGATGCGGTGGGCATTGGCATCGCCTTGGCGGCGCATCTGGCTTGGCGACGTTGGCGAGGGCCGGCGTGCGCCGGAGCGCCCGGGGGCTTGTTGCCACTGGCGCAGTTTCAGCAAGCGGTAGCGGCTTTGCCGCTGGTGTCGGTGGACTGGGTGTTGACGAACCCGGCCGGTGAACTGCTGGTGGGCCAGCGGCTGAACGCGCCTGCCCGCTGCACCTGGTTCACGCCCGGCGGGCGCATTCACAAGGGGGAGCCGCTGGCGGCGGCTTTGCGGCGCGTGGCCTCGCAAGAGCTGGGTCTGGCGGAAGAGCGCGCTGGCGCGCTGGTGCAGCGCGGCGAGCCCATGGGTGCCTGGGACCACTTTTACCCGGACGCCGCTTTTTCACCCACCATGCCCACGCATTACGTGAACCTGCCTTACGCGGCCCGCCTGAGTGAGGCCGAGGTGAACGCCCTTGGCTTGCCTGTGGGCGAGCAACACGAACACTGGCAATGGCTGCCGCTGGCGCAGGCTGCGCAGCAAGTGCACGCCCACGTGCAACCTTATGTGGTCTGGTTGCAGGCCCGCCAGGCATGAACAACAACAGAAAAATCTCAACCGAAGCGGGCCTGAACGGCCCGACCCTGGCGCTGGCCGCGCTGTTGGTGCTGCTGGCAACCGTGTTCCGCGGGGGCAACCGGGCCGTGCCGCTCATTGGGCTGGAATGGCTGGCTTTGGGGGCGCTGCTGGCCATCGCCCTCGCTTGGCTTTGGCGCGACGCCTGGCCGGCTGGTTGGGGCAGCGGGCGCTGGGGCGCGCTGCGCCTGGGCTTGGCGGGGGCTCCGTTGGCCATTGCTCTGGTTCATCTTGTGCCTTGGCCGGGCGCGGGCGCCCTGAGCGCCACGCCGCTGGCCACGGCGCACGCGCTGCTGGCGAGCCTGCCGGTGGTGGCGTGTTACCTGCTGGCGCTTTCGGGCAGCGGCGCGCAGGTGCAGGCGTTGTTGCGCCTGTGGCTCTGGGTGGCGGTGGCGCAGGCAGCGCTAGGGCTGGTGCAGCTCACGGGCATTGAAGGCCTGTTTTTCGGCATGGTCGTCCATGAACCCGTGATCGGCTCCTACGCCAGCAAAAACACCTATGCCAACCTGCTGGCCATGGCTGTGCCGCTGGCGGTGTTGGGTTTCTGGGGCGCATCGGCCCGGCAAAGCCGCAGCGGCAACGGAGAACGGCGAAGCCCTTGGTGGGGTGCCTTGGCGCTGCTGACGCTGCTGGCCGCGGCGTTGGCCAGCACCTCGCGCACGGGCATCGCGACGGCGCTGCTGGTGGCCCTGCTGGCGCTGGCCTTGCTGGCGCCTGCGCGCGCGAGCGCAGCGGGCGGGCGCGGCAGCTGGCTGCGGCGCTTGGGGCTGCCTTCGCTGGCGCTGGGTTTGCTGGCGGTGGCGCTCTTCATGGGCGGGCTCGACTGGGTGGAGCGCTTTGACGCCGAGCGCCTGGCGGCGGACAACGCCGTGCGCGCGCTGACGCGCGAAGCCACCTGGCAAGGCACGCTGGCTTACTGGCCGCTGGGCTCGGGCCTGGGGTCTTACGCCTGGGTGTTCCCGCGCTTTCAGTCGCCCGAGGTGGGCCGCTACTGGCTGGACCTGGCCCACAACGATTACCTGCAACTGTTGATGGAAACTGGCTTGCTCGGCGCTGTTGCCATGGCGCTGGCGCTGGCGCTGATGGGCCGGCGGGCGCTGCAACTTTTTCGCGCCGGGCTCGGTACATGGAGCAGCGCTGACCGCTTGGCCGTGGCCTGCGGGCTGGGCCTGCTGGCCACGCTGTTGCACGCCTGGGTGGACTACCCGTTTCGCATACCGGCCAACGCCATGCTGGCCGCCTTCTTGCTGGGTGTGTTCCTGAGACAGCCCGTTACATCGGGCGATGACCCGCAAAAAGTAAAATCAAGGACTTATGTTTGAACGCCACACGCGCCCCCGGGAGCCCCAGACCATGAACCTCTTTTTGACACAGCCGGCTTGGGGCGGCGCTTTGCTCGCACTGGCCTGGTGCGCCGCCAGCGCCGCCGCCCTGCCCGCCCAGGCGCAGACGGCGCCGCTGCAGGCCCCGCCCATGCAAGCCCCACTTCAATCGCCCGTGGGCTCGGCGCCCGTGAGCCCCAAACCGGTGGGCCAAGCCACGGCGGTGGACCCGGCCACGGGCGAGCCCATGGCGCTCAACTCGCTCGCCACGGTGGGCTCGGACTACCGCATGTCATCGAACGACCTGCTGGAATTTGACGTGTTCGGTGTGCCCGACATGAAACGCGATGTGCGCGTGAACGCCTCGGGCCTGATTTCGCTGCCGCTCATCGGGCCGGTGGCGGTGGCGGGGCTGACGGCGCAAGACGCCGAAAAGCTCATCGCGACCAGGTACGAAGAAAAATACCTGCAAAACCCGCAGGTCTCGCTCTTCATCAAGGAGTTCACCACGCAGCGCATCACCATCGAAGGCGCGGTGGCCAAGCCAGGCATTTACCCCGTCACGGGGCAGCTCACGCTGCTGCGCGCGCTGGCGCTCTCGGGCGGCTACGCGCCCTACGCCAACATCAACCAGATCGTGGTGTTTCGCAACGGCGCGGGCAGCGCGCGCGAGCAGTTCGTTTACGACCTCGACAAGGTGCGCTCAGGCGAAGAGGCAGACCCGGCCATCAGCTCCGACGACGTGATCGTGGTGCAGCGCAGCGCCAGCCGCGCCGCCCTGCGCGACTCGCTGTTCCGCGACATCGTCGACACGATCAACCCTTTCTCGAACCGCTGAGCGCGGCGGTAACCCCATGTCTTCACCCGAAAACCTGCCTTCCCTTCCCCCACAGCCCCAGCCCCCGGGCGCGCTGGCCCTGCGCCCGAGCGGCGCGCTGCAGACCCAGCTGCTGGCTCAGCAGCAAGAGGCCGACGCCCAAGCCGACGATGAGATCGACCTCAAGGCGATCTTGCGCACGCTGCTGAAGCACAAATGGACCATCGTGGGCACCACGGCGCTGTGCACCCTGGCGGCCGTGGTCTACACCCTCCGCGTGACGCCGCAATACGAAAGCGCGGCGTTGCTGCAGATCGACCGCGCGGCGCAGAAGGTAGTGGGCTTCAACGCCGAGGTCGAGGTGGACGAAGGCCCTGCGGCCGACCAGATGCAGCTGCGCACCCAGATCGAGCTGCTCAAGAGCCGCAGCCTGGCCGAGCGCGTGATCGACGAGATGGGGCTCTACAAACCGGAGAGCCCGACCGGACTGCCCGAGGCCCCGGCGGCCGAACCGGGCCGCCTGCCCGGCGAAGCCGATGCGGAAGCCGAAGAACCGGGCTTCGTGGCGAAGCTGGGCAACAACTTCACAACGCTGTTCAAGGCGTCGTCTGAAGACGAGCGCGTGTTGAGCCGAGCGCAGACGGTGGGGGCGTTTGAGCGCTCGGTGACGGTGGAACCGATCCGCAACTCGCGCCTGGTACAGATCAAGGTGCTCAACGCAGACCCGGAGCTGGCCGCGCGCATTGCCAACACCCTGGCCAAGGCCTTCATTGCCAGCAACATCGAGCGCAAGGTGGACTCTTCGGTGTACGCGCGGCAGTTCCTGGAAGACCAGATCAAGCAGACCAAGGCCAAGCTGGAAGAGAGCGAACGCCAGATCAACGACTACGCCAAGAAAAATCAGATCTTGAACCTGGGCGACAAGGGCAGCGCCGCCACGCAGAACTTTGTGGACTTCTCGGCCGCGCTGGGCAAGGCGCAGCAAGACCGCATCAAGGCCGAGACGCAATACAACGAGGTGAAGAACAACCCCGACAGCGCGCCGCAGGCACTGGAGAACGCCGCCATTCAGGCTTACAAGGAAGAGCGAGCCAAGCTGGAAGCCGAGTACGCCAAGAACCTCTCCACCTACAAGCCCGAGTTCCCGACCATGGTGCAGGCGCGCGCGCAGATCGGCGAGCTGAACAGCCGCATCAAGGCCGAGGTGGACACCATCCTGGCCAGCATCAAGGGGCAGTTTGAGGCGGCCAAGCAGCAAGAAGAGGCGCTCAAGGCCAAGGTGGCGAGCACGCGCAGCGAGGTGATCAGCGTGCAAGACCGCAGCGTCGACATGAACCTGCTGCAGCGCGAGCTCGAGACCAACCGGCAGGTGTATGACGCCCTATTGCAGCGCCTGAAAGAGGTGAGCGTGACGGCGGGCATCACGACCAACAACGTGAGCATCGTGGACGAGGCTTCGGCGCCGCTGTTCCCGGCCAAGCCCAAGCCGCTGATCAACCTGGCGCTGGGCCTGGTGCTCGGGGTGTTCCTGGGCATGGTGGCGGCGCTGCTGCGCGAGCAGATGGACGACTCCATCAAACACGCCGACGAGATCGAGGGCTCGCTGGGCCTGCCGCTGTTGGGCCTGATTCCGCTGACCAAGCAGGAAAAGGGCAGCGAGGAGTCGATCGCGCTGCTGGCGCACCGCGAGCCGCGCAGCGGCTTTGCCGAGGCTTACCGCTCCATGCGCACGGCGCTGCAGTTTTCAACCGCCGACGGCGCGCCCAAGCGCTTCATGGTGACGAGCTGCGGCAAGAGCGAGGGCAAGACGACCACGGCGATCGCGCTGGCGATCAACTTCGCGCAGCTGGGCCAGCGCGTGCTGCTGATCGACGCCGACATGCGCAAGAGCGCGGTGCACAAGGCGCTGCGCATGCCCAACGAGCGCGGTTTATCAAACCTGCTGAGCGGCGACCGCGGCAGCGAGATGCTGATCCAGCCGACGGCGATACCCAACCTGAGCGTGTTGCTGGCCGGGCCGACGCCGCCCGACCCGGTGGAGCTGCTGATGGGGCCGAAGCTGGCGATGCTGATGGAAAAGGCGCAGGAGCTGGGCTTTGCGCAGGTGGTGATCGACGGGCCGCCGCTGCTGGGCATTGCGGACGCGGTGGTGCTGGGCAACCAGATCCAGCACGTGGTGTTTGCCGTGAAGGCCTCCAGCACCAAGAAAGACAGCATCAAGGACGCCATGCGCCGCCTGCGCAACGCGGGCATCGCGCCGATGGGCGTGGTGCTGACGCACGCGCGCAACGAGCACAGCAGCGACTACGCCTACGAGTCGTATTACGGCTACGGCGACGCGCACACGCCGCGCGCGGCCACGCCGCAGCCCGCCCCGGGCATGCAACCGGCGCCGCTGGCAGCGAGCACCCGCACCGAGCCGACGCTCGGCCCGACGGCCACCGCAGAAGCATGACCCCGCCCCCCCCGGACTGGAGCAGCCTGCTGCCCGCGCTGCTCGATTTCGAGCGCTCGCCCGGGCGCTACCGGGTGGTGCTGCGCGAGCCGCGCCCGCTGTTTGAGCACACGCTGGCGGTGCTGCAGCTGGCGGTGGGGCGTTCGGTGGACGGGCTGGCCGATCTGGCGCACGAGCCGGCGCAGACCGACGAGCTGAAGCGTGCGGCGCGCTTTTTTGTGCGCACGGTGCTGCTGCGCCCCGGCGTGGACCACTACACCCTGCTCGGCCTGGCGCCGGGCTGCGAAGCCGACGAGCTGCGCGAGCACTACCGGCTGATGATCCGCCTCACGCACCCGGACTTTGCCGCCGGCAGCGGCGAAGCCTGGCCCGCGGACGCGGCCACGCGCATCAACCAGGCGAACGATGTGTTGTCGTCTTTCGAGCGGCGCTCGGACTACAACGCCGCGCTGGCTTCGGCGCAGCCGGTGGCTGCGGCTGCGGGCGCGGCGGCCGCTGGCGCGAAGGTGGCGCAGAAGAAGCCGGCGACACCGCGCTCGCGCGTGCTGACGCTGCGGCCGAAGAAAGACGCGGATGCGGCGGCGGAGCGCACGGGCCCGCGGGTGCCGCGCGGCGTGAAGATCGCGCTGGCTTCGCTGGGCGCGCTGGGCGCGGCGACGGCGCTGCTGCTGAACGGCCCCGCGGGCGACAGCGGCTCGCTGGCGGTGCGCAAGCTGCCCAGCGTGGCCAACCCGACGCTGCAGGCCGAGACCAGCCTGGTGCTGGCGGGCGGGGTGGCAAGCGAGGCGCAGGTGGACACCGCGCCGGCCCCGGCCCCTGTGGCGGAACCAGAGCCCGTGGCACCCCAGCCGAAGCCGCGCCGCAACCGGACGAACCGCGAGCTGGCGGCAGCGAAGGCGGCCGAGGGCAGCGCCAGCGGCGCCCCGGGCGAGGCCGCGCTGAGCCTGATGATGGACACCCGGATGGGGGCGCCGGTGGCGATGCCGGTTTCGATGGCGGTGGCGGCGCCGGCGCCGGCGCCAGTGCCAACGCAGAGGGCGGCTGCCCCGGCCCCGGCTGCGTTGCCCGCCGAACCGGCGGCGCCTGCGGCATCACGCGCGGTGCTCCCCGCGCCGACGCTGGCGCAGGTGCAGCCGGCGCTGTCGAACCTGGTGGCCAGCCTGCCCAGCGGGCGCGGCGAAAACATGGCGCAGTGGATCGACAGCGGTTTTCGGGCCCACCCGGACACGGGCCGCTTCGTGGGCCGGTTCAACCAGTTGATGGCGGGCCTGCGCGTGACGCAGCTGGGCCATGTGCGCTTCAGCTCGCGCACGCAGGGGGTGCAGCTGGTGGTGGATGGCGTGATCGGGCTGCACACACAAGATATGAACAACGAGGCGCGCGTGCGCGACCTGCACCTGCGCGCGTTCTTCCAGCCGCAGGACGGGCAAGCGGTGCTGACGCACCTGGTGGCGGAGAAATTGCAATGACGGCAGCGACCCTGACCGACGCGAAACCGGGCTGGGCGCCGGCGCGCATGGGCGTGTTTGCGCTGCTGGTGCTGGCGGCGCTGTGGCTGGGCTGGAAGGCCTGGGACGTGAACATCACGATGTCGTGCTGGAAGGACGAGTGGCCGAACCTGCCGGTGTGCGAAGAGATCAACGGCCGCACGCCGCCCGAGCGCGTGGCGCGGCTGCAGGAGCGGCTGGCGGCGAACCCAGGCGATTCGCCGGCGCTGGTGGAGCTGACCGAGCTGGCGCACCGGCCCGAGACGGCCGCCGGGCTGGACGCTCCGGCGCTGCTGGCGGCGGCGGGCCAGGCGGCGCCGCAGGACGTGACGGTGTTGCAGCTGCAGGCCAACGAGGCGCTGCGCGCGCAGCGCTGGCCCGATGCGCTGGACAAGCTGACGCGGCTTTCGCAGCACCACCACAACGCCGATGCCACGCGCGTGCTGGCAGAGCTGGTGGCGCTGGCGGCCCAGCCGCCCGCCCAGCCCACGTTGCAGCAGGCGCTGGTGGACGCGGTGGGCGCCGATGCGGGCTGGCTCGACCGCGTGTTGCGGGCGATGCCGGGGGCGAAGCTGCCGCTGGGGAGCGCGATGCCGCTGGTGGCTCTGGCGTCGGCGAAGGAGCCGGGTCTGTCGGCGCCGTTGGGGCTGTATGTGATTCGCCAGCTCAAGACCGAGGGCCTGTGGCTGGAGGCGCACGCGATCTGGCTGCGCCTGTGGAAACGGCCGCTGGGTTATCTGTTCAACGGCGATTTCGAGCAGAACTTCGTGGCCGGGGGTTTTGACTGGGAGGTGATCGAGCGCGATCCTCACCGCGGGGGCGCGCGCATCGATCTGGCCGGGCGGCGCGAGCGCGGCCAGGTGCTGCGCGTGGCGTTCACCGGCCGGGCGATGAAGACACCGCTGGTGCGCCAGCACCTGCTGCTGCCGCCGGGCAGCTACCGCTTTGCGGGCGAGTTCCAGTCGGGCGATCTGCGCAGCGAGCGCGGCCTGGCCTGGGTGTTCAGCTGCGCCAGCGACGGGCGCGAGCTGGCGCGCACCACGCCGCTCATGGCCGGCGGGCGCACCTGGCAGCCGCTGGCTGTGAGCCTGGAGGTGCCGGCCGAGTGCGGGCTGGGCGTGGCGCTGGCGCTGCAGACCGAGGCGCCTTTTGAGGCGAAAACCGGCCTGCGCGGCGAGGTGGTGTTCGACCGATTCACGCTGGTGCAGGCACCCGCAAACCAGGGAACGAGCCAGCCATGATCGATCTGCACAGCCACATCCTGCCGGGCATCGACGACGGGGCGAAGACACTGGACGAGTCGCTGGAGATGGCGCGCATCGCGGTGGCCGACGGCATCCACACCATGGCCTGCACGCCGCACATCTACCCCGGCATGTACATGAACGACGGCCCGGGCATCGAGTGCGCGCGCTTTCGCCTGCAGGCGGAGCTGGTCGGCAACGGCATCCCGCTGAGGCTGGTGGTGGGCGCCGACGTGCACCTGGTGCCGGGCCTGATCGACGGGCTGAAAAGCGGGCTGGTGCCGACGCTGAACCACTCGCGCTACTTTCTGCTGGAGCCTTCGCACACCACGCCGCCGCCGCGGCTGGAAGATTCGGTGTTCAACCTGATCGCCTCGGGCTACACGCCCATCATCACGCACCCCGAGCGGCTGACCTGGGTGGAGAGCCATTACCCAGTGTTCCAGCGCATGGTGGCGCAGGGCGCGTGGATGCAGGTGACGGCGGGCGCGCTGACGGGGGCTTTTGGCAAGCGCGCGCAGCAATGGGGCGAGCGCTTTGTGGGCGACGGCTTCACGCACATCCTGGCGACCGACGCCCATTCCACCGGCCGGCGCTGCCCGCGGCTGAGCGAGGGGCTGGAGGTGGTGCGGCGGCTGGTGGGTGATGCAGAGGCGCAACGCATGGTGTCCCAGCGGCCGATCGCGGTGCTCGAAAACCTGTCGCCAACCGACTATGGATTGCCCCAAAAAGAGGCAGAACGGCCGTCGATGATCGGCAAATGGTTCTCAAAGATGCGGTTGGCACCTTGAACAGATTCTGCACTGCACCATTTCGATACAAGTCATTGAAAACATTTGATTTTTTTCCGTTCCCGGGGTTGACGTGTCACACAGCCCCACTTACTATCGTTAAAACTTCGGAGGTATTCGCATGAAACAACTCGCTCTCGCCTTGGCCATCACAGCTGTTGCTGGCTCTGCATTCGCTCAAGCCGGCGCCACCGTGACCTCGGTCAACGGCCTGGTGACCATGTCGTCCGGCAACCAGCTGGTCAACGTCACCCCCGGCATGCCCCTGCCCACCGGCGGCCAGCTGCTCACCTCCGGCAGCGGCTCGGTGACCGTGCAGTTCGCCAACGGTTGCACCGCCATCCTGGCCCCCGGCCAATCGATGCCAGTGACCGAAGCAGCCTGCGCCCAAAACGTGGCTGCGCGCGCTGCAGGCGGCGGCGCTGGTGGCAGCGGCGGTGGCGTCTTCGCCGGTGGCAACGGCCTGTTGCTGGCTGGTGGCGGCACCGCGGCACTGGCGTACAACGTGAACCAGAACCGCAAGGGCAACGGCGCCACCGTGATCACCCCCACCCAGCCCGGCACCCCGGCCGTGGTCGTGACCCCCACCCCTCCCCGCCGCCCGATCAGCCGCAGCTGATCCCCAGCCGGGAAACAAAAAAGCCCTTCGGGGCTTTTTTTGCGTCTGGGCGGCGGCAACACTCGACAACATTGAAACAAAAGAAGCCAAACATGAAGATTCTGGTGGTGGGCGGCGCGGGCTACATCGGCTCGCACATGGTGAAGCACCTGGGCCTGGCGGGCAACGCGGTGACGACGCTGGACAACCTGTCGGGCGGGCACGCCGATGCGGTGTTGCACGGCACATTCGTGCAGGGCGACATCGCTGACCGGGCGCTGCTCGACCGGCTGCTGGCCGAGGGCCGGTTTGACGCAGTGATGCATTTCGCCTCATTCATCCAGGTGGGCGAGTCGGTGGTGGCACCGGCGAAGTACTACCAGAACAACGTGGTGAACACGCTGAACCTGCTGGACGCGATGGTGGCGGCGGGCGTGAAGCGTTTCATCTTTTCGTCCACGGCGGCGATCTTCGGCGAGCCGCAGAGCGACACCATCGACGAGCAGCACCGGCAGCAGCCGATCAACCCGTATGGCCGCACGAAGCTGATGGTGGAGCAGGCGCTGGCGGACTACGACCGGGCCTATGGGCTGAAGTCGGTCTGCCTGCGCTATTTCAACGCGGCGGGCGCGGACCCGGCGGGTGAGCTGGGCGAGCGCCACGACCCGGAGACGCACCTGATCCCGCTGGTGTTGCAGGCGGCGTCGGGCCGGCGGCCGCACATCAGCGTGTTCGGCCGCGACTACGACACGCCCGACGGCACCTGCATCCGCGACTACGTGCACATCAACGACCTGTGCCAGGCGCACTGGCTGGCGCTGCAGAGCCTGATGGGCGGCGCGGGCAGCCAGGCCTACAACCTGGGCAACGGCAGCGGGTTTTCGGTGCAGGAAGTGATCGACACGGCGCGCAAGGTGACGGGCCGCGAGATCCCGGTGGTGTACGCCGAGCGCCGCGCAGGCGACCCGGCGCGCCTGGTGGCCGACTCACGCGCCGCGACGGCGCAACTGGGCTGGAAGCCGCAGTTTGCGGCGCTGGAGACGCTGATCGAGCACGCCTGGGCGTGGGAGTTGAAGGGGTTTGCGAAGAGGTGAACCGCTGGAGTTGAGTGGCCGCTCACCGCGGCCACAGCGCCCACATCTGCAGCGGCTGCTTGAGCTTGCCGGCGAGCTGGTAGGCGGGGTCGGTCCAGCCGCCCCAGCCGGTGAAGAGGTCGGCGCGCACGGCGCCGACGATGGCGCCGCCGGTGTCTTGCGCGAGCACGAGCTTCTGCTGGTTGAGCGCGCTGCCCTGCGTGGCGAGCCAGACCGGGGTGCCGTAGGGGATGCTTTGCGGATCGACGGCGATGGAGCGCCCGGGCGTGAGCGGCACGCCTTGCGCGCCGCGCGGGCCGAAGCGGGCGTCGAGTTCGCTCAGGGCTTCTTCGCGGAAGAACACGGTGCGCGGGTTGCTCCAGAGCATCTCGTTCAACCGGCGCGGGTTCTGCACGGCCCAGGTCTTGATGGCTTCCCACGAGGCTTCGCGGACAGCGCCCTGGTCGAGCAGCCAGCGGCCGACGCTCTGGTAGGGCTGGCCGTTGTGGGCGGCGAAAGCGACGCGCACCTGGCGCTGGCGGCCGTCGGGCTCGGTGATGTCGAGCCGGCCGGAGCCCTGGATCTGCAGGATGAGCGCGTCGATGGGGTCGGCGAGCCAGGCGATGGCCTTGCCCTGCAGCGCGGCCTGGGCGGCGGGCAGGGTGTCGATGTCTTTGCGGCTGTACCAGGGCTGGCCGGCGCGCAGGCCCGCGGGCGGCGCGTAGAGCGGCGTGCGGTGGGTGGCGCTGGGCAGGCGGCTGGCGCCGAGGATGGGTTCGTAGTAGCCGGTGAGCAGGCCCTGGGGCAGGCTGCCGTTGGGCTCCATGACGCGGTAGGGCTGGAAGCGGCGCTCGATCCAGGCGCGCTGTTCGGCGGGTGTGGCGATGGCGAGCGGGCGGGCTTCGGCGCAGAGGCCGGCGTGGCCGGCAACGGGTTTTTCGCAGCCGCGCAGCCAGGCGTTCCAGGCTTCGTGCAGGCTGTCCTGCCCCCAGCCGGGCAGTTCGCTCCAGCGCACCGGCGTCCACAGGCTCTTGCCGCGCTGCAGGGCGGGCGGCAGCGGGCCGGTGTCCACCGCGCCGGGCGCGTCCACCGGCGCACGCGGTGGCATGGGAACGGAAGAGCAGGCCACGAGCAGGCTGCCTACAATGCAGGCCGCCAGCCAACCTCTCCACCCATTTCCTCCACCGGACCGACCTGCCATGACTTTGCTGTTGCTTGAAGCGCTGGGCGCGCTGGTGTTGCTGGTGTTCATTGTGTGGTGGACCATGTTTTCCGGGCGCAAGAAGGGCGAGCTGCCCGAGGATGTGCAGCGCGAGCGGGACCAGGACAGTTCGCCCAAGCCTTGAGGCGCCGCGGCGCGGGCCGGGCGCTCACGCCTGCCGCAGGGCGTTGGCCAGCTCCACCGCCGACTTCACCCCCATCTTGTCGAACACGCGCGAGCGGTGCACTTCGACCGTGCGCACGCTGATGTTGAGCTGGTCGGCGACGAGCTTGTTGGGCAGGCCGGCGATGACGAGGTTCATGACGTCGCGCTCGCGCTCGGTGAGCGAGTTCAGCCGCTGCTGCACTTCGCGCTGAGCGCGGCGCGCGGCCAGCACCTGGGCGGACTGGTTGAGCGCCTGCTCGACGCGGTCGACGAGGGCGTTGTCGGAGAACGGTTTTTCGCAGAAGTCGAAGGCGCCGCGCTTGACCGCGTCGACCGCGGTGGGCACGTCTGCATGGCCAGAGAGAAAGATCACCGGCATGACGGCCTGCCAGGGCAGGGTGAGCAGGTGTTCGAACAGCGCGAGGCCGCTGGTGCCGGGCATGCGCACATCCAGCAGCAGGCAGCAGGGCGTGCCGGGTTCGGCGTGCCAGCGCGCGATCTCGGTCAGAAAAGCGTCGGCGCTGTCGAAGCCCTCGCTGAGCAGGCGGCGCGTGCGCAGCAGCCAGGCCAGCGCGTCGCGCACGCCGGCGTCGTCATCGACGAGAAAGATCCGGGCGTCGGGGTGCTGGGTCATGGCGGGATGATAGAGGAGGCAGCGACCCGCGCAACGGTGGATCGAACCGGGCGCTCCATCCTCAGGCGCCCGGCAGCGTGAACCGGAACACCGTGCCGCGGGGCTGGGCCGGCTCGTGGGTGAGCGCGCCACCGTGCTGCTCGATCACGGTGCGGCACAGGCTGAGACCGAGGCCCATGCCTTCGGCCTTGGTGGTGAAGAAGGGGGTGAAGAGCTGCTGGCGCACCGCTTCGCTCAGGCCGTGGCCATGGTCGGTGACGGCGAATTCGACCCAGACCTTGCGCGGCGGGCTGCCGCTGGCGGCGACTTCGTCGTCGTCGCTGGCGTGCAGGCGCGTGCGGCTGACCGCCAGCGTGAGCACGCGCAGGCCGGAGGCGGCCGTCGGGTCGTTGGCGGGCATGGCCTGCACGCCGTTGCGCGCGAGGTTGAGCAGCACCTGCTCGACCATGGTGCGGTCGCACAGCACGGGTGGGCAGCCGGGCGCGATCTGGGTGTGCACGCGGATGCCCTGCTTCTTGGCCTGCAGGCCGAGCAGGGGCAGGATGGCGTCGATCAGGCTGGCGGGCGCGACGGCTTCGCGCACCTGTTCGCGCCGGCGCACGAAGTCGGCCACGCTCTTGATGACGCGCCCGGCGCGCTCGGCCTGTTCGCCGATGCGCTGCATGGCCTGGCGCAGCTCGCCCTGGGGCATGGCGGGCCCGCTGGCGCCGGGCGGTTCGTCGAGCAGGTTGAGCGTGCCGCTGGCGTAGCTGGCGATGGCCGCGAGCGGCTGGTTGAGTTCGTGGCTGAGCAGCGAAGCCATTTCGCCCACGGTGGCGAGGCGGGCGGTGGCCTGCAGGCGTTCCTGCGAGGCGCGGTTGAGGTCTTCAATGCGGCGCTGCTCGCTCAGGTCGAGGATGGCGCTCATGAAGCCGGTCTGCGTGCCCTGGGCGTCGATCAGCGGGGCCTCGATGATGAGCACGGGGAAGCGGGTGCCGTCGCTGCGCTGGAAGACGGATTCGTAACCCTCGCGCGGCAGGGTCTGACCGGCCAGGCGCACGGCCTGGCGCTGCTGGTATTCGTCCACCAGTTCGGGCGGCCACCAGGGCGCGGGCAGGCCGGTGCCGATGAGTTGCTCGGGCGGCAAGCCGACCATCTGGCAGAAGGCGGGGTTGACGTAGGTGATGCGACCGCTCATGTCGCGCGCGCGCAGGCCGGTGACGAGGGAGTTCTCCATCGCCTTGCGAAAGGCCAGGGCGTCGCCGAGTTCGTGTTCGGCACGCTGGCGCAGGCGCATGTCGCGCCCGAGCAGGCCGAGCACGGCAAGCAGGGCCAGCGAGAGCGCGCCGACCACGGCGGTGAGCACGTTGGGCAGCAGGCCGAAGGCCGCGCCGGTGCCGATGCGCGGGCTCTCCAGGCGCAGCAGCAGGGTGTGGCCGGGCAGGTCGAGCAGGGCGCGCGCGGTCTGGGTGCGGCGGTTGCCGGTGACGCTGCTGTGCAGGGCGAGGCGGGTGCCGTCGTTGTCGACGAAGGCCAGACCGCGCCCGCGCAGCAGGGTCCTGTTACCCAGCTCGGCGAGCAGGCCGGGCAGGGAGTAGGTGACGACGAGGAAGCCCGCGGGCTTGCCGTTGCGCACGACGGGCAGGCACATGTCCATGAGCTCCAGGCCGAGACCGCCGTTCATGGGCCAGAAATAGCTCGGGGAGTACGAGGGGCCGGAGCTGCGCTGGGCGTTGTCGCAGGCCTGGCGCATGTCGGGCAGGGCCTGGGAGCGGTCGAGGTAGCTGAAGAGGTCGGCCAGGTAGGGCGTGTCGCGGTGGGCGATGAGCGCGCGGGCGTTGTCGCGCCACTCCAGCCGCACCATCTCGCGGTGCTCGGCCAGCACCTCGCCGGCCGGCGCAGACCAGGCGCCGGGGCTGGCCGCGAGGCTGTAGAGCGATTGCAGGGTCTGCACGTTGCGCACCAGGGCGCTGCGGATGTCGCTGCTGAGGGCTTCGGCGTCGGCTTCGAGCGCGGACTGGTCGCGCACCTCTTCGTATTCGGCGGCCAGAAAGACCAGCACCCCCAGCAGGGCCAGCACCAGCAGCAGCAAAGCCACCCACAGCAGCCGGCGGCGCGGGCGCAAGCCGCCGGGCGTGGCCTCGCGGGGGGCGACCTCAGGCATCAAAGGCGTCTGTGTTGGAGCGCGGGCAGCTGTTCGCGCACGCTGTGCAGGCGCGCCATGTCGAGGTCGGCGAGCACGACGCCGGGGCCTTCGGCCTGCATCGCCATGACCTGGCCCCAGGGGTCGATGACCATGCTGTGGCCCCAGGTGCGGCGGCCGTTTTCGTGGTTGCCGCCCTGGGCGCTGGCGATGACGTAGGCCTGGTTTTCGATGGCGCGCGCGCGCAGCAGGACTTCCCAGTGCGCCTGGCCGGTGGTGTGGGTGAATGCGGCGGGCACGAGCAGCAGGTCGGCCGCGAGCATGCGGTAGAGCTCGCCGAAGCGCAGGTCGTAGCAGACGCTCATGCCGACGCGCCAGCTCTGACCCTGGCGCGAGGGACAGTCGAAGACGGTGGGGGTCTCGCCCGCGCGCAACACGCTGGCCTCGTCGTAGCTCTCGCGGCCGTTGTCGTAGCGGAAGAGGTGGATCTTGTCGTAGCGGCTGACGCATTCGCCCTTGGGCGAATAGACCAGCGAGGCGTTGGCGGCATGGGTCGGGTCGTCGGTGGCCATGGGCAGGGTGCCGCCGACGATCCACAGCTTGAGTTCGCGCGCGGTGTCGGACAGGAAGTCCTGCACCGTGCCCAGGCCCGGAGTTTCGGCCAGCAGCAGCTTGTCGGCGTCGTTCTGCCCCATGAAGCAGAAGTACTCGGGCAACACGGCCAGCTCGGCACCGCAATGGGCGGCCTGGTCCAGCAGGGCGCGCGCTGCGCTGAGGTTGGCGTCGAGACTGATGCCCGAGACCATCTGGATGGCGGCGACTTTCATGAGAACTCCTTGTTTCTATCCCGATGACGAATCCGTGACCGCTCGTTTGTACCGCAGTAACAATAACCAGAAGCCTGTCCGGCGCAAGTGCCCAACCCAGAACGCCGCGGAACCGGCTTTGCCGGGCCGCCAGCGTTGCCCCCCGGGGGGTGACGCCGCAGGCGGCGCGGGGGGGTCACTTCCTCTCTAGCTTCTCGACTTGCGGATCGGCCCAGCTGCCGGTGATGTGGAACTGCTGCGTGGTGGCACTTTGCAGCGGTTGGCGCAGCAGGAACTGGGCCAGGAAAGTGCCCAGGCCGATGGCGGGGTTGATGGCGGTGGCGATCAGGGCGGCGGTGCCGGCGTTGATCTCGGGCACGACGACGACCTTGAGGTCCTGCTGCTCGCGCGCGATGTCGGCGCTGCCTTCCATGAGCGCGGCGGCGTTGATGCCCTTCATCTGCAGGTTGTTGGTGCGGGCCACGCCCTGTTCGATCGAGGCGTCCCCGCGCACGAAGTCGAACGCAAAGCCTTCGGAAAACACATCGCGGAAATCCAGCACCAGGCGGCGCGGCAGCGCCTGCAGGCTGAGCACGCCGAGCAGCTTGGCGGCGCCGGGTTCGACCTTGAGAAACTGGCCGCTCTGCACGTCGGCCTTGAGCTGGCCGGAGAGGCTCGGGTAGTCCAGCGTCATGGGCGAGCCGACCCAGGCGATGTTGCCGCCGATCTGGCCCTTGCCGCCGCGCACCACCCCGGGGCGGCCAAAGCGCGTGAGCAGCAGGCCGGCGTCCTGGATGTCGAGCTTGAAGTTGAGCGCGGTGCGCCGCACGGTGCCCGCGCTGTTGTCGGGCAGGGCCCAGCTGCCGGTGGCGGAGAGCTGGGCTTCGGGGGTGTCGATGTTGAGCTTGGTGAGCTGCCATTCGCGGGTGCGCGCCGCGGTGCCGCGGTTCTGCGCCACGATCTCCACGCGGGACAGGCGGCGGTTGGAGAGCACGAGGTCTTCGATCGCGATGTCCAGCGCGGGCATGCTGGTGGGTTGCTGCAGCAGCTGTTCGACGTCGGCGGCGGCGGCCGGCGCGAGGTTGAGGTGGGCCAGGCGCGCGTAGACGTTGCCGGCGTTGTTGCCGGCAGGCTGGCGGTATTCGATGTAGCCGTTGAGTTCGTCCGCGTCGACGTTGGCGCGCCACAGGTTGCCTTCGCGCGATCCACCGACCACCACGTCGGTGAAACTGCGCCCGCTGACCACGAGCTGGCCGGCGCGCACCGCCAGGCTCGACGGCAGGTAGCCCAGGCTGGCGCTGTCGGCGGCGCTGGGCGACTGCACGCTGGCGCGCACGTCGGTGCCGGTGGTGGCGGTGAAGACACGCTCCCAGGCGTCGGCGTCGATGCGCTGGAAGCGGATGTTGGCCTGCACGCCGGTGGCCGGCTGCGTGACGGTTTCACCGGCGTCGAGCCCGGCGGCCATGCTGCCGCGCAGCACGCGCGGTTCGCCGGCGGTGATGTCGCGCTCGTAGCGCAGTTCGGCCAGCGGCTGGCCCGGCGGGCCGAGCACGACGGACAGGCTGTCGGTGCGCGCGACTTCGCCCGAGGGATCGGCCAGCACCGAGAGCACCCGGTTCTCGTAGCGCAGGGGCAGACTGTCGGCGGCGGCCTTGGCCAGCGGAGCGGGCAGGTTGATGGCGAGCCCCTGCAGGGTGCTGGTCACCACGAGTTCGGGCACGCCGGCGCGGAATCCGAGTTCGGCGCTGTAGCTGGCGTTGCCGCTGGCCTGGCCAAACAGGCGCGAGACAAAGCCCAGCCCGCCTTCGCTCAGGCCCTGGGCGCTGGCGCTGCCCTGGCCGCGGAACTGGATGCGCGGCGTGCCCCGGGCCACGGGCACCATGCCCCCGCCAAACCGCAGCTCGCCGCCGTAGACGCGGGCCTGGGCGTCGGCGATGGTGAAGCCGGATTCGCTGAAGCTCAGGCGGCCGGTGGTGCGCCCGAGCAGCGGGGCATCGGGCGTGATCTGCAGGTCGTTGCCGGCGAACACCACGCTGCCCTGCACGGTGGTCTTGTCGACCTGCTCCAGCGGCAGCTGCAGCTTGAACTGCACCTGGGCGGGGCCGTTGATGGTGGCGCGCTCCAGCGCCTGGCCGGTGAAGAAGTTGACTGGCGAGGTGCGCACGAAGCCCAGCACCTCGGTGGCCGGGCCCTGGGCGCTGGCGGACACGGTGAGCACGGGGGCGCGGACCAGGTCGGCGATGGCGACCTCGGCCTGGCTCAGGCGCACGCCGGGCGCGCCGTCGAGCCCGGCATCGAGCTGGCTCAGGCGCAGGGCGGCGCGGTCGAGCACGAGCTGGCCGTTGACGCCCTTGAGGGCGGGCCAGGCAGGGTCACCCTCGCTCTGAAGGAAGGGTGGCACGTAGGCGAAGTTCACCGCCTTGAGCTGCGCGGTGATGCGGAATTCGCCACGCGCACCGGGCTGGTTGAACGGGACGTCCCAGAGGTCGCCCTGGATGCGGAAGTCAACCGGGCCCACCGTCCCGCCTTTGACGGCGTCGCGCACGTAGCGCTGCGCGTCCGGGCCAACGGCGAGCGGCAGGTAGCGGTGCACGCGGGTGGCTTCGCCGCGGGTGAGGCGCGCGGTCAGGTCGAGCACGCCGGGGAAGCGCGCGTCCGAGGGGCTGGTGGCGGGGTCGCTGGTGTGCCAGTGCACGCTGGCCGTGCCTTCGGCGTCGGCGTTGGCCAGGCGCACCTTGTCCAGCCAGGCGTCGATGCGCTCGCCGGCGACGCGCCAGCGGGCGTCGGCCGTGAACCGGGTGAGCGGCACGCGCACCTCTTCGAACACGCCGGGCAGGTCGACCGACCCATCGGCGATCTGGAGACGCGCCTGGCCGCCGTCCTGGTTGAGGTCGACATCGGCGGTGAGGCCCTGGACGCCGGGGCGCCCGGGCAACGGGCGCTGGCCGGCCACCGATGCGCGCGCCTGACCCGCGAGCGCGAGACCGAGCACGCGGCCTTTGGCGCGGTAGCGCTCGGGGCGCCAGGCAGCGGGCGCAGGCGCGGACGCGTTGCCGCTGCCCGCTTCGGCGCCAGCCGGTGCCACGCCTTCCCAGTTGGCGTCAAGGGCTTCGATGCGGCCAGCGGGCTGCAGGTTGGCCAGCAGGGTGCGGCTGGCTTCGGGCAGTGGCAGGCGCGTGGCCACGGCGGCCAGCGCAGCGAGCTCGATGCGGTCGGCGTTCAGGCTGGTGTTGGCGGGCTGGTTACCCCGAGCGGCCTGGTGCCGCAGCCGCAGTTGCCCGCCCGGCCAGTCTTCGCCGCCCTGGGTGCGAAAGCGCAGGTTGTCGCTGGCGATCTCAAAACCGGCGTCGTTCCACTGGGCACTCAGACGGCCGTGCAGCTCGGCCAGCGCAAGTTCGGGCAGCTTCGGTCCGAGCCGTGTGGCCACGTCCTGCAGCGCCAGGTCGGTGATGACGCCGGTGATGCGGCCCTTGGCGACGTCGGCCCAGGCGCGCACGGCGCCCTGGCCGGAACGCACGTCGGCCTGCCAGGCCGAGAGGTCGAGGTAGCCGCGCAGGCGCGAGACGTCGGCCTTGGGGAAATCGGCGTAGAGCTCGCCGCTCCAGCTGTGCCAGGGCGTGGTTTCGCTGCCGCCGCGGATGAGGTCGAGCAGCGGCTCGCGCATTCGGCCCCGCAGGCTGAAGCGCTCGCCCCATTCGGGGCTCGGGGTGGCGTCGAGGCGGAACTGGTGGTTGCGGCCCCCGTTGCGGGCCACGAAGTCGAGGGCCGTCAGGATCAGCGGCGGCTGCGCGCGCAGGTCGTCGGTCCAGCGCACGACGCCGTTCTGGATCACGAACTCGGTCTGGGCGAAGAACCAGTCGGCGGCGGCGTTGTCGTCCGGCGCGGGACCGGAGAAGTCCAGGCCCGCGACTTCGATGCGGCCTTCGGCGGTGCGCCGCACGTCGAGCACGGGCGAAGCGATCACCAGCTGTTCGAAGCCCAGGCGCCAGAGCGAAGGGACGGACACCGCGGCCTGCACGCTGGGCAGGTGCAGGGCCTCGCGCCCCGCCGGGTCGAAGAGCCGGACATCGGTGAGCTCGAAGGCCGGCACCAGGCTGGGCAGGAAACCGGCGCTCCCGCCGTCGCCCGCCACCGCCGTCCGGGCGCGGATGGCGCCGACCTTCACGGGTACCCCCACTGCCCGGGTGGCCCAGCTTTCCAGCTCAGGGCGCCAGTCGTTGATTCGCGGCACAATCCACAAATGCAAGGCGCCGACAGTGAGCGCAAACAGGCCCCAGGCGGCCAGCACCATCCACAACAGAAGCCGCGCGGTCACTGAAAGGGTTTGTTGGGGTGTTCTCGTGGCAGACGCGAGAGATGCCGGGCGTTGATTCATATCCACTGCAAATTATGACGGCCAGCCCCAACATCGGTTCCCCAGCACTCGATTCCGCCTTGTCAACAAATGTGCCACCGGTCGCACCCTGCATGGATGCCCTGACACAGGCCCACCGCGAGGCCGCCTATTCCCGCTTCGTGCAGCGCGTGCGCAGGCGCTACGCCAGCGAGCTGGACTGCCTGCCACCGGGTGCCCCGGTCCACGCCAGCATGCAGGCCTGTCTGGCGCAACTGCTGGAACGCGGTCTGGCCATGCCCGCGGCCTTGCGCGTGTTGCGCCAGCTGGTGCTGGAGCGCCTGGTGGTGCTCGACTGCGAGCAGGACGCCCCGCTCCAGGTGGTGACCCGCGCGGTCACCGAACTGGCCGAACTCGCGCTCGACGCCGCCTGCACCCTGGCCTTTGCCGAACTCGACGCGCTGTATGGCGCGCCGCTGGCTGAGGGCGGCACCCGGGCTCAGCTGTGGGTGATCGGCATGGGCAAGCTCGGCGCGCGCGAGCTCAACGTGTCGAGCGACATCGACCTGATCTACGTCTACGACCACGATGGCGAGACCGCCGGCAACGAGCAGGGGCGCAACCGCATCAGCAACCACGAGTACTTCGGCAAGGCCGTCAAACACATCTACAACACCGTGGGTGAGACCACCGAACACGGCAATGTGTTCCGCGTCGACCTGGCCCTCCGGCCCAACGGCAACTCGGGGCCGAGCGCGGTGTCGCTGGGCGCGCTGGAAGAATATTTCCTGGTGCAAGGGCGCGAATGGGAGCGGTTTGCCTGGCTCAAGAGCCGGCTGATCGCACCGGCCGCCTGCGTGCGCGACAAGAGCTCGAACGGTTTGCGCAGCGCGGTGCTGCCCTTCGTGTTCCGCAAATACCTGGACTACAACGTCTTCGATTCCTTGCGCAGCCTGCACCGCCAGATCCGCGACCACGCGTCCAAGCGCGCCGCGGGCAACCCCGGTCGGGCCAACGACGTCAAGCTCTCGCGCGGCGGCATCCGCGAGATCGAATTCACCGTGCAGCTGCTGCAGGTGGTGCGTGGCGGCCAGTTCCCCGAGCTGCGCACGCGCCCGACGCTGGACGCGCTGCAGCGCCTGTGCAAGGCCAACCTGATGCCCCCGGCCACGGCCGAGGCGCTGGCCACCGCCTACGACTTCCTGCGCCGGGTGGAACACCGCATCCAGTACCTCGACGACCAGCAGACCCACGTGATGCCCACGCGCGACGACGACCTGGCCTGGCTCGCGGCCACCATGGGCTGCGCCACGGTGTGCGAGTTCCTGCGCACGCTGGACGCGCACCGCGAAACCGTGGCGCAGGAGTTCGACATCCTGCTCGGCGGCACGACCGGCGGCTGCAACGGCGCGGGCTGCAACGGCAGGAACGGCGCCACCCGCAGCGCGGTCGACAGCCTGCAGAGCGTGTTGCCGCAACTGCCCGAGGCCTTTGCCGCCAAGGTGGCGCAGTGGTGCGAGCACCCGCGCGTGCTGGCGCTGCGCGAAGACGCCCGCAAGCGCCTGGTGCGCCTGGTGGAACGCACCGGCGCCTGGCTGGAAGAAGGCCGCGTCAACGAGCAGGCGGCGCTGCGCCTGGCCGACTGGATCGAGCCGCTGCTGCGCCGCGAGAGTTACCTGGCACTGCTGCAGGAACGGCCTTCGGTGCACGAGCGGCTGCTGCGCCTGCTGGGCGCGGCCAAGTGGCCGGCGCGCTACCTGCTGAAACACCCGGGCGTGATCGACGAACTGGCGAGCCAGCAGCTGCTGACCGACCGCTTCGACGCGGTGAACTTCGAAGCCGAGCTGGAAAACCGCCGCGACGCGCTGCGGTCCACCGACGAAGACGACGAAGAAGCCTTGCTCAACCTGCTGCGCCGGGCCCACCACGCCGAGGTGTTCCGCACGCTGGCGCGCGACCTGGAAGGCGTGCTCACCGTGGAGCAGGTGGCCGACGACCTCTCGGCCCTGGCCGACACGATGCTGCGCGTGACGGCGCGCTGGTGCTGGGGCCGCCTGAAGAACCGCCACCGCGAAGAACCGGCCTTTGCCATCATTGGCTACGGCAAGCTTGGCGGCAAGGAGCTGGGCTATGGCAGCGACCTCGACATCGTGTTCGTCTATGAGGACGAAGACGAGAACGCTGGCGAGATCTACGCCGCCTTCGTGCGCAAGATGATCAACTGGATGACGGTCAAGACCGGCGAGGGCGACCTGTTCGAGATCGACACCGCGCTGCGCCCGAACGGCAACTCGGGCATGCTCGTGACCAGCTTCACCGCCTACGCCAACTACCAGCAGCAGCGCGGCAGCAACACGGCCTGGACCTGGGAACACCAGGCCATGACCCGCGCACGCGCGGTGCTGGGCAGTCCGGCGATGTTTGCGCGCTTCGACGCGATCCGCGAATCGGTGATCACCGCCGCGCGCGATGCGCAGGCGCTGGCGGCCGAGATCGTGGCGATGCGCGAGAAGGTGCGTGCGGCGCACCCGGTGCGCGGTGCCATGTTCGACGTCAAGCACAGCCATGGCGGCATGGTGGATGTGGAGTTCGTGGTGCAGTTCCTGGTGCTCTCGCAGTCGCGCGCGCACCCCGAGCTGCGCGCCAACTCAGGCAACATCAATCTGCTGCAGCGCGCCGAAGCGGTGGGCCTGCTGCGGCCGGGCATGGGCCAGGCCGCGTCGGACGCCTACCGCGTGTTGCGCCAGATCCAGCACCGCGCCCGGCTCGATGAAGCGCCCACGCAGGTCGATGCCGCGATGGTGGTGTCGGAATCGGCGGCGGTGCAGGCGCTCTGGCAACACGTGCTGGGCACGCCCGGCGCATGAAACGCTCGGGCAGCTGGCTGCTGCTGTGCGCGCTGCACGCGGTGGCCAGCATGTTGCTGTGGTGGGCGCGCGAGGGCGTTGTGGACGTCTTCATCTGGCGCGCCGATGGCTGGACCGCCCAGCCCTGGACGCTGTGGACCAGCGCCTGGGTGCACCTCAACACCCCGCAACTGATCTTCAACCAGATCGCGCTGGGCGCGCTGACCGCTTTCGCCTGGGTGGTCCGGCCCAACTGGACCTGCACGCTGGCCTGGCTGCTGGCCTGGCCACTGGGGCAGCTGAGCCTGTTGTGGTGGCCACAGATCGGCTACGCGGTGGGCCTGTCGGGCCTGCTGCACGCGGGCGTCGCGGTGCTGGCGGTGCAGTTGCTGCGCCGGCGCATACCGATCCCGAAAGCGAAACGCTGGGGCGGCCTGCTGGCGCTGGTGCTGCTGGGCAAGCTGCTGCTGGAGCGTGGCTGGGCGTACCCGGTGGTGTGGGACGGCGCCAACGACATGTCGGTGGTGCAGGCGGGCCACCTGAGCGCCGCGGCCTGGGGGTTGCTGCTCGGCCTGGCCGCGACCTGGGGTCCGTTCTGGCGGCTCGCCGGTCTGCCCCCGGCGCCCAGCGCCGCGGGTCGCTGATCCAACGGCCTGCGCACGCCCCCTCCCAGGGGGCGCCACCTGAAACCATGCTGCGCTCATGGTCATGCAGAAAAATCTTTCGGACAAATAGTGACTGATCGGTCACAATAGAAACGTTGAAGTTCAAAACAAGAACTCAACGACTTATTCGACCACCGATCACACCGCCGGAAGCACCATGCACATACGGTTACGGAACTTTTTTCAACCGCCGGTCCTCCATACCCCCATGGCTGTGCGCAAGCTTGCGCGACCGACAGCCCACGTTTTTGCACTGCGAAGCCTTCCGGACATGTGTCCGGATGCAATCCCGAGGCGGAACTCCTCCTCCTCCCTCCCTCCCTCCTTCGTTTCGGGGCGCTTCGCAGGCCTTTGTTTTCCGGCCCCTCGGGCCGAGGGGGTCTGAGCCGTGTACGCCGACCCCCTCTCGTCGATCTTCGGCGGCCAAGCCCGCCCGCCTTTGCGACGCGTCGCCATCGTCGGCTCCGGCATCTCGGGTCTGGCTGCGGCCCACACCCTGGCCGGTCTGGCCGACATCACACTGTTCGAAGCAGGCGCCTATTTCGGCGGGCACACCCACACGGTCGACATGACCCTGCCCGACGCCCAGGGCCAGGCCGTCACCTTCGGCGTGGACACCGGCTTCCTGGTGCTCAACGAACGCACCTACCCCAACCTGCTGGCGCTGTTCGCGCAGCTCGGGGTGCCGACGGCCCCATCGGACATGTCGTTTTCGGTGCAGGCGCCGGGCGCCGCACCCGGCGGTGGCGCGCTCGAATGGAGCGGCTCCAGCCTGGCGACCGTGTTCGCTCAGCGACGCAACCTCGGCAACCCGCGTTTCTGGCGCATGCTGGCCGACATCGTGCGCTTCAACCGCGTCTGCACGCAGCTGGCGCAGCGCGGCGAAGACCTGACGCCCGACAGCCCGCTGCTGCAGCCGCTGGGCGACTTCCTGCGCGCACAGCGCTTCTCCGACGAATTCCGTGACTGGTACTTCCTGCCCATGATGGGCTGCATCTGGAGCTGCCCGACGGACCAGATGCTGCAGTTCCCGGTGGCGACCATGGTGCGCTTCTGCCACAACCACGGCCTGATCCAGATCACCAACCGCCCGCAGTGGCACACCGTGGCCGGCGGCGCGCGGCAGTACGTGGAGAAGATCGTGGCCGGCATCGCCGACAAGCGCCTGAATGCGCCGGTGCAGCAGGTGCTGCGCGACGCCGACGGCGTGCGCGTGGTGACCGAAGGCCGGGTCGAACGCTTCGACTCCATCGTGATGGCCTGCCACAGCGACCAGGCGCTGGCCATCCTGGGCGACGCCGCCTCGCCGGACGAACGCGCCGTGCTCGGCGCCATCCGCTACCAGCCCAACCGCGCCGTGCTGCACACCGACGCCTCGGTGCTGCCCGGCGAACGCAAGGCCTGGGCGGCCTGGAACTACGAGCGCGCTACCAGCGCGGACAAAACGTCCACCCAGGTCTGCCTGCACTACTGGCTCAACCAGCTGCAGCCGCTGCCGGTGCAGCAGCCGGTGGTGGTGTCGCTCAACCCGCAGCGCGCCATCGACCCGGCGCTGGTGCATGGGGAATTCGAATACGCCCACCCGGTGTTCGACCTCGACGCCATCCGCGCGCAGGCACGGATGCCCGCGCTGCAGGGCCAGAGGCACACGTATTTCGCCGGTGCCTGGATGGGCTACGGCTTCCACGAAGACGGCCTGAAAGCCGGGCTGCACGCGGCCCGTGCGCTGATCGACGCGCACCTGCTGGCGCCCGCCAGCAGCGAAGCCGCCGCCCGCCGCGCCGCGCTGCCCGGGGTGTTCGCGTGAATTCCAAAGCCACGGACCCGCCGCCGGGCCGCCCCAAGGCGGGGCCAGCCCCCTTGGGGGGCAGCGACCCGCGCGAGCGGTGGAGCGTGGGGGCCTTGATCGGCTTTGGCCAGGTGCGCCACACGCGCCACCGGCCGCAGCGCCACGCCTTCGCCTACCCGACCTACTTCCTGATGCTGCCGATGCGCAGCCTGCGAGCGCACGGCAACGGCGCACTCGCGCGCAACCGCCGCGCCGCGCTCGCTTTCCGCGACGCCGACCACGGCGACGGCCGCAGCGACAGCCTGGCCTGGCTCGACGAACTGCTGCAGCAACACGGCATCGACGATGCAGCCGGTGAAGTCTGGCTGCACACCTACCCGCGCGTCTTCGGCTACAGCTTCAAACCGGTGAGCTTCTGGTACGCCCACCGCGCCGACGGCTCGCTGCGCGCCGTGGTCGCCGAAGTCAACAACACCTTCGGCGAACGCCACTGCTACCTGCTGGAGAACCCGGTCTACGGCGTGCCCTGCACGGCGGACAAGGTGTTCCACGTCTCGCCCTTCTGCCCGGTGCGTGGCCAGTACCGCTTCGTCTTCATGCGCAGCACCGTCGACGGACACGACCGCACCGTGGCGCGCATCGACTATTTCGACGCGCCCGGCGGACCTGTGCTGATCAACACCAGCGTCAGCGGCCAGCTGCAAGCGCTGGACGCGCAGACCGTGCGCCGCGCGCTGTGGCGCTACCCGGCCATGACCTTCGGCGTCATCGCGCGCATCCACTGGCAGGCCTTGCGCCTGTGGATCAAGCGCGCGCCCTTTTTCCGCCAGCCCGAGCCACCGCGCGACTTCGTCACCGCGGGCGATGCCCCACCGCCTGCCCTCTGATCCTTCACCGCAGCCCACCGCCGCCATGAACAGCACCACCGCCCCCAACGCCGGTTTCGCCCTGCCCCGCAACGCCCCCGCCGCCGCCCGCAGCACGCTGCAACTGCTGCAGCGCCTGCGCCACGGCAGCCTCACGCTGCAACTGCCCGATGGTTCGGTGCAGCGCTTCGGCCATGGAGAAGGCATCCACGCCAGCCTGTCCCTTCACAACTGGAAGGTGTTCGGCGCGGCCCTCAAATCGGGCGACATCGGCTTCGCTGAAAGCTACCTCGCGGGCGACTGGCACACGCCGAACCTCACGGACCTGCTGCGCCTGTTCATCGCCAACCGGCGCGACATCGAAGACGTGATCTACGGCTCGTGGTTCGGGCGCCTCGCCTACTGGATCAAACACAAGCTCAACCGCAACTCCAGAACCAACAGCCGCAAGAACATCCACGCGCACTACGACCTGGGCAACGCCTTTTACGAGCTCTGGCTCGACGGCACGATGAACTACTCGTCGGCCCTGTTCGAATCGCCCGAGCAGGACATGGTGGCCGCGCAACACGCCAAGGTGCGGCGTGCGCTCAACATGGCAGGCGTGCAGAGCGGCCACCGCGTGCTGGAGATCGGCTGCGGCTGGGGCGCGCTGGCCGAGATGGCCACCACCGAATTCGGCGCCGCGCTCACCGGCGTGACCCTGTCCACCGAGCAGCTGGCGTTTGCGCAGCAGCGCCTGGAGCGGCTCGGCACATCGTCCCGTGCCGATCTGCGCTTGCAGGACTACCGCGACATCAACGACGGCCCCTACGACGCGATCTGTTCGATCGAAATGGTCGAGGCCGTGGGCCGCGAGTACTGGTCGACCTACTTCCAGTCGGTCGCGCGCCTGCTCAAACCCGGTGGCCGCGCCTGCATCCAGAGCATCGTCATCGCCGACGATCACTTCGACCGCTACATCCAGGGCACCGACTTCATCCAGCAGTACATCTTTCCCGGCGGCTGCCTGCCATGCCCGAGCGCGTTCCGCGCCGAGGCACAGCGCGCCGGTCTGGAGGTGGTGGACCAGTTCGCTTTCGGGCCCGACTACGCGCGCACGCTGCAGATCTGGCGCGACGCCTTCCTGCACCAGCAACAGCGCGTGCTGCAACTCGGTTTCGACCAGCGCTTCCTGCGCATCTGGGAGTTCTACCTCGCCTACTGCGAAGCGGCGTTCGCCGAGGGCAACGTCGACGTCGTGCAGTTCACGCTGCGCAAACCCGCCTGACCGCTTGACCACCTGCCCACTGGAGTCCGCCATGAACACCCACCGCCCGAACGCACGAGCCCTCTGGCTGGCGCTGGCGCTGGCCGGTGCGCCCGGCGCGGCGCTGCTGGCCAACACACCGGAACCCACGGTGGATGTGGCGCTCAAGGAGCACCGGGCGGTGGGCCAGGCGCGGCTGCGGGTGTGGGGCTTCGAGGTCTACGACGCCAGCCTGTGGACCGCGCCGGGCTTTGACGCACAGCGCTACGCCGAGCACCGCTTCGGCCTGGAGCTGAGCTACCTGCGCAGCTTCAAGGGGCGCGACATCGCCGAACGTTCGATCGACGAAATGCGCGGCCTCGCCAGCGTCAGCCCGGCGCAGGCCGCCCAGTGGCTGGCGGCCATGAGCGCGCTGTTTCCCGATGTGCAGCGCGGCGACCGCATCACCGGCGTGCACGTGCCGGGCAGCGGCGCCCGCTTCTACCTGAACGGTCAATGGCGTGGCGAGATCGCCGACGCCGGCTTCGCCCGCCTGTTCTTCGGCATCTGGCTGTCGCCCAAGACTTCTCAGCCGCGCATGCGCGACAACCTGTTGCAGCCGCTGGCCCAGGCGCGCCAGCCATGAGCGCCGCCCGGCCGTTCCGAAGGCGCTCAGCCCCGCAGTGCGCAGCACGGAGGGCAGTCGAGTGAACTTCCCAACGCCAGCCGCCGAGCCCGCTGCGAGCTTCACCGCGCCCGGTGGCTGGCAACACGGCCTGGGCTACGGGCTGCTGGGCCTGCCCTTGGCGTTCGTGGCGCTGCCGCTGTACGTCATCCTGCCCAACCACTACGCCCGCGAGTTCGCCGCGCCACTGGCGGCGCTCGGTGCGGTGCTGCTCGGCGCGCGCCTGATCGACGCCGTGCTCGACCCCTGGATCGGCCGCTGGTGCGACCGCCTCTTTGCGCGCTCCACGGGCGCGGTGCTGGGCGCCGCGGCACTGGCGGCGGTGGTGCTGGCACTCGGGCTGTGGGGCCTGCTGTTTCCGCCCGCCGCCGTGCTCGACCACGGCATGGCCGCCCTGCTGGGCTGGGCCGGCGGCGTGATGGCGATCACCTACACCGCGTTCAGCGTCGTGAGCGTGGCCCACCAGGCCTGGGGCGCACGGCTCGGCGGCAACGAAGCGCAGCGCAGCCGCGTGGTGGCGTGGCGCGAGGGGCTGGCGCTGCTGGGCGTGCTGCTCGCCGCGGTGCTGCCCGGCACGCTGGGCCTGGGCGCCACGGTGTCCAGCTTCGCCGTGTTGCTCGCGCTGGGCTGGTGGGTCTGGAGCCGCTCCCTCGTGCCCGTTGCATCAGCCTCCGATCAACACGCGGCACCCGCTGCCGCGTTGCGACCGACCCGCTCACCGCTGCGCCAGCCTGCGTTCCAGAAACTGCTGGCGGTGTTCGTGCTCAACGGCACGGCGAGCGCCATCCCGGCCACGCTGGTGCTGTTCTTCGTGCAGGACCGGCTGCAGGCCTCGCCCGCGCTGGAGCCGGCTTTTCTGGCCACCTACTTCCTGTTTGCCGCGCTCTCGCTGCCGCTGTGGGTGCGCGCGGTGGCCCGGTTCGGACTGGCGCGCACCTGGCTGGCGGGCATGGCGCTGGCGGTCGCGGTGTTCATCTGGGCCGCCACGCTCGGCGCGGGCGATGCCGTGCCGTTCCTGATCGTCTGTGCGCTCTCGGGCGTTGCGCTGGGCACCGACCTGGCCCTGCCGGGCGCGATGCTGGCCGGTGTGATCGGGCAGCTGGGCGAACGCGGCCAGCGCGAGGGCGCCTATTTCGGCTGGTGGAGTTTTGCCACCAAGCTCAACCTGGCGCTCGCCGCCGGGCTCGCCCTGCCACTGCTGGCCTGGTTCGGCTACACGCCGGGCGCCCGTTCGCCCGAAGCCCTGCAGACCCTCACCGCGGCCTATTGCCTGCTGCCCTGCGCGCTCAAGCTCGCCGCGGGCGCGCTGCTCTACACCCTGCTCATCCGGCCAGAACGTATGGCCGACCCCACCCCAAACCCGCTGAAAGCCCACCCATGACAACCCTGAACCGGCGCCTGATGCTCACCACCGGCGTGGCCTCGCTGGCCGTGCTGACCGGCTGTGCCGGCCCCCAGATTGCGGACTACGCGAACGACCGGCCCACGCTCGACCTGCGCAGCTATTTCAACGGGACCCTCGACGCCTACGGTGTCTTCACCGACCGCTCGGGCAAGGTGGTCAAACGTTTCGCCGTGGTGATGCGCTGCAGCTGGACCGGCGAAGACGGCGTGCTCGACGAAGACTTCAGCTACTCCGATGGCACGACGCAGAAGCGCATCTGGCGCCTCAAGCACCTGGGCAATGGCCGCTACACCGGCACGGCCGACGACGTGATCGGCACCGCCCTGGGCGAAGCGCGCGGCAACGCCTTCCGCTGGGGCTACACGCTGGCGCTGCCGGTGGACGGCAAGGTCTGGCATGTCGAGTTCGACGACTGGATGTACCTCATGAACGACCACGTGATGCTCAACAAGGCCAGCATGAGCAAGTTCGGCATCCACCTCGGCGAGGTCACGCTCTCCTTCGTCAAGAGATGAAGCCTTTGTCCCACCGGCCACCCGCATGACACCCCAACGCAGTTTTGTCGAACCCGGCGCCGCGCGCACGGACCACCCCGCGCAGCAGCGGCGCGGCTGGTCCCCGCTGCGCCCGTTCAACCCGCCCATCACCGACTGGCAGGGCCTGCGGGTCTGGGTGATCGGCGCGTCCAGCGGCATCGGCCTGGCCACGGCCGAAGCGTTGATCGCGCGCGGTGCCAGCGTGATGGTGTCGGCGCGCGGTGCGGCGGCGCTGGAGCGCCTCGTGGCTCAACACACCCGCACCGGTGAGCCGCCCCCGGTGCAGGCCTGGCCGCTGAACGTGACCGACACCGCCGCCGTGGCGGCCACCGCGCGCGCCATCCTCGCGCAAGGTCCGCTGAATCTGGTGCTCTATTGCGCGGGCCACTACCGCGAGATGCGCGCCACCCACATGGACCTGGCCGACATGCAGCAGCACCTGGCCATCAACTACAGCGGCGCCCTGAACGTGCTCGACGCCGTGTTGCCCGCGCTCATCGCGCACGGCAGCGGCCACATCAGCCTCATCAGCAGCGTGGCCGGTTTTCGCGGCCTGCCCAAGAGCCTGGCCTACGGCCCGACCAAGGCCGCGCTCACCAACCTCGCCGAAACGCTGTACCTCGACCTGGAGCCGCTCGGCCTGGGCGTGAGCGTGGTGCACCCGGGTTTTGTGCAGACGCCGCTGACGGCACAAAATCACTTCAGCATGCCCGCCTTGATCACGCCCGACCTGGCCGCGACAGCCATGCTCGACGGCTGGGCGCGCGGCAGCTTCGACATCCACTACCCCAAGCGTTTCACGCGCTGGATGAAACTGCTGCGCCTGCTGCCCTACCGCGCGTACTTCCCGACCGTGCGCCGCTTCACCGGGCTATAAACCGGCATGCAAACCGAAGACAGCCGCGCCATCGTGGCCAGCATCACCCGCTGGTTCGAATCCCTCACACCCGGTAACCTGGGGCAGCTGGAAGCGTTCTACAGCGCCGACGCGCGCTTCAAGGACCCGTTCAACGACGTGCGTGGCGTGCCCGCGATCACGCAGATCTTCAAACACATGTTCGTGGCGCTGCACGAACCGCGCTTCGTCGTGACGCAGCAAATCGTCGATGGCGCGCAGGCCTTTCTGGTCTGGGAATTCCGCTTCCGCTTCAAGCGCTTCGACACCGTGACCGAGCAGGTGATCCATGGCGGCTCACACCTGACCCTGACCGAAGACGGCCGCATCAGCGAACACCGCGACTACTGGGACGCGGCCGAGGAGCTGTACGAGAAATTGCCGGGGCTGGGCGCGCTGATGCGCTGGCTGAAACGCAAGGCGAACCAGTAAACCTCCCGGAGTGCGTGCATCAAATTCCAGAATGCGGCGGAACCGGCTTTGCCGGGCCGCTCGCATTGCCCCCTGGGGGGTGACGCGCCGTTAGGCGCGGCGCGGGGGGGTCAATCAGGCTTTGTGTCCACAAAGCTCTGGCGCAACGCCAGCTTCTCGCCGAGCTTGGCCAGGTTGGGATACGGCGTGCGCCAGTCGATGGCCGGGAAGCGGAAGTCCAGGTAACCCAGCGCGCAGCCCACCGCCACATCGGACAGGCTGAGGTGGATGCCGGAGCAGAAGGGCTTCTCACCCAGCCCCTGGCTCATGGACTTGAGGGCACCCTGCACCTTGTCCATCTGGCGGTCGATCCAGGCGCCGCAGCGCTGTTCTTCGCTTCGGCCGGGCCAGGTGGCTTCAAGCCGCGCCAGGATCGATGCGTCCAGCACGCCATCGGCCAGCGCCTCCCAGGTCTTGACCTCGGCGCGCTCGCGGCCCGATGTCGGGATCAGCTTGCCCACCGGGGACAGCGTGTCCAGGTATTCGACGATCACGCGCGAGTCAAACACCGCTTCGCCGCCTTCCATGACCAGGCAAGGCACCTTGCCCAGCGGGTTGGACGCGGCGATCTTCGTGTCGGCGGACCACACGTCTTCCGGCAAGAACTGGTAATCCAGCTTCTTCTCGGCCATGACGATGCGCACTTTGCGCACGTAGGGGCTGGTGATGGCGCCGATGAGTTTCATGAAGCAGGGATGTGTTGGGACGGATGACCGTGGGTCGGCCATTTTAGCGAGCGATCACCGGCGCGCAGCTGACAGGCGTGGCAGGGAAAACACCCGGTTGCTGCGGGCGCTCGGGTTGACCCGTCCGCCTGACGGCGGCCCGGCGACAGGGCCGCCTCCTACAATGGCGGGATGCGCCCGACCACCCCTTCCCCCTCTGCCTCGTCCACCCCTTCCTCCTCGGCCCTGTCGCCGGTTTCCGCCCTGTCGCCGCTGGATGGCCGCTACGCCGGGCGCCTGGCCCAGCTGCGCCCCTTCATGAGCGAACAGGGCTACATGCACCGCCGCGTGCAGGTGGAAATCGCCTGGTTCATCGCCTTGTCCGACGCCGGTTTTGCCGAATTTCCCACACTCTCGCCCGGCGCCCGCACCTACCTGATGGGCCTGGTGAAGAACTTCAATGAAGCCGACGCGGTCGCCATCAAGGACATCGAAAAAGTCACCAACCACGACGTGAAGGCCGTGGAGTACTGGATCAAATCCAAATTCGACGCCCGCCCCGAACTGGAAAAGGCCGCCGAATTCGTGCATTTCGCCTGCACCAGCGAAGACATCAACAACACCAGCCACGCCCTGCAACTCAAGGGCGGGCGCGACGCCGTGCTGCTGCCCGCGCTGGATGGCGTGATCACCAAGCTGCGCGAGATGGCCCACGCTTTTGCCGCCGTTCCCATGCTCAGCCGCACCCACGGCCAGACCGCCAGCCCCACCACCGTGGGCAAGGAGATCGCCAACGTCGTGGTTCGCCTGGTCGCGGCGCGCGAGAAGATCGCCAGCGTCAAGCTCATGGGCAAGATGAACGGTGCGGTGGGCAACTACAACGCCCACCTCTCGGCCTGGCCCGATTTCGACTGGGAAGCCTTCAGCAAGAAGGTCATCGAAACGCCCGAGCCGCTGGGCCTGGGCCTGACCTTCCAGCCGTATTCCATCCAGATCGAGCCGCACGACTACATGGCCGAGCTGTTCGACGCCGTGGCGCGCACCAACACCATCCTGATCGACCTGGCGCGCGACATCTGGGGTTACGTGAGCGTGGGCTACTTCAAGCAGCGGTTGAAAGCCGGCGAGATCGGCTCCTCGACCATGCCGCACAAGGTCAACCCGATCGATTTCGAGAACGCCGAAGGCAACCTGGGCCTGGCCAACGCGGTGCTCAAGCACCTGAGCGAGAAGCTGCCGATCAGCCGCTGGCAGCGCGACCTGACCGACTCCACCGTGCTGCGCAACATGGGCGTGGCCCTGGGCTACGCCGTGCTGGCCTACCACTCCATGGGCGTCGGTCTGGGCAAGCTGGAACTCAACGAAGAAGCGCTGGCCGCCGACCTGGACGCTTCCTGGGAAGTGCTGGCCGAGCCGATCCAGACCGTGATGCGGCGGTTCGGCGTGGCCGGCGCCTACGAAAAGCTCAAGGAAGTCACGCGCGGCAAGACCGTGACGGCCGAAGCCCTGCACGCGCTGATCCGCAGCCTGGACATTCCCCAGGCCGAGAAAGACCGCCTGTTGGCCATGACGCCGGGCAGCTACGTCGGCAAAGCCACGGAACTGGCGCAGCGCGTCTGATCCCTGCGGGCCCGGGGTGGCCCGTCTTGCCCAGAATGGCGTGAAAAAATCCTCGGATCCTCCTGTTTTTGTCGCCTTTTTATGTGACCAATTGGTCAAAAAGTGCGACTTTGCTGGCAAAGTGGGCCGAATGGTTGATATAGCGCAAACCGGTCAGTAATCGCTGCGCCTACAGTCCCGCGCTTGCGTCGCGCCCTCCAAAAAACCCAGAGCATTCCCCATGGCCATTGAACTGTTCAACCAAGACGGCCACGTGTGCCTGATGTTCGCGCACCTGAGCGACGAGGGTGGTGAAGCGGTGCAAGCCAACCAGTTCCTGGTGATCGATGGCCAGCAAGGCGCCATCATCGACCCGGGCGGCAACGTGGCCTACAACGAGCTGCTGCTGACCATCGGGCATTACTTTCAACCCAGCAAACTGACGGAGATCCTGGCGTCGCATGCCGACCCGGACATCATCGCCTCGCTCGACCGCTGGATGACCAGCACCCAGGCCACGCTCTACATCTCGACCCTGTGGGAACGCTTCGCGCCGCACTTCTGCAAACCCGGCAAGACCGCGGGGCGCATCGTGGGCATTCCGGACCCCGGCATGCGCATTGCCTTGGGCCGATCGGAACTGGTGGCGATTCCGGCGCACTTCATGCACGCCGAAGGCAATTTCCAGTTCTGGGATCCCGTGAGCCGCATCCTGTTTTCAGGCGACCTCGGTGTGTCGCTGGGCACGTCGGCCGACGCCGCCAAACCCATCACCTCGCTGGCCGAACACCTTCCCCGCATGGCGGGCTTCCACCGCCGTTACATGGTCTGCAACAAGGTGCTGCGCCTGTGGGCCAACATGGCGCGCACGCTGCCGATCCACATGATCGTGCCGCAGCACGGCGCACCCATCGCGGGACCCGCGGTGCAGGAGTTCATCAACTGGATCAGCACGGTGGAGTGTGGCGTCGACAACGTGACGCAGGCGACCTACACCGTGCCGGCTTAGAACGGCTCTCCCCGAAGCGCCGTGCGGCGCCTCCCCCAGGGGCAACACCTGCGGCCCGGCAAAGCCGGTTCCGCGGTGTTCTGGGTTGTCAACCCTTCACGCGCTGCTGGAGTGAGCGACGGCTGACGCCCCCAGTCCTACAAGGCGCGCTCTGAATACCGGTTGAAACGCCAGGCGGTGCCTTCGAGCGTGATGCGCCGCCAGCTCGCGCGCTTTTCACCCGGCGTCATCTCGGTCCAGCGCTGCACTTCGTCAAAGCTGCGACCGCAGCCCTTGCACACCGCATCCCCCTGGCTGGTGGAGCAAATAGCGATGCAGGGGGTGTCTGGTGTGGTCTGGAACCAGGCCAGCCACGCCTCGCGCACGGGCTGCGACAGGCTGGCCTCTTCGATCTCGGTTTCGTGGCGGTACGCCATGCGCGCATACAGCTCGGCGAGCGCACGCACGGGATCGGCCAGTGATAAACCCTCCGATGAGGGTGAGCGCTCACGCCAGTAGTTGATCGCGGCTTCAAGATCGGAGATGTGGATGCCTGCCATGGGGCCACGATGATAGCCAGCCGCGCCGCGTGAGCCTGTGGAAAGTCCGTATGCCCCTGACGGGCGCGGAGCCGCAGGCATCTATACAATCGCGGCACTCGAAGGGGAGTAGCTCTCCGGTCAGGGTGGTGGCCAACAGGCCCGCAGACCATGACCGTTCGGACCGTCGTCAGGACGAAGCGCACAGCTTCCGGCGATCCGAGTCCGGTGATCCGTCACCGGCCTGAGCAAGACCTTTGATAGGCCCACCCAGGCCGATCAAGGCCTGCCTGCCCTTGCCTCGCTGCGTTCGCAGCGTGCGCCAAGCGATGGGACAGCGCCCGCAGATCGGCCGCGGTCCGGGCCTCTCCCCCCAACACCAAGAGGACCACATGGATTTCCTGACATCACCCCAGTTCTGGGTCGCCCTGGGACAGATCATCATCATCGACATCCTGCTCGGTGGCGACAACGCGGTCGTGATCGCGCTGGCCTGCCGCAAGCTGCCGCCCGCGCAGCGCACCAAGGGCATCATCTGGGGCACCGCCGGCGCCATCATCCTGCGTGTGGTGCTGATCATGTTCGCCATGACGCTGCTCAACGTGCCCTTCCTCAAACTGGTCGGTGCGCTGCTGCTGGTGTGGATCGGCGTGAAACTGATCGCACCCGACGAAGATGGCCACGGCGACATCCAGACCAGCGACAAGCTGCTCGCCGCCATCAAGACCATCATCGTGGCCGACCTGGTGATGAGCGTGGACAACGTGATCGCCATCGCTGGTGCCGCACAGAACGCGGGCGAACACTCGACGCTGCTGGTGGTCATGGGTCTGCTGATCTCCATCCCCATCATCGTCTGGGGCAGCCAGCTGGTCATCAAGCTGATGGCGCGTTTCCCCATCATCATCACGTTGGGCGGCATGCTGCTCGGCTGGATCGCTGGCGGCATGCTGGTCTCTGACCCGGCCTTGGCCGACCCGGCCAACATGGCCTGGATGCCCAAGCTGTCTCAGAGCGCCACCTTCCACTACGCCTCCGCCGTGGCGGGCGCCCTGCTGGTGCTGGCCATCGGCAAGGCACTGGCCGCACGCCAGAAGCCGGCCGACGAAGAAGCCAACGCCTGAGCGGGCGACTGACGAACAGGGCGGCACCTGCGGGTGGCCGCCCTTTTTCATGGGGTCGATGCTATGCTGCCCCCATGAAACTCATCCTCAAATGGCTGCTCGCGGCCTGTGCCCTGCTGCTGGTGGCCTACCTCTACCCCGGCGTGCAGATCCAGAGCTTCACCTCGGCCCTCATCGCGGCGGCCGTGATCGGCCTCTTCAACATCTTCCTGCGACCCTTGCTCGTCATCCTGACGCTGCCGGTGACCGTGATCACGCTGGGTCTGTTCCTGTTCGTGATCAACGCCCTGCTGTTCTGGGCTGCGGCCAGCGTGCTCGATGGCTTCGGCGTCAACGGCTTCCTGGCCGCGCTGCTCGGCTCGCTGATCTACTCGGTGTTGATGCTGGTCGTGGACGCTGCGCTCAAGCCGGTGTTCAAGGGCTAGCAGGGAAACACCCCCCGCGCCGCTTCGCGTGCCTTGCAGGCCGCGGCATCGTCGGAGCCGATGCCTCTTCGTCCCGTCCAAGCCTGCGCAGGCATGCTTGGAGCCGCGGTCCTCAGCCCCCCTCAAGGGGGACGGCACTGGCCGTCTGGCAAAGCCAGCCCGGCGGTGCCTCTGGGTGATGTTGCTTCATGCGTCGCGGGTGGCGCTTCGGGGCCATGAAATACTGAAGTGGCCCCAGGCTCGCGCTACTCGTTGCGCTCCAGCGCCAGTTCGCGCTGCATGCGCTCCACCTCGCGGCGCCGGCTGTCCACGATGGCCAGCTCCATCGGGTCCGCCGCCCGCTGGGCCGCCGGCAAGGCCTGAGCGGCCCGGAAGCGGTCCGCCGCACCTTCGTAGTCCATGTGCGCGGCGCGCGATTCGGCCTCGGCACGGATCGACCGCAACGTTTGCCCCTGCGCCTGGTGCGCTCGCGCCAGCACCTGCCAGGCCATGGCGTCGCGCGGGTGATGCACCACCCAGGCCTGCAGGCGCGACACCGCACGCGCTGGAACCCCCGTGGCCAGCGCGGCCTGCGCGCCCAGCAACAGTTCCGCCCGCGAGTCGCCGGCCAGGGCCTGGTCGCGCAGGCTCGCCAGCAGGGCACCGTTCGGGTCCACGCGGCTGTTGCCGCCCGCGGCGGGCGCGGTCAGCAGCAGTTCCAGCATCAGCGCATCGGCGGCCGGTCGGGCGCTCGCCGCCACCGAACCCCGCAGGCGCTGCGCCAGATCCAGCGCCAGGTCGCGCTGCCCCAGGCGCTGCGCCGACAGGGCCGCCGCATAACGCACCCCCGGCGATGCGCTGGCGCCCTGGCCGGTCTGCAGCCAGGCGCGCAGCCGGTCCGGCCCGTTTTCGGCCAGCACACGGGCCCGCGCCGCCATGAGGGCGTGCCGCTCGGCGCTGACGGTGGTGTCCACTGTCACCAGCCCGGAGGGGGGCGGTGTGGCGCTGGACAACGCCGGCAGGTCGAGCCGAAGGCCGGCTGGTCCGCCGGTCGCGGGCGCATTGGCAACAGCGCCGGGCACTGCGGACTTGAGCGGCCCCACGCCCGGGCCGGCCCTCGCCGTCGACAACGGCAGGCGCGCCCGCATGTCGGCGATGCGCTCGCTGGTCAGCGGGTGGCTGCGCAGGTAAGGGAACGAACCATCGTCGTTGAGGCGCGAAGCCTGCTGCAGACGGTCAAACATGTCGACAAAGCCCTGCCCCTCAAAACCCGCGCCGGTGAGCACACCAAAGCCCACCCGGTCCGCCTCGCGCTCCATGTCGCGCGAAAAATTCAGCTGGGTCTGCATCGCTACCGCCTGGCTGCCCACGATGGCGGCGTTGGCCACCTCGGTGTTGGCGCGCGCGGCCAGAGCACCCAGGATCATGGCGCCCAGCATCCAGGGCGCCAAACGGTCCTGGCTCGACACCAGGCGCGCGATGTGGCGCTGCGAGACGTGGCTGAGCTCGTGCGCCATCACCGCAGCGAGCTCCTCGGGCCGTTCGGTCACCGCCAGCAGGCCGAGGTTCACCCCCAGATAACCGCCCGGCAAAGCGAAGGCATTCACCCGCCGGTCACGCGAGATCATCAGTTCCCAGGCCAGCCGCTCCGACAGTTCGGGCGGCACATCGCCGCGCGCGCGCGCCGCGCCCAGCAGCGGCTGCCAGATCGCCGACAGGTAGTCGCCCAGCACCGGATCGTCCAGGTAATCGGGGTCGCGGTAAATGTCGCGCGCGATCCGGTCACCCAGACGGCGTTCGGCCGCGATCGACATGTCCTGCTCGTCACCCAGGCTGGGCAAACCACCCCGTGTCGCACCAGCCCCCGGCGCGCCACCGGCCGCTGGATTCGTCTGTGCGTTCGACAACGACACCGGTACCGCCGCCAGAGCGGCCAGCAGCACGGGGACTGAAAAGAGACGGCGGGACAACGGGAATCGGGGGGTCGTCAAAAGGCGCATCCTCGTATGATGCCGCCAACGCCCACAGGTTTCTGTAAAGACCGCGCAAAGATCCCGCCATGAACCACCCAACCACCCCAGCCCCCAGCCCGCTCACCCATTTCGACGCCGAGGGCCAGGCCCACATGGTCGACGTGGCCGCCAAAGCCAGCACGCACCGCGTGGCGGTGGCCGAGGGCCGCATCACCATGGAGCCGGCCACGCTGGCGCTGATCCAGAGCGGCAGCGCCAAAAAAGGCGACGTGCTCGGCATCGCCCGCATAGCCGGCATCCAGGGCGCGAAAAAGACCAGCGACCTGATCCCCCTGTGCCACCCGATCGCGCTCACGCGAGTGGCGGTGGAGTTTGAGGTCGAGGCGTCAACGAACAGCGTGCTGTGCCGCACCACCGCCGAATGCACCGGCCAGACCGGCGTGGAAATGGAAGCCCTCACCGCCTGCAGCGTGGCCCTGCTCACGATCTATGACATGTGCAAGGCGGTGGACCGGGGGATGATCATTGGCGGGGTCCGGTTGATGGAGAAGCGGGGTGGGAAGAGCGGGCACTTTGTAGCGCCCGCGCTCACCACCCTTTGATTTCTCGCTTCAACACCAGCAGGTCCACAACCGCCATTGTTTCTTTCGAGAGGATGAGCACGCCCGAGCCGTTGCCGGAATAGATGGGTACCCCGATTAGCTGATCGGGCACCATCGTTGAACGACTCAATATGTCCTGCAGTTCTTGTTCGTGCTCAGCGTACTTTTCGCTCAAACCGTTAAAGGGCGTACTCGCCTTGGCAACCTGCTCGGCAGCCAAGCCATAGTCTTGCCAGAGCTTCGGTTGAACGGCCAGTGGTGGCCCGCCAAAATCCAAGTTCTTGACCCACACGGCAATATCTTCTTCATCCGCCGGCAGACGGCGCAAAGACAACATGCCAGGGCGGCCCCAAGGCAAGTTCTGCAATTGGCTCTGCGCCTGCTTGAGCGCATATTCCGGAACAAGGTACACCGGGACGACTTGAAATTTGTCGTACTCAAAGACCACGTAAACCGGCCTGGCCTGCGCCAGGGCCCAGACACCCAAAATCAGCGCTCCAATTTGAAGGCCAGCAATGAGCGAAAAGTCGACAAATCGCTCCAAAAGACGCTTGCGCTGGTTGAAGACCACAAACGTCAGCAAAGGCCCCAGAACCGTATCCACAACGATCAGCCAGAGGTAGATGTCTTGACCCCACAGCAGCTCCCTGTAGGGTGATGGATACCAGACAAAAAAAACGAGACCGGCGGCCAACATGGCCAATACCACGCTGATGGCAAGGTGTATGACCGATGCTTTGAATTTGGACTTCCAATGGATGGGCAGACGCATGGATCAATGTGCACTCAACGCAAAATGCAAAAGAAAAAGCACAACGCTTGCTGGGTCATCCCGAACCAGCTGCGGCGTGGCTGTCAACAATCCCCAACGCCCACCTTCAATCCCCGGAAGCTGTTGCAAACGGTCCCGGTGTTGGTCCACACGATGTTGGCAGTGGTCGGGGTGGGGGTATTGATCCAGGTCAGATTCGCACCGCCGGCCGACAGCGTGGCTCCGGTGATGGCGGTGATCTGGCCGTTGGTCACGCCGCTGAGCGCAAGCACGTTTCTGGTGGTTTGAAAGTCGGCCAGGGCTTCAATGCCGTTGGTTCCTGCATTGCAGCCGGTCGCCACACCCGTTTCCGTGATGCAAAGCGCCACCTTGCTTCGAATGCCCGCCAGTTCGGTCGCAGCGCCGGAAGCCCGTGTGCGTGAGACGTAGTCCGAATATTGAGGTATGGCAATCGCGGCGAGTATGCCGATGATGGCCACCACCACCATGAGCTCGATCAGGGTAAAGCCACGGATTTTTCTGGCATTCATGCTTGGCCCACAACGTAGAAAGGGTCATCCATCATGGACGGATGACCCTTTGACCGATCAGAAAGAGCTGTGTCGTGAAGCAAATGCAGAACACTTGCTTCATGACCACTCAGGCCATTACGGGCAGTCGCCTTGGCCAGGCTTCAGGCCACGCGTGGAGTTGCAAACGGTGCCGGTGTTGTTCCACACGATGTTGGCCGTGGTGGCAGTGGGTGTGGTGATCCAGGTCAGAGCCGCGCCGCCCGCCGATGCAGTAGCGCCCGTGGTGGTGGTGATGATACCGTTGGCCACAGTGGGCGCCACCGTGATGTTCTTGGTCAGCTGGAACCCAGTTGTAACGATGCCATTGGTGTCCCCGTTACACCCCGTGATGGCCAGCGTGTCGGCAATACACGAACTCACCGCGCTGCGCAGACCGGCCAACTCGGCGGCGGCGCCCGAAGCACGGGTGCGGGACACGTAGTCGCTGTATTGTGGAATGGCGATGGCGGCCAAGATACCGATGATGGCCACCACGATCATCAGTTCGATCAGGGTGAAACCTTTTTGCATGGAACGCTTCATGAGAAAAACTCCTTGGGGGTTGTGGGACAGAGACGCGTTCTACTGAGCAGGGTCCGTGCCAACCGGAAATGGCCTGGGTTCTGCGGCCTTTTTCACGCTTCGGCCGGGGCATGTGACGATTTGTGTCCTGTGATGCCTTTTGCTACTGACAATTTTTGTCACCCGCCCCCGGGGTGACGTTTTTTGTCAGAGCTCGAAGGTCTGCCCGGCGCTGAGCCAGCGGATGTCGTGGCGCACGTCGTCCACGCGGCTGGGCGTCTGGTCGAAGCGCTGGATCTCGTCCATGATGAGCCCGGTCTCGGCGGGCTTGGTGTGCGTAATGTAGATCGGGTAACGCTGGCCGCGGTCGATCTGGTCGAGCTCTTCGGCCAGGGTGCTGGGCGCGAGGTGCAGGCTGCGGCGGGCGAGTGCTTTTTCGCGGTCGCTGAAGGCGGTTTCGATGATGAGCAGCGCCACGGGCAGCTGGTTGACGCGCTGCCAGAACGCGGGGTTGCGCTCGGTGTCGCCGCTGAAGACCCAGTGGCCCGAGGCGGTGGCGGCGGCGTAGCCGCAGGCGGGCACGGTGTGCACGGCCGGCAGCACCTCGATGGCCTTGCCGCCGACCTGCAGCACCTGCCCGACGGCGATGCTCTCAAAGCGCACGAGCGGGGTGTCGGCGCTGGGAATGGCCGAAAAATCGGGCCAGATCAGGTTGTTGAAGATGTGCACCCGCAGGGCCGCAATGGTGCCGGGCAGGGCGTGCACCTGCAGCGGCGGCGCGCCCGCGGCCATGCGCAGGGCGGCCACGGCGTCGATCATCAGCGGCAGGCTGGCCACATGGTCCAGGTGGGAATGCGTGAGCAGCACGTGGTTGATGCGGGCCATCTCTTCCAGGCGGAGGTCACCCACGCCGGTGCCCGCGTCGATGAGCACATCGTCGTCGAGCAGGAAGGAAGTGGTGCGGCAGCCTTGCGCGATGGCGCCGGAGCAACCCAGAACGCGTACCCTCATCGGTCTTGTCAGCGGTTGGCGACCCCATGGGCCGGGTTATTTGGACTCGAAAGTGGTGGTGCCGTCCCAATCGGCGTCGGGCGGCAACCGCCTCATGGAGGCTACCCGTTCGGCATACAGGCGGTAAAGGACTTTTTTGGCATTCTGGCGCTGCAGGTTGAGCAGGTGCACGTCGCAGGCGTCCCAGTCCCGGGCCTGCCAGGCCTTGAACGCGAGCTTCCACTGCGCCAGCTCCCCGGTTTGTTCATCCGTGAGCTGCTCGCGGCGCCCCAGCGGGGTGGCGATGGTGACGGCCTGGGCCTTGCCTTTGACGCGCACCCGGTCGAGCACCTGCCAGGCGAAGCCCGGCGCCTGGGCCTGGGTGGTTTCGCTGGCCACGATGTCCACGCCGTACAGGCGGGAGAGCCCCTCCAGCCGCGAGCCGAGGTTGACCGCGTCGCCGATCACGGTGTAACTGCGGCGCACGTCGGAGCCCATGTCGCCCACGCACATGTCGCCGGTGTTCAGGCCGATGCCGAGCTGGATGGCGGGCAGGGCGCTGCTGGTCCGCTCGGCGTTGATCTCCCGGATGGATTGCGCCATGTCGATGGCGGTCTGCACGGCCAGGCTGGCGTGGTCGGGCGTTTCGACCGGGGCGCCCCAGAAGGCCATGACGCAGTCGCCCATGTATTTGTCGATGGTGCCGCGGTGGTGGCGGATGAGCTGGGTCAGCCGGCTGAACACGGTGTTGAGCAGGGCCTGGAGTTCGGTCGGCGCCATGGTCTCGGCGATCTGCGTGAAGCCGCGCATGTCGCAGAACATCACCGTCAGCTCGCGGGTGGTGGCGGCCATGCTGTAGCTGTCGGGGTCCTTCACCATTTCGTCGACCAGCTCGGGCGGCACATAGGTGCCGAAGAGCTGCGCCAGTTCGCGCTTGGACCGGCTCTCGACAAAATAGCCGTAGCTCATGTTGAGCGCAAAGGCCACGCCCGCCATCACCAGCGTGCTGGCCAGCGGCAGCACCAGCCCATGGCCGAGGTACAGCCAGGTGTTGAGTCCGAGCACCGCCAGCGCCACCCCCAGGCTCAGGACCACCGCCCGCGCCGCGCTCAACAACGGCAGCGCCAGAGCCAGGATCAGGCCGGCGACCACCAGCATGACCAGTTCGTAGCCGAGCGCGTAGTCGGGCTTGACCAGAAGCTCGCCGTCCAGCAGGCCGGCGATGAGGCTGGCGTGGGTTTCGACGCCGGGGTAGGTTTCACCCACCGGCGTGACCCGCAGGTCCAGCAGCCCGGGCGCGGTGGTGCCGATGAGCACGATCTTGTTGGCCAGCAGGCCGGGCGCCACCCGCCCGGCGAGCACATCGGCGGCACTGAGGTAGATGAACGACCCACCCTGGGGGCCACCCGGGCCGCGGAACGGCACCAGAGTGGCCACCCGGTCGTCCACCGGAATGGCCAGCGTGGACGCCCCCTGGCGCAACCGCACGCTCTCAAGCGCCTGGTAATGGCGGCCAACCACCCGCTCGGGGGGGAAGCCCGGCTCGACGCCCGGTGAGCCGAGGACCATGCGGAACATGGCCAGCGACAAGGACTCGTAGTAGCGGCCACCGTGCTCGGCCAGCAAAGGCAGCGAGCGCACCACGCCGTCCGGGCTGGTGACGGCGTTGAAAAAACCAGCGCGTGGCGCCGCTTCGGCCAGCGGCTGGATATTGGCCCCGTAGCCATCCCAGCGCGTGGCGAGAATGGGCCGGCCGCCCAACGCCTCAGCCTGCATCACCGGCGCTGGCAGGACCCCACTGGTGCGCCCGTCGCGGTCGCTGGTGAAGTAGTAACCCAACACCACCGGGCGGTCCTTGAGGGCCCGCGCCAGCAGGGCGTCGCGGTCGAGTTCGGGTTCCAGTTGCCGGACCCGCTCGGCAAAGCCGGGCTGGTCGGCGAGCGCACCGCCAGCCATTTGTTGCAGCTGGCGCAGGCCTGAGCTGTTGTCGGCTTCCGCAAACACGGTGTCAAAACCGAGCAGGGCGATGCGCTGGTCTTCGAACAGGGTGTCGACCAGCCGGGCCACGTGGTGCCGGGCCCAGGGCCAGCGCCCGACCTCGGCCAGGCTTTTTTCATCAATGTCGACGATCACCACACGATCGTCGCGCGTGGCCGGCATGGTGGCCCGCAGGCGGGCGTCGTAAATGATGTCATCGAGCCGCTGCAGCACGCCCATGGGCAGCACACCCACCGCGTGCAGCACGGCCAGCAGCAAGGGCAGCAAGGTGACGGCGATGCGCGGGCCGTGTTTGCTCAAGGCCGGCATGGGGGGCGCCTGATGGGGAAGTGCAGGCCGTTCATGGCCTGCGGATCGGGCTGCTGGCCGGGTCAGGCCTGGACGAACTGCATTTGCGTGCCCGCGAGTTCGATCAGGTCACCGTTGCGCAGGTTGACCGCATCGGTGCCGATGGCGCTGCCGTTCACGGTGGGCTTGATGGCGCCTTCGACCAGCGCAACCACATAACCATGCGGGCGGCGCGTGATGGCGGCCACCGCCACACCCGGTTTGCCGATGGTGGTCACCACCTTGACCAGCGGCACTTCACGGCCCGCGGCGGCACCCGACATCACACGGATCGCCGCGTTGCCCACCGGGGCAGCGGCCGGGGCAGCGGCCTCGGCGGCCCCCACCACGGCACCGGAGTTGATGACCATGGTCTTTTCAAAACTGTCGGCTGCGCCGTCGTGCACGTACTTGATCTTGTACTTGCCGATTTCGACCGTGTCACCGTTCTGCAGCAGCTGCTTCTTGATGGCCTTGCCGTTCACATAGGTGCCGTTGGTGCTGTTGAGGTCTTCCAGAAACACCTGAGCACCGGACATCTGCATGACCGCGTGCTCACCGCTCACCGCCAGGTTGTCGATCACGATGTCGTTGTAGGGGCGGCGACCCAGCGTGGTGCGGTCTTTGGTGAGTTGCACTTCCTTGATGACGACACCATCGATGGAAACGATCATTTTCGGCATGGCCGACTCCTGTGGAACCTGATGAAATAATTCTTAAGAACTACCGTTGCCAAGCATACGCGACAACAAACCCCTGCGAACCTGTTTGGCGCGCGCAAGCGTCAGTATCACCGAAATATTATCGCGGCCTCCGCTCCCATTGGCGGCATCTACCAAGGCGCGACACTTTTCCTGCAGGCCGCCCGTCGACATCAGTATCGCGGCAAGCTGTTGATCGGACACCATGTCGCTCAGGCCGTCGGAGCAAAAGAGGTACAGGTCGCCGTCTTCAACACGGTATTCGTTGACTTCCAGCAACACCGTGTCCTCGACCCCCAGGGCCCGGGTGACGAGGTTCTTGTGGGTCGCGAACTGGGCCTGTTCCTGGGAAATCAAGCCGGCGTCGATCTGCTCCTGCAGCAACGAGTGGTCGCGCGTGATCTGTTGCAGGGTGTTGCCCCGCAGGCGGTAGCAGCGCGAGTCGCCCACATGGCCGATCATCGTTCGCGTTCCCATGAACACCCCCATGACCATGGTGGTGCCCATGCCGGCGTACATGGTGTTGGAGTTGGCGGCGTTGAAGATCGAGCGGTTGGCGTTGTCGATGCAGATCTCCATCGCCCGTTTGAGTTCGCGGGCGTTGGCCTCGTGCCCGCCCTCGACCAGCCAGCGGCCCAGCTCCTCCTTGATGAACGTGGTGGCCATGGCGCTGGCCACTTCACCCGCGTTGTAGCCGCCCATGCCGTCGGCCAGCACCACCAGATGGTTTTCAGCATCCAGGGCGACCGTGTCTTCGTTGTTGTCACGGACCAGGCCAGGGTCCGTGAGGGCGGCGTACTCAAAGTTCATGTTGAGCGGGTTTATACCTTTAGACGTGATCCGTCATCGTTCTTGATTTGCACTTTTGTCACATATTCCGCGACATCGGGGGCGGCGTCCATGGGGATTCAAGGACGGCGGGGTTCGACCTGTGTGGTTTCAAAGTGGCCGGACTGGCTGCTGGCATTGTCGCGCATTGAAATATCGCTACCGACCAGGGTACCCGCCAGCGCTTGTAGCCGCTTCAGTTCGGCCGCCAGATCGGCGCCGGTCTGGTAGCGTTCACCGGGCGACTTCGACAAACTTCGGTTGAGGAGGTCTGCGATACCGGCCGGCAGTTCGGGTCGCAGGGTCCGCACATCGGGCGTGCTCTGGTTGGCGATCTGGAACATCAGCGCGGCCATGGAGTCGGCCCGGAACGGCAGAACACCGGTGAGCAGCTGGAACAGCATCACCCCCAGCGAATAGAGGTCGGAGCGCCCGTCGATGTGCTGCCCGGCCAGTTGCTCGGGCGACATGAAGCTGGGGGTGCCCAGCACCATGCCGGTCTTGGTACGGCTGGAGTCGGTGATGCGTGCGATGCCGAAGTCGGTGACTTTCACCGTGTCGGCATCTAGCGCATACATGATGTTGGCGGGCTTGATGTCGCGGTGCACCACATTTTGCCGGTGTGCATAGTCCAGCGCCAGGGCCACCCGCTCGCCGATGCCCAGCACCGTGGCCACGGGCAGCAGCTGCCCCGCACGGGTGTGTTCCACCAGATCGCGCCCCGGCAGGAATTCCATGGCAATGTAGGCCAGATCGTGTTCTTCACCGGCGTCGAAGATGGTGACGATGTGCGGATGCTGCAGGCGTCCGGCGGTTTCGGCCTCGCGAAAGAAACGCTGACGGGCGTCCTTGAGTTCCTCACCTTCGAACTCACTGCTCAGGGCCAGGGTCTTGATCGCAACCACACGACCGATTTTCGGATCGCGTCCCTGGTACACCACACCCATCGCGCCCTTGCCCAGCTCCTTTTCGACGCTGTAGCGCCCGAGCATGGGTTTCTCCACCCCGTTGCCGCTGAGCAGCAGGGTGCCACCCGGGTGCGAGGCTGAAGCGCCCTGTCCCAGCATCACCGTCTCCGAGAGGTTCTTCGCCCGCTTCAGCCGCGACCGCACGTCCGCATCGCCCCGGTCCAGCTGGGTCATGTGTTCGTACACCGATTGCGCCTTGTTGAACTGGCGCTTGCGCTCGAAGTCCAGCGCCAGCTGCTTGAGGTTGTCCATCAGCGCTTCGCTGTGCGGCACCCGGCGCAGGCGGTCAAAGGCCATGTCGAGCTGGCCCTGGCCTTGCAGGGCCAGACCCATCATGCGGTTGGTTTCGGCGGACTCGGCATCGGCCTGGACCTTGCGCGCTTCGGTGACACCGAAGCGCCGCGTGACCAGAGCCAGGTGGCCCATCAGCAGCAGCGCGGCCGGAAACACCAGCTGCAGCCAGACCGCCGAATAGGACAGCAGGCCGTACTCGGTCCCGAGCAGCGCGACAAACATCCCGGCCGTCACCCAGGCGCCGGCGGCCGCCGACAGGCGCGGCAACAGGAACAAGAGGTAGGCCGTCACCAGGCCCAGCACCGCCAGCACCGCGGCGCCGCCCCAGACCGGCTGCGCAATGAAATGCCCGTTGAGGATGCTGGACGTGATGTGGGCCAGGATCCCCGCTGGCGACATGGCAGGCGAAACGGGCGTGGCCAACAGCGTGCCCACCCCGGCAGCGGTGGCGCCGATGATCACGACCTTGCCGGCGTATTTGGTGGCCGGGATCCGGCCCGAGACCACATCGTAGAACGAGTCGGTGGTGAACGCGGGGCGCCCACCGCGATCGGCATAGAACTGGGGCAGCACAACACCCGAGGCATCGGTGTCGATGCGCGTGCGACCCAGCATCACCCCTTCGCCGGGCAGCAGGCGGATGTCCTGAACCCCCAGGTTGAGGCTCTGGGCCGCCACCATCAGACCCATGGAGGGAACGCCGTGACCGTCGAAGTGCAGGAGCAGGGGTTCGCCGCGCACGGTTCCGTCGCGGTCGGGCAACTGGTTCAGATGGGCCACGGCGAGTGCCGCCTGGCCGATGGCTTCGAGGGGCTGCTGGGCCGCGGAAGCGGCCACACCGAAGCCCTGGGTGTCGGGCACAGCGCTTTTCTGTGCAAAGGCGGGCAGCGGTTGATCGGGTCGCCCCTGGGGTTCACCCAGGACGTAGAGCGAAGGCACGACCACGTTCCCCGCCTGACCCAGACTGTTCACCAGACGGGCATCCGTATCGAGATCCTGTTCAGCGGTGTCGATGAAGGCCTGCAGGCGCTGGCGCGCTTCGGGGCCCAGGTCGGTCCAGGCGGGCGCAGAGGCGGCGCCCGAAAGCAGTTGCTCGCGCAAGTCGCGCAAGCGTGCCAGCCCCCGATCGGTCTGCGGTTCGAAGAAAAAGGCGGTGTGCGCCACCGTTTTGGCGCCGGCCGCCGCGAGCTGATCGATCAGCCGGGCGTGTACCTCGCGCGGCCAGGGCCAGCGCCCGATGTTGGCGATGCTCTCATCGTCGATGGCAATGATGGCCACACGATCACTGGGCGTTCTGTCGCTGCGGGTGCTGGCGAAATCGTAGTACCGGCGCTCCAGCCCGCCAAACAGGTCGGTCGCAAAGTGCAGTGCAAAAGCCGCCACGACCACCACGAGGGCAATGATCGCGTCGGAGGGTTGACCGCGCCGGCGACGCGCCAACGCGGGCTTCACACTGGAGTTGCTGGACAAAGCCCGACGTCCTCTTGCTAAAGCGAATGGCCCGAAAGAAAAGGGCCCGGCCTGGCATTGCGCGATCTGACCCACGCCAACCGGGAACGGAGTGCACCACATGGTGAAACTCTGGCAGTCTGTTTCATTCTGCCAGACCCCATCGGACGGAAACCGGGCAAAAGCCACGGGTGGCGAGGTTTTGCACAGCCGAAAAAAAGGCAACGCAAGCGTTGCCTTTGTCGCGTCAGCCTCAGGGCCGCTTTACAGCTGCGCCTTGAGCAGCTTGCCCAGCTCGGACGGGTTGCGCGTGATGATGAAGCCCGACTCTTCCATGATGGCGAGCTTGGCGTCCGCCGTGTCGGCACCACCGGAGATCAGCGCACCGGCGTGGCCCATGCGCTTGCCGGGAGGGGCCGTCACACCGGCGATGAAACCGACGATGGGCTTCTTCATGTTCGCCTTGCACCACATCGCGGCTTCGGCTTCGTCCGGACCACCGATCTCGCCGATCATGATCACGGCATCGGTGTCGGGATCGTCGTTGAAGGCCTTCATCACGTCGATGTGTTTCAGGCCGTTGATCGGGTCGCCACCGATGCCGACGGCGCTGGACTGGCCCAGACCCACTTCGGTCAACATGGCCACGGCTTCATAGGTCAGCGTGCCCGAACGGGACACGACGCCGATGCGGCCTTTGCGGTGGATGTGGCCGGGCATGATGCCGATCTTGATTTCTTCCGGCGTGATCAGGCCGGGGCAGTTGGGGCCCAGCAGCAGGGTCTTCTTGCCGCCAGCGGCTTCCTTGGCCTTCATGCGGTTGCGCACTTCCAGCATGTCCTTGACCGGGATGCCTTCGGTGATGCAGACTGCCAGATCGAGATCGGCCTCGACGGCTTCCCAGATCGCGGCGGCAGCGCCGGCGGGCGGCACGTAGATCACCGACACGGTGGCGCCGGTCTGCTGCGCGGCTTCCTTGACGGAGGCGTAGATCGGGATGTTGAAGATCGACTCGCCGGCCTTCTTCGGGTTCACGCCCGCCACGAAGCAGTTCTTGCCGTTCGCGTATTCCTGGCACTTCTCGGTGTGGAACTGGCCGGTCTTGCCCGTGATGCCCTGGGTGATGACCTTGGTGTCTTTGTTGATGTAGATCGACATGGTGTTTCTTCTCCGGGCTTATTTGACGGCAGCAACGATCTTGGTCGCTGCTTCGGCCATGGTGTCGGCAGCGATGATCGGCAGGCCGGATTCGGCCAGCAGCTTCTTGCCCAGCTCTTCGTTGGTGCCCTTCATGCGCACCACCAGCGGCACGCTGAGGTTGGTCGCCTTGCAGGCGGTGATCACGCCGGTGGCGATGGTGTCGCACTTCATGATGCCGCCGAAGATGTTCACCAGGATGCCCTTGACCTTGGTGTTCTTGAGCATGATCTTGAAGGCTTCGGTGACCTTCTCGGCGGTGGCGCCGCCGCCCACGTCCAGGAAGTTGGCCGGCTCGCCGCCGAACAGCTTGATGGTGTCCATGGTGGCCATGGCCAGACCGGCACCGTTCACCAGGCAGCCGATGTTGCCGTCCAGGCTGATGTAGGCCAGGTCAAATTTCGAGGCTTCGATTTCGGCCGGATCTTCTTCGTCCAGATCGCGGTAAGCCACGATCTCGGGATGGCGGAACAGCGCGTTGGCGTCGAAGTTGAACTTCGCGTCCAGGGCCATCAGGTTGCCCTTGGAATCGCAGTTCAGGGGGTTGATCTCCACCAGGGACGCGTCGGTGTCCATGTAGCACTTGTAGATCTTGGCGAAGATGTCCACAGCCTGGTCCACGGAATCGCCGGTCAGGCCGATGGCGGCCGCGACCTTGCGCGACTGGTCGGCGGTGATGCCGGTCAGCGGATCGATCATTTCGGTGATGATCTTCTCGGGCGTGGAGTGGGCGACTTCCTCGATGTCCATGCCGCCTTCGCTCGATGCGATCAGGGCCACCTTCTGGGTCGCGCGGTCGGTGACCAGCGACACGTACAGCTCGTTCTTGATGTCGGCGCCGTCTTCGATGTACAGGCGACGCACCTTCTGTCCTTCGGGGCCGGTCTGGTGGGTCTTGAGCTGCATGCCCAGGATCTCGCCAGCGATGCGCTTGACATCTTCAATGGTCTTGGCGACCTTGACGCCACCGCCCTTGCCGCGGCCACCGGCGTGGATCTGTGCCTTGACAACCCAGACCGGGCCGCCCAGTTTCTGCGCGGCTTCCACCGCCTCCTGCACCGTGAACGCCGCAATGCCGCGGGGCACCGGCACACCAAATTGACGCAAGATTTCCTTGCCTTGGTACTCGTGAATCTTCATGAGGTCTCTCTCAGACTGGAGGGGGGTTTTCTTTATCCGGCCGAAAAGGATGCAGCCGGCACGCAGGCACTGGACACAGCAACCGGGGAATGTATCATGCTGCGACGCACCAAAGGGGTGTGATCGCGTTCACATAATGCATAATTATATTGACGCATCTCTGAACCAGAACTGACAAGGCAACCAGCGTCATGGCCAAGATCTTCATCGACGGCGAAGCCGGCACCACCGGCCTGCAGATCCGTGAGCGGCTGCAACAGATGCCTGCTATCGAAATGCTGAGCATCGCCCCCGAGCGCCGCAAGGACCCCGAGGCCAAACGCGAACTCATGTCGCAGGCCGATCTGGTGATCCTGTGCCTGCACGACGATGCGGCCATCGAGTCGGTGGCCATGATCGACGGCCTGCCGGGCCGGAAACCCCGGATCATCGACGCCTCCACCGCGCACCGCTGCGCGCCCGGCTGGGCCTATGGCTTCCCCGAACTCTGTGTCGATCAGCGCGAGGCTGTGATGAAAGCCGATTGCGTGGCCAACCCCGGCTGCTACGCCACCGGTGCCATCGCTTTGCTGCGTCCTCTGGTCGATGCCGGGCTGTTACCCAAGGACTTCCCCGTTTCGCTGCCCTCGGTGAGCGGGTATTCGGGTGGCGGGCGCAGCATGATCGAAGCCTATGAAAAGGGCGAGGCGCCACTGCACGAAGCCTATGCACTGGGTCTCGCGCACAAGCACATTCCTGAGATCCTTCGCTACACCGGCATGAGCCGGCGGCCGATCTTCATCCCCGCGGTGGGCAACTTCCGTCAGGGCATGCTGGTGCAACTGCCGCTGCACCTGGACGACCTGCCGGGCGCACCGAAGGCCGGCGACCTGCACGATGCGCTGGTGGCCCACTACGCGGGCAGCGTCTCGGCCGGCGGCTGGGTCAGCGTAGAGCCCGCCCCGGAGAGCGGCAAGCTCGACGCCACCACCCTCAACGACACCAACAGGCTGGAACTGCGGGTGTTTGCCAACGAAGCCCATCGCCACGCCGTGCTGATCGCGCGTCTGGACAACCTGGGCAAGGGCGCCAGCGGCGCCGCGGTGCAAAACCTCCAGCTCATGCTCGGTCTCTGAGCGGAGCTTCCACTCAGTTCGACCGACCGGGTTCGCTGCGGGGCTGGTTCACCACCTGCTGCAACAAGCGCAGGTCTTCCGTCACCCGGTCCGAATAGGCCTCGAACTGGTCGGTCACCATGCGGCGGGCGTCGCTCCGCTTGCCCGCCTGCTCCAGCGCGAGCACATTGCACGCCACGTGGTGGAACATGCGGTGGTGCGAGAGCAAGGTGGTGAAGCCCGGGAAGGTGCCCAGGCGGGCACGGGCCTGACCATGGATCCAGCGGCCCAGATCACAACGGTCGTCGCGGCAAATCTGTTCGACGTCCAGTCCGGCTTCGGGGTGGCCGGCCAGATGCGCCAGCAAGTGCTGCTTCCACTGCTGGTGGGCGACCACGGCGGCGTCGATGTCCAGGCCTTGCACAGCATCCGCCGCCTCTGCCTGCAGCTGGTTGTCGTGCACCGCCCCTTCAGCTCCAAAGAACCGCCGGAATAAAGCCATGGTTTGTCTCCAGGGACACGCATCGTGGCGTGCTTTTGAATACCCCGGATGGTACTTCTAACACCAGGCTCCCAGCCGCTCAGTCCTCGTGACGCCCGCCCACCACTTTTCGGATGACATCCCCGCCAAAGCCGCGAGTGGCCAGGAAGCGCATCTGCTTGGCCTGTCCCGCGGCATCGGCGGCCGGCTCACCGAACTTGCGACGCCAGATCTCGCGCGCGCGCTCGAACTCGGAACCCTGCAGATCGGCCACCGCCGTGGCCACGGCTTCGGCGCTCACGCCCTTGGCCTGCAGCTCGTGCTTCACGCGCGACGCCCCGAGCCGGCTGGCACGCCGGTGCAGCACCGACGCCACCACGCGCTGCTCATCGATGAAGCCCTTGGCCTGCAGCTCATCGAGTGCGCGGGCCAGTTCACCGGGCTCGGTTTCATGGGGTTTGAGCTTGCGCTCCAGCTCGGCGCGCGAATGCTCGCGGCCGGCCAGCAGACGCAGGGCGCGGCCCTTGAGTGACGGCTGATCAAAGCCCATGCCGGCCCGCCGCTGTCGATTGGCGCGTGCGATCCACCGGGATCGCTTATTCGGCGACGGCGGCTTTCTCCGCCTTGGCGGTCTTGCCACCTTTGGCCGGCGCGGCGGCTTCGTCGGTGGGCAGGAGCGGCACGCCGAGTTCGGTGCGAACCTTGTTCTCGATCTCGACACGCAGGTCGGGGTTCTCGCGCAGGAATTCGCGCGAGTTGTCGCGACCCTGGCCGATCTTCTCGCCGTTGTAGGCGTACCAGGCGCCGGATTTTTCGATCACCTTGTGCAGCACACCCAGATCGAGGATTTCGCCTTCGCGGCTGATGCCCTCGCCGAACAGGATGTCGAACTCGGCCGTCTTGAACGGGGACGCCACCTTGTTCTTCACCACCTTGACCTTGGTTTCGTTGCCGATCGAGTCCTCGCCCTTCTTGATCGTGCCGGTGCGGCGGATATCGAGGCGCACCGAAGCGTAGAACTTGAGCGCGTTGCCACCAGTGGTCGTTTCAGGGCTGCCGAACATGACGCCGATCTTCATGCGGATCTGGTTGATGAAGATGACCATGCAGTTGGTCTTCTTGATGTGGGCGGTGAGCTTGCGCAGCGCCTGGCTCATCAGGCGGGCCTGCAGGCCGGGCAGGCTGTCGCCCATCTCGCCTTCGAGTTCGGCCTTGGGCGTGAGCGCGGCCACCGAGTCGACCACGATCAGGTCGACCGCACCGGAACGCACCAGGCTGTCAACGATTTCGAGCGCCTGCTCGCCGGTGTCGGGCTGGGAGATCAGCAGGTCCTGCAGGTTGACGCCGAGCTTCTGCGCGTACTGGATGTCCAGCGCGTGTTCGGCGTCAACGAAGGCACACTGGCCGCCCACTTTCTGCATTTCGGCGATGGCCTGCAGGGTGAGCGTGGTCTTGCCCGAGGATTCCGGGCCGTAGATCTCGATCACGCGACCCCGCGGCAGACCGCCGACGCCCAGCGCGATGTCCAGCCCCAGCGAGCCGGTGGACACCACCTGGATGTCTTCAATCACCTCGCCCTCGCCCAGCCGCATGATCGTGCCTTTGCCGAACTGCTTTTCGATCTGGGCCAGCGCGACCTGCAGGGCCTTGGCCTTTTCGCTGTTGACGGGGTTGTTCTTGACGGCTGCGTCCATTTGATGCTCCTGAGCGTGTGAGTGGGTGTTCGCTTCCAGCAGGTGTTTTTGTGTACAGGCTGGATGCTTGAACAGCAGTTTACAGCGATATACATTTCAAACAAGTCAATTTTTGGTCAGTTTGACTTACTATTTGACCACCCCCCCCTGCGCCGCTGCGCGGCTTCCCCCCAGGGGGACGGCGCTGGCGGCCCGGCGAAGCCGGTTCCGCGGCGCCCTGGGCGGAAATCCCCCTCCTCCGACGGGCTGAATCGATGAACAAAGGACTGTCTCTTTCCGCACCTGACGACCGCTGGCGCTCCGGCCACCTGGGCCGCCTGATGGGTCTGGCCTTGCGCCGCTTTGACGAACGCGTGCTCGATCTGATGGCGCGCGACGCGGCTGTGCCGCTGGCGCTCTCCAACCTCGCCGCGCGTGCGCAGGTGGGTGCGGCCCACATCCATATCACACGCCACCTGGCGCTCAAGGGCTCGCGCCTGACCGAGCTCGCCCGGCAGGCCGGCATGAGCAAGCAGGCCATGGGCGATCTGGTGACACAGTGCGAGGCCTGGGGCCTGGTGCGGCGCGAACCCGATCCGCTGGATGCGCGTGCAAGGCGCATCGTGTTCACCGAAACCGGCCTGCTCTGGCTGGAAGCGTTTCGCCAGGCGGTGGCACAGGCCGAGGCGGAGTTTCGCGCCCAGGTCGGCGCCGAGGTGGCCACCGTGGTGGCGCTGGGGCTGGAGGCGTACGGCACCTGAATGGCCGCGTGGCACGCGCCCAGGCTTCCCGCGAGCCGGGGGTTTCTCCCGCAACCGCCCCCTGCGCCGAGGCCTAAAATGGCTTAGGAGACCAAGCCGCCACCAGCCGGTTGTGCGGCTGACAGTGCCCCCACAACAGGCCGCCAGACCGGCCGCAAAGGAAACCCGCATGCGCATCCTGATTGCCGAAGACGACCAGGTTCTGGCCGATGGTCTGCTGCGCAGTCTTCGCGCGGCCGGCGCGGCCGTCGACCACGTGGCCAGCGGCAGCGAAGCCGACGCCGCGCTGATGACCAACAACGAGTTTGACCTGCTGATCCTGGATCTGGGCCTGCCCAGAATGCACGGCCTGGAGGTGCTCAAACGCCTGCGCTCGCGCGGTTCGGCGCTGCCGGTGCTGATCCTGACCGCGGCCGACAGCATCGAAGAACGCGTCAAGGGCCTGGACTACGGCGCCGACGACTACATGGCCAAACCGTTCAGCCTGCAGGAGCTCGAAGCCCGCGTGCGCGCCCTCACGCGCCGCGGCATGGGCGGCGCCAGTTCCACCATCAAGCACGGCCCGCTGGTGTACGACCAGGCCGGCCGCGTGGCCACCATCGACGGCAAGATGGTCGAACTCTCGGCGCGCGAACTCGGCCTGCTCGAAGTGCTGCTGCAGCGCGCCGGGCGGCTGGTGAGCAAGGACCAGCTGGTCGAGCGCCTGTGCGAATGGGGCGAAGAGGTGAGCAACAACGCCATCGAGGTCTACATCCACCGCCTGCGCAAGAAGATCGAGAAGGGCCCGATCCGCATCGCCACGGTGCGCGGCCTGGGTTACTGCCTTGAAAAAATCCCTGGATGAAGGCTCCCCCCGCGCCGGGCTTGCAGCCCGTCACCCCCCAGGGGGCAGCACTGGTGGCCCGGCAAAGCCGGCTCCACGGTGCTATGGGTTGGAACCCGTCGCTCCGGACAAGTTTGCGATAAACCGCCGCAGCTGACATGTCCGAACCCAATAAGCACGACAACGGCCAGATGTCGTTCGGGCTGTTCCAGCGCGAGCAGCGCAGCCTGTTTGGCGAGATCCTGGACTGGATGCTCACGCCGCTGCTGTTGCTGTGGCCGCTGTCGCTGGCGCTGACCTGGTTCGTGGCGCAGGGCATCGCGAGCAAGCCATTCGACCGTGCGCTGGAGTTCAACCTGCAGGCGCTCACGCAGTTTGTGGTGAACCAGAATGAAAAGGTGAGCTTCAACCTGACGCCGCAGGCGCGCGACCTGCTGCGTGCCGACGACAGCGATCTCGTCTACTACCAGGTGCTGGACCCCCGCGGCGAGCTCATCAGTGGCGAGGGTGACTTCCCGCTGCCCCAGGACAACGAGACGCCCGAACCCGGGCGGGTGATGCTGCGCGACGACATCGTGCGCGGTGACGAAGTGCGTGTGGCCTACGCCTGGCTCTCGCGCAACCAGGACCCCAAACGCCTGGTGCTGATGCAGGTGGCCGAAACCAAGGGCAAACGCTCCACCCTGGCCACCGAGATCATCAAGGGCGTGATGGTGCCGCAGTTCGTGATCCTGCCGCTCGCGGTGCTGCTGGTGTGGATGGCACTGGTGCGCGGCATCCGTCCGCTCAACGAACTGGAGCAGCGCATCCGCGCGCGCAAGCCCGACGACCTGAGCCCGATCGAAGAGTCTTTCATTCCGCAGGAAGTGGCGCCACTGGTCTCGTCCATCAACGACCTGCTCACACGGCTGAAAACCTCGCTGAGCACGCAGAAACGTTTCCTGGCCGACGCGGCGCACCAGCTCAAGACACCCCTGGCGGGGCTGCGCATGCAGGCCGAGCTGGCGCAACGCGAGAGCGATCCGCAGGAAATCCGCGGCTCGCTGCAGCAGATCGCGCGCTCCAGCACCCGCGCCACCCACACCGTCAACCAGCTGCTGTCACTGGCACGCGCCGAAACCACCGGCCGCACGCTGCCGACCGCGCGCATCGACCTCGCCCGGCTCGTGAAGGGGGTCGTGCAGGACTCCGTGCCACGGGCGCTGGAGCACGGGATCGACCTGGGTTACGAAGGGCCCGAAGAGATGCCCGCGGATTGCCTGATGGAAGGCAATCCGACCCTGCTCCAGGAGATGACGCGCAACCTGGTGGACAACGCCATCAACTACTCCGGCCGGGATGGCGTCGTCACGGCGCGCGTGCTTCTGGACCGCTTCAGCGGCGTGATGATCCTGCAGGTCGAGGACAACGGGCCGGGCATCCCGGAAAACGAGCGCGAACTCGTGCTGCAGCCGTTCTACCGCGCGCTGGGCACCAACGTCGACGGCTCGGGCCTGGGTCTGGCCATCGTGCACGAGATCGCTCAGCAACACGGCGCCGTGGTGTCCATGGAGGACGCCCAGCCGGACCGCCCCCACCGGGGTCTGCGCGCGTCGGTGCGTTTTGCGCCCCGCAAGTCCCCGGACAAGGACTGAGTTGTCTGGTGTTTCTTGAGAGGCCAGGCGACGCGGCCGCGGAAAATCAGGCCGCCGCTGCCGGCTGGTAGACGTTGAGCTGCAGGCGCTCGCGCTCCACCGCACGCGCCACGGCCGGCAGCGCAGCAAACCGCTGGGCCAGCGCCCAGGTGGCGGGGAAGGTGGCGGGATCGATGCCTGCGTAGCCACCCCAGCGCAGCAGGGTCAGCGCATAAGCGTCGAGCGCGCCAGGCTTCTCACCGGTGAGCCAGGGTGAAGCCTGGGCCGCGAGCACCTCGATCTCGCCCAGCAGACCCCGGTAGCTGTTCGCGGCGAACGCACCAATGACCTTCTGCGTGCCTTCGTCATCGGTGAACTTCTGCGGCATGAACACGTGGGTGAAGGTGGGGTGCACCGTGTTGTTCATCCAGGCCAGCGTGGACAGCGCACGCGTGCGCGCCAGACCCGACGCGGGCAGGATGCCGGCCTGCGGCAGCTTCGCGTCCAGGTGCAGCAGGATGGCCACGATCTGGGTGATCACCTCGCCACAGTCCACCAGCACCGGCACCTGGCCACGCGGGTTCATGGCCAGATAGTCGGCCGAGCGCTGCTCGCCCTTGTGCAGCTTCACGCTGACAGGTTCAAACGCCGCGCCCGAGAGTTCCAGCATGCTGTGCGGCACGAACGAGCAGGCGCCGGGGGCGAAATAGAGTTTGAGGCTCATGGTGTGTTGTCTCCTGAATCAGCTGAGGTGTTTGCCCAGCACGCCGGCGATTTCAAACATGGTCACCTGCGGCTTGCCGAACACCGGTTCCAGCTTGGCGTCGGCGTTGATGTTGCGCTTGTTGGCCGCGTCCTGCAGGCCGTTGGCCTTGATGTAGTCCCACAGCTTCTTCACCGCTTCGGGGCGCGACACGGCATCGGCGCCGATCACCGCGGCCAGCGCCGCGCTGGGCTGCTTGCCGCTGGCGGCGGTGGTCTTGCGCGGCGCCTTGGGGGCTTTCACCGCGGGCGTCTTCTTGGCTGCGGCTTTCTTCGCGGGCGCCGCCTTCTTGGCCGGTGCGGCTTTGCCAGCCGCCGCGCGCACGGGTGCACCGGCTGCCGTCTTGCGCGGCGGGAACTTGGACGGTGCGAACTCGAAGTTCACCTTGCCCGCTTCCTTGTCCCAGGCCAGGAAGGCCTTGAAAGCACGGCGGGTGCGCATGGAGACGAACTTGTCGAGCAGGTCGGTCTTGCCGGTTTCCAGCAGCTTGCTCATCTGCTCGCGCGCCACCGGCTGCTGCAGGATGATCTTGCCGCTCTTGAAGTCACAAGTCGGCGTGGCCTGCGCCATCGTCGGCACGGACTTCTCGCACACGTAGTTGGCGCCGTGTTCGTGCACCGCGCCACCACATTTGGGGCAGGCACCGAGCGATTCGCTGCCGGCGAAATCGACCAGCTCGCCAGTCTCTTCGTTTTTCTTGTCGTCACCGAAGTCGAATTCGAGTTTCCAGTTCTTCTCTTCTTCGTTGAACTTGATGACGATCTCGGCCACGAAGGGCCAGCCCGCCTTGGAGCGGAAGCCTTCCAGCGGGCCGATCTTCTTGGTCGCCAGCAGCTGTTCAGCCTCTTCGGGCTCGAAGGTGCGACCGGCCGGCGACTTGCCGAACGAGAAGCCGCAGCCCTCGCTGTTGCCGTCGGCGCCGGTGCAGCCGTAGCGGCGGTAGTTTTCCTTCACCACGCCGCCGCAGTTGGGGCAGGGCGTTTGCAGGGTGGCGTAGTTGCCGGGGATGGTGTCGCGGTCGTATTCCTTGGCCTTCTTCACCATGCGCTCGGTCATGGCGGCGATCTCGCCCATGAAGGCGGCGCGGCTGAGCTTGCCGTGCTCCATCTGCGCCAGCTTGTATTCCCACTCGCCGGTGAGCTCGGGCTTGGAGAGTTCTTCCACACCCAGGCCACGCAGCAGTGTCATGAGCTGGAAGGCCTTGGCCGTGGGGATGATCTCGCGGCCTTCGCGGAACATGTACTTCTCGGTCAGCAGGCCTTCGATGATGGCCGCGCGCGTGGCAGGCGTGCCCAGGCCTTTTTCCTGCATCGCTTCGCGCAGCTCGTCGTCATCCACCAGCTTGCCGGCGCCTTCCATGGCGCCCAGCAGGGTGGCTTCCGAATAGCGTGCGGGTGGCTTTGTCTTCAGGCCTTTGGTCTCCACCGATTCGGTGCGCACGGTCTCGCCTTCGCGCACCGGCACCAGGTTCTGCCCCTTGTCGCCCTCTTTGGCATCCACCACGTCTTCGGCGGCTTCCTTGCCATAGACCGCCATCCAGCCCGGCTTGACCAGCACCTTGCCTTCGGTCTTGAAGTGGTGATTGACCACACTCGTGATGCGGGTCGTGACCATGAATTCGGCGCTGGGGAAGAACACCGCCAGGAAGCGACGCACCACCAGGTCGTACAGCTTCTGCTCGGCTTCGCTCAGCCCGTGCGGCGCCTGCAGCGTGGGGATGATGGCGAAGTGGTCCGACACCTTGCTGTTGTCGAAGATGCGCTTGCTCGGGCGGATGTAGCCGCCGTCGAGCGCGGTGCGCGCGTGCGGCGCCAGGTGCTTCATGCCGCTGCCGGCCAGCATCTCGAAGGTCTGCTTCACCGTGGGCAAATAGTCCTCGGGCAGGGCGCGCGAGTCGGTCCGCGGGTAGGTCAGGGCCTTGTGGCGCTCGTACAGGCTTTGCGCCAGCTGCAGCGTGGTCTTGGCGGAAAAGCCGAAGCGGCCGTTGGCCTCGCGCTGCAGGCTGGTCAGGTCGTACAGCAGGCCGCTGGCCTGCGTGGTGGGTTTGCTCTCTTCCTTGACGCTGGCGGCCTTGCCGCGCACCGCATCGGCGATCGCCTGGGCTTCGCGCTGGCTCCAGACGCGGTCGGCGCGCTGCTCCAGGTCGGCGTCGTCGCCGGTGGGCTTCTTAAACGCGGGGTCGAACCACTTGCCCGGGTACTCGCCGGCCTCGGCCAGGAAGGACGCGTGGATTTCCCAGTAGTCGCGGCTGCGGTGGGCGCGGATCTTTTCTTCGCGCTCGACCACGATGGACAGCGTGGGCGTCTGCACCCGGCCGACGGTGGTCAGAAAAAAGCCGCCGTCGCGCGAGTTGAAGGCCGTCATGGCGCGCGTGCCGTTGATGCCCACCATCCAGTCGGCCTCGGAACGGCTGCGCGCGGCGTCGGCCAGGCCCTGCATCTGCGCATCGCTGCGCAGGTGTTCGAAACCGTCGCGGATGGCCGCAGGCGTCATGGATTGCAGCCACAGGCGCTGCACCGGCTTGCCCAGCGTCTGGTACGAGCCGCCCTTCAGGCCACCGGCGTACTGTTCGATCAGGCGGAAGATCAGTTCGCCCTCGCGGCCCGCATCGCAGGCATTGATGAGCTTCGTCACGTCCTTGCGCTTGGCCAGGCGAACCACGGCCGACAGGCGCGACTTGGTCTTGTCGATCGGCTTGAGTTCAAAGTAGGGCGGCAGCACCGGCAGGTGGGCGAAGCTCCACTTGCCACGTTTGACGTCGAACTCTTCGGGCGCGGCGATCTCCACCAGGTGGCCTACGGCGGAAGTGACGACGTAGGTGTCACTCTCGAAGTGGTCATCGTGCTTGTCGAACTTGCCCGCCACCGGGGTGAGCGCTCGCACGATGTCCTGGGCCACGGATGGCTTCTCGGCAATGACCAGGGTTTTGGCGAAACCTTCAGCAGTTTTCATCTCTACAATCAGCTTTCACGCGCGCATGCACGCGCACACATGGGTACGCACACACACGCGCGCACCTGCATGAATCAACCTTACCAAAAATTCCGGCCGTGACGAAAACCGCAGGTTTCGCAAAAAGCCCCCGCCAGACGCGCGCCGCTTCCGCCACCAAAACGCCCGCTGCCAGCAGCCGGCGCATCCAGACGCGGCGCTCCGGCGTGCACGGCAAGGGCGTCTACGCCGTCGTGGATCTGGCCGAAGGTGAGACCCTGATTGAATACGTGGGCGAGATCATCAGCTGGGACGAGGCGCTCAGGCGCCACCCCCACGACCCCAGCGATCCGAACCACACCTTCTATTTCCACATCGACGAAGGCCACGTCATCGACGCCAAGGTCGGCGGCAACTCCTCGCGCTGGATCAACCACAGCTGCAAGCCCAACTGCGAAGCCGAGGTGGACGACGGTCGCGTCTTCATCCGCGCCATGCGCAACATCGCCGCGGGTGAAGAACTGTTCTACGACTACGGCCTGGTGATCGACGAGCCCTACACGCCGAAGCTCAAGGCCGAGTACCCCTGCTGGTGCGGCGCCAAGAACTGCCGCGGCACGCTGCTGGCGCCGAAGCGCGGTGGCCGCGCTTCCAAGCTCGGATGACCCCCCTGCGCCGCTTCGCGTCTTCCCCCCAGGGGGACAACACCAGCGCCCCGGCAAAGCGGGTTGTGCGGTGTTCTGGGCTGCAGGCACGTCTCTCCGACCATGTCTGACCTGCTCGCCCACGTCGAGGCCGTCTGGCAGGCGGTCGTGCCCGATCTGCCGGGCTTCACCGTCGAGGTGCTGCCCAGCATCGACTCCACCAGCAGCGAGCTCATGCGCCGCGCGCGCGCCGGGTTGATGGAGCCGGTGCTGCTGGCGGCCGATGAGCAGACCGCCGGGCGCGGTCGTCTGGGCAAGGGCTGGCACAGCAAGGCCGGCCAGTCGCTCACCTTTTCGCTCGCGCTGCCGCTGGCGCCGGCCGACTGGTCGGGCCTGTCGCTGGCGGTCGGCGTGAGCCTGGCCGAGAGCCTGCACCCGGACGTGCGGCTCAAGTGGCCCAACGACCTCTGGCTGCACCAGCGCAAGCTCGGTGGCATCCTGGTGGAAACCGCCAGCAACGGCACATCGGTCGGAAGCGCTGCCACGCACCCGCGCCTGGTCGTGGTGGGCGTGGGCATCAACATCGCCCGCCCCGAAGCCGCGGCCGTGAGCGCCCTGGCCAGCCCGGACGCGCTGATGCCCGCCATGGCGCCCGCCGGCTTGTCCGAGGTGCTGGTGGGCCTGACCGCGGGCGAGGCGCTGGCACGTGTGGCGCCCGCGCTGGTGCGCGACATCCAGGCCTTTGAGTCACAAGGCTTCTCCGCCTTTGCCGAGCGTTTCGCCCGGCGCGATGCGCTCCAGGGGCAAAGTGTGCGCCTGTCCGACGGCACCCAGGGAACCGCCTGTGGTGTGAGCCCGCAAGGGGCCTTGCTGGTTCAGACCGACCAGGGCATGCAGGCGGTCACCAGTTCGGAAGTGAGTGTGCGGCCATGTTGAGGGTGGTGATCGGGTTGCTGGTGCTGGCCAACGCGGGCTATTTCGCCTGGACCCAGGGGTACCTGGGCGCCCTGGGCCTGAAGCCGGTGGTGCAGTCCGAGCCCGAGCGGTTGCAATCCCAGATCAAGCCCGAGGGCTTGCGCCTGCTCAACGCCCCCCGACCGGCAGAGGCGCCATCGAACGCCACGGCACCCACGGCGACGCCCCCATCGCCACCCGCGCCAGAGACAACGGCAGCGTCCACGGTTGCAGACGCCGAAGTCCCTTCCAAGCCCCAGACCGACAACACGCCCGCCACCTCTTGTTGGCAAGCCGCCATCTACTCGCCTGCCCAGGCCGATGTGTTGCGCACGGCCCTGCAGCAGCTAGGCCTGCCCGACGGCGCCTGGCGGCTCAACGAAGTTCTCAGCGGAGGCCGCTGGATTGTCTACATGGGACGCTACAACGACGAGCAGATGGCGCGCAAAAAGACCGAACTGCGCGACATCAAGATCGAATTCCGGGAAGTCACGGTGCCAGCACTCGGACGCGGTCTGGCGCTGGGCACCTTCTCCAGCGAAGCCTCGGCCGAAAAGGCCCTGCAGGACCTGAGCAAAAAAGGCGTGCACACCGCGCGCGTGGCGGTAGAGCGGCCCGAAGGCACCAACTTTGTCCTGCGCCTGCCCGCCGCCACCGAAGCGCAGCGCAACGCCGTGAGTGGCCTCGGCGCAGCTCTCGCGGGCAAAAGACTCCAGCCCTGCGAATGAAAAAAGTCGCTGTTTGCACAGCGGCTTTTTTCATTCCAGGGCACCCGTGGAGCCGGCTTCGCCGGGCCACAGGGCGCGGCCCCCTCCGGGGGAAGCCACGAAGCGGCGCAGGGGGTGCTTTATCCAGCCACGACGCGCGCCATCTCCAGGCACTTGTTCGAATAGCCCCACTCGTTGTCGTACCAGGCCACGACCTTGACGAAGGTGCTGTCCAGCGCGATGCCGGCGTCGGCGTCGAACACGCTGGTGCAGGTCTCGCCACGGAAGTCGGTCGCCACGACCTTGTCGGTCGTGTAGCCCAGCACACCCTTGAGCGCGCCTTCGCTCTGCGCCTTCATCTCGGCGCAGATCTCGGCGTAGCTGGCTTCCTTGCTCAGCTCCACCGTCAGGTCCACCACCGACACGTCGGACGTCGGCACGCGGAAGCTCATGCCGGTCAGCTTCTTGTTCAGCTCGGGAATCACCACGCCCACGGCCTTGGCAGCGCCCGTGCTCGAAGGAATGATGTTTTCCAGGATGCCGCGGCCGCCGCGCCAGTCTTTGTTGGACGGGCCGTCCACGGTCTTCTGCGTCGCGGTGGCAGCGTGAACCGTCGTCATCAGGCCGCGCTTGATGCCCCACTTGTCGTTCAGCACCTTGGCCACAGGGGCCAGGCAGTTGGTGGTGCACGAGGCGTTGGAGATGATGGCCTGGCCGGCGTAGGTGGTGTGGTTCACGCCGTAGACGAACATGGGGGTGTCGTCCTTGGAGGGCGCAGACAGGATGACCTTCCTGGCGCCGGCGTCCAGGTGTTTCTGCGCCGTGACCTTGTCGAGGAACAGGCCGGTGGATTCGATCACGATGTCGGCGCCGACGTCGGCCCACTTCAGGTTGGCCGGGTCGCGCTCTTGCGTCAGGCGGATGGTCTTGCCGTTGACGACGATGTTGCCGCCTTCGACCTTGACGGTGCCCTTGAAGCGGCCGTGCACGCTGTCGTACTGCAGCATGTAGGCCAGGTAGTCGGGTTCGAGCAGGTCGTTGATGGCGACGACTTCGATGTCAGAGAAGTTCTGGATCGCGCTGCGCAGCACGTTGCGCCCGATGCGGCCGAAGCCGTTGATACCGATTTTGATGGTCATGTCCGTCTACTCCTTCAGTTGGAAAAGTTGCAAATCAGGGAAATCAGTGCAGCGCCAGCGGTGCCCAACCCAGGGCACCGCTGGGCCGGCTTTGCCGGACGGCCAGTGCCGCCCCCTTGAGGGGGTAGCGCGAAGCGCTGCGGGGGTGGGTCATTTCATCAATACGGTGCGCACCGTGTCGGCCACGTTCTGGGCGGTGAAACCGAAGTGTTCGAACAGCACCGGTGCCGGGGCGGACTCGCCGTAGGTGTCGAGGCCGACGACCGCGGCCACGCCGTATTTCCACCAGCCGTCGGTGGAGCCCATTTCCACCGCGATGCGCGGCAGGCCTTTGGGCAACACGTCCGCCTTGTAGGCCGGATCCTGGCGGTCAAAGGTCGTGGTGCTGGGCATGGAGACCACGCGCACCGCGATGTTGTAGGCGCGGGCCAGCAGGTCCTGCGCCTTGAGCGCGAGCTGCACCTCGGACCCGGTGGCGATGATCACCGCCTGGGCCTTCTTCTTCAGGCCCACTTCGCTGGGCTCGGCCAGCACGTAGGCACCGCGGCTGATGTCGCCGAGGTCGTGCTTGGGCGCGTAGGGCAGGTTCTGGCGGCTCAGCAGCAGCGCAGTCGGCTTGTTGCTGTTTTGCAGCGCCACAGCCCAGGCCACGGCGGTCTCGGCGGTGTCGCCCGGACGCCAGACGTCCAGGTTGGGGATCAGGCGCAGGCTGGCGGCGTGTTCGACCGACTGGTGGGTCGGGCCGTCTTCGCCCAGGCCGATGGAGTCGTGCGTGAACACGTGGATCACGCGCTGCTTCATCAGCGCGGCCATGCGGATGGCGTTGCGGCTGTAGTCGCTGAACGTGAGGAAGGTGCCGCCGTAGGGGATGAAGCCACCGTGCAGTGCGACGCCGTTCATGATCGCGGCCATGCCGAATTCGCGCACGCCGTAGTTGATGTGGCGGCCACCCTGGCCGGCCTCGTTCTTCACCACGTTGCCCGCCAGATCGAAGCGCAGGTTGGGGGTGGACTTGGTGTTGGTGAGGTTGGAGCCGGTCAGGTCGGCCGAACCACCCAGCAGCTCGGGCAGTGCCGCCGTGAAAGCTTCCAGGGCGATCTGGCTGGCCTTGCGGCTGGCCACGGTCTCGGCCTTGGTGTGGGCCGCGAGCACGGCGTCCACAGCGACCTGGTGGAAAGCCTTGGGCAGCTCGCCCTTCATGCGGCGGGTGAATTCCTTGGCCAGCTCGGGGAAGGCGGCCTTGTAGGCAGCAAACTGCGCGTTCCAGGCGGCTTCAACGGTCTTGCCGGCGGCCTTGGCGTCCCAGGCGGCGTACACGTCTTTCGGGATCGCGAACGGCGCGTGGGGCCAGCCCAGGGCTTCGCGGGTGAGCTTGATCTCTTCGGCGCCGAGCGGCTCGCCATGGGCCTTGGCGGTGTTGGCGCGGTTCGGGCTGCCCTTGCCGATGGCGGTCTTGCAGCAGATCAGCGTGGGCTTGTCGGCGCTGTTCTTGGCGGCGGCGATGGCCTTGTCCACGGCGTCGGCGTCGTGGCCGTCGACCGCGCGGATCACGTTCCAGCCGCAGGCTTCAAAACGCTTGGGCGTGTCGTCGATGAACCAGGGCGCGACCTGGCCGTCGATGGAGATGCCGTTGTCGTCGTAGAGGGCGATCAGCTTGTTGAGCTTCCAGGCGCCCGCCAGCGCGATGGCTTCGTGGCTGATGCCTTCCATCAGGCAGCCGTCGCCCAGGAACACGTAGGTGTGGTGGTCCACGATGGCATGGCCGTCGCGGTTGAATTCGGACGCCAGCAGCTTCTCGGCCAGCGCCATGCCCACCGCGTTGGTGAGTCCCTGGCCCAGCGGGCCGGTGGTGGTTTCGACGCCGGGCGTGTGGCCGACTTCGGGGTGGCCCGCGGTCTTGCTGCCGAGCTGGCGGAAATTCTTGAGTTCGCCGATGGGCAGCTTGTAGCCGGTCAGGTGCAGCAGCGCGTAGATCAGCATGGAGCCGTGGCCGTTGGACAGCACGAAGCGGTCGCGGTTGGCCCAGGCGGGGTTGGTGGGGTTGTGGCGCAGGTGGCGGCCCCACAGCGCAACGGCCATGTCGGCCATGCCCATGGGTGCGCCGGGGTGGCCCGAGTTGGCGGCCTGCACCGCGTCCATGGCGAGCGCGCGGATCGCGTTGGCCTGGGTCTGCGGCGACACCGTGGGTGCGGCGGCAGGGACGGCGGCGGGGGCGGGGCTGGTGGGGGTGTTGGCGTCGTCGGACATGGATGAACCGTGGTGAGGTGGGATGACAGCGCCCAGGGCGCCAAACCCGAGATTTTATCGGGCCGCCCGTCCGGCCCCGGCGGCTCGTGAATAATGCAGACGTGACCTTGCCCCACACCACCGCGAAAGCCACCATCCCCGCCATGATCCTGGCCGCCGGGCGCGGCATGCGCATGCGCCCGCTGACCGACGTGACACCGAAGCCTTTGCTGCGGGTGCAGGGCAAGCCGCTGATGCAGGGGCCGATGGAAGCGTTGCACCAGGGTGGCTTCTCCCGGCTGGTGGTCAACACCGCCTGGCTGGGCGAGCAGATCGAGCAGCAGTTCGCCGACTGGCCGCAAGCCCACCCGGGCGCCGAGATTGCGTTTTCACACGAAGGCCAGGACTTCGGCTACGCGCTCGAAACCGCGGGTGGTATTTCGCGCGCGCTGCCGCTGCTGGACGAGGTGTTCTGGGTGCTGGCGGGCGACGTCTACGTGCCTGGCTTTCCCTTCACCCAGGCCAGCGTGGACCGCTTCAGCGCCAGCGGCCTGCTGGCGCACCTCTGGCTGGTGCCCAACCCGGCGCACAACCCCCAAGGCGACTTCGGCCTGAGCGCCGACGGCCGGGCGCTGAACCAGGCCGACCAGAAACACACCTACAGCACCATCGGCCTGTACCGCCGTGCGCTGTTTGAAGCCCCGTGGTGCGAAACCATCCCTGGCAACCCGCAGGGCACCGCCGCTCCGCTGGCGCCGCTGCTGCGCCAGGCCATCGACGCCGGTCTCGTGAGCGCCGAGCTCTACACCGGGCCCTGGACCGATGTCGGCACACCGGAGCGCCTCGAAGAACTGGGCTGAAGCAATCGGCTCCCCCGCGCCGCCTGCGGCGTGCCTTGAAGGCCGCGTCATCGTCGGAGCCGATGCCTCTTCGTCCCGTCCAAGCCTGCGCAGGCAGGCTCGGAGCCGCGGTCCTCAGCCCCCCAAGGGGCGATGCGAGTGGCCCGGAGAAGCCGGTTCCACCGCATCCTTGGTTGAACTGCGCGCCGGGCAGTGGCACTGCGGGGTCGTTGCAAAACACGGAGAATGCCGCCATGGACGCACACACTTCCCACGCCCTCTACACCCAACGCCGCGCGCAGCTCGCCGCCCAGCTCGGCCCCGGTGGCATCGCCATCGTGCCCACCGCACCCGAGCAGCAGCGCAACCGCGACAGCGATTTCCTGTTCCGGCACGACAGCTACTTCTATTACCTGACCGGCTTCACCGAGCCCAAGGCCTGGCTGGTGATCACCGCCGAAGGCGAGTGCACGCTGTTCTGCAACCCGAAAGACGCCGAGCGCGAGATCTGGGACGGCTTGAGGCTGGGCCCGGACGCCGCGCCCGACGCGCTCGGCGTGCAGGCCGCGTTTTCCTCCGCCGAACTCGACCAGCGCCTGCCCAGGCTGCTGGAAAACCGCAGCGTGGTCTGGTACCCATTTGCCACCCACGAGGGACTGGAGAGCCGCGTCAATCATTGGCTGCAGCCGGTGCGTGCCCGCGTGCGCTACGGCGCCCTGTGCCCCGAGTCGCAGCGCGACCTCTGCGCCCTGCTGGACGAGATGCGGCTGACCAAGGATGCGCACGAACAGGACGTGATGCGCCGCGCCGCGCAGATCAGCGCGCGTGCCCACATCCGCGCCATGCAGCGCTGCGCCGCCATGCTGCGCGCCGGGCAGGACGTGCGCGAGTACCACCTCGACGCCGAGCTGCTGCACGAGTTCCGCCAGCAGGGCTCGCAGTACCCGGCCTACGGCAGCATCGTCGCCGCCGGCACCAACGCCTGCATCCTGCATTACCGCGCCGACACCGCGCCCATCCGCAGCGGCGAGCTGGTGCTGATCGACGCCGGCTGCGAGCTCGACGGCTACGCCAGCGACATCACCCGCACATTCCCCGCCAACGGCACATTCACCGGCCCGCAGCGCACGCTGTACGACCTGGTGCTGGCATCTCAGGAGGCAGCCGTGACGGCGACCAAAGCCGGCGCGCGTTTCACCGACCCGCACGAAGCCACGGTCGCCGTGCTGGCGCAGGGCCTGCTTGACGTCGGCCTGCTCGACAAGAACAAGGTCGGCAGCGCGCAGGACGTGATCACCAACCGCAGCTACTTCCAGTTCTACATGCACCGCACCGGCCACTGGCTGGGCATGGACGTACACGACTGCGGCGGCTACGTGGAACCGTCGGAAATCGGCACCGTCAATGAACGCAAAGACCCGCTGAGCGGTGAAGTGATCAAGGACCGCCCCAGCCGCATCCTCCAGCCCGGCATGGTTCTCACCATCGAGCCCGGCCTGTACGTGCGCCCGGGCGAAGGTGTGCCGGAACACTTCTGGAACATCGGCATCCGCATTGAAGACGACGCCATCGTCACCGCCAGCGGCTGCGAACTCATCAGCCGCGGCGTGCCGGTACAGGCTGACGAGATCGAAGCGTTGATGCGCGGCTGATCGGCTTGGCGAAGACTTCCCCACCGTGCGTGTCCTGAGCGTCAACACCGGCAGCGCCCGCGCTTTGAGGATCGGCACTCGCAGCGTGCTTTCGGCCATCGGCAAGTCAACCGTCGCTGGCCCGGTGTCGGTTGGGCGGCTCGGTCTGCAGGGCGACGAGCAGGCCGATCCCACGGTGCATGGCGGGCTGGACAAGGCGGTCTACGCCTATCCGGTGGAACACCACCCGTTCTGGCAGGCGCAGCGGCGCGAAGCTGACGTGAGCCTCTTCGACGAAACACTGCCGCCCGGCTTCATGGGCGAGAACCTCAGCATCGAAGGCCTGCTGGAGCACGAGGTCTGGATCGGCGACGAGCTGCACTTTCCCGGCTGCGTGCTGCGCGTGACCGCGCCGCGCGAGCCCTGCTTCAAGTTCAACGCCGTCATGGGGCTGAACCAGGCGGGTCGGCTCATGATGGAACGCCTGAGTTCCGGCTTTTACCTTGCCGTGGTGCGGCCCGGCACCATCGAAGCGGGTGAGGCCTTCCAGCTGGTGCCGGGCACCCGTGGCCTGCGGGTCAGCGAGGCGTTCGCCGCCAAACGCCTGAAACACCTGCGTTGATCCGCCGATCGGGCGTCATGGTTTTCGGGTAGAACCCCTGCATGAACACACAAGAAGCCCATCTGCGCGTCCTCTGCCTGACGATGAACCCCTCGGTCGACCTGGCGACCGAAACCGAGCGCGTGGTGCCCACGCACAAGCTGCGCTGCGGCGACACGCTGCACGACGCGGGCGGCGGCGGCATCAACGTAGCGCGCGTGCTCACCCGCCTGGGCGGCGAATGCACGTCGCTGTGTCCCACCGGTGGTTCGGCCGGCCACTGGCTGGAGACGCGCATGCGCGAAGAGGGCATCCCCAGCGTGTTCCTGCCGATCGCCGACGAAACGCGCGTCAGTTTCACGGTGCACGAACACAGCACCGGCGCCGAGTTCCGCTTCGTCATGCCCGGCCCGCACCTGACCGAAGGCGAATGGCAGGCCTGCCTGAGCCATCTGGAACAGCTGCCCGAATTCCCCGACCTGCTGGTCGCCAGCGGCAGCCTGCCGCCCGGCGCGCCGGTGGACTTCTACGCGCGGCTGGCGCGCCTGTGCCGCGAGCGCGGTGCGCGCCTGGTGCTCGACACCTCGGGGCCGGCCCTGGCCGCCGCGCTGGCCGAGGGCGTGTACCTCTTCAAGCCCAACCTGCGCGAACTCGCCGAACTCAGCGGTGAGGCGCTGGAGGCCCCCGAACAGTGGCTGGGGGCGGCCCGCCAACTGATCCAGCGTGGCATGACCGAGATCGTGGCGCTGACGCTGGGCCACCTGGGCGCCCTGCTGGTCACGCGCGACGCGAGCTGGCGCGCCGCACCGCTGGACATCCCCGTGGCCAGCGCAGTGGGCGCGGGCGACAGCTTCGTGGGTGGCATGGTGGCCGCGCTGCAGCAGCGCCAACCCTTGCAGGAAGCCTTTGCGCTCGGGGTCGCCGCTGGCTCGGCCACGCTGCTCTCGATCGGCACCGGCCTGTGCAGCCCCGAGGATGTGCAGCGCCTGCTGCCGCAGGTGCAGATCCAGCCGGCGGACTGAGGTCCGCGCGCGCCCTCAGACCGCCGGGTCCGTCTGAACGTTGAGCGGCGCGGCCCGCACCGGCTCGGTGTAGCCACAGAGCACCCGCTCCAGCGCCGAGCGGCTGGGCGTTTCCACGAACAGGCAGAGCTTGCCGTGGCGCTTGCAGTGTTCCTTCACGCGCCAGTAAGCGTTGTGGCTGATGTAGCCCACCTGGCAGATCACCAGATCGGCCGACTGCAGCATCGGCCCCAGCTGCCCGGCCTTGTCCTCCTCGCCGCCATCGCGGTGCAGGAAGCGCCCCCCTTTGTCTTCGATCAGTTCACGGTAAACCGGGATCACCCGCGTGCGCCAATAAACTAAACTAGAATCGTTCTCATTAACGTTACTGAAGGAGTTTCCATGCAACTGCGAGCCCTGACCCTGGCGATGGCCACCCTGACCGCCAGCACGCTGTTCACCAGCCTGCCCGCCCACGCCGCCACGCCCGTGGCCACCACGGCCGCCGCAGCCGCGGTGGACCACAAGGCGGTGGTCGCGAACTACGCCGCGCTGGTGCACGCCAATTACGCCGACACCCTGGCCGCGGCCAAGGACCTGCAGACCGCCATTGCCGCCTTCATCGCCGCCCCTTCGGCCGAAGGCCTGGACAAGGCGCGCAAGGCCTGGCTGGACGCGCGCGAGTTCTACGGGCAGACCGAGGCCTTCCGCTTCTATGGCGGCCCGATCGACGACGAAAAAGGTCCTGAAGGCCAGATCAACGCCTGGCCGCTGGACGAGGCCTATGTGGACTACGTGACGGGCAAGCCCAAGGCCGGCATGGTCAACAACCCCAAGTTCAAGATCACCAAGGCCGCGCTGGCCAAGGCCAACGAGCGTGGCGGTGAAGAAAACATCAGCGCCGGCTGGCACGCCATCGAGTTCCTGCTCTGGGGCCAGGACGTGAGCGAGACCGGCCCGGGCAACCGCTCGTTCGAGGACTACGTCAAAGGCAAAGGTGAGAACGCCGAGCGCCGCGCCCAGTACCTGACCGTGGCGACCGAACTGCTGGTCCATGACCTGTCGGCCATGGTCAAGGCCTGGGAGCCGAACGCGAAGAACTACCGCGCCAGGTTCGAGAAGGGCGGCAAGGAGTCGGTGCGCAAGATCATCGTCGGCCTGGGTTCGCTCTCGCGCGGTGAACTCTCCGGCGAGCGCATGGAAGTGGCGCTGAACTCGCAGGACCAGGAAGACGAACACTCCTGCTTTTCCGACAACACGCACCGCGACTTGGTGACCAACGCCAAGGGCATCCAGAACGTGTGGCTGGGCCAGTACCAGAAGCGCGACGGCAGCCAGCTGGAGGGGCCGGGCGTGCGCGATCTGGTGGCCGCCAAGAACCCGGCCCTGGCCGAGAAGACCACGGCCCAGATCGCTGGCTCGGTGAGTGGCGCCGAAGCCATTCCTGCGCCGTTCGACCGCGCCATCTTCAAGGGCTCGGCCGGCCGCCCGGCCGTCGAGAAGACCATCGCCAGCCTGGTTGAGCAGTCCAAGCTGCTGGTGGAATCGGCTTCCGCCGTCGGCATCGCCAAGCTGACCCTGGTTGAACCCTGAAATATGGCACACCCCCGCGCGGGATTGACCCACCCCTGCGCCGCGCCTAAGGGCGCGTCACCCCCTCAAGGGGACAGTGCGAGTGGCCCGGCAAAGCCGGCTCCACCGCACTCTGGTTGGCTCCCCCTCTCCGGCAGCGCATTGGTTTCAATCTGTTCATCTATTCACCATGTCCACTTTTCCCACAGCCACGCGCACCGCGCTAGCCATGGGGGCGATCGCCGTCGGTTCGGCGGTGTTCGCCCTGCACGGACCCGCCACCGCGGAAACCGACCCGGACCCGCTGGGCGAACGCACGGGCGGCCAGGCCACGGTCTTCGCCACCGGCCGCAACGCCTTCTCTTTCCCGCACGCCAACCTGGACGACCCGGAGCGCACCCGCTTCGTGATCGGCAACTCGTTCTTCAAACGCAACTGGGTCGAAGCGCCCGCCTCCACCACCGCGCGCGATGGCCTGGGCCCGCACTTCATCGCGCGCTCCTGCGCCGGCTGCCACGTGATGGACGGCCGGGGTGCACCACCAGACTGGAAGCGCACCCTGGGCCCCGAGCCGGAGAACTCCGTCGCGCTGCTGATCCGCCTTTCCAAGCCCGGCACGCCCGCCCCGCACGCGGGTGTGGTGCCCGACCCGACCTACGGCGACCAGTTCAACAACGCCGGCATCCAGGGCGTCAAGCCCGAGGGTCAGGTTGAAATCCGCAGCACGCCGGTCCGCGGCCGCTTTGCCGATGGCACGCGCTACACCCTGCAGCAGCCACACTACCAACTCACCCAGCTGGGTTATGGACCGATGAGCCCGGGCGTGATGCTCAGCCCGCGCATCGCGCCGCATCTGGCCGGACTGGGCCTGATCGAAGCCATTCCCGAGAGCGAGATCCTGGCCAACGCGCGCGACCAGGCTGCGGCGCCCGGCCCGATCAAGGGCCAGCCCAACCGCGTGTGGGACGCCTTCGCGCAGAAAGAAGTCATCGGCCGCTTTGGCTGGAAGGCCAACACCGGCAGCATCGCGCACCAGAGCGCGGGCGCCTTCAACGGCGACATGGGCATCACCACCAGCGTGTTCTGGCAGGAGGCCTGCACCGCCGCGCAGAAGGATTGCCAGGCCGCCCCGCACGGCGGCGGCAAACGCAGCGGCCACGACGGCCTGATCCCGTCCGCCCAGGCCACGGCGCAGGTGCCCGAGATCGACGACGAAACGCTGGGCCAGGTGGTCTTCTACACCGCGACCCTGGCCCCGGCCGCGCGCCGCCAGCCCGACAACCCGCAGGTGCTGCGCGGTCAGGCGCTGTTCGCGCAGGCGCAGTGCGCCACCTGCCACCGGCCCAGCTACACCACCGGCAACACCCTGTTCCCCCGCTTGACCAGCGCCCGCATCAGCGGCCAGCGCATCTGGCCTTACACCGACCTGCTGCTGCACGACATGGGCGAAGCGCTGGCCGACGGCCGACCCGATTTCCTCGCCAACGGCCGGCAATGGAAGACGCCGCCGCTGTGGGGCATCGGCCTGTTCAAGGACGTCAACGGCCACCAGCGCCTGCTGCACGACGGCCGCGCCAACGGCGTGCTCGAAGCCGTGCTCTGGCACGGTGGCGAGGCGCAGGCGGCCAAGGACCAGGTGCTGAAGTTCAACCAGCGCGACCGCGAAGCGCTCGTGAAGTTTGTTGAGTCGCTGTGATGAAGCCCTCAAACGAACTGACGCGGCGCCGGCTGCTGGCGGCGCTGGCCGCTGGCGCGGTGCTGCCAGCCACCCCCGTTTGGGCCCAGACCAGCGGCCCGGTGGCCTTTCCCTACTACAGCGGCGAGCAGGCCCTGCAAGGCCTGTACGGTCTGCACCTGCCACAACTGGCGCGCACTTTCGAGACCGCAGCGCAAGCCCTGAGCGCGGCGGCCCGGACCCACTGCGCCGGCCCAGCCACGCCAGCCCCGTTGCTGGACGCCTGGCGCCAGGCCCTGCTGGCCTGGCAAGCCCTCGCCACCCCCGGCCTCGGCCCGGTGATCGAGCGGCGCTCGCAGCGCCAGATCGACTTCTGGCCCGCACGGCCCGCCCTGCTGGACAAGGCCCTGGCGCACGCGCCGAAAACGCTCGCCGACATGGAGCGCATCGGCACCCCGGCCAAGGGCTTTCCGGGCATGGAGCGGCTGCTGGCGGGCCAGCCCGCCGGCCCCCATTGCCCCTACCTCGTGCTGATCGCCGAAGGCATCGAAGCCGAGGCCCGCGCCCTGCGCGAGAGCTTCGATGCCCTGGCGGCCCGCGACTGGACCGCCGACGAAGACGCCGCCCGCGGCGCCTTCGCGGAATGGATCAACCAGTGGCTCGGCGGTCTGGAGCGCCTGCGCTGGATCGAGATCGAGCAGCCGCTGCAGCGTGCCAAGACCGTAGGCCAAGGGCATCGGCCGGCCTTTGCCCGTCAGCGCATGGCCGACAACCTCGCCGAATGGCGCACCCAGTGGCAGGCGTTGAACGCCCAGGCCCGGCTGCAGCCAGCGCAACGCACCGAGCCCCCACCACCCGGCCAGGCGCTGATCCCGATTGAGGCCCTGCTGATGGGCAAGGGCCACCTCGCGCTGGCCGGGCGCTGGGGGCAGGCACTGGACGCCGTCTCGGCCGCCGTGGCGGGTTTGCCGGCCCAGCCGGGCGAACGCGAACTCATGGCGCTCTCCAGGACCATGAAAACGGTGACCACGCTCTACCAGGGCGAGGTCGCTTCGGCGCTGGACGTGCCGCTGGGATTTTCCGATGCAGATGGGGACTAGAAAGAGCCCCCCTGCGCCGCCTTCGGCGTCTTCCCCCCAGAGGGGGGACGCCACCAGCGGCCCGGCAAAGCCGGTTCCGCGGTGGCCGCTGGGTGAAGGCATCGCACGCCGCCATGTGTTGCTTTGGGCGGGCAGCATGGCTTTGCCGTCGGCATGGGCTGCGCGGCAGCGCCGAACCACCCTGCTCGCCGCCTGGCAACAGGATCAAGAGCAGCGCATCGGTCTGCTGTCGGCGGACGCCAGCCAATGGTCGGTGCAGCGCTCGCTGGTCGTGCCGACGCGCGCGCACGGCCTGTGGGCCGAGGCGGGCGGCAGCGTGCTGGCCGTGGCGCGCCGCCCCGGCGACTGGCTGCTGCGCTGGCGACCCGGTCAGGCCAAAGCGCAGTGGCACTGGATCGACGGCGACCGCCGCTTCAATGGCCACGTGATCACCAGCGCCGACGGCGCCACGCTCTGGACCACCGAGACCGACCTCGACACCGCACAGGGCCGGCTGGGCGTGCGCGACGCGGCATCGCTGGACAAAACCGGCGAGTGGGCCACGCACGGCATGGACCCGCACCAATTGCTGGCCCTGCCGCAGGCCGTGGGCGGGCTGCCCGCGGGCACGCTGATGGTGGCCAACGGCGGCATCCCCACCTTGCCCGAAACCGGGCGCAGCAAACGCGAACTCGGCCGCATGGACGCCTCGCTGGTGGCGCTGCACCCGGCCAGCGGCGGGCTGCTCGGTCAATGGCGCCTGGACGATCCACACCTGAGCATCCGCCACCTGGCCTGGGACCCGATCAGCGGCACGCTGGGTATCGCTTTGCAGGCCGAACACCCCGACCAAGCGGCGCATCAGGCCGCCCCGGTGCTGGCGGTCTGGGACGGGCGCACGCTGCGGGCGGCCGCGGGACAGCCCGCACTGGCCGGCTACGGCGGCGACATCTGCGCCCTGCCACAGACCGCCGGTGGCGGTTTTGCCGTCAGCTGTCCGCGCGTCAACCGGCTGGCGCTGTTCGATGCGCGGGGTGCATGGCGCGGCGCCATCGAACATGTCGAGGCCTACGCGCTGGCCTCGGACCGCGAACAGTGGTGGCTGGCCAGCAGCCGGGGGCAGGTCGGGTTGCTGCACGGTGGCACCGATGGCGCAGAGCCTTCGCGCTCACGCGCTCCGGACCGCGACACGCTCGTCCTGCAAATCGAAAACCACTGGGTGCTGATGGCGGGTTGAAGCGCCGGCCGCTCAGGAACGCAGGGCCTCCGCATCGTCACCCACCCGGTCGCAGGCCTGACCGCTGCGCCGGCACTGGCCCTCCGCGTCCAGCCAGGGGTGGGCATGGCCCACGCAGCCGGTCTGGCAGATCACCGCCTGGGCCTCCCGGGCGCCGGCCTCCACCGGTGGCCTCGACCTCACAGCCGGTGATCGGCGGCGCAGCACGGCGGCCGCCCCCAACCCCCAGAACACGCTGGTGCGCAGCAGCACCAGCTCGGCGCGCAGACGCAGGTTCTCGCCTTCCAGCGCTGCGACGCGGCTGGACGAAGACCGCAGCAGCTCGGTGCACCGGCTCTGAAGACCACCGATCTGGCGCATCAGCACCCCGTGTTCCTGCGCCAGTTCCCGCGCCATGGTCCATTCGTTGCAGGTCGCCTGTTGCACCACCGTGCTGCTGTGCTGGGTCATCCGGTTCTCCCTGTGCGGGGGTTGGCACAGGCCGCGTCCGGCGATGGTTGCCGCACGGCCCAGTCCACACAATGGATCACCTGGCCGTCGACATCCGCGAAGGCAAACGCCCACGCCCCCCAGGGCTGCAGGGCCGGCGCTTCAGCGGGCAGCCGGTGCGCGTGCAGCGGCTGCCCACCGGACACCCCGGTGCGCACCGGCCGCAGGATGGCCTGGCGCAAGCTGGCGTGCAGCGCCCTGGTGGCGCAGCCGTGAATGGTCACGACCCGGCGTGGCGGAGCGGCTTCAGCGGTGGGCCGCGCGTCGGCCAGCGGGTGGGTCCGGGACGTTCCCGCATCCGCAGGCGCACCCCGCCAGCGCAAACGCCACCCAGCGCTTGCCCGCCCCGAGCCAGCCCAGGCGGCGACTGAGGGCTTTTTCGGCACGGATCTGCGCCAGGCGTTCGCGCACGGAGGGGGTGACGACATGCGGTTCATGGGCGGGGTGGGCGGTCATGGGGGGTTGTCAGGCAGGCGTCCCGTGGGCGGGAAGTCCGGTGTGTTCTGGCCGATGTGCCAGCACACACCGGAGGGATCGATGAGCACGAACTCGGTGATGCCCCAGGGCTGTTCCACCAACGGGGTGAGGCGTGCGCCGTAACGCCCGGCCAGGTCCTGCGCCTCCACATGCGCGCGCCAGGCACCCACATCCGGCACCAGCACATGCATGACCAGGTTTTCCGCCAGCGCCTTCTCGTAGAAATCCTGCAGCAGGAAGGCGCAGCCGTCGACGCTGAAGGATGCGACCCCGCCACCCACGGAGCACTCGGTGAAGCCCAGATCGGCGAAAAAGCGCCGGGACAGCGCAAAGTCCCGGGCCGGAACGAAGGCCTTGATCTCGGTCGCCCGCAGGGCGCTCGCGCGGCTCATTGCACGCTGCCCGGTGCGGCGTGCCACAGCGGCGAAGGCTGCAGGTCCGGGCCCGCCATTGGCGCGGCTTCTGCGGCCAGCTGCCAGCGCATGCGCAGGTTGGCCAGCATGTTCCGCATGGGCGGCGAGACGTGGGGGTGCCCGGACAGGAAGAACAGGTTGGAAACCAGTTTCCGTGCCATCAGGCTGCGGTTCGGGCAGTCCGCCGCAGCTTGAGCGTAGCCGGTCATGAGCGCCAGCGTACCGGCCGTCAGGGCCTCGACGGAAGGCAGATGGACGCCGTCTTCGTCCGGGTCTCCGGCTTCGTTGCCAGGTGGGTGCATGGGCTTCTCCTTGATGGGAAGGGCGTGTCGGGAATCCACAGCCTTCGAGTTCGGCATCAAATCATATGAGAATGATTCGCATTTGTAAAGTAAACCATACGGCCACCGTCGCAAAGGCGGTCGAATGACGACAATGGTTTTTTGCACGAACCCAAAGTCCACCCAGAAAGGAACCCCCTCATGAAAGGCGACCCCCAGGCCATCAGCCATCTGCAGGCGCAGCTGAAGAACGAACTCACCGCCATCAACCAGTATTTCGTGCACTACCGCATGCTCAAGCACTGGGGATTCGACAAGCTGGCCAAGAAGGAGTATTCGGAGTCCATCGGCGAGATGAAACACGCCGACTGGCTCATGGACCGCATCTTCGTGCTCGATGGCCTGCCCAACCTGCAGGATCTGGGCAAGCTGAACATTGGCGAGAACGTGCCCGAGATGCTGGCCAGCGACCTGGCGCTCGAACGCGGTGCCCAGACCACCATCAAGGACGGCATGGCCCACTGCGAGAGCGTGCGCGACTACGTCTCGCGTGACCTGCTGCAGAAGATCCTGGACGACACCGAGGAACACATCGACTTTCTCGAAACCCAGATCGACCTCATCGACAAGGTCGGCCTGCCCAACTACCTGCAGAGCCAGATGGGCGAGCCCAGCTGAGCGGGCGACCCGTCCGAAGACCTCGTGCAGGCATGGGGTGTTCCGGCGCAAACCGGGATACCCCACAAATCATTCGGGCTATTCTCCGAATTGAATACGATCAATTATCATTTGTAGGCCCATCCCTTTCAGGAACCGCCTGCCATGATCGTTTGTGTTTGCCACCGCGTCAGTGACCAGACCATTGCCCGTGCAGCACGTTCGGGCATGGCCTTTGACGACATCCAGCTGGAGCTCGGGGTGGCCACGCAGTGCGGCAAGTGCGAGAGCTGCGCGCGTTCGGTGTGGTCAGAATGCCGGTCGGGTCAGCCCACCGCGCACCTCAAAATCGACGAACTGCGGCAGCAGCTGGCCCGAGGGACGCTGCAACTGGCCCCGGTCTGAAGACCGTTTCTCAGCGCGCCCAAGGCGCGCAACCCGATTCGGCGCAACTTTCCGCCCGTCCTTGACGCCTGTGCGGCCGCACGGTTCTGCGCCGCGCCGGGCCATTCCATCTGAAAATGTCACGCCAGATTGACCCGCTACGCAATATTGCGGACTGGGCATTTCGGGGTCGCACATTTAGAATGCGCAATTCGCTTTCACATTGCAAGATGAGAACCCAACAGGAGACAAGGCCATGACCACGGAAAACAGCCAGGACAACAAGCGTGCCGAACTCAAGCGCGCCGCGCTCGAATACCACGAGTTCCCCACCCCCGGCAAAGTGGCCATCGCGGCGACCAAGCAGCTGACCAACCAGCGCGATCTCGCCCTGGCCTACTCGCCCGGTGTCGCCGCCCCCTGCGAAGAAATCGTCGCCGACCCGAACAACGCCTTCAAATACACCAGCCGCGGCAACCTGGTCGCCGTCATCACCAACGGCACCGCCGTGCTGGGCCTGGGCGACATCGGCCCACTGGCCGCCAAGCCGGTGATGGAAGGCAAGGGCGTGCTGTTCAAGAAGTTCTCGGGCATCGACGTGTTCGACATCGAGATCAACGAAAAAGACCCGGACAAACTGGTCGAAATCATCGCGTCACTGGAACCCACCTTCGGCGGCATCAACCTGGAAGACATCAAGGCGCCGGACTGTTTCTACATCGAGCGCAAGCTGCGCGAGCGCATGAAGATCCCGGTCTTCCACGACGACCAGCACGGCACCGCCATCGTGGTGGGTTCCGCCATCTTCAACGGCCTGAAAGTCGCTGGCAAAGACCCGAAAAAGATCAAGCTCGTGACCTCGGGCGCAGGCGCTGCGGCCCTGGCCTGTCTGGGCTTGCTGGTCAAGCTCGGCATCCCCCGTGAAAACATCTGGGTAACCGACCTGGCGGGCGTGGTGTACGAGGGCCGCACCGAGCTGATGGACGAGGACAAGATCCAGTTTGCCCAGAAGACGACCCAGCGCACGCTCTCCGAAGCCATCGAAGGCGCCGACGTGTTTCTCGGCCTGTCGGCCGGCGGCGTGCTGAAGAAAGACATGGTGGCCAGGATGGCGGCCAAGCCGCTGGTCTTCGCGCTGGCGAACCCGAACCCCGAGATCACGCCCGAAGACGTGAAATCCGTGCGCGACGACGCCATCATGGCCACCGGCCGCTCCGACTACCCGAACCAGGTCAACAACGTCCTGTGTTTCCCCTACATCTTCCGTGGTGCGCTGGACGCCGGCGCCTCCACCATCACCGACGAGATGGAGATCGCGGCGGTGCACGCGATCGCCGAACTGGCGCAGGCCGAGCAGAGCGACGTGATCGCAGCGGCCTACGCAGGCGAACAGCTGATGTTCGGCCCCGAGTACCTGATTCCGAAACCCTTTGACCCACGGCTGATGATGAAGATCGCGCCGGCCGTGGCCCAGGCCGCCGCCGACAGCGGTGTGGCGCTGCGCCCGATCGCCGACATGGACGCCTACCGCCAGCGCCTGCAGAGCTTCGTGTTCGCCTCGGGCACCATCATGAAGCCGATCTACGCCGCGGCCAAGACCGCCGCGAAGAAGCGTGTGGCCTACGCCGAGGGCGAAGAAGAACGCGTGCTGCGCGCCTGCCAGATCGTGGTCGATGAAGGCCTGGCCCGCCCGACACTGATCGGCCGCCCGGCCATGATCGCCGAGCGCATCGAAAAATTCGGCCTGCGCCTGAAGGAAGGCCTGGACTACGACGTCGTCAACGTCGAGCAGGACCACCGCTACCGCGAACTCTGGCAGACCTACCACCAGATCATGGAACGCCGCGGCGTGACCGAGCAGCTCGCCAAGATCGAGATGCGCCGCCGCCTGACACTCATCAGCTCCATGCTGCTGCGTCGCGGCGACGTGGACGGCGTGATCTGCGGCACCTGGGGCAACACCCAACTCCACCTGGACTACATCGACCAGGTGATCGGCAAGCGCGAAGGTGCGAACTGCTACGCCGCCATGAACGCGCTCATGCTGCCAGGCCGCCAGGTGTTCCTGGTGGACACCCACATCAACTACGACCCCACGGCCCAGCAACTGGCCGAGATCACCAAAATGGCCGCTCGCAAGATGATGCGCTTCGGCATCACACCCAAGGCCGCGCTGCTCTCGCACTCCAACTTCGGCTCCAGCAACCAGCCCAGCGCCCTCAAGATGCGCGAGACCCTGTCCATCCTGCAAACGAATGCACCGTGGCTGGAGGTTGACGGCGAAATGCACGGGGATGTGGCATTGGACGCCGACGCACGGCTTTCGATCATGCCGCGCTCGGCCCTCAAGGGCGACGCCAACCTGCTGGTCTGCCCCAACATCGATGCCGCCAACATCGCCTACAACCTGCTCAAGACCGCGGCCGGCGGCAACATCGCCATTGGCCCCATGTTGCTCGGTGTGGCCAAACCTGTGCACATTCTCACGGCCAGCGCCACGGTGCGCCGCATCGTGAACATGACGGCTCTCACCGTGGCCGAAGCGAACGTTTCCCGCTGATCCCTTGGGAAAAAGCAAGCGCTAACTTTTCCATACATTTTTGCCACTGCAGATTGCCTGTTTATTCAGCAATCGCTTGCAATTTTGTAACGCTTCGGGCACACTAGCGGCCTTGGATTACAGGGTTAACCCGCCCCGTCAACACCTCCTCAGGACTTGTCTTGTCGGAGTGCCGGAGGCGGGTTGATCGCATCAGGAGCAGGGATTTCATGGGTCTGGATCGGATCCGGTGGACGAGGAATTGGGCGGTATCGGCCGTCCTGCTGGTGGCTATCAGCACCTTTGTGGTGCAAGCCCGATCGCCCATCTTCAGCAGCCTACCGGGTTCAGCCGTTGCCTCCGTGGCTTATTCGGGTCTGCCTGTGCAGGGCCAGGAAGTGATGTCGCAGATCCGGCAAGGTGGTCCTTTCCGGTATGAGAAAGACGGCACCGTGTTTGGCAACAGGGAGCGGTTGCTGCCCGGTCAGAAGCGAGGTTACTACCGCGAATACACCGTGCCCACACCGGGTTTGAACCACCGGGGGGCGAGGCGGATCGTGTGTGGAGGGCTGAAGCCCCGGGCGCCTGATGGTTGTTATTACACCGAGGATCACTACAGCAGCTTCAGGCTGATCGTGCAGTGATCCGGAGCGCAGTGAGCAGATTTTTAACTTTGACTTTAGAAAGAGACGCGGAGATGGACACGCCACTTCGTAACGTAAAACCCAATATCGTTCAGTCGATTCGCGCCTATGGCGTGAAAGACCTGCAGGCTGCGGCCGAGCAGTTGGGTCATCACTTTCTGTACGCCAACCTGGCCAAAGCCCAGAGCAAGCAGGACGTGCTGGAGTTGATCGCGGCGCAATACACCCTGCCGTCGCACTTCGGCAAGAACTTCGATGCGCTCTACGACTGCATGACCGATCTGGTCCACAAGTCGGGCCCGCAGACCGGTTTCATCGTCGTGCTGGAGCACATCCCGGCCCACGCCAAGTTCGACAAGGAAGCGCGCGAGCAACTGCTCGACATCTTCCGCGACACCGCCGACTACTGGAGCGATCGCAAGATCCCGTTCCGCTGCTTCTATTCCTTCTCGGTCGCACGCGCGTCCAAAGGCGAAGCACCGATCGAAGTGGAAAACGAAGAGCCGATGCCAACCGACAAGCTCCTTGACGTGAGCCCGATGGCGCTGCGCATGAGCAGCCCGTTCAACGCCGGGTACTGGCTGGCGGCAGCCTGACAGGACGCCCCCCCGCGCCGCGCCTAAGGGCGCGCGCGTCACCCCCCACTGGGGGGCAACACCTGCGGCCCGGCAAAGCCGGTTCCGCGGTGTTCTGGGCAAAGAAAAGCCGCTGTTTGCACAGCGGCTTTTTCATGCCTGCGTGTTTTCTATTGAACAGTCTGGACCAGCGCCACGTACTCGTGCACCGGCACTTCTTCGGCGCGGCGCTGCAGGTCGAAGGTACCGGCGAAGTTGCGGGCTTCCAGCCACTTGCCCAGCGTGTTGCGCAGGATCTTGCGGCGCTGGCTGAAGGCGGTCTGCACGAGTTCGCCATACAGCTTCAGGTCAATGGCCGGTGGCTCGGCCAGCGGCACCATGCGCACGATGGCGCTGTCCACGCGCGGCGGGGGATCGAAACTCTCGGGCGGCACGAACAGCACGTTGTCCATCGCGTAGCGCCACTGCAGCATGACCGACAGGCGGCTGTAGTCCGCCGTGGCCGGTCGGGCCACCATGCGGTCAATCACTTCCTTTTGCAGCATGAAATGCTGGTCCTGAATCACCTCCACATGGTCGAGCAGATGGAACAGGATGGGCGTGGAGATGTTGTAGGGCAGGTTGCCCACCACCCGAACCCCGACACGATCCGATGGCTGGCGCTCTGGTGTGCTTCCTGGGGCCGAACACAGTTCATGCGCCAGCGCGGTGAAGTCCACCTTCAGCACATCGGATTCGACCACCGTCAACTGCGGATGGGCACGCAATCGCAGGGCCAGATCACGATCCAGCTCGATGACCGTCAAGTGGCCCAGGCGCTCGACCAGGGGTTGCGTGAGCGCTGCCAGCCCCGGTCCGATCTCGACCATGTGATCGCCTGGCAAGGGCGCAATCTCGCGCACGATGGCGTCGATGATGCCCTGGTCCGTCAGGAAGTGCTGACCAAAGCGCTTACGCGCAATGTGTTTCATGAAGACTGCAACGGTCCGCGATCAGGGCCGCGGATCTTCGCGGTATTCCACGAAAGCGCGTGCGCGGACGTCTTGTGACCAGCTCTGCAGCACCGACTGGGCTTTCTGATCCCGCAACTGGGCGCGGGCCACTTCGCGCTGCTCGCGCTCGCTCATGGCGGTATCGCGGCGCTCATCGACCCGGATGAGGTGCACGCCGAAACGCGAAACCAGCGGCGGCGACATCTCGCCGGGTCGCAGCTTGTCCATCGCTTCTTCAAACTCGGGGACAAATTGCCCCGGATTGGTCCAGCCCAGATCGCCACCCTGGCGTGCAGAACCGTCCTGGCTGTGCTCGCGCGCCAGCGCTTCAAAACTGGCCTGTCCGCTGGCCACCTGCTGCCTGTACCGATTGAGTCGGGCGACCGCGTCGGCCTGGCTGAGCTGGGGTCCTGTGCGCAACAGGATGTGGCGCGCTCGGGTCTGGGTGACGGTGAATGCGGGCGAAACGCCCTGGCGCTTGTCGATCAGCTTGAGCACATGAAACCCCGCCGCACTGCGCACCGGCCCCGCGATACCCCCAGCGGTCAGCGAACGCGTTGACTCGACGAACAGTTCAGGCAACCGGGACACTGGACGCCAGCCAAATTCACCGCCGCTGGTGCCCTCAGGCGCATCGGAAAACTCCCGCGCCAGCGCAGCAAAGTCGCCCCCCGCCCGCGCGCGATCGGCCACGCTCTGGGCCCGGGCCTGCAGCTCGCCGATGCGCGCAGCACTGGCCGTATCGGGCACCTGAACCAGCACATGCGCCAGGCTCAACTCCAGGGCTTCGGGGTTGTTGGCGCCCTGCTCCCGGATGAAAGCGTCGATGTCGGATTCGCTCACCTTCACCCGAAGTTCCACTTCGCGTTCGCGCACGCGTTGCAGCAACAGCTGGCCCCTCAGTTCGTTGCGCAGGCGGTTGATGTCCAGGCCTTCGGCGGCCACACGCTGGCGAAATTCTTCGACGCTGAGCTGGTTCTGGGCGGCGATCGACTGCTCGGCCTGGGCGAGGGACGCCTCATCCACACGCAGCCCCAACTCCTTCGCCTCCTGTTGCTGGGCCCGCTCGGCCACCAGCTGTTCCAGCACGAGACGCGCCAGCTCCTCCCGCGGCGGTAGCGCGACGCCGCGCTGGGCGTACTGTTGTTCGACACGCATCAGGCGTTGCCGCACGTCGTTGTTGGTCACCGGCTCGGAATTGACCAGCGCAACGATGTAGTCCACCGTGCGTGTGGCCACGGACGGCTGTTTGATGCTTGCCTGTGCAAGCTCGCTGCTCAACCGCAAGGACTGGGCGGAAACAGGGTTCAGCGCGAACAGTGCCAGCCCACACAACAAAGCAGGCAAGGAGCGCGGGCGGGCAATTTCGGTCATGTGGGTCAATATGGATCAGTCGTACTGCTGGAAACGGCTTGGCGGGACGATCTCTTCACGCAGGTACTGGTACTTCGGTACGTTGCCCTGCAGGGTCTGAAGCGAGCTCGCGCCAACACGGGAGAAGCCGGAAAACTCGAGCTGGAACAAAATGCTCTGGTTGGCCGTGGTCCTGCTTTGCTGCAGACGGGACAACACGACGCGCCCCAGCCAGCAACCGGCATCGTATTCAAATCCGGCCACGAGGTCGATGATCTTGCGATCCGGCATGCTGTAGTTCATGCGCCCGACGGTATACCACTGGCCTGGCCCCAGCGCGCGCCCCGGCACACGCGTCGAGGCCCCCCCCCACAGATCGGCGATGGGCCATTGCCAGCCGAGATCAATCTGCTCGCTGACGCCGCGCTGGATGCGATAGGCGGCGCTGAGCACCCTGAAGGGCCCCGGTGTGTAGCGACCACCCATTGTGGTCCTCACGCTCTCCCCACTCTTGGGGTTGTACTGCAGGTTCGTATCAAACGACCACAGGGGATCCCACTGAACACGGGCGGCCAGCAGCATGTTGCTCACCCGCTCGGTCACCGGCACACCGCCCGGCAAAGTGACATTCTGGTCCTCGAGCAGCACGCGCTGGGCCATGCCCAGTCGAATCACCTCGGCGCCATTGTCGGCGTCTAGCAGCCGGGAGTTGACACCCAGGGTCACCGCCCGGGTGTCCGAAATGCGGTCATTCCCGTTGTAGGCGTTCTCGGAAAACATGGTCGCCAGGTTGAAGTCCCGCGCACCGGAATCGAAGTTGGGCAGGCCCGTCTGGTCACGGAAGGGCGTCCAGGTGAAAAACGCCCGGGGCTCCAGCGTCTGGGTGTACTGGCGCCCGAAGTAGGCGGCCGGTCGCTCGAACACCAGACCACTGTCCAGGCTGACGGTGGGCACCGCCCGCGAGGTCGATGTGGGAACCCCGGTGGCATTGTCAAACTGGTACTGGGTCGCATGCAGGCGCGCACGCGGCTGCACAAACCAGCCGGGGGACTGCCAGCGACGGGTGATCTCTGCCACCGCCAGAGATCGATCACCCCCGGATTTGACCTCTCCGGCTGTGGACAGTATGGAGCGCTGGAAGCGGGTGAAATTGGTCTGCACCGACATGTCCCAACCAGGCATTCCCAACAGCGTCTGGTCGTACTTCTGATAGTTCAGTGACAGTGATGGCAGCCGATCATAGGGAGGAGTGAAGGGCGCGCTCACATCCTGCAGGGACTGCCATTGGTAGACCCCGGCATTCACCGACCAGGGGCCGCGATTCCAGCCCAAATCAGCTTCGTTCCGCAGAAGGCGCGAGGTCAGGGAAGTGATCGAGCGGGGAAAGTCGCGCCAGTAGTTGTCATCGCCCACGCGGTTCAGGTTCGCACGCAGGCTGATCGGGCTTCCGCCACCAACGTTGTCGGTCAGGCGCTGGCTGTGCTGCAGTGAGTACGCCCAGCGGTCATCGTCGCGCAACCGGTCCGACGGCATGAACGCTGCGCGCAGCCGTCCCGTGTAACTCGGCTGCAGGTAGCGGAACTCACCGGCCAGGTCCACACCCCGCTTCGTCATCAGGGACGGCGCAAGCGTGGCGTCCATGTTGGGCGCCAGGTTGAGGTAGTAGGGTGCCGTCAGCTGCACGCCGCTCTGGTTGTCGATGGCCATGCTCGGCGGTAAAACCCCCGACTTGCGCTTGTCCGACAGCGGGAACGTGAAATAGGGCGCAGCCAGGATGGGCACGCCCTTGAACTCCAGCACGCCACCCTTGGCCGTTCCCACGTCCTCTGCCGTGTCCAGCTCGATGCTGGTGGCCCGCACCAGCCAGTCCGGCATCCAGCGGCTGCCCGGGGGCCGCTCGCAGGTGGAATACCGCCCGTCGTGCACCACCATCGTGTCCCTGTCCAGGAAATCGATGCGGCTGGCGTCGCCACTGGCCTGGTTCTTCAACAACTGGTAGGTGGGTTCAGAAAAATGGCCCTTGTAGGTCTCCACGTTCATCTGCAACTCGGGGCCCTGGAAGCGGTCGCCGTTGCGGTTGATCAGGACATGGCCCGTGGCGAGCGCCTCGTTGGTGCGCTGATCGAATTCGACCCGATCCGCACGAATGACCGTGTCGTGGCGCCGGAGCTCCACCTCGCCCTCCAGCACGGTGACGTCGTCGGTCTTGCCTTGCATGCGCTCACCCCACACGAAGGTCGGCAGCTGTTTGCTCGTTTCTGGCGGCAGCGTCTCCTGCAGCATGGCGCCGGGTTTGAGTCGCACCGATTCCCCGGCATCGGCAACCTGCGCCCAAACCGGTGCCGGCACGGCGCCAGCCCCCAGCGCCAGCGCCGCAATGGCGCCCTGCACAGCCCGCGCCAGGCGGGTCGGTTCGGGACAGGCGCCGTTCGCTGCACGCGTGGTGGTGCGGGAAGAAGCGGGGATGGGGTTGTGAGCAGGTTTCAAGGCGGTGTGTGGCAAAACGGCCGACTCTGAATGCTGTAGGAACTCGGCCCCGCTGCAACAGGTCGGCGGAACCACGAAACGCCCGCCCGGAACCAGGTCGGCGGCGCGATGGATTTGTAGAATCTGCGGCGATTATCCTATGCCTGTTGCCCCGCCCCGGCGACCGTCGCTGACGCCCCCTCCAACACCCTCCCCAGACATGCCCCCCATCACAAACGCCGTTGCGTGGACGGACCCGCAACGCGAAGCCGCTTTCACAAACTGGCTGGAGCCCCTGGCCCGCCAGCACGGCCTGCTGGAGGCCACGCTGCGCCCGGCTTCCGCCGACGCCAGCTTCCGCCGCTACCTGCGGCTGGACGGCCTGAGCGGTGACAGCCTCATCATCATGGATGCGCCACCGGCACACGAAAACTGCCGGCCCTTTGTGCAGGTGGCTGCGCTGATGCGCGAGGCCGGCTTGCTGGTGCCCGATGTGCTGGCCTGGGACGAGCCGCAGGGTTTCATGCTGCTGAGCGACCTGGGCCACCAGACCCTGCTGGACGTCATCAACCCGGACCAGCCGCAATCCAACCACGCCCACTACATGGCCGCACTCGACAGCCTGCTGGCCTGGCAGCTTGCCTCGAAGCCCGGTGTGCTGCCGCCCTACGACGAGCCGCTGCTGCGCCGCGAGCTGCAGCTGTTCCCCGACTGGTACCTGGCCCAGCACCGCCAGACCACGCTGCAGGGCAAAGACGCCGAAACACTGAGCAAGGCCTTCGACAGCATCGTCCAGCGCAATCTGGCCGCACCCAGCGTCTACGTGCACCGCGACTTCATGCCGCGCAATCTGATGATCCCTCGCCAGCCAGGGAGCACGCCCCAGCAGCAGCTCGGCGTGCTCGATTTTCAGGACGCGGTCTACGGCCCCATCACCTACGACGTGGCCAGCCTCATGCGCGACGCCTTCCTGAGCTGGGAAGAAGACTTCGTCATCGACGTCACCGTGCGCTACTGGGAAAAGGCCCGCAAGGCCGGCCTGATGGACTTCGAAGACTGGCACAGCGACTTCGGCGCCTTCTACCGTGCGGTGGAATGGATGGGCCTGCAGCGCCACCTGAAGGTGGCCGGCATCTTCGCGCGCCTCACGCTGCGCGACGGCAAGCCGAAGTACCTGGCCGATGCGCCGCGCTTCATCCACTACATCCGCAACACCACGCACCGCTACCGCGAGCTCGGCCCATTTCTCCAGCTCATCGACAAGATCGAAGGCTTCGAGGCCGCTTCGGGCTACGCCTTCGGGCGGGTCTGAGCGCCACCACATGCCGCGCTTTCACTGTCCCGTCCCGCTCACCATCGGCACCGAACTGGAGCTGCCGCCCGCTGCCGCGCGCCATGTGCAAGTGCTGCGCCTGCAACCCGGTGGCGTGATCACACTCTTCAACGGCGAAGGCGGCGAATACAGCGCCACCATCCTGCGCATGGGTCGCTCCGATGTGGCCGTGCGCGTCGACCACCACGCGCCGGTGGAACGCGAAGCCGGCCGCCGTGTGCTCCTGGCCGTGGGCATGCCGGCCAACGACCGCATGGACTGGCTGGTCGAAAAAGCCGCCGAACTCGGCGTGCGCAGCGTGCAACCCCTGCACACCGCGCACAGCGTGCTGCGCCTGGCCGGCGAGCGCGCGACCAAGAAACAGGCGCACTGGCAATCGGTGGCCATCGCCGCCTGCGAACAGTGCGGCGGCAACCGGGTGCCCGCCGTGATGCCGGTGGCCGATCTGGCGGCCTGGCTGCCGGCGTCGGCCGGCGTGGCCGCGCTGCGCTACGTGCTCTCGCTCGCGCCCGGCACCCGCCCCCTGACCGAGGTGCTGGGCGATGCCCCCGCCGACGCGGGAGTGCTCTTCCTCAGCGGCCCCGAAGGCGGCCTGTCGGCCAGCGAAGACGCGCAGGCGCGCGCGGCCGGTTTCGTGCCGGTCACCCTGGGGCCCCGCGTGCTGCGCGCCGAAACCGCGGCGCTTGCGGCGCTGGTGCTGGCGCTCAGCGCCGGCTGAAAAAGTCCCAGATCAGCTCGTTGGCCGAGACCGCGCTGGCGCCCGGCTGCTCGCCGCGCACCTTGCGCCCGCCGGGCCAGGCATGGCCGCCGGTCTCGGTCACGCACAGCTTCACCTCGGCGCCGCTCCGGCAAGGTGAACGGGTTTCACACCACGCGCCCGGCACCTCCAGCACACGCCGTGGCGCGGCCTCACAGCCGTTGAGCCGGGCCCATTTGGCCACCGTGTCGGGCACCGACACGAAGTCCGCGTGGGTGTCCGAGGCGCTGCCCGAACCCCCGTTGAAGAGCACGCGGTCGTCGTCCAGCGCGTGGATGTGCAGCACCGACACGGGCGCTGAGGGCGCGCAGGCCGGCGTGCCATCCGTGCCGGCCACAGAGGCGATGGCCTTGAAGGTATCGGCCATCTCGCAGGCCAGCCGGTACGAGAGCATCCCGCCGTTGGACATGCCCTGGGCAAAGATGCGCCCCGGGTCGATGTTCAGGCGCTGGCGCAGATCGGCCACCATGGCGCGCACGAAGCCCACGTCATCGACCTGCCGGTCGCGCGCCTGGCCGCAGCACAGGCCGGCGTTCCAGGTGGCGAGCTTGCCCGAGCGCAGGCGGCTGGTGCCGTTGGGAAACACCACCACGTAGCCGGCCTGCTCGGCGTGCGAAACCAGCCCGTAATAACGGTCGTCGGCCTGGATGTCCATGTTGCCGCCGCCCCCATGGAAGGACAGCACCATCGGCATCGGCGTGGCCGGGTCGTAGCGCGCCGGCACGTGCACGCGGTACTCGCGCGTCAGCCCCCCGTGGCGCAGGCTGAAACGGTGCTCACCGGGCCGGGTGATCGGCACCGGTGGGGCCGCCTGCGCCGCCTGTTCCTGGCGCTGTTGCAGCCAGTCCCGCAGGCGTGGGCGCTCGGGGCGTTCCTGCGCGCTGGCCGGCAACGGCGCCAGCCCGGCCCCCAGGATCAGCAGCAAAAAAACCCTCAGCAAAGCTTTCGTGGATGTCATGCACGCTCCCGGCACACGGTGGTGGCGTGATCTTGCCGCAGGAATGGCCCGGCATCGCGGGCGGCCACCGCTGCGCTGCTCATCGCCTCGCAGGCCAGAAGCTGCGCCGGTGCGCTTCAGGCGGTCGTGGTGTACATGGCCTTGCCATCGTTGAGGTAGAGCCAGCCCTTGACGATGCGGTAGATGAACCAGACCAGGTTGCCCAGCAGGACAAAGGCGCCCACCACCAGAAACAGCGTGAGCACACCGATCACGCTCCAGAGCAGCGCGAACCAGAAGGTGCGGATCTGCCAGCGGAAGTGGCTTTCCAGGTAGGTGCCGGCCACGTCATCCTTCTTCACATAGTTCATCACGATGGCCACCAGACAGGTGATGCCGAGCAGCAGCGACGACGCGTACAGCGCGTAGATCACCGTCGTGAGGGTCTTGTTGGCGTCGGCGGCCTTCGGTTCAACGGTGGTGTTCATGGCTCCTCCTGAGTTGAGCGGTGTCTTGGCGAATGGTGTGAGAGGCCCGGGGGCTGTCCTCTGCACTATACCGTCGGGTCTGCGACCCCGGGCGCGAGCGCAGCCTTGTATAAACGACCCCTTATGAACAAAAACCTCTGGCTTCTGGCCGCCGCGCAAGGCCTGTTCCTGACCAACAACGTGGTCTTCATCGCCATCAACGGCCTGGTCGGCCTCTCGCTTGCGCCCTTGGGCTGGATGGCCACCTTGCCCGTCATGGGTTACGTGGTGGGCGGAGCCTTGTCCACGCCGCTGGTGGCGCGCACCCAGAGTGCGTTCGGCCGCAAGGGCTCGTTCCAGATCGGGCTGCTGGTGGCGCTGGCTTCGGCGCTGCTGTGTGCCTGGGCGGCGTTCGACAAAAACTTCTGGCTGCTGGTGACGGCCACCGTGATCGCCGGGTATTACAGCGCCAACGGCCAGCTCTACCGTTTTGCCGCCGCCGAACTGGCTGCGCCGGATTACCGCGAAAAGGCGGTCTCGCTGGTGCTGGCAGGCGGCCTGGTGGGCGCCGTGCTCGGCCCCAACCTGGCGAGCCGCACACGCAACCTGTTCGAGGTGCCTTTCGCAGGCGCCTACCTGTCGCTGGCACTGGTGGCGCTGATCTCGATCGCCATCATGTCCTTCCTGAAGTTCCCGCCGCTGCCGCCCCGGAAGGCCAACGCCGACACCGGGCGTCCGCTCTCAGTGATCATGAAGCAGCCCGTGTTCATCGTCGCGACCGCGGGCGCCGCGCTGGGCTACGGCGTGATGAACCTGCTGATGGCGGCCACCCCGCTGGCCATGCAGGTGTGCGGCTTCGAGTTCGACGACGCGGCGCTGGTGCTGGAGTGGCACGTGATCGGCATGTTCGCCCCGGGCTTTTTCACCGGCCACCTGATCAAGCGCTTCGGCACGCTCACCATCATGGGCGTGGGTGTGGTGCTCAACATCGCCTGCATCGCGGTGGCGCTCACGGGCGTGAACCTGCACCAGTTCCTGATCGCGCTGTTCCTGCTCGGCGTGGGCTGGAACTTCCTCTTCACCGGCAGCACCACACTGTCGCTGCAAGCCTACAGGCCTGAGGAAAAAGACCGCGCACAGGCCGCCATCAACTTTTTTGTTTTTGCCACCATGGCCCTCACGTCGTTCGCCTCCGGTGCACTGGTCACCACGCAGGGCTGGCTGTGGCTGAACGTGGGTTCCCTGGTGCCCGTGGCCCTCACCGGACTGGCGCTGGCGTGGCTTGCGTGGGTCCGCCGGCAAGCCCACAATGCGGCCTGATCTGACGCCGGTCGGCGCCAGACGGGTTTTCTGTTCGGGAGGTTTTCATGGGGCTGTTGGATTCACTGGTGGGCGCGGCGCTCGGAGGCGGGCAAGGTGGTCAGACTCAAGCGGGCACGGGCGGCCTGGATCCCCAGGTGCTCATGGGCATCGTCGCTGCGCTGATGAACAACGGCGGCGGCCTCTCGGGCATCCTGGCCAAGCTGCAGCAGGGCGGTCTGGGTGACGCGGCGCAATCGTGGGTGGGCACGGGCGCCAACCAGCCCGTGTCGCCCGACGCACTGGGCGGCGCGCTGGGCCCGGACCTGATGGGCATGATCGCCAGGCAGCTCGGCGGCAACCAGCAGCAGGCCGCCGGCACCCTGGCCGATCTGCTGCCGGGCCTGATCGACCAGCTCACGCCACAAGGTCGGCTGCCGACCGACAACGGCCTGGGTGGCCTGGGGGCACTGCTGGGTGGTGATCAGGGTCGCGGCGGCATGGATGCCGGTGACCTGATGGGCATGCTCGGCGGCCTGATGCGCAAATAAGCCTGTTCGACCCCAACTGAAACGGCCTCTTCGGAGGCCGTTTCAGTTGTGGGGCAGCTCAGGCTGGGGCCCGCAGATCGAGCCACGCCCTCAGCGCTGCATAGGCCCTCGAAGGATCGGACTCGTTGAAAATCTCGTGGAACTGGCCATCCAGGCACTGGCTGGTCACCTGTTCGCGCGGGGCCACGGCAGCAAATGCGCGGCTGCCTTCGGGTCGCACCAGTCGGTCCGCGCCCGCGTACAACAACAACATGGGCACGCGCCAGCGGGGCGCCGCGGCCACCACGCGCGGGCCGTTGCTGTCGATGAAATGCGCCAGCCGTGCCGAGATGCGGTCGTGCACCAGACTGTCCTGCTGGTAGGCCTGCACCACGTCAGCGTCGTGCGATATCTGTCGCGCATCGAGCCCGTTGGACAGCACGAGGTTGGGCGCCCAGCGGTACAGCAGCCGCACGAGCCTCTTCTGCAGCGGGCCGATGCCCGCGTCCAGCGCGGGCGACGACAGCACCAGCCCATCCACCGGCGCCAGGTTGCGGTGCACGAAGGTGGCGGCCACCAGACCACCCATGCTGTGCCCGAAAAGGATCAGCGGACAGGCCCAGGGGTTGGCGAGGTGGCGGCGGGTGTCGTCCAGCACCTCGGACAGATCGGACAGCAGCGCATCGTCGTTGGGCAAAACACCCTGCGCGCCGCCGGACTCGCCGTGGCCTCGCTGGTCGTACGCACGCACGCAAAAGCCCCAGTCGTTGAGCCGCTGGGCGAGCGCGTCGTAGCGCCAGGCGTGTTCGCCCAGGCCGTGCACGATGAGCACCACCGCCCGCGGGCGCATGCGCAAAGGCAGGGGCCAGTCGTAGAGGGCGAGGTTCAGTCCGTCGCGCAGCGTGAACGGGGCTTGGGTGGTGTCGGACATGAGCGAAAGACTCTCAGTCTCTCAGGGCATGCGGGCCATGACCTGCGCCACCGCGGCCGTGAGGCGGCGCGCGTAGTCGAGGTGCAGGAACTCGTTGGGGCCGTGCGCGTTGCTCTTGGGTCCGAGCACGCCACAGACCATCATCTGCGCCTGGGGAAAGCCCTGGCTCAGCATGTTCATGAGCGGGATGGTGCCGCCCTGGCCGATGGTGCCGCAGGCGGCACCGAAGTGGGCCTGCGAAGCGCCCTGCAGCGCGTCTTCGAACCACGGCGCGGTGCCGGGCGCGTTCCAGCCGGTGGCCGCGCCTTCGCCCTCGAAAGTGACGCGGGCCTGGTAGGGCGCGTTGTCTTCCAGCAGGGCCTTGAGCTGCTGCACGGCGGCGGGCGCGTCCACCAGCGGCGGCAGGCGCAGGCTGAGCTTGAACGCGGTGTAGGGCCGCAGCACATTGCCGGCGTTCTGCAGCGTGGGAAAACCGTCGGCGCCGGTCACGCTGAGCGTGGGCCGCCAGGTGCGGTTGAGCAGGGCCTCCACCGGGTCGGTGGTGGTGGGCAGGGCGAACACGGTGGAGCCGCCACAGTCGTGGTGCGCCCAAGGGAAGCGTTTGTAGAGCTCGTCGCCCAGGATGGCGGCGGTGGCCTGCGCCTGCGCCAGCCGCTCGGCCGGCACTTCGCAATGAAAGCTCGCGGGCAACAGCCGACCGGTGGCGCTGTCTTCGAGTCGGTCCAGCACCTGCCGCATGATGCGAAAGCTCGACGGCACCAGGCCCGAAGCGTCGCCGGAGTGGATGCCTTCGGTGAGGATCTCCACCTTCAGCACACCGCTGGCCATGCCGCGCAGGCTGGTGGTGAGCCAGAGCTGATCGTAGTTGCCGGCGCCGCTGTCCAGACAGATCACCAGGCCCACGTCACCCAGCCGGGCGCGCAGCGCGTCCACATAGGGGAGCAGATCGGACGAGCCACTTTCTTCGCAGGTCTCGATCAAGCCGACGATGCGCGGGTGCGCCACACCCTGGGACTTGAGCGCCTGCACCGCGGCGATGCTGGCGTAGACCGCGTAGCCGTCGTCGGCGCCGCCGCGACCGTAGAGCTTGCCGTCATCGATCTTGGGCGTCCAGGGGCCGAGGTCGCTGCGCCAGCCGGTGAACTCGGGTTGTTTGTCGAGGTGGCCGTACATCAGCACGGTCTGGCCCGAGGCGGGCGCTGGCGTACCGTCTTTTCCGGCACTGGCCGGCACTTCAAAGAACAGAACCGGTGTGCGGGGTGTGCCGTTGGCATCGTCGAGCCGCACGATTTCCAGCGTCAGGCCCTCGACCTGCTGAGCGCGCACCCAGTCGGCCGCGCTCTGCAACACCCGCTCCAGCAGGCCGTTCGTGGCCCAGTCGGGATCGAACATGGGCGACTTGGCCGGCACCTCGATGTAACGCACCAGCTCGGGCACGATGCGCTGCGCCCAGGCGGTGTCGACATGGGCCTGCAAGGCCAAAGGGTCCAGCAGGGGCAGCGGTTGGGGCAGGCGGGCGTTCATGGTGTTGATCTCCGGACCGGGCCCAGCGGCCCACGATCAACAAGTATAGGCAGGCCTGCCACGCCGCCGTGTGACAGGGCCATCGCAGCGCACGGCCCTCTCGCGAACGGGTTTTGTGCGCCCGGCTTCTCAGCCCGGCACCGCCGCGCCAGCCAGCCGGAACACGCGAACCACCTGGGTCAAACTGGCCGCCTGGTCTTTCAGGCTTTCCGCGGCCGCGGCACTCTGCTCCACCAGCGCGGCGTTCTGCTGCGTCATCTGGTCGAGCTGCGTCACCGCCACATTGACCTGCGCGATGCCCTGGCTCTGCTCGGCGGTGGCCGAACTGATCTCGCCCATGATGTCGGTCACCCGCTGCACGCTGGCGACGATCTCGTCCATGGTCGATCCGGCGTCGGCCACCAGGCGCGTGCCGGCATCGACCTTGTCCACGCTGGTGCCGATCAGGGTCTTGATTTCCTTCGCCGCTTCGGCACTGCGCTGCGCCAGGTTGCGCACCTCGGCCGCCACCACCGCAAAACCGCGCCCTTGTTCACCCGCACGCGCCGCCTCCACCGCGGCGTTCAAGGCCAGGATATTGGTCTGAAAGGCAATGCCATCGATCACACCGATGATCTCGCTGATCTTCTGGCTGCTCTGGTTGATCTGGTCCATGGTGGTGACCACCTCGGCCACCATGGTGCCCCCGCGGCGTGCGATGCTGGCGGCCGATTCGGCGAGCTGGTTGGCGGTGCGCGCGGCGTCGGCGCTGTGGCGCACGGTGCTGGTGAGCTCTTCCATGCTGGCCGCCGTCTGCTGCAGGTTCGACGCGGCCTGTTCGGTGCGGGCCGAGAGGTCCTGGTTACCGCTGGCGATCTCCACCGACGCGGTGGTGATGCTGTCGGTGGCGTTGCGCACCTTGCCCACCGTCTGGCGCAGCGACGACACCATCTCACCCAGCACCGCCAGCAGGCTGCCGGCGGGCGCGTGGCGCAGCTCCACGGCCAGATTGCCGTTCGCCACGTCCTTCATCACCGCCACCGCCTCGACCGGATCGCCACCGATCTGGCGCGTCACACTGCGCAACGTCATCCAGCCGATGCCGCCAATGATCAGCAGCGCCGCCAGACCCACCCCGAGGTTGGTGAGGAGCGCCTGGCGCACCTGCACGTCGAGGTCGTCCGTGTACAGGCCCGAACCCACCATCCAGTTCCAGCCGTCAACCTGGATCACGTACTGCAGCTTGGGAACCGGCTCGGTACCGCCGGGACGTGGAAAGTTGGTCTGCACAAAGGCGCGACCGTTGCCGCTGTTGCGCAGCCCCCGAACCAACGCCCCGATGACATCCACACCGTTGCCATCCTTGACCTTGCCCACCATGTCCTGACCCGACCATTCGGGCTTGAGCGGGTGCATCACACCGGCTCCCGCCAAGGTCCAGATGTAGTAATAGTCCTTGCCATCGGCACCGTACCGCGCCATGCGCAAGGCATCCTGGGCGGCGCGCTGGGCCTCGGCCTCGGTCATCTTGCCGGCGGCAGCCTGGGCACGAAAACCCTCCACGATGGTGTGCGCCGACTGCACGCCGGTGACCAGCTGGCCCCGCAGACCTTCGGTGATCTGACGGCGCGACTGCAAAACCGACAGGGTGGCGATGACGGCGATGCCGACGACGGCAAAGAGCACCAGCGTGATGATCTTCTGGCGAAAACTCAAGTTGTCCAACATGGATTGTTCGGTTGATGGTTGAAAAAACGGATCAGGCCTGCAGGCGGAACACCCGCACCACCTCGGCCAGGCGGGTGGCCTGGTCTTTCAGGCTTTCGGCGGCGGCGGCACTCTGCTCGACCAGGGCGGCGTTCTGCTGCGTCATCTGGTCGAGCTGACCCACCGCGGTGTTGACCTGGCCAATGCCCGCCGATTGCTCGGTGGCGGCCGTGGTGATTTCGCTGATGAAGGCCGAGATCTTCTCGGCATTGACCACGATCTCGTTGATGGTGCTGCCGGCCTCCGCCACCAGCCGGGTACCGGCGTCCACCTTGTCAACGCTGGTGCCGATCAGTCCCTTGATTTCTTTCGCCGCTTCGGCACTGCGCTGCGCCAGGTTGCGCACTTCAGCCGCCACCACCGCAAAGCCGCGGCCTTGTTCACCGGCACGCGCGGCTTCCACCGCCGCGTTCAGCGCCAGGATGTTGGTCTGGAAGGCGATGCCGTCGATCACACCGATGATGTCGCTGATCTTCTTGCTGCTGTGGTTGATCTCATCCATGGTCGACACCACCTGGCCCACGACGTGGCCACCGCGCACGGCAACCTCGGCGTTGGCCACCGCCATCGCGCTGGCCTGGCGCGCGGCGTCGGCGCTCTGGCGCACGGTGCCGTTGATCTGTTCCAGGCTGCTGGCGGTCTGCTGCAGGTTGCTCGCTGCCTGCTCGGTGCGGGTGGACAAATCCTGGTTGCCCGAGGCGATCTCCGCGCTGGCGGTGCCGATGCTGTCCGTGCTGCTGCGCACTTCCCCGACGATGCGCACCAGCGCCGACTGCATGCCCCCGAGGGCGGTCATGAGCTGGGTGAGTTCGTCCCGGCCGACCGTGGAAATCTTCTGGGTCAGGTCGCCCTGCATGATGGCGGTGGCCACACGCTGGGCCTGGTCCAGCGGCTGGCAGATGCTTTGCATGTTGGCCAGCGTCGAGGGCACCACCACCAGCGCCGCCAGTGCCAAGGCAACGCCGAACCACAGCGTGGTCTGTCCGCTGATGTAGGCCTCTTCCTTCTGCAGGCTGGCGGCCTCCTGCATGATGATGCTCTGAATCTTCTGCATGTCGACCAGCAAGGCGGCGTACTGATCGTGTGCCCGGCCCAGCATGCGGTTGGCCACGGTGGCGCTGTCATAGCCACCGCTCTTGATCTGGGCCACCACGGGTTCGACCGCGGCCACGTAGTCGTTCAGCCGCTTCTGCATCTCCAGCAGCACGGCGTTGTCTTCGTCCGCATCACCTTGCATCATGTGTGCGATCTCCTTGTTGACCTCCTCGCGGGCCTTCTCCCACTGCAGATTGGCCAGCGACATCTGTTCCGGTGACTCGTACTGGATGACCATGTCCTTTTCATGGCGGCTCATGTCGGACAGCGCGACACGCAAGCGCGACAGCGTGAGGGTTTCCTCAAACGCGTGCCCCACGAATTCGTGACTGACCGCGGACTGGCGCGACATGCCCCACAGGCCCGCACCGCCGACGATGCCCAGCAGCAGCAGCACCACACCGATGGCACCGAGCATGCGCACGCGGATTGAGAACAGGCGCATCAAAGGTTGCAAGTACATGGAAAACTCCGAATGACTGAAATGAATCCGGATCAGGATCCCCGGGATCCGTGATCAACTTTGAAAATCTGCACCGCCTGGGTCAGGCGCTGGGCCTGGTCTTTCAGGCTCCCGGCCGCGGCGCTGCTCTCTTCCACCAGCGCCGCGTTCTGCTGCGTCATCTGGTCGAGCTGGTTCACCGCGGTGTTGACCTGGCCGATGCCGCTGCTCTGCTCGCCGCTGGCCGCGGTGATCTCGCCAATGATGTCGGCCACGCGCTGCGCGTTGGCCACCACCTCGCCGATCGTGCTGCCGGCCTCGGCCACCAGGCGGCTGCCCGCTTCGACCTTGTCCACGCTGGTGCCGA